>BNJT01001470.1_pt1 | contig 428810 bp, 581 predicted proteins | sample 8540491 | NCBI WGS metagenome assembly BNJT01 (sample SAMD00202455, study PRJDB9452) | human saliva metagenome | host: Homo sapiens
AATATAATTAATATTATGATAAATAGGTATTATATAAAAACAATATTGTGCTTTAATCTCTTCTCCTATCCATTTTTTTAAAGGTTATTCTTTGGTAAGCAATAGTTATTCTCTTTTTCTTACTAAAGTTGTTATCTATTTTGATAAAATATGTAACTACGAAAGTTATAATGCAAGTTATCAAAACAAAGATGAAGAAGTTTTTGATATCCAAGTATAGATTGTAACCGGCCTGAAACCATTCCAGGTAACATCATAGATGCTGCCATAAATCCTGTACAAATGGCATAATGACTTGTTTGGAACTGTCCTCTACAGAAATACAACATATATAATGTGTAGGCAGTAAAACCAAAACCATAACCAAATTGTTCAATAAAAATAGATGTATTGATTAGCCACAAGGCATCTACTTGATAATAACTTAGATAGATATATACGGCATCTGGAACTGTAATAGCAATGACCATAGGCCATAACCACTTCTTAAGTCCGTCTTTGCTCACTAAATATCCGCCTATAATTCCACCGCCAAGTAAACCTATAACCCCCACAGTTCCATATACTAAGCTAAATTCTTGAGGGGATAATCCTAAACCTCCAGCATGCTTAAAGTCTCTAAGAAATAGGATAGAAACCTTAGATAACAATGCTTCTGGGAATCTATATAACAGCAAGAATAATATAGTTGTGACGATATAAGGTTTTTTAAAGAAGCTAGAGATGGTCTCTATTAAGTCTTTCCCTATCCTTTTAATATCTTTTTGGTTGATATTTTTATCCTTCTTTGGCGTAGGAAGTCGTTTAATGTGATAGAGATAAACCGCTATAAATAAAGCAGATACGATGTAAAAGATAATACTCCACGAGAAACGGATTTGCCATCTGAATAGAACTTGCAGTGAACCTGCAAGGAATACGAGAAATCCTTTACCAAAGATAGATGCTATTTTGTAGAAAGTATTGCGTATTCCGTTGAATAAGGCTTGATCGTGTTCGCTCAAGCCAAGCATATAAAAGCCATCTGCAGCAATGTCATGAGTGGCACTTGAGAAAGCGATTATCCAAAATAAGCATATCGTTGATTGCAACCAAAAGGTGGTTGGAATACTAAAAGCCATAGCTGCAAATGATGCACCAAGTAATAGTTCCATTGCAATAATCCACCATCTTTTTGTTTTAAGCAGTTCAACAAAAGGACTCCAGAATGGTTTTAACACCCAAGGAAGATAGAACCAACTAGTGTAAAAGGTGATTAGTTCATTGCTAAGTCCCAACTGTTGGTACATTAATACAGAAATTTCTGCAACTAAAATATTAGGAAGTCCCTCAGAGAAATATAGAGTTGGTACCCATTTCCCAAGGACTTTTTCTGATTCAATTGATTATGGTGTATAGTATGTTGTTTCACTTTTATTGTAAGGTTTCAAATCATTTAGTATATATTTTCTTGATCTCTACATTCTTATAGTAATGTAGTAAGATTTCTTTATAATCAAATCCTTGCTCGCCCATCACTGCAGCTCCAATCTGACATAATCCTACTCCATGTCCCCACCCTGCTCCTTTAAGTGTGAAAAGAAGTTGGTATATTGTTTGAATCTACTGACTTTTTCAATGATGAATGCAGAGCTGTATAGATGAGAACTACTAAGAGTTCTACGAATCTCAAGCTCTTTTTCCAATAATTATCTCTTTCTCAGAGCCAACGATTTTTTTAATCTATATATGCGTCCACTTTTTACCTCTTTCTAGGGCAATCATGTCTATAATGTCCCCTAAATCGGTATTCAGTTTCTTGCTAATGAGTTCCTTTAGTTCCTCTTGAGAGTAGCTAATTTCCCATCTATAGAAATCTTTTGTTTCTTGATCGTAATCTTTTAATACTTGAGATAGGATCTTTTTATCTGTTGTATTGCAGAAAGCATCAGGCGAATCAACTATCCATTGATGTGCGGTTGACTCAGAGGTTAAAGTCTATTTCTGTACCCTCTTTGTCATCTTTCAGTGCAATAAGATAATCTTTAGGATTGTTGTCCCAGCAATATTGATATTCTTCTGTTGCGCCACCACAGCATTTACTAAATCTAGCATCGCATATTTCATTGTTTGAAAGCAATACTTCTCCAGTTGTTTCTTTAATAGCTTTAGCTGCATTAGGAGTGATTCCTTTTGATATTCCTTGATATCTTTGGCAGTGATCGTCGGCACAAACATCAAATAAAGAATGGTCTTCTCTATCGTACCAACGAACAATTTCCTTGTCAGTCTTTGTAAATGAGAAGAAATTATCACTCTGTTCGCTCTTCGACTGGTTATGTTTTTCAATTTGATTCAATAACCAACTTCTCGAAATAACAGAATGAGCCTTTAATAATTCTAATGACGATGTTGGACTCATTTCACTAGAAATAACCGAAGAAAGATAATTTTCTAGAGGTAAAATATTGATAGCCCATATCTTATCAGAATCAATAATCAATTTTAAAGGCACCTTCAAAGGTTTGTTCTTCCTTTCTTTCCCAATGGAAGTTGATACCTATAGAAACATTCTTTAGTGTGAATGAGGCATTAGAAGTTTGTGGATGGAAGGTAATTTCTTGATAATTTTTTTACCATTCCAAAGTATTCCTCCGTCATCAAAAACAAGACTTTGCTCTCCTTGAACCGATTGTCCTTTGGCTGTATAAACATCATTTAAAAATGATATCTATTTGTTTGTCACAAAGAATTCCCTACAGAGATTGTAGGCTGTTCAGATAACAATGCTGTTGTGAAATGAAGTGGGTTTAAAATGCTTGTTTCTTTCAATTACATCGCATACACGATTTGCTTTCTCGCTTGTAAAGCCACATTCTTGAATAATACTAACAGCTTCTGCTCCTGAAAGAGTATCAAAGTCCTCTTTTTTAGGAGTGATAATTAAGCCCTGACATATCAAGAGCTCCAGGACTAATCATACGCTGAAGATTTCCTTTTGCATAATAACATTCTGGTCTATGCTTTTCTCTTGGGATCACAACAGTGATGAATTCTTTCTCGTTTCTCCAAGAAATGATATTCATCATTGGCTCTTCTGTTTCAGGTTGTATTTCTTTTAAGCTATTATATAGAAGCTTAAACAACTCAATTTGAGATTGTCCTCGTTGATATTGAATAACAAATATAGGGACAATAAATGTATTGATGATACCTAATTGCTCTTGTTCATTAATCGATACAAGTGGTTTTATGTCGTTTTTAAGTCTGTTCCAGTCGTTTTGTAAGGGTAAAATACCATTTGTTCCTGCTTGAAAGTGCAGGTGATCGGGCGCAGAAGCACCACTTAAAGGACCATTATAGAATAGCATCATCTCTGGGAATTCACAAAGGAAATGATACACTTCATCTATATTCGAATAGATTCTTTGTGGTTGATGTTGTGTAGATGCAATTGTAAAGTGGATAGGAAGAATTGGAAAAGGATTCACTAATATCTCAAATCTACTATCAAATCGCTTTATTAACTGCTCTTCTGGGCGTTGTTTCTTGCATAAAAAACAAGGACGTTGCTCTATATCTGCTTTAGAAATACTAGCTCCCGTAGAGACAAGTCTGCTTGGGTTATGTTGTAATTTCACATAGTTCTCCCCTATTTCTAAGGTTTTTGTTTCTATTTCAGAAAGCCTTTTATATCGCTTCTCAACCTCTTTCCAATGTGAAAGCTGTTGATTAAAGAATCTATTTAAAGCTACTATTAACCAATGAATTATTATTGGTTATATTCTTATTAAAAACGAGCTAATATCTCAATTGTTCTAATTTTGTCTTTATATAGGTTGTTAGCATTTCACCTTTTTCAATGCTTAGAGCAGCATCAGAATTACCTCCCCAGCGTCTGCAAAGATAGAGTTCATCGTATATTCTACCTATTTTATAATCACGAGAGATACGTAGTCCCACAGCATAGTCTTCGCCATAACTTGTATTAGGGAAGCCTATTTCACGCAATATAGGTGTATAAAAGGCTCTAGGAGCGCCTAATCCGTTTATTCTTAAGGCATTGTTACAACCATTATTATCGGTCCATTCCTTGTGATCAATAAGGCCTGGAGGTAAAGTTTCTAGTTCAAAGTTGCATATTCTGTAGCTACCAACAATCATTGCAGCCTTTTTGCTTTATAGAAAGCATCAACGACTTTTTTGAAGTGTAGAGCTACTAGAATAAAGGTCATCGCTATCTAGTTGCACTGCAAATTTGCCACAATGAGTTGAGTTAATGGCATAGTTCCAACAGCCTCCAATACCTAAATCTGATCTTTCAGGTATAAGATGAACTAGGTTTGGATAACTCTTTGATAATTCAGATAATATCCTTTGTAGTGTTATCTGTAGAGTGATTGTCAACAACAATCACATTAAATCTAAAACTTTGTTTTTTTGTTTTAGGGCAGAAAGAACAGCATCTGATATTGTTTTTTTCTCTATTGAATACAGGAATAATAACCGACGCTTCGAGGTTAAAGTGATAGTCATTAAATTGAATGGGTTGATAATTTGCAATGTTTACAAGCATCTTTTTGTTTGTCAAGAAATGCTGTAAAGGCCTTTTTCCATGTCAATTTGTATGTCCCGAAAAGCCGCATTTACATAATCAAACTGTTTCTCCCCACTCTTCCTATTGTCTGTTTCTGTTTTCGTGTAGAGGTATTCATCAATATGAACAATTTTTATTATTGGCTCCAGCAAACAAGCGGAACGAATACCAACCAGCATACTTATAGCTTTCTTCTTTGTTTGAATTGAGGAATTCTCTCAATGCTTGAGTTTTTTGATAAGAACAAGCTGTCCAAAGTCAAAAATCATCTCTAACACTTCCTATTTGATAGTTTATTAGAGGGTGTTTTTGTGTTTGTCCTTCAATGATGTCATAATGATCTGCATACACAATATCTGCATCAGTATCTTTTGCAACCTGAATCATTCTTGAAAGAGCATTGTATCCCCACTCTATAGATGCATTTTTGAGGTTTCAATAAGATATATGGAGATGTTGCATGTTCAATCAATTGATGCAGCATTTCGGTAGAAAGAAAGTCGTGAAAACAAACGACTTTTTATATTATTTTTTTATTTAATTCAGTATTGAAATGTTCATCTTTTACCAATGCATAGACAGAGGTGATTTCTTTTTCATTTGCCACCTTTTCAAGTGGTTCAGGGCTATTTAAGAATCCTTCTCCTGGTAAGAAATAATCTATATGGTTAATCATCATTGTTTTATTTTTACTTGCAAATATATATAAAACGAATGAAAATAGACCTATTTTTATCTTTTTTTCCGTAACTTTGCATAAGAAAAATAAGATCTAAAATTGATATGATGACAGACAAACAGGCACTTTTTAGGAATGTCTTTGTTTGAACTAAAACAAGCTGTAACTAATCTGGGCATGCCCGAATTTACAGCAAAGCAGATTGCAAAATGGTTGTATTCTCAACATGTTTCGTCGATAGATGAAATGACAAATATATCTAAAAGCAATCGAGAAAAGCTCAAAGAACATTTTTATATAGGCTGTGCAAAGTTTATAGATGCACAGTATTCCAAAGATGGAACCATAAAATATCTTTTTTTCCCAACTCAATCAGGAAAGTTTGTAGAAACAGTATACATACCCTGATAAAGACCGTGCAACTCTTTGCGTTTCGTCACAGGTTGGTTGTAAGATGAATTGTTTATTCTGCCAAACAGGTAAACAAGGATTTGAAGGAAACCTCACTTCTTGCGATATTCTTAATCAGATTTATTCTTTGCCCGAACGTGATAAGTTAACCAATATCGTGTTTATGGGGCAAGGAGAACCTATGGATAATTTTGATAATGTTTTAAGAACAACTCAAATTCTCACATCTGATTATGGCTATGCATGGAGCCCTAAGCGCATAACAGTTAGTAGTGTTGGTGTAAAAGGTAAGTTAGAACGATTCTTAAACGAAAGCGATTGTCACGTCGCAATAAGTATGCACAACCCAATAGCTAGTGAACGAGCTAGTATTATGCCTGCAGAAAAAGGAATGTCGATAGATAGTATTGTTGAGTTATTAAGAAACTACGATTTTGCTCATCAACGTCGACTCTCTTTTGAATATATTGTTTTTGATGGATTGAATGACACTAAAGAGCATGCACAATATATAGTAGACCTTGTTAGAGGCCTAGAATGTCGCTTTAATCTCATTCGTTTTCATCAAATACCAAATGTTCCGCTTAATCCAACTAATGAGAAAAAGATGGAACAATTTAGAGATTACCTCACTTCTCATGGTGTATTCACAACAATTAGAGCAAGTAGAGGACAAGATATATTTGCTGCTTGTGGCTTATTATCAACTGCAAAGAAAGAAAAAACAGCTAAACAATAAATACGAAAAACAAATGTTTTATGGAAAATAGAAAGTTACGCATTGCAATAACTCATGGAGATACCAATGGTGTTGGGTATGAAATGATATTAAAAGCATTTACAACTCCTGAGTTATTAGAATTATGTACTCCTATTATATATGGCTCACCAAAGCTCGCAGCCTATCATTCTAAGGTGTTAGAAATACCAACAAACTTTACAATTATCAACAATGCTCGTGAGGCAACAGATGGAAAAGTGAATCTTCTAACATGTTTTGATGAAGAAATTAAAGTAGATTTTTGCTCACCCTAGTAAAGAGTCTGGTGTTGCAGCGATAAAGGGCTTTAGATGCAGCAATAACCGATTATAGAGAGGGATTGTATGATGTTTTAGTGTCTGCTCCTATCGATAGCGCAAATATTAATGTCGAAGGAGTTCCTTTTAAAGGACTTACTCACTATCTAGAAACTTGTATGGGTAAAACAAACGATGCACTACAAATTTATAGTAATGAGTATTTACGTATTGCAACATTAACAAATTACATTGATATTAAAGATCTTCCCAATTATATTACCAAGGAAAAATATCATTAGAAAAGGTAACTACTTTGTATAAAACCCTACAAAAAGATTATCGTATTTCTTTGCCACGTATTGCTGTGTTATCCCTTAATCCAGATGGAAATGGCGAAGAAGAGAAGAATATTATCGCTCCTGCAATAACTCAATTAGCAAGTGAAGGTATTAATGCTTTCGGTCCTTTTTGCAGCAGATAGTTTCTGGGATAATGATGAGTTTGGTATGTTTGATGCTGTTTTTAGCCATGTATCACGACCAAGGTATTGTTCCTTTAAAGACTTTAGTTCAATCAGACAATGTTTTAACTGTGAGTGGTTTACCAATTGTATGTACTGCTCCTGCCCCTATTCTCTCCTTTCAATGATGCAGGAGAAGGTATTGTTAATGAGAATTGTTTACGACAAGCTATATATCAAGCAATTGATATTTTTTTAGAAATAGAATTACATTTGAAGAGCCTTATGCTAATCCTCTTAAGAAATTATATCACGAGAAAGAGAGATGAAGTAGAAAAAGGGACGCTTTCTCTAATAACAGACAGAGAGATAATCAAAAAGAATTCTCATTCAGAACAGAAAAATGAAGAATAAATACCAAAATTTCTTTTTTTCTATTTGGTATTACGATATTTGCAATTATGGTGTATAACTTAGGTTTCACCGTAATTGTAAATAATATACGCCATGCTGGGTCACTGGTTTCTGGCTTATTTTTGGCTTTGTGGTTGGTGTTGTATTTAGGTAATACACTATCTTGGTATTTAATTATTAAAAGCAGGAAAGCCTAAAGATAAGGTGGAGAAAAAGTAAATTTCTTTTTGGCTTTATAAAGTCACTATTTCTGCCTTTTTCGCTTAATTATGCCACTCCAGGAGGCTTAATGGGAGGTGAACCTTATCGCATAATGGAACTAACCCCCAAGATTGGTACAGAGCGAGCAACATCTTCTGTATTTGCTATTTGTAATGACTCATATCTTTTAGTCATTTTTATATTTTGGCTCTTTTGCCATATTTCTTTTCCTTCTATTTGAACCTTTTTTTCGTTGCTCGAGGCAGTGTTGTTGCTGCAGCTACAGGAGTCATGCTATTATTAGGTATAGCCTTTTTTTCTTAAAAAGCTTATAAGTATGGTTTAGCTGTGAGTTATTGGAACTTTGTAATAAAATTCCTTTGGTAAAACGATATTCTTTTGCCTTTTTATTGAAAAAAACATTATGATCAGTTGCAAAGAATAGATCAACAAATATCTGCACTTAAAAAGCGAGAAATAGATTTACTTTTCTTTCTCTGTCGTGTTTTATTGAATTTGTAGGTAGAATTATTTCTTCTTTTGAGATAATGTTTATTCTACTTATAGTGAAATCCTGAGGTAAGTTTTGTAAAGTCATTGATAATTATAGCTTATACTAGTTTAATTGCAAACCTACTTTTCTTTATGCCTTTACAGCTTGGAGGACGTGAAGGAGGCTTTATTCTTAGTTCTGTTCAACTTGGTTTCTCAGCTTCTTCGGGTAGTTTTTTTAGCTATTATTGTAAGAATTAGAGAACTTATATGGACAGGAATTGGGTTGTTGCTTATCAAACTAGATAGAAAGAAGAACATAAAACTCACCAAAGGAAAAGACGATTAAAGATATAAAGCGCATCTATTCTCTGTTTTTATATCGATGAAATCGGTCTTTTTTATTTGTTTAATACTCTGTTGTCACTTTTAGCAGAGTATAAAAGCATCTCTTTTTATAGATTAAAAGTAATGCTATTACAGTGCAAAAAAAGCGATGTAATTATTCGGTAAAAACAATGCTTTTTATTGTATTGTGTTGATAGAGAAATATTTAACAGGGATTACTTTTTTTATTCTCTTTTTAAAAAGCTTATTTCCAATATATAAAGGATAGTAAGTATAACTCAAAAAAATAAAGATTTCATCGTGTTTTTCTGAGTATAATCTTCCTGAAGAAAAGAGGTTAATAAATAAGTTTGACCTATTTATTAACCTCAATAACTTTATAATATCATATGAATTACTGTCTTATTTCACCATTTGTTCTAAGAAATAAGCATGAATACTAGCGTCATTTCCTAGCTCAGGGATGGAAAGATGTAACCAATTGATTTGCTTGCTTAGCTGCAACAATATGGCCATCAACCTCTGCTAACACCTCCACATCTTTTTCCTACAGATTTGATATAAGGCGCTCGTATGAATGTCATAAGGAAGCTATCCGATGCATATTTCATCTTTTTCGTTGGTCTCAAAAGAACCCAACTGACGTCCATATGCGTTACGAACAACCTCAATATCCATTGTTGCAATACGTTGGACATCACTCTCTCCCACTACATTTTTGAGCGAGGAGTATAAGTCCTGCGCATGTACCAAATACGGGCAAGCCGTTAGATATTGCAGTTTGAATGTCGTTCAACAAATCGAGTTCGTGTAGAAGTTTTTATCATTGTGGTGCTTTTCTCCACCAGGGATAATTAGTCCGTCTTTATGTTGTTGCCAGTCTTCTTTCTTGCGAATTTCAAATACTTCAACATCACCAAGACTTTTAATCATCTCCTCGTGCTCAATAAAAAGCACCTTGAAGGGCTAGAACTGCAATTTTTTTCATTTGCCTCTTTCAGCCATTAACAACTCAATCTCTTGCTCATTGATACCAACCATAGCTTCTCCTAAATCTTCAGAGAGCTCTGCAATCATCTTAGCGTCTTTATAGTTAGTAACAGCTTTCACAATTGCAGCAGCACGTTTCTCTGGATTTCCGCTCTTGAAGATACCACTTCCAACGAACACGCCTTCTGCTCCTAGCTGCATCATCAATGCTGCATCTGCAGGAGTTGCAACACCACCAGCTGCAAAAAGTTAACAACAGGAAGCTTACCATTGTCGTGAACATACTTCACCAACTCATAAGGAGATTGTAGTTGTTTTGCTGCTTCGAATAATTCACCTTCGGTTAATGAAACGATACGGCGAATCTCACTTTGCATCATACGCATGTGACGTACTGCCTGAATGATATCTCCTGTTCCAGGTTCTCCTTTGGTTCTAATCATAGTTGCACCTTCTGCTATTCTGCGAAGAGCTTCTCCTAAATCTTTAGCACCACAAACAAAAGGAACTGTAAAATCGTTTTTGTTGATGTGATAGATATTGTCAGCAGGTGAAAGTACCTCACTTTCATCGATATAGTCTATTTCAATTGCTTGAAGTATTTGAGCTTCTGCAAAATGACCAATACGGCATTTCGCCATAACAGGAATACTAACAACTTCTTGTATGCTCTTAATCATCTTTGGATCGCTCATACGTGCAACACCACCAGCAGCTCTAATATCTGCAGGAATACGTTCTAGTGCCATAACAGCACATGCACCTGCTGCTTCAGCAATACGTGCTTGTTCTGGAGTTGTTACGTCCATAATAACTCCACCTTTTTAGCATTTGAGCTAAATTTCGATTAAGACTTTGTCTGTTTTCTTTCATAATTCAATATTTATTTTTTCTTTCTAAAATTACTTGGGGGAACTCCTACTTTCTTTTTAAAGAACTTCGTGAAATGTGCTTGTGATGAAAAGCCATTTCGATAAGCTATCTCTTGAATAGTAGAAAAAGAATTCTGTAAATCAAGTTCTATCTGTTCTATAAGATAATCTTCTATAATTGTTTTTGGGGGTTTTGTTGCTAACGGCTTTTGTTACCTGTGATAAATATCGACTGCTTACATTGAATAAGTCGGAATAGAAGCGTACGTCACGATTGTCTTTGTAATATTTCGAAACAGCATCTATAAACTCTTGATATAAAAGATTGATACGCTCGGAAACAATCCTCTTCTCTTTTTCTTTCTCAGCAGCAAAGATATAGGCATTATTGATGGCATCTTCAAGAGAATTATTCTTGCTTAAATAAGATGCAACAGCTGAAGAAAAATAGTTATTTTTTCCGTGGAAGAAACTGTCTACCAATACAACTTCTTTGCAACCAAAGGCTTTTAATTGTGCTATTGCTTTCTGTTTATCCTCGTTAGACTCAATGGTTATGCCTAAAATATATTCTGCATCAATATTTCTTATAACGACAACAGTTGACAATGGCAATAAGCGATTCTTTATTTGAGATATGACATCTCGGCTCATAAGCTCGTCACCATTACTAGAATAAACAATTGGATTGTATATAACAGATTGTATGTTATATTTGGAAATCATATCGCAAATGACCTTTAAGACATTTACATTTCGAATCATACCAAGCTTTAATATCTTTGCTTGGGTATCGTTTACAAGTGCTTCGATTTGAGCTTCGATGATATTTGATGGCAGATCAAAGAATTCTTGAATACCCAAAGTGTTTCTGAACCGTAATACTTGTTATCACGGAAACAGATGGAATTCCTAGTGCTTCAAATACCTTTATATCGGCTTGTATGCCTGAAGTACCCGTTCCATCAGAACCTGTTATTGTTAAAACTGGTGTTAGTTTGTTGTCTATCATAAGATATCAACTACAAAGTAAGCTATTTTTTTATTGAAAAAAAAATGATGTTCCCTTATAGACAAAAGAAAACACCATTTTTGTATAAATTATTTTATGAACCTTATAAGATAAACTTATAAACTCTAGCACCATAAGGGTCGATTCCCACTTTGAATGGCTTCTCAGGAGAGAACATTTGAAAAGTGGTTTCACCTGTTAATAAATCAACAGCATTTACTTGTCCTTCTGATAATGAAAGATGTTCAAAAGCGTGTCGAGGAATATTAATAGTGCATTGCATTTCTAAGTCTGAAAAGTTGGCAACAACCAATAGCACCTCTTGCTTATATGCACGAATGAAAGCATATAAAGAGTTAGAATTGAAGTTAGAGGTCAATGGATTGGCGTACATCAAATCAAAGAAGGAACCCACTGAAACAACTTTTTCTTTGCTCGCAATACGTAGTATGGCATTATACTTATCCCATATTACTTTTTCTTGAGCTGTTAATGCATTCTTTTTATAATAACCTCTATAAAGTTTATCAATTCCCCAGTAATCGAAGATAGTTGTTCTTCCATCTCTTCCACTGAATCCTTCTGCGTCCATTCCTGGTTCACCTAACTCTTGTCCTGCATAAAGCATAAAAGGATTAGGTAACAATAAAGAGCTGACAACAACTCCTGGGAAACCTTTTTCTGCATCATTTGCAAAGAAAGGAGACGCAATTCGTTGCTCATCATGATTCTCTAGGAAATAAAGCATCTTATTCTTTATATGGTCGGTAGCTTGCCATTGCTTGGTAATCTCTGTAGGTTTTCTTGTTCCTGCAATAACACCTCTCACGCAATCGTACATTCCTACTTTATCATACAGATAGTCGAATCCACTTTGTAGATAAGTATCATACAATGAAGGATTATATACTTCACCAATAAAAAAAGAATATATGGGAATTCGTTCTTTACTTCTTTTTATAGCGTAAGTCCAGAATGCTGATGGGAACCATTTCTGCCATATCACATCTAAATCCATCAACTCCTTTTCTTGCCCAGAATAGAAGTATATCGGTCATCTTTCTTCCAAGTAGAAGGAATAGGATCAAAATGTTCTGTACGTTCACCACATGGATTGCAATAATCAACACCATAATTAAGTTTAATGGTTTTCATACCAATCATCTTTATTTGGTGCATTATCAAAGCGATCATTGCCCGTTGCTTTTGCTGGCTGCTCAAAATAAGTTGTGTCTGTAGCTTCAGAATACAAACTAAAAGATGGAGCAAAGGGAAGTCCCATTACAATAATAAAAGTTATTGTTAGCATCGAAGTTCTTGGTGGTGTCATCGTTTTCACCTAAATCTTCGACTCCTTCTGGTTTTTGTTGTTGATTTGTATTGGCGTGCTACATGGTTGGGAGACAAAATCGATAATGGTTTTTAAACCAACCTTACTTGTTCGAGAAAGAAGAGCTTCGAACTCTTGCATTCTATCTGGAACGTTTTCTGCTAAATCTGGATCTACATCATAGTAATCGACAATCGCATATGGAGAACCTGCTTTACCTTTTTACAATTGCTGGATGTTGTGTAGGAATTCCATACTCTTCGTATGAAGTTGTGCTTGCATGTCTAATTATTCCGGTATACCAAACATGGGTACATCCCATGCTTTTTTTAATGCGTTTCAGGGTTGATGTATTAAAGTCATTCATTTTACCAACGCCATTTTCGGCAATCGAACCATTGACTATATTATTGTGATTGCGATTACCGAAAAGGCGAGTAAAGACTTGATAAATAATTAATTTCTTATTCACCTTTATATCGTCTTCTAATCTTTTTAGGATTTATATTATTCTACTCCGTGGGTAGCAACAGTCTTATCGATGCGACCAATCATTCCTTGTAGTGCTTTTCCTGGTCCACATTCTGTAAAATCATTAGCTCCGTTTGCTATCATATTATTGATAGTTGCGGTCCAACGTACTGCTCCTGTTAATTGAGCAACAAGGTTTTTCTTAATTTCTTCTGCGTTAGTGTGTGCTAATGCATCAACGTTTTGATAAACAGGGATACGAGGTGTATTGAAAGTTACACTCTCAATAGCTGCTTGAAGTTCATCTTTTGCTGGTTGCATTAATGGAGAATGGAATGCACCAGATACAGGTAAAGGAAGTGCTCTCTTAGCTCCTGCTTCTTTCATCTTCTCACATGCTGTATTGATTGCGTCGATACTACCAGAAATAACTAATTGTCCTGGACAGTTATAGTTTGCTGCAACTACTATATTTTCTGGTGTAGATACAGATGAACAGATTTCTTCTACCTTCTCATCTGCAAGTCCAATAATTGCAGCCATAGTTCCTTTTGTAGCTTCGCAAGCCTTTTGCATTGCGTTAGCACGTGCTGCAACAAGTCTAAGACCATCTTCAAAAGAAAGTACTCCTGCAACAACTAAAGCAGAGAACTCACCTAAAGAGTGTCCTGCAACCATTTCTGCATCTAGCTTATCTTCTAGAGATAATGCAGTTATAACGCTGTCTAAAGAAATACGGCAGGCTGAGTTACTTTTTGTTTGTTTAAGTTCCTCATCTGTGCCGTTAAACATTATTTCTGTGATATTGAAGCCAAGAATTTCATTCGCTTTGTCGAATAGTTCTTTCGCAAGGGCACTTGAGTTGTATAACTCTTTACCCATTCCTACGTATTGAGCTCCTTGACCTGGGAAAAACAAATGCTTTCATGTTCTATTTATTTATGATAATATTTGAAGGTACAAATATAACATCTTTTTCTTAAATTCATTTAGATAAAAGAATATTTATGTTATATTTACAAGAATAAAAATATCCCGAAAAACATGAAGTTATCGGGATATTTTTATATTACTACAACTGTATAGTTATAATTGTTACAATAAATTATTATTTCTCAGCTGTTTCTTTTCTCTTCCTTTGCAGTCTCAGCTACAACCTTAACTAGGTACGATTGCTTCAACTTCTTTGTGGAAGTGAACAGTAGCTTCAAAATCACCTACGTGCTTGATATCACTCATTGTGATAATCTTACGATCAATTTCGAAACCTTTTTTTCTTTAATTCTTCTGCTACGATAGCTGCGTTTACAGAACCATAAGTAGCACCTGTTGCAGATACTTTAACTTCGATAGTTAGCTCAACACCTTCTAATTCAGCAGCTCTCTTTTCTGCGTTAGCTTTTAATAGCTGCAAGTTTGTGAGCTTGTTGTCTTTAGGTTTTCTGCTAATACTTTCTTTGCTGATTCTGAAGCAATGATAGCTTTTACCTGTTGGGATAAGGTAGTTACGGCCATAACCTGATTTTTACATTTACGATATCATTCTTATAGCCTAAACCTATAATATCTTCTCTAAGTATAATTTCCATTTCGTTACCTCCTTTTTATTTCATTAAATCTGTTACATAAGGAAGCAAGGCAATTTGGCGAGCACGCTTAACTGCTTGCGCAACACGTCTTTGGAATTTCAAAGATGTACCTGTAATTCTACGAGGTAAGATCTTTCCTTGTTCGTTTAAGAACTTCTTCAAGAATTCAGGATCCTTATAGTCAATATACTTAATACCACTCTTTTTGAAGCGACAGTATTTCTTTTTCTTATTGTCAACTGATGGTGGGGTTAAATAACGAATTTCGCTTTGTTGTTCTGCCATGATTAAGCCTCCTGTTTTTTTAGCGTATTTATTCTTTCTCTTGATAGCATACTCTGCTGCATACTTATCAAGTTTAACAGTAATGAAACGGATAATTCTCTCGTCGCGACGATAGCCAATTTCGAGAGTATTAACAATTGTAGGCTCAGCCTTGAACTCTAACAAGCAATAAAAACCTGTAGATTTTTTGTCGATAGCATAAGCCATCTTCTTTAATCCCCATGCCTCTTCGTTCAAAATCTCAGCACCATTATCGGTAAGAAGCTTTTTGAACTTAGCGACCGCTTCCTTCATCTGTTCATCAGATAAAACGGGAGTTAAAATGAAAAACGGTTTCGTAATGATTCATACTACTTTAAATTTATTGAAAAAAATATGTTTATTAATTCGAGGTGCAAAGTTAGTACTTTTTTTATGAATATCACACATGGTGTTTTTATAATAATCGAAGAATTATCTTTAATTAACAAATTAATAACTTGAAAAATTCTTGTCTATCCCAAGTGATAGTTATATTTTTGTGCTTTCGTAAGAGATTATTATAGATAAATGAAAGAATATATATATAATGCTTTTTGGTTTTACACCTTATATATATAGGGGTACTGCTACAAATATTGAGTGTTTTTTTCAATTTATGAGAGGATATAAGAATATTTGCATTATTGCAGGTTTCTTATTTAGTCTGTATTGGTTTTGTAACCTATCTCCTACTCAAAAAAAGAAACAACATTAAAATATTTTATAGATCCAATCCATAATAAGGACTTCTTTTATTAGAGAAGAGCTTGGATTGAAAAGATAAAGGTTAAATAAAAAGTGATATCATCTAACTATATTTTCAGTCTATAGAAAGATGATATCACTTATTTTAAATTTCGTATTCTTAAAGAATTATAGATCCCATCCTACAGCAGATGCACCTAATACAGCAGCAGAAGAACCTTCTAGACCGCTAATTAAGAATTTTGCTTTATTCTTATAAATCTTCAAGACATGCTCATCGAAGCTTCTTTTCAATGGTTCCATTAGTAAGTCGCCAGCTTTTGTTAATCCACCGAAGAAGATAAACGCTTCAGGTGAAGAGAAAGCTGCAAAGTCTGCACATGCTTCACCTAACATTTCGCCTGTAAAGTCATACACTCTTTTTTGCAAGTTTGTCACCTTTACTAGCTGCAATACTAACATCTAAAGAAGTATATGTCTTCTGGATTTTAATGTCACGTAATAAAGAATCTTCGTCAGAATTTTTGTAAGAACTCACGAGCTGTTCTTGCAACACCTGTAGCAGAACAATAAGTTTCTAAACAACCTGTTCTACCGCAACCGCAAGAGCGTCCGTCTTCTCTACGGAATGGAACGTGACCTAATTCTCCAGCGAAACCATCGCATCCATAAACTACTTGACCATTTATAACGATTCCAGAACCAACACCTGTACCTAGAGTTATTACGATGAAGTTTTCTTTCATACCACGTGCAACTCCGTATGCCATTTCACCAATAGCAGCAGCGTTTGCATCATTAGTTAAACCTACAGGAATATTGTTAAGGCGTTCAGAGAATAGTTTTGCCAAAGGTACTTTGCCGTCATGTGCCCATGATAAGTTTGGAGCGAACTCTATCGAACCGCTATAGAAGTTGCCATTAGGAGCACCAATACCCATAGCTTTAATTGTTTCGATACCACCAACTTGTTCTATTATAACGTTAAGAGCGTCGATAGCACGATCTACATATTCTTCTACAGTGTTAGAAGCTGTTTTTATTGCAGTCGTAGCTTTGATCTCCCCTCTACTATCTACAATTCCAAATACAGAGTTTGTACCTCCTAAATCAAGGCCTATTACATAGGGCTTTACTAATGGTTCTTCATTCATGTTGTTATATTTTTAATATTGTTTATTGTCCGATTATTTAAAGATTAAAGATGTTTCGCAAAGTTATTAAAAATATGCTAGCTTGCAAACTTTTAAATAGAAAATTTGTGCAATCGGTGTTTTTTTTGCAATTTTGCATCCATGTTTCTGAATATTAATCACATTGATATATTAGATTTAATCCTAAAGGGAATACTAATAGGCATTATTGCATCAGCTCCAATGGGCCCTGTTGGTATTCTTTGCATTCAAAGAACGCTAAATAAAGGTCGTTGGTATGGCTTTGCTACTGGATTTGGAGCAGCCGTAAGTGACATGCTATATGCTTTAATTACAGGACTTGGAATGAGCTTTATTATGGATTTCATTAGTAGTCCTCAGGCTCTTTTTCATACTTAAAATAAGTGGAAGCCTCATTCTTATGGCGTTTGGAATATATTCTTTTAAAAGTAATCCAACTAAAAAGATCCATAAAAGCGGTAAAAAGAAAGGAAGCTTAATATATAATATGGCTACAGCTTTTGGTGTAACCATATTTAATCCTTTAATTATTTTCCTTTTTATCGCCTCATTTGCTCAGTTTGCATTTATACGACCCGACCATCCTTTTGAAATGGGTGTAGGTTATTTTCTGCATCTTCTTAGGAGCACTTTCTATGGTGGTTTGGACTAACATGGTTAATAGATCAAATCAGAGGAAAGTTCGATACATCTGGAATCTTATTGATCAACAAAATAATTGGTTGCATTGTTATTATCTTTTCTGCCATTATGTTGGTAGGAACTGCATTCAATTTATACACCATTTCAATATAAATTTTATCTTTATTCATTTAGAATAAATACTTGATTATTATGTTTATATCACAAGAACTAAGAAAGAAAAATATCGCAGAATACCTATTATATATGTGGCAAGTCGAAGACCTTATTCGAGCTTACCAATGTTCTTTGTCTAGAATACAAAACGAATACATCTCTAAATTTGATTATTCAGAAGATAAAAAGGCAGATTTAATCGACTGGTATGGCGACCTTATCCAAATGATTAAATCAAGAGGGTAAACGTGAAAAGGGACATCTTTCTATCAATTCAATTCTTGTAGAAGATCTAAAAGACTTACACAATCAGTTACTTCAAAGTTCTAAGTTTCCTTTTTATAATGCCGAATATTATAAAGTTTCTACCCTTTATAGTAGAATTAAGAAATAAAGGAGATAAAGATATCAATGAAATAGAAACCTGCTTAAATGCTCTTTATGGTGTGATGATGCTGAAACTACAAGGCAAGTCATTGTCAGTAAATACAGAAAATGCCATTAAAGAGATTACTATTTTTTTATTGGTATGCTTTCTGATTATTATTTAAAAGATAAAACAGAAGGACTCGTTTTTTTGAATAAACTTTTTGATTAACTAGAAATATAACACGTTATAGATATGAGAATTTTAGTAACAGGTTCTAATGGACAATTAGGAAGTGAAATGGTTGCACTTCAGGCACAACAAACTCATCATCAATGGTTTAATCTAGATATAAATGAGTTAGATATTACTGATAAATATGCTGTAGATCAGTTTGTTGTCAATAATAAAATAGATGGAATAATAAATTGTGCAGCTTATACCAATGTAGATAAAGCCGAAGAAGATGTTGCTCTTTGTTATAAGGTTAATAGAGATGCACCTCAATATTTGGCGCAAGCAATTGAAAAGGTCGGTGGATTTATCATTCATATATCGACTGATTATGTTTTTGATGGAACCAATAATATTCCTTATACCGAGCAAGATAAGCCCAATCCTGTAACCATTTATGGAAAAAGCAAGATTGAAGGAGAGCAATATGTTTGTGAGTCTTGTAAACAACATATTATTATTCGTACTGCATGGGTTTATTCTTCGTATGGAAAGAATTTTGTAAAAAAACAATGATTAAGTTAGGGTGAAAGAGAAACCAAATCTTAGGTGTTATATTCGACCAAATAGGCTCTCCTACTTATGCAAGAGATTTGGCTAAGACTATCATTACAATTGTAAATCAGGGTATTATACCTGGAATTTACAACTTTTTCAAATGAAGGCGTTATCAGTTGGTACGATTTTTACTAAGCACATTCATCAACTTGCTAATATCACTTCGTGCAAGGTTGCGCCAATTCACACTGCCGACTACCCTACTCTTGCTCAACGTCCACATTTCTCTGTGCTTGATAAAAACCAAGATAAAGAATACCTATAATATTGAAATTCCTTATTGGAGAGATTCTTTAGAAGAATGTATTCAACTCCTAGAACAGTAAAAAGAAAATAGAATAATAAATAAAGTATAGACATGCTTAACGAAATAGAAAGAAGAAGAACGTTTGCAATTATATCACACCCCTGACGCTGGTAAGACTACTCTTACTGAGAAAGTTCCTTCTCTTCGGAGGTCAGATACAAGTTGCAGGAGCCGTAAAAAGTAATAAAATTAAAGAAGACAGCAACTTCAGACTGGATGGAAATTGAGAAAACAAAGAGGTATCTCTGTTTCTACATCTGTGATGGAGTTTGATTATAATAACTATAAAATCAATATTCTAGATACTCCTGGTCACCAAGACTTTTGCAGAAGATACTTATCGTACTTTAACTGCTGTTGACTCTGCAATTATTGTTGTTGACTCTGCAAAAGGTGTGGAAACACAAACCCGAAAGCTCATGGAGGTTTGTAGAATGAGAAAGACTCCTGTTATCATTTTCGTTAATAAAATGGATAGAGAAGGACGTGATCCTTTTGATATCCTCGATGAGTTAGAAAAGGAACTACAAATTAAAACCTGTCCTTTGTCATGGCCTATCAATCAAGGAGCTAAAGTTCAAGGGTGTTTATAACATATATGAACAAAAAGTTAGACCTCTTCACTCCTAACAAAACAAAAAGGTGACAGAGAAGGTTGAAGTTGATATTACAAGTAAGGATCTAGACGCTCATGTGGGTGATAGTGATGCCTCTAAATTGCGTGAAGACCTAGAACTTGTTCAAGAAGTATATCCAACTTTCGACAATGCGTCATATAAAGCGGCAGAAACAGCACCTGTGTTCTTCGGATCAGCGTTAAACAACTTTGGTGTACAAGAATTGCTCGATTGCTTTGTTGAGATTGCTCCTTCTCCTCGTCCAACTAAAGCTGAAGAACGAGTAGTGAAGCCAGAAGAACCCAAGTTCACTGGATTTATCTTTAAAATTACAGCAAATATCGACCCTAATCATCGTAGTTGTATTGCTTTCTGTAAGATTTGTAGTGGTAAGTTTGTGCGTAACCAACCCTATCTGCATGTACGTTTAGGAAAAACAGTACGTTTTTCTTCACCCACACAGTTCATGGCTCAACGTAAAAGTACTATTGATGAGGCATATCCAGGTGATATTATTGGTTTACCAGACAATGGTATCTTTAAGATTGGTGATACTATAACTGATGGAGAACAATTGCATTTCCTTGGTTTACCATCATTCTCTCCTGAGATGTTTAAATACATTGAGAACGATGATCCAATGAAAACAAAGCAGCTTAATAAGGGTATAGACCAGTTAATGGACGAAGGTGTGGCTCAGTTATTTGTCAATCAGTTTAACAATCGCAAGATCATTGGAACCGTAGGACAACTTCAATTTGAGGTAATTCAATATCGTTTGGAAAACGAATACAATGCTAAAATGTCGTTGGGAGCCTGTTCATCTTTATAAGGCTTGTTGGATAGAGGCTGATAGTGAAGCAGAATTAGAGAACTTCAAGAAGCGAAAATATCAATATATGGCGAAGGATAAGGAAGGAAGAGATGTGTTCCTTGCCGATTCTAGCTATGTGTTGAGTATGGCGCAACAAGACTTTGAGCATATAAAATTCCACTTTACATCTGAGTTCTAATAATCCTTTTTACTAAAGGAAAGAATATCATATAAATAAAAAGAGTATGTATTGTAAAATACACACCTCTTTTTTTGTTTTTAGTTACTTTTATTGTCTGCTCTTTAGGATCTTATATATTCTCTTTCTAATAGCATTGCTTTTTATAAAACAAAAGGCAGTGTGTTTACATTTCAATTGTATTGCTTTTTTTGATAGAAAAAGCAATGAGTTTTTTTCTACCTATTTACTTGCATAAGCCGTTTAAGTATAAAAATATTTTTATAAGTATTATTTTTTTATTCATTTAAGAACATACTTTTAAATTTTAGTTGTATATTTGCAATATACTATCTAAAAAAAGCAGCATCTATATGAAACTAGATTTATTTTCACAGCGTTTGTGGGTGTTTTTTTAGCATTTCTCACCTACTCTTCTTTATGTCTTAATGCGCAAGAATGGGACGATAAAGTTATTATTTCACAATGTAAGGATAACTATCAAATTATCGAAAAATAAAGGAAACCCAATTGTAAAAAAACGAGAAAGATATCACCTTTTTATCTAATACGGTATCAACAGTAGAGCCTGAAACGGGTGCTTTGTATGGAGAATTTATTACGCTAGATAACGTTTCATGTAAAGGAGAAAAGATATATAAGAACATAACTCCCTGAGAAATGTATTCTATGATGATACAAAAGTTTGTATAGCGAAAAGGCTATATCACAAAAAAAGGAAAAAAACTTGCAACACTTCTTATAAGCGTACTTTTTAAGGATATAAAATACTTTTACTCGTGTGTATTTGCTTGAAAATTTTTTCACACAAACGAAGTTAGTAACGCTCACTATACCTAAATCTTTGAAAGGTTATCGTATTCAAGAGATGAATTTTAAGGGTTTTTCCAATTGTAAGTAAGCACGAATCAACTGACGATGCTGATGTTTATACTTATACAATTACTAATGCAAAGCGTATGAAAGAGGACTCAAACATGCCTCCTTTTTGCTAATATTTATCCCTATTTGCTTATTGTAGGACCATTCCCCTACGGTGAATGATCTTTACACTTGGTCGATGGAAATGTCAAATGTTGATTGTGATATTCCTAATATGCCTGCTCTTTTGAAAGAAATCAACGCCAATAGTAAAACCGATGAAGATCGTATAAGTAATACTTTTAAGTGGGTTCAAGACCATATCCGCTATGTAGCTTTTGAGCATGGAATTGCAGGACACCGACCAGATACACCAAAAAGAAGTTGTTAGAAAGCGATATGGTGATTGTAAAGGTATGGCATTATTGCTTAAAACTCTATTGAAAGCACAAGGTTTTTGATGCTCGTTTAACAGATATAGGAACAAATGAAGTGCCTTATAAAATGAGTGATATTCCAGCTTTAGGAGCTGCTAACCACGCTATATGCACACTTTTCTTTAAGGGAAAGACTTATTTCCTAGATGCTACATGTGACTATATTCCTTATAATTATGTGCCACAACACATTCAAGGTTCTGAAGCAATGATAGAGAATGGAGATACTCCTTTGCTTAAAAATGGTACCTAAAGCTAATCCCGACCAATCGTTAGATAGTCTTAGTTATACTTATTATTTTGCCAATAATGCATTACAAGGAAAAGCTACCTATATGCTTCGTGGAGATATGAAAGAATGGTTCATGAGCTCTATGGCTGCTTCTTCTCAAAAAAATCACGAAGAATATTTGGCAAATAACCTTAATACAGATAGTCATAATATGAAGGTGTCTAATGTAAAATGGACAGATAAAGAGCCTCAACACGAGTGGACTTGCTTTGAAGGTGATGTGGTTAATGATGCTGCATGGCAAGAAGATGGAAAAGAAGTGTATGTAGATTTAAATCCCACATAATAATTTATTCGATAGACGTATAGACACTGTTAGACGTACACACGACTATTATTTCCTGTACGCTGTAATATTGTTCGTAGAGCTTCATTCACTATTCCTACAGGATATAAGGTTGAGTCTCTACCAGCCTCTGCTACATTCACTACCCCTGAAGGAACTCTTAGTTGCTCGTTTACACGCAAAGGCAATATAATAGTGTTCCATCAAAAAATGCAAATCAACAAACGTAGAATACCACTTGCTAATATTCCCAAATGGAATGAAACTATAAGAAAATGGAAAGATGCATGTAATGAACAAATTGTTTTTACATAAGTAAGCAACAGCTCTTACTATTGTCATCTTTTAATACAATTGAATTGATAACAAAATAATAAATATTAGTCCTATGAAGAAGATTTTATTTTCAGTATTATGCATCTTTATTGCCCTACCTTCATTGGCGTTTGACAATAATGACTACAAGAAATTTGTAGAAAAAGTTAAGGAAGAAGTATGGGGACAAGATCTTCCACAGTTTAAAAAAATCGAAATGTCCCAGCAAAGTATAAAAATGAGTCTGCAGTGATTCTTGCTCGTTATGAGGAGGTAATTGTCGACCAAAAACGTAAATTTAGTTTCTGGGCAGGCAACAAAATGGTTAAACAAATCAATGGAACTCAGATTCAACGTTATCTAATTCAAATAAAAGATAAAGCAGCATTAGATAAGTTCTCGACCTTTGATTTTTCAGACTTATAATCGTTCTTATAGTTACTTTCGGCCGTGATGACCATAGAACTGTTCTTGGTGTTAAGGTGATTAAAGCCGATGGAACAGAAAAGAATTATTGATAGTAGCGATTATCAAGATGTTGAAGAAGGTAAGAAAGGTAAAGGATAAGCGAGCAAAACTAGCTGTCCCTGATTTGCAAATTGGCGATTTAATTGATTATTTCTTCTACGACCTCGATTATATTAAAGAAGAAAAATATGCCTCCTTTTGTATTTGTATTTCGTTCAAAATACCCTACTCTAGATTATCAAATACATTGTGCTATCGATAAAAAAACTTTGTACACAGTATCGTGCAATGAATGGAGCTCCAGACTTTACTGCTTCTAATGATGATGACAATGTTATTTTAGATGTACGGGTAAAGGATATTGAAAAGACGCTTCCTCAGTATGCTTACAAAACAACTATGCAAACACCATATACTGCTTTATACGTAACAGGTAAAGTGGCAGTGGGTTATATTCCTAAGAGTACAAAAGAAAAGGGACTTCATGCTAATCCATCTGCAAAGGAGATACAGTTAGATGCATGGAAACGTTGGGAAGATAGAGGTGATAAATGGACCTTTGAAGAAATACTAGGAAAGACTATTACTCAAGCAAAAAAATATGAAAAGCGATGAAGAGAAAGCTAATTTCATATACGACTACATGGTAATGAGGTCTTTGATATTTAAAAAAAGCAGTATATGGATCATAACATTCTATTTGGAACTCTTTTTCCCACAAGCATTGAAAAAGGCTAAAGTCCCATTTCACAAGAGTTATCTCAACAACATGGAGTGATGAAGCATTAAGTAATATTATTAACTTTGATAATGCAGTATCACTGATAGAACTTAATAATGGTCAGCTCTTTTCCAATCCCTAATGTATATTCTGTTAGTGGCAAAAGTGTTATTTAGTCAATTGCAAAATAGAGAGGCGCAACGTTCAAAAATCACCTAATAACTTTTCAGATGGTCCATTTGAAGACTTTAAAAACTCTAGCATCGAAAATCATCAGATAATGTTGAGAAGATTGATGTAAATGCGACAATTGATGATGTTATGTTTACATATAACTCGCACTGAAACACTTACAGGAAATGAGAAAGAAGGTGCCATTCCTACTTATGCAACAGCAGAAGAAATCTGTAAGGCATGGGGAGAGCCATATGGTGTTCACGGCTATGCAGATATTCTTACCTATAAAAAAAGTAAGGGAGAGGCTGCAGCTAAGGAGCGTGCAGAGGCTGACAAAAAAGAGATAAGTGAGAACTTCCAAGAAGAAATAAAGAATTATCATGATAAAGCACCTGTTAGTATTGAGTCTACTGAGGTTACAAGTGTAGGACAAAACAATACTCCTTTTACCTATAAGGTCACTTATACTATGGACGGATTAGTTAAAAAGGCGGGAAAGAACCTTACACTTTCTGTGGGACAGCTTGTAGGACAACAAACACATATCGAAGGAAAAGAACGCCAACGTACTGACGATATCATCTTCTCTTATCCTCGTACCTTTGTTGCGACTATTAATGTTGAACTTCCTTCTGGATATAATGTTACTCCTGAAAGCCTACAAAAAGCTCAATACTAATTTAAATAATGAGGATATGCGATTTGTAACTCAAGGCAGAAGTAGCAGGTAATAAACTAGTTATTCACTTAGAAAAAGAATACAAAAAAAGCAAATGGTTCCTGCTGCTCGTTGGCAAAAATGTTCTTGAAAGTATTAGATAGAGCCTATGAGTTTAACAACCAACAAGTGATTCTTAGAAAGAAGTAAGCAGGTAAGTCTTGACGAAAAGAAAAGTCTTTTATATTCTCTAAAACTAAAAACTATAGAGGGACTTTTTGAGAATCAATAAAAAAAAATAGTTATATACGAAAAGAGGGAAGCTCCATATTGATATTGGAGCTTCCCTCTATAGTTTAATAATGCTATTACTCCTTTATATTCTATTAAAGTGAATCATAATAGATTTTTAATAATAAACAAGATATAGAATATAGTTATATAAACAACTTAAGGTTACATCTTTTAATGCTATATCAAAAGAACAAATTTTATAGAGTAGATGAGCTGAACAAGAATGATATATATAATAATGTAAGGAGCAATTTGCTTTTATTCCATTGCTTAGAGCCTCAATAATGAGGTTGCCCTTTCTAAGTCTTCCAATAATAAGTCCCATAAGTAATAGAATTGAATAGAGCAATAAAAAGCAATGAGAGGAACAATACTTTTAGAGAAACTACTAGGGAAATAATTGTCCTGTTATACTTAACATTGCAGCATGAGGAATGAAAGAAAGGAGGGCAATAACAGTGAACCATATAATTATTTCGATTAAAACGACACGAAAACCTAAACGTTCTCTATAACTCAAAGTGTGTGAACGTTTAAATACTTGTAGTATATTACTAGCACGAATGGCCCCCCAGGACAATCCTATAAGAATAATCCAAACAAAAATATTGGAAGCAACATTGTTGGTAAAATTGCCCAAAAACCACCTCACTCCTTCTCCACTTAATAATGATCTACCGTTGAATTCGGGATAAATTGTTTTTTTATCATCCACGATAAAATTACGACCATTATTTGTAAACAAAAGAAGACTACAGGTGATAAATGCAATATTTAAATTTAAATAAACTCTTAAGTTTACTCATCATCTGCAACTAAGTTATTGATATCCAAGACTCTTAATTCCAAAGCTCTAACAACCAAACGAGTAGCATTAATACCAACACCTCCATTTCCATTTGGAAAGAGTTTTTGGATCAATTCATTTTGTCTTTTCTCTAAACTCTTTACACCAAAAGGCATGCCACGTAGGTTTGTAATCTGTTCTTTAGTATATCCTAGAGCCAAGTGGCGTAAGAAACGTTCATCGTATTCGTCTATCTCATAGTTGATAAGTGCTTCGTTATGCTGAATTTCGTGAGATATAGCTTCTTTAAATCTAGATAGTACCTTTTCAAGAATAGGTTGATTAAAAACTAGCTTCTTGCCACTCATTACACTAGATACGTCAGCATAAGTTAAGAGTTCTCCTGTTTTTTTAGAATAATTCCATCACAACCTGCATCTAAAAACGTCTACCCAAAGTTTTTTTCATTTAGAATCTCTCCTGTGAAGATAAGTATCTTTACATCTGGATAGTTTTTGCTTTGTTTGTCGACATATTTCAACTCCAATAGTTGTAGAGCCACCCAAACCTAGATCGAGAAGAACAAGGTCTGGAAGTTCTTGTTTTATGAGTTTCCAATATGAATATTCGTTATCGGCAGTGCCAATTATTTTTGCTTCGGGTATTTCTGTTTTGAAAATACCTTCTGTGCCCTTTAGTTCTAAGGGTACATCTTCTACAATAATGACTTTAAATTCTTCCATATTACAGTTGTAAATACGATTTCTATATATTGTTTATTATTTCTTTCAATCGCTTGTATACCCTACGGCACGCATGTTTGTTTCCTCTCCTAGTTCTCTGATTATCTGTCTACAAATTAGATAACGTATATCTATTGTTTCAGAAGTAAACATCTGTTTGAGTTCTATCTCCTTTAAGTTATTGGCAGGAAGCTCAATGTAGACCTTTACATATTTATCGCCGTAAGGTTCTTCTTCAATGGCTAGTGTTGTAATTTGATTAATCTTCTTTATTAAAGAGAAGAGATACTTGAGGGTTGAAGTATCCACGTTTATCTTTGAACGCAGTTGACTAACAGCCTGAAGAAGAAACAAACTATAGAGTTCTTTATAGTAGTGTAGTAACTCTTCAACAACTTTTATTTCAATATCCTCTTGCTCTATTAGTTGTTTTATGCGTGAGGGATAATACATTGTCTCATGTTTAAAGGTGGACAAGCTATTATCTAATAAGTTGTTTGATATATAAAGAGCATCTGCTTCATACTTAGTTTTGCTCAATTCGTCTTTCAAGAGTGTTAAATCTTTATTCTGTTGTTCTAATAAAGTACATTCTAATTTCAAAGAATGTTTGATCTCTTTCACGATATCATTGAGTAAATGAAGACGAGTATTACTTTGTTCTTTATTAAAACTGTTGCTCCACAAAGTCTCTATTAATCTAAGTTTCTCCTTTGCATTTTTGTGTATCTGATAATAGAATACTATTGATTCGATTTATCTTTATCAATACAAAAACGATAATAAAGCTCGTGTCTATAGTATAAAAAGTAATAAGCAGGGATTAATAATACAAGCAAAAGAATAAGCAGAATAATGGCAATATTCTTATTACTCTCTGATGTTTGCATCACTTTTACATAGTCACCAAGAGTATTGTCGGCACTCTTTATGCGGAAAAGTTGAGTGTAGACACTATTATTATAATTGTATAAATCCCAGCGATTAAGAGCTAATGCTGCCACAGCTGATTCATTTCTAAAGTCTAGAATGATGTCATAATCGGTATTAACGTGCTTTGCAAACCATATTAATTCAGCGGCTTTATTAGGATCTCCGCTTTCTTTTAATAGTATATTGCTTTTAGGATGCTTTTACATGATAAGCTTTATTGAGATAAACAATGCAACTATCTGCAAACTCAAGAGTAAGCTCATAGGTCTCATTAAGATTTGAGTAATAGGCACTATCGGCATATTCTCCAGCTTTTTGAATGAATTGTTTTTCTTGTTTATCAATATTAGGTGCACCAAATGATGTTGCAGATAGTATTGAACTGAACAAAACTAAGAATGTTTTCTTTTAAAGCCTTTAGGGGAGTGTAAAGTAGAATCTACTACCCTTTTCAACTTCACTTTCAGCTCCAATTGAGCAATTCTTAAATATAGAACTAACTTTCTTATATTTCTCAATAATACCTTTACAGTTCATTAAGCCAAAGCCATATCCTTTTTCTTGTATAGAAGAAGTGTTCTGTTTTAGTTCTATTTTCTTGAAAGAGAATAAGTTTCTCAATCCTTCTTCATCAATCCCTACTCCATTATCAATTATAGAAACCTCAACATAATCGTCTAAAGATTTTTGCTGAAATAGTAACCTCTCCACCCGAAGGAGTGAACTTTCGAGCATTGTCTGCTAAGGTATTTATCATGAAAAAGAGTAAGTGTCTTATCAGCTTTAACCACTTCTGAGGGTGTCTACAACATTCAAATTAATGTTTTTTAGTTGGTAAGACATACTATTCTTTTTAAGTAGTTCAAAGATAGTTTGCAGTGGAAAACTCTCTATTCTTAAACTAATGTCTCCCTTTATGCATCTGAATCCAGCTTGTTAGAACCGTATTTATTTGGTTTATGGAGTTGGCAAGTTCTGAGATATAAGCCAAGCGTTGCTGACGAATATCTGTACTTTCTGAAGTATTTATAATTAATTTGTGGATTTCATTAACCATTCTATCAATCAAAGGATAAGTGTTACTAACCAAAGAAACTTTAGCCCTTTGTTCAATATTCTTTTCCTTATTCATCACCACATAACGCTGTTCTTGGTACAGTTGTTCTTTAACCTCTTCGCAAGTATCTTGAAAATCTTCAAGTTTTTGTTTATTTTCAGCCTCCCATTGTTCAAGTGGAGACAACAAAGAGGTGATTTTAAACTTGCGATCACTTCTTCTTTTCATTCTGTCAAAGATAAAAAGAAGGAGTATAACCAATAAAATCATTATCACAACAGATGTAACCATGATATTTAGTTGGTGCGAAGATTTACTCAATTGTTCTGCTCTCGATTCTAAGAAAGCGGTCTTGTCGAGTGATTTCTTGCATATCTAAATAGATATTTCTATTGTAATCACTTAACTGTTTGTCGTCAATAGCAGAATAAGCAAGCGACATTTGTTCTCTAATAGAGGCTACCAAGTCAGGGGCTTGTTGAATTTTTATGTTATCACTTAGAGCATGTTCAAGGCACCATAGTGCATCTTCATATTGTCCTTGTTCCCAAAAAGACTTAGCAAGAGTACGATATGAACCCGCAATTTGATAGACATCGCCATATTTTTTGAACAAATCCACAGATTTAACGGCTATTTCTTTTGCAAGAAGGTCTTCAAATTGATTATCAGGAATAATGGTTCTCAGCATCGAACTATTATTCATTACAAGAGTATTGCCTGTTTCTGGATTAGATAAAGACTCACTAATACTTTGCAAAAGCGTTTGCTTCCCAATAGATAAAGCCATTTTTCTTTGCGATAGTATAGCAGTTAATAAGGTAGTCAAGCTCTTCTTGTTTAGCAGAATAATTATCTTTTTTATGAACAATACCTCCTGAACCAATACTATAATAATAGTTAAGTAGCTGAGCAGTGTCACGTTGTATACCTCCATGAGGGTCAATATTTTGTAACGCTTCAATAGAATTTTCATTTAATCCTATGTAGTAAAAATAAGTAGAAAGAATGATGTAGTATTCCGTTCTCGCAAAAAGTAATCTCTTACGTTGATGCAAATTTAATACATCTTCCTCCTCTTTTAATTCTCTCTAAGCGCTCTTCTGCGTGTTGTTTATAATCATAGAACTCTTTATTCTTTTGATTGACGTTGGCATAAACGCATAAACATAATATCAGAAATAAGTAGTTCAATCTGATTATCTGTAACCTTTTGAGCTTCGAATAATTGAGTTTTTGCCTCATTATAGTTCATCTTTGCCGTACTAACAAAAGCAATATTATTCAGTGCTTCTGCATGTCCAGCACCATATCCTTCAGATAATTTGAGTGCTTTAGTGGCATAATAGTTGGTGCTATCAAGGTCTTTATAGTGAAAAAGATAAGATTTTTCGTTTAATTCATCAACTAAACTCCTCGACTTTTTGCGCTGTGCAAGCCGAAGAAAAAAACAATATCGATAAACCAAAAAGAAATGTTTATCAGCAATATTATAAATGATTTAATCTTTAAAGAAAAACACTATTGCGATTTATTTTTATTCGCTACAAAGTTACAGTATCTTGATGATTATTGCATAATTTCTCTATCAAATAAACCATATTTAGACTAAAAAAATTAATTATTTCTTTTGTATTTTTTTGTGCACAAAACAAGTATTATAGAGTTTCATGACAGAAAAATACGCATAAAAGATATAGCACTTCGAGCTGGAGTGTCGGTTGGAACTGTTGATAGAGTTCTGCATAAACGTCCTAATGTTTCTCCCAAAGCTTTGGAAAAGGTAGAAAAAGTTCTTAAGGAAATGAACTATCAACCCAATGTTTATGCGAGTGCACTCGCCTATAATAAATCATATACCTTCTATTTGCTTATTCCTGATCATGGTTCTGAGACCTATTGGGAGGAAATTGAGAAAGGTGCTTATAGCGCAATGGAGGCAAGACGTGACTTTTCATATTAATGTAAAGATACTCTATTTCAAACGTTTTAATGAGGCTTCGTATTTAGAACAGGCTCAAAAATGTTTAGAGGCACAACCCGATGGAGTTATTATTGTACCTTCAGAACTAGACTTAACAAAGAAGGTAACAGAGTCGTTTATAGCTCAACATATTCCTTTTGTACTATTAGACTCTTATATGCCCTGACTTAAAGCCACTGTCTTTCTTTGGGACAAGACTCGCTTGCAAGTGGCTATTTCTCTGCAAAAATGCTTATGCTTTTGGCTTCTGGAGAGAAAACGATAATGCTTATGAAACAAACTAAGAATGGAAGAGTAACCAGTAAGCAGCAAGCACACCGAGAAGTTGGATTCAGACATTATATGGATGAGCACTTTCCTAAGGTGAATATAGTAGAATTGAACCTCCCAACAGAAGAGGATAAGGGAGAATATTATAAACTTTTAGAAGATTTCTTTAATAAAAATCAGGATGTACATCATTGCATAACCTTTAACTCTAAGGCACATATTGTGGGTGAGTTTTTGCTTCATACCAACAGAAGAGATGTGCAAATTATGGGTTATGATATGGTTGAAAAAGAACATAGATTGCTTAAAAACAAGGTAGTATATCTTTCTTAATTGCTCAACATGCTTACCTTCAAGGGTATAGTTGTGTTGATACTTTGTTCAAAGCAATAGTACTTAAGGCAGAAGTTGAACCTGTGAATTATATGCCAATTGAATTGATTTCAAAAGAAAATGTAAACTTCTACAGACGACTTCAATTGTAAAATCGCTTCCAATAGGATTGTCTTTATACGTCTTATAAGTAGTTATATATGAGTGAAATAAAACATATTAAAGGGTTAAAAGCTTTAGTTCCACTTTTTCTTTTTATCGCTTTGTATCTTTCGTGTGCTATTGTTGCAAAGGATTTTTATAAACTTCCTGTAACAGTAAGTTTCTTAATTGCAAGTGTATGTGCAATTATGATGACCACAGGAGAAAGCATAGAGAAAAGAATTTCAATCTTCACAGAGGGTGCAGGACAAAAAAGTCTCTTGCAGATGGTGTGGATTTTTATTCTCGCAGGAGCCTTTTGCTGCATCTGCAAAAGCAATGGGAAGCGTCGATGCAACTGTTTATTTCATTCTAAGTATATTGCCCGCAAAGTTTATTCTTGCAGGACTTTTCTTATCTGCCTGCATCATTAGTCTTGCTATTGGCACGAGTGTGGGAACTATCATTGCATTAGTTCCAATTGCATCAGGCTTATCTCATGTGTTAGGAGTAGATGAACCCCTTATGTTAGGCATTGTCATTGGAGGGGCTTTCTTTGGAGATAACCTTTCATTTATATCTGACACAACGATAGCAGCGACGTCAAGTCAAGGCTGTAGCATGAAAGATAAATTCAAGGTAAACAGCTTAATCGTTGTTCCTGCAGCAGTCTGCATACTTATTATATATACAATACTAGGACACGGACTAGAAAAACCAGCAGAATTACCAGGCTTTTAATTACATTCATCTCATTCCTTATCTCGTTGTAATTCTTATGGCTTTAAGGGGAATAAATGTGATGATTGTTTTAATTGTGGGTATTGTTTTTAGTGGGAGTGCTTGGATTTTTTTGCTCAAAGTTATGATCTGTATGGTTGGTTTTGCTACTCTAGGTGTTGGTATGACAAGTATGGGTGATCTTATAATTGTAACAATGTTGGCAGGTGGATTGCTTGCTGTTATTAAGTATAATGGTGGAATTCATTATATCATTGCTATCTTGACTAAATTTATTAAGGGAAAAAGAGGAGCAGAATTATCAATTGGTCTTCTTGTTTCATTTGTCAATGTATGCACTGCAAATACACAGTTGCAATTATAACAGTAGGAAATATCGCAAAACAAATAAGTAAAAAGTTTGAGATTGACTCTCGTAAAATCTGCAAGTATTCTCGATACTTTCTCTTGTGCAACACAAGGATTACTTCCCTTTGGAGCGCAAATTCTTATGGCTGCAGACTTAACCAATGTTTCACCTATTGAAATAGTTGGTTACACCTACTACCCTATTAGTATTGCATTGATGGCTTTTATTATCAATATTTAGTGCGTTATCCTAAAAAAATATTCTTAAGGAAATATGGATATAATACGTCGAAACTTTCTTACATTATTAAAGTCTGGGGCTTTTAAATGAATATGGAAACATTGAACCAATGTCTAGTTTTTAAATGGGAACAACTATTTAAAATGGCAGTGATACATAATGTTTCGTCTTTTGTTTATAAAGGATTGAAACATCATCAATACGATAAAGAGTTCAATGTTCCTAACACAATCCTCCGTAAGTTGGAAGAAGTTTCTAATCAAGATAATGCTTTTGAAGAATCTACAGAGATAAAAACTATCCAACAAGTTGTTGAAATATAAGACTTAAGAAGATAAGGAATGAAGAACTTTCAAATAACAGTTCATCCCTTACAACATTAGATCTGCTTGAGCTGTTAATCGATAATGTGAGTAATCTGTTTAGGAAAAGGATTGTCGATAAAATTGGTATTAGAACTTGGAACCTACTTAAGAAGCAATGGAGATGATGTTGATTTTTAATAAATTAAATCGTTGGTTGTCTAGTCTACATATTGTAAATATAACAGCACTTATTGGAAGTATTTTTGATAACAGTATTCAAGTTTGATAAAACTGAAGTACCCTTTGTAGATAAAGTTAGTAACTCTTCGTATGCACTATTTATGCATGCGCTAGGAAACGTCAAAAAGAATAGTAATAAAGAGGAATGGACTATTAGAGAAGGAGACAACGGTTTTGTTTACAATAACCCCTGAAGTGCTAAGAAAAAAACATCAAAAAGAAGTTTCAAATATTTCCCTTTATGCACCAATAGAAGCAAGTAGTAATTTTATCATGAGTTTCATTCATAGTATATCAGATGTGCAAGAATAAGGAGAAATCAAAAATATAATATATGTAAAAAAACACGATGAAAAAAATATACCAAATTATAGTTTTTTTCGTAACTTTGTAGACATGAAACGTATATTTATATTCATTTTTTTCTTGCATCTTTTCAATTGCAGGTTTTGCCCAAGACGAATTTTTATAATTGTGAAGACACTTGTAGTCATGTGCATGGTATCGACCTTAGTCACTACCAAGGAAATGTCTTTTGGGAAACAATTGGAGAAAATACGAAGATGGCTTATGTGTATCTTAAAGCCACAGAAGGCGGAGATAACATCGATAAAACATACGCCTACAACATTGAATTAGCTCATAAATATGGACTAAAGGTAGGTTCTTATCATTTTCTCAGACCCAAAACGAGACTTAACAAAGCAGTTAGAAAACTTTAGAACTCAATGTAGACCTGAAGATCAAGACCTTCTTCCGATGATTGATATCGAAACAAAAAGCGGATTACCAACAGAAGAATTCTGCGATTCTCTTTTGAAATTCTTAGCAATGGTCGAGAAAGAATATAAGCAAAAACCTCTACTTTATACCTTTACTAACTTCTATGATAATTATCTTTCTGGTAAGATTGATGGTTATAAACTGATGATCGCACAATATACTCAACGAGAACCAGTCTTTAAAAGACGGTAGAGATATAACCATGTGGCAATATACTGGTAAGGGAAGAATTAACGGAATTAATGGATATGTTGATAAAAAGTAGATTCTTTTGGGACGCATGGTATGCGGGAAATACGATTCATTCACTTTAAAACAATAACATAAAATCAAAAAACTATGGCTATAATAAAATGTCCTGAATGCAATGCATCTGTAAGCGACAGAGCCCCAGTTTGCCCTACTTGTGGTGCAGAAATAAGGGGTAAAGTAACAGTATGTCCTACATGTGATACAGCTTATTTTTACAGAAAAAGAGAATGTCCCTAAGTGCGCTTTTAGAAAAGAATACAGCAGAGATTGCACCTGTAAAGGAAACAACTCCTATAGAAACTCCCAACTCAAACTGTTGAGGTTGTTCCTCCAACTGAGTCTAAAATACCTACTCCACCACAAAATAAGAAACCTAAAAAAGTTATTATTTTGTCTTCATTTCATCATTGCATTAATTCTTTTGTGCTACTCTTTTCTATGTTTATAGTAATGCACAAAAAAAAAGAATGAGAAAAGAAGCTTATGAATTAGCTATGAAGAGTAAGGAGATTGGAATACTTGAAGACTATCTTAATACTTATGCAAAAAAATGCTCCACAAGAGCACATAGATTCAATCAATGCGCATCTAACAATATTACGTTCTACTGACAATGATTGGACAAATGCGCTGATTAGTAATACTAAAGAAGCTTTCGAAGATTATTTATCTAAATCTGAAAATCCTAAACATAAGAAGGAAGCACTGCAAAAAATCGACTCTTTAGACTTCGTTGCTGTATCACAAAAGAACACAATCGAAGCTTATAATACTTATATAAACGACCACTATGATGGCAACTATATCAATGAGGCTAACGAAAAGATAAGAGCTCTAAAGGCTAAAGAGGTGCAACAAGATGAATATCAGATGGTAGCTGGAACCATAAAGACTTTCTTTAGAGGTATAAGTGAACGTAATGAAAATAAGGTACAAGAAACAATTAGTCCCAATATTTCGTCATTCCTTAATAAAACAGATATCAAACATTCTGATATCGCAGTATTTATTAGCAAGCTATATAAAGATAATGTAGAGGCAATAGACTGGAATATCGACAAGAATCTAAAGATTAAGAAGAAAGAAATAGGACTTGAAGAATACGAATATACAACAGAATTCTATGTATCTCAAGATGTTAAACTAAAAAGATGGTCAGTCTGAAACCAATAAATATAAAGTACAAACAAGAATAGATCCTACTGGAAAAAAATCGTAGAATTCAATATGATTAAGATCCTAGAATAACGATTTTTAGTTAAAAAAATAAACTATTCATTTGCAAATGCAGTTATATCCATATTATAATAGCAATAATGTAACTTTGCAACGATTTTTTTATTTAATCAATATAAAGTCTAACTTTATTAATTCATTTTTAATTAACATTATGTCAAACTTAAAGAACGTACAACCATTAGAAGACTTCAATTGGGAAGAATTCGAAAATGGTTCTGGCAACAACGCCAGCAAGGAAGCCCTTGTAAAGGCTTATGATGAAACCCTTAATAAAATTGCAGAACACCAAGTTGTTGAGGGAACTGTTACTCATGTAGACAAGAAAGAAGTTATCGTTAACATCGGCTACAAGAGTGATGGTATTATTCCTGCATCTGAATTCAGATACAACCCAGACCTAAAAAGCAGGTGACAAAGTGGAAGTATACGTAGAGATGCAAGAAGATAAGAAAGGACAACTTGAACTTTCTCACAAGAAAGCACGCCTAAATAAGAGCTGGGATCGTGTTAATGAAGCTCTTGAAAAAGAAGAAATTGTACAAGGTTACATCAAGTGTCGTACAAAGGGTGGTATGATTGTTGACGTATTCGGTATCGAAGCATTCTTACCAGGAAGCCAAATCGACGTTCATCCAATTCGTGACTACGACGTATTCGTAGGAAAAGACTATGGAATTCAAGATCGTTAAGATCAACCAAGAGTTCCGTAACGTTGTTGTTTCTCATAAGGCTCTTATCGAAGCTGAATTAGAAGCACAAAAGAAAGAAATTATTAGCAAGCTTGAAAAAGGCCAAATCCTTGAAGGTACAGTTAAAAAAACATCACTTCTTATGGTGTATTTATCGACCTTGGTGGTGTTGATGGTCTTATTCATATAACAGACCTTTCATGGGGTCGTGTAAGCGATCCACACGAAGTGGTTGCTTTAGACCAAAAGATCAACGTTGTAATTCTTGATTTCGATGACGAAAAAGAAACGTATCGCTCTAGGTCTTAAACAATTAACTCCACACCCATGGGATGCTCTTAACACTGAACTTAAGGTGGGTGACCACGTTAAGGGTAAAGTAGTTGTTATCGCAGACTACGGTGCATTCGTTGAAATTGCTCCAGGTGTAGAAGGTCTTATCCACGTTTCAGAAATGTCTTGGAGCCAACACTTACGTTCAGCTCAAGAATTCTTACACGTAGGTGACGAAGTTGAAGCTGTTGTTCTTACACTTGATCGTGAAGAACGTAAGATGTCTTTAGGTATTAAACAACTTAAAGAAGATCCATGGGAAACTATCGAAGTAAAATATCCAATCGGTAGCAAGCACACAGCTAAGGTTCGTAACTTTACTAACTTCGGTATCTTTGTTGAGCTAGAAGAAGGTGTTGATGGATTGATCCACATCTCAGACCTTTCTTGGACTAAGAAAGTTAAGCACCCATCTGAATTCACTCAAGTAGGAGCTGAAATCGATGTTGTTGTTCTTGAGATAGATAAAGAGAACCGCAGACTAAGCCTTGGTCATAAACAACTTGAAGATAATCCTTGGGATGCTTATGAAACTCTTTACACACCAGGTTCATTGCACAAGGGTAAGATCACTGAGATGATGGACAAGGGTGCTGTTATCACATTGAACGAAGGTGGAGAAGGTTTCGCAACTCCAAAACACCTAGTTAAAGAAGACGGTACACAAGCTCAAGTAGGTGAAGAACTTGACTTCAAGGTTATCGAATTTGTAAAGGAAACTAAGAGAATTATTCTTTCTCATAGCCGTACTTTCGAAGAAGGTAAAGAAGAGGCTAAACCTCGCAAGCAACACACAAGCAACGCTAAGAAGAACGATTCTACTCAAGTAAACAACGTGGCAGCAAGTACTTCTCTTGGTGATATCGATGCTCTTGCAGCATTGAAAGCTAAAATGGAAAAAGGTGAATAATTAGTATACTGAATTTCTATATGAATGAAAGAGAGTATGTATCGCAAGATGCATATTCTCTTTCTCATTTTTAATACTATTCTTTTAAGTGTATACCAATTGAACAGTTCTTCAATTATATTATACTAATTCTTTATTATTGAATGGTTTTCAACACATAGAATAACTGCTTTTTTTGAGAAGTTGTTTTCTTTTCTCTGTGTAATAACACTGCTTTTTGTAATATAATCTCATTGCTTTTTATCTTTTAATCTCATTGTTATTTAAAAACCTTTTTCTCATTGTGTTTTAATGAAAAATAGTGATTTATCTCCCCTATTTATTAAATTGGTTAATATAATAATCCATGCTATCTTTTTCTGTATTTGTGTGTACCTTGGTGAAGTAAAAATACCACAAATTGTTGAATTATATAGCAAAATAGCACCTTTTCTTGCTATTTTTTTATTGAACTTAAAAAGGGCATAAAGACGAAAAATAATATGTATATTTGCATAAGGCTTTCTTTTATTTTTAAGAAGCTATTCTTTTTTTCCTTATTCATTTTGTTTTAGAAGAGCAAGAGAAGAGGATAATAGGGAATATAGAGATTCAATTTATATAAAGATATTTCTATGGCACGATATATTTACTTTTTTTAATTTTGCTGTCTTTTTGCATTCACTAGCACTCAAGCACAGAAGAAAAAAAGGTAGTAAAGAAAAAAAGAAACAAAAAGCAAAAGGTAGTTGCTACTGATAAAAAAAGTAGACAATAGTTTGTTTGCAACAATGCTCCCTAACACTGATAAATTATTGGTAGTAGATAGTATGGTGGTAGATAAAGAGTCGTTTTTAAAGCATTTAGATTTGCAAAATGAAAAACGGATATGTTGGTATAGAAAATGATAATGCTTGGTTTATAAATGCCTTAAAGAATAAGAAAATATATGCATCTGGTGATTCTTTATCAGGAAGGAAACTTATTCTTGCCTATTATGTCAATTCTAAATGGGAAGATAGACGTCCTATATCTGAATTAAATACCATATTTTCAGACATTAATTTTCCTTTTTTAATGCCTGATGCTACTACCCTTTTCTTTTCTGCAAAGGGACATAATAGTATTGGAGGGTTTGATATCTACACTACAAGATTAGATGTTGACAATGGAGGTTTTTATATTCCAGATAACTATGGATTGCCCATATAACTCTACAGCAAACGATTATTTCTTGGCGATTGATGAAAGAAACAATCTTGGTTGGCTTGTTTCTGATCGCTATCAACCAGAAGATAAAGTATGTATTTATATTTTTTTGTTCCTAATAAAAAAATCGTGTGAAGCTAGCTCAAGAAGGCTTCGACAATAATACGATTAAGAAATTAGCTCAATTAAATAGCATTCAAGACACTTGGAACTTTGGCAATAAGCAAGAGGCGATGCGCAACTTAGAACGCCTTAGAACTCAAAGGAAATGTGGAAAAATAAAGGCAGAGAATCTGTTCTTTTTTTATTGTAAATGACAAAATAAAATACACATCATTAAGTCAGTTTAAATCGAATAAAAAGTAAGCAATTATTTGCAAAATTAGAAGATAATAAGCAATTGGTTGCAAAAACAAAAAGACTGAACTAGAAAATTTAAGAATACAATATAAGCAAAGCAAATAAAGCAAAGCAATCATCTTTAAAACAAGATATTCTCTTTATTGAAAAAGCAGCTTATGAAATATCAGCTTGAGCAAAAAGAGCTTGAACAAAAAGCATTAGAGAGTTAGAACTTAATTAATAAACATATAAAAAAATATAAGACCATGAGTACATATTTTGCACCTTCAGAACTCATTATAAATCAAGATGGAAGTGTTTTTCCATTTGCATCTTCACCCCGAACATCTTGCCGATAAAAGTTATACTTGTTGGCGATCCAGGCAGAGTATCGCAAGTTTCAAGTCACTTTGAAAGCATAGAATGTGAAGTAAGTAACCGTGAATTTAAAAGCGTTACAGGAGTTTATAAAGGCAAACGAATTACAGTTGTAAGTACAGGTATTGGCTGTGACAACATCGATATTGTTGTTAATGAGCTAGATGCTCTTGCAAATATTGATTTTGAAACACGAGAAGAGAAAGCAAATCTTAGACAACTAACATTTGTTCGTATTGGAACTTGTGGAGGTTTGCAAGAATATGTGCCCACAGGAACATACATTGCAAGTGAAAAAAAGTATTGGATTTGATGGATTATTGAACTTTTATGCTGGCAGAAATGAGGCGTGCGACCTTGAGTTTGAAAGCAGCATTTAAGAAGCACATGAATTGGAATGAATTATTAGGGCGCTCCTTATGTTATAGATGCTGACAAAGAGTTGATAGATCGAGTTGCTGCTGATGACATGGTGAAAAGGAGTTACAATTGCATGTGGCGGCTTCTTTGGTCCACAAGGAAGAGAATTGAGAATTCCCCTAGCTGATCCCTAATCAGAATCAGAAAATAGAAAACTTTGAATATAATGGCTACAGAATTACCAACTTTGAAATGGAAAGTAGCGCTCTAGCAGGATTGGCTAAAGTTAATGAATCACAAGGCAATGACCTGCTGTATGGTAATTGCCAAATAGACGAGCTAAAGAAGTAAATGCAAAGCTATAAGAATTCTATTGAAGGATTGATTGAAAGAGTCTTAGACAGAATTTAAATACATCTCAAACTAAAACATCAAAAGAAGATATAGAGAATGGAATCATTTTTTTGATAAGTGGTTTATTTCTTATTTGAATAAAAAGAGCAGAAAGAATCGTTCTAAATTTTTAAGATATATAAAATGAACAATAACGACACTATATGTGCACTTGCCACCGCTCAAGGTGGAGCTATTGGGGTAATTCGTATCTCTGGAGAAGATGCTATTAATAATGTTGCAAAAGTGTTTTTGAAGCAGCTTCGGCTAAAAAAACTTGAAGCAGTAGCTAGCTCAGCGCATTGTCTTTGGTAACATTAAAGACGAAGAGGAAACATTATAGATGAAGTTCTGGTTTCTGTTTTTTTCGTGCTCCTCATAGCTATACAGGCGAAAATACCAGTTGAAATATCGTGTCATGGATCAACATATATCTTAAATACAATCCTCCAAATTCTTATAAAAAGAGGTTGCAGGCAGGCTATTCCTGGTGAATTTACACAACGTTCGTTCTTGAATGGCAAGATGGACTTGAGTCAGGCAGAAGCTGTTGCTGACCTTATTGCGTCAACTAAATAAAGCTACCCATCAACTTGCACTAGGGCAATTACGTGGTCATTTCTCTTCAGAATTGGCAGAGTTGAGAAATAAATTATTGAAAAATAACTTCATTAATAGAACTCGAACTCGACTTTAGTGATCAAGATGTAACCTTTGCAGACAGAGAAGAGCTGGCAGAATTAGCTCAGCAAATCAATAAGAAAATTAAGACTTTAGCTAAGTCTTTTGAAACAGGGACAAGCAATTAAGAATGGTATTTCTGTAGCAATTATTGGTAAAGACAAATGTTGGAAAGAGTACATTATTAAATTGTTTGCTCAAAGAAGAACGAGCAATTGTTAGTGATATACATGGAACGACACGAGATGTAATCGAAGATACCATCGAGATAAACAATATCACCTTTAGATTTATCGATACTGCAGGTATTAGAAATACTGACGATACGGTTGAAAATTTAGGTATTGAACGAACCTACAAGAAATTATCGGAAGCTATAATTATATTGTGGGTTGTTGATGAAATTCCTACAAAAAGAGGAAATAGCGGAGATGAAAAAGCAAACGATAGATAAAAAGCTTATCATTGTTTTGCAATAAAGTCTGATGAGAAACATCTAGCCTTCCCTAGTGAAGAAGTTGACAACTCAGTTTCAATAGTATCGATATCAGCTAAATTTAAAGAGAATATTGATTGTCTTGAAGAAACTATTTATGCCGCAGCAGACATTCCTGATATCCATGAAAATGACGTTATTGTAACCAATGCACGCCACTATGAGGCACTGATAAGAGCTCAAGAAAGTATAGAACGAGTGATTGAAGGCATTGACAACGACTTGAGTGGCGATCTTTTAAGCGAAGATCTTCGCCAATGTCTTATCTTCCTTGCCGAAATTACAGGTGGTGTTATTACTTCAAACGAAGTTCTCGGCAACATATTTAAGCATTTTTGTATCGGGAAATAAACTGTTACATAGGTAAAATCCCATTATCATTCAAGTGGCAAAGGTAGTAAGATGTCTTGAAATATGGAATGAAAGAATATAATAACATATTAAAGTATGAAAAAGATATTGATGATGAGTATACTAAGTACTATATTTGGATTGTTTAGTTGTAATGCGCAATCCAACAAATTCGAGAGTGTAGATGTTGCTACATTCGCAAAAGTAATTGCAGATACAACAGTTGTGCTTCTAGATGTTCGTACACCAGAGGAGTATGAAGAAGCACATATTGGAAATGCAATCAACATAGATGTGTTACAAGATAGCTTTGAAAGTAAGGCAATATCTATCTTACCAAAGGATAAGAAAAATAGCTCTTTATTGTCGAAGTGGTAAAGAGAAGTAAGAAGGCAGCTAACATTTTAGCCGCTAAAGGATATAAAATTATAGAACTTAACACTGGTTATTTAGGCTGGATTGAGGCAAAGAAATAACTGATATCGGGCTTTAATGCAATTGTATTTAGAGCTTATCGATATTTTCTGGTTTACTTACATGTGAGTAAACCAGAAATTGTTTTATGTTGCATCGAAAGTCTGTACAAAGTATATTATACTCTTGTAACCCCCTTTAATCAATATTTAAGGATTAACAGCCTTAAAGTATTTATCTAAAGTGAGCAGAGCAATAGCATCTTCTCGGCCTTTATTCTTAAACACTTCCACATATTCGTGTGCATGTTTTACTATTGCTTCAGCTTCATCTGTATGCTCAATATAGTAATTAATACGCTCTTCAAGATCAGATAGGTCGTCTTTTCACCTCTATATAATGATAGTTCGGAATGAGTGTTCCTTCCATAAACCAAGTCTCGCAAGTGGGCTTTGGCATTACAGCAATAGAGTTTGAAGACATTACCCACTTTAAATTACTAGCTACATCGTTACCCTCTAAAGCCATAATAAACTTGCAATGTAGATGTGTTTGAATACTTATTTTTTCTCCCCACCATTCAGGATAGGCTTTATCTCTTACCTTGATATCAAATAAAGGGTGATTAAAGAAGGTCTTAACAAAGTGTAAACGTTGGTCGTTTCGACGAGAAATACCTCCTCTAAATATCACCTTTATTCTCTTTTTTTCACTAAACGGAATATGATCATTCACAAAGATAAAATGACGAACATAATCCATATTAAAGAGTGTGATGTTGGCGTTTTTAGCTTGTAGTAGTCTACTTTTTGCCACGCAGGGTAAAGGTTCATCTCTATAAATGTCACCAGGTAATAATATCCAACGAAGTGTTTTAGAAAACCAACGTGCATACTTTCATCGCATCATAATAGAACACTTTTCTGTCCTGTAATAGGTTGTTTGCCTACTTCTACAGACTCTTTTAGCCATTGCTCTTTATCATATTGCGCTGGACTTTCTAAACGACAATAGTAGTTTGCCCGAGACATAAGATACTCATAATCATCTCTTTTTCTAATTTTTTCTAGCTTCTTTGCTAAAAATGGGCGAAGCAAACATTTTGGAAAAAGCTCTCTATAAACACTCAATACATAGTATTTTTAGCTTTAGAGTTCTTTCCACTATTTATCTTATAAAGCAGTTTTTTTCAGCATTGTCTCAATTATTTGTGAGGTAGAACAGTTCTTTTATAGAGTGTGTTACTCTTACATTGTTTATTTATGATTTACAAATATACAATAAAAAGATGAATAATGGACTCTTTCTTTTATAGTTCATTAAGAAAGGGTTTGTACTCTGTTTACAGAATATGAGTGATAAATAATAAAAAGAATATTCAACACTCATATTGATAATGATAATATAGTGACATTTTCTCTTAATAAAGCCCCCTCCTATATTTTCTACATAAAATAGTCTTCTTCTATATCAAATTCAACTTCTTCACCTAGCATTTGCTTGCGAACCTGCTTTCTTGCAATACTTTCATAATACCAACATCCACAATTATAATGCAAGTAAAAATTATTCTGTATAGCTATTGCTACCACCATCCATTGATTAAAAGCCTTTTTCGTCTTTACAAAGAACATAGAAAAGTTTATTTTCAATAAGCCATTCTTTATCGACAACAATTCCTATTTTATTGCTATTTTTTTACTAAATATTTTATTAATATCAACTACATTAAAGTATTCTTCTAAAGACAAATTGCTTGGACAAAGAGGAAATTCTGTTGGAATATACCATTCAAATTGTTTTTGCATTCTCCGTTAAAGAATCTCTTATTAAATCGTCCACCGATTCATGTTGAACTATTTCTTCACTTGATTGTATGTCTGTTTTTCTGATCTTCCTTTAAATTCTCATACATGGGAGAACTTTTCTTTATTGAAAAAGAATTATTATTAGGACGAGCAATTAAAAGAATTATTTTCTTTTAAGTTTCCTAATTTCATATCTGTTTTCAATTCTAATATGCTCTTTAAAGGCTTTTTCTTTTATATATCCACTCTCCTATTCCTTCTTTAGATGGTGACATTGATAAAAAGTATTTCTTTATCTTTTTGTGCCCATTCTTCTAGACGCTTATGAGAAATCCTTGCTTCTTCCTTTGTAACTGTTCTCATCCAAAAGAAGTTTTTTTATCTTCATCAGGAAACATATACAAGATTGATGGATTCTTAAGAAACTCCTCTATACTGCCACAGCGCAATATAATCTTAGCTCTTGTAATAGGATTATTAAGCGCATTTTCTAATTTTGTTACCCACCTTAGGTTTTTCTGATCGATTATTAGCTCTATTTGTATCAATATGATCAACGATTAACTCTTTATCATTTGGTTCTCCATGAAAAAGCAATGGCAACAATTCGATGAACTCGTTCAGAGCCAATCATCATATAACCCGTGCTTGGATTTTTGTCTTCCAAACGTCCAAACATTATCATATTTTTCCTTTTTCGAGAGGTATTTGTTCTTCGGAAAAATACTACCATTATCTCGTACAAGATATTCTTTTTCTTTATATATACAAAGTCTTTCTTCTGTATAATCATTTATATCTACTATTATTTTCATAAAGTTAAAGTTCAATATAAAAATTATCTTTTTAGGTCACAAAATTGATCTATTATTTTTGATAGTATATAAATATATGCAAAAGCAATTTATTGCAATATCTACTAACAAAGATAGATGATTTTTGATTAAAAATAGAATCACTTTATACAAGAAAAAAACTGATATAAAAAGATTAAGTTGAGAGTATGAATGAAAAACAAAGAAACAAAGAATATACAATAACAAAAAGCAATGATTTTGAGGTATAATTTGCAATGCTTTTTAGCTGCTAAAAAGCATTGAAAAAAAGAAATAGAAAAGCATTGAAAAAAAAACTATTCCCTAATAAATAAGGATATAAAAAAAGCAGTCTAATATCTCGCATATACGAAATATAGACTGCCAATATCTATTCAAAATATAAAGAGACTATTAATCTTTTATTGGATTCCAACCTTGCGCTTTTCAATTCAAACTCATTATTATCTCGTGTAACAAGTTGCATACCTAACTCAGGTTTTTGTGATATGTCCAATAATTTTTACATTCTGCATATTGCTTATTTTTCTCATGGTCTCCAATGGGAACAGTAAACAAGAGTTCATAATCTTCACCACCATTTAAGAGCACAAGTTGTAACATTCATATTCAACTCCTCTGCCATTATAGCTGTTTGATAGTCGATAGGAATATTTTTTTCATATACTCTACAGCCGCAATTACTCTGCTTGCAGATATGAATTAGTTCGCTGCTCAAGCCATCAGAAATATCAATCATTGCAGTAGGATGGATATTTTCTTCTTTTAATTGCTTAACAATATCTCCCCTAGCCTCAGTTTGTAGCTGTCGTTGTAATAGATATTCTTTGCCAGCAAAATCAGGTTGAAAGTTACGAAGCTCGTCAAGCATACGTTGATTATTGTTCTTTCTTGCTTCGTCTACTTGTTGATAGTAAACCACTTTCTCTCTTTCTAGCAACTGAAGGCCCATATATGCAGCTCCAAGATCGCCTGAGACGCAAATCAAGTCGGTATCTTTAGCTCCGTTTCTGTATACGATGTCTTCTTTCTTAGCTTCACCAATGCAAGTGATACTGATAGCTAAACCCGTATAAGAAGAAGTAGTATCACCACCAACGATATCCACATTCCACTTTTCACATGCTGCTCTTACACCGCTATAAAACATTTCTAGGTCTTCAACAGTAAAACGCTTACTAAGTGCTATGCTCACTGTTATCTGCTTTGGAGTACCATTCATGGCAAAAATATCACTGATATTAACCATTGCCGACTTGTATCCAAGGTGCTGAAGGTCTATATAAGTAAGGTCAAAATGAACCCCTTCCATCAACATGTCAGTAGAAACAAGTACCTCACTAGATGGATAATGCAACACCGCACAATCGTCTCCAATACCATAAAGAGTTGATTCGTTTTGCGGTTTTTATATCTTTTGTTAGGTGATTGATTAATCCAAACTCACCAAGTTTTTGAAATATCTGTCATTAATTCAATTACTTAATTATTTTATAATGAACTGTTATACAAAGAGAAATTATTGCTTTTTATTATGAAATAGGGAAAAGAACCAACCTCTAAATAGATTATAATACTTTAATCACTTGGGGTTGGTTCTTGTTTTTTTATATCTTATAGTTCGACTTTCTTTTGTATAATAGAATATCAACAGATTATGAGCGATGAATCATCTCACGCATAATCTCTGTCATCAAAGGTTGAGCCTTGTTTGCAGCAATTTGCACTTCTTCATGACTCACTTCAACAGCAGTTCCTTCCAATCCAAGGTCAGTAATAATACTCATACCAAACACTTTAATACCGCTGTGGCATGCAACAATCACCTCAGGAACGGTACTCATACCCACAGCATCAGCACCTAAGCGATAGAAGGCACGATATTCTGCAGGAGTTTCAAATGTTGGTCCGCTTACACCCATGTAGACACCATGAACCAAACGAATGTCCTTTTCCTTTAGCAATGCTATTTGCTAATTCGATAAGTCCTTTGTTATAAGCTTCATGCATATCTGGGAAACGAGGGCCAGTTGGGAAGTTCTTTCCTCTTAAAGGATGTTCGGGGAAGAAGTTTATATGGTCTGTTATCACCATAAGGTCACCAATTTTGGAACTCAGGATTCATACCTCCAGCTGCATTTGACACAAAAAGAGTCTCGATACCAAGTTCATGCATTACTCTTTGAGGGAAGGTAACTTCTTTCATTGAGTATCCTTCATAATAATGAAATCTACCCTCCATGGCCATAATATCTTTGCCACCTAGTTTACCAAAGATAAGTCTTCCAGCGTGTCCTTCTACAGTTGAGACAGGGAAGTTAGGTATATCGTTATATGAAAAACTATAAGCATCAGTTATTTCTGAAGCTAATTGTCCTAGTCCTGTTCCCAATATTATTGCTGTCTTTGGACTTGTTGTCATCCTTTCTTTTAGCCAAGATGCTGTTTCTTGAATTTTTTCGTACATAACTTGTTATTTTGTTGTTAAATAATTCTTGTTGATCGAGCATAAAAGATACCGTAATTGGCAATACGTATAACGAATCTTTCAACTCAGTTAATTCTGATTCCAAGTGCTTTAATCGTGTTGCATCTTTCTCAGTTGTTATAATCATTTTTAGGTGAAGGCATACTCTTATAGGTCGCTATCACCTCTTGTAAGTCTTTATCAGTAAACTGATGATGATCTCTATACGATAGAGATGTAATTTTATTGGTGTACTGTTGTAAGTCGACAATTATTTGTTTAGGCGAAGCAATACCTGTTAATAACAACACATTGGTGTCGTTTGTTATTGAACTGAGAGGTTGCTGCTTGTCTTTAAACAATAGTTTTAAGTCGCAATAGTCGATTGTTGTAAAGAATAAGCTTTGATATGGATAGAGATCCATTGCCTTTGTAAGCACTCTAAACTCCATAGGTTTAAGGTCTTTTGGGACACTTTTGTTATGATAACAATGTCCGCTCTCGACTTTCCTTCCTGTGGTTCTCTTAGTCGTCCTGCAGGCAATAGCTTATCATATATAATCAATCTATGATAATCAATCAACAGAACATTGATACCAGGTTTCACATATCGATGTTGAAACGCATCGTCTAAAAGAATGACATCAGTATCTTTTGTTTTCCTCATCACTTGTAAGTCGATCAATACCATTGCATCTGTTCTTATCTACAGCGACATAAACGTCTGGATATTTCTCTTTCATTTGGAAATGGTTCGTCACCCTATTTCAAATATAGAAGAGTCTTTGGTTGCAAGCTTAAATCCTTTGCTTTTGCGCTTATATCCACGAGATAACACAGCCACCTTCACTTGATCTTTAAGTAAACGGACAAGATATTCAACGTGAGGTGTTTTGCCTGCGCCACCCACTGTTATATTTCCAATAGATATAATAGGTATCTTATAGGTTTTACTTTTAAGTATACCTATTTCAAAGAGTTGATTTCTGAATCGAACTGCAAGCCCATATAACCAACTAAAAGGCAAAAAGCCAATCGTTTATCTTTTATAAAAATCACCTTCGATTCTCATAGTTCTGACTATTTAATATTTAAAGACATAAGGAAGTTGAGCCTGCATCATTTGACGTTGTTTTGCCACTTTTACCATCGCAAGAGGCTCGTACAAGTCGCCTAAAGTCAAACGTAATTGCTCGTCAATATAGCTATTTCGTCCCTCCTTCTTCCTTGAACATATCCAAACCAAGAGGCTTTTTGCAGGATAGTTGTTTGTACTATAATTGCTTAGTTTTGCTAGCTGTGCAGCCTTAGAAACAGCTTCATTTAAACCTCCAAGTTGGTCTACTAAATGAATTTTAAGTGCATCAGAGCCCAACCATACATGTCCTTGTGCAATCTCTTCCACTTGATCAATGGTTAAACGACGGCCATCTGCCACTCTTTTTTTCTAAACAAAGAATATCCTCGTTGTATCTTTGCTGTTAAGTATTTTTACCTCATCTTGATTTAAAGGACGAGCAAAAACGTTACCAAAAGAACTATTCTTATTTGTTTGTATTTCATCGAACTTCACGCCTAGTTTACCATTAACCAAACCGCTAAAGTCGGGAATAACGCCGAAAATACCAATACTTCCTGTTAGTGTTGTGGGCTGAGCTATAATCCAATTAGCATTACAACTTAAGTAATATGCACCCGAAGCCGCATAGTCACCCATAGAAATAATAACAGGTTTCTTTGCTTTTAATTCTGTAACTTGATGCCATATTTGTTCTGAAGCGTATGCATCACCACCACCAGAGTTAATGCGTATGACAACAGCTTTTACGTCATCATCATTCATAAGTTTCTCTAAATCGGTGCACATTGTCTGACTAACAATATCATTTCCTTGTGCAAAGAGTCCTGCGCCCTGGTTTTGTGCAATTGTTCCTTGAGCATAATACACAGCAATTTCATTCTTATCACTTGTTGAATTCTCTACTTGCTGCATATCAGAAATACCTACTTGATTAATAACATCTGTGGGTTCTTGTCCCAATAATTTATTAATAATAGGCTTAATTTGGTCGGTATAAACAAGCCCATCAACAAGTTTATAAGACAATAGTTGTGTAGCAGCCTCTAAAGCAATAAGCCTATCTGCATAAGCATTTAGTGAGTCTACCTCTACCCCTCTACTTTTTGCAACAGATTGGCATAAAACTTGCCATGTTCCATTGAGGAAACGGCCTACTTGCTCTTTGTTTGCATCACTCATTTGGTCTTCGGTATACATCTCAGTCGCACTCTTATACTTACCTACCTTTATAACATTGTATCTCACTCCCACTTTAGCAACAGCGTCTTTTATAAACATTGGCTGAGCAGCAAGACCATGCCAGTCGAGCATTCCTTCTGGATTTATAAGTACTTTATTAGCAACTGAAGCTACATAATAGGCTCCTTGAGTGTATTCATCTCCATAAGCTACAATCCATTTTCCTGAATTTCTAAAGTCAAGAAGAGCGTTTCTTACTTCTTGAAGAGTGGCATAACCTGAACTTAGTAAGCCTGCTTCAATATAAATTCCTTTTATATCATCATTATCTTTAGCCTTTTGAATACCTGAAAGAAGCTGATCTAAGCCTAAAGAATTCACAGTATTACCTGTTATTTGTCCCTAGTATATTCTCCTTAGTTTGTTCTTCTATTGTGCCTGAAAGATTGAGTACAAGTACAGTATTCTTTTTAATTGACACCTTAGAACTAGACGAAGCCACCATTCCCGCTAAAGAAATTGTAAACAAAATGAATGCAATAACGCTAAAAATGATTAGTCCGGTAATGGTGGCAAGTACTGATTTGAAGAAACTTTTCATAGACTTTTTTGTTTTATGCTCTATTAAATGATGTAGAAGTTTGTACAATGCAGATTGAAAAACAAATGCTTTCACCAGCACACAATAATGCAAATATAGCAAATTATTTTTAATAGTATAAGTATTTGTAGCTATAAACTTTCACCTAAAAGAAAGTTATTTCTACTTTTCTTATACTATTATTCGTGGTTTTCTATTGGTCTTTACAATCTTAAATCCAATAGAATGAAAGCAAAAAAATTAGCCTATGATGGTGAATTTGGCAAACTTAAGTAGTAAATTGTTTGGTGCCTATATTCGCAAACTCTACTGTTGCTTTTAGCATTTTCACCTATTCCTTCTAATTGTAAAAACCTTTCCTTTGCCAAATCGTTGATGCTCAATTATTGCTCCAATGTTCAATTCTCCTACCGAAGTAGATGTACTTTCAACCTTTGTTTCTGCGTTTGTTGGATTGATAAGACGATTCACTTTAACCAGTCTTCCACCCTCTTTTACCAATCGTTGTTTAAATCTTTCTGAGAAAGGATCAACCTTTGGTTCAGGTTTTCGTAGTCCAACAATACGTGGTTTTGCATCTGCCATAAACTGAGAAGCTACTGGGTGACTATTTTTGAGCATTCATTTCTCGAATTATTTTGCATTGACATTGCATTGTAAGAGCTATGCTTTAATGGGCTAAAAGCATTGCTATTATCATCAAATTCGATATGTTTTTTTATCCAATTCTTCTACAAATCTACTTCTATTGTTAAACTCCACATTACCAAAAGCGATATCTATTTTTTTAGCAAAAGTAATAGTACAACGCTTCTCTGCTCGTGTGATGGCAACATATAAAAGACGTCTTTCTTCTTCTAACTTACGCAAAGAATCGCACATCATCGGACTGGGAAAGATGTTCTCTTCCAATCCTACAATGAAGATATTGGGATATTCTAATCCTTTTGAAGCATGTATTGTCATCAATGAAACCTTATTGTCTGTATCGTCACTTGAATCTGAATCAGATAATAAAAGCAACCTGTTGCAAGAAATCTTGTAATCCTATTGAATCACCCTCTCCTTCTTCTTTACGAGCATCTACAAACTCTTGAAGGCTATTAATGAATTCTTGTATATTCTCTTGGCGTGACAATCCTTCAACATCTGTACTCGAAAAAGATGTCTGCTGTAATTCCACTTTCCTTTATAATCTGCATTCCTAATACAAAAGCATCTTTCTTGTCGAGTTGCTCTATGAAGCCTTTTATTAAGTCAACAAATCCCGAAAGTTTTGTTATTGTACCCTTGTTGAGCGATACATTGTATTTTGTAGGTGAAGAAATTACTTTCCAAAGGCTTACATTATGTAAACGAGCTGCATCAATAACCTTTTTGAATTGTAGTGTTTCCAATGCCTCAGTAGGATAATTAATAATTCTTCTTAAGGCTTCTTCGTCAGAAGGATTAACCACAAGTCGAAAATATGCAATGACATCTTTTTATCTCTTTACGTTGATAAAAAGCTGAGTCCTCCATAAATAACGTATGGAATTTGCATCTTTCTTAGTTCATCTTCAAAAGCTCTGCTCTGCGAATTTGTACGATATAAAATGGCAAAAATCTTTATATTCTTCGTTAAATTTACGTCGTATTTTTATTAATATCTCTACAAACGATAGAGGCTTCTTCTCTATCTGAGGCAGCTTCTTTTTACAACGAGTTTCTCCCCTTCTTCTTGCATACTATAAACATCTTTGGGGATTTGATGCTTATTATATTTAATCAATCCATTTGCAGCTTGAACAATATTCTGTGTTGAACGATAGTTTTGTTCAAGCTTAAAGAGTTTTGAATCGGGATAAACTTTCTGGAAATTAAGTATGTTATCGATGTTAGCACCACGGAAACCATATATACTTTGCGCATCATCTCCAACAACACAAATATGTTGTTTCTCTTTGGTTAACAAGCTAACAATCTGTTGTTGCACCGAGTTGGTATCTTGATACTCGTCTACTAAGACATAAGAAAAAAGGTTCGCATACTTTTGTCTGATAGTTTCATGCTCCTTAAATAACCTATAAGTGTTCATCAATAGGTCGTCAAAATCCATGCAATTGGCATTAAGACATCGTTGAGTATAAACCTTATAGATACTGTGTACCAATGGAATATTATCTCTTTTATCTCGTTCAATAAGTTCTGAATCTGATGCATATTGCTCCGAAGAAATAAGCATATTCTTAGCCATACTTATTCTTGAAGATATGCTTGCGGGCTTATAAGTTTTATCATCTAATTGAAGTTCTTTCACGATTGTTTTAATTAACGAGCGTGAATCACTTTCATCATAGATAGTAAAGTTACGTTGATAACCTATTGAAGCAGCTTCACTTCGAAGAATTCGTGAAAAAATAGAATGAAAAGTACCCATTTGTAATTGACGGGCAGATTGCTCTCCCACTAAAGTTGCTATTCTTTCTTTCATTTCATTAGCAGCTTTATTGGTGAAAGTCAAAGCCAAGATGGTCCAAGGCATAAAGCCTTTTTTTCTATCAAATATGCAATTTTATAGGTTAGAACACGTGTCTTTCCAGATCCAGCTCCTGCTATAACCAGTTGGGGTCCTGATAGATATTCAACCGCATCTCTTTGCTTTTCATTTAATTCATTCAAAAGATTCATTCTCTTATATATTATTTTTTAGTTTCAAGAAAAAGTTCAAATTATAAGTAATAACTATTTTTCTTTTGGGTCTTCTCCTTCTTTTGGCATCAAAGGAACATGTCGCATTTGAACTAAAATTTGTCTTTGTCGCTTACGAATATATGCACTTGGATGAGCACTATTAAACTTAATGGGATTAGGAAGCGTTGCTGCTATAAGAGCACAGTCACTTCTTGTTAGCTCATTTGCATTGGCTTCGAAATGGTATTTTGCAACTGCACTGACGCCATAAATACCTTTTCCCATTTCAATAGAGTTGAGATACACTTCCATGATACGTTGTTTGCTCCACATAAGTTCAATTAATGCGGTGAAATACACTTCAAATCCCTTTCTAATCCACGAACGACCAGGCCAAAGAAACACATTCTTTGCAGTTTGTTGAGATATGGTACTTGCTCCCAACTTCTTGCCATTTTTCTTCATGTTGTGTATTGCTGCCTTCTCAATAGCATCATAATCAAATCCATGATGTGTCATAAAACGCTGATCTTCACTTGCAATAACAGCGACAGGCATATACTTTGACATCTCAGAAAGAGGCACCCAAGAATGGTGTATGCCTGCTCCTTCATCGTCTCCAGAATGTTGTATGTAGCGTATAATCATCAACGGGGTGATATATACGGGCATAAAACGATATAAAACCACTGCAAGAATACTACTTCCAAAGAACAAAGCGAGTGTCCAACGTATTTTTTTTCGTAATAATCTCATAATAATAAAAGAGGAGCACTCGCTATGGTGCTCCCCATTTTAATGCTTTTATAATAAGTTTTTTTTCTTCTTATCTTAAAGTACCATTGTTGGCAGCATTAACCATTGCTTGACTTGCATACAAATACACTTCAACACGACGATTTTGTTGACGTCCACTAGCTGTAGAGTTGCTAGCAACTGGCTCTGAACTACCTTTACCTTGTACGTTTTTGAATTGAGATCCTGTTACACCACATGACTCTAAGTAGCTAACAACGCTACGAGCACGACTATTACTCAAAGGAATATTGATTCCATCGTTACCTGTAGAGTCTGTATGTCCATAGATATCAACATGGCAATCTCTGTTATCTTTCAATATAGTTGCAAACTTTGCAAGGTCATTCTTACTTGTTTGACTTAACACTGCCTTGTTTGTTGGGAATAAAATTCCACTATCAAATGTCACTTTAACAGCCTTTTAAGCCGTTTGCATCTGTAATTTCTTCAACCTTTGCAGTTTTTTTACTTTTTGATGCAGTTTCTTTGGCAACCTTATCCATATGACGACCAATTATAGCTCCTGCACCTGCTCCTACGGCTCCACCAATAGCGGCTCCGACAGCTGTGTTACCTGCAATCTTTCCAATAATAGCACCTAAAACGGCACCACCACCTGTACCAATAAGGGCACCAGTTCCTTGTTTTGTCTGACAACTTAGTACTGTTAAACAACACATACCAAGTGTTATTACCTTTACTTTCTTCATAATTTACCTGTAAAAATTAATATAACTCATTGCAAAGGTAATTCTTTTTTTATCACAACCCATTTATTTACCAACATTTTTTTGTACTTTTGCAGCCAAATTAAACAATACAATAATATAGAAATAACTTATGCCAAAGGAACTAAAAGAACTCACTAAAAAGAGCTGAGAATTATAGTCAGTGGTTTAATGATCTTGTCATTAAGGCTGATTTAGCTGAACAATCAGCTGTTAGAGGCTGTATGGTTATTAAGCCATATGGATATGCTATTTGGGAGAAAATGCAACAACAACTCGACAAAATGTTTAAAGAAACAGGTGCTCAAAATGCATATTTCCCTCTACTTATTCCTAAATCATTCTTAAGTAGAGAAGCAGAACACGTTGAAGGATTTGCGAAAAGAATGTGCAGTTGTTACTCACTATCGTCTAAAAAGAAACAGCGATAGCGGTGCAGGAGTCGTTGTTGATCCATCTGCAAGATTAGAAGAAGAACTTATCATTCGTCCTACATCTGAAACCATTATATGGAACACTTACAAGAATTGGATTAAATCTTGGAGAGATCTTCCTTTGATGTGCAACCAATGGTGTAATGTAATGAGATGGGAAATGCGTACCCGTCCATTCTTAAGAACATCTGAATTTTTGTGGCAAGAAGGTCATACTGCTCACGCAACAAAAGAAGAAGCAGTTGAAGAAGCACGTAAGATGTTAGGTGTTTATGCAACATTTGCAGAAAAATGGATGGCAGTTCCTGTTCTTCAAGGCGTAAAAAGTGAAAGCGAAAAGTTTGCAGGTGCACTGGATACATATACTATCGAGGCTATGATGCAAGATGGAAAAGCACTTCAAAGTGGTACATCTCACTTTTTAGGACAAAACTTTGCAAAATCATTTGATGTAACTTTCTTGAATAAAGAGAATAAAGCAGAATATGTATGGGCAACATCTTGGGGTGTATCTACACGTCTTATTGGTGCCTTAATCATGACTCATAGCGATGACAATGGTTTAGTTCTTCCTCCAAAGCTTGCTCCTATTCAGGTTGTTATCATTCCTATTGCAAAGGGAGAAGAACAATTATCTGCTATCACAGAAAAGCTTCAACCAGTTATTTCTAAACTAAGAGAAAGTGGTATTAGCGTTAAATTCGATGATAGTGATAATAAACGTCCTGGCTTTAAGTTTGCTGATTATGAGTTAAAGGGTGTTCCTGTTCGTCTAGTTATGGGTGGAAGAGACCTTGAAAGCAATACTGTTGAAATCATGAGACGTGATACTCTTGAAAAAGAAACTGTTTCATTAGACGGAATTGCAGAACACATTATACAGCTATTAGATCAGATTCAAGACAATATCTTTGAGAAAGCTCGCAAGTATAGAGATGAAAGAGTCTATGAATGTGAGAACTATGAAGAGTTTAAAGAAAAAGTAAAAGAAGGCGGTTTCTTCCTTTGTCACTGGGACGGTACAGCCGAAACAGAAGCTAAAAATCAAAGAAGATACACAAGCAACTATTCGTTGTGTGCCCTTTGCTTACGAACAAACAGAAGGTGTAGACATGGTTTCTGGTAAGCCATCTAAATACCGTGTCATCATTGCAAGAAGCTACTAAATAAATAATTAATAATATTTGACAATGGAATGGCTAGACTATCTATTTAAAAACACTGAGTCAGTTGCCCACATTGCATTATTATTTGCTTTAGTAATCTCTATCGGAGTATTATTAGGTAAAATAAAAATTGCAGGTATTTCGCTTGGTGTTACATTTGTACTTTTTACTGGTATCATTGCAGGACACATTGGGTTCACTGCTCCCATACCAATTCTTACTTTTTGTACAAGACTTCGGTTTGATTCTATTTGTATTCTGTATCGGTCTGCAAGTGGGGTCCTGGTTTCTTCGAAAGTTTTTAGAAAAGGAGGAGTAACCTTAAATATGTTATCGACAGTAACGATTCTTTCTAAACATCTTAGTGATGTTTGGTTGTTATTATCTTTTTCTTCGATACATCTAACCCACACAATCTTCCAATGATGGTAGGAACACTCTTTGGAGCTGTAACTAACACTCCTGGACTTGGTGCTGCCAATGAAGCTTTGGTGTCAGTGTTCCCTAATGAGGCCACACGACCAATGATTGCAAGTGGTTATGCTTGTGCTTATCCTCTTGGAGTACTTGGTATCATTGGAGCAACTATTGCAGTTCGCTACATCTGTAAGATCAATCTTGAGAAAGAAGACAAACAACTTGCAGAGGCAGAAGCAGAGAATCCACATGCTAAACCACACCAAATGTACTTAAAAGTACGTAACTCTTTCATCGTAGGAAGAACTCTTAAACAAATATCTGAGTTCTTGAATCGTGAAATGGTTTGTACTAGAATGTTACAAAATGGAACAATTATTATTCCTAACCAAGAAACCATTTTTCAACTTAGAAGATGAAGTTCTTATCGTGTGTGCAGAAGGAGATTATGAAGCTATTCAAGCTTTTCATTGGTCCTGAAATTGAAGCTCAATGGAAAGAAGAGCCTCAAGCTCAACCACTGATTTCAAGAAGATTAATTGTAACAAATCCCTTCTATCAATGGTAAAACTCTTGGTCGTTTGAATCTTTCTAGCATCTACGGAGTAAATGTAACACGTATTACTCGTCAAGGAATAGACTTGTTTGCAACAAGAGATCACCGTTTCAAATTGGTGATAGAATTATGGTTGTAGGACCAGAAGACAACGTAAATCGTGTAAGCTCATTGGTAGGTAACTCTACCCGCCACCTAGATGCTCCAAATATTGCAACAATCTTTTATTGGAATTGTTGTTGGTATCATCTTCGGAAGTATTCCAATCAGCCTTCCAAATATGCCTGTTCCTCTTAAGTTAGGTATTGCTGGAGGTCCACTAATCATCTCTATTCTCATTGGTCGCTTTGGATATAAATTTCAAACTTGTATCCTACACCACTACATCTGCAAACATGATGTTGAGAGAGATTGGTTTGGTTCTTTTCCTTGCATGCGTTGGAATCAAGGCTGGAGCACACTTCTGGGATACTGTTGTACAAGGAGATGGATTGAAATATGTTTACACTGGTTTCATCATTACTATTATTCCTATCTTAATTATAGGAACAATTGCTCGAATGAAATACAAGTTTAATTATTTCACCATTATGGGAATGCTTGCAGGAACATACACTGACCCACCTGCTTTGGCATACGCAAACCAAATTAGCAGCAGAGAAGCAGCATCCATTGGTTACTCAACCGTGTATCCCATTAACTATGTTCCTCAGAATATTTACAGCGCAATTAATTGTACTTTTTCTTCTGTGGATAAAAGTATTTCAATAAAATATAAAGGACTATATCACTTTGATATAGTCCTTTTTTTATGTTTCATAAGCTGATAGGTTCATTGTAATCGACACTTATTATACCTATATTGAATTAGTGATCACATTCACTTTTTTTATACTCTTTCTACTACTTCTATTGCTTTTCTTATTGAGCATTATAAATATGTATAATACATATAATAGAAGTTCATACTAAAGCTTATCTAATCAAAATAGTAGGAAGGTATTGTTTTATTTAAATAAAGGCTGTAAAATGAAAAATAATGAGATTAATATATAAAAAGCATTGGAATTGCCTAATAAAAAGAGTGCAATTAAATTATTATGTCAATGCTTTTCGCTGCAAAAGAAGAATAATCTCAGCTCCCTGCTCTCCTATTGTAATGATTGGAATGGAGGCAGGATCAAACAAAAAGTCTAGTGTTCTACTCCTTAAAAGGCATCAAACACTAGACCTAAAAATATCTTTAATACTAACTGATTATGATGAGATTAGTCTAAAGAAAGTTCTTTTTTAAACTCTTCAATCTTTTCAAGGGCTTCTTTTACGCAACGTTCATAACAACCTGCGCATTTCATTTCGCCTTTTTACTTCGAAGTAGAATTTAATCTTAGGCTCAGTTCCTGAAGGACGAACACTTACCTTATCACCATTCTCACAGAACCATTGTAGCACGTTACTTGTATCTGGCATCTCTAATTTTGTAACATTTCCATTTAGCATCTGTTTGTTCTAGCTTAAGGAAATCTTTTGTAATTACGATTGGAGAACCACCAAGTTGCTTTGGAGGATTGTTTCTAAAGTTCTCCATCATTTGCTTAATTTCATCAGCACCAGTCTTTCCAGGACGAACAACATTAACAGTATACTCATATGAGAAGCCATATTCTAGGTAGATTTCCATTAACAAGTCGTATAGAGTCTTACCTTGATCTTTAGCGTATGCACAAATTTCTGCGAGCAAACACATTGCAGAAACAGCGTCTTTATCACGCACAAAGTCTTCTGCCATGAATCCATAACTCTCTTCACCACCGCCAATATATTGTTTAACTCCTTCGAATTCTCTAATCTCTCTAGCAATCCATTTGAAGCCAGTGAAGCAGTCTATCATCTCAACATTGTTCTTATCAGCAATCTTCTTGATAAGTTCTGTTGTGACAATAGTCTTCACAATGAAGTCGTTAGGCTGCATTTTACCTGTCTTTATTCTGTTGGTAATGATGTAATAAAGGAAGATAAGACATGTTTGGTTACCATTGATAAGTACCCATTCACCCTTATCATTTTTACAAGCCATACCTACTCGGTCTGCATCTGGGTCTGAAGCCATAACGATGTCGGCATCAATTTCTTTTGCATCACGCAGCGCTAGAGTTAGAGCTTCACCATTTTCAGGGTTAGGACTTACAACTGTTGGGAAGTTTCCGTCTTTCACCATTTGCTCTTTTACAGTGTAAACATTTTCAAAGCCCCATCTCTTTAAGCTTTCAGGAATGAGAGTTCGGCCTGCACCATGTAATGGAGTATAAACGATTTTAAGATCTTTATGCCGTTCAATAACTGCAGGATCAATACTTAAAGTCTTTGATTTCTATCTAAGTAAAGATCATCAATTTCCTTACCAATGATTTGGATTAGGTCGTTATTTGCATTGAATTTAACATCTTCAATCTTCACTTTTTCTACCTCATCGATGATACCTTTATCGTGAGGAGCAAGCACTTGAGCGCCATCATCCCAGTAAGCTTTGTAGCCATTGTATTCTTTTGGATTGTGACTTGCTGTTAGATTCACACCTCCTTGACATCTCAATTCACGAATTGCAAATGATACTTCAGGTGTAGGACGTAAGTCATCAAATAGATAAACCTTTATTCCATTGGCAGAAAAGATAGCTGCAACGGTCTCAGCAAACAATCTACTATTGTTACGACAATCATGACCAACAACAACAGAGATAGTTTCTTTATCTGCAAAAGACTTCTTAAGATAATTAGCAAAGCCTTGAGTTGCCATTCCAACAGTATAGATATTCATTCTATTAGAGCCTGCTCCCATGATACCACGCAATCCTCCTGTACCGAATTCAAGGTCTTTATAGAAGCTATCTATTAGTTCTGTCTTGTCAGAATTATCAAGCATAGCTTGCACTTCTTTTCTTGTTTCTTCGTTAAAAGAAGAAGACAACCACTCTTTTGCTTTGTTTTCGCAAGAAATAATTAGTTCTTGGTTATTTTCCATAATCGTATGTAATTTATTAATTGTCGTTTTTTAATTCTTATTGTAGCAAAGATAATCATTTTTATTCATACTTATAGCATTATTACAAGTCTTTTTTCGTATTTTTGCACCATTCAAAATAACAAAGGTAACAGAAAGAAATGGAATTTTTATTATAAAGGTGTTCTCATCGCAATTAGTACATTTATTATCATAGGAGTGTTCCACCCTATTGTCATTAAAGTAGAATATTACTTTGGAACAAGACTCTGGTGGTTGTTTTTAGTAACAGGAATATTATCTGTATGTGCAGCTCTTTTCATTGAAGATGTATTTATCTCTTCTCTATTTGGGGTACTTGGTGCGTCATTATTATGGTCTATTGGAGAAATATTCGATCAAAAAAAGCGTGTAGAAAAAGGTTGGTTTCCTATGAATCCTAAAAGAAAAGACGAGTATTCTATTCGTGAAGAGGACAAAAAAAGAGAATCAATAACCATATTAATAATATCGTTCTATAAATGAAAAGCGAACTTATTGTTATCGGAAAAACCGTAGATAAGCACATTATTACTTGCATCGAAGACTACAACAAGCGCATTTCTCACTACATGTCGTTTGGTATTACAACCATACCTAATATCAAAGACACCAAGAATATGAGTGAAGATGTACAGAAAGAGAAAGAAGGTGAGATGATATTAAAGATGATTCAACCTTCTGATCATGTTGTATTGTTAGATGAACACGGCAAGAGTTTCCGCAGTATTGAGTTCGCAGAATGGATAGAACAAAAACAAATTCACGCCCGAAAGCTAGTCTTTGTCATTGGAGGTCCTTATGGATTCTCACCCAAAGTATATGAAAGGGCGAAATGAAAAGTTGTCTCTTTCTAAGATGACTTTCTCATCAAATGATAAGACTCATCTTTATTGAACAGATATACAGAGCTTGTACGATCATTAAAGGTGAGCCTTATCATCACGAATAAATTATTTTCTTGTAAGTTTTATTAGTTGATTGAATTAATCCGATGAGTAATCGGAAACTATTTTACGGTACATTGAATAAACTGTTGTACGTGAAATATATCCAATCATAATATTATCGAGTGTCACAACAGGTATAAAGTTCAACGAAGAATTATCGAACTTTGCCATAATCTCTTCCATAGGATCATCTACTCTTACGCTTATTGTGAGCGAAGTCATAATCTTTCCTACTGTAAATCGCTGATATAACTCTGTTCTAAACATAAGATGTCTGATCTTGGTTATATCTATTTCGCCCAATAAAACACCCGAATGGTCAGTAACAGGCATAAAGCTTGTGTCACTCTTACTTATCTCTTTCACTAAATCTCCTAAGGTCATATCTGGATAAACCTTCACAAAAGTCTTTAATAATCAATGAATTTAGATTCATTAAAGTTAAGACAGAGCGGTCGGTGTGGTGTGTAATTAATTTACCTTGATGCGCCAAACGTATTGCATAAATGCTGTGGGGCTCAAAGATACTGATAAACATTACCGACACCAATGACACAATGATCAATGGCATAAACAACTGATAACCGCCCGTTATCTCTGCAATTAAGAAGATTCCAGTTAGTGGTGCGTGCATAACTCCAGCAATAACGCCTGCCATTCCCAATAGAGTAAAGTTCTTCTCAGGAAGATATAAGCCTATTTGATTGGTGTTCCAAAAGCGTGAAAAGAGGAAACCTCCAAAGGCTCCTATAAACAAAGAAGGTGCAAAAGTACCACCACAACCACCACTTCCGTTGGTTGCTGAGGTTGCAAAGACTTTGGTTAAAACCGTTAACGCTACATAAATTATAAGCAAATTACCATGTCCATAGAACAAGGAGTTGTTCATTATCACATTCCAATCAGCTTCAGTTCTACCACTTAACAATACATTGATAGCTCTATATCCTTCTCCATAAAGCACAGGAAAGAAGAATATTAATGAGCTTAAGATTATTCCTCCAAGCAAAAGACGAGTGTAACGATACTTCTTTAGCTCACCAAATATACCTTCACATGAAGCCATTAGGCGAATAAAATATAAGCTTATAACTCCACAGAATAATCCAAGTAGAACACTTGCAGGTATTCTATCTACGCTCCAAGCACTATCTAAAGCAAAAAGAGAACATAGATTCTCCACCACGAAAGATATAAGTAAAGCAGGTAGCTGTTACACAAGAAATAAGGATTGGCATAATAGATGCCATCGAAAGGTCTACCATTAATACCTCAAGTGTAAAGACCATACCTGCTATTGGAGCCTTAAAGATTCCTCCAATAGCTGCCGATGCTCCACAACCAACAAGCAACATCAGTGTTTTCTTGTCCATATAGAAGAATCTACCCAAGTTAGAACCAATGGCAGAACCTGTTAATACGATGGGAGCTTCAGCTCCAACAGACCCTCCAAAACCAATCGTTATGGCAGAGGCAAGTACTGATGACCAACAATTATGACCTTTTAAACGGGATTGTTTGCTTGAAATAGCATACAAAACACGTGTTATACCATGCGAAATATCATCTTTAACTACATATTTAATGAATAAGGATGTAAAGAAGATACCCACAACTGGGAATACAAGATATAGCAAGTTATAAGATTCGGTTGTAAATCTTGAGGTTAAAACATGTTGTATTTGTTCTATCAACCAATGAAGAACTAAGCCTGCAAATGATGCACATAATCCTATAAGAAATGCAACTATGAGGATAAGTTGGCGTTGGGGAACATGGCAATGTACCCACATTATGATTTCTTTTGCGCTTATTCTATAATCTTTTGTAGACTGTTTCATTGATGACATCAAAAAAGTTAAGAAGAAATTGGAATAGAACCCTCCTATTCCAACTTCATGTATTAGAGTATATATTTAGGATAATACGTTTTCAAATGACTGATTTTATCTTTTAAAAGGATTGCTTTTCAGCATATTATTGTAATACTTTTTGCAACTCAAAAGGACTGCTATTGAATCCTAAAAAGATTGTTATTAGCCCTTTAAAAGACCACATTTATCTGCAATTTACTTGCGGATAATCGTCACTTCACCTGTTTTTTTGTTAGCTTAATGATGCTAGATGGTGCATGAGGGTTTATGTTCTTGGCGACGTGTCCAACATACATAATCAACCCCATCTATTATCTCTTGAGCAATATCTCGATAGTTTGGAGCTGTTGGTTCACCGCTAATATTGGCACTAGTACTTACCAATGGCTTTTTGAAAACGATAGCAAAGTTCTTTTAGAGAAAAGCCTCTCTTGTTATTCTAATAGCAATGCTTCCGTCCTCCGCAATCAAGTTAGGAGCAAGGTTAACAGCATCATCTAAGATTACAGTTGTTGGCTTATCTGCTAGTTCCATCAAGTCCCATGCAACATTAGGAACATTCTTTACATATCGTTGAACACGTGAATCAGAGTCTACTAAACAAATCATTGCTTTAGAGTCTGCACGTTTTTTTCAATTCATAAACTTTGGCAACAGCGACTTCATTAGTTGCATCACAACCAATACCCCATACTGTATCTGTTGGATAAAGTATCAAACCACCTCGCTTTAATACTTCTATTGCATTTTTTTATATCTTCACTTTGAGTCATTTCTTATATCTTTTTTTATTACCACAAAGGTAATCATTTATTAAAAGCAATTCCAAATAAATCGCAAATCATTTAAGAATGTATTGCTCTAGATTTTTGAATCCGTTTAGGAAGTCTTTGGCATTCATTCTGCGCTTGCCAGCAAGCTGTAATTCTTCAATAGATAAATAATTATTTGTAGTAGCTACAAGTATTCTACCCTTATCTATCACAATTGTTCCTACAGCTTCTTTAGAACTTTCCTCTGTTCTCGATGTTTTTAAAAAAATCTTCAAGACTTCTTCTTTTGCCTTCTTCTGCTTGTTCTTTATTACATAAAAGCGTCCAAACTCCAGGATAAGGAGAAAGTCCTCTCACAAAATTATATATCTTTTCATCTGATTGATTCCAGTTAATTTTGCATGTTTCTTTAAAGATTTTGGGAGCAGGCTGAAGATTTTCATCCTCTTTTTGTGGTGTTGTTGGAATATCCTTTCCATGTTCTAGTACCGCATTTAGAGTATCTACTGCAGCTTGTGCACCTAAATTCATCAAGCCATCATACACATATTCTACATCAGCAGTTACAGGAATATCAAACTCTTTCTGCAGAATCATCTTACCAGTATCAATCTTATGGTCTAAGAAAAAAGTGGTAACACCTGTCTTTTTCTCTCCATTTATGATCGCCCAGTTGATTGGTGCAGCTCCTCTATACTGCGGAAGAAGTGATGCATGCACGTTAAATGTGCCATAAGGAGGCATATCCCAGACGCTTTCAGGTAACATTCTAAAAGCTACAACTATTTGAATATCGGCATTATATGAACGCAACTCCTCTTGAAAAGCTTCGTCTTTCATTTTTCACTGGTTGCAAAACAGGAATACCTTTACTACATGCATAGGTCTTTACAGGTGAAGGTTGCAACACACTTCCGTGTCTTCCTACAGGCTTATCGGGTTGTGTTACTACTGCAACAACATTAAATTGCTCTTCAATTAGCTTATCTAATGTGGCTACAGCAAACTCTGGTGTACCCATAAAAAAACAATGCGTAAATCTTCTTTTTTTCATCACTCCCATATCAATATGATGTAATAATTTCTATTTAATTCGTTCTACTATGGTCTTAAGACCCTTTTATTTTTCTCATTTTTTTAAGCGTTGCAACAAGAGCATCAATCTTTTTGTCTTGATACCGCAGCATAGCAATATCTTTCTCCAACATCAATACGTCCTACATCTTCTTTACCTAGGTTTCCCTTTCTTACATAAAAAGCCTAAGATGTCGCCTTTGCTTATTTTTATCCTTCTTTCCTTTACCTATATATAAGGTAGCCATTGTGGATTGAGGAGCTAAAGACTTTGTGTCTTTCACATTCAAAGAGTGCTGGTGAGTCGTTAACATAAGTAGGAATAGCTTCTTCTGGTGATAGGATAAAGAAGTATTTACCTACATTATTCCATCTTGCAGTTCTACCAATACGATGAATAAACGTTTCTTCAGTATCTGGAAGATGATAGTTAATGATATTATTTACATCAGCAATGTCAAGTCCTCGAGATGCTAAATCGGTTGAAACAAGTATATTGTTTGACTTATTTGAGAAGAGAAAGAGTGCTACTTCACGTTGTTTTTGCTCAAAACCACCATGTAAAGCACTTACACAAAAGCCTTCTTTAGAAAGATATTCATACACTCTATCAACACTTTCACGATGATTTAAGAACACAATAGAACTCTCATTGCCGAGCGTTTTCAATAAGCTTGAAAGCGTTTCAAGCTTATCTTTGCTGGTACTTGTTATATAATAAGGCTCTATTCTATCTGTTGGTTGATTTGTCTTCATCGAGGAAAAGCACCTCTTGAGTATTGTTTTTACGAGCAAAAAGATATAAATCGGGCGAGTTGGTTGCAGACAATAAAATACGACGACGCACAAAAGGAAGATTATCTACAAGTATTGTCATTTCCTTTTCTAAATCCAACTTTAAGACATTTGTCGAACTCATCTATTACAAGTGTTTTGACATTATCTATCTCAAAGTTATGTTTATCAATATGATCGTTTAATCTTCCAGGGCGTACCAAAAAGATGATCTGAGGCTTTAATTTATTGATTTCTCTATGCTCATCCATAGTTGCTCGACCTCCATAACATGCGTAAGCACGAACCTGATTGAGTGCTCTTTTTAAGGATATCAGTTGTTTGTATTGCCAATTCTCGACTGGGAACAACAACTATTACCTGCACAGAATCAGACGAAAGATCTATATTTTTCAAGTATAGGAAGTAGATAAGCTAATGTCTTTCCTGTTCCTGTTGGAGAAAGAATGACTATATCTTTTGAGGTATCTTTAATGGCTTTATAGGCTTCTTGTTGCATTTCGTTCAAAGTCTTAATGCCCAACTTTATCTAAAAAAACGTTGTAAATAATCTTTATACTCCATTGCCCTTCATTCTTATTTTCTCAATAACTTATCTATTTCTTCAAACTCTTTTCCCATATTCAAGTTTAGATATATGGTGTAAAGAGCTACTGCCCATTTATCTTTATCTTGTGGTTCTCTCTTTCTATACTCCTCCAAATAGCCTAAAAGCCTTTTGTGTATAAAGAGTTTATTTTTGATTTATTTTTTTGCCCACATTTCCTACTTTTTGTACTTAAATCTACTGCCTTATTAAAATAAGATAGACCGATATTTAAAAAGTATTCCAGATGTTGTATCTTTCTCTGCTAATAACGATTTACAAATGTCAATACATTGATCATATCTCTTTAAGTGATACAATATAGAGCTTTTTAGCAAAGCGGAACGAATGGTTTAAGCTATCAATTGCAAGAGCTCTTTCTACTAAATCCAATCCTTCTGAATAATTATCTTCACTAGCATAGAATGAAATTAGTCGTGAAAAGAAAGAAAAGGAGAAACAGGATATTTATCAAATCCTTCTCTCAATGTTTGCTCATAACGAACTGTATCTTTATTCATCTTTATAGGTATCTCAGCAAAGATATTGAAGCGTATTAGCATGGTGAGTAGAATCCGTAAGAGCCAAAGGTGCATAACAAAGAGCTTTGTTTGCATCTTGTATTTTATAGCCACAAAACACTGTCCAATAAGCTGCTTCAGGCAAATATTTGTCTTTTTGTGGAAGATTATAAGAGCTAAATATCGCATGCTGTGCAGTAGTTATATAAAGACTCAATAAATCAAAGCCATTATTATAGTCTTTCTTACGAATAAAGAACACTCCCCCATTAAACAAATTTAGCTCGAGTACTCAATAGCATATTGGCATATTTCTCACGAGATTTGTTTATTTCTTTTTGAGGGGTTTATTATCCTTTACTTGAATAGAATCAAAACAAATAGCTACTTTAAACATTTCAGCTATATTGTTATAGAACAGAGTTGTGTCACAAGGACGCTTTAGATAAAGAGCTTCATTGCCATTTAAATATCTCTTATTTCAATACATCAAACAGTGTATTCCAAACTTTATCATTATGTGTATTTGCAGAATCTTTAAGCAAAGTCCCGCATGATCTGTTCTGCTTGATTTAAATTGTTTGATTTCTTTATCATTTGCTTCACTTGAGAAATTTCTTTCTTTTGTGCCATGAGTGATAGCGAACATCCCTGCAAATAATAGTATAATCAATAATTGTATTCTTATTTTTTTCATCTTCTTATATTATTTTTTTCTGTAGGCATTATCTTTGCAAGTGATTTTCAATGCTACCCTATCTTTCAATGCATAAAGAACTACATAAAGTGGATTTCTCCAATCCACATCCTTATATTCTGGATCTTTTTCTTTAACAAGTTCTAAGTTCTTACGTGCTATATTTAAATCATCTCTAATCTGTCTTTTGCTGTTCTTGGGTGAAACGTTTGCTTGTTTCTTTTTATATTATCACGATACTCAAAGGCTTTTAGAGCTATAACTTATACCAATGTTGTATAACAAATGAATGGACGATTCACCTAATTTTTTTCAGCCGATGTAAAAGCTTCTATTGCCTCATTCCATTTCTTTTTACTCATCATAATCTCTCCCCACAACAATAAAACTTTTACGTTTTTTTAGGGGTCACGCAACAGCTCTTCGCTTTGTAAATTGTTCTAGCTCTGCAGCATATTGTGGTTGAGATAGATATTCGATTATTAAGTGAAAGAAAAGCGGATTGTTGGGATTTGTTGTATGAAGATTTAGCAAAGCCAATAGATATACTGTTGAATCGGTTGGTGTTTCAATTTGTTCTTTCATACACAACCTTTTTAATTCTGCAGACTTTTCTGCCCAATTTTTAAACAAGAGTGACTTATCTACATAAAAATCAGCATCTTTATATTTTTTATTTGAATAAAAATGTGAAGCTGCATTATAGAATATTGCACCCAAATTATCTTGATTTGGTTTGAAGAGTGATGATGAAGCACTTTCTATAATTACGTTAGTGATATACTTTACGAGTAGCAAAACTTAAAGCAGTATCTTGTAGCTTTGAAAGTAACTTTATTCGAAGAGATACCAAAGCGACCTTTATTTTTGTACAACATAAGCACGATGAACAGCATCTTGTTTCTCACATTCTAACCCTAAAAAGAATGGCATTTGCTGCTTTCATATAATACTGGTTAGAATCTTTCTCCAAAAGCAATACTGCTCAAGAGACTGATTCAATTGCTCATTTATTTGCGGTGTTTTTATCTTGCTTCTTTTTGCGAAGATGCAAACAACATAAACACATTGAGCATCAATATTATAATAAGTTTTTATTCGTCTTTTCATATAAAGTGTATTTAAAGAGAATGTCTATTACACAGAAAAACATTCTATCTATTTTGTGCTTTCTATATGATATTGCAAATGTTTCATTGCATGCCCACCCCAAGTAGAATCATTAACATATTGGAAACCTACTTTAGAATAGAGTTTTTCGGCTAAAGGATTATTACAATCAACCAATAATCCCACGTGATCGATATGGAGATTACGAGCTTTTTTTCGATTGTTGCTTTGAGCAATTTTTTTGAGCTATCCCTCTTCCTCTAAAAAGACTTATTTACAGCTAAGCTATCTACATATAACTCTCCTTCTTGCGTTTCATCATCCATATTGGCAAAGTCTCTGTTAAATCGTTTCTTTGCCATTTCGATGAATTTAGAACGCAATCGACGCAAATCTTTACCATCATACGACACACATACTCCCACAATTTCTTCATTATGTAAAGCAACTAGAGTGTTGGTATAACTATATTGAGATTGCTCATCATTCACCAAACAAATCATTGCTTGCTTAAAATCATCAAGAGTTTGGTTCTCTCCTACAAAAAACAAACAGCACTCGTCTGTCATTGCAGTCATAATTAATTGTGCAATCGATTCTGCTTGTTCTTTTACTGCAGATTGAATGGTTATTTTATGTATTGCGTTCATTAATATCCTTTTATCCCAAACAAAGGTAATAACTATTCTTTAATTAAGCAAGTCATGCAGTGTGTTTTTCCTTTTCACATGCTTTATCCCCTCTACCAAAGTAGGATATCTCACAAAATCAATGCTTTTACGACATAAGAGTAATGCTATTAAGATGCAAAAGCAATGTTATTATACTGCAAAAACAAAGCTTTTTATGAAAGCTATAAAAATACAATACAAAAAGCTTATCATTTTGAAATTTATTTTTAAAGGAAATTGACTTTAAACTATATTGGGTTTAAAATAAAAGAGATATAAACAAGAATAGTTGTAAAGAAACACCTTTGCTTTTTAGAAATGAAATCAAGCTTTTTAAACAAATGATGCGTTTACAACTATTCTGATTATAAATATAAAATTGTGTCTTATTTAGTCTGCAATGCGTTCTAATTCATCTAACCATAACTGCACTGCAGGCATCGCTAGGCATACGCCAATCGCCTCTCGGACTTAGACTAACGCTACCTACTTTTGGTCCATCTGGCAAACAAGAACGTTTAAATTGTTGTGAGAAGAAACGACGCACAAATACTTTTAGCCACGTTTTAATCGTGGTGTTAGAGTACGACTTTTGTCTGCATTTCTATCTGCACCAAAGGCATTACATGCTAGATAATAAATCTTTTCAGGAGTGAAACCATGACGAAGGAAATGATAAAGGAAGAAGTCGTGTAGTTCATAAGGTCCCTACTAAATCTTCTGTTTTTTGTTTGATTTCTCCTGATTCATTAGCTGGAATCAACTCAGGACTAATTGGAGTGTGCACAATATCGAGCAATATATCTTTTTATATTGGCCATTTGTGGTAGTGTTGCAACATGTTGAACAAGGTGCAATATCAAAGTCTTAGGCACACTTGCATTCACTCCATACATACTCATATGGTCGCCATTATAGGTTGCCCAGCCCAAAGCCAATTCGCTTAAGTCACCAGTTCCTACAACAATAGCATTAAGCTTGTTGCTTAAATCCATCAATATTTGTGTTCTTTCTCGTGCTTGTGAATTTTCATAAGTAGCATCATGAACGGTAATATCGTGTTGAATATCCTCAAAATGCTGAAGAACACTTTTTGAGATATTAATCTCTCTACTTGTAATTCCTAGCTTATTCATCAACTCAAGCGCATTGTATAGGTGCGATCAGTTGTTCCAAAGCCTGGCATTGTTACGCCAATAATACCTTTTCTATCTAGATTGAGCTTATCAAAAGCTAATATACAAACCAAAAGAGCAAGCGTAGAATCGAGTCCTCCGCTTATTCCTATAACTACACTCTTGCTATTTATGTGCTTTAAACGTTTCACTAAGCCAAGAGCTTGTATGTTTAATATATCGCTAAAGCTTTGATCTTTACCTTCACCTGTTGGTATAAAAGGATGTGGATCAATTGCTCTTTCTACTGCAAAGACGTTGATTTCTCGTTCAAAACAAGGAATAATATCAATTTGTTCGATACCCAATTCTGATGAACGCTGTGCATTAATGTAAGTAGTATTATCTCTTCTTTCGTTTCGAAGCATTTCAACATCAATTTGATTAGTAACCATCTGGCTTTCAAGAGAGAAACGTTTTCCTGAAGCTATCAATCTACCATTTCATATATCAATGCATTTCCACCAAAAACAAGATCTTGTGTGCTTTCTCCAAAGCCACTTCCACTATAGATATATCCACAAATAGTACGAGCACTTTGTTGAGAAAGCAAGCTTTTTAAATAGTTATGCTTTCCAATAAGCTCATCGCTAGCCGATAGATTGAAGATTATATCTGCTCCACTTAATGTTAATCGGTTGCTAGGAGGAATAGGGTGCCCACACATCTTCGCATATTTCTATTCCAAAAAGAACTCCACTTTGCAGTACTAAAAAGCTTTGGCTTTGCCGAGATTAAAAATCTTTTTGATCCCGCAATTACAACTTCTGTTGGACGCAAGTCTTGTGAAGATGCAAACCAACGTTTCTCATAAAACTCACCATAGTTAGGCAAATAAGTTTTAGGAATCACTCCAAGTATCTTGCCCTTTTGCAACACAACAGCCACATTGAGTAACAAATTGCCCACCTTTAGTGGTAAACCCTATAATAGAAATTAGATCGAACTGCTTTGTTTGCTCCATATAATAGCAAAGCGCTTGCTCTGCCCCATTGATTAAAGCAGTTTGTCTAAACAAATCTTGACACGTGTAACCCGTGATTGAAAGCTCTGGAAAAGCAATAATCTCAACGTGCTCTTTTTTTCTGCCTGTTCAGCTAGTTTTTAATATCTCATTGATATTATATTTGCAGTTAGCAACTTCTAAAGTAGGAGTTGTTGAGGCAACTTTTATAAATCCAAAATTATTCATTACTTAATCGTTACTTGTGTTGCACCATAGCCATATTCTTGAAATGATGCATCTTGAACATTGTTTTGTTTATATTTATAGCGTAGTTCATTGATGATAGCATTGCGTAGAATGCCTTCACCTTTGCCATGAATGAATACTATCTTTTGTCCTTTTTACGACGATATTCCTTTAGTTTCTCACGGAACACATTGAGTTGATAGTTCAAAATGTCGGTACTTCCCATTCCTGCAGTAGTTTCTAGCAAAGCGTCAGCATGCAAATCAACCACAACGATATCGTTTCCTTCCATGTCGGTTTTAATCTTCTCAATACTACTTGGTTGCTCTTTTCCACCTTTACTTGTAGAGTCGGTGATAATAACATTAGTATTCTTGAATGATTCAGTATTTTTCTTAATCTCTTCAACAATATTTTCTTGCTCAACTACAATTGTTTTAGGGACATACATCATCTTTTTACTATTGTATAAAGCAATGCATCTTGATCAAAAGAAAATCATTTTTCTTTAAAAGTATTCTTTTTTTAAAGAATTTCACTGCATCAATACGTATTCTACTATCAATAGTTGGCTTAATTAAAAAGCTTTTTATCCCTCTTTATAGGCAAATAACTGCACAGCAACATGAGCATAGTCATTTAATTGGTCTTTAGATATATCTTCAATAAATATCTTAGTATTAGCTTCTACAATACCAACAGAACGCAAAACCCAGCTTTCTTCTTGCGCAACTAGATAGGAATAATTGATGTTATAGTTCGAATCATTTCACCAAATAGCATTTAAAAGTGGTGTTATTATTAAAGTCTTCTTCGAGTGGAAGAAAGGCTAAATAGGCAGAAATCTTATTTCCTCCCTTTCTTTCTTCAATGTGTTCTTTAAAGGTTATCTCTCTATCTGCAGGATCATAATCAACAGAAGGATCATCAAATATCTCTTCATCTTCGTGCTGCGACAACATTGACTTTGATAGAACGATTATCCAATTCATCTGTTGTTTCTCCCTTATTTGTACTTGTTGCACCTATAACCTTTGCAGTACTATAGTCGTCGCTCTGTACAATTGCAATATCATTTAGTTGCATTGGTATTTCAAAACCGTCTTCGTCTTCAACCAATACAATATTATTTTTTTCTTAAAAGCAACAATCTTTTCCTCCTCCTATTTCGTTGAGGAATCTTACTTTATCTCCTATTTTCATGTTTTTAATTTTCCGTTTAATTAATTATGGAATTAATAAAGAACTATCGCCATAGCTTAAGAATCTAAAGTCATGTTCTAAGGCATAGTTATATACTTTGTGCCAATTATCACCAATGAAACGCACTCTACTAGCAATAGAAGAGTGCTTTGAGGGCTGATGAAAATTGGTTACAAGCATCTTTACAATCTTATATTCATAGCCTGGAGCTATCATGATTTGAGTACTAGAATGAAGCGTATCTAAATCGTTATCTTCTAGATATTTAATGATAGTATCTATAGCTTCGAAGGGCTGTTATATTTGCTGATTTGTTCATAGGGTTCCCACTGTTTAACCGCCAATTGTCTCGTCGGTTAGGTGAGGATTATTATGAAGCTTTTAAACCAATATAATAAAGGCTCTCGAGTGTTCGCACACTAGTTGTACCCACTGCAATGGCAGATGCGTTGAACTTACGAAGTGTTTCTAATGTTGATTTGCTTACACTTATATATTCTGTGTGCATATCATGCTCGCTAATCAACTCGCTTTTAACAGGTTTGAAGGTTCCTGCTCCAACGTGAAGAGTAAGTTCTTCACGAACAATTCCTTTTTTATCAATTTCAGAGAGTACATCTTTAGTAAAATGAAGTCCTGCAGTTGGAGCTGCAACAGAACCTTTTATCTTAGAATATACCGTTTGGTATGTAGTCTTATCACTTTCTTGTGTATCTCTATTTAAATAAGGTGGAATAGGCAATTCGCCACTAACATCTATTAATTCTGCAAAAGATAATGAGGCATCGTCCCAGCTTAAACGTACTTTATGGCTCGCTCCTACTTTGTTCTAAACGCTCTGCCTTGATTGTTACAGAATGTCCATTTATATCAATCTCTTTAGTTAAAACGCCTTCTTTCCATTTCTTTAGATTACCAATCATACACACCCAAACACATTGTTCTTTTGTTTGGAACATCAACTCATAATCAAATGGCTCTGCAGGCTCAAGCAAAAAGATTTCTATATGTGCACCACTCTGCTTTTGAAAATGCAATCGTGCTTGAATAACTTTTGTGTTATTAAAAACCATTAGAGCATTCTCTGGAAGAAAATTCACTATATTATAAAAGGTGTCTTCTACAACATTACCTTTATTATATATAAGTATCTTAGAGTGATCACGTTCTGTCTTTTGGAAATTTTTGCATATTCTTTCGTCGGGACAATTCATAGTTATAATCTTTTATAGATATCTCTTTTATATTCATTTTAGCTTGTTCTTTATTCTCTTTTATAATGTTTATACAAAAACACAAAAATACCTCTAAATATGGTATAAAGAATGATTAAACACATAACAATCAAAAACCATTTCGATATCTGAGATGGCATATCCTGTTGCGGTATATTGTGTTGAAAAAGAATGATTTCTTAAATAATAACTTCTTAGACACCTTATTATATAAGATGTAAACTGCTCGCTCCTATGCAACCACCATATAACAAACCAATTAACACATCTGATGGGAAATGGACGCCAAGGTATAGTCGTGTGTAACAATTAACAAATGACCACAGAAGCATAAAAGCAGTGAAGAGTCTGTTCTTTATCAATAATGAGAAGAATATTGCAATAGAAAAGGTATTCGCAGCATGTGCAGAAAAGAAACTAAAGCTATTCTCATAGGTTCCCTGGAAGAATATCTAATAATTGTTTTAGCGATGGATCATTTATCGGACGCAATCGTTCTGCAAGTGGTTTTTACTAGCAATTCAATTACTCCTCCATCTAAAAATAAGACAGAATGCAGCTCCCAATACAATTAAACCAATTTGTGCCATGGTTTCATTATTCTTCACTATAAGATAGAAAAGAGCAACGTAAAGAGGAATCCAGGTAAACCCTGAAGTCCAAGCTTGCATCATTCCATCTAGGAATAACGAATTGCTGCCATTAAAAAATAACAGTATTGCTCGGTCTATATTTATTAATGTATCAATCAAAATATTCTCCTTTTCTATATTCTAAACAATAATTGCGACTCAAATACTTATATTCTTTCTAATAAAGAAGCTTTAATCCAACCACTTCTACCATCTGGTAGGCTTACTTCGAACCAATTCTTTATATCTGAATCAACTATCTTTACTTTTGTACCTTCGTGCAAAGTAATTTCTGTTTTAGCAGAGTTGTTAGGCGTTTTAAATACTTCTGCCTTTGAACTCATTACTATTGCCCTCATTATGTTCGCTTAACTTTCTTTGTTGTTGGTAAGCAAAGAGATTTGATAAGATAAATAATACAACAGAAAAGCATTGCTATTGTAAAACTAATCTTTTGAAATTTAAGCGATGACACATAGCGATATATTAGGAAAGTAGCAACAAACAAGCATAAAGCTACTAATGATAAAATAGCCCACCCTGTTGTAGTTACTGCATTAATAACACTATAATAGAATGAAACTAAAGGTGCTTGGCTCTCAGGTACAAAGTTATCTACCAATTTAGAATTGACAAATTGCAAGTTTGCTCGTATGCCTTTATCGTTTGGAGACAAACGAAGTGCACGCTCATAGTTTAATACTGCTAACGCAAGATTATTGGTTTTATAATATGCATTGGCAAGATTATAATGTAATGTCGCAGATTCTCCAGTCTTCAAAAGCTCTTGATATTCTTTAATTGCTTGTGTATAAATTCCCTTTTGATAATTGGTATCAGCAGAATCTTTTATACTTTCAATTTTACTATTTGAGATCTTTGCAGCTTGAGCCTTCACATCTATGAATGAAAGAGCAAACAACTGTAATCCTAAGAATAATAGAATAGCTTTTTAAAAGCTGTTGAGTTTGATTTCTTATTGCTTATAGCATGATCAATATTAACGATGGCATCTGATGCATATTCGTATGTCTTTGTCATATTTCCTTTTTTATCTCCAGGAGCAAATCGTGCGTATTCACATTCATCTAAACGCTTTTATAAAGAGTGAGATCGCATTTTCATTCACTCCTAATGAAGAAAGCTTTTTCAATAATATTATCACGAGTAAGCATCTCTATAGGCATATTTGAGCTTATTACCTACATATTCCCAAAGAGCTTTTAGTACTTCATCATAGAAAGCATTTGCATCTTCTTTTTGTAGGAGAGTTCTGGCTTTCTTTAAACGTTTAGCGGCTTCTTTACTTGCTCTCTTATGCTTTTTGTCCTAAAAACATCAAGACTATTGATTTGTTGTTTTTCTTAAGAATAAGAATGTAATAACAAAGATTAGAAGGACAAGTCCATGCAGAGTATAGAACAAAGGACTAGCCCAGAAAGGTTGTTCTGATTGAAAATCGCTTATATGTCCCTTTCTTATTCCTTGAATATCTGTTAGACTCTCGCCATCAAAGCTCTCCATACGACTTCTACTTTCTGCACCTTTCTCTACCTTTTATATTTAAAGGTGTAGTTTGAATTGTCTTTATAATTCTTAGTTGCAGTGTCGTAATAAACAAAAGGAATGGCTCCAATGGTGTAGTTTCCTTGATTTCTTGGGACTAAATATGTACTCATAAATCATTTGTCCCTCAACTCCTCTTGATGTTACTTTTTGTCTTATCTATAATCTTAGGGATCATACTTATCAAAGTCTTTTGGCAAGTCGAATACAGGCTGTTTCAAGAGTTTTAAGTTTCCAACTCCATTAACAATCACTCGTAAAACAACTGCATCTCCACTCTTTACCACTTTCTTATCTAAGGAAGAAGATATTGTAAATGAACCAACTCCACCCGAAAAGTTTGCAGGTTTGTTAGGTAATGGAAGAACAGTAATAGACAATGATGGGGCTTTTATTGCCTTTTTTATCTCTGTATAGTTCGCTCCTCCATTCAAGAAGGCCTCCATTGGATCTAAGTTGTCGATTCTTTGTATCAAAGTTCCGTTATAGGTAATAGATGGAATCTCTAGTTTTCCTGTCACTTGAGGGAACATTACATATTGACTCCATGTAACACAGCGATAGTTTTTACCATTAACTCTTTCTACATGGAAGCTCTTTTGCTGTGGAAGAGGAATTTCTTGAGTATGGAACCCCGTAAGTTCTGGCATCTTTCCTTCCAACTGTGTTAGATCAAGAAGGGTATAAACTTTATACGTTAGCAATATAGGTTGTTGCTCATAAACGGTATTTCTTTGTCTGCACTTACTCTGATAAATAAGTCTTTATCAGTTACTTTTCCAGCAGTTCTTCGTGGTGTTGCCTCTTCATCATAATCATTATGCATGTTAGGGGCACCTGAATTGCGAGGTTGAAGTACCACTAACCACAATTGCAACAGGTTTTGAATGAATTGTTTTTCCCAGACAAAGTTGCAGTTGAAGGACTTATAGTATAGCTTCCATTCTTTGCTGCATACAGTGTATAAGTATAGGTTACAGAAGATGAACTACTTACCTTTCCATTGATATTTTGTACACTTGACTGCATAGAAGTATATGGACCTGTTATAAGTTCAAGTCCATTTGGAATAGTACCAATCTTAAATCCGTTTACATCTTGAGTAGAAATGGTAAAAGCTACACGAAAGTTTTCTCCCGCTTTTACCTGTCTTGGTGCTGAAACTTGAATTGTTTGCGCCAAAACAAATTGTTCTATTAATGATATAAAGATAAATAATAATAATCTCTTCATATAACTAAAAAAATATCTTATTTCAAATATATTATTACCAATTACGTTCTAACTTCCTTGTCGAAGATTGACGCATTGCTTTCTTTAATCTATCTTGTGTCTCCTTTTCTTTTTGCATAGCAGCATTCAATAGTTGCTCAGCATTATCTTTACTCATCTGCTCTTTGGGCTGCTGTTGATTGTTTTTGCTGCTTATCTTTATCGTCTTTCTGATCTTTTTTTCTGCTGCTCTTTATTCTTATTATCTTTGTTTTTTTATCGTTTTTATTCTGCTGATTTTTTTATCATTATTGTTATTCTTTTGGTTCTTTAGTTGTCGTTTACACAACTCCAAATTATAACGAGTTTCATTATCAGAAGGATTGTTTCTTAAACTTTCTTTGTATGCTTCTATAGCTTCAGAAAACAACTGTTTCTTTTTGACATATCACTCCCAATATTATGAAATGCCATAGCCTTTCTCTTAGGGATTTAGTTTCTATTTTAGAAGCATTTTCAAATTGAACAACAGCCGAAGAGTCTTTTTTTGTTGAGCCATAAAAGCACAACCTAAATTATAAATAGCTTGTGGATTACGACCATTTTTTTAGCAGTAGCTTTACGATAGTCAACTTCTGCTTGTACATAATTCTGTTGACGAAAGGCTTTGTTTCCCTTTCTAATATCTTTACGTTCATTTTTGCGCTTGAATAGTAGAAGCAAACAAAAGAACGAGAAATGTTATAATTATTCTATATCTCATTATCTCTTAAATAAATTGAATCGCTTAAATAATGGATTTCTTTACGTTCTAACAAACACACTTCTATTAACAATAGAATAAATGACAAGAGGGCAACGATTTGGAATTGCTCATTATACTCTGAATAAACAACAGCATCTGAATCACCCTTTTTGAAGCTTTGATAATTCATTATTTCAATTGCTCTTGTGCCAAGCTAGTATTATCAATATGAATATAAGTTCCACTACCTGCTTGAGCAATTTCTTTGCACATATTCTCATTTAAAGCAGTCATAACCGTCTGCCCGTGATTATCTTTTAAGTATTCACCATTACCTAATGGAATTGGAGCACCTTTACTATCGCCTACCCCAAGTATAAAAACATTAATTCCTTTTTCCTTTGCTTCCTTTACAGCTTCTAATGCTCCGCCTTCATTATCCTCTCCATCTGTAATAAGAATAATAGCCTTTCCTACACCTTTTTGTTGTGTGAAAGAACTTAGAGAAACTCTAATTGCACGAGCAATGTCTGTTCCTTGTGCTGAAATTAAACTGGGAGTAATATCGCTTAAGAACATCTTTTGCAGACACATAGTCGCTTGTTATTGGCAATTGCACATAAGCTTCTCCAGCAAAAACTACCAATCCAATCTTATCATTGATAAAACTATTGATAAGATTCTCTATCATTAGCTTACTTTTATCTAACCTAGAAGGTTGCACGTCTTGTGCTAACATAGAGTTACTTATATCTAATGCAATGATAGCTTCAATACCATTGCGTTTCTCATGTGATATTTTTGAGCCAAACTGTGGACGTGCTAAAGCCAATATCAATGAAGATAAAGCTGTAATAAGCAACAAGAACTTCACCCAAGGACGAAATCTTGAGACATCAGGCATAAGCTCTTTCAGTAAAGTTGGATTGCCAATACGACTTAATTTCTTACGTTGAACATACCACATCATTATCTTTAAGATAATCAAGATGGGTATAATCAGCAACAGCCACAAGTATGTAGGGTTTTCAAATCTAAACATCTTATCTATGAAAATTATTTATCTACCTTTAATATTAAGGTATTCTACGTAGGATAGTCAATCGAAGTAAGATTTCTAACAATAAAGATAAAATTGCAATTAGAGCGAAAGGCTCATAAGCTTCATATCTTTTTTGAGAACTTCTTCACGTCCATTTTTTTGTCTTTTCTAATCTATCAATATCGTTATATATCTCTTTTAATTCAGCATTGTTGGTTGCTCTATAAAAGCTACCATCAGTACTTTGAGCTATATCTTTCAATGTCTTTGTATCTATTTCAGCAGGAACATTAACATATTGTGTTGTTCCTCCCACCGTTACAGGATAAGGAGCGACAGTGTTTGTGCCTACACCTATGGTATAAACACGTATTCCTAAGCTCTTAGCTATCTGTGCTGCAGTAAGCGGAGAGATATCTCCCATGTTGTTAGAGCCATCAGTTAATAAGATAATAACTTTACTCTTAGCTTTTGACTCTTTTAATCTTGAAACCGCATTGGCCAATCCCATGCCCACAGCAGTACCGTCAGCGATGAGTCCTCTCGAAGCAATATCAGTACGAACTCCTTGCAATAGGTTCAATAAAGAAGCATGGTCGGTTGTCATTGGACATTGGGTGAATGCCTCGCCAGCAAATATTGTCAATCCAATATTATCGTTTGCTCTATCTGAAATGAACTCCGCAGCTACCTTTTTCGCAGCTTCCATTCTGTTAGGTTTAAGGTCTTCTGCAAGCATTGATGTAGAAACGTCCATTGCCAGCATAATATCTATACCTTCAACAGATTTATTTCCCCATGAATTATGGGTCTGTGGGCGAGCCAGAATAATAACAATACAGATGAAAGTCACTATTCTTAAGAAAACAGGAAGATGCAAAATGCGCATTCTCCAGCTTTTCTTTATAGAGTTATAAGCATATGTATCGCTCATAGTGAATGTTGGCTCACTCCTTTTACGATAAAGGATATACCACAACAAATAAGGTATAAGCAACAATAAGAGCAATAAATATTCTTTATTTACTAATTCCATGTTTCTTAAAATAATAATTGCAATAAGCTATTTACGATATAGACAAACAAGACAACCACCACAATAATAGATCCTACAAGGCCTACTTTGCATTGCTGTTCGTTGTTTCTTGCTACGTTCATCGTTTTCTGTTAACTTTGGAACGATACGCTCTTCTATTGGCATATCACTCATTTTTGGTGTTATCAATAAAAGTGTATTACATTCACTAAATTGAGGTCATTCTCATTGATTTGTGCCGAATACTTAGCAAATTTCACAAGGTCGGCTGTTTCAAAGAGTTCTTTTAATTCTAATAGCATCTGGTTATCACCTTCTTTCTGAAGATGTTCAATAATCTCAGAAGTGATCATTTCCATTGCATTAAATCCAAATCGTTCTTCTATATAACGACGAAGTGTATCTGTAAGCTTTGTGTAATACTCTTTTTGATTAGACGAAATAGTTAGCTTATCTTGCTTTATCTGCTCTATCTTTATCAACGCTTTCTTATGAGGAGGAAGATGTTTTACCACCTTTACACGCACTATTATTGGCTTATTTTGCTTTCAAACATACCCATAGATAAATACTTTACAACAAGCAAAATAACCAACAACACACTACACCAAAACATCTCTTTCCAATCATTCCATGAGAAAAGGATTGTCTTGAACGTCCTTAGGGTGGATAGAATTGGTTAAGATGTAAGGTATCAACATCTACGGTAATAACCTTTAATGCTAATGAATTGGTCGTGTATTTCTTACCATTTACTTTTATCCAAAATGATGGAATAGGATATAATTTTTCATCAAAACTAGTTAAAGTGAGCCTCTTCGACACTTTGATCAGATTATCTTCTAATTGTATCGTATCTGCCTTTTTCAACATGCAACAACTCTAATCCTGGTACAACATAATGAGTTTCTTTCAATGGTTGAAATTCTATTCTGTCACTATTCTTGGCTGTTACACTTAGAGTTACATGTGCTTGTTCGCCTATAAGTATTGCAATAGAATCAATAAAAGCATCTACTTTAACTTGAGCAGTTGCCCCTATTGCGCTAAATATCAATATTATAGATAATAAATATTTCTTCATCTTGGAGTTTATTAAGATATCCTTAGCCTCTTTTCTTGAATAAGATTAAGAGTGCTTTTACATAATCTTCGTTTGTTGCAATTGATGTCCAATCCACCTTATTTTTGGCAAATACCTCTTGAAGAGCATCTTGTCTATCTATCCAATATTGTGTATGAGCTTTTTTTGAATAGCCTTTTAAACTGGTATCAATAATCATCTCATGACCAGTTTCTGCATCTCTCACCTTCATCAAACCCACATCAGGGAAGCATCTTTGCACATTGATCATATACCTGAAGTGCTACTAAATCGTGCTTTGAACGAGCCACTTGCAACTGGCGAGAGAAAGACTCTTGTGTATAAAAGTCGCTCAAAATAAAGGCTGTGCAATGTCTTTTTTACAATCTTTGTAAGATATTCTAGTGGTACAGAAAGATTGGTTTTTTTACTCTTTAGACTCAAAGTTAAGCATCTCTCGTATGATATATAAGATATGCTTTCTACCTTTTTGAGGTGGAATATTTTTTTCAATTCTGTCTGAAAAGAAAAATAACTCCAATCTTATCGTTATTCTGTATTGCACTAAAAGCAATGGTTGCAGCAATTTCGGTAGCCATGTCTCGTTTAAACATGCCTGTTGTTCCGAAATCTAAAGAGCCCGACACGTCCACCAAAAAGCATAACAGTTAACTCTCGCTCTTCTTCAAACACCTTTATATAGGGTTTGTGAAAGCGAGCTGTTACATTCAATCAATATCTCGGACATCGTCCCCAAACTGGTATTCACGCACCTCAGAGAAAGCCATTCCACGTCCTTTAAACATAGAATGATATTGACCTGCAAAAAAATATTTTTGGCTCAGTTCACGAGTTTTTTTATCTCTATTCTGCGAACCTTTTTGCAATAAATCTGAAGTATCCATTAAGGAACCTCCACTCTATTAATTATTCTACTTATAATTTCTTCGCTTGTTACATTCATAGCTTCGGCTTCATAAGAAAGACCGATTCTATGGCGCATTACATCGTGAACTATTGCTCTTACATCTTCAGGAATAACATATCCACGGCGTTTAATAAATGCGTATGCACGAGCAGCTTTTGCTAAATTGATACTTGCACGAGGAGAACCACCATACGTTATCATATTCTTTAAATCTTCTAAGCCGTACTTTTCAGGGATAACGAGTTGCAAAAACAATATCTGCAATATATTGTTCTATCTTTTTCATCGATATACACTTCTTTCACAACATTACGTGCATTAAGAATTTCTTGCACTGTTGTAACGGGACTTACAGTTGGTAAACTTCCCTTGAAGATTTTTCTCTGATAATAAGCTTTTTCTTCTTCTATTGTAGGATAATCTATCACTACTTTAAGCATAAAACGATCGACCTGAGCTTCTGGAAGTTGATAAGTTCCCTCTTGTTCAATTGGGATTTTGAGTTGCCATTACTAAAAAAGGATTAGGCAAAGCAAAGGTTTGTTCGCCAATTGTCACTTGATGTTCTTGCATAGCCTCTAATAAAGCGCTCTGAACTTTTGCAGGAGCACGGTTAATTTCATCTGCTAATACAAAGTTTGCAAATACTGGTCCTTTCTTAACTTGGAACTTTTTCTTCTTTTTGAGAGTATATAAGTGTACCCACAACGTCAGCAGGAAGCAAGTCTGGAGTAAACTGAATACGACTATAATCGGCATCAATCAATTGTGATAAGGTTTTAATAGCAAGCGTTTTTGCCAAACCTGGAACTCCTTCTAACAAGATATGTCCATCGCTAAGCAATGATATCAAAAGAGTATCTATCAAATGTTTTTTTGTCCGACTATTACTTTATTCATTCCTGTAACCAAATTGGTTACGAAACCACTCTGCTGTTCTATAAGAACATTTAATTCTCTAATGTCAACTGTTTGTGCCATTTTTTTCTTTATTATTTAATGTGAAGCAAAATTACAAAGAATGACTTGGAAACGAGAAGAATTGCCTATAAATAATATTAAATAAAGGCTCTTACAACGACAATTCAACGATAAAGAATGATATTTTATCTACAAATTATAAATTTTTTTGATACCCCAAAAAGTCTAATAATGTTATCTTTCCTTATCTTTTTACCCTACAAAATCACGATTAAGGCAACTCTCCCATTAAATATTACTTAACACATAATCACCCATAAAACACTAAAAATACTTTTAATTTATAAAGATTTTTTCTTTACTTTTGAGCGATAAAATAAAAGGAACAAATATAATCAACATGGATTTTTCAAATTACACGAATACCTTTCTAATAAAATTCAGATTTTTAAAGACGATATACAATAAATAACAACATTAATACAATAACACAACTATCTAAAAATACAGATATATATAATAAAAAAATAAAATGGCTACTTAATTATTTTTCATTCAAACTAAATTTAAAAACAGAATGCTTTTTACTCTTCAAAAAGCAATGCTATTAACTTAGAAAAGGAATCTTATTACAAGATAAAAGACATGGTTTTTTTCCTACTCATCTCGCCCCTCTTTCCACATTACTCCGCCAACGCTTTTTAGAATTTCAAAAAGCTATTGTTTTATAATCTTTACAATCAAATTTCTCCCATTTCATCGAGTGACTACATTAGAAAAAAATCATCAAAACCAACTACAAGACAAGCCAGTTTGAGCAGTATTTTTGACAAAGTTATATCATAAAAAAAGTTTAATTTAGTAAACTTGATTACACTTTATTAAGTTCACCTTTCTTTACTTTTTTTGTTTTTAAAGCACACAAAATAGATCTCATTTTATCATAAGAATAAGCTTTATATATTATCATTTATGATTTTTATTTATTTAAATTTGCAAGACTTTTACTTGGTATATAATATAAAAAAAGACAACAAAATGATACAGCAAAGCCCTAACATTTCCCCAAAGAAACCTAGCAAAAAGATGCGTTGGTGGCATAAATGGGGAGGATTATTCTTTACCTTTTTTTCCTGCTAATGTTTCTGCATTAGCGGTATAATACTCAACCATCGAAAAGCATTTTTCACCATTCGATATTCCACGAAGCATTCTTCCTAAAGCCTATCATTACGACCATTGGAATTTAGGTGCAATAAAGGGAGGACTTCAACTCAACAGCGATTCTGTTTTATTCTTTGGTTCTAATGGTATAGGTCTTTATTCCTCAAAAGCGGAAAACTATATTCCTTTTAACGAAGGACTAAAAAAATGGCGCAGATAATAGATTGATTATCAACATTATTAAAACAAATAATAATACAATTATTGCATGTGCGAGCTTTGATATTTACCAATTAGATATAAAGAAAAAGCAATGGATTTCACTATCTGAATACCTTCCGATTGATGAACGTATAACCGATATTACAAAGTGAAGGAAATAACCTTATCGTGCAAACTCGTTCACATCTATATGTTGCAGCCTACCCATTTACAAGTTTTAAACAAGTTACGATAAAGGCTCCTAACGATGAAAAGATTCAAAATGGTTTATTTAGAACGATATGGACCCTACATAGTGGTGAGCTATTTGGATTGATAGGAAAATTATTTGTAGACCTTTTAGGACTCGTAGTGATTATTCTTTGTATTACGGGGCTTGTCATAACATTTTGTCCCAAGTTGATATCACTTAATAAGAATAACCCTAGCAGAGTTCAAAAAAAGCAGAAAGGGCTTTAATTTAGCAATGAAATGGCACAATAAAATTGGTGTTACGATGTTGGTTTTCTTACTCATTCTTGCAATAACAGGAACCTTTCTTCGTCCGCCTTTGCTCATTCCCATTGTGAGAGTTAAGCATTCTCCAATTCCTTTTACAACCCAATACACCTCTAATACATGGAACGATAAATTAAGAACCATTCGCTATGACAACGTCAATAAACAATGGTTGATTTACACTTCCGAGGGGTTCTTCCAGTTGAAGACCCTTAATGATAGTCCTAAGCGCCTCGGTTCCGCTCCACCTGTAAGTTTTATGGGAGTTACAGTGCTTGAGCAACAAGATGCAAATAGATGGGTTGTAGGATCATTTAGCGGTTTATTTGAATGGAATACACAAACAGGAGCAATACAAGACCTTTATGCAGGGGAACCTTTTTACAGCGTTTCGGCAGACGGAATTCCCACATTCACCAACTCTGTAGCTGGCTATTATAAACCCAAAGATAAAGAAGCAATTGTATTTGATTATGGAAGAGGTGCAGAAAACATCAATCTTGAGCCTACATTTATACGAATGCCACAAAGTTTTCATCAAGCAAGAATGTCGCTATGGCACGTTGCTTTAGAAACACATGTGGGCAGAATATATTCATTCTTGCCTCAAATTATTGTAATGTTATTCATCTTCTTATCTGGAGTTTTCTTGATATCTGTTCTCATCTCAGGATATGTTGCATACAGAAAGATTCACAAGAAAAAAATCAAGTAGAAAAGAAATACAGAATAAATAATATGTCAAAACCAATACAGAAAGGCTGTTTCATGCTTTTTTTATTTTTGGGCAAATGAAAAATAAATGCCTACTTTTTGCGACTGTTGTTTTACATCAAATAATATTACATTAAATAATTCAAAACTATCTAGATATGAATAAAAAGATTATTATTCCATTGATTTTTATTAGTATGTATCCTTGCAGGTGGAGTGATATACTTATACACTTCGCTAGCAGAACAACAAAAAAACAAGCTCAAAATATGCAAGAATTAGCAGAGCTTGATAAAAAGGAAATGGAAAACGAGTATCAACAATTTGCCAACCAATATGGTGAAATGCGTGCTCAAATTAGCAACGACTCTATTGTCGCTCAACTAACTGCTGAACAAAAAAAGACTCAACGTTTGCTTGATGAACTTAAACAAGTGAAAAGCGATGATATAAAAGAAATTACCAGATTAAAGAAAAGAACTTGCTACTGTTCGTGCCGTTCTTCGTAGCTATGTTATGGAAATTGACTCTTTAAATAGACTCAACCAAAATCTAACTGCAGAGAATGTTCGTGTTAAAGGACAATATGAAGAGGCAACAAAAGCAGATTGAAGGTTTAAATACGGAAAAGGCTTCATTATCTCAAAAGGTTGCTATTGCGGCTCAATTAGATGCTATTGGTATTTCTGCAACTGGTTTAAATAAACACGGAAAGCCAACAAACAAGCTAAATAAATGCAAAAACACTGCAAGTAAACTTTAGTATTGCAAAGAATGTTACAGCACCAGGAGGAACCAAAACTATTTATGTTAGAATCACATCTCCCACTGGTAGTGTTGTAGGTAATGAGGGAACCTTCTCTTATGAGAACAGAGATATTCAATGTTCAATGAAGAAAACAATTGAATATAATGGTTTAGAAACTCCAATATCAATGTATTGGAACGTTAATCAAACCCTTACTGCAGGAACATACCAAGTTAGTATCTTTGCAGATGGCAATATGATTGGTTCAAGAAGCTTCACTTTAAATGATTAATATATTCAGGATGAAATTAAGAAAAACCATTAGTTTGGTTGCAATAACATTCGTCTCAACAGCAATATCAGCACAAGAAACGCTGTCTTTAGCCTCTTGTAGGGATCTAGCTATTAAGAATAACCATCAACTTCAGATAGCAAAGACAAAAGCAAGATATTGCAACCAACATGCGAAAAACTGCCCAAACAAAGTATCTACCACATGTAGATGTTGTTGGAGGCTACACTTTAACGAGTAAAGAAGTATCGCTATTAAATAACGATCAAAAGGCTTTGTTACAGAATTTAGGTTCTACTATAAGTGGAAGTCTTAATTCAAATCTCACCTCTTTACTAACTGGTTTAGCCCAAAGTGGGGCTATTACTCCACAAATGGCTCAACAATTAGGAGGTTTATCACAACAAGTTGGACAATCACTTACACAGTTTGGAAATCAAGCAGGAGCTCATTTCGTTGACGCTTTTCGTACTGATACCAGAAACTTATGGACTGGTGCAGTTGTAGTTAAGCAACCTATATATATGGGAGGTGCCATAACCGCAGCTAATAAGTTAGGAAAAATAAGCGAAGAGCTAGCAAGTAACAACATAGATGCTACCGTTCAAAATACAATTTATGAGGTAGATAAAACCTACTGGTTGGTTGTTTCGCTCAAACAAAAGCAGAAGCTTGCAAAAAGTTATCTTCATTTGGTAGAGAAGCTCAATGAAGATGTACACAAAATGATTAAAGAAGGCGTTGCAACAAGGGCTAATGGACTGAAAGTTGACGTGAAAAGTGAATGAGGCAGAGATGCAAGTTCTACAAGTAGAAAATGGTCTTTCACTTGCAAAAATGCTTTTATGTCAGCTCTGTGGCTTACCTGTTGATTCTCCAATAACACTCGAAGACGAAAATAAAGAGAACCTTTCTTCTTCAACTGTATCTAAAGATATTTCAGTAGAAGAGGCCTTTTATCATCGTCCTGAGTTGAGAATGCTACAAAACAACTTCGATATCTCAGTACAAAAAACAAGACTTACGAAGTCAGCTTATCTCCCTCAAGTTGCTTTAACGGGTGGTTATCTCATCTCTAACCCTAGCGTGTTTCAATGGATTTCAAAAAGAAATTCAGTGGCGTTTGGAATGTAGGAGTACTTGTAAAGGTTCCTGTTTGGAGCTGGTCGGAAGGTGTTTATAAAACAAGAGCAAGTGAAGCAGCAAGTAGAGTTGCAGCTCTTGAATTAAAAGAAGCTAAAAGAAAAGATTAGTCTTCAAATAACTCAAAGCAGATATAAACTGAATGAAGCAAACAAAAGACTTGCTGTTGCTTTTAAAAACATCACCAATGCTGATGAAAACCTTCGCTGTGCCAATCTTGGTTTCAAAGAAGGAGTTATGGAAACTACCGATGTTATGGCTGCACAAACAGCATGGCAACAAGCACAAACAATGAAAAATTGAAGCAGAAATTGAAGTAAAATTAGCCCAGGTAAACCTACAAAAAGGCACTTGGTTTATTAAAAATAAATAAAGAAAAAAAAGCAATGAAAGGTCAAAAAAATATATGTTCGTATCCTTGTTAACCTTTATCGTTGTAGTTGTTTTAACTGCAGTGATTGGTTTTATTGCATTTGGAAAAGAACCCGAAGTTATTCAAGGTCAAATCGAAGTATCTGAATATCGTGTTTCATCTAAGCTCCCTGGACGTATAGTTGAATTGAGAGTTAAAGAAGGAGACTTTGTTCGTAAGGGAGATACCCTTGCAATTTTAGAGGTACCTGAAATCGAAGCACAACGTAAAGCCGCTGATGCAGGTGTTGCTGCGTCTGCTGCTTTCAATACAATAACAGACAAAGGAGCACGTAAGGAACAAATACAAGGAGCTTACCAATTATGGCAACAGGCTCAAGCTGCACAAGAAATTACAAAGAAATCCTATACAAGAGCTCAGAACTTATTTGACGAAGGTGTTATAACTGCTCAAAAACGTGATGAGGCTTATGCTGCTTATAAGGCTGCTGAAGCTGCAGTTCTTGCAGCAAAGAGCCAATATGACCTAGCAAAAGAACGGTGCAAGAGCAGAAGAAAAGGAAATAACAAGAGAGAAAGTAAAAAAATCGCTCAAAGCTCAGCTGACGCTGCTCATTCACTTCAAAAAGAGACTGTGCAAATTGCACAATACGACGGAGAGATTAGCGAAATCTATCCTAAAGTAGGCGAATTAGTTGGAACTGGCTCTCCAATTATGAGTATTGCTATCTTAAAAGAGATGTGGGGTACATTCAATGTCAGAGAAGACCAACTCCAAGACCTCTCTATGAATTCTAAATTTAAAGTCTTTATTCCAGCCTTTAACAAAGAGGTTACTATGCAAACCTATTACTTAAAGGATCAAGGAAGCTATGCAGCATGGCGTGCAACCAAAGCTTCTGGACAATATGATTTAAAGACTTTCGAAGTAAAAGCACGTTTCGTTGATAACGTTTCAGGGTGTTCGTCCAGGAATGTCACTCGTTATTAAGCGATAAACGGCGGTATTTCTGTTGAATTAATGTTGTATTAGTGTGAAATCAGATAATTGCTTTAAAGCTCTTCAAAGAGTCATTTTATATCAAATAGATAAGATGGTTCACAATAAGATGTACTTATTGTGCACTATTGTCTTCCCTTTATTTGTAATTGTTTTCTTTACGAGTGTGATGCAAAAAGGACTTCCTTCGAAGCTTCCTATTGCTGTTGTTGATCAAGATAACTCAGCAACAACACGCAAGCTTGCACGTACTCTGAACACTATTCAAGAGGTGGAAGTAGTTAATCGCTATGCAACCCCTCTAGAAGCACGCAAAGCAATGCAAGAAGGATCTATCTATGGATATTTCTATTTTCCACCTAAAACAACACAATCACTAGTGGCTGCCAAGCAACCTAAAGTGTCGTTTTATTATAATTCGAGTTACTATCTTGCTGGCTCGTTCTCTTTTAAAGCAATGAGAACAATGACTGTATTGGCTAATGCCTCTGTTGGTTCAGCTAGATTAACGGCTTTAGGATACACACAAAAGCAGATAAAGGCTGTTTTACAACCCATTGTTATCGACACACACATCATCAATAATCCTACAATGGACTACAGTGTGTACCTCAATACCACGTTTATTCCTGCTTGTATTGGTATCTTTATTCTATTAATAACCGTATTCTCGCTCGGTAAAGAAATAAAAGACAGAACCACAAAGAGATGGTATAGACTGGCAGGAGATAACTTTAGAATTGCATTATTAGGTAAGATGATCCCTCAAACCATTTTTGTTTTTGCGGAATAGCCATCATTTATACCACCGTATTATATGCTTATCTAGATTTCCCATACGCTTGTAATACATTCACATTATATGCTAATGCCATTTTATTTGTATTGGCTTCGCAGGGATTAGGGCTCTTTTTCTTCTTCCTATTCCCCACCCTTCGCATGTCAATGAGTATGTGTTCTCTATGGGCTATGCTTAGTTTCTCTATCAGTGGCTTTACTTTTTCCAATAGAAGCAATGGATGCTCCATTCCAAGCTTTTTGCTTGGTTGTTCCCCGTTAGACATCATTTCAGTATATATCAAATGGTTGTTTTTGAATGGATATCCCATTCATTATGCATGGAGTCATTATTTAGCTCTCATCATATTTACGCTTTTACCAATTAGTATTCTTCCCAAATTAAAGAACATTTTACTTACTTATAAATATATTGCGTAGGACAATGAGTAGAAAAAAGCATAAGAGTGACTTGCGTACTTTTATACATTTCCTATTTGAATGTATAAAGCATGAAATACGAACAATAATGAAAGATGGTGGAGTGGTTATGTTCTTTATCATCGTTCCTATTGCATATCCCATTTTATATTCGTGGATGTATAACAATGAAGGAGTGAAAGAAGTTCCTACTATCTTTGTAGATCAATCTCATAGTTTTCTTAGTAGAACCTTTATTCGTAATTGCGATGCTACCGATGGTATTAAGGTTGTTAAGGTTGTTAGCTCCTTAAATGACGCACAAGAGCTACAAAGACAACAAGAATGTCATGCTATTGTTCTGCTTCCTGAAAACTTTGCTCAACAAATTAACCGTGGAGAGCAAGGAACAGTGTTGTTTTACGCTGATTTAAGTGGTATGTTTTACTACAAAGGAGTGTACTCTGCCCTTACTGATGTATCATTAGAAATAGGTAAAGACATTAAGATTTCAAGAATGAAGACCTATACAGATAAAGATGAAAGCATAGCTTCATCTCCTTTAGAGTATGAGTCTGTTTCACTATTTAACCCACAAAATGGATATGGAACATTTATCTTGCCAGCGGTATTAATTCTTATCATTCAACAAACAATGATTCTTGGAGTTGGAATGTTGTCGGGTACAAGAGATGAAAGAAGAGTATATACAGGAAGAATTATCACTAAAAAGAACTGTTATAGGTGGATTTGCTAACACTTTAGGTAGATCTTTCTCTTATTTCTTTATCTACATTGCTACCACAGCATACACCCTTTTATTCATTCCACATATATTTAAATTAGTACAACTTGCAGATAGTTCAACCCTTATACCCTTCCTTTTGCCCTATCTTTTGTCTGTAACATTCTTCTCAATGTTAATTTCTAGATTCGTAAAAGAAAGGGAAAGTATTATACTTTTAATGGTATTTACTTCTATGCCATTCTTATTGCTATCTGGAATATCATGGCCTACAAATGCACTACCAGGTTTTTGGAAAGTCATTTCATGGTGTATCCCTTCAACATTTGGTATCAATGGGTTTGTAAAGATAAATTCTTTAGGAGCAAACCTCAATGATATCCGTCCAGAACTCATTGCATTATGGACTCAAGTGGTGGTATACTTCATCATAAATATAGCCATACAGCTATTTATGCCTCGAAAGACTACCAAGAAATAGGTATTTTGATATACAACTCTTTCATTTTTTATTCAAAACAATAATAAATACCTATCTTTGCATAAGTATATCTGTTATCGTGCTAAAGAAAATAGAAGATGCAGAAAGTAGATAAAGAGTCATTGGAAGTTATACAGCCAATAGACTAAGTTCTTTACATTATGAGATTAGCAGACTTAAAGACTGGAGAAAAAAAGGTATCATCATAAAAGTCGTAGGACACGGTAGTTTTAGAAAGCGAATAATAGAAATGGGGCTTCATCAAAAGGAAAAGAAGTTGAAGTTCTTTTAAATGCTCCTCTACAAGATCCCGTCAAATATCGTGTTATGGGCTATGAGGTTTCATTGCGGCGCAATGAAGCTAAAATGATTCAAATTGTTACTGAAGAAGAGCAAAATATAAGTTCTTTAGAGAATAAAAAAAGAAGAGCTTAATAAAGAAGAACACAAGAGTCTCGAGCCCACAAAAACTCCTTAGAACATTCTGAGGACAACTCTCTTGCATCTAAAGTAAAAGCGAGAACGTCGTCAAATAAACATTGCTTTGGTAGGTAACCCTAACTGTGGTAAGACTTCATTATTTAACTTTGCATCTGGCGCTCACGAACGAGTTGGAAACTATTCGGGCGTTACTGTTGATGCCAAAAGAAGGTAAAAGCTTTTTTTGAAGGTTATCAATTTAATATTGTAGACCTACCTGGAACATATAGTTTATCAGCCTATTCGCCAGAGGAGCTTTATGTAAGAAAGCAGCTAATTGAAGAAACCCCAGATGTTATTATCAATATATTAGACTCAAGTAACTTAGAAAGAAACTTATATCTCACCACTCAACTCATTGATTTGAACCTAAGAATGGTGTGTGCCCTCAATATGTATGACGAGGCAGAGAAGAGAGGTGATAACATAGATTATAAGCACTTAGGAAGTCTACTTGGTGTTCCTATGGTTCCAACTGTATTTACTTCGGGACGAGGAGTTAAAAAGCTATTTCACATTATCATCAACACTTTTTGAGGGAGCCGATTACTTAGACGACAAAGGACACCTGAATAAAAAAGTTGCAGAGGAAATAAAAGAGTGGCACGATACTTATCATTCTTCTGAAATTCATCACGAACACGATGAAGACTTTGCATCAGGCGAAATCCCAAAGAATGTTACTTCTAAAGCATATTCATATCAACTATGGTCCGAAATCTCGAAGAAGGCATAAGTAAAATACAGCAAGAGCTAAAAACAAGATGATGATATTAGGTACTTGTATTCAACTCGATATCTTGCTATAAAAGCTATTAGAACAAGACAAAGAGGTTAAAGAGTATATCACCAAGACAGCAGCAAACAGTGATAAGATTATTCAGCTAAGAGATGATATTAGCAAGAATGTAGCCAGCGAACTTCATGAAGATAGTGAAACTGCTATTATGGATGCGAAGTATGCTTTCATTCATGATATACTGCAAAAGGCAAACTATAAAAATAGGAAAAAAAGGAAAATACCTATAACTTAACACATAAGATTGACCACATTATAACCAACAAATGGGTTGGAATTCCTATTTTTTTCATTGCTATTCTTTGGCTGATGTTTCCAAACCACCTTTTACACTTGGTCAATATCCTATGGACTGGTTAGAAGAAGGAATTAACATACTTGGAGGTTTCATGACCAGTTCTATGGACGACGGACCATTGAAGTCTATGCTTGTAGATGGAATTATTGGAGGTGTTGGAGCCGTTATCGTTTTCTTGCCACAGATTCTTATTTTATATACATTTATTTCGTTTATGGAAGACAGTGGATATATGGCAAGAGCTGCATTTATCATGGACAGACTTATGAATAAGATGGGATTGCATGGCAAATCGTTTATTCCTCTTATCATGGGCTTTGGTTGTAACGTGCCTGCAATTATGTCTACACGTACAATTGAAAGTCGACAAAGTCGTTTAATCACCACACTCATTCTACCTTTGATGAGTTGTTCTGCCCGACTGCCTATCTACATCATGATTATTGCGACTTTCTTTGCACCCAAATATCGTTCTTCTATAATGATTTCTCTGTATGTTATAGGAATACTTATTGCCGTTATCATGAGTAAGATATTTACGAAAACAATAGCAAAGAACGAAGATACGCCTTTTGTTATGGAACTTCCACCCTATCGTTTCCCTACTTGGAAAGCTATTGGACGACACACTTGGGAAAAGGGTAAGCAATATCTCAAGAAGATGGGAGGTATTATTCTTATTGCAAGTATCATTGTTTGGGCCTTAGGCTATTTCCCTCACGGAGAGAAATTAGGTGAGGCTGAACGATTAGAACAAAGCTATATCGGTAAATTAGGAAAAGCTATAGAACCAGTATTTAGAACTCAAGGCTTTGATTGGAAGTTAGATGTTGGACTACTTGCAGGTACTGGAGCTAAAGAGATTGTCGCTTCTACAATGGGCGTGATGTACACTTCGGATAGTAGTTTTAGCGATGATAACAACTTTAGCAACGACACGGTTAAGTATTCTCGATTATATGCTCAGATGAGAGCAGACGGAATAACACCTATTTCAGCATACGCTTTCTTATTATTCGTACTACTCTATTTCCCTTGTGTGGCAACTATCGCTGCTATAAAGAATGAAACAGGGTCGTGGAAATGGGCACTCTTTACGGTATTCTACACCAGTGCACTGGCTTGGGTTATATCTGCTGCATTCTATCAAATAATGAGTCGCATCTTTACATAATAGACACTTCAATTATAAAAATATGGGGAGGCAAATGCTTCCCTTTTTTCTTGCATTCTATTTTGATAGCTTTTGTCGTATAATAACAATGTAATTAGATGGTAAAAGTAATGTTCTTACTAGATAAAAAGCACTGAGTTTATTTTTGCATGAAGAAGCAAGATACATTGTGGAAATTATTCAATGACTTTTTTAATCTCTATATTCTTAATAAGAAACAGTATCTTCTCTAAGCAAGTATTGCAATACAAAGGGCTTGTTGGAAGAATAAAAAAAAAGAGAAAAAGAAGATTTGTATATAAAGCAAAAAGGATAAAAAAACAAATCTCTTATAAATATATATAAGGACAGAAAAATATACTATACTTACACAAGATAAGTTAGTACATAATCTGGTGTTGACAAATAAGAAACCATCTTTTTTCTCATTTGTTTTCAAGATTGATCATGCTTAAAGAAGAAGCTGATATACTCTCAACTTTCATCTCATTATACATCAAATCGTCTTCAGAAAAAAATACTTATAAAGAGTTTCTTTTTGCACTCCAAACCAAAAGAAGGTCTTCTATCGAGGTGAAAGGTTCATCACTTCTAAGAAACTTAGAGCGAATCCTTTCAATTCTATCACTACGATATTCAATATCTATCGCAACCACTTTCTGAGTACTTAACAATACACATGCATAACCATTTGTATGGCTTATACTAATGTAAAAATCCATCTAACAAGGGTTGCCCGTTGCTATTATGATCGATAATAACAGAGGGTGTTTTGAGGTATGAGATCAATAAGGCGTAAGTTGCCATCACCTCAAGGCGTCTACTCTCACTTTTTGTAGTTCTTATTAGTAATTGTCTCAAGAACACTTTGAGGCAACTGACTTTTCAATTGTTCCTCTGTTTCTGTAATTTTCCAAACTAAAAGAGTGGTATGGGGATTGATCTTTTTCTACAGACAATTGTGGCATAACAAACTAAGAATAACGTATTTATGCTTCATTATTTGCAGAAATAGTGATCTTTCACCTTACTAATTCTACGTCCATCAACCTTTAATATCTCAAACATAAAATTGCGATATTCAATACGTTCATGCATAGTTGGGAAATCACCTTTTATCTCTAACAATAAACCTGCTAAGCTATCAGCATCTCCTTCGATTTCAGAAAAGTAGTCATCATCTACCTCTAAGATCTTAGTTACATCACTTAAAAGTGTTTTTCCATCAAAAACATAAGTATTATAGTTTAGCTTGCTATAGCTTGTATCTTCCTCATCGTACTCATCATTGATTTCTCCTACAATCTCTTCAAGAATATCTTCGAGTGTTATAAGACCACTTGTTCCTCCAAACTCATCAACAACAATGGCGATATGAACCTTATTCTCTTTGAAATCTTTCATCATATCGTCGAGTCGTTTAGTTTCAGGAACGAAGTGAGGAGGGCGCATTAGCGTTTGCCACTTAAAGCTTGTAGGCTTAGCAAGATGTGGAAGAAGGTCTTTAATATAAAGCACTCCCTTTATGTTATCATCGTTATTTTGATAAACAGGAATTCTACTATAATTATTTTCTACAATACTTTTCAGCACATCTGAAAAAGGACTATTGATATTTAGAGCAACGATATCTTGACGACTGGTCATCACCTCTCTAACTGTTTCATCGCCAAAACGTACAATTCCTTGTAGCATTTTTCTGTTCTTCTTTTATATCATTCTTGTCTGTTAGCTCCAAAGCGTGCTCAAGTTCATCTACACTAAGCATTTGTTGGTCATTCTTAATCACTTTAGAAGCTAAGAAACCACTACGCAAAAAGAATACTTTCGAAAACCCAAAAAGTCGTCTAAAAAAATAAAATACCACTCACTGAGCGACGGCAAAAAGCTAAAGGTTCTTCTCTACTATATACCTTTGGAATGATTTCTCCAAATAATAAAAAGTAGGAAGGTCAATAAAACTGTAACAATTAGGAATTGCAACCAATAAGCTTTTTTCACCAAAAATAAACCAATGAAGTGAATATATAATTACACAACATAATAATGGTTACATTCACAAAGTTATTGGTTATCAGAATGGTTGCTAATGTTCTTTCGCTATCATCTCTAAGCATGTTAATAGCTTTATCTTGCTCGGTGCGCTCTTCTGACAATTCTGAAAGGTCTGAAGGCGATAAACTGAAATAGGCAATTTCAGAAGCACTCGCAAATGCCGACATGCCAAGTAAAACAATAGTAATAAGAATTGCAATGACAACTCCAAAAGAAATTGGATTAAAAGAAATATCTGATAATGCTTGTTCTATCGAAAGAAAATCCACGTTTTGGTATCTTTAATATTAATAGTTAAATGCCAATATACACACTAAAAGGGCATATTGGCATCAGAAGTATCTATTGTTGTATTTGTTTCTTCAGTTTTTTGAGGTACATTCAATTCGCTTTCGGACGAATGTGGACGTGAAGTTAAAAGCTCCATATTATCTACGTAGATTTCAGGAACAGTTCTTCTAACTCCTCTTTGGTCATCATAAGAACGATAACGAATCTTTCCTTCAACATATATTCTATCGCCTTTATGAACAAATCGCTCAACAATCTTTTGCTAAACCTTTGGTAAATATAACATTATGCCAATCGGTTCTATCTGGAACTTTCGTTCCATTAGGCAATGTATAGCCACGTTCTGTTGTAGCTAAAGATAGTTGCGCAACAGCCTGATCGGCTTCAAAATAACGCACAGTAGGCTCTTGTCCTACATTACCTATTAACATAATCTTATTCATAAGCAATAATCTTTAAAATGAAGAATTAAAGTATTATTTATTTCCACATGCCTAAATAGGTGAAATTGAAGTTCTTTCCTTTAGCTGAAGGGAATTGAGAACGACCATCAACTCTTGTTCTTAGGTGGTCGACAATGCGGTTATAACAATCTAAACCTGATGTAGCTTTACATTGAACAACGAAATGTGTGTCTCGATATTCAAACTTTCCTGTAGAAGGAACCATAACAACACGTTTAAAAATCTAGTGCTCCTTCATACCAACCCTCACGTATTTCATTAATTCTACTCATTGCAGAATTCATCATTTCACGACGTTCTTGCACTGGAGCTGGCATAGGAATAGGATGTAAAGCTTTCTTTTGTTTAAAGTCCATCATCGTTGCTGCAGTAGTCTTTATAACGATAAAGTAAACTCGTTGACGAACTTTATAACGCTTAGGATAATACACATCGCTTGCAGCATAATCACGAATGTCTGCTTCAATATCTGGGTTCATACCGATTTCGGGTATAGAATAAAGGAAATCTAGTGCTTCTTCGATATTGTATGCTAGTGTTTCATTATCGAAATAACGCAAATATAAATTCATTGAATGTATGTTTCTCTAAAAAAATAAACTAAGAAATAAAGAGCGGAAAACGAGACTCGAACTCGCGACCCCAACCTTGGCAAGGTTGTGCTCTACCAACTGAGCTATTTCCGCAGATAACAATTTAAAAAAATAATGTGATAGTGAAGAGGAGGAGACTCGAACTCCCACGAAGCAATTTTCACTACCCCCTCAAAGTAGCGCGTCTACCAATTCCGCCACCTCTCCATTCTTTATTGATGCGATTGAAACAAGTCTTTAGAACAAAAAGTTAAAACATAAAAAGTCTTATGAAATGTGTTTTTCGAAATCTATGTATTTACTTATTCTTTAGCTCTAGCATCAATATCTTCACAATAAAAAAATATCTTCTACATGATAAAGAGCGGAAAACGAGACTCGAACTCGCGACCCCAACCTTGGCAAGGTTGTGCTCTACCAACTGAGCTATTTCCGCAATTACCTCTGTAAAATGCATTTCTCTAAATGCGTTTGCAAAAGGTAGTATATTTTTTTGTAAACTGCAAACTTTTTGAAAAAAACTTTTTATGCTTTATCGTCTAAAAATACTAATCCATTCTTGATTTATAATCATTATAATCGTATTTTTCTTAAGATTTCAAGCTCTCCATTCATCTTTAGTAGTGCAATTGAAGGATGTGTTATACCATTAAACATATTTGTTTTTAACTGTAGTATAATGTAACATATCTTCAAATATAATATTTTCACCTACTTGTAATTTATGATCAAAGAGCCAATCACCCATAAAATCACCCGACAAGCAACTATTTCCACCTAGCCTATACTTATATTTATAAGATTGATAATGTGTTTCTTCCTCACCAACAACCACGGCATTACGCACAGTTGGCATATAAGGCATCTCCAAACAGTCAGGCATATGGCAAGTAAAACTTACATCTAATATTGCTGTTTGGTAACCCTTATCTTCTACTACATCAACTATATGAGCCACAAGCGGACCTGTTTGCCAAGCAAAAGCACTACCTGGTTCTAATATAACATGTAAATGTGGGTAACGCTTTTTAAACTCTTGCAAAGTAGAAATAAGTAATTCTACATCATAATCAGCACGAGTCATAAGATGGCCTCCACCAAAATTAATCCATTTCAATTGAGAGAACCAAGGTGAGAACTTTTTCTTCTATATGCTTTAATGTTCTTACAAAGACATCAGAACCGCTTTCGCAATGACAATGACAATGAAATCCTTCGAGTAAAGAAGGTAATTCCTGAGGTAGTTTATCGGAAGAAACTCCGAATCTTGTACCAGGAGCACAAGGATTATAAAGATCTGTTCCAACCTCAGAATATTCAGGATTGACTCTCAATCCAAGACTAATATTTGGCTGAACAGATGCTACTCTATTTGCAAATCGTTCATATTGAGAAAGAGAGTTGAATGTTAAGTGGCTAGAACACCTTGCTATTTCATCTATTTCAGGATCGATATAAGCTGGTGAGAACGTATGTGTTAAGGCTCCAAACTCTTGATATCCTAATTTTAGCTTCACTTAAAGAACTTGCTGTTGTAGCATTAATATATTCTTTAAAGATAGGAAATGTTTTCCATAAAGCATAAGCCTTTAAAATGCTAAGATAATTTCAACATCTGCTTGTTTTTAGCAACATCTGATATTAGAGTAAGATTTCTTATTAATAATTGTTCCTCTAATATATAAGTTGGTTCTTTTTACCTCTTGAAACGTAATTCTATCTACCTTCATTCTTATTTTATTCTTACTTTTTTTCTCTAAAATACTATTGATTAATTAGTTGCTAACAAATAATTAGCACACATCTCTGCACACCTTTCTCCGTCCATAGCAGCAGAAACGATACCACCAGCATAACCGGCCCCCTCTCCACATGGATAAAATCCTTCTAAACGTACGTGCTGTAATGTTTCTCGATCTCGCAAAATACGAACTGGAGACGATGTCCTTGTCTCTGCAGCAATCATCACTGCCTCGTTAGTTAAGAAGCCTCTACTCATTGAACCAAACTTTTTAAATCCCTCTTGTAAACGAGTTACAACGGCGTTTGGCAACCAAAAGTGAAGTGGACTGCTTATCAAACCTGGAGAATAAGAACTCTTTGGCAAATCAAAACTTAATTTTTTATTTACAAAATCCACCATTCTTTGAGCAGGAGCAGTTTGCTTCATATTGCCTTGTTGCCAACAATTTTGTTCTATTTGTTCTTGGAAATGCATCATTTTCAATACATCATCTCCTTCAATATCTTCAGGACGAGTTTCAACAACCATTCCACTATTACTCCATTTACCACCTCGATTGCTAGGACTCATTCCATTTACAACTATTTGTTTTTCACTTGTTGCTGCAGGAATAACAAATCCTCCAGGACACATACAGAATGAATACACTCCTCTATCAGCAGCTTGAGTTACAAAGCTATACTCTGCTACAGGTAAATATTTACCCCTTCCATTTTTATTATGGTATTGTATTTGATCGATTAGTTCTGCAGGATGTTCCAAACGCACACCTACCGCAATACCTTTTGCCTCTATTTCAATCTTTGCATTACACAAATAATAATAAACATCACGTGCACTATGTCCTGTTGCAAGAATCACTGGCCCCATAAAGGTGCATTGAGTGCTAGTTAATAGCTGTAAGGCTTCAACACCAATGACCTTATTTCCTTGAATAATAAGCGAGGTCATTTTTGTTTGAAAGTGTACTTCTCCCCCACTTTGTTCTATTGTTTTACGCATATTCTCAATCACCTTAGGTAATTTGTCTGTACCTATATGTGGATGAGCATCTACTAAAATACTTGTAGACGCACCATGTTGACAAAAGACATTCAATATCTTTGAGATAGAGCCTCTCTTTTTTGAACGGGTATATAACTTACCATCAGAGAAAGCTCCTGCACCTCCTTCACCATAACTATAGTTACTTTCAGGATCAACACTTTGATTCTTTGTTATTGCTGCTATGTCTTTCTTACGCTCATTAACGCTCTTTTCCCCTTTCAAGAACAATAGGTCTGCAACCCAATTCTATAAGTTTTTAATGCTGCAAACAATCCTGCAGGACCCTCCCCCACAACAACTACAGCTGGTCTTTGCGACACATCGCCATATTCTGTGTGTATAAATTCATCATCAGAAGGTTCTTCATTAACGTATGTTCTAAGAGTTAAGTTGACAAAGATCGTACGTTGGCGTGCATCGATACTACGCTTTAATATTCTAATCTTTGTTATTGTTCTTACATCTATATTCTTTTTCACGAGCTACAACCTCTTTTAATGTGCTTTCATTATAAGCCTGTTGTGGAAGAACTCGCAAAAGATAATTCGTATATCATGTGTATATTTAAATTCGTAAATACATTTAACTAAAAATACACAACCACCTAATATTCAATATAATAACACAATTCTATCTTTTATATTTCCAAGAAGACAGAATCGACTTTGAGGGTGTTGTATTTCCTTTAATTTGTCTGCAAAGGTATATATTAAATATGAGATTGTGTTCCAACCCGCATTCTTTTTTTACTTTTAAAAGATCCAATTGTAAGGTTACTTCTTATTTCTTTCGCACAAAAGTCATCTGCTTTGGCAGTTTCTGCCACTTGCTATTACGAGCAATTTTTATCGAACTACCCTCCAATTGTTTTAGAACTATTGTAGAATCTGTATCAGTAACAAATGAAGCTGTTAAGTCTTCACTTCCATAATCATTTACAACATCTGCCTTTAAACGAAAGTTTATCAACGGGCTTTTGCATCTAAAAATATCCATTTTCGTGAGTCTCTATTATCTCCTAAGTATCCCGAAACCTCTCCAAGCACACTCTGTCCAGGAACAAGAAGTTTGTGCTTATAAAAGTCTAGTACGATATACAGATCTAACTCCTTATTATAATAGGTACCTTTAAAAGGCGTACTTTCTTGAGCAAAAAAAGTGAGCTAGGGAAAAAAAGTGACACCCAAAAAGCGAAATAAATATTATTCTGAATAACTTTTATCATTGTACAAAATCCGATTTAATAAATAATTAATTACCAAGAGAAAACCCTGTACTTCTTATATTCTATCATTATTTTTTTAGACTTTCACCAAAAAGAAGTTATATTCTCTATTCAAAATACAAAGATAAAGATTCTTGGTCAAGAAAACCGCCATTTTACAGAAAAATATATTTCTTTTAAATTTGGTATATTCGTTTTTTTATACTATCTTTGCGCAACTATAATATAATTTTATCATGGCAGAAAAAAATTAGTTCCTAACTACATATTTGAATCGAGTTGGGAAGTTTGTAACAAAGTAGGTGGTATATATACTGTGCTTTCTACACGTGCAAAAAAACGTTACAAGAGAGATTTAAAGACCATCTAATTTTTTTATTGGTCCAGATTGTTGGAAAGAAAATGAATGTCCGTATTTCACCGAAGATAAAAAACTTTTTAAAGATTGGAAAAAGCAACTTCCTGAAAACTTAAATTTAAGAATTGGAAGGTGGAATATACCCGGAAGCCCTATTGCAATACTTGTAGATTTTTTTCTACATTCTATAAAGATAAAGACAAAATATATACTGAAATATGGGAGAACTTTGGCGTAGATAGCTTGCACGCCTATGGAGATTATGATGAAGCATCAATGTTTTCATATGCAGCAGCACGTGTTGTCGAATCTTTCTACCATTATTATATTAAGGAGAATCAAAAGGTTATCTATCACGGAAACGAATGGATGACTTGCATGGGCCTATTATATTTACGTTTGCATCTACCACAGATAGCTACCATTTTTACAACTCACGCTACAAGCATCGGTAGAAGTATCGCTGGAAATAATAAACCTCTCTACCAATATTTAGAGGCTTACAATGGCAATCAAATGGCAGATGAGTTGAATATGCAAAGTAAACATTCGATAGAACGACAAACTGCGCATAATGTAGATTGCTTTACTACAGTAAGTGATATCACAGCTTTAGAATGTAAAGAATTGTTAGACCGTGACGTTGATGTGGTTCTTCCAAACGGATTTGAAGACGATTTTGTCCCTAAAGGAAGTAGTTTTACTTCTAAAAGAAAGAAAGCAAGAGAAACTTTACTAAGAGTTGCTAATGCTCTAACAGGAAAAAGAATTCAGTAATGACGCTCTTCTTGTATCAACAAGTGGTAGATACGAGTTTAGAAATAAAGGAATTGACGTTTTTTTGTTGAAGCTATTAACAAGCTTCGATTCGATTCTAATTTAAAGAAAGAGGTTATTGCTTTCATTGAAGTTCCAGCTTGGGTACATAGTGCAAGAAAAGATTTAGCAGATCGTTTAGCTAAGTCAACAACTTACACAACTCCATTAGAGCAACCTTATATCACACATTGGTTGAATCAAATGAATAATGATAATGTTCTAAATATGTTGCATTCATTTGGTTTTCACAATAACCAAGAAGAGAATGTTAGTATAATCTTTATCCCATCTTACTTAAACGGTAATGATGGAATATTGAATATGAGTTATTATGATTTGATTCTTGGAAACGACCTTTGTGTTTATCCTTCCTATTATGAGCCATGGGGATACACTCCTCTTGAAGCTGTTGCATTCAAAGTACCTTGCATCACGACCAATTTAGCAGGCTTTGGATTATGGGTAGAAGGATTGAAAGGATTTGAGAACGACATCATTAGTGGTGTAAAAGTAATCAACAGAACCGATTATAACTATTGGGATGTCGCAGAAGAGATTAAAAAAACACTATTATTAAATATTCAACATTGAACGACGAAGATATTAAGAAGGCACGTAACAATGCTTACAAAATATCTAAGAAAGCATTGTGGAATAAATTCATAGCCTACTATGATATAGCTTATGACAAAGCACTTAGAAAGGCAGCAGAGAGAAATTAACAACAAAATTTACACATAAACGAATATCGAAATTTATGAAAATCAAAGCAGATTACACCAACACTCCTCAATGGAAAGAGATTACTATCAAAGTCAAATCTCCCAGAAGAACTAAAGTGTTTAGATGAACTTGCACACAACCTATGGTGGGCTTGGAATTATGATGCACAAAATCTTTTCCAAAGCCTTGATGAAGAATTATACCAAGAGGTACAAGGAAATCCGGTATTATTGCTCGATCGTTTAAGTTACGACAGAAAAGTTGCAGTAACAAAAGACAAGGCAATGATGAAGAAAAGTGAAGGATGTATACAAGAAATTCCGCACTTACATGGATGTAAAGCCAAACAGCAAGCGTCCTTCTGTTGCCTATTTCTGTATGGAATATGGTCTAAAACCAAACCTTAAAGATATATTCTGGTGGTTTAGGTGTACTTGCAGGCGATTATATTAAAGAAGCATCAGACAGTAATGTCGACATGTGCGCAGTTGGGTTCTTATATCGTTATGGCTACTTCACACAGTCATTAAGCATCGACGGACAACAAATTGCACAATATAACGCTCAAAACTTTAACTCGTTACCTATCGAACGTGTTTACGATAGCAATGGCGAACCAATGGTAGTTGAGGTTCCTTACCTTAATTATCACGTACACGCATACGTATGGTGCGCAAATGTTGGCCGTATCAAACTATATCTTCTAGATACAGATAACAACCTCAACTCAGACTTTTCGACAAACCTATTACTCACTCATTATACGGTGGTGACTGGGAAAACCGTTTGAAACAAGAGATTCTTCTTGGTATTGGCGGTATGCTAATGCTTAAAAAGTTAGGTATAAAGAAAGATATCTACCACTGTAACGAAGGTCACGCAGCGCTTTGTAACTTACAAAGACTATGCGATTATGTAGACAGCGGTCTTTCATTTAACCAAGCTATGGAACTTGTTCGTGCATCTTCTCTTTATACAGTACACACTCCAGTTCCTGCAGGACACGACTATTTCGATGAGAGTTTATTTGGTAAATATATGGGAGGTTACCCATCTCGCCTAGGAATTTCATGGGACGAGTTTATTGGAATGGGTAGAGAAAACCCAGACGACCATAACGAACGTTTCTGTTTATCAACATTTGCTTGTAACACTTGTCAAGAAGTTAATGGTGTAAGTAAGCTTCATGGTTGGGTAAGTCAAAAGATGTTTGCTAACATTTGGAGAGGCTACTATCCCAGAAGAGAACCACGTTGGTTATGTAACTAATGGTGTTCACTTACCTACTTGGACTTCTTCTGAATTCCGTGAATTATACGATAAGTACTTTGACAAGAACTTCATTAACGACCAAAGTAACGAAAGTATTTGGCATGGTATATACAATTGCCCAGATGCAGAGATTTGGGAAACTCGTATGATCTTAAAGAAGAAGCTTGTTAAGTATATCCGTGAGAAGTTTACTCAAAACTGGTTGAAGAACCAAGGCGACCCATCTCGTGTTATGTCGCTATTAGAACGCATCAATCCCAATGCGCTAATGATTGGTTTCTGCCGTCGTTTTGCAACCTACAAACGTGCTCACCTTCTTTTCACAGACCTAGATAGACTTGCTAAAATCGTTAATAACCCTGAGCGTCCTGTATTGTTCTTCTTCTCAGGAAAGGCACATCCAGCTGACGGAGCAGGCCAAGGACTTATCAAACGCATATACGAAATTAGCCAACGTCCTGAATTCTTAGGCAAGATTATCTTTCTTGAAGACTACGATATGCAACTTGCTCGTCGCTTAGTTTCAGGTGTCGATATTTGGATGAACACTCCAACAAGACCTCTAGAAGCTTCTGGTACATCAGGAGAAAAGGCAGAAATGAATGGTGTTGTTAACCTTTCTGTTTTAGATGGTTGGTGGCTTGAAGGCTATCGTGAAGGTGCAGGATGGGCATTAACAGAAAAACGTACTTATGATAACCAAGAATATCAAGACCAATTAGATGCAGCAACTATCTATGGTCTATTAGAAAACGATATTCTACCAATGTACTATGCTAAAAACCAACAAGGATTTAGCGAAGAATGGATTAAGGTTATTAAGAACTCTATAGCAACTATTGCTCCTCATTACACAATGAAACGTCAGTTAGACGATTACTTTGAAAAGTTCTATAACAAAGAAGCAAAACGCTTTAAAGAACTATCGGCTAACGATAACGCTCTTGCTAAGGAAATTGCACTATGGAAAGAGACTGTTGCAGAGCGTTGGGATTCTATTCATGTAGTGTCTCAAGAGGCTAATACTCTTATTGATGGAGTTGAAACAGGTGTTCCATACAAACTAAGATATGTCATTGACGAACAAGGTTTGAATGATGCTGTAGGACTAGAGCTTGTTGCTTTGAAGGGTGTTCAAGGTCAAGACGATCGTGAACTATACAGTATTCACCAATTCGAAATGGTTGGTAACGAAGGAAATCTTTATACTTTCGAAGCTAATATCGAACCTGCAAAGGCTGGGGCATATCGAATTGCTGTTCGTATGTATCCTAAGAACGAGCACTTTACCACACAGACAAGACTTCTGTTACATTAAATGGCTCAACTAAAAAGCACTTTTTGTAGCATTTAGATAACAAAGAAGATTCTATAACGTTTTTTTGAATATATTTCATTCAGATTCATTATAGAATCTTCTTTTTCATACTCTACCCATTTCTTTAAATATATTAGAAACAGAGATTTTTACACACCACTCTCCTTTCTCTTATTCCACTATCTCTCTACCCTTTTATTTACCAAACTATACAAACACGACATCACAAAAAGCCCCCAAGTCTCATTTCATTCTTTTTCTCTTCTCTTATAACTCCTTCACCATCATTCCATTTACCAATCATAATCTAAAAAGCCATCATTTTTACACTACAAAAAGCAATGAAATTAAATAATAAAAAGCATTAAGTTTATATGCTAATAACACTTTAATTACATTTTTGTCAAAGCAGTCTCTTCAATATAATGATACATTTATATTATCAGAAATCAAGAAGTGATATCCTTCAGAAGTAAGATGGTTCATATACTCATTCCACTGAGTTATTCTACTTTTGGAGTAGTTTTTTTAATTTGCAATTATTTCAAATTTCTTTCGTTCTTAATATCATTTTATTTCTTTATCTTTGCAGTATAACAACCATAAAAATGCTAAGTAAGAATAAGATCAAATTCATTCGTTCGCTTGAACTCAAGAAAAATAGACAGCAAGAGCGCTTATTTGTTGCCGAAGGGCCAAAGGTTGTTGCTGACCTTTTGACAAGAGTAAAGGCACACACGATATTCTCTACTCCCTCAAGAATCAAAAGAATTCTCGAGCGAACAAGCTGATAAATATCATAGAAATAACCGATTCTGAATTGGCAAAGATTAGCTTTTTGCAACATCCTCAACAAGTTTTTAGCAGTGTTTCCCTTCTTGCCTTCAACTGAAGCAACGCCACAAAATGAATTGATCTTAGCATTAGATGGTGTGCAAGACCCAGGAAACTTAGGTACAATTATACGCATTGCCGACTGGTTTGGCATTAAAAATATAATGTGTAGTGAAGACACTGTTGATGTTTACAATCCCTAAAGTAATACAAGCAAGTATGGGAAGTGTTGCACAAGTGTCGGTGAATTATTGCGATTTAAAAAGATTTATAGAAAAGATTTCACCTGAAGTCCCAGTATATGGAACATGCTTAGATGGCGAAAAATATCTATAATCAAAAGCTTTCCAGCAAAGGAATTATCGTAATGGGAAATGAAGGTAAAGGTGTATCTACTGCTATAAAGCGGCTATTTACACACAAGCTATTAATTCCTAACTATCACCCCCAGAGCGCAATTGATAGTTTAAATGTAGCCATAGCAACAGCTATTACATGTGCAGAGTTTAAAAGACAGGATTTAGTATGAAGAAAATTAATACGTCAAAAGAGTATTCCAGCCATTGTAAAATATGCGCTAACTCAAATGCTAAAAAGCTAAAAGGGAAAGAAGTAAAAAGCAGTTGCTCCATGGATTGTTATCACCTCTTTTTCTATTTTCAATCCTCATTACTTACGCCCCTTTTATAACGATAGAAACTCTCATCAGTTTAAAAGATGTAACGCAAAAATGCCATTTTTATTATCGGTGATGACACTTCTTTTTGTACTGTCATTCTCTGCTTTTTGTCGCTCAAGTAGTAAGTAATATCAATAAACAGAAATGGCTTTTTTCAACCTAAAACGAGTGCTTAAAGTTCTCAGCTTTCTATTGCGTTTTTAAGCATATTATACGCCTGCTTTTGGAGCTTTTTTTATATTTCCGTTATACATTAAAACACCATTCAGCTGCCCTATAGATAAAATGCAAGAGGCATCTCCTTTATGGTATATTGTATCATATATCGCCATAGGTTTGGTTATTATCTTCTTGATCATTTTACCAAGCATATGTCTCTTTGCAAATCACATGTTTAACCCTTCAGATAAACTAACACGCAAGTTAGGGGGATAAAATATCTCATAGGAATGAGAAAATATGGTCTATTAATAACAGTATCATTTGCCATCTTGTTAGTGGGAATATGTTTCGGTGGTCTTATTATGCTACCTACAACCATTATAACATTTGCTAAATTGTTTTCTTTAGATGGTGTTCTTGGTGGCGACCCTGCCAATCTACCAGGTTATTTCACAGTCCTTATGATTATAAGTGGAACATTATGCACAGCTTTATTATGCGGAATTAGCATTTGGAAATTATTAGTATTAAAGCACATACATGTTAGAATTCACTCTAAAGAACAAGAAAAAAAGCATTAGTAAAAACAACAGAAGAAAACAATAAAATTGAAATATATTAATAATGCAATGAATAAAAAAACAATCTTTTTAAAAAAAGAAAGCCCCAGTAGCTATTTTTACTAAGTCTTTTGACTGCTACTCCCATGAGTTTGTCGGCTCAAAAGTGGTGCTGACACAATTCAATACAGTAACACGATAAAGGTGTACAAAACAGACTCGCACAATGTTATCATCAACAAAGCTGCTCATGTTGTGCCTAAAACAAATACAACTTGATGCACTTAGAAACGAGTTTATTGCCTTTATTCACCTTGGACCAAATACCTTTACACGCAAAGAATGGGGAACAGGAGAAGAGAATCCCAACATTTTTACTCCCAACAATCTAAACACCGACCAATGGTGTGAAGCCCTTAAAAATGCAGGAATGCGTATGGTTGTATTAACAACAAAGCATCATGACGGCTTTGTGTTATGGCAAACACGATATACAAAAACATGGTATTATGTCTTCACCATACAAGAATGGTAAAGGAGATATCATGAGAGATCTTGCAACATCTTGTAAGAAATATGGTTTAAAGTTAGGGCATTTATCTCTCACCAGCAGACTTATACCAAATGAAGGATGAAGGGTTTATATGGAAACTCAAGTAAAAAAACACTTAGAACAATACCTCGTCCAGTAGAAGGAAGACCATTTGCAAACAAAACAACTTTCCAATTTGAGGTTGATGATTATAACGAATATTTCTTAAATCAATTATTCGAACTCCTAACTGAATATGGAGATATTAGTGAAGTGTGGTTTGATGGTGCTCACCCAAAAGAACAAAGGTGGACAAACATACGACTATCTTGCTTGGAAAAAAAGCTTATCAGAACACTTGCTCCTAATGCTGTTATCTTTGGTAAAGAAGATGTTAGATGGGCAGGAAATGAAGCTGGTGACACTCGAGAAACAGAGTGGAACGTTATCCCTTATCAACTAAATCCAAATGAAATGAATCGTTTCCACGATTTAATGGGTGCAGATTTGGGTAGCAGAACTAAGCTTTTTTTGAAGCAAACTACCTACACTATCAACAAGCAGAGGTTGACACTTCGATAAGAGAGGGTTGGTTCTATAGAGACGATGAAACCCAAAAACGTACGTAGTGCAGACGATGTATTTGACATCTATGAACGCACAATCGGTGGTAACGCAACACTTATTTTAAACATTCCACCTAACAGAGAAGGACTCTTTTCTGCAAAAGATGTAGAGGTCTTAAATGAAGTTGGAGACAGAATTCGTAAGACCTACTCTACCAATCTTTTACAAAATGCAGTTAAAGCACCAAAAGAACTCATTGATAATGACGACCAATCATATATAGACTACACTGAGCCTATCGTGATTGAGTTGCCCAATACAATCAAAATAAACAGAATTGCTCTTCAAGAAGCAATTCTTAAACGCAGTGAAAGAGTTGAAGAGCATGCTGTTGATGCATGGATAAACAACGAATGGAAAGAGATTGCACGTGCTACTAACATTGGTTATAAGCGCATCTTACGTTTCAACGAGGTAGAAACAAATAAATTACGACTAAGAGTTTTTGGCTTCAAGAGCTACTCCAGCGATAAGCACAATTTCTGCTTATTTCTACCCAGAACGCCCACCAATGCTTTCTATTTCAAAGAACAAAGAAGGCCTTGTTGAGATAACAGAAAAACAACAAGTGTTTAAATGGCATGGTAAGAAGAAGGAACACACCAAGTCTTCGTTGGAATATAATATCTATTACACCACTGATGGTTCTACTCCTACCACAAAGAGCAAGTTATATCAAAAGCCATTTGCATTCCCTACAAGTGGAACAATTAAGGCAGTTGCTATTGCAAAGAACGATAAAGGTGCTGTTACAACAGAGCAATTAGGTAAGACTAAGAAGCATTGGAGAATAACAAGTGTAAGCAGTGTAACCGAAAAGTTTGATGCTCAAAATGTGATTGATGCCGACAAACAAAGCTATTGGTTAAGTAACGAAGGTAAGAAACAACATATCACCATTACACTTCCAACTATTGAGAAAAATAAAGGGTATTGCTTATACTCCTCCTACAGATAACAAGAATGGAATGATTGAAGTGATGGATGTTTATGCTAAAGAATAAAAAAAGGACAATGGATTCTTGTTGAAGAGATTGAATTTGGTAACCTTATCAATAGTCCAACTCAACGTTTCCACTCATTCAAAAAGCCATTCTTATCGAAAAGAAATAATGATAGAGGCTAAAAAGAATTGCAGGAAATGGCACACAAGCAGCCATTGCTGAAATAGACCTTTACTAAGATTTTTCAACACCGTTTCTATAGTTTTTATAGAGACGGTGTTTCTTTTATCTATCATCTAAAAACGAGCTACATTCTCAATAAGACGAAAGTACTGATTCAAAAAGCAAAACAATTATCCCCAAATTAGTAATAATCTTCTATTGTATTTGTTTTTGTTATATTAATAAATTCTAGTACTTTTTGCACTATGATAAGAATATCAATATTTTTTTCTTTTTACTATTATCTACTTGTGTAAAAAAACATTTGCAGAGAAGAAAAACAGTAGACTTTCGAATAATACATACAACCGATATTCATGGTCACTTCTTTCCTTACGATTACATAAATCGTAAGCCTTTGTCTGGATCAGTAGCCAGAATTGCTAGCTATGTAGACTCTTTACGAAATATCTACGGTAATAAACTATTGCTTTTTAGATAGCGGAGACATTCTACAAGGACAACCCACATCTTATTTTTTTACAATTTCCTTAATACCCAATCTCCAAACATTGCGGCATCAGTTATCAATTATATGAAATATGATGCTCAAACAATTGGAAACCATGATATTGAACCTGGACACAAAGTATACGACAAGTGGATTTCAGAAGTGCAATGTCCTGTTTTTAGGTGCAAACGTTTTTAAACGCTGAAAAGGAAATGCTACTTAACTCCATATACTATCATTCAACGTGATAATATCAAAATTGCAGTGTTGGGAATGTTAACTCCTGCGATTCCTTTTTGGCTGAATGAAAAGACGTGGAGCGGCTTATCTTTCGAAGATATTGTGACAACAACTCAACAATGGGTGGATACAATTCAAGAGAAAGAGCGTCCTGATATCATCATTGGACTATTCCATTCTGGACGAGATGGAGGTATAATAACCAATAAAATAAAGGAAGATGCATCTTTTGATGTCGCAAAAAAGGTAAAAGGAATTGATTTAATTCTTTACGGACACGACCATACTCGCTTCCTTAAGAAAGTTATTTCAAACAATAATGACACTGTATTGTGCATTAATCCTTCGTGTTATGCTAAAGCTGTAGGTGATGTTCAAATTAGAATTGAAGTAGATTCAACTTTGAACAAGAGTACAAAACAAACAGAAAGAACTATTAAGAAGAGTGTTGAAGGCAAGATTGTCAATATTGAAAATCAGCCTATTAACGCTCAGTTTATGGCTCATTTCCAACCAGAAATTCAAAAGATAGATTCATTTATCAATATAAAAGTAGGCACATTAACACGTCCTATTTATAATAGAGATTGTTTCTTTGGTAGTGCTCCCTTTACAGATTTGATTCATAATCTACAATTGGAAATTACAAAAGGCAGACTTATCGTTCACTGCCCCACTAGGTTTCGATACCAAACTTGATGCTGGAGACATTCGTATAAGCGACTTGTTCAATCTATATAAGTATGAAAATAAGATTTATATTCTTAATATGACGGGTGAAGAAATTAGAAAACACCTAGAATTAAGCTATGATCTTTGGACTAATACTATGCGTTCTCAAAAGACCATATCATGCAATTGGAAACTAAAAATCAACAAGATATGCAACGATATGGTTTCAAAAATCTAACATTTCAACTTCGATAGTGCTGCAGGAATTGACTATATTGTAGATGTAACTCAACCTGAAGGCAAGAAAGTAAAGATTCTTAAGTTTACCGATGGTAGACCTTTCGATGAAAAGAAATGGTACAAAGTGGCTATGAATAGCTATCGAGGAAATGGCGGAGGAGAGCTTTTAACCAGAGGAGCAGGTATCGAACGCAAGAAAATTAAAGAGCGTATCGTATTTGAAAGCGATGACGACATTCGCTATTACCTTTAAAAAAAGATTGAGAAAGAGAAGGTTATAACACCTAAACCCAACAATAATTGGAAGTTTGTTCCTTTAAAATGGACAAAGGAAAGCCATTGAAAGAGACAAAGAACTCATCTTTAAAAACCAAATAAAAAGATTGTAATATATTCACAAGTATGCATTATTGGTTTATATTTCATAATGGAAATCTGCTAATAGAAGAGCAAGAGAATGGTTCTTATAACATTCCCTTTTCTTCTACTACACCAATAAAAACAAGAGTATATCAATAGTAAAAATCGTTGTAAAGAATACGTTCTGTGAAAAAAACGACATCTATGCTTTTAGATGTATCATTTCCTGAGAATATAGGACCAACTTACAAAATGGTTAGGACTGAGAGCCTCTCATAATGGGTTACCAAAGGAATACTATGATCTTGCAGGAAAATGCTTTGAGTTACTTTCATTGGCATAAAAACAATCACTATTGTTCACGATGTGGAACAGAATTAATATGGAATACCGATATATCTAAAGTATGCTTACACTGCAAGAACGAAGTTTGGCCACAGCTAGCAATAGCTATTATTGTACTAATACACAAGAAAGATGAAATATTATTGGTACATGCAAGGAACTTTAGAGAGAACTTATACGGATTAGTTGCAGGCTTTGTTGAGACTGGAGAAAGTCTAGAAGAAGCAGTAATACGTGAGATTAAGGAAGAAACAGGATTGGAAGTAACTAATATCCAATATCAAAATTCTCAGCCATGGCCCTACCCTTCCAACTTAATGGCAGGCTTTACGGCCGAATATAAATCAGGAGATATAAGTCTTCAAGAATCAGAATTAAGTGCAGGAGCGTGGTTTAAGTATAATGAACTGCCTCTTATTCCAGATAAAGCAAGCCTCGCACGCAAACTAATAGACAACTGGTTGAAACAATTTAAACAACAACTATAAACATGAAAATTTTAGAAAAAGCACTTGGCTTTGATCCAAGTAAGCACTCATTCCGCACTGAACTGATTGCGGGTGCAACTACATTCTTAACAATGAGCTACATTCTAGCAGTGAATCCATCTATCCTTGCCGACTCAGGAATGGATAAAGGAGCGTTATTTACCGCAACTGCTGTGGCATCTGCAATCGCTACTTTGCTTTTTTAGCGTTTTATGGCTAAGCTACCATTTGCACAAGCTCCTAGTATGGGATTGAATGCCTTTTTTTGCTTATACTCTTTGTCAAGCAATGGGTTACTCATGGGAACAATCACTTGCAATTATGCTTATTGAAGGTATTTATCTTTATTGCAATCACCTTCTTTAACGTTCGAGAACTAATCCTTGCAAGTATTCCTAAGAACCCTAAGATATGCCATATCTGCGGGTATTGGTATGTTTATTGCCTTCATTGGACTAAAGAATGCGGGTATCATTGTATCAAGTCCTGCTACTTATGTCACTCTTGGTGCATTTACTCCAACTGCAATTTTGGGTATCATTGCAATTGTTTTAAGTGGTATTCTAATGGCAAGAAAAAGTAAAAGGTTCACTCTTCTACGGAATTGTTATTGCAACATTGATTGGTATTCCTATGGGCGTTACAGTCCTTCCAAAAGGTTGGTTGCCTGTATCTATGCCCCATTCAGTAAGCCCAATCTTCTGTAAATTCGACTTTACAGGCTTTCTTATCACTTAAGACTTGTTTAGTAGTGCTATCTCTACTCATGGTGAATATCTTTGATACCATCGGTACTTTAGTTGGACTTGCAGAGAAAACAGGTATCGTTAAGCAAGATGGAAGTATTCCAAACGTGAAAGAAGCGATGATGAGTGACGCCATTGGAACAACTGCTGGTGCGATGCTTGGTTCATCAACAATCACCACTTATATTGAAAGTGCGTCAGGAATTGCAGAAGGTGGTCGTTCAGGTTTAACCGCATTCGTTGTGGGTTTATTCTTCATTGTATCACTCTTCCTTTCTCCAATCTTCCTACTTATCCCTAGTGCAGCAACAAGTGGCGCTCTAGTTTTAGTGGGAGTACTTATGATTGATAGTGTTCAAAAAATTGAATTCAATGATGTTTCTGAGGCTTTCCCAGCGTTCATAACAATGATTACCATGGTTTTATGCTATTCAATTGCAGATGGAATCTACATGGGTATCTTAAGTTATGTAATCCTTAAGCTTTGTACTTCACAATGGAAGTCTGTGAATCTAACACTTGTTATTTTATCAATTCTATTCGTACTTTATTTCATTACTAAGGATTAAGAGATATGAAAGAAATACATTGGGGATTTATTGGTTGTGGAGAAGTTACCGAAAAAGAAATCTGGTCCTGCCTTTAATAAGGTAGAAGGTTCGTATGTTGAGGCTGTAATGAGTCGAAGCGAAGAGAAAAGCTCGCTTATATGCTGAACGCCATCAGATAAAGAAATGGTATACTGATGCACAAGAACTTATTAACGACTCCAATGTAAATGCTATATACATTGCTACTCCTCCTTCTAGTCATGCTACGTTTGCTATCATGGCTATGAAGGCAGGAAAGCCTGTATATATAGAGAAACCACTCGCTTCAAGCTATGAAGATTGCGCCCGAATTAACTGAATTTCGTTAGAAACAGGTGTTCCTTGCTTTGTAGCTTACTACAGAAGATACCTTCCCTACTTTATAAAAAGTGAAAGAACTCATCAACTCTGGAATAATAGGAAAGGTAACTAATGTTCAATTAAGATTCTCTGTTCCACCACGAGAATTAGACTATAACTGTCAAAATAATAGACCTTGGCGTCTACAACCCGATATTGCTGGAGGTGGATATTTCTATGATTTGGCTCCACATCAGCTTGATATTCTCCAAAAACCTATTTGGAATCATTACTAAAGCGCATGGCTATTGCGCCAATATAGCTCATCTTTATAAAGCAGAAGACACTATTAGTGCATGCTTTTTGTTTGAAAATGGACTCCCAGGAAGTGCCTCTTGGTGCTTTGTTGGGACACCAAAGTGCAAGAGAAGATAGTATTGAAGTAATTGGCGAAAAGGGACTAATTACATTCTCTGTATTCGATTATAAGCCCCTTCAAATCATCACAAGTAACGGAACAAACAATATAACTGTAGAAAACCCTCCATACGTTCAGCTTCCAATAATTAAAGATGTTATTGAAGATTTACAAGGACTTGGAATCTGCGAAAGCACTAGTATCAGTGCAACACCAGTCAACTGGGTGATGGATAGGATTCTTGGTAAATTATAATAAATATGTGTGAATGAGAAAAATTTCTGTGCATTCTATTTATAATTTTGATAAACAATGGTATATATGCACAAAGTGATTCTTTGTTTGTAAATACCAATCAACCTAAAGAGGTAAAAGAAAGAGGCTTCAAAAAGTTTCTTTCTAACTTCACACGTATTGATAGTAGCTACATAGAACCACAGCAATTCAATTTTGCATTCATGCTTCAAAACACCAACACTTATGAACTTTATCGTTTAAAGAGCGACCAAAACCAAAGTGTAACGCTTGCTCCTAACCCTTCAGTAAGGATTGGTCCATTCTTTGGTTGGCGCTGGATATTTCTTGGTTACACTTTTTGATATCAGCCATTTAAATGACAATAGCGGTAAACAAGAATTCAACTTAAGTTTATATAGTGCTCAAGTCGGAATCGATTTATTCTATAAGAAAAACAGGAAATGACTATAAGATAAAGAATATAGATCTTGGAAATAGCATCTCAACAAAAAAACATAAACAATGTAGAGTTTAACGGATTCAAAGCCAGTATCAAAGGTTTCAACCTTTATTATATCTTCAATCACCACAAATTCTCATATCCAGCAGCTTTCAGTCAAAGCACAATACAACGTAAAAGCGCAGGGTTCTATGCTCATGGGCATTGGTTTTAACCGAACATTCAGTAGGTGTTGATTGGGATAATATGGAGAATCTTCTCAAAGAGAAGCTCAAACATCACCAACCAGACTGTATTAGATTCAAGCATTAGATTTGAGCGAATAAAATATACCGATATATCTCTTTCATGCGGATATGCCTACAACTGGGCATTTGCACGCAATTGGTTATTAGCTGGTTCGCTATCTCTTGCAGTTGGATATAAGCACAGTAAAGGTAACACCAATAACACTTTCAGGTACTAATACATCGTTTTTCTTTTGCAGAATTTAAACCTCGATGGTATTGGACGTTTCGGCTTAGTATGGAACAATATGAGGTGGTATGCAGGTACAAGTGCCATTTCTACACGGATATAATTATCGTAAAAAGCAATTCTCAACGAATAATATTTTTTGGCACACTCAATATCTATGCAGGTATAAACTTTGGTAGAAAAAAATAATATGAAAATACTTGTCTCTCTCCTTATCTTTCTTTTTGCACCCCAAATGATGTGGAGCAAACAATCAGCTATGGCAATATTCTAAAAAGCGATAGCACTAAGATTGTCACTTTATTAGATGAGGCAAAGAATGAAAAAGAAGATACTAACTTTCCACTTTATTTTGCTAATAAGTTTATTGGAATACGCTATGTAGCCTCAACTCTTGAGCGAAATAAAACAGAAAAGCTTGTAATCAACCCTACAAGAGCTAGACTGCACCACTCTTGTAGAAAATGTTCTTGCCCCTCACCCTCTGTGTAAAAAAACAAAGCAATACTCCTTTCAATCAGTTTTGTACTTTTTCTACAAAAGATTCGCTATAACAATGGAGTTATATCTTATCCCACCCGACTTCACTATTTCTCTGAGTGGATAAATGATAATACTAAACAAGGATTTGTAAAAGAGATAAACACTCCTAATCCACCTTTTTAAATCTCAACAGATTCTTGATTTGCACTATATGTCAACCCAACATCATAAATATCCCATGCTTGTTCAAAACCCTTCATGGATTAAAGAAATTAGAAGAATGGAACAAATGGTATCGGGAAAAACTGTAAACTATATTCCCAAAAGGAATTTTGAAACAATAGTTCTCTAATAAAAGACGTTATTAAAGATGGTGATATCATTGCCATAGTTACAGCGAGAAAGGGATTAGATACTTCGCATATTGGCTTTGCTTCTTGGCATAATGGACAGCTACATCTTTTAAATGCATCACGAATTAGAGGTAAAGTTGTAGACGAATCAATGACATTATATCAATATATGCAAACCCAAAGATATCAAGTTGGGATTCGAATCATTAGAGTTCTATAAGATATTGATTACTATTAAGATATAATAGTTTTATCTCTATCAAACATTATTACTATTTCAAACAACGTAACACAACAATAAAGATGGAAATTAAATGTCCCCATTGTCATACTTCGTTTTCACTCGAAGACAAGAATTATACCTATATTCTTAAGCAGGTAAAAGATGCAGAATTCTCTAGAGATCTTGAGAAAAAGACTCAAGAATTGCAAGTGCGTAATGAATTAGAGAATGAGAAAAAGCTCTATAAAAAGCTCGTGAAGAATTGCAGAATCAAAAAGGCTAATTTCGAAAGAGAAATAAGTAATAAAGATATCGAAATCAACAAGTTGCAGAACCAACTCAAAAAGCATTGAGCATGAAAAAGCAGCTTGAACTATCTGCAAAAAAATCAATGAAAAAAAGAGGCTCAAATCATTCAACTAAAAGGCTCAAATAGCTCAAAACAACAATAATATTGAGATTGCTATTGCTAGACAACAGCAACAAAGTCAAGAGCGTTTGCAAGAAAAAAAGAAAAAGAGAATTATTGAGTTAGAAACTGAATTTAAATCAGAAACAGACAAACGTTCGCTATTAGAACTAGAGCTAAAGAATAATTATCAGCAGAAGATTGATGACCTTGAAAAAGCAGGTTGAATATTTTAAAGATATGAAGATACGCCTTTCTACCAAGATGATCGGCGAATCATTAGAATTATATTGCAGCAACCAATTTAACTCTACTCTACGTAGCTTAATGCCCAATGCTTATTTCGAGAAAGATAATGATGTTGTAGAAGGCAGTAAAGGAGATTTTTGTTTTCCGTGATTTTTGACAATGAAACGGAATACATATCTATTATGTTTGAGATGAAGAACGAGCTGGATAATGGAGGGAAAAAAAGCATAAAAACGAAGATTTCCTTAAGAAACTAGACGAAGACCGTAGAAAGAAACAATGCGAATATGCTGTTCTTGTGTCGCTTCTAGAGCCTGAAAACGAACTCTATAATAATGGTATTGTAGACGTTTCTTATCGCTATCCCAAGATGTATGTCATTCGTCCACAATTCTTTATACCTATCATCACACTATTAGTACAGGCATCTAAGAAAAAGTATTGAGTATCAACGACAACTAAAAAAATAGCTCAAAGTCAAAAGCATAGATGTAACCAACTTTGAAGAAAAAGCTATTGGATTTCAAGGAGAAATTTGGTAAGAATTACGAACTTGCAAGTAGGAAATTTAATACTGCAATTGAAGAAATAGACAAGAGTATCGATCGATTACAAAAAGGTAAAAAGATGCCTTGTTAAGTTCAGAAAACAACCTTCGACTTGCCAATAATAAAGCTGAAGACTTAACAATAAAGAAACTTACCTATAATAATCCTACGATGAAGGCTAAGTTTGAAGAAGCTCGTAAAGAAATAAATCGTTAGAAAGAAATAGCAATTTATATCTCTATAAACAAACACAAACAGCATAGATTTTTAACCCTAATAGTCTATGCTGTTTTTTTATATTTATCGATATCTTTTTTTATATAAAATCAGCCATTAAACATCAAATACTAATCTTAAAAATATTTGCATTAGACATCACTTCTCAATTATGCATAATAACATGTTGATACTCAATAAAATGTAGACTCTTAAATAAAAAGCTATGATTTTACACGATAATCATATTACTTTTTGTAGATTAAAAAGGATAGCAATTAGTACGAAAAAAAGCGATGCAATTAAAATCATAAACAAAATTCCTTATAAACCTAACCACATTGTTTGTATTCCTCAATCCCTATCCTACTCTATATTTTTTTCTTCCACAAATTGATATAAAAAAAGACTTTATACATATAGCCCCAATTACGAACAATTTAGAAGTATCATCCAAACAAATAAAATTCTTCTTTACATCTATTTTTTTCGCCTAAATAGGCACATTTTTCTTATTTTTTTATTCGTAACTTTACACGCTAAGTACAAGCAAACATCAACAAAAGAGTAGATCTTGATAGGTCTATTCGATGAAATAAAAAAAGCATATAAATAAAAGGCTATCATGCATTTTTAAATGGAAATATCTTCCTCCAAACTCAAGAAGAAACATCTGAAGCAAAGGCATTAGGTGAAAAACTAAATATAAGCAATATTCTATCTTTATTGCTTGTTCGTCGTGGCATAAAGACCGAGTCTGCGGCTAAAAGATTTTTTTCCATCCTCAGCTATCAGAACTGATTAATCCATTTCTTTTTGAAAGATATGGACGTGGCAGTCGACCGGCTTAACGATGCCATGGGACGTAAAGAACGTATTCTTGTATATGGAGATTATGATGTAGACGGCTGCACTTCGGTTGCCTTAGTATATAAATTCCTTCGTCAATACTATTCAAATATAGAATATTACATTCCCGATCGCTATGAAGAAGGCTACGGAGTGAGTCAAAAAGGTATTGACTATGCTTATAAAAACGATGTTAAGCTTATTATAATTCTTGATTGCGGAATTAAAGCAATCGAAGAAATTACACTTGCAAAAAGCCTTGGTATAGACTTTATTATATGCGATCATCACGTACCTGATGAGGAAATGCCGCCAGCTGTGGCCATTATTAATCCCCAAAAAGACCTGATGATACCTATCCATTTAAGCATCTTTGTGGCTGTGGTGTGGGCTTTAAACTTATGCAAGCTTTTGCGAAAAAAACAACGGAATTTCATTCTCTCGTCTTGCTCCTCTACTCGATTTTCTGTGCTGTTAGTATTGCAGCTGACCTCGTTCCAGTTGAAGGCGAGAACAGAATACTTGCTTATCATGGTTTAAAAACAATTAAACCAAAAACCCCTAGTATTGGTTTAAAAGCCATTATCGACATCTGCGGATTAGAAGGAAAAAGATGTATCAATGAGCGATATCATCTTCAAAATTGGTCCTAGAATCAATGCTTCTGGACGCATCGACAATGGAAAACAAAGCGTAGACTTTATTGGTTGAAAAAAAGACTATTCTAAAGCCCTTCAACAAGCAAAAGCATATCGATGAGTATAACGAACAACGCAAAGACATTGATAAACAAATGACAGAAGAGGCAAATCAAATTGTCTCTCGCATTGAAAATCAAAAAAACAACAATCGTCTATTGTCGTTTATGACGAGAACTGGAAAAAAAGGTGTTGTGGGTATTGTTGCATCTCGATTAACTGAAATATACTTCCGTCCCTACAGTGGTATTGACAAAAGATGGAAACCTTGCAACAGGCTCTGCACGAAGCATTATGGGCGTTGATGTCTATGCTGCAATAAAACATTGTAGAGATTTGTTACTTAACTTTGGTGGACATACCTATGCAGCAGGATTAACATTGCATTGGGACGATATTCCAAAGTTTAAGCAACGTTTCCAGGAATATATTGAAAGTCATATTCTTCCAGAACAAAAAAAGAAGCAACATTAGATATTGATGCACAAATCGATTTTCAAAGATATTTCAAAGAAATTCTTCCACGATTTGAAACGTTTTGCACCTTTTGGCCCATCAAATCCAAAGCCCAGATTTATAACCAAAGGTGTGTTTGATTATGGAACAAGTAAAGTTGTAGGACGTGAACAAGAACATATAAAACTAGAATTGGTTGACTCTAAATCAAGTCATGTAATGAATGGCATTGCATTTGGACAAAGTAAATCAGCTAGATACATCAAATCTAAAAGAGGATTTGACATTGCTTATACCCTAGAAGAAAAATACCTTTTAAACGCAATCTTGTTCAACTACAGATTGAAGACATACGCCCAATAGAAGACGACTCAACAGAAGAATAGTAGAATATGCAGCTAATCCCGTCATAAAGAGATCCTCCAAGAATATTGGGGATATACGAGTTTTTAGAGGCATTCAAGAAGATATCATCACTAGTATCTGTAACAAAAAAGATACATTAGGATTGATGCCTACAGGTGGAGGTAAATCTATTACCTTTCAAGTTCCTGCCTTATTAATGGAAGGAACATGCATTGTTATAACTCCACTCATTGCATTAATGAAAGACCAAGTGCAGAACTTGCGCAAAAAGTCGATTACTGCTGTCGCCATTCATTCTGGAATGTCTCGCCAAGAGGTTATTTCTACACTCGATAATTGCATATTAGGAGATATAAAAGTTATTGTATGTATCTCCTGAACGTTTATCTTCTGACTTCTTTAAAAAAAGAAACTTCGACACATAAAAAGTTAGCTTCATCACTGTTGACGAGGCGCATTGTATTAGTCAATGGGGATATGACTTCCGCCCTTCTTACTTGAATATTGCAGAAATTCGCCAACTAATACCCAACACCCCGATACTTGCTTTAACAGCAACTGCTCCCCCATTGGTTATTAAAGACATTCAACAGCAACTTCATTTTTAAAGAAGAAAATGTCTTTAAAAATGAGCTTTGAGCGTAAAAGAACTTGGCATATATTGTTCGGGAGACAAATGGCAAAAGAAGAGGAACTTATGCATATTCTCAACTCTGTTAGCGGAAGTGCTGTGGTCTATGTTAGAAGTCGTTTGAGAGCAAAAGAAGTTTCGGAGCTGCTCAACGAGAACGGAATACATAGTACTTTCTATCATGCTGGACTAGAACACAGTGTGAAAGACAAGCATCAAGCAGTCTGGCAAAATAGTGAAGTGCGTGTAATGGTTGCCACAAATGCTTTTTGGAATGGGAATAGATAAAAAGCGATGTGCGATTGGTTATACACGTTGATTGCCCCGATTCTATCGAAGCTTACTTTCAAGAAGCAGGTAGAGCAGGTAGAGATGGCAATAAAGCATGGGCCGTTTTGCTATATAATGATAGCGATGAGCGTAAACTAAATAAACGTATTGCAACATCTTTCCCTGAAAAAGACTATATAAAACAAGTTTATGCACATTTGGCTTACTTCTTTCAAGTGGCCTATGGGACAGGAAGAGGACGTACTTTTGCTTTCGACATCGATAAGTTCTGTAGAGTATTTAAGCATTTTTCCTGTCCAACTACAATCTGCTCTTACCATTCTGATGAGAGCTGGTTACATTGAATTTGAGCATGAACCTGATGCTTCATCTCGTGCTATCTTCTTACTACAACGCAACGATTTATATCTACTTCAAGGTCTTTCCCCAAAAGAAGACCTTGTAATTACCACATTATTAAGGTTATATGGTGGTTTGTTTATCGATTATGTTTATATCGATGAAGATCTTATTTCTGAGCGTTCTGGCTTAACTCGTAAAGAAATTCATCTGTTATTAAAAGGCTTAAGTCAACGACATATCCTACATTATATCCCTCAAAAGAAGATGCCTTACATCACTTTTCTTTGTGAAAAGAGCTGATCCTAACAGACTTATCATATCTCCTGAGGTGTATGAAAGAAGAAAAAGAGCAATTTAGTTTGCGCATAAAAATCGGTAATTACCTACGCTAAATATCATGATGTTTGCCGCAGTAGACAACTCCTTCGCTATTTTGGAGAAGAGCGTTCACACGATTGTAAACAGTGCGATGTATGCCTTGAACATAGTGAAGACCCTAACTTTAAAACCTCAGTAGATAAGGCTATTACAACTATTAAAGAGCTTTTAAGCGATGGTAAAGAGCATATTATAACCGATTTATATAAGATAAATATGCCAGAAAGATATCTTTTTGAAGCTCTGACTTATTTATCTAATGAGGAATGGCTCACTTCTATTGATGGCTACATCAAGAAAAAAATGATTAAACATGCAGCTTAACTATTTATATCTTGCAATAACATGAAGAAAGAGTTATCAATACTTATACCTACAAAAGATTATGTTTGCACTCGCCTTATCAAAGAGTTGGTGAAGCAAGCAATGGCTATTCAAGATCTTAGCTTTGAGGTTATTGTTGCCGATGATGGCTCTGATATTCAAAAAACAATTGAAGAAAACAAAGCAATTAATCAATTCCCACATTGCAAGTATATCATTAGAGAAACTAATGTTGGGCGCTCTACTATTCGAAACTTTTTTTGGCTTCGCAAGCCACATACCCTTATTTACTATTCTTAGATAGTGATGTTTATTTACCTACACCATTGTTCTTTACAACAATATATTGATGTTATAGATTCTGCTTCAGTTATTTATGGCGGTATAATTAATGACAACAACAAAAAGTCAATGGAAAGGAAATCTACGTTATAAATACGAAAAAGATAGTGAAAAATAAGCACGATTTAAAAACATAGACAGGCTTCTCCTTATCGCTCTTTCTGCACTCCTAACTTTTTAATTAATAAAAGAAGTAATGCTTAATCACCCTTTTGATGAAAGCATAAAAGCTTATGGTTATGAAGATGTTATATTGGGAAGAACTTTAGAGCAGCATGGTATTACAATAAAACACATCGACAACCCTATTCTAATCTGCGAGTTCGAAGACAATAAAGCCTATCTAAATAAGATAAAAACGGCTCTTACTACCTTGTTTTATATTCAAGATAAGGTGCAAAATCACTCTCAACTAGTGGTTGCTATGCATTTAATTAAAAGGCTACATCTCACGAATTTGAGTAAGTACGGCTTTCCTATTTAGCACAAAAATAAGCTAGAAAAAGCAACTTATTTATAGCAAGAATCCCGTCCTTTATTTTTTTATTGAAACTATACAAGATTGGCTTTTTTTATTTCAATTCAAAAAAACACCAGTAGGACGTTTTCTTTCCAGTGTTTCTATTTTTGAAAAGAAGGATTCTTATAGAACGCCGTGTCAGCAATACTTTCCTTAATATCGCTAAGAGCTATCTCTGGTTGGTTATTATCTTCGCTCAAATGACATAACCAAATACGTCGTAAATCGACTGTTCCATAAGTTGCAAGTAGCTGTCCACAATCTTTATTTGATAAGTGTCCATGTGACGAAAGGATGCGCTCTTTAAGACGTTGAGGGATACTTTTCCGCTTAACAATAAATTGATATCGTGATTGGCTTCTATCACTAAATAGTTTGCATTTGCAACGATATTAGCAATGTCTTGCGTAACACATCCTATATCAGTAATAAGTCCTAGTGATACATTTTTCATACTTTATGAGATAACCATTATTATCCATACTATCGTGAGGAACGTGACATGATTGGATAGTAAATGAACCAATATTAAACGTTGAACCTGTTTCTATAATAGAGATATTATCTTCTGGAACTTTCTTTCTTACACAAAAGTTCTTCATAATACCAATATGTACGGGTTTAGTAGACCATACTTTTTGCCCCGGTTTCAATGCTTAAGGCACCAACAGCCTTGACATGGTCGGCATGGTCATGTGTTATTAGAATATTATTGATTTGTGAGAGCTTTAAACCATACTCTCTAAAAATACTTCTTTATCGTACGAACTCCAACCCCAGCATCAATCAATAGGCCCTCATTCTCAGTAAAAAGGAAATAACAATTACCGCTACTTCCACTACCCCACGATACAAAAATTCAACATTTATAGTCCTCTCTTTTCGTACAAAATTATAAAAAAAGTAATGACATTAGAGAACTTTTTTTCCTATTTTTTTGTAATACATTTTAAAGATACAAATATGAGAAAATATATCTTTTTCCGCAACATTATTATTAGCTATAATTATAAGTTTAATGTCATCATGTCAAAAAAAATATCCAATTCTAATGATATGACTATTGTTGCTGATTCCTTTGCAACAAACTTCTATAATTGGAGGTTAGAAAAAGGCATTTAAATATTGCACAGCAGAATCTAAGACACAAATTAGCTATCTTGCATCCAATATTAGCGAAGAAGATGTTGAGCTGATTAATAAAAAGGAGACGAAGATGCTAGCATCGAAATAACCAATACTGAGATACTAGAAGGAGGCATTAAAGCTAGAATTTCGATGAAGATATATAACTCATTTAAAATGAAAGATATAAATAGTGAAGTGCAACTAAATAAAGAAAGAGATGTAACTATCAATCTTATCAAAGGTCAATGAGGGTTGGAAAGGTTGACTTAACGACACTTAAAAGAAACTCCTAGCAAAAGAATAAAAATAACATTATAAATAGAATAATTCTAATAAAAAAAGGTAGATATATAGAATTAAAATATTACTTTTTGTAATATTATGCGTATATCTATTTTTCATAACATGTTTATTGAGGTTTGATCTTCTCTTGCAATCTTCCCAAGAAAGGAATACAAGAAAAAAACAGGCTTATCTATAGACAGTTTACAAATTGATTCGGCGCAAAAAAACATATATTGAAGAAGGATACTTTATGGTGTTCTGTTAGAATGAACATAAAAATATTTAAGTGGAAAAAGGAGCATCAAAACTAAATAAACTCATTCTTTCCGATAACATGTTTCCACCATTTTGCAATAATGACTCACTACAAAATCTTCCTTTGAAGAAACGAGTTAATTCCTTCATTCAAACGCTTTTTTTAATGAGCTGGTAACCAATGTACCATCTATAAATAACGAATTTGAACACATCAAAGAATCGATATTCATATCATTATATTCTTGAAACAACAATCAATTCGTATAAGGATAATATCATAAGTTGTGTATATCATCACACACTAGCAATAAAATGAACTAAGTGAAGACGATAAATGGACAGAGTGTAAGAATATCAATCTCACAACAAAAAAAGATACTAACGTTAGAAGATATATTTGTTAGAGGATACGAATACACGCTTAATTCGCTTATAAAAAGGCAACTTTTTAAAACAGTTTAAAACTAAAAGATACAGACGCATTGTTGCAACAAGATGTATTATTAACAGATGATATAAGCGCTCCAAAGAATTTCATTATCAAAGAAAATGAAATGGTTTTTTTATTTATAATAATGGAGAAATTACAAATACAAACATTGGAGAACTAGAGATAAAAAAATTAAGAATAAAGACTTAAAAAGAAATACTTAAAGATAGAGAATGAACGAGATTTTTAGAATATTTTTCCACACCTAACAGACAAGCAAATAGAGCAGTTTAAGGCTCTACAAGCTCTGTATGAAGATTGGAACCAAAAGATAAATGTAATATCTAGAAAAGACATTTCCAATCTATATTCACACCATGTACTCCACTCTTTAGCCATTGCAAAGGCTATAAACTTTAAAGATGGAACTACAATTATGGACTTTGGGACGGGCGGAGGCTTTCCTGGTATCCCTTTAGCAATTATGTTTCCAAACTGTAAATTTAAGCTTATAGATGGAACAGGTAAAAAGATTATGGTGGCAAATGAAGTTATTAAAAGCCATTGGTCTTACCAATGTGGTTGCTGAACACATCCGTGGTGAAGAAGAAAAAAAGGAAAATATAACTTTATAGTTAGTCGTGCAGTAATGCCTCTCCCCGACTTAATTAAGATTGTAAAGAAGAACATATCAAAAGAACAAAACAATGCTTTACCCAATGGAGTGATTGTTTTAAAGGGTGGAAATACTGAAGGTGAGATTCATGAACACAAGAAACTTGCCGAAATAACCCCTCTATCTAATTGGTTTAAAGATGATTGGTTTAAAGAAAAAAATCATTAATATACATACCTCTATGATAAATGTTCAAGTGTTTTACTTGTAATATGTTACAAGAAAATTGTTTCGTTGTTAGCGATGAAACAAAAAGAATGTGCAATTATAGATTGTGGCGCTTTTTATCAAGAAGAGCGAGATATGATTATTGATTATATCAAAAAGAATCAATTAATACCCTAAACACTTTGCTTGCTACTCATGGTCATCTTGACCACAACTTTGGAAATAGTTGTATACAAAAAAAGAATTTGGACTCACTCCCAAAGTACACCATAAAGACAAGCTCTTAATGGAAAGTATAAAACAACAAGCACAACTATTACTGGGTTTAGATTTAACAGAAGAGCAACCAAAAAGATATTGATTATCTAACAAAAGATGATATCATTGAATTTGGTAATCAGCGTTTTTACAATAATAGAAACACCAGGTCACACTCCAGGAAGTGTGTTCTTCTATAATGAAAAAAAGAACATATTGCTTTCTCAGGAGATACTATTTTTCAAGCGTTCTATCGGTAGAACAGACCTAGAAGGAGGATCGATGTTTCAAATGATACAAACACTTAGATTTGTATCTCAACTTCCTGATAAAACAATTCTATATCCCGGACATGGTGAAAGCACAACTATTGGAGACGAATTAAGTAGCAATCCATACATAGATAGATAGCTTTTTTTGAAGGGTAATAGCAATGGTTTCACAACGTACTGATAATGAAAGAATTATATTAGGCATTGACCCCGGAACAAATATAATGGGTTATGGCGTTATAAAAGTAATATCTAATAAAGCGGAAATGGTTGCTATGGGTATTATAGATATGCGTAAAATGGTAGATCCTTATTTGAGATTAGGTAATATCTTTCAACGAGTTAAAGGAATAATAGAGGAATATCTTCCCGATGAAATGGCTATCGAAGCTCCCTTTTTTTGGCAAGAATATTCAATCGATGTTAAAACTTGGAAGAGCTCAAGGGGTTGCAATTGCAGCTGCAATTAATCACGATATTCCAATATTCGAATATGCTCCTCTTAAGATAAAGATGGCGATCACAGGACAAGGACAAGCAAGTAAAGAGCAAGTTGCTGACATGTTGCTTCGCTTATTAAAGTTAGATAAAGACAATTTACCTAAGTTCATGGACGCAACAGATGCACTGGGAGTTGCCTATTGCCATTATCTACAAACAGGAAGACCTATTAATAATGTCTCATATAAAGGCTGGAAAGATTTTTATAAACAAGAATAAAGAAAGAATAAACAGTAAATAACAAAACAAGAAGAATTATGAAAAAAATGCTTTTTCGCATTGGCTTTATGCCTTTGCTCATCAGTAACTATTCAGGCACAAGAGATCTTTAAAGAGGTACAGAGCCTCATGCAAAAGAATGAAGCAATTAAAAATAATAAGTCAAAGAATCTTGAAACAAGAAAAAAATTGCTACATTTAAGTCAGACGCTTTGTATTATTTAATTATGAAAGCAGGCTCTACTGAAGGTTTTACAGAACACGAATTGGGCGAACAAGCTAATGCAATGATCGAGTTTGTAAACCTATATGTAAAGAGTTTAGCAAACAATACAAAGAAGAGTAACCAAGAAGTTACCAAAGCAAAATATAAGAATGCAAGTATAAAGAACTCACGTTTCAATGATATGGACAAAGAAATTACCTACGCATACGTAGATAATTCAAATTATATCACTAACTTTTCGTTAGATACAGACTGGGTTAAAAGCATTGGCAGAGGTTAAGAAATAGCATATTGGTAGTAGTACCAATATGTATTTCCAAATACCTCTTTCAACTTATTTTTTTACGAGTTATGCCATTAGAATATTGCTTTTCTAACTTTGCATAATCTTGGTAATCGGCTTCCATAACATTGTCATGATACTCAATTACAGGTGTTGTATGAGTATGAGTGTATTGCAATAATGCCTCACGATAATGTTTTGGAAGCTTATTATCTATAGCATAATACTTTGAAATCGTTCTTGCAAAATCATCTAAACGCTTATCTAGCAAATAAGCACACAACAAATAATCCACGTATTGCTTATTCTTTACCTGCAATTCATCAAGCCTTTGGAAATATTTTAAAGCCGACATTTTATGCTTTGCATGCACTTTCATATCATCTTCTACAAATGTTTGCGGTAAAAGTAAACACGAATTAGAATCCGTTGGCAATAAAACTGATGATCCACCGATGATATTATAGGTGAATAATTTATCGCCTAATAAATGTTTTTTGTTAAGTGTAAAGGCACGAAGCATTGTTAATGACGAATCGGTAACAGATGACTCCTCTCCTACTTTTATCGCTAAATCATATTTTTTTTCAAGTATGTATCTCTCAGTTCTTAGTCTATAATGAAATTCTTCATCATTATTTCCTATCATACAAACAGAAAAGAACAATACGATAAGATACATAAGATGAAAAAAAGTAGCGTATCGGTAAAGTTCGATGTATGGTGATCATTAGGCTGTTTTTACAATACCTTTTAGCCAATAAAGCACCAAACCATATAGCAACAATCCGATAATCAAAAGATAAAAAAATTAAACGAAACATGCTCATCTACATCACATAAGAATGCGATAAACAATGATGGTAGATAAAAAAAGCTATAAACCTAAATCGTCTAACAACTTTAGAAAACGATTGTTGCAACAATACTATTATATAAGAAATCACTGTAATGATAATCCCCACCAACAAGCGAATTGTAGTGGGTTTTTACCATTAGAAAGGACATGCTGTACATAAGTTAATGTATCCGATTGATAATAGTACAAATACAAAAAGATAAATGCAACAAAAAAATAAGTGTACTAAAATGTTGGGCAAACTGCCTTGTATTGATTTTTCAATAAATATGCCATTTAGTTCTTTTTTTAATACCATTGCTGTTCTAGCAGGAATGTATAATTTAAGCCATTCTTTATGTTCATTGACATAAAGAGCATCATAATTGGTGAAATGAGTTATAGAATCGTCGTTCAATTCATTTCCTCCAAAGGTCTTAGCGTCGGTATTTAATACCACATCATATGTACCTGTTGGTACTAATAATCCATAGTCCACATAAGATTGAGTGGGAGAAAAAAATTGAAACACGAATAACAAATCACCCTCTTGTAAAAGGCCAATATCTGGTCGCCATCATTATGCCATATCTCTTGTATTGGTGTCTTATTAAAGTTCTTTTTCACTCTTAACAACATCCAACATAGCCTTATCAAATAAACCAAGATATTGATAATCGAGTTCTTCATTATCCACTAAATTCCACTGACGACGTGCATATTTATGGCTCCAGCCATTTCCTTCACGTGGAAAGTCTATCCACTCTGGATGTCCAAACTCATTTCCCATAAAAATTAAGATAGCCTCCATTTATAGTTGAAATAGTTGCAAGTCGAATCATCTTATGCAATGCAATGCCTCTATGAACCATATAATTCTCATCTCCTTTCTTAAAATGCCAATACATATCAGCATCAATTAAGCGGAAAATAATTGTCTTATCGCCTACCAAAGCTTGGTCGTGACTTTCACAATATGAAATAGTTCGCTCATCGGCACGTCTATTCTTTATTTCCCAGAATATAGAACTTGGCTTCCAATCTTCATCTTTTAGCTCCTTGATTGTCTTGATCCAATAGTCAGGAATATTCATTGCCATACGATAATCAAAGCCATATCCACCTGCAGTAAACTTACAAGCAAGACCAGGCATACCACTAACTTCCTCTGCAATAGTAATCTTTCGTGGGTCAATCTCGTGAATTAAGAGATTGGCAAGGGTTAGATAACATATCGCATTGTCATCTTGATGCCCATTGAAATAATCGCCATAATTAGTAAAAGCCTCTCCTAATCCATGACTATAATAAAGCATTGATGTTACACCATCAAATCTAAAAGCCATCAAAATGATATTCCTCTAGCCAATATTTGCAGTTACTTAATAAGAAATGTAGAACCTCATCTTTACCATAATCAAGCAAAGAGAATCCCAAGCAGGATGCTCTCTTCTACCTCCTTCATAAAAATATTGATTGGGATCGCCTGCAAAATTACCCAATCCTTCTATCTCATTCTTCACTGCATGTGAATGAACGATATCCATTATCACTGCTATTCCGTTGCAATGAGCCTCATCTATTAATGCTTTTAGCTCTTCTGGAGTTCCAAATCTAGATGAAGCTGCAAAAAAAGAACTAACATGATAGCCAAAAGAACCATAATAAGGATGTTCTTGAATGGCCATTATTTGAATGCAATTATAGCCTGCTTTTATGATACGAGGAAGTACTTTATCCTTAAACTCTGTATAACTTCCAACCTTTTCTTCATCTTGCGCCATTCCAATATGACACTCATAGATAAGCAAAGGATTAACAGTTGGCTTAAAAATTCTTTTTTTCTTCCATTGGTAAGTTTCTGTAGGTTTCCATACCTGTGCACTAAATACTTTGGTGTTAACATCTTGTACTACACGTTGTGCCCAAGCAGGTATTCGCTCTCCAGAACCGCCTTCCCAATATATTTTTAGCTTATAATAATCACCATGACGAATTGCTTTTAGAGGTAATTTCAATACCCAATCACCTGTTTTAGGGTCTTTCTGAGCCTGAAACTCTGGTATTTCTTGCCAATTATTAAAATCTCCAATCAAGTAGATTGCAGTGGCATTAGGTGCCCATTCTCTGAAAAAAATCCAATTACGAGAGTTACAATGTAAACCATAATAATTATGACCATTGGCAAAGTCTGTCAATGTTTTTTTCCGTTATTTGTAAGTTGTTTCAACTTATCTAACGCATGTTCGTGTCTTCCTTTTATTGCTTCTGCATAATCCAAGAGGTATGGATCCTTTCTAATTAGCTCTAAAGGACGTTCCACTTCTTTGTGTGTTCTAGGTTTAGAAGTCTTCTTTATAGGCTTCTTTGTTTTGCTTTCTGCTGTAGCCATAATTCTTTATCCTTGTAATTAGTTCTCGTATCGGCGTCCAGAATCATAATGACCCTGTTTTATAATACTTCCATTTCGGTCTTTTTCAACAAACTTTCCATCTCTTCTATCTTGCGAATAAGAGCCTTCAAAACGAACACCCTCCTTCGTTTCTTCTATTGCTTTACCATGACGTTGACCATTTTTTTAAAGGTTCCTTTAAATCTAGTTCCATTGGCATAGTGTATCACTACTTCTCCATTTAAGTTTACCATTTTGGAAGATTCCTTCATAAACATCGCCATTTTTTTCTTGGTTAGTTTGCCTTTACCATTTCTGCTTATCAGCTTTCCAAGAACCTGTATAAATGTCACCATTGTTCCATACTAAGGTTCCAAGTCCGTCTTTATCTCCTTCTTTAAAGGATCCAGTATATTTATCACCATTGGCATATTTAAAGATGCCTTCACCCGTTCTTTCTCCTTCTAGATAAGCTCCTTCGTAAACATCTCCATTCTGAAACTTGTAAATTCCTTTACCATTCTGAATGTCATCAGCCATTCTCCGGTGTAAACATCACCATCTGCATATTTATTTGTGCCTTTTCCTGAGCGCTGATTACCCACCCACATACCGTCATAGGTAGTTCCATCGCCCCAATTAAAGAAGCCTTTACCATTCTTTTGATCGTTATTCCACTGTCCATCATAATAAGCTCCATTCGAAAAAGTATACTTTCCTTTCCCTTGTCGCTTATCTTGATACCAGCTTTCCTTCATATTTATCACCATTATAGTAATACATTGTGCCTAGACCTTGCTGACAATCACGGAACCATAAACCTACATATTTATTGTTATTCATAAAATAATAGGTTCCTTTTTCCATGTTGTTGATCTTGAAACCACTGTCCATCATACTTCTCACCATCAGCAAAAAGTATAAACACCATGGCCCTCTCTTTTTACCCTTTACGTATTCTCCTTCGTAGACATCGCCATTCTTAAAGGTTGTAACTCCTTTGCCATGAGGCTTATTTTGCTACAATTTCTCCTTTATAAAGTCCACCATCTTTCGTGGCACAAGAGCCTAAAACAATTCTTTTGTGCACAACAAATTAGAGGCACACTAATCAATAATATGGTTAAGATTCCTTTTCTCACTGTAATTAATTTACTAGAATTAATATCATTACTAATAGTTTGATACTCAAAAAAATAGCCTTTTTTTATTGAGACCTCAAAAAAATAATTAGTAAAAAAATTAGTATCTTTGCATTCGGTCCAACACAAGATGTGTTTGAAATACTAATTGAATATTCACTAAAAAGTTATATCGAATGAAATTCATTTGCATTATACCTGCTCGTTATGGTTCTTCACGCTTTCCTGGAAAGCCACTTGCTGTGATTAAAAGGTAAGACAGTCATACAAAGAGTATACGAAAAAGGCATCATCTGTTTTTAGAAGATGTATATGTTGCTACTGACGATGAACGTATCTTTTAAAGAGGTAGAGAGCTTTGGAGGAAAGGTTATTATGACTCGTTCCGACCACGAAAGCGGAACAGATAGAATTGAAGAAGCTGTATCTAAAATTAGTGTTCCATGCGATGTGGTTATTAATATTCAAGGAGATGAGCCATTTATCGACCCTTCTCAAATTCAAACTTTATGCAATTCGTTTAATGACGAACAAACACAAATAGCCACATTAGGTAAACCGTTTTCACCACAACAAAAGACGTGTTAAATCCCAACTCGCCTAAAAATTGTGATGGATAACAATAACTATGCTCTCTATTTTTTTCACGCAATATGATTCCTTTTTATTAAAGGAGTTGATGTTAATAAACTTGGTGAAAGATACTAATATTACTGACACTTTCCCATATTTAAAACACATCGGAATTTACGCATATAGACGTTCGGTACTTAGCGAAATCACTCGTTTGGAACCATCATCGTTAGAAAAAAAACTGAAGGATTAGAGCAACTTAGATGGCTTCAAAACGGCTATAAAATAAAGGTAGGACTAACAAATATCGAAACAATTGGCATCGATACTCCCTGAAGATCTCACTAAAGCAACTTTATTTTTTTAGAACAGTCTTTGTAGACGATGTTATCTTATATCGATCGTCAATGCGGCGATCTAAAAGCCAAATTATTTGCTGGTCATTATTTAATAGCACATATTGGCGTTGGCGATCGAAATAAGATACCTTTATATCTGTTAGCATATCGCTAATTAACTTACTTCCTTTCATTCCTAAAGGAATCATTCTATCTCCCTCCTTTTATCAATCGAACGGATAATGGAAACGCAACCTTATCTGCATCAATCCAAATATCTTTAGGGTCTTTACTAAAGCCATTATCAATCGAATAAGGTTCTTTTTTTATTTCAATAGATAGCTTTGAATTCAAATGGTATAAGCCTTCTTCTATCAAACGGTATTCTTTAGTATCACAAGTAAATAAAGGTTCAACAATAATTTTATTATTATTGATAGTTAGAGCATGTGTAGCCGACTCCCATACCCTACCTACTGAGGTCTTTAATCCACACGAGATTTGCTTTTATTTGAGCTGTATTAAAAAGCCATAAGTCTTTTAGGATATACCACAACAAATAGCTCGAAGATTGCTCCTTTTCTAATCTTTCTATATCGACAATCGTTTGTCCTTCGGTTTTAAGTAGAACAACTCTATCTTGCATTTGCTCTAGAGCCGTATTCAAATATAGCTGTTGCTTCTTCTACATATTCACCTGTTTGGTTAAGATGTTCTACAACTAAAGGATTGATAGTTTGTAACAACGGCATTACGTCTAAACGTATTTTATTGCGTTGAACATCATTCACAAGATTAGAACTATCTGTTACAAACGATTGTTTTGCTGTTCAAGATAATTGATTATCTCATTTCTTCGAACACATAAGAATGGTCTTACTATCCTATTATTTTTGCTTTTAATTCCCATAAGCCCCTCAATTCCAGTACCCCTAACAAGATTTAGTAAAAGAGTTTCTGCACTATCATCTTTATGATGCGCCACACAAACAGCACTAGCGTCAATATCTTTCAACAGAGCCTCAAAATAATTGTATCGCAAATTACGTGCTGCCATTTCTATACTAATGCCATGTAAACTTGCATTTGTTTGAGTATCGAAATGAGCAAGATGCATTTTAATATCCAATTTACGACACAATTTTTTGCAAAAATCTTCATCTCTATCAGACTCTTCACCTCTTAAATGAAAGTTACAATGGGCAGCTTCTATGTTATAGCCTAATTTTTTTCAAAGCTAAAAAGCAGTGCAACGCTATCTGCTCCCCCGATAACGCAACCAAATAGAGTTGACTATTTGTTCATCAACTCTTTTTGTTCAATAAACTGTTCTATTTTTTTCTTAGAAACAAAGAACTGCTTTTTTTGCATTGTATTGAATTAGTCTTCAACATACAACACCAATCCTTTTTAAATACTCACCTTCAGGATGATAGATATTTATAGGATGGTCGGCAGGTTGATGAAGTTGATGAAGTATACGTACTTTACGTCCTGATTGAGCAGCAGCAGTAAAGACAGCATTACGGAATTGATCTTTAGTTACAATTTGAGAGCAACTGAAAGTAAATAAAATACCACCACTCTTAATGGTTTCAAAACCCTTTGCATTTAAACGAGTGTAACCCTTTAGTGCATTTTTTTAAGTGCCGCTCTATGCTTTGCAAAGGCTGGTGGATCTAGGATAATAAGGTCGTATTTCTTATCATTTGCATCGAGATACTTAAATGCATCTTCGCAAAAAGCCTCGTGCTTTGTGGTATCTTCGAAAGTTGGCAGCAATATTTTTCACGAGTGATGTCAATTGCTTTTTGCACTACTATCTACCGAATGTACCAACTCAGCTTGTCCACGCATTGCATAAACAGAGAATCCTCCTGTGTAGCAAAAACATATTCAACACGCTTCTATTCTTTTGAGTATTGCTCAAGCAAACTGCGGTTTTTCTCTTTGGTCAATAAAGAAGCCCTGTCTTTCTGTCCTTTCAACCAATCTACCTTGAAAGTCAAACCATTTTCAAGTGTTTGTACAATCTGTTTCACCTCCAATTAAAAAAAGCCATTTTCTTGGTTCAAATCGGCTTTAAAAAGGCAAAGTTGTATCACTCTTATAATAAACATTTTTTTAATTCTACCATCTAACACCTCAACAAGTGCTTTAGCAATGGCATTTCTTTCACAGTGCATACCCACGCTATGAGCTTGCATAACGGCAGTTTCTCCATAGCAATCAACAATTAATCCAGGTAGATTATCACCTTCTCCATGCACTAAACGATAGGTATTGTTGGTAGGATTGTCTACAACATCGAGCGCCAATCGTACTTCTAAAAGCAGAATGTAAGCGTGATTTCCAAAATTCTTCATCAATAACAATGTCTTTAAAAGATAGTACTCGAACGGCAATTGATCCTATTTGATAATGTCCTACGGCTATAAATGCTGCCACTTGCGGTACACACTCTCACTACATCACCTTCGTTTAAAGACTCTGTTCCGCTTGCTATTGCACCAGAAAACACCCAAGGATGAAAACGTTTTAGGCTTTCTTCCTTTCCTTTCTTTAGATAAACTATTGGATACGACTTTGTCATTGAAAAGTATTTTTATTTTTGAATTTCTTTACTAAATCAGCTTTGTCTTGCTTTTTATTGCTTACTTTCTACTATTATTTTTGAACTATAAATAAATTGGAAAAAGTATTTATATACTGATATTTATTATATCTTGCAAAAGTTAAAAAAATCATCTAACTATGCAAAAACATCTATCAACTCTTATCCTTTAACAAAGAAGTTTACTCTAAAAAGACAAACGTATCCTTTCTTTCATTCTATCTCATATCATCAATAAATACACCTCTATTAGCTCTATAAACAATCTCCTTATTTCACTTGATATATAAATAATTACATCACAATGTAATTACAATTAAAAAAACTATTTAGATCTAATTACAATTAAAAAAAGCAATGCTTTTTATAGTTCAATTGCATTGCTTTTTGAGCTGCAATAGTTATGCTTTTTAATATACAAAAAGCATTGAAAAAGAAAGTGACAAGAAAGAATTCACATTCTAACTTGTCACTCGGTGTGTATTAAATAGAAAAGGTTATGATTTAGTTGTATTTAATTACTTATTATGAGTTTTACCCATTAAAGAAACTAAAAACAATCAAGTTCATTTTTTTTATTTATTCTCTTCTACCAAGTTTCACCTGGTCCTTCGCCATTTCCATTATCATCTGAAATTGGATTTTCTTCGTAAAAGCCCCCTGTTTGAGTACCCTAATTCATAAGAAGACTTTGTTCTTCCACTCGTACAAATAAAGTTTACAACCTCCATCTGCAAACCTTCAATTGCGGGAGTTATATATTTCTTCTTCATAATTCCAATACTTTTATTTCTTAACTACATATTTTTTACCATTCACAATGTAAACACCTGCAGGTAAACTATTTAACTTTTCTACTCCCATCTAACACTACAATACCATCGGTATTATATACCTTTGAATTATTTATAGTGTTATTTGTGGTGGTATTATACATCATTTCAAGAGTGTCTATACCTGTTACAAGAGAGTTAAAGCCTGAAAGATTAAAGATAATTGAAGGCGAAGTTCTTATTCCATTGTCACGATCTAAAACGATTATAGCAGTATACTTGTTCCAGTTTCCACCTTTTTTTTAGTACGCTTATAGAACCCATTTGCATACTGAGTTGTAGATCCTGAATAGTAATAATATGCAGGAGCAGGAATCTCTTTACCTGAAGTATAGTTACCAATAAAAGTATATTTCACTCCATCAGTACCAGTAATCGTCTGTTTTTTTCGTTATTAAGTGCAGTCTCTGTCTCAGCCTCTTTCACAACACCAGCAATGGTACTTACTATTCCAGTCAATGAAGAATTAGTACGAATACCTGGGTGTATCATATAAGGATGATGTGCTTTAGTTGCTGTTACCTTCTTAGTAAAATTAAAATGGATAGTCTTCTCATTTGTTGTTGCATTAGTATTGATATCAACTCCTATAAATTCTACGACCTCAGTACCTGCTCCATACGCACTTTCTATTTGCTCTTTAGTCATTGAGAAGGGCAAACAGAGAGAATACCATTTATCTCCTACTCTCTTATCATCATTATAAACCTCTTCTGCTACCAATTCTTGTGTAAGCATAAAGTTCTGCCATCCAGCATAATCTCCAGTCTTTGCGTTATACAAACCATGAGTTTCTGTATTAGCATAGTTACCCTTTGCGTCTACAACATAAGTGGCACCAGCCATGTTATGAGTAAGAATATCAGAGTTAAGATATTTATTTTTTTGCAGCAGCAGGATAGTGTAAAACAGTTACTACATTATCTATATTAGTATAAGAGGTGAAGTATTCTCTTAAAGTTTGCTTGCCACTAGTTGCAACATTCTGCATATTATAAGTATTTGCAGGTGAGAATCCTTGCTCATCTATCTTGGTATCGGTACCTAACACATAAACATCTGTTAGAGAACGGTTATTCTGAAATGCCTGAGCAGCAATATATTTAACACCTGCAGGAATTGTAATTGTCTTTTAAATACTCTGCATTAAACGCATTTTTGCTCAATGGTTTCTAGTGTACTTGGTAATCGAATTGCAGATATTGCAGAGCCTGAGAATGCTCCGTCTTTAATGGTTTTAATTCCTTCTGGCAATACAACTGTGGTTAAAGCACTACAATTCATAAATGCTTGAGTACCGATTTCAGTCCAACCATAATGATAATCTACAGTTGTAAGCGATGTACAATTCAAGAAAACTTGCTGTCCTAGGTTTCCACTTTGTACCTCTCCTAGCACTACTGTCTTTAATGTTTGTGCAGCAAAAGCCTGTGTTTCGATGGTCAACGCACGTGAACGATTATTAGGAACAATAACATGTTCGATCTTACAGCTATTGTTGATTAAGCAACTTCCAGGTATTGTTGTTGTTGATTTAGGAAAAGTGATCGTCTTTAAGTTATCCATAAACGATAATTTTACTAAATCTGCATCATTCGAAAGATCTGCTTCTTCAAGATCAAGTGTGTTTACATACTTGAAATTATTCTCTTCTTCAGAGAATCCGCAAAGCCTATATATATCGTTAGAGCTTAGCTTTGCACCATTGGTTGTTACGACTTTGATTTTCGTTTCATTGACATATGGTGCAAGAAGACTTGTTGGATGATACTCTAAATAACCACTTCCTGCAACAAACTCATTACTCAAATCATTCGTTACTTCTACTGTTAGAACGATACCTCCACTGGGGTTGTTCGATACTTTGAGCTTTGCACTTGCCACTGTAGCAACAAGTCCTAACCCAAATGCTAGTAAATACTTTTTCATTTAAATTGTTTTTATTAATAAAATATTATATCCTTCAAATTATAATAATACAATGAGATTTAAATATTATTACTCCCAATCTGTTTTCTTTAATTTCTGTTTAATTCAGGACAAAGGTAGTTTATTTTTATTTTTTTATTAAATACATTTTCTGTTCTTTTTTTAACACTAAACATGCAGACTTGTTTTTATCATTTAAATATTCAATTTTTTTATACACAAAATATTCGTTTGTTTTTATAAAAATAGATATGTAACAATTACAATAAAAGAAGAATTTCTTCGTTATATACAACAATAATACATATACTATGACAAAAAGCAGAAAAAGTATCATCTATTACACTCTTTAGCAGAGAAATATGAGACACATGATTTTTCTTAAAGACGATCCATCGTACTTTATGCACCAAGTTATTGGCAAAGAAAATCAGGAAACAATGGCTTTTATTGCAGCCTGTTTAAGTTATGGTTCACGTAAACAATTCTTTCCCAAAAATACAGTTTATACTCGATAAAAGTAATAAAGAACCGTATAACTGGATTAGAAAATGGGGAATATAAAGAACATTTTCCCAAATGATAAATCTTGCTTTTTATCGTCTTTATTCTAATGCGATGATGTTGCAATTCTTCACTGCTTTAGAAACTTTATTTGAAAGAATTCCATTCATTTGGAAAACTTTATTAGAACTACATCTGTAGACACTCTAACCGCAATAGATAGTATATGCACTTATTTTTTTCACAGCAAAATATGGTTGGAATTATCCCAAAGAATGCTCGTTCTGCATGCAAACGCCTTTGTATGTTCTTACGTTGGATGGTTCGAAATGAATCTCCTGTGGACCTAGGTATATGGGAACACTTCATAGATAAGCGCAATCTTATTATGCCATTAGATACTCATGTGATGCAACAAGCACAGAAACTGGGATTCATTAGCACAAACACTGCAAACATGAAGACAGCAATTGAGCTTACAAAACAAATGCGAAAGATATTTCCAAACGATCCTTTAAAAGGCGACTTTGCATTGTTTGGACATGGAGTGAATAACAAAATTATAAAGTGATATTGCATAAGAAACACGTCTGTTTGATTGAATAAGTATCATTAGTGCATTTTTATTTGTATCTTTGCAAATAAATATTGGTATCCAAAAGGAATGTAATTAGAATATCATCTCTATCCTTTTTAAGATACAATACTCATTCTTTAAAACAACAAACATGGAAATAAAGAAGTCTGAATTCGTGGTTTCTTCACCCACAGTGAGTAAGTGTCCCACTGATAATAAATACGAATATGCCTTTATTGGCAGATCAAATGTAGGCAAATCGAGCCTCATCAATATGCTTTGCGCACATAAAGGACTAGCAAAAACTTCGTCAAAACCGGGTAAAACGCTACTTATTAACCACTTTATTATTAATAATGAATGGTATTTAGTAGACCTTCCTGGCTATGGATATGCCAAACAATCAAAAAGCAGTTCAAAAGAAATTGCAACAAATGATATCACAATATATATTGCAAAGAGAGCAACTTATCAACCTTTTTTTGTATTGATTGATATCCGCCATCCACAACAAAAAATAGACCGAGAGTTTATCGATTGGCTCGGAGCAAGTCAAGTTCCGTTTACTATTATCTTTACAAAAGCTGATAAACTAGGGTCCCGTTGCGGCTCAAAAGAATGCTAGTGCGTGGATGAAAGCATTACAAGACGCTTGGGAAGAACTTCCTCCTTACTTTATAACAAGTGCAGAAAAAGAAGATAGGAAGAGACGACGTATTGAATTATATCGATCAAATTAACGAATCACTCGACACCAATGGCAAGTAATATCCCTTATCTTGATATTCAGAATTTATCGAAATCGTTTGGCACACAAACGCTATTTCACTAACATTTCGTTTTCTATTTCTGAAGGACAAAGAGTGGGATTAATTGCCAAGAATGGTACTGGTAAGAGCACCCTATTATCTATTCTCACAGGAAAAGAAAGTCAAGACGAAGGTAATATCATCTTTAAAAGAGACTTAACTGTGGGCTTTTTAGAACAAAGTCCACACTTTAATCCTGATGATACGGTACTAGAAGCATGCTTTAACCACAATGGTAACGAAGAAAAGATACTAAAAGCAAAGCAAATTCTAACTCAATTGAAAGATAACAGACCTTGCTCAACCCATCAAAGAGCTAAGCGGTGGACAGCAAAAACGAGTGGCTTTAGCTAATGTATTGATCACCAATCCAGATTTATTGATACTAGATGAGCCTACAAACCATTTGGATCTTGACATGATTATATGGCTTGAGGGCTTTCTTATCACGTGGAAATAAAACCTTATTAATGGTTACTCACGATCGATATTTCTTAGATAGAGTGTGCAATAGCATCATAGAGCTAGACAATTCTATGATTTTCACCTACAAAGGTAACTATGCTTACTTCTTAGATAAACGACAAGAACGTATCAATAACGCTAAGGCTGAAATACAACATGCCAACAACTTATATAGAAGAGAGTTGGAATGGATGCGCAGACAGCCTCAAGCTAGAGGACATAAAAGCAAGATATCGTGAAGAGGCTTTCTATGAATTAGAGAAGATTGCCAAACAAAGAATGGAAGAAAGGCAGATTCGTTTAAAGTCGAAAAATGTCTATATTGGTTCTAAAGATATTTGAATGTCAATATGTTTCAAAGGCTTGGAGTCCTGAAAAGATTATCTTAAAAGACTTCTATTACAACTTTTCTAGATTTGAAAAGATGGGTATTGTGGGCGATAATGGCACAGGAAAGTCTACATTTATAAAAGATGTTACTAGGCGAAGTTGCCCCTGATAGCGGTAAATTTGATATCGGAGAGACTGTAAAGTTTGGCTATTTCTCTCAAGAAGGGTTGAAGTTTAACGAGCAACAAAAAGGTGATTGACATTATAAAAGACATCGCCGAATATATTGATTTGGGTGGTGGAAAAGCACATGACAGCATCGCAATTCTTGCAGCATTTCATGTTTACTCCCGAACAACAACACAACTATGTATATAAACTTAGCGGTGGAGAAACGCAAACTCTATCTCTGTACTGTTTTAATGCATAACCCCAACTTTCTTAATTCTCGACGAACCCACTAATGATTTGGATATTCAAACGCTTCAAGTATTAGAAGAATACCTACAAGATTTTTCCTGGTTGCGTTATAATTATTAGTCACGACCGTTATTTTATGGATAAAAATCATAGACCACTTTATTGGTTTTTTGAAGGTCAAGGACGCATCAAAAGACTTTCCCCGGAAACTACACCCAATATCGTGAATGGGCTAGTCTTCAGCCTCAAGAAAAAGGCTCCAACAGCTAGCAATTCAAAAGAGGATAGCGATCCAAAGAAAAAAACTATCGCAATGACACTAAGCGTAAATTAAGTTATAAAGAGAAGCGAGAATTTGAACAACTCGAAGAAGAAATAATTCAACTTGAAGAAGAACAAAAAGGCTTTGGAAGATGCTCTTTCGGGCTCAGAGCTATCAGTTGAAGAAATAACAGAAAAAGAGTAAACGATTGGCTAGCTTAAAAAAATGAGTTAGACGAGAAGTCGTTTTAGATGGCTAGAGTTAAGCGAATTGAACTAATACTCTCCCACTCTTTTTAATATAACAAGAAAGCAACAGATGTTTAAATAAACATTTGTTGCTTTTTATTTTCTATACAAATAGATGTTTCTTATCTTATTTATAGCTCTCCCATTTATCTCTATGTCTCTCAATAAATAGAAGTCTTCTAGCTTTCTTGACAAGACATTTCACTATTTAATATCAACAGGACTATTTCTTTACTAAAATCAATAACTTTACTTTTATGGCACATCTATCTTCAAAAACAAAAAAACATAGCTTTTTACAATGTAATATCAATGCTTTTTATATTGCAATAGCAATGTAATTAGGATACAAAAGCATAACTTTTTGTAATTGATGAAATAAAAAGAATCGTGCTATTAAAAGAAATACTAAATAAAAAGAGATAGATTGCTTTTATCTATCTCTTTCTATAACAATTATAGTGTTCCTTGAACCTTATGGGCACTTCGATAACGCAAAGGTGAAACGCCAACATAATGCTTAAAATAGCGTCCGAATGATGATTGATCTTGGAAATTGAAACTCATTCGCAATATCTTTCATACTTAATTGAGAACCTGTTAGCAACTGCTTTTGCTCGCATAATGGTTACATCTACAATCCATTGCATCACACTTTTTCCCTGAAACGTCTTTAATAACCACAGAGAAATAGGCTGGTGAAAGATGCTGTTCATCGGCATAAAAAGCCACAGTTCGTTTACTTGGATAATTTAAAAGTAATGAACTGATAAATCTATCATAGATGGTTTCGTTATGAGTTCGAGGCAAAGAGTCTATTGGTTTCGACTCAAAAAAGACATTCAAGACGTCGAAACATCCGAAAGTTACAATAGAGATAAGAGCTTCTTGAATAAACTTTCTATTGCTATCGATCGCTATTTCTTTATAAAAAGCCTGCTCGGTCTGTAATCAATCTCACCACCTCATCAATACGTGTACGTTGTTCTTCTCCTAAACGTACACATGGATTTCTGTCTTAATCGTATTCTGTATTCAAGAGGAAGAGCCGCAATTGGGACGGTAAAATATATCTTGAGTCTCTTCTATTATGATTGCAAGAAAATCATCACTTGCCTCATGAATAGTTAAATTCTCCATACGGAATATAAAGACAAAAGATCGTTTACTGTAATATGATATTGCTTCTTTCCTAATGAAACATGCGCTCTACCTCGTACACAAAGAAAGAAACCATACACGTTTTTTTGACGTGAAATCCTGAGCTGTTCTGACGTTTCTTTTAAATTAAAACTCTTAAATTAGACTATTTGTCATAGGATAAAAAAATATTCTGTGAAACAAAGGTAATTATTTAATCAAGGAAATATTTGTTAGTCCTAACTTTTCTGTAAAAAAACATTTATATCGTATATTTCTTATACAAAGTTCTATTAATTTATTATATAATAAGATGCTATAAAAACGAAATATTGTATATTTCTTTAGACTGAAAAACAGATGCATATCTTAAAATATAAGAAAAAGTATAATGTTTTTTTATAAAAGCACTTACATTCTGTAAGTATAGACTTGTTATCGTTTACTTGAAGTTTATTTTAATGTAAGGAATAAACTTTGATGTTACTTGAAAATATAACATCTTATAACCGCAAAGTTTATTCCTTTTGTATTAAAATTACTAACTTATTTTTTTCCTAAAAAAGCAATAAAGTTAATATTTGATAGAGTTACTATTGGATTTACCACAAATAGGTTCTGATCACCCAATAGCACAAAAATTCCAGCTAAATAACCAACGAATGCTGCTCCAGCTACACGCTTTAAATACCATCCGAAAGCTAATTTTTTTCGAGTCCCATAACAACAACTCCAGCCGCACTTCCAATGATAAGGATAGATCCACCCACTCCTGCACAGTACGCTAAGAGCTGCCAAAAGATTCCATCTACAGCCATATGACCTATAGGAGTCACTGTATACATACCCATACAGCCTGCAACTAGAGGCACATTGTCTACAATACTTGATAAAACTCCAATGAGTCCTGTTACAATAAAGTGGTTTCCTGCAGATACATCGTTAAGCCAAATACCAAGATTTTTCTAGTACTTTGATCTCTTCTAAACATGCAACTGCCATCAAAATGCCTAAGAAGAACAGGATAGTTGACATTTCAATATGAGCAATTAGATTAGCAACTCTGTGCTTTATACCCTCATTATCGCCATGTTCTGCACGATAGAATATTTCAGTTGCAGTCCAAAGAACGCCTAATACCAATAATATTCCAACGAAAGGAGGCAAATGTGTGATTGATTTAAATATCGGAACAAAGATTAAACCACCCACTCCAAGAGCAAAGATGATCTTTCTTTGAGTCTTAGAAAAATCTAATACTTCATAATCTGTAGCCATTTTAGAATCTACAAGGGCGAGTTCTCCTTTCAAAGAACGTTGAAGTAGAAGCGTAGGGAATAATCATTGACACCAAAGAAGGGATGAAAATCTCTTCCATTACGCCTGCAGCTGTAATCACACCTTTATTCCAAAGCATAATAGTTGTTACGTCTCCGATAGGGTGAAAAAGGCACCTCCTGAGTTTGCTGCAATAATCACTAACGATGCATATATCATGCGATCCTTATGATTTGGCACAAGTTTTCGAAGAACCATGATCATTACTATACTCGTAGTTAGATTGTCGAGAATAGCTGAAAGGAAGAAAGTTATAAATACAATACGCCACAATAAGGTTCTTTTTCCACGTGTTTGAAGGATATCTCTCACAAAGTTAAAGCCACCATTCTTATCTACTACTTCTACAATTGTCATGGCTCCCATAAGGAAGAACAATGTTTCTGCAGTTCCACCGAGATGATGATCGATTATACCTGCAATGGTTGAAGCGGTCGTTTCTGGTGTTAATCCAGTTAGATATTCACCTGGATTAATCATAAACAACGTCCAACAGCCTACAAACATCAATAAAGCTATAGCCGCTTTATTTATCTTTGTGAATCCTTCTAACGCTATACAGAGATAGCCAATCACAAAAAAACTACTACGATTAATAATGTTAAACTTACCATTTATTTATATATATTACTTATTTTTATTTTCGCTGCAAAGGTAAGAAATATATTTTATTTTTCTTTGCAAATATTTATTTTTCGCATTATAACTCTCCACATATTTATATTTAAGAGATATTTTTCTTCATTTTTCGATGACGAGGGATTATAGATGATATCCGACAATGTTTCTTTTGCCCGAAAGGTCTGTAATTACGAATGTAAACATCCACTTATTGAGTCTTATTCCTTTCGTTTCTTTATAGGGAAGCTTTAATAAGTACCTTGTTCCAACCCTTTTTCTAATGTTATACAAACAGGTTTTCTACCAGTAAAGTTGGCATCTAACAAATTCGTTTCATTATCGACTTCTATTCCACACTGTATCCAGTTAGGTGGCATAATCTCTTTATTATTTATCCCAAATCTTACTTCCTTTATAGTCCCAAGCACCTTTAGGAGGGGCTAAATCGTGCTCGGATCTACTATAATTCTGTAGCTCAACCAATGCACCTACTGTTCTTTTTTAGTTGGAGAATAAATGCAAGTAGATGCAAATACTGTATTTCCATACTTTCGCATCGCTATAAAGTGATGGTACTATTTTACCCCAAGTGTGTCTTAAATAAATTCCTCCTCCAACACATTCATGCACCGAATACACGCTATCTGCTATCTTTATCGCTTTAGAAGGATTGTAATTCTGTGGCAAGAACATAGAAAGAGTGTCGTATTTAGATGAAATAGGTTCTGTAATAAGCCACTTTTATGTTGGTTTTGTTCGACATAAGGAATAGGCTCATTAGATAGAGATTGCTTTTTATGAAAGATGAATCTTCGTTCCCAATCACGAAAAGATTCAAACTCATCTCCTTGTAATGGCAACATAGTTCCACCCTTTTCAATATATTCTTTGCCCCCTCCTATCCACGAACGCTCTGCAGTTGCCAACACACTTGCATAAAAGTTATTTTTGCATAAGCATATCTTTCGTAGACGGAAAGCTTATGATCATTCCACAAAGCAACAACAGTTCCTGCTAGATTTGCATTGCCTTTAGGCTGATAATAGATGTTACTTTTATATATTCCCACTATATCTGCAAAGACATCAAAATGATTTATATAGTTATAACGACAATCAATATTAGGTATTCCCTTAACCATTTTTCCTGCAGTACTCCACAACTGAGTCATATCCACATCGCTAAACTCCCCTTGAATAGGCATCCAAATAACGCATTTTCGACCTAATTGATGAATATAAGCTGCTATTTCTTTTTATAAAATGAGGATAAACTATACGCTTTTCGTCTGCTCCTATATGTATAAAAAGGAGCATTAGGAAAGGTTTGAGCCACTTCTTTTTAGAATCACTTTTCAACTCTTTCACTCCTTCAGCTGTTTGCATATCATGCCCCATTGCCCGCACAAAAGCATCGCTATGTCCAGGCATATCTATCTCGGGAATGATGGTTATACCATGCATTTTTGCATATTTCTCCAACGAAGTACATTCTTCTTGGGTATAAAACAAACCTTTGTGCCTTGTCATTGCAGTGGCATGAGTGAGCTGTGGATAAGCTTTCACCTCAAATCTCCATGCTTGATTCTCGGTAAGATGCCAATGAAAGGTATTGATTTTGAAACGAGATAAAAGGCGAATTTGCGTCTTTAGGTCTTCAATAGAGATGTAAGAACGACCTGTATCATGCATAAATCCCCTCAATTTAAACGCTGGATAATCCACAATCTCAACACATTCTATCAACGAGTTATTTGGAGTTCCTTCTGACAACTGCTCTAAAGTCTGGACAGCTCTTATCACTCCCACTTGCGAAACAGCTTTTATCGTTATCTTGTTTGCCTGCACTTTCAAGGAATAACTTTCGTTTTCATAACCCGAAAGCTCATAATCAAAGGTGTTTTTGATTGAATCTACCAATAGTACTTCAATACAAACAGAAGACGAACTATCAACTTTTACTTTATGATTATTCAAAGAATGTTCTAGATACCAACACTTTACTGCTGATTTAACTTGTATCTTTCTATTCAAACTAAAGCTTTTTGTTGACGTTTCACCATGCACATATTGTGGTTTAGGCAAGAGATGAATAACCTTTGCCATTGAGTTCGAAGCATAAATAGTGAGTAAAAAGGAAAATAAAAAGTGTTTTATACAAAATCATTCTTTTTTTGAATTCTGTTTCATCTTTGATATGCTTTTGTAGTTATTATACACTAGCAAGTTTCTGTTAAAATGCTTAGGTTTAAATTGTATTAAGAATGGAGATTCTTTATGCAAATATAATCAAAAAAAGAAAGGAATTGAAGCATAAAAATCATTGCAGATATAATGCCTTTGAAAACAAGATGTTATATACTTGTTTGCAAAAAGCTATGCAATTAAAATATAAAAGCATTGTTATTAGGGTGTAAAAAGCAATGTAATTACACATCAAAAGCAATGCTTTTTACTTTTCACTTACATTTGATATAGATATCAAGCAGAAGCATTCTCCCAATAAAGACCCCTATCAAAATGCACACTGAAAGATAGTTTTTTTGAATAAAAGGCTTCATTTTTAGGCTCTTTTTTTCAATGATTTTATGTAAGTTTGTAATGTTTTTTTAAACATCTAGACAAATACAAACAATGAATGCTCCCTTAACAGTTTACAAGGCAAGTGCAGGTTCTGGTAAAACATTTACATTGACAATAGAATATATCAAGTTGTTAATTAAGGACCCTTTGTCGTATAAACAAATCCTAGCTGTAACCTTTACGAACAAAGCAACAGAAGAAATGAAGATGCGAATACTAAGTCAATTGTATGGACTTTCACGTCTTCTCCCCGACTCTAACGCTTATTTAGAAATCATAAAAGAAAGATACTGAGCTTTCAGAAGAACAGATTAGACAACGTTCTTCGTTAGCTTTGGGCTACCTCATTCACAACTATTCGTATTTTTCAAATACAAACAATTGATACTTTTTTTCAAGGTGTTTTGAACAACTTAGCCCGTGAATTGGATCTAACAGCAAGACTTCGTGTGACTCTTAACGATGAACAACTGAAAAGAAAGGGCTGTAGATAGATTGATAGAAGAGCTAGATCCTAAGAATAAAGTATTGAAATGGGTGCTCGATTTGCTTGAAGAAAACCAAGAAGAAAAACAAGGCTTGGAATATTATATCAGAGCTTAAGTCGTTTGGAAAGAATATCTTTTTCAGACTTATACAAGCAAAATGAAAAGACAATTGTCTAGCTTTTTTTAGAAGACGAAAAACAAGGTTAAGGAGTTTAGAAAGCACACTTATTAAAGTAAGAGAAGAGTCTATTGAAAAAGTTAGATAAAGGCGTTGCGGCTTTCTTTGACATTCTAAATGAATCTGGATTAGACATCACTGACTTCAAAAAAATGGAGCAAGAGGAGTACCTAGTTACTTCCTAACTTTACAAAAAAACAAGAGTACACTAAGACTAATTTCCCGACGAAAAACAGCTTTAAACGGCTTAACAAGTTCAGACGCATGGATTAGCAAAAAGCGGTGAAGAAAAGAAGCCTTACCTACGCAGTTTGGTAGAACAACGCCTCATGCCACTATTGAATGACGTCGAAAAGTATGCGTGTTCCAGTTACCAAGACTATTCTTTCTGTCACTCTAACACTGCAACATCTCAATAAAGCTTCGATTGCTTAGTAACATCGAAAAGAAAGTACATGAGATCAATAACGAGAACAATCAGTTCTTATTAAGCGACACTCAAATGCTCTTAAACTCTATGATTGAGGAGTCGGATTCGCCCTTTTTGTTCGAAAAAAAATAGGCACTCGACTAGAACATATCATGATAGATGAGTTTCAAGATACAAGTACTACGCAATGGAAAAAAACTTTAAAATACTCCTTAATGAGTGCTTGAGTCATGCCGAAAAGTAGTAACCTTATCGTTGGAGATGTTAAGCAAAGCATTTACAGATGGAGAAACGGTGACTGGAAATTGCTTAACAATATTAACCAAGAATTCAATCATTCTGAGGACGTTTTAGATATAAAAAACCTCACAACTAATTATCGTTCAAGTCGCAACATCATCACTTTTAACAATGCTTTCTTTAACGCTTTGGTGGAAACTGAAGCAAGAATATTACATGATATATCTGAAAAAGAGGAAGAACAGCTAAAAAGTGCTTATAGTGATGTGGCGCAATTAGTTCCAAAAGAGCAAGCCCAATAAAGGCTATGTGCAAATAGAATTGCTCAAAAAAAGAGGTGTATGAAGAAGAGACTCTCGCACAAACTAAAGCCATTATTCAAGACCTTTTTAAACAAAGGAGCACAGCCAAAAAGACATCGCATATCATTCATCGTAAGAACGATAAGCTACAAGAAATAGCTAATTATTTAATGAATGAAATGCCCCATTTGCACTTTGTTTCGTCAGAAGCATTTAAGATTTGCTCTTCAAGTGCAGTGAATATCATTATAAAAGGCATTGCAATTCTTAGTGAATAATGATGATAAACTGGCATTAGCAGAATTGGTTCAGACCTATCAAACAGAGGTATTACAAAACAAAGACATCGACTCTTTAATGGTTGAGAATAGAGATTGTCTTGAAAATTCTATTACCCAAGTCCTTTCTATAGCAATATAAATGAGCTTAGAGAACTTGCCTTATTGAATTTAATAGAAACCATATTCAATGCTTTTTTTCGTTAGATACTTTAAAGGAACAAACAAGCTATGTTTGCACATTCTACGACAAAGTGAATGAGTTTATCACTGACAATGGCTCTAACTTACCATTATTCTTAAATCAATGGGAAGATGATTTATATAACACAACCATATCAACTGAGCAACTAGATGGTATTACTCTCATCACAATCCACAAGTGTAAGGGTCTGGAATACAAGCATGTTATCATGCCATTCTGCGACTGGAAGCTTAAACAAGATGCGACAATGCTTTTTCAAAACACCTGAAGCTCCATTCTCACAGATACCTATTCTGCCTATATATAACTCAAGAAACAAAATGATGAACACCATCTTTGAGTCGCAATATATAGAAGAATACTCGCAAACGATTGTGGATAACCTCAATATGTTGTATGTAGCTTTCACTCGAGCATGCGACAGTTTGTTTGTTATATCATGCACCAAACAAAACATTTCATATCGTGCTAGCTCTATAGAAGCTGCAATTAGAAATATAAAAGAGCAATTGCCAGACTGCACTATCATTGATGAACTAGACAAAGATGATTGCTATTTTAAGTTTGAATATGGCCAATTAGAGGTTGAAGTGAAGCAAAAGGAGGAAGAGAAGTCGATGAATATCTTTAAAACTCCTGTTATTTCGCACCAAATAGATATAAAGAACTATGCAGAAAAGGCATCTTTCTTACAGAGTAATAAGAGTAATGAGTATCTAAAAGGAGAAGAAACTGAGTCTAAACAACAGCAATATATAGAGTTAGGACAGGTTCTTCACAAGATATTCTCACAGATAAAGACGAAAAGAAGATATTGCTTATGCTATCGAAGAATTGAACTATGAAGGCGTAATTGATAACAAAAAGATAAACAAAGAGAAATTTACAAGACCTTATATATAAACGCTTTGAGAACCCAACTGTAGAGGAATGGTTTAGCGATAAGTGGACTGTTTTTCAACGAATGTGCGATCCTTAGCGTTGATCCTACAACCAATTCAGTTATTAAAAGACGCCCCGACAGGGTGATATACGATGGAGATCAGATGATAGTTATCGACTTTAAGTTTGGCTCTCCCAAAGATATTTATATCCAACAGATAGAGAGTTATATGACTCTTCTTAAGGAAATGGGTTATAAAAAGATTAAAGGTTATTTGTGGTTTGTATACTCTAACAATATAAAAGAGGTGAAATGATGAACTTTTTAGAAGCAGTTGCAAAAAGATATTATAGCGAAATATGGAACCAATTTGGCTGATATCGCCATTGTATTTCCCAACAAACGTGCAGCATTATTTATGAATGAATACCTTGCACGCATTGCAAATAAACCGCTATGGAGCCCTTCATATCTAACAATTAGTGACCTTTTTCTATCGCAATACCGATTTAGTTGTAGGCGATCAGATTAAACTTGTATGTGATCTTCATCGTTCTTTTACAGAATGTACGGGCTTAGATGAGACCTTAGATCATTTCTTTAACTGGGGACAATTATTGCTTTCAGACTTTGATGACGTTGATAAAAAAACATGGCAGAAGCATCTAAAAGTGTTTGCAAACATACAGAACTTGCACGAATTAGACGATATTTCTTACTTGTCTGAACAGCAAAAAGAGATTATAAAGAAATTCTTTATCAACTTCAAAGACAACCATAATTCTGAGCTAAAGCAACGCTTCTTTGAAATCTATGGAGCAAACTTGAGGATATTTATAACAACTTTAATGCACGCTTAAAGCAACAAGGTATTAGCTATGAAGGAGCTATTTATAGGGAAGTTATTGAGCAAAAGAATCTTGATTTGCCTCATAAACACTACTTATTTGTAGGCTTTAACCTCCTACAAAAGGTGGAACAAGAGCTGTTTAACATCATTAAGAAAGAAGGAAAGGCTCAATTTTTATTGGGACTTCGACAAAGTATTATACCACAAACAACCAACAAGAAGCTGGTTATTACATCAAACAATACTTATCAATATACCCTAATGAGCTTGACAATAGCGATGATTCGATATACAATTGTTTTAAAAACGAGAAAGACATCACATACATTTCTGCCACAACTAATAATATACAGGCCCGTAATATAGCTGATTGGCTACAACAAAATGATAGAATAAAGGCAGGAAAGGATACCGTTATTGTTCTTTGCGACGAAACTTTATTACCCACAGTGCTACACTGTTTGCCCGAAGAAGTAGACAAAGTGAACATCACAATGGGCTTTTCCTTTACAACAAACTCACATCAGTTCGCTTGTAAAGAGCCTCATCACACTACAATTAATAGGTAAGATTAATAACGAAGATCGATTCCGTTTGAAATATGTTGATGAGATTCTAAATCATCCTTACTGCCATTATATATCTGAAAAGAATAAGGAGTTGTATTCAAATCTGCACAAAAAGCATAATTACTATCCCACTTCTGAAGAGCTGCAGATAGACGATTGTCTTGCTAAGGTGTTCTCATCGCCAGCCAATATACACGAAACTCATTTTGCATCACTTGTCGATTGGATTATAGAAATTGTAGAACTCATTGGCAATAACACCAAAGAAGCAAATGATCCACTACTAAAAGAGTCGGTATTTAGAATGTTTACACTGCTCAATAGGGTGAGTTCTCTTATTAAAAGTAACGACTTAGTTGTAGACCTTGTGACCTTAAAGGGCGTAATAGATCAGTTTATTCAATCTACAACCATTCCTTTCCATGGTGAACCTATCGAAGGAATACAGATTATGGGAGTGCTAGAAACTCGTAATCTCGACTTCAAACACATTCTAATGATATCGTGTAACGAGGGAAATATGCCCAAGTCGATTCACGACTCATCATTCATTCCCTATTCAATACGCAAAGCATACAACCTAACAATTATCGATCATAAGATCGCTATCTTTGCTTATTACTTCTATAGACTTATCCAAAGAGCCCAAGATATCACGATTTCATATAACAGTGGAACTGCATTTGGACAGAATTCAGAAATGAGTCGCTTTATGATTCAGCTCATGGTAGAGAGCAAGCACTCTATAAAAAGACAATCATTGCTCACCAATCAATATCTAGAACCAACTCAAAACAAATGTATTTCAAAGTCAAAAGAGATTATGAATATTCTCAATGGCATTGAAAAGATATCACCTTCAGCTATCAACGAGTATCTAAAATGCCCGTTTAAGTTCTATTATAGTAAGATATTAGGCATTAGAGAGCCTGAGATTGAGCAAGAAGGAGCCTTAGATAACAGAACTTATGGAAATGTTTATCATAGGTCTGCCGAGCTGATTTACCAAAAGATAATGGATAAAAATAATGTCGTTTCAAAAGAAAGTATTGAAAAGATACGCAAAAGTAGAGTGACAATTGAACTTTGTGTAGATGAAGCTTTCAGCGAACTCGTATTTAAAACAACTTCTTCAAAGTATCGTCCTAAGTATAATGGTTTACAACTTGTTAACCGAGAGAGCATTATTAACTATCTAATAAAAATGCTCCAACAAGATGAAAAGTCTGCTCCTATCACCATAAAGGGACTTGAGTTGCGCATTAATTCAGAGATTTCGTTCATTAGTAACAACGAAAAGAGAAGTTTAATAATCAAGGGTTTCATTGATAGACTAGACGAAGTGCGTCACGAAAGTGAAGGAAGAATGATAAGAGTTATCGACTATAAGACAGGTAGACCTAGCTTAAAAGCAGCCCAAAGACATTGAAGATGTGTTTAATAGAACAAAGATTCACGAGACAAAAGCAGACTATTATCTACAAACAATGCTCTATTCTAATGTTGTAAGAGATAATATTGAACTGAATAAAGAACAACTTCCTGTGAGTCCATGCCTTGTATATATTCAAAATATAGGCTCTGAAACAAACAAAATTCACTTAGAATTGAAGAATGAACCTATATATGATATCAAAGCCATATCAAATAGATTTTATGGCAAATCTTCAAGGAGTACTTGGTGAAATCTTTAATAGTGAGATCCCATTTACCGCTACTCAAGATACATATTGGTGCAAATACTGTCCCTTATAGTAAACTATGTATCGAGAAACGACAACAGCAAGAACAGCCAAGTCAATAAATCTCATCTCGCACATACATATATAATAGGTATTCAACTCAGTGCTTTAAATATCTATTTGCGATATAGAATCCTATTTAAAAGGGAGCGTAAGCAAACACAAGCTACGCTCCCTTTATTTATAGTTATTCTGAAACAGGATTCCAATTTCATTGCTATTGCTTTATAAAAGCATATCTTTTACACTGTAAATGCAATGCTTTTTACCACCTAATTACATTGCTTTTTATTTTTGCTTACACAATGCTCTTATAATAAAAAAAGGAAAATGAGCAGCAACACACATCCTTAAAAAAATACTAAATAAGAGAATTAATATCATCTTATATTCTTGTTTACAATGATTTTTTTATAACTTTGCATCTACATTTTAACAACACATGTTTCTATCCAGGAAACATTTTTTTATTTCAACAACATTTTATATATACAGATGTATAGTAAAGACGTATTAACATCCAAAAGTATATCTCAGCTCGAGGATATAGCTAAAGAAATAGGTGCCGAAATCAAGTCAGATTTCAACCATGAAGAAATTATTTACGCTATTCTAGACCGTCAAGCAGTTGTCGAAGGTAATAAAAAAATCCTTTGGGAACAACAAGAAAAAAAGAACAAGAATAGCAAAGAAAGAAACCGATCGAGTTTATTCTGTTAACGGAAAAGAAGGCGAAAACTTTGATGTAAAGAAAAATAAAAAATCAGTAGAACAACCTTCTTTATTTAAAGAAAAGAAAACAGAAAACGAATCAACAACAACCTCTACTAGCGATAAAGAAATAACAGCCGAAGAACAACTTGCAAAGATTCCTAAGCATAGAGGACGTAAAACAAAGAAAGAACTTGAGCTTCTTGCACAAATAGAGAAGCAAGAAGAGGAGAAAAAATTAAAGGAACAAGAATCTCAAGAACAAGAACCTGTAGCACAAGAAGCTACTCCTGAGGTTGAAACTCCTACAACAATTCAAGAAGAACCCACCGTTTCTGAAGAAAAATTTTTGTACCTGAAGCAGCATTCTCTGCAAATGAATTACCAAGCGATTCAGAAGCACTCAATCAAGATAATACACTTATTCAACAGCTTCAAGAGAAGATAAACTCTCATAATGAAGCACAAGAAGCACCCCAAGAGGTATACCCTGAGGGTGTTTGGGAAGGTGATCCAGGAGACGGAACTGACTTTATTACAGTAGTAGACATACCTATCGAAGATCAAGGTGCAATGCCTACATACGACATTTTCGATAATCCTACTACTCCACTTGCAGCTAGTTCTATTGCACCTACAGCAAACTTGATTGAAGAACCACAACAAAGTTACGACTTTTCAGATATCATTACGTCATCAGGAGTATTAGAAATAATGCCTGATGGATATGGTTTCTTGCGCTCTAGTGATTACAACTATCTTTCATCTCCTGATGATATATATGTTGCAACATCATTTATTAAGCGATATGGACTAAAGACTGGCGATGTAGTTTACTGCCATGTACGTCCTCCACACGATGGAGAAAAGTACTTTCCACTAACAAGTATCGATAAGATTAATGGTAGAAACCCATCTGAAGTGCGTGATAGAATATCATTTGAGCACCTCACTCCACTCTTTCCAGATGAGAAATTCGATCTTTGTGGCGATAGAAGTACAACCAATTTAAGTACTAGAATAGTTGATCTTTTCTCTCCAATAGGAAAAGGACAACGTGCTCTTATAGTTGCACAACCTAAGACTGGTAAAGACAATATTAATGAAAGATATTGCTAATGCCATTGCAGCTAATCACCCAGAAGCATACTTAATGATGCTATTAATTGACGAACGTCCCTGAAGAAGTTACCGATATGGCTCGCACTGTCAATGCTGAAGTAATCGCATCTACATTCGATGAGCCTGCAGAAAGACATGTAAAGATTGCTGGTATCGTACTAGAAAAGGCTAAAAGAATGGTTGAATGCGGCCACGACGTAGTGATATTTCTAGATTCTATCACTCGTTTAGCACGAGCATACAATACAGTTTCGCCTGCTTCTGGAAAGGTATTAACTGGTGGTGTCGATGCAAATGCACTTCAAAAAGCCTAAGCGTTTCTTCGGTGCAGCACGTAATATCGAAGGCGGAGGCTCATTAACTATCATCGCAACTGCATTGATTGACACTGGAAGTAAAGATGGATGAAGTGATCTTTGAAGAGTTTAAAGGTACTGGAAATATGGAACTTCAACTTGATAGATCACTATCAAATAAACGCATATTCCCTGCAGTTAACCTTGTTGCATCAAGCACTAGACGTGATGATTTACTACAAGATAGAACAACACTTGATAGAATGTGGATTCTTCGTAAGTACATTTCTGATATGAATCCTATTGAAGCTATGAATTCAATACATAACAGAATGACCACAACTCACGACAACGAAGAATTCTTATTGTCAATGAATTCATAAGAATGAACAACTATATCGAATTAAAAGGAGCTCGTGTTAATAACCTAAAGAACGTGAGTCTTAATATACCTAGAAACAAATTCATCGTTATATCGGGTGTTTCTGGGTCAGGAAAGTCATCACTTGCCTTTGATACTTTATATGCAGAAGGACAAAAGAAGATATGTAGAATCATTGTCATCTTATGCTAGACAATTCTTAGGTAGAATGAGTAAGCCTGATATTGACTATATAAAAGGACTCCCACCAGCTATTGCAATTGAGCAAAAAGTTAATTCTAGAAACCCAAGAAGTACTGTAGGTACATCAACAGAGATATACGAATACCTTCGACTTCTATATGCCCGAATAGGCAAAACCTTCTCTCCTGTCAGTGGAAAGGAAGTAAAAAAGCATACTATAGATGATATTTTAAATAAAATTTCATCATTTTCTAATGGTACAAAGTTTACCATTATGGCTCCCTTTCAACAAGATAAAGGAAAAGAATTAACGAGTCAATTGGGACTATTACAGCAGGAAGGATATAGCAGAATATGGTGTAATGACGAGTTTTATCGCATAGATGATGTTCTAGAAGATACTAGTTTTGCTAAACAATATCCCTGTTGATAAGATTGCACTTTTTAATCGATAGACTTTCAAAAAGCGACGATCAAGAGTTCGTTTCTCGTGCAACTGATTCAATAGAAACAGCATTATACGAAGGAAACGGAACTTGCTTGGTCATGATGTTACCATCAAATATCATCTATCAGTTCTCTACTGTGTTTGAAGAAGATGGTATAACATTCGAGGAACCCAATAATAATATGTTCTCATTCAACTCTCCTTTGGGCGCATGTCCTAAGTGTGAAGGGTTTGGAAACATTATAGGTATAGACGAAAAGTTGGTCATTCCCAAAACATCTTTAAGCGTTTACGACGGATGTGTGCAGCCTTGGAGAGGCGAAAAGGTTGGAATTTGGAAAGACGAGTTTATTAGAAGAGCTCCAAAAGATAACTTTCCGATATTCGAACCCTACTATGCTCTATCACAAGAGCAAAAAGATCAACTTTGGAACGGATTGCCTTCAGAACAACACTTACCATTAAAAGAACGTATATGCATCAACGCTTTATTCCTAGTTCTTAAGGAAAGCATATATAAAATGCAAAGTCGTTTTATGATAAGTCGATTTCTCTGGCAAGACAACATGCCCCTGAATGCCATGGCACTCGCTTAAAGAAAAGAGGCGAATTGGGTAAAGATAAATGGAATGAGTATCACAGACTTAGTCCAAATGCCCATTGCAAATCTTATCGAATGGTTTAACCATTTAGAGCTAACAGAGCAAGAACAAGCCATCGGAAAACGTCTTCTCATAGAAATAAAGAATAGACTTTCGTTCTTAAGAGATGTTGGATTAGGCTATTTAACGCTCAATAGAGCATCTAATTCGCTAAGTGGTGGAGAAAGTCAACGCATCAATCTCACCACATCTCTTGGCAGTTCACTTGTTGGTTCGCTATATATTCTAGACGAACCAAGTATTGGTTTGCACACAAGAGATACCGAACGACTCATCAAAGTACTAAAAGAACTACAATCATTAGGCAACACTGTTGATTGTTGTTGAGCACGATTCGGATATGATTAACGCAGCCGATCATCTTATTGACGTTGGTCCTAACGCTGGAAGACTAGGTGGTGAGATCGTATTTAACGATGAGTTAAAGGTTATTCTCGATGGAAATATCAATGAATTAGTTCAGAAATACCCTCATTCTCATACCCTTAAAGTATTTGAAAGGTGTAGAAAAGATTTCAACTCCCGCATTAAGAAGAGCATGGAATCAATCTATTTTACTTACAGGAGCACGAATGAACAACCTGAAAGGAGTTGATATTGAAATTCCATTAAACGCCTTTACCGTTGTAACAGGTGTGAGTGGTTCGGGTAAATCGTCGTTAATTAAAGGAACATTATACCCTGCTTTGAAACGTCATTTAGATGAAACTGCAGACCTACCAGGCGAGTATAACGAACTAAAAGGAGATTGGGAAAGCATTAAGCACGTTGAGTTTGTAGACCAAAACCCTATTGGAAAGAGCTCAAGATCTAACCCTGCAACCTACGTTAAGGCTTATGATGCCATTCGACAGCTATTTGCAGAGCAACCATTAGCGAAACAAATGGGCTTTCTCTCCACAATATTTCTCATTCAATGCAGATGGTGGAAGATGTGAAGAATGTAAGGGAGCGGGTGTTATTACTGTTGAAATGCAGTTTATGGCAGACCTTGTTTTAGAGTGTGATGTATGTCATGGACAACGCTTTAAAGCAAGATATTCTATCGGTAATGGTAGATGGAAAGAATATAAATGATATTCTAAACTTAACTGTTTCTGAAGCGATTGAATTCTTTACACAGCATAAACAAAAGTCTGTTGTAAATAAATTAAAGCCTTTAGAAGATGTTGGACTAGGATATATCAAGCTAGGTCAAAGCTCATCTACATTGTCTGGAGGTGAAAGTCAGCGTGTAAAATTAGCTTATTTCATAGGACTCGAGAAACAAGAGCCTACGATGTTTATCTTTGATGAGCCCACAACAGGACTTCATATCAATGATATTAAAAAGCTTTTGGCTGCTTTTGATGCACTAATTGCACGTGGTCACAGCATTCTTGTTATTGAACACAATCTAGAAGTAGCAAAATGTGCAGACTATATCATCGATTTGGGACCCGAAGGAGGTGATAAAGGAGGTAAACTTGTATTCCAAGGAACTCCCAGAAAACCTTGTAAAATCAAAAGAAAGTATCACAGGAAAAGTACTTAAAAGACCTACTTTCTAAGAGATAATCCAAGAATAATAGATAATAAAACATTATCAAAGTACGAGCAATATAAAAATACAACTATCTAGCAATGGATAAGTTATTTTTATGTTGCTCGTTTCTTTTACATCTTCATCGCTCTCCTATCAGCTTTTTAGATTAACATACTTTATCCTTTAGAAACTTCAATTCTTTACTCCCCTATCTAAGTCACAACTCACAGCCCTTTTTAGAATACTTTTTTACCCCTCAAAGGATATAATATATCTTCTACTTTTTTATTAACTTCATACACCTAAAAATCCTCTTTCTAGTATTCTAGAAATAAGATTTATTGCTTAATAAAAAAACCTATATACTCTACTCTAAAAAGCAATTCTTTTTACATGCTAATAGCATTGAGATTACATTGTAAAAAGCATTGTTATTACATTACAAAAAGTATAGCTTTTAAAATAGGAAAGCTGTTTCCTTTATCAAATAACTTCAAATCTACTACATTCAATATATAAGTAAATTTCTCTCAACCTCTTATATATTAAAAAAACTTACAGATTTATAAATTTAAATCAAATAATTAAATTTTTGGAATATAATCTCTTAGAACACACCATTTCATTAAGATACCTATTTACTATAATCTTTCCAGACAAATTAAGTACCCTCTGCATTGAGTAATTCTTGCAGACTATTTATTAATGATTTCTATTTTATTTACATTTAAATTATAATTAAACGTTAATATGACTTTTACATTTGCAAGAATAAAGCAAAGAATAATCTAAAAAAAACATTGCGATACGAGTTCACACTATATATACTAAAGAATGCCCAACTCTTCACAGAGCTAGGCATTTAAACCAATAGGTATTAGTCTTTTTAAAGGTAAAAAGATTGTATTCAGGATAACGTGTACAAAGATAATCTTTTTTTAGGGTAAAAAGACCAAATATTTCGGAAAGATAATTATATTTTTTACATTAAAAAAAGAAATATTAAAAATCACCCTTATCAAACGTAAAGGCAAAACCATAGTTATATATAATTATTAGCTAAAAAGAAAAAGCCTTTAAAATAGGCACTTTCGAAAAGGAACAAAAAAATAAAAAGATATTTAATTTACTCTCCATCTAAATATCATGACAAACAACAATCGCATAAAAAAACAAATTAAATAAAGTGCATTAATAATGTAAGAAAACCTCTTTTTATTGCTTTGTTCTTCTCCCTATTTTTAAGTATCTTTGCACGCATAATTAACATCATAAAGTTTATGACAACATTAGAAGGTAACAATACAGAAGAAAAGAAAACTTTTAAGTTTTTGTAGAACAATTGATTGAACAAGACCTTGCAGAAGGTAAGAACGGAGGTAGAATTCAAACACGTTTTCCACCCAGAACCAAAATGGTTATCTTCATATAGGACACGCCAAAGCGATTTGTATGGACTTTGGTGCTGCAGAGAAATATAAAGGTATTTGTAACCTAAGATTCGATGATACCAACCCAAGTAAAGAGAATAATGAATATGTAGATAATATTCTTAACGACATTAAATGGTTGGGCTTTAAATGGGAAAACATTTATTATGCATCGGATTATTTCGAAAAATTATGGGAATTTGCAGAATGGCTCATCAATAAAGGCCTTGCTTATATCGATGAACAAAGCGCAGAAGAAATAGCAAAACAAAAGGGAACTCCAACAACTCCTGGTGTTAATTCTCCTTATAGAGATCGCCCTATTGAAGAGAGTTTGACTCTTTTTAGAGCAATGAATACTCCTGAAGCAGTTGAAGGTAGCATGGTATTGCGTGCTAAACTCGATATGGCTAACTCTAATATGCACTTCCGTGACCCTATCATTTATCGTATAATACATACTCCACACCATAGAACTGGAACTAAATGGAATGCATATCCAATGTATGATTTCGCACACGGACAAAGCGATTACTTTGAAGGTGTAACTCATTCTATATGTACTCTTGAGTTTGTTCCTCATCGTCCATTATACGATAAGTTTGTTGATTTCTTGAAAGAAAAAGACAATCAAATGGACAACCTACACGATAATCGTCCTCGACAGATTGAGTTTAACCGCTTGAAACCTCACCTATACAATGATGAGTAAGCGCAAACTCCTTGCTTTAGTCGAAGAAAATCTAGTGTCAGGATGGGACGATCCACGTATGCCTACATTGTGTGGAATGCGCAGAAGAGGCTATTCTCCTGAAAGTATACGTAACTTTATTGATTCAATTGGATACACTAAGTTCGACGCTCTCAATGACATGGCATTATTAGAGGCTGCTGTTAGAGATGATTTGAACAAGAAAGCAATTCGTGTTTCTGCTGTACTTAACCCTGTTAAAGCTAGTTATTACTAACTATCCTGAAGGTGAAATAGAGCAATTAGAGGCAGTAGATAACCCTGAAGACGAAAACAGTAAGACTCATACTATTGCCTTCTCAAAGAACTTATGGATTGAAAGAGAAGACTTTATGGAAGACGCTCCAAAGAAATTCTTCCGTATGTCACCAGGCAAAGAGGTACGTTTAAAAAATGCTTATATCGTTAAATGTACTGGATGTACAAAAGATGCTGAAGGCAATATCGTTGAAATTCAAGCTGAATATGACCCAACAAGCAAGAGTGGACTTGAGGGAGCGAACCGCAAAGTTAAAGGAACTCTACACTGGGTGTCAGCAGATCAATGCAAGAAAGCAGAGGTTAGAATATACGATAGATTATTTAATGTAGAAAATCCCCTCGGCAGATGAGAGAGATTTCAGAGAGCTATTAAATCCTGAAAGTAAGACTGTTCTAACCGATTGTTATATCGAAGATTATGCAGCAGATATGCAACCAGGACAATATTTGCAGTTCCAAAGAATTGGATACTTTATGAAAGACCTCGATTCTACAAATGAACAACCAATCTTTAACAAAACTGTTGGTTTGAAAGATACATGGGCTAAAACAAAAATAAAGGATAGGAAATAATGGATTGGTTCACAAGTATAATAGACCAAATAAGAAACTTTCCGGAACTGCTTAACACGCTTTTTAGAGCATTTAAATTATGGAACTATCTTCTTTTTAATGCTTCTTGAAAGTACAGTTATCCCTGTTCCGTCGGAGTTTGTGGTGTCTCCTGCAGCCTATAAAGCTGCTTCTGGAGAGCTAAATGTATGGCTTGTTATCTTATTCGCAACACTTGGAGCGAAATGTAGGTGCATCAATTAACTACATTGCAGGCTACTATTTAGGAAGACCTGTTATCTATCGCTTTGCTAATAGCAAATGGGGTAAGATGTGTTTGCTTAACCAAGAGAAGGTAGAAAAGAGTGAAAAGTATTTTCGATAAGAATGGAAAAGCTGCCACAATAACAGGTCGTTTAATTCCAGGTATTAGACACTTGATATCTATTCCTGCAGGACTTGCACGAATGAACTATTGGAAATTCTTGCTTTACACAACCATTGGAGCAACTGTTTGGCACTCTATTCTAGCAGCAATGGGTTGGTATCTTCATTCAATAGTACCTCAAGAACAACTCCATGAGAAGATAATGGAATACGGAGAGTATATCAAATTCATTATTCTTGGTATCGCTGTTATTGCTATTCTCTTCTTCTTAGTAAAGAGAATAGTAAAGAATAAGAAGAAAGAAGCTTTAGTTGAAAGAAAATAGAACGATTGATATTGAATCGCAAGATATTTAATTAAGAATCGTTCTTTATAAAAAATAAGAGAGAAGTCGCTCATATTTGAAATTCAAAATGAGCGACTTCTTATTTTAATATATTTGAAATCGAAATATGATCTATTGAGAAATGAAAATGCTAATAAAGCCTTTATGCTTTCGCTTTAAGCTTTCCTTGTACCAATCAAATAAAGCGTTGAACTCCTTCTTCAATCTCTACACTATGACGCCAACCAAGCGCATTTAGCTTTTTTTCAACACTAATCAACTTGCGTGGTGTACCATCAGGTTTTGAGGTGTCAAAGCAAATCTCTCCACTGAAAATCAACCACCTTTCTTAACTAAGAAAGCCAAGTCTTTTATTGTTATCTCTTTACCAGTTCCGATATTAATATGGCAGTTTCTAATTTCTCCTAGAGATGGTATTGCTCCTCCTCTACCCACACTTTCATTTCTATCAACAATGCCATCAGCCTTTGAGCCATAGCAAACAGAAGAGTATTTGTCAATTCCTATTATATCTTTAAAGTCGATATTTAATAGCAAATGCACACAAGCATCAGCCATATCTTCGCTCCATAAGAACTCACGCAAAGGTGTTCCAGTACCCCAAAGCTCAACTTTATTATCAGAAATGCCATACTTTTTCCAATGTAGATAAAATCACATCTTTATCACATTCACCATTAACTCCAACCACAGGGACGCAGATTTAAGTCTTGTTTTATCGAATTCCAATCATTTTCATGAATAAGTTTTTGCAAGATAAATCTTACGCATCATTGCAGGCATAACATGACTATTCTCTAAATGAAAGTTATCATTTGGACCATAAAGATTCGTTGGCATCACTGCAATATAATTGGTTCCATATTGCAAGTTATAGCTTTCGCACATCTTTAAGCCCGCAATTTTTTTGCAATAGCATACTCCTCATTAGTATATTCAAGCGGTCCTGTTAATAACGATTCTTCAGTTATTGGCTGTGGAGCTGCTTTGGGATAGATACATGTTGAGCCCAAAAACAAGAGTTTTTTCACGCCATGTTTATAGGCCTGCCCTATTACATTGCACTGCATTTGCATATTTTTGCATAATGAAATCAGCACGATATATAGAGTTAGCCATAATGCCTCCAACAAATGCAGCGGCAAGAACTACCACCTCAGGACGTTCCTTTTTCAAAGAAAGAAGCAACGCTATTTTTGGTCTGTTAAGTCGAGTTCAGAGTGTGTTTTACCAATAAGATTATGATAACCTCTATTCTTTAGGTTCTTCCAAATAGCCGAACCAACCAGTCCTCTGTGTCCTGCAACATATATTTTGGTATCTTTCGATAGCATACTTACGATATTATTAGAGTTTAATCTTTATGGTGTAATTTATCAACATACTCCAAATCGTGTTGCACCATCAATCGAACTAACTCTTTAAATGATGTCTTTGTTGGATTCCAACCAAGCTTTTTCTTTTTGCTTTAGAAGGGTCTCCTAAGAGCTGTTCTACCTCACATGGACGGAAATATTTAGGGTCTACTTCAACCAACACACGATTAGTTGCGACATCAATACCACGTTCTTCTACTCCACTTCCTTCCCAACGAAGTTCTATTCCTGCTTCTTTAAAAGCTAAATCGCAGAACTCTCGCACGGTATGCATCTCTCCTGTTGCAATAACAAAGTCGTCTGCTTCAGGCTGTTGAAGCATCAACCACATACATTCTACATAATCTTTAGCATATCCCCAATCACGTCTTGCATCTAAATTACCTAGATATAGTTTATCTTGATAACCCTTTGCGATGCGTGAAGCTGCAAGAGTTATCTTTCGAGTTACGAAAGTTTCACCTCGACGTTCACCTTCATGATTGAATAATATACCATTACAACAATACATTCCATAGCTTTCTCTATAGTTCTTTACTATCCAATAGCCATATAATTTAGCTACTGCATAAGGAGAACAGGGGATAAAATGGGGTTGTTTCTCTTTGTGGAATTTCTTGTACTTTACCATATAATTCAGATGTTGAAGCCTGATATATACGACAAGTTTTATCGAGTTGACAGATACGAACAGCCTCTAACAAGCGCAAAACACCAATAGCATCGGTATCTGCAGTGTATTCTGGCACATCAAAAGACACCTTTACATGGCTTTGTGCTGCAAGATTATAAATTTCAGTAGGACGAATTTCGCCAATAATTCTAATCAAAGAAGAAGAGTCTGTCATATCTGCCCAATGCAAATTAACGAGTCTTTTCTGCTTCATATCTCTCACCCACTCGTCTAAATACAAGTGTTCTATACGACCAGTGTTAAAAGATGACGATCTTCTTAATAGTCCATGAACTTCATATCCTTTATCTATTAGGAACTCTGCAAGATGAGAACCATCTTGACCAGTAATGCCTGTAATAAGTGCTACCTTTTGATTCATTGCTTTCTTTCTATCAATTTTTCATCACGAAACTGTCTGATTCGTTGTTCTTCAGACATCTTACATATTAATAATTTACCATCTTGTTCTGCCACAATATATCCATCTAAGCCTTGAATAATTACTTGCTTAGCTTGTGTGGTGTGAATGATACAGTTGCGAGATTCAAATAATTTGATATTCTCTCCTATACAACTGTTTCCATAGAGGTCGTTCTTTGTGTGCATAAGTAGTGATCCCCATGTACCAAGATCACTCCAACCAAAGTCTGATGGGAATACAAATATCTCGTCAACTTTCTCCATAATGGCATAATCCACAGATATATTCTCGCATTCAGGATATCGTCTATCAATTTCTTCTTGCTCTTTTTCAGTTCCATAGATGGGCAACATTCCTTCAAAAAAATATTGCTCATTGCAGGCTGATAAATGCGGAATGCATTGACAATAGTACTTACATTCCAAATAAATATACCTGAATTCCAAAAAAATAGTTATTGTGTTGAATATACTCTGTAGCTGTTTCTAAATCGGGTTTTTCACGAAAAGAATCAACTCTAAAGATTTCGTTATTAAGTGGAGAACCTAAGCGTAAGTCTGCCTGAATGTATCCATATCCTGTTTCAGGACGTGTTGGTTTCATTCCAAGAGTTACGATAGAATCAGTTTCGCTCGTAAATTTTAGAGATGCTGTGATAACTCTTCTAAACTCATCTACATCGGTTACAATAGCATCACTTGGTGCAACAACAATGTTTGCTTTAGGATCTTGCGACTTAATACGCCAACTTACATAAGCAATACATGGTGCGGTGTTACGACGACAAGGTTCTAACAAAATATTAGACTCATTGAGTTCAGGAAGTTGTTCCTTTACTAATGACAAATATTTACGATTGGTTACAACCCAAATATTTTCTTTTTGGGCATATTCCACTAAATCTATCGATTGTCAATTGTATTAAAGTGCGTCCAACTCCTAATACATCTATAAATTGTTTAGGTACATCTGCAGTGCTCATAGGCCAAAAACCTACTGCCTACGCCACCTGCCATTATCACCAAATGATTATTATTGTGACTCATAGGTATCTCTTCTTTTATAATCTACAAATATAGTATAAATAATCTGATTATAGAAATTTTTAAACGCTGTTTTTTTATTCTATAACTTCGATAAACAAAGGTTCTTAGGCTTATCTTTCATTGTTCGATAGGAGTGTTTTTATTTATAACATAAATTGCCCTCTTTCTATTTGGTTAGGTTTCAAAAAGCAATGCTTTCACGAGGTAAAAGCTATCTTCTTAGATCACAATTGTAATGCTTTTTATGATGTAAGAGCTATGCTTTTTATGACGAGAAAATAAACCTCTATTTATGCAAAAATATATTATGTAATAAGGCAAGAAAAAGGGTTATTAGAAAATAGTTAAGATAAGAAATAGACATAAAAAAAGAAAGGTACAGTACTCATTGTAGTAAGAAATTACTCAACAAAAAAACTATACCTTTTCGTTATCTGTGACTCTCGTTTATATTGCAAACGAGATCTATTTTATTTTTCAATTAACCGAAGTTATCGAACATAATGCTCTCAGGTTCAACACCAATGCTATACAACATATCTTGTACTGCCTTAGACATTGGGCCAGGACCACACATGTAATATTCAATATCTTCAGGTGCATCGTGATCTTTAAGGTATGTTTCGTACATTACTTGGTGTACAAATCCTGCTGTATAAGGAACTCCTGCTTCATCTGCTTTAGGGTCTGGACGGTCTAAAGCTAAATGGAAATGGAAGTTAGGATATTCCTTTTCTAGAGCATGGAAGTCCTCTAAGAAGAATGCTTCACTTAGTGAACGAGCTCCATAGAAGTAGTGCATTTCACGGTCACGAGTGTGCAATGTCTTAAGCATATGCATGATTTGAGCACGCAAAGGAGCCATACCTGCTCCACCTCCAACCCATATCATCTCTTTCTTTGAGTTGAAAATAGGGATGGAAAATCACCATAAGGTCCACTCATAAGAACCTTGTCTCCTGGCTTACGAGAGAAGATATAAGAACTTGCAATACCTGTTGGTACATCTTGAAAGCCTACTTCTGGACGTGGTTTTAAATGGTGTTGTTGCAATACGAACTGTTAGAGTTATGCGATCACCTTCAGCAGGATAGTTCGCCATTGAGTATGCTCTTACAGTATCTTCTGGGTTATGTGCTTTCAAAGAGAATATGTTAAAGTTCTCCCAAACTGGTACATACTCTTCCCCGATATCATTCTTATCGAAATCTTTATCGTAATCAATGCAATCGTAAGCAGGAATCTTTATCTGTGCATAAGAACCTGGAATAAAGTCCATGTGCTCTCCTGGTGGAAGCTCAACAATAAACTCTTTAATGAAAGAACTTACGTTTTTATTCGAAATAACGGTGCACTCCCACTCTTTTTACACCCATAACACTCTCAGGAACTTTAACCTTTAAGTCGCCCTTTACTTTGCATTGACAACCTAAGCGCCAATTATCTTTAATTTCTTTACGTGTGAAATGAGAACGTTCAGAATCGAGAATCTCTCCTCCACCCTCAACAACTTGAAGCTTACATTGTCCACAACTAGCTTTACCTCCACACGCAGAAGGAAGGAATATACCATTCTCATTCAGTGTATTCATTACTGAATTTCCCTGTTCTACAGATAATTCCTTTTCTCCATTAATGTTTATCTTAACATTACCACTTGGTGATAAGAACTTCTTTGCTATCAATAAGACAACAACTAATAGAAGAATAATAACCAAAAAGACAATAATGCTAACAATAATAAAACTTTGATTCATAACTTATTAGTTTTCTTCTTCTTTTAATTAAATCTTAATTCCACTAAAACACATCATTGCTAATGCCATTAAACCAACGGTAATGAAAGTAATTCCAAGTCCTTGTAATGGTTTAGGAACATCGCTATATTGCATCTTTTCACGAATAGCTCCCATAGAAGTAATAGCAAGTGTCCAACCAAGTCCACTACCAATAGCATACACAATACTATCTGCTACACTCTTAATTGCCTGAGTATTTGATGCATCCATATTCACTCTTTGTTGCATAAACAATGAAGCTCCCATGATTGCACAGTTTACAGCAATCAAAGGAAGGAAGATTCCAAGAGCTGCATACAATGAAGGTGAATACTTTTCTACTGCCATTTCAACTAATTGAGTGATACCTGCAATAACTGCAATGAATAGAATAAAACTCAAATAACTTAGGTCTGCGCCTTCAATAAGCAAGTCGGGACCCAATACTTTTGTTTGCAATAAATAGTTAATTGGCAATGTTACAAACAATACGAATGTAACTGCAAGACCTAATCCTAATGAGGTTTTTACGTTCTTCGATACCGCTAAGAATGAACACATTCCTAAAAAGAATGCGAAGATCATATTATCTACGAAGATAGATCTAAAGAATAAACTTATTAAATGTTCCATTTTACTTTTCTTTCCTTTATCAAAATAAGCACGATGAACCCAAATAACTACTCCTAGAAGTATCAACGCCATTGCGGGCATTGTCATCATACCATTATTTAAATAACCTGCATCATACACTCCTTGTGGAATTATTTGGAAACCTAATAAAGAACCTCTTCCAAAGAATTCACGGAAAGCTCCAACGATAACTAATATCAAAGCATAACCTAATCCGTTTCCTATTCCATCTAGGAAGCTAGGCCAAGGCTTGTTCATCATTGCGAAAGCTTCGAGTCGACCCATAAGAATACAGTTGGTAATAATCAATCCAACATATACTGAAAGGGCAACACTCACGTCGTAAACAAATGCTTTTTAATACTTGACTTACAATTGTAACAAGTGCAGCAACCACCACCAATTGAACAATAATTCTTATTCGTGTTGGAATGGTATTGCGCATTATTGAAATAATTACGTTTGAGAATGCAGTGATGATTGTAACAGCTAATCCCATAACAATTGCGGGTTTTAACTGTGATGTTACAGCCAAAGCACTACAAATACCCAACACCTGAACCAAGATAGGGTTATCTAGGTTAAGCGGTGTGAATAAAACTTCTTTGTTTTGTTTTTGAAAATAATGACATGATCTATTATTTTTTTATCATTAAAGAACTTAATATACGCTCCTAAACCTTCATGAAGCATTTCTGTAACACCATTCATTGTTAAGGTTGCTCCTGTAACAGCGTCAACCTGATTAGCTTGCTTTTTCTGGATCTATCTTCTTTGAAATAGATAACGCTACGGTATTTCTATCATTCGCAAAGATGTGCTTGTTCTTAAATAAAAGCTTGCCAATTAGCGTTATCTTTGATTTCAGCTCCAAGTCCAGCGGTCTCACTTGCGTGGTTAAAATATACGCCATAAATAGTTGACTTATCATCGTTTACTGCTATATAACCATTGATTGGTCCCCAAAGTCCCATTCCATATACTGGAATAACATAAACTTTTTTACCATTTACATTGCAATCGAAAAGAGCAAGTTTACCGTTTTTGAAATCGTCTCCTGTGAGTTTAAAACCGTCTTTTTACTCCTCCTTGTTCGCCATTGCTAATTACTTTAGCATTTGCATCAATCACCTTATCTCCCAAAACAATATCATGATATGCCTTGTTAGCCTCTTCATCTGAAAGATTACGTATATTTAACGAGTTAAGAATTTGCTTTTTCTTATCTAATGCCTCATTAGCATCTTGTCGAGATTTAAATACTTGGAAGACAAGAGCCAACAAGAAAGCTACTACAACTACAAGAACTGTAGAATATATAATAATGTATGAGTTTGAATTGGTATCAAATCTCTTTTTATTTCCTTCTGCCATGTCTTTATTTCTTTGTTTTTAAACGTTTCATTCTCTTATCAATATTACGTTGAACTACGCAATAGTCAATTAGAGGAGCAAACATATTTCCGAATAAAATAGAAAGCATCATTCCCTCAGGGTAACCTGGATTCATAACACGAATAATGATTGTCATTGCTCCAATCATAAAACCAAAGATGTATTTTCCTGTCTCTGTTCGTGCAGATGTAACGGGATCAGTTGCCATAAATACAGCTCCGAAGCAGAATCCACCTAAGATTAGGTGCTCATACCACTCTATTGAAGTCATACCTAAAGACTTGAAAAGAAGTGACATCACAATACCTCCGAAGAAAACACTAAACATTGTTTTCCAACTTGCGATACCTGTCCACAACAATATAATAGCACCTATTGCAATTGCAATAACACTTGTCTCTCCAATAGAGCCTGGAATGAATCCTACTATCATATCAGAAATAGAATAAGTAATAGGTGTATGTTGTGCTAACTCACCTAAAGGAGTTGCAGCTGTAAACGAATCTGGAAGGTTATTACCTACTCCTAAAATTGAATTGGTAGATACCCAAACACTATCTCCTGTCATTGTTGAAGGATAAGAGAAGAATAAGAACGCACGAATACATAACGCTACGTTGAAAAATATTCATTCCTGTTCCTCCAAATATCTCTTTACAAATGATTACAGAGAATGCTGTTGCAATTGCAAGAGTCCACAAAGGACAGTTAACTGGAACAATTAAAGGAACCAATATACCTGTAACTAGGAATCCTTCTTGTATCTCTTCGTTCTTCCATTGTGCCCAAGCAAACTCTATTCCCAAACCAACTGCATAACTTACAACTAGCTTTGGCATTACAGCAAGGAAACCATAGAGAAATACTTCGAAAGAAACTTGCATCATTATAAGTATTTGATAATGTATAATTGAAATAACCAACGTTATACATTCCAAATAATAATGCAGGCAGAAGTGCAATCACTACAAAACTCATTATTCGCTTTGAATCAATCGAATCATGAATATGAACGCCTGTTTTTGAAGTCTCATTGGGAACATATAGGAATGTTTCCAATCCTTCAAACACACTTTTGAAAGCATGAAGTTTACCTTCTTTCTCAAAAAGATGGCTTTATCTTATCTAGATAATTTCTTAAAGACATAAGAATATATTAATTATAAAACAATCTAAATTTATTAACAATAAGGTTTAAGCATTTTTCCTTTCGAAGCATATCTAAACCCTTACGAACAATTGATTGAAGCTCTAGTTTCGATGAATCAACAAACTCAGCAAGCGCAAAATCTTGTGGAGTTACTTCGTATATACCAAGTTGTTCCATCTTATCTATATCTTCTGCAATGATAGCTTTTATGAGATACTCTCCAAAAATATCCATAGGAAGAACCTTATCATACTCTCCACTCATGATCATATGACGCTCTCCGCCCTTTATTCTACTATCTAGATCATACTCTTTCTTGCCTAATAGCCAAGAAAAATAGCTTCTATTAGCAGAATATTGATTGAAACGAGGAAGTATCCAGCCAAACATTTCATTATTATCATCGCCTTCTGGGATTACAGTTACTTCAGAAGAGAATGCTCCAAGATAACCTTCTTCACAGCTCTTTACACCAGTTAGAGGATTACCATCAATAATTCTAACATGTTGTTCTTTAACTATTCTGTCCTTTCAAGATTACTGACAAAGGAGTTCCTGTTATGGTTTCAACATAAGAAGGTTCGTTTATCATACTACCTGCAACTGCAACTAAGCGAGTAAAGTCAAGTGTTCCTTTATTCAATAAACGACCAATAAAAGACAACAACCATTGGATCTACCATCCAAACAACTTCTCCTTTATTTACAGGATCAAGATGATTTACTTGAACAGAAGCATTACCTGCAGGACAAGACCCGTCAAATATATTTACTTCTACATCTTTTGCACCAAGTAAAGCTTCACTCTTCTGATGACGTCCAACGCCCAAGTAAGGTTTTAGCTACACGTGAAAGAGCAGTCAATCCTGTTTGAAACTCATTCTCATTACCTTTTAATTCAAATTCGAAGTCTGCAGAAAGAGGCATATCTCTGAATGCAGAAACAAAAATAGATTTTGGCTTTACTGATGCATTTGTTGACACGCCATAAGGTAATTGGGTAATATAACCCAACAATCCTGCTGAAGATAAAAGTGTAAGTAACTCGTCATCTGAGAAGTTCGAATGTCCTTTCACCTCAAATTCTTTATACTCCTGCGCTTCAGAAGCAAGAACTTTAACGTAAAAAGAACCTTACGTCTGTCTCCTCGAACGATTTCTTTTTACAGTTCCACTTACTGGAGAAGTAAATACAACATCTTCAAAAATCTTTGTTCACAAATAAAGGATCTCCAACCTTAACATTATCACCTTCGCGCACAACTACTTTTTGGACGTACTCCAATAAAACTGCTTGGGAGCAAGTGCATACTCGCCTTTTATCCCCAAAACATCTTTTTCTTTCCTTCGCTTTTGCCTTTTTAGGTTTATGTCTAAGCCCTTACGTAACTTAATTACATTTGCCATAAATTTTTTTATAACTAATAGACTAAAAAAAGTTTATCAAATCGATTCTTCCTTTAGAAAAGAGAATATCAAATATACAATATTTAATAACTCTTTTATAGGCTGTGCAAATTTACTAAAAAAAGAAATAGAAATGAAAAGAAAACAGCCCTTTTATTCCTCTTTCCTGTATAAATATTGTAATTTTTGTGCAGGTTTTTAGTTCTTTAGGGGTATTTGAGACGACTTAGAAAGATAATAAACACTGTAATTTGGTCACTAGTTGGACTATATTTACTTTTCTGTAATACTATTGCACATACCAATAGTACAATCTTTCATTGGCTCAACTGTAGCTCAAGCTGTTAGCAAGAAAATTAGGGAACCGAAGTTGTTGTAACAAGAGTTGACCTTGGATTCTTTAACAGAATCATCATTGATAACTTTTTACATTAAAGACCATAAGCAGCAAAACCTTCTAAAAGCATCACGTCTTTCTGTAAAGATCAACCCAATTTCGATCTTCAAAGGAAAGATTATTATCTCATCAATACAGCTTTTTGGTTCTAAATTTAATCTCTATAAAGAAAGCAATACTGCAAAAAGCTAACTTTCAATTCGTTTTAGATAGCCTTGCGTCAAAAGATACTTTAAATCAAACTCCATTAGACTTAAAGATCAATTCTATCATTATTCGAAATGGAAAGGTTTACTATAACATTCTCAACATCCCCTCATACTCCAAAGAGATTTAATACAAATCATATTGAGATTAGCAATCTAAGTGGACATATTATACTTAACACCCTCACCAACGACTCGATAAATGTCAACATAAAACGACTCGCTTTAAAAGAAAAAAGCGGTATTGATTTCAAGAATATCCAACTGAGTTTAGACGCAGGAAAGACAAAGTGCAAAACTTAAAAAAACTACAAGTTCAACTTCTCAACTCTACCCTTCAATCCGATAGTATAATAGCCTTCTATCGCATTAAGAATAAAACTTTTGAGCTACCATCTCTCACTTTCAATGGAAAATTTAACAAGATTGATATAAACCCTTATGATTTAAGCACTTTTTGAGAATACCTTAAATAGGATAAATCATCATTACATTGGTGCCTTTTTCTTTTGAGGGAACCTCTACATCTCTCAACATTAAAGACTTTACCCTACACTCTTCTGATGGTGGTTTGAAGCTTAAAGCAGGCATATTTGTGAAAGGTGGATTCAAAAAACCAAAATGGTTCATCAGTATTCCTCAATTAATAGCCACTCAAACACACATCAGCTACATTCATAAACTTATAACATCGCAAAAAGAACAGCCTCATTGGCTCACTCAATTAGGTACAGTTTCTTATACAGGAGAGCTGGGTGGATATGGAAAAGAGTTATCCACTCGAGCAAATATCAAGACAAATGTAGGTAATGTTCTACTAGACTTAGGTATACATGGAAAAGATATTAGCGGACACATCCACTCTAGTAATATTAACATTAAAGAACTTACAGATAATCAAACATTTGGAAATATATCTTTAAAGTTAGACTTTAATGGAATAATCAACAACAATAAGCTCAGCAAGATAAGTCTAAAAGGCGTTGTTCCCCTATTCGATTACAACAATTATTCTTATAAAAACATCACCGTTAATGGCTCTTATGAAAAGGACATCATTAATGGAAAGCTTTCATTGAACGATCCCCAATGGAAATATAGATATTGATGGTAGAATGAATATTAGTCCTAAAAACTTTATGGCTAATATCGAAGCAAAGGCCAATCAATTAAATATCAATGCGCTAAAGATAACCAATAAGTATCCACAAACAAACTTTAGCTTTGTTCTTTCTACCAATTTCACAGGAAAAGACATTAATTCTCTTAATGGTAGAATTGACCTTAAAGACTTTAAAATGGTATCTGATAAGTTGAATTATGCACTCGAGGAATTCAATATCACTGCCCAAAACAAAGGTAACACCCATGTGGTAAACCTACACTCAGACTTTGCAGATGCTCAAATAGAAGGTTTTTATCAATATCAGACATTATATAATAGTGTCCTAAACCTCATTAATAGTCGCCTTTCTACTATACCGGGACTACCAAAATCTAAAGGAATTACAAAGAATAACTTCACCATTAATGCCACATTATATAAGGCAGACTGGCTCAATCACTTCTTTAATATACCTTTAGATGTAACCCACCCTATAACTATTGCAGCAAAGGTAAACGACAAAGAGCAAGATATCGATCTTACACTTACAGCCAATAACTTTGTTTATGCAGGCAAAGAATATCAAGAAGGCTGGCTAAACATCACCTCTCCAGGCGATTCTTTATGCGTAAAAACAAATATCTCAAGTGTCAACTCTCAAGGAACTAAATTAGACTTGGGCTTAAATGCTATTGCAATACACAACCAACTAAGCACCCAACTCTCTTTTAATAACAATCAAGATAAGAGACTTAAAGGTGAAATCAATGCCGACACACGCTTTTTTTAAAGAATAGTAATGGCGTTTCAACTGCCGCAATTAACATCAAGCCATCAACGATTATGATTGGCGATAGCACTTGGACTGTTGAGCCTTCTACTGTTAATTATAGTAAAGACCTGCTCGCTATCAACAACTTTAAAAATAAGTCATAAGGAGCAATACCTTAACATCAACGGAAATGCTACAAAGAGCTTAAACGAGTCTTTGCAAGTTGATTTTTAACGATATTGATGTTGATTATATTTTTGAACTTTATCAACTTCACTGCTGTAAGCTTTGGAGGTCAAGCTACAGGACACGCATTTATAAGCGGTGCCCTATCGTCTAAACCTGAAGCTTTCGCCACATGTGATGTAAAAACAGTTTACTTTCGAGAACGGTCCAATGGGAACTTTAGCAGCTAATGTTCTATGGAATTCAAAAGAAGAACAAATTGAAATTGACGCTATTGCAAACGAAGCAGATGACAAGAACACGCTTATTGAAGGCTATGTGTCGCCTAAGCGCAATTATATCGATTTAGATATCAATGCTCAAAACAGCAATTTGGCATTTGTTGAGAGCTTTACTAAGTCGTTTATGAAGAACGTTAACGCCACAGGAAAAAGGCTCAGTAAAGCTTTCTGGACCTTTAAATATGTTAAATTTAACTGGAAAAGATTAAGGCAAATGGTAGTTTAGATATCACAAGTCTAAATACAACTTATTATCTAAAGAACGACATCGTAACCTTTATTCCTAATGAAATCAGATTCGAAAACGACTCTATTTACGACCGAAACGGCAATATCGGCATCGTAAATGGAACTCTTCATCATAAGAATCTTACCAATCTTACTTATGATATTGGTATAAAAGGCAAAGAAACTACTTGCATACGACACACATACCTTTGGTGAAAATACATTCTATGGAACTGCTTTCGTAACAGGAGATTGTAATATAAAGGGTAAAAGTGGTGAGGTTGTGATTGACGTAAACGGCACAACAGAAAAAAAGGCTCTACCCTTGTTTACGACGTATCAAACAAGAACTCACTCAGTGATAACAGCTTTATTCACTGGAATACTTATAAAGATAGTCTTGCATTTGAAGACGATTCTATTGCTGTAGAGAATAGAACTATCTACAAAAAGGAAATCTTTAAGCCCAAAGACATACCCACCAATATCCATATAAACTTTGCAGTTAACTGCACAACTGATGCCTCTGTAAAACTCATCATGGATAGTAATAGTGGAGATCATATTATTCTTAAGGGTGAAGGTGGATTGAGAGCATCTTATTATAACAAGGGAGGTTTTGAGCTATTTGGTAACTATCTTGTTCAAGAAGGTGTGTACAAGCTTACTATTCAGAATGTAATTAAAAGAGATTTCACATTCCAACCAGGTGGAGTTATCAGCTTCGGAGGCGATCCTTTTGCTGCTTCTCTCAACCTAAAGGCAGTCTATACGCTCAATAGTGTTAGCTTGTCAGAGCTTAAATTAGGTCGTTCTTTCTCATCAAACAATATCAAGGTAAATTGTTTGATGAACATTTCAGGTACTCAGAGAGTCCTAAAATCGACTTTGGACTCGATATGCCAACTATTAATAGCGACATAAAGCAAATGGTATTCAGCCTTATCAATGGAGAAGAGGAAATGAATCAGCAGGTATTATATTTGCTTGCAGTAGGCAGATTCTACACGAAAAACAGCAAATGCACCCGATAATAGCAACATAGAACAACAGAGTCAGGCTTCTCTTGCTATGCAAAGTATTCTAAGTGGAACCATTAGTCAGCAGATAAATTCGGTATTAAATTCGGTAATCAATAGTTCTAATTGGAGCTTTGGAGCGAATATTTCAACTGGAAATAATGGTTGGAATAATGCTGAATATGAAGGTTTATTAAGCGGAAGACTATTAAACGACCGCCTACTCATCAATGGTCAGTTTGGATATAGAGACAACATCAATAGTACTACCAACTTTATCGGCGACTTTAGTATTCGTTATTTACTAACTCCTAAAGGCGGATTCTCGGTAAATATCTATAATCAAACCAACGATAGATACTTCACTAAGAATAGCTTAACAACACAAGGCATTGGTATTTTGATAAAGAAAGAGTTCAGTAGCTGGCGTGATTTATTTGGCAGAAAACGTAAAAAGAAGGCTAATGATTCTATTGATGTCAACAAGAAGGATGTTGCTCAATAGCAATAAACACAGCTATCTCTCCCCTTTTTATTCTTTATTCAACTCTGTCTCTCTTATTCTTTTCTCTGAAAAGGATAACTTTTTATCCTATAAAAGCATTGACTTTGCCTTCTAATGACATTGCTTTTTAACGACAAACTCAATGCTTTTACAACACTACTATTAATGAGTTGTATCTTCAAATGTTGAAAATCTCTCCCCTATAATTGTATAATTCATTATTATTCAATACCTTTGTATCATCTAAACAATTATAATCACCTTATAAAAGACATAAATGATTGATCCTAAACAGTATTATAAAAGCACAACAGCTTGAACATAGAAACATTTTAAAAAGCATTACAAAAAGAAAGAGCTCTACCTTTTTTTATTGCTAGATTACTTTCGGGCTTTTTCCTCTTTATCTCTACTTGATATGGGGATTTTATACCAAATCAATAGAGCTTGGTTTAGGTGGCGTTATCTCATTATTACTATTTATTGTTTGTGTATATTGGTATAAAAAGCAATATCAATAAAAATTAAACAATGCAAGCAAATTCTCAAAGCTGTTAATAATGAACTACTATATTTCAAAGGAGAATTTACGACATACAATGGCAAAAGACTATGTTTCTGCCCAACATCCATTTACATACGATATCGATATTTTTGGGCGAATCATCTTTATTTCATCGCATCAACAGAACTATAACTCAAAAGTGGCTCTAAGCAATTAGCCTCTTTCTTATCGAATGTAGGATGCGGAAAGCATGCTATTTTTACAACGACAAGCAACCCTAAATGAGCTAGAAAAAAAGCAGCACAACTACTTAATTCATCACAAATCAATTGCTGAAATAGAAAGTAAAAAGATTCGTTTTTAATATAGAAAAGCTACTCTTCTATATTTAATATAAAGACACTAAGCATTATCATGTCTTTATCTCTTTTCATTCTAATAAGCTGTTGGGAGCAAATCTTTTCATATGCTTGTTTTTAGAGAAATCACTCATTCTACCTATTTATATTCTTGCTAGTATCATCTTCATTAATGGATTAATTAGTACATTTTACTTTCAAAAGGGAAATAAAATCATACTAAAACTCAAGCAGTTAATATCTTTATCTGAAAAGTTATGCCCCTATTATATCTTTTAAATACAGCCATAACATTTAAAAAGTAATACTTTAAAAAGAAATTCAATCAGCCTTACTACTGCATAAAAAAAGAGTTTGAAAAGAACTCAGTACGATGAATGAATTTCTTGGCTTTTAGGAATAATGTTATTTTTGTGGATGGTTAGCAATACACTTTTTTTCCTTCTTGATGTATTTATCTTTATCAAGTTCATAAAATGGGAAAAAGAAAAAAACTTGTTAAAGCTTTATGATTTAGAGGACACTATAGGACATTTAGATGCTTTTAATAAGTTTAGCAACATATAATTTTAATCATCCTAATGCTGTAACTCCTCAGATTGCAACAAGTGGTTGCATATCAGGAAAGAACATCTATCACCCATTTATGGCCTTTTAAAGAAGCCATAGGAAATGATTTCACTCAAGAAGAAAGTATAATTACAATTATTACTGGTGCAAATATGTCTGGAAAGAGTACTTTTTTTACGCACCATTGCTCTCAACATTGTACTTGCAAATACTGGTTGTAAAGTGTGTGCAGAGTCCTTTCTGCTTAATCCTTCAATCAAATTGTTTACAAGTATGCGTACTCAAGATAATATAGTAGCAGGCAAATCCTATTTCAATGCAGAGATAGACAGATTAGAAAGTGCTATAGATTATGGAATGGAGCACCCTTCTACGTTGTTTATCTTTCGACGAAGTTTTTAAAAAGGAACTAACTCGGAAGATAAATTATTGGGCTCTATTAACCTTTTAAAAATTCTTTCTCTCAAAAAGCAATTTATGGTAATTATTGCTACGCATGACCTAGGAGTTACACACCTAGAAGAAGAGTTTGGCAGTAATAAGTATATCAATTATTGCTTTGAAATAGAATTAACAACTCCTATTTTTGTACTCCTATACAATCAATAAAGGCGTTTGTAAAAATAAGAATGCATCTTTTATTGTCAATAAGATGTTGGAGTCAAAAATAAAGATGAATAATGACATAGAGGAAAAAAATAAACATTCCTTTCCAAGAAACATCCTTTCATTGAGTTATTGAATTTCACTTCAATAACTCTTTTTTTATACTGGACTTTCACACTAAATTCATCTTTCTTGCACCATCAACAACTACGAAAATCGTTTTAGTTTAAAAACACAATTACATATAAAACGATGAGGTGCACCAACTAGAGATGTAACTGCATTAAGTGGTAAATGTCCCCCTCTCTCCTGGCAAACACACAAAAGATTGCAGAAATAAAGCCATTGCTACTCCCTGTAAAAGAGCGTTAAAGGCAAAAGCCATTTATTATCTTCTGAGCTAATAACCAAGCGTACAAGGTGCGGAACTGCAAGCCCAATAAAAGATATAGGACCACAAAAAGAAGTAACACTAGCAACAAGTAGACCTGTAATGATTAATAAAATACTGCGCAAGGTTTGCACCTTTTATACCTAAATTACGGGCATATAACTCTCCTAGAGAAAAAGGCATTTAAAGGCTTTTATCAAGAAAAAAACGTACTGATCAAAACGGGTATAATAAGCAGTGAAAAGAGTGGTATTTGCTCTAAAGTAACGCTATTAAAGCAACCCATTCCCCACAATAAATACGACCGAACGCCATCGGCTGTAGCATAAAAATTAAGGAGTGTGATGGCTGAAGACGTTAAATAGCCTATCATTATACCGATAATCAATAGTACAATGGCATTGCGAACAATATTCGAAAAGAATAAAACTATCAATGCAATAGTTATTGAACCCACAAAAGCAGCTATCAAAACAGCAGCATAACCACTTGCAGTTAAACCGCCAAGTGTGATATTTCCTCCCATCATTAACAGCACTAAAAGCAACCCCAAGTGCTGCTCCTGCATCAATACCAAACAGAGATGGTCCCTGCCAAAAGGATTCTTAAAGGTTGTTTGAAGCAACAGACCTGATGTTGCAAGAGATGCTCCACACAACATTGCGGTGATGACTTGAGGAAGTCGAAGACCATAAATGATATAACTACCAGCTTGTAATTCGTTAGAAGTATCACCACCTAAAATAGCCATTACATCACTAAAAGGAATGTAAACACTACCTACAAGAATGTTCAACACTATCAATAAAGGAATAAAGATAGCAAGAACGATGCAATATGTATAAAGCTTTGTTTTCAAAGTTTCTTGTAATATTTTAATTGATTTGCCTGAAAATGATTAGGATGAAGCATGATGATAAAATCGTGAAGGAGCCAATCTGGACGGAAAGGAGTTTCTTCAAAGAATGGAACTTTAGAAGCGTTACATGCATAAACACTTCCATGTGACACCACTTTAAGAGCCTTATATCGAGTCATCTTTCTTTCAGTAAATCACTCATTGTCATATCTTTCTCACCATTATAAGTAAACGCCCACACCTTTTGCTTGCTGTGTTTTTAGCAAATACTTGTTCGAAAGTTAAGGGAATAGAACCTGCCTTTTTCATTTTCAGCAAACGAATAAATACCATTTGCATCCTTAATTAATTGCGCAATAGTACTTGTTCCTCCAGGGACAATACCACGTGCCAGACATCAATCGTTCAGTAAATATTTCGTTCTTAGAATTCAACTGATGAGCCATATCTGTTTGTGCTTTTATAGTTTCTTTCAACCTCTTCAAACAGCTTTTTCAGCTAATTCTTTCGCAATTAAAGAACAAGCCATAGACCTTCATCCACTCTGCTCTTGCTAATGAAGAAGATTCCATATAGTCGGCACAAAAAAATGATAGGAACACCTAATTTATCTAAGTTTCTGGTAGCTTCCAGCCTGCTCATAGGGAGAAAGGAACAATGCGTCTGGGCTTTATCAATATAAGTTTCTCGATATTAGGTTGAAACTCTTCGCCCTGCATCAGCAATCTTTCCTCTTTTAATTTCATTTTTCTATTACAGGTATATGAATATACTTTCGTCCCTAAAGACAGCAGAAATCTTACTTATTTGTTTTAATTGATCTAAAAAGATAACAATGAGCTGCTGTAGACATTACACATCGCTCTAAAGGAATAGAAACCTTTGTTCCTTTAAGTGAAGAAGGTAGCCTCTGAGCATTATCTCGAGTGCAAAGAATGTATCGTCTGCAGTAGTTCTTTATTCTTCCAGGGATTCTTTATATCAACAATGGTATAGTCCTTATACCGAATAATATCTACTCCACGAGCATATTTCAATTGAAGTGTATCACCCACTTCTGTAAAATCTCGTTGCTTTGAGAAATTACATGAAGTGAACAACACACTCAATATAACTATAATAGAATAAATAACAGAATGCATTATTTCAAGAATACTATTACATTAGGGATTGATTCCGCCTGCACTAAACTTATTAATATAAGTACCATTCTTATCAAAATGATAAACAACACCATTACTAACGTAGTCTGTTGTACCAATATAAAAGCTTCCATCAAATGAATTTCTTGTAACCATATACACGGTATTAGAATACAACTCTGTAGGAACATTCTTCAAATTCCATGTACTTGTTTGTTTGGTATCGCTATTATATATCATGAAAACTGTTGACATCTTGAGAGATTGCAGCAGACTTTATTCTTCACCATATAAAAGCAAATTATCTACTGCAATACCTTATTAACTTGTGCAATGAGCTGGTATTCAAAGTTATTTAAGTCGTAAGAATAAACTTGTCCGTAATAAGTTGACCAGTCTGAAGTGTGATATAACGCAGTGATATAAGTGTAGTTACCAGCTGAAACAATACTTGTTGGATTGTAAGGGAGCTGTCATGCGTGGTTGAAAGTTTTTAAACTCTTGAATATCAATTGCAGATAAAGTGTTTCCGTCTCCATATCCCGAATTAACACAATAGAGCTTTCCTTTCGATTCAATTATCTGCTCAGGATTAGCTCCAACCTTTACACTATCTTCAAGAGTTAGTGTCTTTGCATCGAAACGGGCAACGTATCCGCCATAACATGTCACATAAAGTTTATTATTAACTGCCACTACTTTACGTGGAGCACCAATGGTATTAAACTTCTCGAATGCTGCCAATTGAAGTCCAGCACCACTCAAACGCAAAAAGTCTTTTTGAGTTATTCACCACAACATAGATATCTCCATCATAAGTAATCATATCATTTGCAGTGTCACCTAACTTCTGTTTGTTTTGTGTTTCATAGATGTCTGCATTAAAGGTGGTATCATTTTGAGGATTAAAGAAATAAAGGTGAGAATTGTTTCCACCAAAACTTCCTTCGCTAAGAACAAAACCTCTATATGAAGGTAAATCCACTTTAGAATCTTTTCTCCATTCTTCCATTCCGTTGTTATCATCAGAACATGATGAGAAAAAGAGACAAAGAACTTACAAGACACAAGGCAAAAAAAGCCATAAACTAGTTAATTTTTTTCATCTATTAAATTGTTTTTTTATAAAGTTAGAGATGCCGTGAATCGCACCTGACAACCAGGCATCGGATAATATTTTTATGATATCATATTGCTGATTAGTGATATTCTGTAATGTGAGAGAACACACCATTTTGGCTTGCTTTAGCATAAAATCTTTACTCAATGTGATGCTATGCTCTGTGAAAGGAGCAAGTCTGTATTCATTTGTTTGCTGCATCATACTATAACGTTCGCTATTGGTAGACATACTATAACCAACACTTATCCAAGGTAATTGTAGCAACAAGCGTGCAATGAGCACTATGCTTTGGGAGTGTAAGGCAATTGCTTATTGAAAGAATAAGTAGTGCGATCACTTCTATCTAATGCTTGTTGTAGCGAATAAGAAAGGGTTCCTTGTAGGGAAAAGTCTTTAGAAAAAGGCCAAGAAACATTTGTAGTAAGATCTAATCCATAGATATTTACTTTTCCAAAATTCACCATCTTCCAGACATATAGTGATGGGAATGCCACCAATTTATCTTTCACCTTATTATAATATGCATCTACTGTGGTTTCTATTTTTGCCTTATTGAAAAAGTGACCCCTTTATAAGTTAATCCACAATTCACCATCATTGCTTGCTCTGGTCGAAGCTTCGTGTTGCCAAACTTTCAAATAATAGAGTTCGTTAAACGATGGCATTCGATAGCAACTCTTCAACATTAAACGTATTAACAAGCCGTTATTAGGAAGCAAAGCATAAGACATTGCAATTGAAGGAGATAGATTAAAGCCTTTGTAAGAGCAGATAAATTATTCTTTGCTTTTCTCGCTACTAAAAAGACGAAACGAGCGTCCCTTCGCCTTTAAAAACGCTTGTAATGATATTTTAAATTGAGTGCAGTTAAACTTGTAAAGCGAACTGGCTGAGCTGTTATAGCAACACTTTCAAAAAGTTTATTCAAAGAGAAATCTTGCGAAAGAGATAACGTTAAAGCTAAAGAAAACGTGTAAGCAAAGGCAGAAGAAAGATAGAATTCGTTCTGACTGTTGATTTCTTTCAGCATACCTGTTGGATATTGACTACCTAAATCTATATATTTATTTCGGGCATAACTATAGTTTAAGATTGCTTTCATTTGCATCCTTTGATCTAAAAGAGGCATTTGAAAGGTTGTTTGGAAAGCAAAATTATCATCCCATAATCGTTCTTTAGCATCGTGATTATACAGAATCACTCCTCCAGGAAGTCCTCTTTCTGAATGATAATAATTGACCTTAGACTGTAACAGCACTCCTTCTTTAAACAAATGAAAAAGGTTTAACTCTGAATTCAGAGAAGAAATATCATCATTTTGGCGTTTCTCTTTAGTTGTTAAACTTCCTTTTTTCAAGGTAAAAGGATAATCACCCTTACTCTTTATATATGTAACATTAGCTCCAATAGATGTTGTTGGGTTTATTTTCTGCCACAAACGGAAAGCTGGTTGATAGTAGTTAAAGGAACCAAGAGTGAGACTTCCATTTACACTTGTATGCTTATTCGAATAGAAAAAAGCTTTTCCATCAGTCTCTATCATTAGTACTCCTGCCGAAGCATAATGCCTTGCCGTTTGCAATAAAACACTGCTATGTCCCAAAGCCACACTTGTTTGAGTCACTCCGTCTGTGGTAAAAGCGTCCAATATCAATCTGTCCTGCTTGTAAATTACTAAGAACTAATCCATCATAACTAACAGCTGTGTGGTGAGAAGATAGTCCTCTAAGACTAATTGTCTTCAATCCTCCCAGTCCACCATAATCTTTTACAGCTACACCAGCAAAGTATTTTACCGCATCTGATATACGATGGAAACCCAATTGCTGCATTTGCTGGTTATCAAAGGATTGTATGGGTTGTAAAGAAAGGGCATTAACGGGTTGCTTACTACCATATATCTTCACTCCTTCAAGTTGATATGTGGTAGTAATACTATCATTCTGTGCATCAATAGACAATGCACACAAGAATAAAAAGAAGAGAATTAGATTCTTTCTTAACATATTGTATTTCCACAAAAAGATGTTTTTGACAGTCTTCCTCGAGACGAATCAAAACTTAAAAAAAGCATAATGGCAGGTCTTCTGACTTTTGCAAAACGAAGATAAACGTCTTCCCAATTACATCAGTGACATAGTGTTTATTTCGTAATAATTATTGCTTACAGCAGCGGGACTGTTCAAGACTTTCACTTGATTCCCTTTTAATTCGTCTATCCATATTATGCAGAATATCTCATAATTCTTTACATGTTATCAAATAGAACGAAAACCATTTGCATTTGCAAAAAAATACAATATTTATTTTTGAAAGACGTGTAAATTCGTCCTTAGCTTTTTTTGCAATTGTTTCATAAAAGACTTGTCTGCATGCAAACGAGCAACAGCTGCACTACCCAGCAAGACGAGCATTATCGACATCGCTTTGATAATGAAATCCAGCAATAACCCTGCTCTCTCCTATCTCATATCCACGCTTAAGAATTTCCTCTTGTCGTGCAGGATTGATCTCAGAGAGCACTAATGCAATTCCCCAACCAGTGGCAGAATGTCCTGAAGGATAAGAACCTGTATTGCGATAATGTGCCTCTTTTGCAGGAATAGAGGTCGTTTCATGGAATTGAACGAATGGACGTTTGCGCATATAGTGATGCTTTGCAGTTTGAGTTGCATATCCACAATCTGAGTTTAGTAAGGAAAGTAGATAAAATATCTGCGGAGTTGCAGTCTGAGAGATTTCTAATCCAAAAGCTTCAGAGAACTGTCTTGCTAACGATTTCAGCTGTTTGTGTTGCATCATCAATAGCTTGTTCGCCTCTTTTTGAATTCCTTATAGACTTTCCCCATTGATATCTTGAGAAGTCATTGAGGTATGCAACGCTCGAAGTATCAGGTGGAGCAGGAAGGTATTTCACACCATCTGGAAGGTCTTTTACACTTAAAAAAGAAGGATACTTATTGTTCTTTGGCTTGTGAAAAAGCTACATTTGGAATACTAGCAATAAAACAAACTGCCAATATTCCCATCATTTTGATTTTTTTCGATATCAATTTCATCTTTATATTATTAATAAGGTATAAATAAGGATTTATTATTCGTCTTCAACTTCACATTCAGTGAATCCCATTTCAGTTGCACGCTTTCTTATCGAAATGTGAAAATAAGTTGCAACGCCATTAACACACACTTCGTGGTTTTCATTTTCGATGGTTGCTTCTATATTTACGATATTTCTAAAAGTCGAAGAAATATGCGAACGCACGACAATTACTTTTTGAAGAAGAAAGTATTGGCTTACGATAATTCACCTCTAACTTACTTGTTACACCTGTTGTTTGCATCTTTCTCAAAACAACCCAGCCTGCAATTTCATCTATTATCGTACTCAATATTCCTCCATGCATCACACCTACCCAGCCTTGATAATGCTCATTAGGGATGCCAATATGATATAATTTCATCACCTTCTTCATAAAAACTCCATCTTTCAAACCTAATGGATTATCAGGGACAACAACCAAAGCAATGGTACTCATTTCGTTATGCAACCAAGGGTTCTTTATCTTTCTTCATCTTAAATTATCGTTTAACATCTTATTTTTTTACAATTGTTAATTCTTAACAGAAATACACAAACTTCACTCCATTAAAGCAAAAGCAAAATTACTTATTTCTGTTGAAATAAAAGTTTTTTTATACATTTTTATTCTACAACGTATAAGTTATTTTTTTGTAAATTTTGCAATAACCACTATAAACCTACAAACAAGTCAAGTTATGAACGACAAAGCAAAAATGATTAAGATTTATATAAGTAATACAGACTTATATGAAGACGAGCCTTTATATCATTTTCTAGCTCGAATGGCCAAAGAATTCAATATGGCAGGCGCTACAATTTATAAAGGTATTATGGGATATGGATGCAGTTCTTCAACGATATTGCATTCACATTGGGAATTTACAGATAAGGTTCCTATCACTGTTGAGATTGTCGATAATGAAGAAAAGATTCACGACTTTCTTGATAAAATTAAGCCTTTGCTTCAAAAGGAACCTGATGGTTGCATCATAACAACACAAGATGTTGAAGTTGCACTCATCACTTTAGACTCAAAGTAATAAGCCCCTGCTTTTACTTTAAGTATCTTTTACACATAGCCTTTTAACAAAAAGCATAATAGGATATGTGCGATTCTGTAACAACAATTAAATTAAAAACAAGATAAGAAGATTATCCCCTTTCGTACTTTTTTTATTAGCTAAACTGAAATAATACCATAACTGCCAGTCTCTTTGTAGGAATGGCATTACTTATATATTGGTTACAATTAATTTAATAAACAGATTGCAAGTTTGAAGGATACTACATTCTAAAAGGACTCAAAGATCCCAAGTGATTTCCTAATATCTATCCTTAATATTCCTATCTTTATTACTATAAAATAATAGATTGACAGCTTTACATTTGAAGACCTTTCAAAAATGTTTGCCATCTTTTTGTTTTTGTAGTAATACGGGTTGGAACTAATGGTAATCGAAGTACATTCTCAATGAAACCCATTTCGCTTAATAATGCTTTCACGCCCGCAGGGTTACCATCTACAAATAATAAATCATACAACTCTGCAAAAGCGATGATGAATAGTTCTAGCAGGCTCGTATTCTCCATTAAACTCTAAACGTATCATTTTAGAGAATTCTCTAGGCAAAGCATTACCTATTACCGATATTGCTCCAGCTGCTCCACTAGCAACCATTGAGAATGTTAAGGCATCATCACCACTTAATACATCAAAACGATTAGGCTTGTTTTTGAATGATTTTATCCACTTGTTCTAAGTTTCCACTAGCCTCTTTAATTGCAATAATATTCTCACAGTCATTTGCAAGGCGCACAGTTGTATCCCATTGCAAATTCACTCCTGTTCTACCTGGAACATTATAAAGCACCACAGGTAACGGACTTTCTTTAGAAATAAGTTTAAAATGCTGATATAAGCCTTCTTGAGAAGGGTTTGTTATAATATGGACAAACACTCAAAATAGCATCTACCCCTTTAAAAATCTGTAGTTTTTCAGCTCATGTACTACGGCCTGAGTATTATTTCCTCCACATCCAATTAAGATGGGAACCTTTACCTCTACATTGGTCTACAACAATATTTTTTTATAGTCTGTTTCTCTTCAATCGACAAACAAGGAGTTTCTCCTGTTGTTGCTAATATGCACAAAAAGTCGGCTCCATTCTGCAATTGATAATCGATAATACGTTGCAATGCATCATAATCAACACTTCCATCTAACTTAAATGGAGTAACAAGAGCTGTCCCTAGACCTTTAAATATATTACAAGCCATAATTTTTATTGAGATAAAGTTATGATATCACAGTATTCTTTCTCGTAAAGAAAAACTCCTTGGTTTATCTACCTTTAACACTTTTTAACGCAATCTATCTCCTTCATTTCAACGAGTAGAAATGCCGTGAATCTATGCAAAGATAATAAATTTATTTGAAGAAATAATTGGAAACATACAAAATAAAAAGAAATAAATACGCAACCATATAACAGGAGATATAGAAAACTATTCAAAAAGATAATTATGAAAAGAAAAAAATAAGGATAAACTTGCAATGGGATTTCATATTTTTTTGTAATTTTGTAAAACGATATTAACCAAAAAAACAACAATAATGAAAGCATTTATTTATTCTATTATTACAGTACTATTTATCAGTCTGTGTGCTTGTGAAAAACCTTATTCTCCAGAAAAAGAGAAAAAAATAAGAAAGAAACTACTATCGATTCTGAAGATGAAAAAGGAAGAAGAAAAAGCCTTCCGATGATGAAAAAGAGGATCCCTTCTGAAGATAAAAACAAAGAATCTGAGAACAACCCTCCCACTCCCAGAAAAAAAGCCTAATCCCTGACAAAGAAAAGGAAGGTACTACACCCTAATAATCCATCAAACGACAAAGCCCTGATAACGGCAATATAATTCCAAGAGAAGACCACATTTCAATATCTGATTTCTTAACTAAAGACTATCTATATCAAATATGGGTACAAGGTTATATTGTGGGTTCATGCTCAGGAAACATAAAGAATGCCACTCTAGAAGCACCTTTTTAGCGGTCTATCTGCCATACTATTAGCAGATAATCCAAACGAGAAAGGACATCAAAAAAAGATGATTGCCATTGAATTAAAGAGTAGATCTCAAGCAAGAAAAGAACTCAATCTTGTAGATAATCCCCTAATAACTTTGGACGTAAAAAAATAAAGGTCTTTGGGTATCAAGAAGATTATCTAAATATTCCAGGAATTAAATCATGGGGTAACTCATACGAATGGGTTAAATAATTATATCATCATTCCTTATCCTTATAATTACCTCAAAGACAATCAAATTGTAAACGCAGAAAGTCTCTTCAAATCAACGAGAAGAAGAGATATCTCGCTTTCGATTTTGAACGCACAACAAGCCAAACTCCTATAAAAATAAGGACTACAGCAATAAAATGGTTGAATGTTAACGCTGCTAACCCCAAAGAAACACTCACAATTGTAGCCACAACTGGTTGCATATAGTTATACATGCTCACTACAGTAGGACGCAAGACACGTTGTCCTGAGATCATCAATAAATAGCAAATAAAGGTTCCAAACACTACAACATACCCTACTTCTAAGTAGGTTTTTAGTGATATTTGTGAAAAAGATATTGCTTGAACGCTGGGAAAAAGGCGAACGGGAAACAACAGCAGTGTAGCCCAAAGAAACATCCATTTATTAATGGTAAAGGCTGAATAACGCTTTACAAGTTTATTAAAAAGATGGTAAGATAGAGCGTATAAGACAATTGAGCTCCTAGACATAGGAGGTCTCCTTTGATACTTCCCGACCCCATTAACTCCAGCCATTCTCAAACTTGTTGAGATCAATAACACAGCCCCTGAAAATCCAAGAGCCACCCCAATTGCCTTTTTAGGAGTGATTGGTTCTTTCAAAATCAAAGCAGAGAGTATCAAAGCAAAGATGGGCATTGTGGTAGTTATGATGCCAGCATTAATGGGAGAAGTGAAGCTTAAACCTATGGTATAGCAACATTGGTTACAAATTAATCCCAAGACAGCAGCTAACATAAAAAGGAAAATGTCTTTTCGGCACACTTTCTCTTTCTTAACAAATAAAGAAGCAAGCCAAAAGAGTGTAGCCCCTCCTAGAATACGGAACATCACTAATGCTACTCCATTTATACCATTGTTCATTGCATCTTTACCTAAAGGGGCCATTAAACCCCAAAATGTTGCAGCACCTAACAAACTAAGGTGCGCAAAAAGAGGTTTGCTTTGTATTTTTGATTCATATTTGTTCTGTTCATTAATATATTCACCTCGAAAGATGAAACCTTTTTACCTCTGAATACTGACTTCATTCACATTTAAATATAATAGTATAGTTTTTCGTCTACAATAGCATTGCTATTAAGATGTAATTCCACTTCTTTTAGAATGCAATATCACAGCATTTTACTTTCACTATCATCTTATTTCAAACTATACCTGTTACACTTTAAAAGTCAGAAATTTCAAGACAAATCAGCTCACAATTCACATCAATAAAAAAAGGAATTATGCCTTTTTCGTGACACAATTCCTTTCTAATTTGTTGGGTGGTAGATGGGACTCGAACCCACGACATTCAGAACCACAATCTGACGCTCTAACCAACTGAACTACAACCACCGTGTAAATACTTCCCTGTTGAAAGCGAGTGCAAAGTTAAGGGATTTACTTGAAACTACCAAATAAATCCCTATATTTTTTTATAAAATTTCTATTTGGCAGGTGTTTTTAGGTGTCTGTTGAGTTGCTTGAGGAGCAACATCACCAGTTGCAGGCGCTGTAGTTGGTGTTGAAGTTGCACCAAATCCTGGAGTTGTATTTGGATTTGTTGCAGGCGCTTCAGTAGACATTCTTTCCACAGCACTCTCTTCTGTTGCAGCTTTAGGTGCTACATAAGCACATACTACGCTAAGAACTACCATAGAAACAGCTAAAAATCCAAGTTGTTTTTTTCTACTACATCTGTTGTTTTTACGCACTCCCATAATAGAGTTGCTAGATGAGAAAGTTAGAAGCTAGACCTCCACCTTTAGATTCTTGTATCAATACAATAGCAATCATAAAGAAAGAAGCTAACAGGATTAGGATAATAAATAATGTGTACATCTTTTTGTTTGTTTATTTATTTTTTTATTATTAAGTATCAATTTCTCTAAGAAACGTAATTGATCTGCAAAGTAAACATTTTTTTGGATAATTCAAATATAAACGCTTAATTATTTCAATTGCACGTTCATATTGTCCTTGTTTTTTATATATTTTTTTGCAAGTGTTTCAGTGAGATAACCTTCTTCTGAGAGCGGTTTTATTTTCGTCATTACCCTCTAATTGAGGGGATATATTCAGGCTCATCTTTCAGTTGAATGCGTCCAGGTTCTTTGTTGATAAAGTTATCTATCAAGCTTTGTCCCTTCATAATCGACTCGCCTTCTTTCTTATTCTTCTCCTCCTCGCTTTCTATTTCTAAAAGATATGAAACATAATCAACCGCTGCATCTGCAGGAGTTGGTTTTCTTTGAGGTTCTTTTTTCTCTTCTTCTTCTGGAATAGACTCTAAGAAAGTGTCGATAAGACTAATCGTTCTGTTGCCGTCTTGAATAGCCTCTTCTTGATTGCTTACCAACTTTGACTCTTTCTTTAAACGATAATGAACAGCCTCTACCAATTCAAAAAGAACTTTTTTATCTGTTAAATAGATGGCAGAACGACGCAATTCCTCATCAAAAGAAGAATCATGAAGAATATAAAGGTTCTTCAACATCAACAAACGAGCAGGCTGGTAATAAGGATAAATGGCAAGAAAACTGCGTAAATCATACAGCGTTTCCCTACTCATTGTTTCCGGATGCTCTATTAAATAACTAATATCCATTATTCAACTTCTTCTTTCTTTATTACCAATTAGCCACTGTGGCATTGAAAATTTGCTCGGTTAAGTCTTTCACCATCTGTGTAACTAGCTCTTCTTGAACAGAACTTAGGTTACGAGTTGTTTCGTAAGACTGCGACGCAGTGAATTGACGTTCGAAGTCTTCGCTGTGATTTTTATTATTGATAAAGCGAACATTCACAGTGATAGAAAGTTCAGTTTGAGCCGAATAACCTTCACTTGAAACTGATTTATTACGTTGTGAATATTGCGTAATCTCTCCCTCTATCTTTAAATCTCCATTTCTTTTCACTTGAACGAGGCGTGTATGGTTAGCATAAATATCTTTTTAATTCATTATTAAAGATAGACGCCATTGGTCCCCCACACATAGGTTGAACGAATGGGGAAGTCGTTAATTTGAATGGTCTTTGTCTTTGTATAATCTATACTCGCACCATTAAACTTATAAGAAACAGAACATGCGAACAATAAGACACAAGTTAATAACAAGGGAAGCAGAGCAAAAACTACTCCTCTTAAAACCTTTAGTTCTGTTTATATTATTCTTCATCAAGTCCATATTGTCTTATTCTTCTATATAAAGTTCTATCAGAAATGCCCAAATCTCTTGCTGCTTTCTTTCTGTTTCCTCCATTCTTTTCGAGGGCCTCTACTACCATTTTACGCTCAAAATCGTTCAGATTTAAGCTTTTTAGGTTCCGCAATTTCTTCTGCTTCAGCATCTACGATTGGCAAAGGATTCAATGTAACGGCATGGTGTCTTACCACTGGATGCACCTCAGACGCAGGAAAGATGTTCTTCTTCATTAGCGACACTTGAAAGCTTTGCGTTAAACCCTCCAACACTATTTAGGTGTTGTGTTTCGTCTAATTGCTTACGCAAATTAGCCATTTCTTGGCGCAAATCACTCACATTTCCACGTAGTTCGTAAAGAATTTTATACAGAATCTCACGTTCACTTTCATACGAGTGAGATCCATTTTTTGATATTGGAGCTAGCTCTGTGCTTTCAGGGTCCTCTGGAATGAATTGAGTTAAAGCCTTAGCATCAATTTCTCTTTCAGTACTAAGCACCGACATTTGTTCTGTTATGTTTTTTTAAGCTGTCTTACATTTCCTGGCCACTTATAACGCAACATCATTGCCTTTGCATCTTCTGTCAATGTTATTTTAGGCAAATGATAGGTCTCTGCCATCTGCATAGCAAACAAACGGAAGAGTAAAAGTATATCATTTCCTCGATCTCTTAATGGTGGAATTTGAATAGGAATGGTGTTTAAGCGATAATAAAGATCTTCTCTGAATCGTCCTTCACTAATTGCTTTACGCATATTTACATTAGTTGCAGCAACTATGCGCACATCGGTTTTTTTAATATTTTTTTGCCCTCCTACTTTTTATATACTCACCTGTTTCAAGAACTCTCAACAATCGAGCTTGAGTAGCAATGGGCAACTCTCCCTACTTCATCTAAGAAAGATAGTACCCTTATTTGCGATACCAAAATAGCCTTCACTTTCACCAATTGCGCCTGTAAAACGAGCCCTTTTCGTGTCCAAAAAGCTCACTATCTATTGTACCTTCAGGTATCGAACCACAGTTAATTGCAAAGTATTTCTCCCTGCGTCTTGTTGAGTTATCATGAATAATGCGTGGAATAATTTCTTTACCCACACCACTTTCACCAATAATAAGCACAGAAAGATCGGTAGATGCAACCTGCAAAGCCACATCTAAAGCCCCTATTTAAGCTCATCACTATTACCAACAACATTATAGCGTTGTTTTATATTTTGCAAATCTGAAGTGTTCATTTTGTTACAAAATTACGCATTTTATTTGAATTAGAGATTTAGAATATAGGTCTTTTTCTCTTTTTTAAGAGAAGAAATTTTAGCTATGTTCACATATACAAATATAAACACTCTCCCATATTTCGCTAAGAAACCAAATCTAAATCTCTGCAGAAAGCTCTATCCCTAACAATATTCCATAGAGAAGTAACAAGCCATAAATAAAGATGTTTCGAGCCGTTTTCCCCAAGACTTTATTTAATTCTTTTCCCTTTACCGATGGTCTTCATTTCGATAAAGGTAGATATATGAAAAGGTAAAAACAATAGTGGTAAAAGACAAGCCATGAGGTTTGAATGAATAAGGAAACAAACCTCCAAGTAATAAAGATTGCTACTCCTATTCCACAATACAAAAACCAATGTATTTTTTTCTTACCAATGTAAACCACCATTGTTTTTCTTTCCTGCAGCCTTGTCATTATCTATATCTCTGAAAGTTATTTACAATCAAAAAGTAAATCTATTACCAATCCACAATTAATAGCAGAAACAACTACATCGAGATTAAATACCGTAGAGCCAGGTAGGGCAACTAGATAATATGTACCCAAAACTGGAACCAATCCAAAGAATACTAAAACAAGAACATCACCCAATCCCCAATAAGATAGATGTGTAGTATATAGAAAACAGAATGCTACACAAGCCAATCCAAGAAGAATAAGCTGATAACCTCCAAAGAAAATGAGAGGAAATCCAATTGCACTTGCTATAATTGTGGTTAGAATTATTGCACGAAACATACTTTTAGGTTTTATCCAGCCTTGGGCACAAGCACGCTTAGGACCTAATCGAGCCTCGTTATCATTACCTCGTTTAAAATCGAAATAATCATTAATAAAATTCGCATCAATCTGCATTACAATCGCAAATGCAAAACAAAGAACCAGTGGTAGTATATTTACATCGTGCCCTCCATGCACAAAAGCCCATGCAGCAGCAATACAAACGGGAATTATTGCACTGATTAAAGTTTTGGGACGAGTGGCAAGTAGCCATGCTTTCCAAGAGTCCTCTGCTATTCTCTGTTCCATAATATTGCAAAAATAAACATTTAATTGTATATTTGCAAAATAATAACGGCAGATTTATGAGCAGTAGAGAGGTAAACTTAGAGCTAATGTCATTTGTAGAAACGAATATTCTTCCACAATATAATAACCTTGAATCACATCACGGGTTAAGTAAAATTCTAAACATAATAAAAGCAGAGTTTACAGCTTGCAAGAGTCACAACAGCAGATATCAACATGGCTTATACTATTGCTGCGTATCATGATTTAGGACTAAATGGACCTAAAGCGATACACCACATCACAGGAGGAAAAATATTATCTAAAGACGCCCGCTTGCTAAATTGGTTCTCAAAAGAACAAATTACAACCATGAAAGAGGCCATTGAAGACCATAGAGCATCGATGGCTCATGCCCCAAGAAGCATATATGGCTGCATAATTGCAGAGTCTGTGCGAGATTTAACTCTAGAAACGGTATTTAAAGACACTATAACTGCAATTCGTCAACAATATCCCAACGCTACAAAAGAAGAGGTGTTTAGATATTTCAAAAAACATATCACTGCCAAATATTCTATTAATGGCTACATTCGTTTATGGATTCCCAACTCTAATAACGCAAAGGGACTAAGCGAAATAAGACGTGTTATTGAATCGGAAGTAGAACTTCAGAATACTTTAATCACTACTTTGATTTATAAACCCGAAACAGCAAAACGAAATAGCATCGACTTTGAGATGTAATACCAATGCTTTTAGGATACAAACACAGTGAGTTTATAATACAAAAAGATTGCTTTTTAAAAGGATAAAGGCAAGCCTTCGAGGAAGAAACAGAATACATATATTTTTCTAATATATCTACAAAAGAAAAGAGCTTGATAAAATACATATCAAGCTCTTTTTACTTTATTAATCTTGTTCGGGAGTAATAAGTTTGTATCCCTTACCATGAATATTAATGATTTCTATTTGATCATCATCCTTCAAATGCTTACGCAATTTGGTAATATAAACATCCATTGAACGAGCATTGAAATAATTATCGTCAATCCAAATAGTCTTCAAAGCAAAGTCACGTTGCAAAATTTCGTTTGCATGTGAGCAAAAGTAAAAGCCAACAATTCATTTTCTTTTTGTAGTAAGCTTTTGTTTGCTTATCACCAATAGTTAGCAATTGCTTTTTGTGTATCGAAAGTAAATCTACCGATATTATACAATGTACTTTCTTTGTTTTTTTCTTGCCATGTACACGACGTAGAATTGCTTCAATACGGAATACCAACTCTTCCATTGAGAATGGCTTGGTGATATAATCGTCTGCACCAATCTTGAAACCTTCTAAGATATCCTCCTTTAATGTCTTTTGCAGTAAGGAAAATAATAGGCATTTCTGCATTCGATTGTCTTATCTCTTGTGCAAGAGTGAAACCATCTTTCTTAGGCATCATCACGTCAAGCACGCAAATATCAAACTTACTTTTTCAAAAAAATTCTTTATATCCAGCTTCACCATCTGGGCAAAGAGTTGCTGCGTAACCTTTTTGCTTGTAGATATTCTCTAAGCAACATTCCTAGGTTTTCATCGTCTTCACACAATAGGATTTTTAATTTGTCTTCCATAATTTTTAATTTTTAATTATTGGTAATTTAATTGTAAATGTCGTTCCCTTTCCATATTCACTTTCAACGGTTATTTCACCACCATTGATGTCTACAATCTGCTTAACGTATGCAAGTCCTAATCCAAAGCCTTTCACGTCGTGCACATTGCCTGTGTGAACACGGTAGAATTTATCAAATATTTTTTTGAGATTATCTCTCTTTATTCCTAAACCAGTATCTCTTATTGAGAGCATAATGGCATCTTCTTCATTCCAAGTCTTCAAGAAAACATCGAGCGGAGTATCCGGGTTTACGATATTTAACCGCATTATCTAGAAGATTGAAAATTACGTTTTTGGAAGTGCATCTCATCAACATATACCGTTGAATCAACCGCCTCTACCTCTGTATATATCTTTCCTCCTGTATGCTCTACACGCAGAGTAAAGGTGTTTGCAATATTATAAACCATCTCATTTAAATCCAGTTCTTTAGATTTATAGATAGCTCTATTCTTGTCAAACATAGACATCTGAAGTACTTTCTCAACCAAAAAGCGTAGGCGTTTCGACTCGTCATTAATCACAGTCCCTATGTGTTTAAGCATAAGTGGACTTTTTACCTATCGACTCATCATTAAGCATCTGTGCTGCGAGTGAAATACTTGAAATGGGTGTTTTCAGCTCGTGCGTCATATTATTGATAAAGTCGTTCTTCAATTCAGTATACTTTTTCTGTCTGAATATGATGACTATCGTAAATATAAATGTGATTAATAGCACCACAGTAAATATCAACGATGGAATTACAAACCACACAGAAGAGTAAATATACTTATCCATTTCTGGGAAATGAATACGCACAATACCTATCTTAGCCTGTGGATCATTCCTAAACAGAACTTGAGAATAGCTATATTCTTCACCCGCATCACTATAGTCAGGGCATCGATATACTTCTCGTCCGTCTTGAGTTGAAACAATGAAATGATAAGGAATGTCTATTCCATAATTCATTAATTCAGCCTTAAGGTCTTGATCTAGAAGTTTAAAGTTAATTCTTTCCTTCAACGGTTTCTCTGAAGCTGAATAAAGTATTGAGTAAACAACCTCGTCAAGTAAGCCTTTCTGATAAATGTATCTACTCTTTACTAATTCCTGAAACGACCTTGATGCCTCTGTTATAGAATTCTTATCTCTACCCAAAATCATTCCTTTTGGAATTTTTGAGGGGCGTATTGTTATCGTCTTTAACTCGAATGAAGAATAAACTGTTCCGTCTTTGCCTGTAACCGAGTATTGATGAGAATGCTGAATGGCTTTTCCTCCTTTCTTAGATATCGCATTTATCGAATCTCGAATAAAGGCTTTACGCTCTGTTTCGTTTATATCTTTTTCAAGATAACGCAACGTTTCATTGAGTTCTAAATTCTTTTGAGGCTTGATATAAAGCACGATTCACCGATTCGTTGAATTGCTCTTTCTTCATTTGCACCATTCGTTGCATGTATTGCAACTGCAAAAAGAGTAGTGCAAGGAAAGAAAATCCCATGATAACTGCTATTATTCCTATCGTCCTCTTTTTCATATTGGCAAATATACGACAAAGAGTAACACTTTAACAACACAACGTTAATAAAATGCTTTATATTTTTATTCTATTAACAAAATATCATGATTTAATTTCAAATACACAACTATGCTATTTTTGAGAAAGCTCTATTTAAAGAGATAAAGAAATCCAATTAGACATCATTTTTCTCTCCTTGAGGCGTCAAAAATACTTTCAGGGTGAAATTGTATTCCGCATATATTATAATAGGTATGTTGCAATCCCATTATAATATGATTTCATCGGTTTTGGGCCGTAATTTTTTTAAAGAATTAGGAAGACTTTTCGCTATCAACAGCCCAACTATGATAACGCCCTACGGGTATTTTTTTGATGGCATTTCATGAAAAAGAACATTGCTATTATCAACCGAAAGCAGTGAAGTTATACCATGAAAGACATCATTTAAATTATATAATTGTGCTCCAAAAATATTGCGCAATAGCTTGATGCCCCAAACAAATACCAAGAATTGACTTTCGTTTGAGCATACTTTTCTAATAAAGAAGTAATGTTTGGGATAATCTAAAGGTAAACCAGGACCAGGACCAATAATGAGTTTTTTTGATAATTATCTAAAAAGATTTATATCTAAAGAAAGACTATCAAATACATCTACCCCACTCCCCGTTTGTTCAATTAAATGTTTGATGTTATAAGTAAACGAGTCGTGATTATCTATTAGAGCAATGTTTTTTTCATTCTTTCAACAGTCGTCTATCTTGTTAACACCTGCTGTAAAGATTGTAGCTTTTTCAATATCCTTTAAACCTTCTTCTGTTTCAATTTCAGCATCTACATTCAATCCCTAAGAAAGCTTCATTCTCTATTTCTTTTTAAAGCATTCAGAAAGCTTTCGTCAGCAGCCCCACTAACAAAGAAAGGAAGAGAAGATGTAAAGTTATTCAAAGCCTCAACTGTTTTTTTGAAATCTCTTGAGATACTAATAAAGTGGGATTGAGTTTAAAGAATATCATATCGGCATGACCTTCAAAAAGGCAAAGCCTTATCGAGATCATCGTAAGAATTTACCTCTATTGTTTTTTTATAACGTCTAAAGATGGAGCAATATCACCAATAACTGTAGTTTTTAAATTGTCTATCATCACTGTATTTTCATCACCACTTAGTTGAACTCCATTAAGTTTAAAGTTATAAATACGTGTGATTATGTTTTGAGGCATATCGTCTTTAAATACTCCCAAAGACCTTTACATTGGCAAAAGATAGAATGTCTTTATTTTTTTTTATGGCATCAACTTGAAGAGAACTGTAGTCTGGCTGTATTCCACTATTAGAAGAATACATCTTTACAAAACGTGGATTTCCTTTTTCAAAGTTTAATCCAATCATTGCAACACCTTGTTCTATCACGGCACGAATATTCTCTTTTTCGTACACTCCGCACACCTTTAATATCATAAAAACGTTATTTTGTCCTTTTGAAATTTACTTACTTTTTATCTCTACCAATAATGATATTAATGCAAAGATATAGTGTTTATTCTAAAAATAAAGAGGATTAATGTAAGATTTTTTTAAGGATGGAGATTATAAACCGAAAGAGGAGATTTACACTTTTACTCATACTTGAAAAACATTAGCATATTTGTATAACTAAGATTACTAAAACTAAAAGCAAATAACACATCTATTTTTATATGTAAAATTATCACATAACATAAAATCAGCAAGTATAATAATCTTTATATACTTAGCTAATTCATCTCCAAATTCATCTTACCTTTTTTTCCTTCTTCTATCCTACTCTATACTCATCATAAAAACAAGTGGTAAATAATTATAGATGAAATATGATTTCCTCCTCTCAATAAAAAAACATAACTTTTTACATCGCAATAACATTGCTTTTAACCCTCTAATATCAATGCTTTTAAAAAGGTCAAAAAGCAGTACTTTTTAAATTTGAAATAAAATGGCATGGGAATAATATTTAATAAGAGTAGAAAATGAAAGTGGTAAATAAAGAATTACTTCGACAATAAAAACATACTTTTTCTCAATAATGAAAAAGATAAGTTGAAGTATTCTTTTATAATCAAGAATGAACCTAAACAGAAAAGAACTAACAAGAAACTACGTTATAAAAACTCTTAAACAGAAGACATATAGATGATGATTTCACTCATAAAGTACGCAACTCCAACAGCCTATTTAGACATCATTATAAAGTAAGAAAAAAATCATATTTCTATTATAGATGGTAAACATAACCTTCCCCTCTATCAATCATTTTATGAATTACAAAAATATAGTTTAAGTATATATTTATATAAAATCAACTTTATACTTTGGCTTTAAATAAGTTACAAAAGTATACAAACAACACATTAAAGAGAGTATTTAAAACAACGAAAAATGGGGACCCAAAGAAACCTTGAGTCCCACTATTATATCTTAAAGAACAAAAGTATTATTATTATCTTTTTATCCCAATGTTGTTGACAAAACAACTCTCCTTGCTCAAAACCCTTCTTCGTATAAATCTTCAAGTTTTGTAACATCACGTTCTATTCTATCTACTTCTAAAGGATGAACTGGACGGATACATACTATTTTTTTCCCTTCATTTTCGAGATGCTCTATCAAATCTAATTGCGCATTATATACAGCAATTCTCCTACTTAAAAGCTACTCTAAGACGAGGATAATTCTTATAGATAAAAGCGAGGAATTTTTATAGTCTTTCGATGTATTTCGATAACCCCTATTTCGTGTAAGCACCACTACATTGGTAGGATGTCCCATTTCCATCGATCTAAGAACAGGAATACTATCAACAATTCCACCATCAAGCATGGGAATTCCGTCGACTGTTACAATCTTACTTACATAGGGTAAACTCGACGAAGCCTTTACAATATCAAGTGTTCTTTGCTTATCTTGCTTATCAACAAGATACATTGCCTCCCCCGTTAAGCAGTTAGTTGTAACCATTTCAAACGTTGCGGGATTTTTAAAATAGGTGTCAAAATCATAAGGAAGATAATCGTTTGGCAAATCATCGTATAATAATTTCTGATCGAAAAATACACCCTTGAGAGAATAAATGCCTAAGTCCAATATAGTCATAACGTGCTAAAAAATCAATATTTGTCATTCTTGCACGACGATATTGCTTACTCATATACGACATTCCGTTGCCTGCTCCTGCCGAAACTGCAACAACATAATCAAAGTAAAGATTATGTTTCATGAATGCATCTAATACACCACTGGTGAAAACTCCACGCATTCCACCTCCCTCTAGTACAAGTCCTACGTCTGATGTGATATTCATAAGAATACAATTAAAGTTGTTACAAAGTTACATAAATTGAACTATTTTTTTCGTAACTTTGCGATATATATTAAATAAATCTTTTAATATGTTTGACAAAAATACATACATCAAACGCCGTGAAACGCTAAAGAAGCTGGTTAAAAGTGGCATTATCATATTATTTGGCAATAACGAATCGCCTTGTAATTACCCTAATAATGCTTACTCACCATTCAGGCAAGACTCTTCATTTCTTTATTACTTTGGTGCTAATAGAGATGGATTAGTAGGAATTATAGATATTGACAACAACACAGAAACACTTATAGGCAATGACATTGACATTGACGATATCGTGTGGATGGGTCCTGTTGATTCGGTTAAAGATATGGCTTCAGCTGCAGGAGTGGAGCAAACTGCTCCTTTTAAAGAGCTAAAACATATTTGTTGTGAGGCTTTAAAGAATAAAAGAGATATTCATTTCCTTCCTCCTTATAGGTCGGATGTAATGATTTTGATATACGATCTCTTAGGAATTCACCCTAATCAACAAAAAGAAAAGGCCTCTTTATCACTTATAAAGGCTGTTGTTAAGATGCGTTCTGTTAAAGAACAGCAAGAAATTGAAGAACTTGAACGTGCTTTCGAGATCGGATATTTGATGCATACAACTGCTATGAAGCTTACAAGAGAAGGGGTTACAGAGAAGTTTATCAGTGGACAACTCGATGGAATTGCTAACTCTCATGGTTCAAAGGTTAGTTTCTCTACTATCTTTACACAAAGAGGTGAGATTCTACATGGTGCTCCTACAATGACAACTCTAAAGAATGGAAAGCTTGTTTTATGCGATTGTGGTGGCGAAACCATCAATAACTATTGTTCAGACCATACAAGAACATATCCTGTTAATGGCAAATTCACTCAAAAACAATTAGATATCTACTCTATTGTTGAGGCTGGTCACGACTTAGTTCTACAAATTGCGAAACCTGGTATCAAATGGTTTGACGTTCACATGGACGTTTGTAGACTTATGACAACTCGCCTTAAGGAACTTGGTTTGATGAAAGGTGATGTTGAAGAGGCTGTTGCATCAGGAGCACACACACTATTCTTGCCTCATGGTTTAGGCCATATGATGGGAATGGACGTGCACGACATGGAGGGACTAGGACAAATATACGTAGGTTATGACGATGAAATTCAACCTTCAACACAATTCGGAACTGGCTCACTTCGCATGGGTAGACGAATTGAAGAGAACTTTGTTATCACTGATGAACCTGGTATTTACTTTATTCCTGCACTTATTGACGAATGGAAAGCAAAGGGAATTGGAAAAGACTTCATTAACTTTGATGCTTTAGAGCAATATAAAGACTTTGGAGGTATTCGCATTGAAGACGATGTTCTCATCACAAAAAGACGGCTGTAGATTCATCGGAAACAAAGAAATTCCATATCATCCCAAAAGACATTGAGGCTTTTATGAATCAATAATAGACATTCAAAGCTAAAGAAAAAGTATCACATTGGACTAATAAAATATATTATATAAATAGTAAAAACAGTAAAACATGAAAAAATTAATCATGCTAGCTGCACTTACATGCGCTATAACAGGCATGCAGGCAGAAACAAACAAAGACAGTATTAAAGCGGTTAAGCCAGTATTTACTGTCGTAAAAGCAAATAAGATTACAAGTATCAAAGACCAAAACAAGAGCGGAACTTGTTGGGCTTATTCAACAATCAGCTTCTTCGAAAGCGAAATCCTAAGAAAAAAACAGGTAAGACTTACGATTTAAGCGAAATGTTTGTTGCAGGTAAAACTTACATGGATAGAGCAATTAAAGCTGTTCGCATGCACGGAGATGTTAGCTTTTCTGAAGGCGGTAGCGGTTATGATGTACAATATTGTTGGGAACATTACGGTATGGTTCCTGAGTCTGCTATGCCATTACCAGGTAAAATGATTGGTGATTCATTAGCAAACTTCTCTGAATTCTTTAGCGTTATGACTCCATACGTTGAGGCTGTAGCAAAGAATAAGTCATCAAAACTAACTCCAGCATGGAAGAATGGTTTGCAAGGTATTATCGATTCATATCTTGGTAAAGCACCAACTTCGTTCCAATACGAAGGTAAAACATACACACCACAATCATTCGCTGCTAGCTTAGGATTGGATATGAAAGATTATATCAGCTTCACAAGCTACACACACCACCCATTCTGGACTGAATTTGCAGTTGAGGTACAAGACAACTGGCGTTGGCCTATGAGCTGGAACGTGCCCATCGACGACCTATGTAAAATCATTGACCACGCTATTATGAATGGTTATACAGTTATGTGGGGTGGAGATGTTACAGAAGATGGATTCACTCGCAAAGGTTTAGGTGTTGCTTATGACGTAAAGAAAGCACGCTCTATGGCTGGAACTGACGCTGATCGCTGGTTCAAACTATCAAGCACTGAAAAGAAAAAGTAAGCTAGATGCTCTTGGAGTTAATGCGCCTGAGATTGTACCAACACAAGAAATGAGACAAGAAGCATTCGACAATTGGGAAACAACTGACGACCACGGAATGCACATCTATGGTATCGCTAAAGACCAAAACGGTAAAGAATACTACATGGTTAAGAACTCTTGGGGTACTTATGGCGACTATAAAGGAACATGGTATATGACAAAAGCATTCGTTGCTTACAAAACAATGGACTTCATTGTGAACAAAAATGCAGTTCCAAAGGATATCCGTAAAAAGATTGGTCTATAATCATCGCATCATAAACTATAAGTAAATACGCTTATAGTCACAATAAAAAGATGAATAATCTTAAGATTCTTCCACCTTATTATATATAAAGATCAGAGGAAAGGCTTAAGATTATTCATCTTATTTTATATCTACCTACTACCCTATAAAAGCTACAATACAAATAAAAATATGAGTGTTAAATAAATATTTTTAAAGGCTTTTTATTTGTTTAATATCAATAAAACTATTACTTTTGTATTGAAATAAAACTACACATCTAAACTATACTAACAAAACAAACTAACAAGAATATGTAGATAGAACAAGATGTAAAACTAAGTAACTTAATAACAATTATTACAAATAAAAAAACAATCTATTATGAAAATGAAAAATTTTTTTACTCCTCTTTTAAGTCTAGGTATGGCTTTTATGTGCCTTTTAACTTTGCACACGCACAAAGCTACACACAACCTTATCAAACCGTTCCTACAGCAATGCATGCTGCAACTCAATCACTTTATAGCGTAAATGTAAGTATTGATGGTAACACAGTTATGACTTATACCGATACAAATGGCAGACAAGCTTACAACTGGTTGCAAGACGAATATTCATTTACAGCAAAAAAAGGACAAGAAGTTACACTTGATGTTCGTGCAGGCATTTGGTCATGGGACATTGCAATTGGTTTCGATTGGGATCATGATGGCACATTTGAAGACCAACAACGCGCATTCGCTGAAGTAGGTTCTACTGCTTCAAAAAGCAATAGTTCATGGGGACATGAGCCTTATAATACAGAAGCTTATCGTAAAAGCCAACAAACAGCGTTAGGACATCTTGGTGTAGTTCAACACACATTTAAATTCACCGTACCTGCAACTGCAAAGACAGAAACTACAAGATTCCGCATTCTTTGTGACGGAGACGGCTATGCTTATGCAAGAAGTGTACCTCCATTCAACTTAAATGACAAAGTAGGTTATGCTGGTTCAATACACGATTTCGGTGTAAGAATTGAAGAAGAAGCTGGTCCTGAAACAGGAATTAACAACACAACAGTAACAAATAACTCAAATAAACCTGCTGAAATCTACACAATTGATGGTCTTCGTCTTAACACAACAGTAGATAAACTCACAAAAAGGTATCTACATCATCAATGGTAAAAAAAGTAGTAATTAGATAATTAATGTAGCAAAGCTGCTACATTATTTACATCCCCAATAGATGTAGTATATAAAGTAAAAAGAAACACAAAGGCAAAGATCCGTTATAACTTTCAGTTTTTAAATAGGGTCTTTGCTTTTTTTATTTTCATAGATAAACCTATCATAATTGCACCCTATATTCTTTCTTATAATATCGTTATGAACAAGCAAAAAGCTATCATATTGCATGATAATTGCTATCCTTTTTACATTTTAATTGCAACGCTATTAGAAACTACTAACAATGCTTTTACAGGAGTATTATGCTTAATTAGGAAAATAAGAACCTACTCCTATCTATTAAAAAAAATTTCTTCTCTCTGAAAGGATCTATTCTTCTTAAGAAAAAGGAAGGAAGATAAAGAAAAAAAGTTTTTCAGTTAGATATATTGCAAAATAAAAGGACTAATAATCAAAGAAAGTAGATAATGATATCTCTTAGTTGATTATTAGTCCTTTATATAAAAGTCTTTTATCTCTTTATTTTTATTCTTCAGGCTTTCATGTTAGTGTAAACATTCTGAACGTCTTCGTCATCTTCTAGGATGTCAACCATCTTATCTATAACCTCACGCTCTTCGCTTGTAACCTCTTTTAAGTCGTTAGGAATGCGTGTAAACTCAGCACCTGTAACTTCAAACCCAGCCTCTTCAAGGTGTTTTTGCAATTCACCAAAGCTCTTAGGGTCACCATAAATGGTTATTTCGTTAGACTCTTCATCTTCATCGAAGTCCTCTTCTACTCCATAATCAATCAATTCCAAGATCAATTCTTCCATGTCTAAACCATCTTTTTTCTTGAAAGTAAAGACACATTTTTGGTCGAATAAGAATGAAAGACTACCTTGAGTACCTAAATTTCCACCATATTTATTAAACACAGCACGTACGTTAGCAACTGTTCTTGTTGTGTTGTCTGTTGCTGCATCTACAAATATTGCAATACCATGAGGGCCATATCCTTCGTAAGTAACTTCTTTAAAAGTCCTTTTTGATCCTTACCCATTGCATTTTTTTATGGCTCTTTCTACGTTTGCATTAGGCATGTTCTCACGCTTTGCAGTCTGTATAATAGCACGCAAATGAGGGTTATTTTTCTGGTTCAGGACCACCAGCTTTCACTGCAATAGCAATTTGTTTACCAATCTTGGTAAATGTTCTTGCCATGTGTCCCCATCTCTTCATTTTTCGCAGCTTTGCGATATTCAAATGCTCTTCCCATAGGAAATAATATTTATTTTATTTATTATTACAATTATCTTAACTCGGCATTTAATCTCTTTAGTGAGGTTATCTATGAGTTTGTTCATAATAGAATCAATCTGTTTGTCATTCAAAGTCTTCTGCTCATCTTGTAAGATGAAGTTTACAGCATAACTCTTTTTGCCTTCAGGTAGATTCTTTCCTTCATATACGTCGAATAGTTCTACAGCCTTTAAGAGTTTCTTTTCTGTAGAATAAGCTATTTCTTTGATTTGTTCGAACTCAACAGTTTTTTCTACAAGCAACGCTAAATCACGACTTACAGCAGGATATTTGCTAATTTCTTTATATTCCACTACGTGTTTCTTCACTGCCTTCAACAAATTATCCCAATAGATATCAGCAAAGAATACTTCGTTTGTTATACCCATATTCTTTGTTAGCTTGTATGCAACTACACCCAATTCAGCAATGATCTTGCCTGCTTTTTGTTACGATAGAAATGCTATCTTCGAAAATATTATTTTCGCCTTTTACAAGTGTAACTGCTTGAAGTGAAAGTCCAAGTCGCACCAAGATATTCTCAACATAAGCCTTTTAACTCATAAAAAGAAGCATCTTCATTGGGGTGAGCCCAGCTATTTTTCAACTCTCTTTCCAGTAATCCAAAGTCCTAAATGTTGGTCTTGTGTGTATGCTTTTATCAACTTATCTGCCTCTTTCTTCGATTCATCATAATGATAGCAATTACCAAATTCAAAGAATCTAAGATTAGAATTCTTTCTATTAGCATTGCGAACAATACTTTCTAAACCTCCAAATAAAAGAGTTTGACGCATCACTCCAAGGTCAGCACTTAAAGGATTAAGAATCTTAACTGTTGTTTCTTCTGTATAACGATTGAGGTCTTTATAATAAGAAACTTTGGTTAGAGAGTTATTTAGGATTTCATTAAATCCGCCTCCAACAAGCTGTTCAGAGATAAGATTGATATATTTACGATTTCTATCTTCATCTGTTGGAATGGTTAAGGTACCTTTTAGTTGCAAAGGGATTTCGACATTGTTATAACCATAGATACGAAGTATATCTTCAACAACATCACATGGGCGCTTAACGTCAACTCTATAAGCAGGAACAAGAATTTCTATTTGATTTTCATTCTCTGCTTCAATCTTCATATCTAAGCTGGTTACGATACTCTTAATGGTATCTTTTCCAATCTCTTTACCGATGAGTGAGTTGACATAATCATATGTAAGCACTACCTTTACTGCCTTCGATTGGTTCGGGATAAACGTCCTTTATTTGCATAGATACTTGGCCACCTGCTAACTCTTTGCAAAAGAATTGCAGCTTGTTTCAAAGCATATACCTGTCCATTAGGATCAATACCACGTTCAAAACGATAGCTTGCATCTGTACTTAAGCCGTGACGTCTTGCGCTTTTTCTTATCCAAGTAGGGTGGAAATAAGCACTTTCTAAAACTATATTGCGTGTATTTTCGTATGTACCACTACCCTTTCCACCAAAGATTCCCGCAATACACATAGCCTCATTTGCATTGCATATACTTAAATCTCTTTCGCTTAAGCTATGCTCTTCACCATCTAATGTGATGAATTTAGTGCCTTCTGGCTGAGTGGTAACAACGATTTTATGCCCTGCAACCATATCTGCATCGAAGCAATGCATAGGTTGTCCGTATGCCATCATAATATAGTTGGTGATATCTACGATATTATTTATAGGACGAATTCCAACTATCTTCAATTTATTTTTGTAACCATTCAGGACTTTCTTTCACTTCACAATTGCTGATACTAACGCATGCATAGCGTTTACAAGCTTCAGTATTCTTTACTTCTACATCAATTGTTAGTGATTCATTATCCACTTCAAAAAGCATCACAATTGGGCTTGTGAAGTTCTGTTTGATAATTATTTTTGCTTTTAGCCATGCATACAAATCACGAGCAACCCCATAGTGACTCAAGGCATCAGAGCGGTTTGCTGTGATGTCAACTTCAATCACCCAGTCGCTTTCTAAATTGTAATATTCAGCCGCAGGCATTCCTATTGGAGCATCTTCTGGCAAAACAATGATACCATCATGACTTGTTCCTACTCCGATTTCATCTTCGGCACAAATCATTCCAAGGCTCTCTACGCCTCTTAGCTTACTTCTTTTTAATTACAAATTCTTTGTCTCCATCATACAAAACACAGCCTAAGTCTGCCACAATCACTTTCTGATTTGCAGCAACATTGTGTGCACCACAAACAATTTGTTGTGGTTCTCCTTTACCAAGGTCTACAGTTGTAATATGTAAATGGTCGCTATTAGGATGTGGTTCACATGTTAATACCTTACCAACATATAATCCTTTTAATCCACCACGAATGGTTTGTACTTCTTCTAAGCCTCCTACTTCAAGTCCACATGAAGTAAGTGCTTCTGCAACATACTGTGGAGTAAGATCAAAATCTACATACTCTTTCAGCCATTTGTAAGAAATATTCATTATATTTTTTTATTTATGTATACACAATTAATGCGCAAATTTACTAAATTATGGGCATTTGCACAAGTCCAACTAAAGATATTTACAATGATAAAGTCGAACTTTTTCGAATTTTTCTCTTTGTTGTTTCAGTTAATAGAAACCTCATTTCCTTTGCGACTTGCCTTCTTTTTAGTTGATGAAGATAAAAGAAGAGGAAAAACAAGCTCTTAATCTTCTATTGTTTCAAGCTGAGAAAATAGCTTTCTTTTCTTAGCATAATACTGCCATAATAAGAAGAAAGACATTCTTTCTTTGATCGTTTTTTGCACAACATTTGCTTGTATATGTTTGCGTTTTGCTGTTAACTGAGGAATCATTTGTTTGAAATCTCTTCTCGCTTTTACAACTGCTTGAAAAGTCCTTCCATCCGCCTTCAGATAATAAGAGTTTAAATGCTGCAATATAATCGAGAACGAAACGAGTTCTCATTATTGGCTTTAATTCATCTTCTGGCAAGTTTTTATATAGCATTGCAAGATTATTTCGGAAGTTAAGATAAGTCTTTCTAGGATTAGATTTAGGCAGAGTTCCCCCTCCAAGATGATATACTACGCTGTCTGGAACACAATAAATATCATGTCCAAGTTGGTGAAGTTGCCAACAAAAATCAATCTCTTCGTTGTGAGCAAAGAACGATTCGTCTAGTCCACCCACCGCCCAATAACACTCACTACGCACCATTAGACAAGCACCTGTTGCCCAAAAAGATGGGCATTACATTATTATATTGACCTAAATCTTGCTCTATTGTATCAAAAACTCGACCTCTACAAAAAGGATATCCGTATTTATCTATAAAGCCTCCACATGCTCCTGCATACTCAAAAGAATCTTTATCTACAACCGATAACAACTTAGGTTGACAAGCTGCAACATGCTGATGACTATCCATAAACTCTATTAAAGGAACTAACCATTCGTGAGTTACCTCCACATCAGTATTCAACAAGACGTAATAGTCGGCCTTCACCTGCTCTAAAGCTTTGTTATAACCTCCAGCAAAGCCATAATTCTTATCTAATTGAATCAGCTTACACGTAGGAAAGTGTTGAGATACAAATTCAACCGAATTGTCTGTTGAAGCATTATCGGCAACAAACACCTCAGCATCAGAGCTCGAATACTGCATAACTTGCGGTAAATAGCGCTCTAACATCTCACAACCATTCCAATTTAAGATAACAACAGCAACTTTCATCTCACCTTATTATTATAAGAGTTCTACCTTTACAGCTGATTTATCGTGATTAAAATCTACCAATCTCACTGCCATTATTTGATTATCGTACTCTTCTTTTTGAAAGATTTGCAGGCAACTCCACTCTAATATAGTTATCAGTAAAGCCGTGCATTGCCTTTCCTTTTATATTCTTTTCGAATAAAACTTGAGCAGTTTTACCCAAATGAGCAGCATAAAAAGCTTGAGTTTTGGCATCAGAGAGCTCGAGCAAACGCTTTGAACGCAACTTCTTATCTTTATCATTCACAACGTATGGAATATTTAAAGCTGCGGTTCCACGACGTTCACTATATGGGAATACATGAAGCTGAGTAACATCTAAGCTATCTAGAAAATTATAACAATCTTCAAAGAACTCAGGTTTCTCTCCTCTACTTCCTACCATCACGTCTACACCTATAAAGGCATTAGGAATCAAAGTTTTTATTTTATGCACCTTATCTGCAAACAATTCTCTATCATACTTGCGTTTCATTAAACGAAGAACATCGTTAGAACCACTTTGAAGAGGCAGATGAAAGTGTGGCATAAAGGCTCTACTATTAGCACAATATTCTATTATTTCATCGCTAAGTAAATCTGGTTCTAAGCTACTTATACGAAATCGCTTGATACCTTCAACCTTATCGAGGGCTTTAATCAAATCAAAGAAGGTTTCATTTGTACTTACTCCGAAGTCACCAATATTCACTCCAGTAAGCACAATCTCTTTTCCTCCCTCGCTTGCAGCCTGTTCAGCCTGCTCAACTAACGACGAAATAGATGGGTTTCGTGAAAAACCTCGAGCAAAAGGAATAGTACAATAAGTACAAAAAAATAGCTACAGCCATCTTGTACTTTTTAAGAAATATCGAGTACGATTACCACGAGAACATGATGCAGCAAAAGTCTTTATATCTTTTTGTTTTTAACCGAATGGAATGACGATTCATTTGCATTTTTTTCTCCTCACCATTGCTCCATGCGTCTGAAAGATACTGAATTAAGTTGGCTTTTTTTCGTTACTTCCTAACACCAAATCAACACCTTCCATCTTGCTTATTCGTTCAGACTCTAATTGAGCATAGCAGCCCGTTACAATAACAAAAAGAACCTGGATTTTCTCTAACCATTCTGTTAATTGCTTGGCGACACTTATGATCTGCCACCTCAGTAACCGAACATGTATTGATTAAACATATATCGGCACGTTCTCCACGCTCAACAGTTCGAACGCCCATATCTTGTAACATCTTACCAAAAGTAGATGTTTCAGAAAAGTTTAATTTGCAACCTAATGTATAATATGCTGCTGTTTTTGCCTTGAAAGGCAGATGTATCTATCATTGTTTTTATTTTTATCCTCATTATAAAAAAAGAACTGCTCTTAAAGCATTCTTTCCACCTTATTATATATATAACCAATTTTAATTGGCTTACAAAGATACAACATTTAGCCCGAAAATGGGTAGAAAAAACACCATGTTTTTTTATATTGTGTGCGCACAAAATTGACTAAGAAAACGAGATAAAAACAATGCAATAAAATCTTTAACTTTTTATTCACTCTTTGTAAATTACTGATAAACAATAAGTTACAAATTAGTTACAAAAAGCACTAAAAAAAGCAGTTAAAAAAAGAGTTGAGTATAAAAAAAGTCTTACCTTTGCAATGTTTTTAATAAACAAATGATTGTTTTACAGTAAATTAAAAAAAGCAAAGAAAAATGAAGAAATTAGTTTTTAATGTTCGTAGCTATCGCAGCTATCTCATTCGCATCTTGTGGTAACAAAACTGAAAAAAAGCAGCTGGTACTGATTCATTATCAAACGATACAACTGCTCAAGTTGACACAATGCAATCTGATACAACTGCAACAGATTCAGTTAAATAATTAGTGAAGTTTAGTAACTAATACGAACAAATTGAGAGTGAAGTCGTTATATCTTGTAGATATAACGACTTTTTCGTTTATAAGCATATCCCCTTTTCTCTTATATTCCCACAGCTTTTTACTTTCCTTCTGCTCCTCTAAGTACATCTAAACAGAAAGCAGTCTCTTCTTTTTTCTATTTTCATTCTCTTATTATATCCACTGCATCACATCGCAAAAAGCTATGCTATTATGATATAAAAAGGATAGTTATTATCCTATAAAAAGCTATACTTTTGCAAAATAAAAAAAGAGTGAGTTTCACATGAAAAAGAAGGAGTAAAAAGACTTTTTAGTATTTTCCCTTTTATTAAGAAATAAGATTAACTTCACACTATAAATACATTAGAATAAAAAAATTGTCCTTCACACTTTCTATACTTAGAAAAGCATGAAGGACAACCTTTTATTGAGCAGTTTAAAAAGAACAATACCGCTCTTATTCAAATTCAAACTAGTCATTTAGAAACTCATATTAAAGCCAAAAACGAATACCGTTTTTTTCTTTGTTCCGGGGACATCGTTATAATTAAATCGATGTACATAATCAATAGCAAAGAACTTAAAGATGTTATGAATTCCCATCACTAACTCCATATATGGAACCTTCTTATCCATCAATTGAGTTGTTGAAGGCAATTCAAATAGCAACTCATCTGTTGCATTTTGAGTTAGCAAACGAGGATTATTCTTGTCTGTAAGCGTTCCCCACATTCCCTTAAAAGGCAATGTATTCACGCCATTTTAAGTGCTTCACAAGCGGTAAACGATTTAGAATCTTTCCATTTAAATCCCATGCAACTGACCAGAATGCATATCTATCGTTCAAAAACTCCATATTCTTCATCATGCTGAGAGTATTCTCATGCTCGAAGAAAGATAAGTTCACAGGAGGCATAATCAAAAGTGGGAAGGGCACTTTGTTCCACTCTATTCCTCCATTTAGATGCGTATCAACATATCCCCAGCTACCCATCCAAAAAGCGTTTGTACACTCCTAACTCGGTTCTATTAAACTGATATTGACCTCCAAGCACGTTACTTAATCCCATGGTGTGAGAAAGTTTAAACTCAGGAGAATCTAAATTCACTGGCCAACGACGTTGTTTGGTGTTCATATAGGTTTGTCCTGGGTTATAACGGATACCTACCGCCAACTCAGTTGTACGTATTTTATCTACAAATGGGTCTGTCAATATCTGCGAAGAAGCAGGCATTCGCTTAAATACAAGATCTCCAGTTGGCTCGTTACTCTCTGCTTTTTAGTGAAGTATTAAAGCTAAATCCCCAGTCAGTTTCATAATCAAAGCTCAACTTTTGTCTATGATAGAAATACAATTGTTGCACTTTTTGAGTTCTAAAAGCCATAAAGATATTGTCTTTATTATGACGCAAGAACTTATCAGAAGGCGACATTATATCATAAGAAGTCTCGAAAGTGATATTTCTTTGTGGGAATTCAAATGGTAAATTCTTTTTCTTATTCAGACTATAGGTAACCTCTGAGCTATAATAATGCTTGTGACTCTTCGAACCATAAGCATAATATCCACTCCAGAACCAATGTTTATTGAGATTAGCTGTGGTTCTTCCGCTTAGTCTAAAGCGTAAACCATCTATGAAGTTACTAGACACCATTGTTGTAACAGGACCTATATCGAACTTACTTGGCGTATTTGTTGAACCAGTTTCAACATAGTTTTCAAGGAAAGCTCTTACACCAAAGATAACCCATTTATATCCTTTAGACTGCTGCATCTTATGAATAAACGAGTTCATAGAGGTCTCTCCCCTAGTTAAATCCACCGTTCTATACTGCTCCCCAAAAAGGCTTCATCTCTAATCATAGCATCAGCTTCGTGTCGCACTTTCGCCTTTCCTTTAAACAATTTGTTGGGCAACTCATCGAAGGCATAGTCGTTTAATCGGGTTGTTCTAACAACTAATAGCTTGTTAAATAGTTTATTTAGCTTTAGTTCTGCAAACATATCATCTTTTGTAAGCACCCAATCTCCATCTGGTAAACGTGTATATTCTTGCTCAATCTTCATATTTTTCTACGAAGTTTACATCACTACGAGCAGGAATAGTCATCGTACATTTCTTTACATGTAAGGTAGAATCAGCAAGCACATAGAGGTCTCCTCTGAACCCAAAGTCTTGTTGATTATTGGGAATGAAAGTTGATATGATAGCACAAATCTCTATCAACATAAACAGTATCTTGTATATAATATCGATAGAAAGAAATCGCTGTTTTACCTATTGGGCTTGTAAAAGGATATTGAAGGAGACGTACATAATCGTCATAAATATCCACATCGGTAAAAATATCCTTCAAAAGTGCATTGAGAATCTCACCAGTTTGAATCACTTTATTGATACCTTCGGTCTTTTTGCCCCATTACAATTTCACGCTCTGTCTTTGGATTTTTTTCGATAAACATGTTGAGTTACCGTTTCATCTACGGACAAAGGAAGAATGAGTTTGTTGTTATATGGACTTGTTTCTATTTGATCTAACAACCAAGAAGACTTCTTAAACATACCTGTTTCAAGGTCTTTGGGTTGCAAATCGTTCATCGATAGAGTTATCTTTTGATACTTATTAAATTGATAATAATCGTGATTATCAAGGTGTGTCTTGCTTTTTGCAGCAATAACTCTACGCATTAGGGCTACAGCCGGATTGTCTTTACGAGAATAACGTGCACGTTTAGACTTTACTATCACCTCATTTAGACTCTTAGAATCCTCTTTCAATACTACTTTTTAGATGACTTGGGGTAGACGCATCTATCTTTATTGTCTGCGAACGAAAGCCCACAGAGCTAATAGTTAAAGTCCATCCTTCGTGTCTTTCTATTGTAAATGCACCATTCATATCACTTGCAGTAGCGATATGATGCCCCTTATACATTGCACTTGCATAAGGAATTGCATAGCCATCTTTATCTACTATTTCTCCAGTTATCTGAGCATTGATACTTACAAAAGCAACAATACTCAAACAAAATACTATAAATAATCTCTTCACTTTATCTTTTTATCTAATAAAAAAATTCAAATCTATTTCCATTATCCAGAATAGGTTACAAAGTTAGAAATAATATATAAAAAAAGTCAGAAAAACTATTTCCTTTTTTTATTGTTTTTTTCAGTAATTTTGCAGTGAATATGAATAGAACGCCTTTAATACCCACCATAATTGCTACAGGACTTGGTAGTGGATTTGCGCCAAAAGCACCAGGAACAGCAGGTGCAATACTTGCAACCATCATGTGGTTTGCAGCCTCTTACCTACTAGAGCCAACAACTTTAGTTTGCACAACACTTGCAACTATTGTTATTGCAACCATCATTGGTACATGGGCTACAAACAAATTAATGCCTTATTGGGGTGAAGATCCATCGAAAGTAGTTATCGACGAGATGATAGGAGTATGGATTCCGCTTCTCGTTTCTCCTGCAATAAGTGTTGAATATGCCCTTCTTTCGCTCTTTTTATTTAGGTTTTTCGATATTCTAAAGCCCTTAGGAATAAGAGCATTAGATAAGAAAACACGGAGCTTTTTGGGTGATGGCAGACGACATTTTGGCTGGAATTTACAGTCTTTTTATTGTTCTTATTATACGATGGATAATATAAAGCGGTCAGTTTCACAATTTATTAAGGCACAAGTATCTGCTTCTGGCGCATCAGTAGTTGATTTTTTAGTAACGATATTTCTCACTGAAGTAATCCAACTATGGTATGTTTATTCTACATTTATTGGTGCTTGTTCTGGCGGAATATGCAATTGTGTAACTAATTATAAATGGGTTTTTAAAGTAAAAGACAAGAAAAAGAAAGATATTGCATGGCGTTATACCCTCGTATGGGGCACAAGTATTGCTCTAAATACAATGGGAACCGCTTTCATTAAAGAGTCTTTCGACATCAACTACCTATATTCTAAAATTATAACTGCTATTTGTGTAGCGGTTTGTTGGAATTATCAAATGCAACGAAAATTTGTTTTTTAAGAAGATATGAACTATAGAGATTTCTTACAGAAAAGTGATTTATTATCTTATAAATCCATTGATTAAAGGAATGATTAAGATCGGAATCACTCCTAACTTCATAACAACCACAGGGTTTATACTTAACTTATTCGCTACAGGTCTTATGATTTATGCGGCGATTTACGATCCTTCTAACACCAGTATCATTGGCTATGCAGGAGGAGTGATTATCTTTGCAGGCTTATTTGATATGATGGATGGTCGTTTAGCACGTTTAGGTAACATGCAATCAACCTTTGGTGCGCTATGGGACTCAACCTTAGACCGATATAGTGAATTGTTTACTCTCTTTGGAATACTTTTCTATTTGCTTGCAAACCAATGGATTTGGTCGGGTATCATCACCTTTTTAGCCATCATAGGCTCTATTATGGTGAGCTATGTAAGAGCAAGAGGAGAAGGATTAGGCATTGATGTTAAGGTGGGTTTCATGCAACGTCCCGAGCGAGTAGTCGTTACTGCCATCGGATCTATAGTATGCGGAGCATGTAATTCCTTATGGGCTCTTGCCATTCCAATGATGCTTATCGCCCTATTGGCTAACATAACAGCTTTCTGGCGCATTGCATATTGCTACAAACAACTAAAAGGAAAGTAAATGTTTAGTATTTATGTAATCCTTTTTATGGCTTCTACTTGCAGTGATAAAGCCAACAAGAAAGATGGCAATTGCCCTACTTCCTTGGCTCATCTTTGCTTGCTGTTATGACTGGATGCGCCTTTATCCCAATTATAAAGTAAACCCTATAGATGTAAAAGACTTGTTCGATGCAGAAAAGATGTTATTTGGAATTCGCTCAACTAATGGTGAACTCATCATTCCTTCACAGTATTTTTGCATTACATCATTCTACATTCTTAGATATACTTGCAGGATTTTTCTATTTATGTTGGATTCCTGTTCCTTTGGGATTCGCCATCTATCTATACTTAAAAGGAAACAAAAAAGGCTATATTCAATTCTCAATTGCCTTCCTTTTTGTTAACTTATTGGGCTTTTTTGTGGCTACTATATTCACCCTGCAGCACCACCTTGGTATGCTCTTCAATATGGCTTTGAACCCATTTTGAACACTCCTGGCAATACAGCAGGATTGGAACGATTCGACCAACTCACTGGAATTGGAATCTTTAAGATGCTCTATGGTAAGAATGCCAACGTGTTTGCTGCCGTACCTTCATTGCATGCTGCTTATATGTTGATCACAACCATCTATGCATTCATCACAAAAGCAGAACAAAATAACATGTATTTCGTTTGCATTTATCTGTGCAGGAATATGGTTTACTGCCGTTTATAGCTCGCATCATTACATCATAGATGTGCTTTTAGGTATAGCTGTCACCCTGTTAGGTGTCGCTCTTTGGAGCTTATTTATCAACAGAACAGCTGGTGGAAAGAACTTTATAGCACGATATATCGATAATATTTAATTTGAAGATACACTAAAAAGAGGCGATAACTTGTTGTAGAGCTATCGCCTCTTTCGTTATTAATAACTTAGAAACTTTACTATTATATCTTGAAAATAATGTTCTTCTTTTATCTTTAAAATGACACTACCCTATTATCGATTTACTCGTAACTGAGCAGTATTTATCATTCCTGAGCCAATCTTACTCTTTTCTAAGCTCACAGCAGTACCTGATAGTCTAATATCACCGCTTCCAACCAAGTTACATCTAACCTTTCCACAGTCTTGAAGATATCCTTTAAAAATCGCCAGATCCCTTCAATGAGATGTCTGTTGCACGCACTCTATCTTGACGAACACTAATATCTCCCGAGCCAACTAATTCATATTTAGCAGCAGAACAACGCAATTGCTTAATTTCTACATCTCCGCTTCCATTCATTTTAGCATAGAGATTATCACAAATAACATCGTATAAGCTAATGTCGCCCGAACCTAATACTGTTAAAGAGAGGTTGTCTGAGTCTATTTTTCCTTGTGCTTTGAAATCGCCTGAACCATTTACGACAACCGAAGTTAAGTCTGGTGAGGTGATATAAATATCTAAATCATCATCTTTAGAGAATGAGAATAAACCCGAAGCCTTTTTTTATTTCTTATAATCTTTAGGGTGGTTCCATCTGATGAAACTAACACTCTATCAATCTCTTTTTTTGCTCTCCTACAAGTCTTACAGAAACTGTATTACTTTGTTGATAATGCACATCATAACCTCCTTCTACAACTACTTTATGGAAATTCTTCACATTTCTATCTTCGTGTATATCATCTCTATCATGTAAAACTGCTGCTGAAACAGACATTGTTAATGCACTCACAGTAAGGGCAATAGCTGCCAATATTACTTTTTTCATATTCTTTCTTATTTTATTGGTTATTACACTCATTAGACGAAAGGGGATAAAAAAAAGTTGCATTAATTGATATTTTATTTCAAAAAAACAACCTCATTTTTTTCTCGTTTCTCTATCTATATTGTTGTATAAAAATCAGCTTTTAAACTGCGATTAATAAAAGGATTTCAAGAGAAATTGAAGAGACATAAAATCATCACTTTTTATAAAAATAATTGCATTGATATTGCTTGCTAAACACATTGCTTTTTACATTGCAATAGCATATCTTTTTACATCCATACAATAAGCTTATTATATTATAAGATAGAATGAATCACAATTTCACTATACTTTATTTATATTGATATCACAATCAAGAAACAACTTACAGAAAGATATAGACAAAAGAAAAGCACCCAGATTATATTTCATAACCTGAGTGCTTCGTTTCATATTTCAAACTTCTTAAATTACTCTTTTTACGTTTGGTTCTTCCAAACCATAGCCTTTCTTCTTATCAACAATCTTGAGATAGAAGCCAAGGAATAGCGCAATTAAGCCTAAAACAGCTAACATCAACAATGGATTGGTGTAGTTATAAGCTGTTGTTGCCTGACTTGGCGTGATGATATTTTCTGCTAACTGGCGTTCCACTTCAGGATTTGAGCTCTTTAATACCTTACCAATCAATAGTGGGAATAGCCATAGTCCGATGTTTTGAATCCAGAAAATAAGTGCATAAGCTGAACCAATAATCTTACTATCCACCAATTTGGGCACAGAAGGCCATAGTGATGCAGGAACAAGTGAGAAACTTGCACCCAAAATAAGAATAGTTACGAATGCCAAAGAGATTCCTCCAATATTATTACCCTTAAGCTGTGGCAACACGAAAGCAAAGGTTAAGTGGCAAAGAATCAAAAGAACACTTCCTAAAATAAGCATTGATGCTGCCTTACCTTTATAATCGACATATCGTCCAAGGATAGGAGTAATACCCACAGCAAGTAGTGGGAACACTGCAAAAATAGCTTCTGCAGATTGACGATGGTATGCCATATAGCAATAAACCAATAGGAACAACACCGCAACACCTAATAGAGTGTATTTCCAGATCTTGTTTTTTTACAGAAGTTACTGATAAATGAAGATGTTGCAATAGCAATCATTACAAGATATTGAAACACTGTTACTGTATTTGACGCCCATGGATCGTTTGGAGCAAGTTCGTTGAAAGTAATGGTACTTTTGCAACATATTCACAGCATACTTTTTGGAATGGGAAAATGGCAGAATAATACAAAACACAAAGTAAAGCTACTACCCAAAAGCCCTTGACTCTTTAAGATTAGTCTTATATCCGACAAGCGGAAAGGATCGTCTTTTTCTTCTGCTTCACCTGTTTGAGCATCTAGTCGTTTGTCCATAAAGAAATATACAACAAACATAATACATGCAATCATCAAAAGAATAAGACCGAATGCTGCTGAACGAGATACGTCTACTTTGCCAAACATCTTTGCAAATACAGGCGAGAAAATCATACATGTAGCCACACCAAGGCGTGCTAATGCCATTTCTGAACCCATTGCAAGAGCAACTTCTTTGCCCTTAAACCATTTAACAACACCTCTTGACACTGTGATTCCAGCCATTTCTGCTCCACAACCAAATATCATAAAGCCGATTGAAGCAAATTTTGCAGATGCAGGCATACCCTCATAGAAAGGAGAAACACCTAATTCATCGAAAACAGGAATGTAATTTAAATGTGTCTTGAACCACTCTTCAAGAGCAGAACCCATAAACATTTCGGTAATTGCATACCAATTGATACATGCTCCTAACAACATCACTGCTCCCAGAGAGTAACGCTGTGAAACGAACTCCCATCTTATCAAGAATAATTCCCGCAATGATGAGGAAGAAGATAAATACATTTAAGAAGGTTTCAGAACCCGCATAAGTACCAAAGGCTGTTGAGTCCCATCCTCTTGTAGATTCCATTAAGTCTTTGATTGGCGACAATATATCCATAAAGATATAAGCAAAGAACATTGCCACCGCCAACAGTAAAAGTGCCGACCAGCGCATTACGGCTGAGTCTCGCATTGTAGTTGTGTTGTTAATGTTTGACATAATAATATTATTGTATTTAGATTTATAAATCAGGTTTTCATTGAAGTCCTACTTTTTTTAACCACTTATCTAACCAATTAAAGAATGTTCTTTTGCCACAAGATACCATTTTGTGGTTTGAGAACCCAGTGGTTTTCATCTGGGAAAAGAAGTAATTGTGCAGGAATCCCTTTAAGTCTTGCAGCGTTGAAAGCACCGAATCCTTGGTTTGCATTGATGCGATAATCTTTCTCTCCGTGTATACATAATATTGGGGTATCCCACTTATCAATGAAACGATGTGGTGAGTTTTTCGTATGTACGACGTGCATTTTTCTGTTTTATCTTTATTCCAATAAGCATCTTCATATTCCCAATTTGAGAACCAAGCCTCTTCTGTATCGGTGTACATTGATTCGAGGTTAAATGCTCCATCATGTGCAATAAAAAGCCTTAAAGCGTTTATTGTGATGACCTGCAAGATAGTAAACGCTAAATCCACCGAATGATGCTCCAACGCAACCTAAACGATCCTTATCAACATAAGGAAGATTATTAGCAGCATCATCAATAGCACTTAAATAGTCGTTCATACATTGTCCTGTCCAATCTCCACTCACTTCTTCATTCCATGCAGAACCATAACCTGGCAAACCACGTCTGTTTGGCGCAATAACCACATAACCATTAGCTGCCATTATTTGGAAATTCCAACGATAACTCCAGAACTGGCTTACAGGACTTTGTGGTCCTCCTTCACAGAAAAGAATTGTTGGATATTTTTTTATTAGGATCGAAATGAGGAGGAAGAATTACCCATACTTGCATCTTTCTTACCATCGGTTGTTGTCACCCAACGATCTTCTACCCTTACCTAAAAGCTAGCTGTGAGAAGATGTGTTTATTCTCATCTGTTATTTGAGTAGCTGCAACATATCCGTTCTTTTTATCTTTTAGATTAAGAACAAACAAGTCATCAGGATGCGACATTGAATGGAATTTAGCCAATAACTTATCTTGATTGCCTAAAAGTTGAATACCTCCACAATCGTGTACACCATCGGTTAGTTTCTTAACCTCTCCTTTTAAATTGGTTTGGTATACTTGAACTGTTGCGTGCCAGCAACCAATGAAATATAATGTCTTATTATCTTTTGCCCAACAGAATTCATCTACGTTTGAATCGAACTTCTCTGTAACATAGTTTTTCTTACCTGTTGCAAGCTCATAAACACACAAACGGTTTCTATCACTTTCGTAACCGTTGTTCTTCATGCTTTGCCATGCGATGTACTTGCCGTCAAATGAGAATTTAGGATTGATGTCATAACCCACGTTGTAGTCTGCATTTTGATGATTAACCGCTTGAGTCTTCATTGTTTTAGAAGCATCAATAGCAGGTTCTTTATAATCTGCAGGCTTACAGAGATTGCGAGTTTGCTTTGTAGAAATGGTGTAAAGGAAGATATCTGAATCTGTAGATATAGCATAGTTCACGCCTTCTTTCTTTCTACAAGTATAGGCAATTGTTTTAGAATCGGGACTCCATGCAAGCTGTTCTACTCCACCAAATGGTGCCATAGGACATTCATAAGGTTCTCCTTCTAATATATCTTTTCCTTCATTGATGGTATTTCCAGTTACATCTGCTAAGAAAGGATGAAGATTTTCTTGTACATAATGATCCCAATGACGATAATTCATATCATTAATAACCATACCTGTAGTTAATGGAAGATCTGCAGGTTTAGCTTCAATTGTACCATGATAAGGGATTGATTTGATTAGAATAACTTGCTTTTTCATTTTGGAGAAAAAGGAAAACCTTCGATATCTTTAGAATCATTTGTAAGCTTCACACGATTGGTTCCGTCTACATTCGTCTTCCAAAGTTGACCTTCTGACAAGAAAGCAATAGCTTTTTCCGTTTTTCTATCCATGCTGGGTCTGTGTCTTTCTTTACCTGCCGGTGTAAGCAGCTTTTTATTGCTTCCATCTGCATTAATAAGGTAAAGTACTTGTGTACTCTTATTTTTCTTTCACATTATAATATGAAACTTGGTACACAACTTTGCTTCCATCTGGAGATGCAACACATGTTCCAATACGTCCCATAGCCCATAAAGCCTCTGGGGTCATCAAGTCACTTTGTAGCGTAATGTTATTCATTGGACTACTCTCTGCATTTGCTTTTTTGAGGCAAAACTGCTGCCCCTAATAGGACAGCAGCAGCCATTATTATTGATTTATACATGATAATACGATAATAATTATTTGTTTTTTTCTTTTGTTGCAACTCATTTCTCTTTACGCAACATTTCTTGTTGTTCTTGTTGCATAGCTTGTAGACGAGCAGCTAATCCACTTAATTTCTTAGGATTATCTTTTGTTCTCTTTGTACTTCTTATCCAAGATTGCAAGAAGTTTTTTTCATCATCTGTTGTCTTTCTTAATATCCACATTATCAATGCACTAAAGAACAATGACATGAAGTAATAGAAGTTAAGACCTGCAGAATAATCATTAAACATGAAGAAGAACATTAGCGGCATGATGAACATCATGTATTGCATCATCTTCATTTGCTCTGCTTGTTGACCAATCATTTGATCTTTTTGTTGCTTCATTGTCATCCAAGAGTAAAGCAAGTTAGCAGCACAGAACAAGATACATGTTAATGATAAGTGGTCACCAATGAGCCAATAGTTATTGTGCCACTCAAGAATAGGGTCGTAAGTACTTAGGTCTGAGATCCACAAGAAGCTCTCTCCACGTAATTGAATGGCATTGGGAACGAAGTTAAACATCGCAATCCAAATAGGCATTTGTATTAACATTGGTAAGCAACCTGATAAAGGACTCACACCATATTTTGCATACTCAGACATCATTGCCTGTTGTTTCTGCATTTGATTATCTGGTCCATTAAGATGCTTTGTAGCCTCTTCGAGACGTGGTTTAAGTACTCTCATCTTTGCAGAGCTCATATAACTCTTCTTAACCAAAGGATAAGTAAGGAGCTTTAGCAATAAGGTTATGAGAATAAGGACGATTCCCATATTCATGTTCATTGATGTCAAGAAATCAAAAACATAAATAGTGAAACCAGCGATTGATGATTCTAAACAATGGCCAACCTAAGTAAACCAAACGTTGCATTTGAAGATCTTTACCAGTAAAGCTAACATTATCTTCTATATTTTTGCAACAAACGGAAATCGTTTGGACCATAATAGAACTCAAATTCTGTAGGCTTCTTACCTGTAGGATCAAAGAAAGTCTTAAGCTTTGCCTCATAATCTTTAAGGTAGCCAGAGCCTTTCTCTTGTGGAATAGAAGTTAAAAGAGCATTTGATTGGAAGTCATCCTTTAGCAATCATCACTGCTGAGAAGAACTGATTCTTAAATGCAATCCAATCTAATTTATCTTCGATTTTCTCATCAACTTTTTCAGATGACTCGCTTAAATAATCGGTTCCACCATCTGCTTTATGATAAGTTAAAGTTGAGTATCTATTTTCAAAGGTGAAACCTTTCTCTTGTTGACGACATTTATCTTGCCATACTACATCCATACTATTGGTATTTGGTGCAAAAATGGCATTCATACCTTGAGCTTGGATACTTGTATGTAAAAGATAATTGTGCTTTAATTGATAGTTAATTACAAGCTTTTTAGCTCCTTGTAACTGTGCTGTAAAGGTTACTGTACTATCTGTTACGTTAGAAGGTTGGAAGTAAAGTTCCTTTGTATCGATGTTTTCTTCCTTTGTAGATAGTATATAACTTAAGTTTTGATCGTTACTATTAAACAATGTAACATCAGGATTTCCATTTCTATCTTTAAATCCTTTAATCAAAACTTTACGTACAACAGCTCCCTTTGAGTTAAGAGTTAAAGTTAACTTCTCACTTTTTAAGGTTACATCTTGTGCAGTTCCTTTTAATGCATTAAACAAAACTGAGGTTGTATCTGCATTAGCTAACGAACTATCTGTAGCGGTATTAGCTACAGAAGTTTTACTAACAAGATTCTTTTCTTGTGCTTTTTTAACGTTTGCAATAGAATCTTGTCGTGCAATCTCTGCTCGTTCTTCTGCTGATGGCTGGTTCCAAATACTGAAACCGATAAGAACTGCAGCAATAAGGCTAAAGCCTATAATATTATTTTTTTATCCATTATTTCTTTGTTATTCTCAATTGATGCCTTTATAAAATCTACAAATAAAGGATGAGGATTTAATACTGTACTTCGATATTCTGGGTGGAATTGTGTTCCAATATACCACTTCAATCCAGGTATTTCAACGATTTCTACCAAGTCGCTTTCAGGGTTTCTACCGCTACAAATCATACCATGACGTTCGTATTCTTTTAGGTATTCATTATTAAACTCATAGCGATGGCGATGGCGTTCTTGAATATTTTTCTTTCTTATAAATATCTAGAACACGTGAACCTTGAGTAAGAACACACTCGTAAGCACCAAGTCTCATGGTACCTCCCATGCTGGTAATGTTCTTTTTGTTCTTCCATAATATCAATTACATTGTGCTCTGTCTTTTCGTCAATCTCACGGCTATTCGCATCAGAGTAACCCAAAACATTACGAGCAAAACTCTATCACCATCATCTGCATACCTAAACAAATACCAAATGTTGGAATATCATTTACACGAGCATAATGTGCTGCTATAATCTTTCCTTCAATGCCTCTTTGACCAAAACCAGGACAAATCATGATACCATCTTGTCCCTTTAGACGTTCACCTACATTCTCGTTGGTTAGTTCTTCTGAATTAATGAAAGATAAAATTACCTTTCTATCATTATAAACTCCTGCTTGTAAAAGGCTTTCACGAATACTCTTATAAGCATCTTGCAAGTCATATTTGCCAACAAGACCAATATGTACTTCTTCAACTGATTTGTTTCTACGTTCCAAGAACTTACGCCATGGGCCTAAAGAAGGTGTTTCTCCAATTGGAAGTTGCATTTTCTTTAAGATAGCAACATCAAGACCTTGCGCTTGCATTTCAACTGGAACCTCATAAATACTTGGTAAGTCTTCACTTTGAATCACACAATCAAAGTCTACATTACAGAATCCTGCCACCTTTTTAAGAACGCCATCGTTAAGATGTTGCTCAGTTCTTAGGATCAAGATATCTGGCTGTATTCCGATACTTTGAAGTTCTTTTACACTGTGTTGAGTTGGTTTTGTCTTCAACTCTTGTGCAGCTTTAAGATAAGGTACATAAGTAAGGTGAACACAAACCGCATCTTTTCCTAGCTCCCACTTCAATTGTCGAATAGCTTCAAGGAAAGGAGTTGACTCTATATCACCAACGGTTCCACCAATTTCAGTAATCACAAAGTCGTAATTATACTTCTTTCCAATAACCTTAACGTTACGCTTTATCTCATCAGTAATATGTGGTACGACTTGAATTGTCTTACCCAAATAATCTCCACGACGCTCTTTGTCAATCACCGACTTATATATTCGTCCGGTTGTTAATGAATTCTCTTTGGTTGTTTTAATGCCAGTAAAGCGCTCATAGTGACCTAAATCCAAATCGGTTTCCATTCCATCCTCTGTTACATAACATTCTCCATGCTCATAAGGGTTAAGAGTTCCTGGATCGATATTAATATATGGATCGAATTTTTGGATAGTAATATTATAACCTCTAGCTTGCAATAGTTTACCTATTGACGAAGAGATTATTCCTTTTTCCCAATGATGATACAACACCACCAGTTACAAAAAAATGTACTTAGTTTCAGCCACGTTTTTTTATCTTTAATTTAATGAATAATTATAATAAATACGGAGTGCAAAGTTAGCATAAAAAAATACGAATTGTACAAACAAGTTTATATTTTTTTATTATTACCTTTGCACCATCAAAAGTAAATGTTTCTATATGAATTCAATAACAAAAAAATTGCTATTTTACTGATTTTTAGCGGAATAATACCCGTAAATGCGCAAGTTCGCAATAAGAAAGCAACAAACAAATTATACGATACAGATAACAAAATCGTAACAAACTATGTAGATTCTTTGACTCAATTTAGAAGTAAGCAAGATTCTACTTACAAAAAAATAGGAAAAGAAAGCAAGACTTATAACACTCTAAGTACCTTTGCTCCTCTTTTTATTCCTACCACTTATTATAGAGAAATCACCCACAACTCGTTTTAGTCTTGATAGCTATTACGATACAGACAATCTATTAAGCAGTTCAATAAACAAATCACTGATGAGTGTTTATTTGAACAGACCTGACCTTGTTCGTTTTATTGACAAGGACGTTTTAGCAGCAAATATATTGTCACCTAATAGTATTAACGACTTAAAAACTCTACCAGCAGTTACCGATAAAGCAGACATAACTCCTCAAGAAGATGGACCTGCTACAATTGATGTAGTTGTAAAGAAACCTAATTTCTGGACTTTCACAGGAGATTATTACTTGCAATTCCTTCAAAACTATGTTTCAGAAAACTGGTATAAGGGTGGAGAAAGCAACTATTCTATGGTTGCAAGCGCAATTATTCAAGCAAATCTACAATAACAAACAAAAAGGTAAAATGGGACAACAAGCTAGAACTTAAGCTTGGTTTCCAAACTTCTAAGGGAGACTCAATCCACCGTTTTAAGACCTCAGAAGACCTTATTCGCTACACAAGTAAATTCGGTTTACAAGCAAGTAAGAAGTGGTATTACACCCTACAACTCATTGCTAGTACTCAGTTTATGAGAGGTTTTAAGAATAATGACCCTAAAATCTACTCTTCTTTCATTGCTCCTTTAAATGTAAACCTTTCTATCGGTATGGATTACAACGTACTATTCTTCAAAGAAAAGCTTAAAGGTACAATCCACATGGCTCCCGTTGCTTACAACTTTAAATATGTTCAACGCCCAGAATTGGCAGAAAGATATGGTTTAAAGCCTTTCCATAGAACGCTACACGACATCGGTAGTGAGTTTACTGCAGACCTTACTTGGATTTTAAGTGATATGATTAAATGGAGAACTCGTTTATATGGCTACACAACTTATAAGCGTGCAGAACTTGAATGGGAAAATACTTTATCATTCCAATTCAACAAATTCATTTCAACTAATATATTCTTATATCCTCGTTTCGACGATGCTAGAGGCAGAGACAGTAAACATGGATACTGGGAATTTAAAGGAATACGCTTCAATTGGATTTGCTTACTCATTCTAAGCATTTTGTTTAAAGGATACAAATCTCTATTCATTAAAAATATAATTCTTGATTGATTATGATGCAAGCGATGATTTTTGCAGCAGGACTAGGAACCCGTTTAAAACCCATCACCAATGAGATTCCCAAAGCATTGGTAAACATTGGTGGGCAAACTCTGCTCGAAAGAACAGTCAATGCCCTTGAGTCTGCAGGCTTTAACAACATCGTTATCAACGTGCATCACTTTGCCTCACAAATCAAGGATTATCTAGTTGAAAAAAACAAAATTTTGGCCTTAATATAAAGGTAAGCGACGAAACCCAACACCTTTTTAAACACTGGTGGAGGACTAAAGGCAGCTGCTTCTTTTATTTAATGATGAAGAGCCCATTCTCATACACAATGTAGATATAGTTAGTAACGTCAACCTCAAACACTTGTATCATCTTCCTTCAACTCTTAATGCGGAAGCAATTCTGTTAGTAAGTAAGCGAAAAAAACAAAAACGATATCTGCTGTTTAATGAGGATATGAACTTATGTGGTTGGATCAATACTGAAACAAATGAGATAAAGACTCCTTATCCATCACTCGACATTCATAAGTGCACTCAATTGGCATTCTCTGGTATTCACGTCTTTTCTCCTACCCTATTCTCTTTAATGAACTCATTTCCTGATGAATTTGGAATCATCGATTTTCTATCTTAAAGTTTGCAACAAGGTAAACATTAAAAGGATATATCCAAGACGATTTACAATTGATTGACGTAGGCAAATTTGAGACATTAGACCAAGCAGAGCAATTTATTAGTACGCTAGATCATAAATAATAAAGAATCATCATATAAAAACAAAGATACATGCAACAAAAAATTATTATCTTGGATTTTGGTTCACAGACTACACAACTTATCGGACGGCGTGTTCGTGAGCTTGACACTTTCTGTGAAATACTACCTTATAATAAGTTTCCTAAGAACGATCCAGATGTGATTGGTGTTATTCTTAGTGGTTCTCCTTATTCGGTTCACGATCCAGAAGCATTTCAATGCGACCTAAACGAATTCGTTGGTAAGTATCCAGTACTTGGCATTTGCTATGGTGCTCAATACATCTCACACTCAACAGGAGGCAAAAGTAGAGCGTACTGAATCACGTGAATATGGTCGTGCTCACCTAAAATCTGTGGATAACTCAAATCCTTTATTCGTAGGTTTTGAGCAAAACTCACAAGTTTGGATGAGCCATGGCGATACTATTACAAAGATTCCTGAAGATTGTAAAGTAATTGCTTCTACTGAAGATGTTGAAAAACGCAGCTTATGCAAGTAGTGAAAAAGCCTCTTTGGGCGGTGCAATTCCACCCTGAAGTATTCCACTCACTACAAGGAAAAAAACTCTTCTTAAAAAAACTTTGTTGTAGACATTTGTGGCAGTAAACAAGAATGGAGTGCTGCTTCATACGTTGAGACCACAGTAGAAGAACTAAAGAAACAAGTTGGAAATGATCGTGTTATCCTTGGTCTGTCGGGTGGTGTTGACTCTACTGTATGTGCAATGTTGCTCAAAAAGCTATAGGTAACCAGCTTACCTGTATTTTTTTGTTGACCATGGAATGCTAAGAAAGAACGAATTCAATAACGTTATGGAAGCTTACAGCGGACTTGGTTTGAACGTTATTGGAGTTGACGCTAGCGAGAAATTCTTTAAGGACTTAGAAGGCATTACCGATCCTGAACAAAAGCGAAAGATTATTGGTCGTGACTTTGTTGAGGTGTTCAACACTGAAGCCAAGAAGATTACTGACGCTAAATGGTTGGCTCAAGGAACTATTTATCCTGACAGAATTGAAAGCTTAAGCATTACAGGTATGACCATAAAGAGTCACCACAATGTTGGAGGGTTACCAAAAGAAATGCACCTTCAACTATGCGAACCTCTTCAATGGCTATTTAAAGACGAAGTGAGACGTGTAGGATATGAACTCGGAATACCTGCAAGTCTTATTGAAAGACATCCTTTCCCAGGTCCAGGTTTGGCTGTACGTATCTTAGGAGATATCACTCCTGAGCGTGTAAAAATACTTCAAGATGCGGACGATATCTACATCGAAACAATGAAGAAATGGGTTTGCGAAGATGGAGAGTATTATATAACAAGGTTTGGCAGGCTGGAACTGTACTTTTAACAACAGTAAGAAGCGTTGGTGTTATGGGCGATGAACGTACTTACGAGCATCCTGTTGCACTACGAGCAGTTACAAGTACTGATGCAATGACAGCAGATTGGGCACACCTTCCTTATGAGTTCTTGGCAAAAGTGTCAAACGAAATCATTAATAAGGTGAAAAGGTGTCAACCGTGTTTGCTACGACATCTCGTCAAAACCACCAGCAACAATTGAATGGGAGTAATACCAATTAAGCAATGAAATTCACTTAATAAATTATATAACTCGTTATAAGGGGCACGTCTGCGAAGATTTTGCTCCCTTTCTTTGTCCTTATACAATTACATTATACATGAAGCAGAATTGTTCTTTACCATCATTCTATTCCAAAATACAAGCAAGAAAAAGTGCCTACTCATAATTGTGAATAGGCACTTTTATAATGATTGATTCTAATTGCATTGATATGACATTGCAAAAGCATTGATATCGTCTCTAAAAGCATTACTATTACATCACAAAAGCAATCCTTTTACAAGCAAAATATATTTCTATCGCTTTATACAATGCAAGTTATCTTATTCTACTTTGCCTCGTAATGTTCTTCAACATGCTGTTCTCTGTGAACTAACTGCACTTCACAACCAAACTTATTACTGATATATTCAGCCACATGTTGAGCAGAATAAACGCTTCTATGTTGCCCCCCTGTACAACCAAAAGAAAACATCAAGTTGGTAAATCCACGTTCGATATATCTAGCAACATGCATATCTACTAGTCCATAAATATGACTTAAGAATTCAGTTATTTCTCCATCATCTTCCAAGAACTGAATAACTTCAGCATCTCTACCTGTTAATTTCTTATATTGAGCATATCTTCCTGGATTATGAACGGCTCTACAATCGAACACATATCCTCCCCCATTACCTGATAAATCCTTTAGGTATTCCTCGATGATAAGAAAAACTATATACTAAAACTTTTAGCTTTTTATTATTCAAAACCTCTTGACTTTCAGTTTGCTTTGCATGAAGAAGCTGTCGTATCTGTTTTTCGATTTTTTTTCAAATTGTGGAAGACTTACTAGTTTTTCTAAAACCTCTTTTAAATAAGTATAAGGCCTAAAGAGATCTTCATGCTGAAGTAATGCCTTTAAATTATTAATAGCAAAAGGTATACTTCTCACGAAATAGCTTTTTTCTTCGATGTATCCTCTAAAGCCATAGGCACCCAATACTTGCAAGGTTCTGAACAAAACAAATAAGTTTAAGTTGCTTTTAAACTCTTCAAAAGAACCTATTGCTACCCACTTTTTTTAAGTTCTTGATAATAAACCTCAATCAAGTGAGCACGCAATTCGTCGTTATATTGAGCAGAAGCCTGCCATAAGAACGAGGCAAGGTCGTAATAAAAGGCCCTTTTCTACCTCCTTGAAAGTCGATAAAACAAGGTTCGGAGCCTTGAATTAGCATCACATTACGAGCTTGAAAATCACGATACATAAAATAATTACCCGTAAGTTGAGTAAGATGATCAGCTAAAGAATAGAATTCATGCTGCAATTTAAACTCATTAAAATCAATGCTTGTGAGTTTCAAAAAGCAATATTTGAAATAGTTTAAGTCAAACATTACATTCTCTTTATCGAACTCTGGCTGAGGATAACAACGATTCCAATCGAGATTTTCGGCTCCCTTTATCTGAATAAGCGGTAATTGTTTAATGGTATTTTTCTAGTAATGCAATTTCAGATTCGTTATAGTTTCCTCCATTGTTTCTACCCTCTTTTAAGGCATCAAACAAAGAAACAGAGCCTAAATCGGTTTGCAAATAACACAATCTATCGCTGCTTACAGCAAGAACTGTAGGCATTGGCAAATGGAGTGCATTAAAATGAGAAGCCAAATATATAAAAGATTCGTTCTCTTCAGCGCTTGTTCCTTCTACAGCAATAAGCGTTTCACCTTGTTTATCATAGCATCTGTAATAACAACGGTTGCTTCCAGCTCCTGCAAGTTGTTCTATTTTCTCGGCATGAAAGCCCTTATATTCAAAATATAACTGCGCAATCTTTTCCATAATCACAATTGTATAGCCATTTTAAAGATTATCATTTTTCTTCTTTGAAAAGAACTCTACAAAGAAATGTTCAATAACAAAGAGCAACAAAACGATACCCAATGACATAAAGAAAGATTGGGTTATATAGAGCAAACCGCATGTAATAACGAGAAATGCTACAAAAAAACTTTCCAGCTTATTCCTAATTTTTTTCATGCTGCAAAAGATAGTGATTATTATTAAAACAGAATACATAAAAAGAAAAAAGAGAGCCTTTTCAGACTCTCTTGCGGTGCGTACGGGACTCGAACCCGTGACCCCATGCGTGACAGGCATGTATTCTAACCAACTGAACTAACGCACCTTTTAAAGGTACTCAATAAACAATTAAACTCTTATGCGGTGCGTACGGGACTCGAACCCGTGACCCCATGCGTGACAGGCATGTATTCTAACCAACTGAACTAACGCACCAATTGCGAGTTATTGTTATTTTTGCGGTTGCAAAGGTACACATATTTTTTTCGGAATAGCAAACTTTTTCTTAACTTTTTATTCAAATGCTCTTATTTTTTATAAAATATACAGCATTAAGATGGCATCATTGTAGTTTTCCCCATCAAAAAGCCAATCTTTAAGCTCTGCATTGATCTTAAAGCCTACTCTAGTAAATAAATCGACAGATGCTTGATTTGCTTTTTGGAACTACTGCATATAACTGATGAAGATGCAAAACACGCAAAGAATAATCTAAGAGTTGCAAAATAGCACTTTGAGCTAGGCCTTTTTTCCTAAATTCTTTACGCAAAACAATGCTCACCTCTGCCCTTCTATGCTTGGGATCGAAATGGACTACATCAAGAAGTCCTATACATTGCTCTTTATCGGCATCGATAACAAAGCGCACTTGCTTATCTACATAGATATCATTCACAGTATTTGCTAGATAATTGTGCAACACATAACGTGAGTAAGGAACGTTAGTAGGACTAACATCCCACACTTCTGGGTTGTTTTCTATGCCATATAGCAAATCTAAATCTTCGGGTTCTAAAGCCCTAAGAAGAACTTTTGGTTTATTGTCTTTATTCATTACACAAAAACATCTTCTTGAGTTATTATTACATTAGAACGCTTATCATAAGTTCCTAATGATATATTTTCAGCAGAATGTTGTTTAAACAGATCTAGAATATGTTGATAAGAGTATGCATTGACGTCATAAACAACATAAATAGTTTGATTATTAGGTAATGAAAGATGAGCATGTCCCATCAGGAAGCGATTGCTCATTGCCCTCAACAGTTTGTATTTCTAAACCGTATTGCTGAGCCTTTGCACTACATTTTTTTCAATCATCTCTTTTTCACCTATTATTATATAAAGGTCTTGTTTGCGAGGTTTTATTCTCAATAAACCCAAACTTTTTCTTGATATTATGAACTTGCATGCCCATTAAAAGCAATGAAAGCCTTTGAGTAAATCGCAACTTTTTATAGGGGAAAGAGAAGAAGAATGAGCTACCTCCATAATGCTTTTTTTGAAGAAGATCAGCATAGCCTCATAGAACACATGAACATACTTGAAACGATGTTTTTTTGGGTACTTTCTCCTTTATAATGCAATATATCAGTAGGATAATACCAGTTTTCATATCCTCCTTTTTAATAAGCGATAAGACAGGTCTATATCCTCTCCATACATAAAAAAAGTCTTGATCTAACAAGCCAACTTTATCGAGTGCAGAACGGCGAAGCATACAAAAAGCTCCACTCATTACCTCTATTTGCTCAGGTTTATCCCACGGAAGATAACCCATATAGTATTTTCCAAACTTCTTATGAGTAGGATATTTTAGCGCAAAGTCCACTCATTTTATAAAAGGCAGTCAATGGAGTTGGCAAGCCTCTACGTGACTCTAAAGCATAAGTTCCATCGCTTTTTAAGCATACGAACACCCACTCCTCCTGTCTTAGTATGCTTGTCCATAAATTGCAATACATCTGCAATGGAATCTTCAGTAACAATGGTATCGGGGTTAAGTAACAAAACATACTCACCCGAACTCTTTTCTATTGCCAAGTTATTACCCTTGAGAAGCCTAAATTATGCTTACTACTAATAAAAGAGACACTAGGAAAACGAGGAGTTAAATATTGTACAGAGTCATCACTTGAATGATTATCTACAACAAAAACCTCTGCATCTATGTTGGATAAAGCTTTCATTAGAGCATTTAAACACTGCTCTAAATAGTGCTTTTACATTATAATTTACTATAATTACAGATAGCTTTTTTTCACGATAAATGATTAGTTATTGTTTGATGAAGTGGTATCATTTTTTAATCTATCTTTCGATGGAAAGACAAACATTAGTGCCAAAAAGATGAATAGCAGATAATCCAGCAAAGGTGGTATTGATGAATAAATAGTAAAAAAGGACATTCAGAATAAGAGGTAATCCTATAGCAAGAATACGAATTGAAGCAAGTAAGAAGTATCTCGATTCTATCTTTTCACTATCAGAAAACAACCAGTTTTTGAATTTTATTGAATTTCAATAATCTCAAACTTAACCACAAAAAAACAATAGCCAACAATTCCATTGTGTAGGTTACAACAAACTCTTTCATCGGTTGTTCGGTCCAACCTCCTTCAAGAAGAATATTACTTTCGAAAAAGTATAAAAAGCACTAACGCTATAAGAACGTTGCTATAAAATAGGATATTTAAATAAAGATTCTTATTATTCATTGCTATTGGTATTATTTATCAAATGGTGTTCTATTTAAAATTGAGCGTCCTAAGGTCACTTCATCGGTGTACTCTAACTCATTACCCACAGATATTCCTCGTGCAATAACGGTTAGCAAGACTCCATAATTACCCAAACGCTTTGATATATAGAAGTTGGTTGTGTCGCCTTCCATTGTACTTCCAAGGGCAAAAATGATCTCTTTCACTCCACCTTTCGCCACTCTTTCTACCAAAGAATCTATCTCAATGTCAGCAGGTCCAATGCCGTCCATAGGAGAAATGACACCTCCGAGAACATGATATAAACCATTATACTGCTGAGTATTCTCTATTGCCATCACATCTTGAATGTTTTCTACAACGCAAACAACGCTTGAATCACGACGAGCATCAGCACAAATAGGACATAATTCTGTATCTGAAACATTATGGCAACAGCTGCAATGTTTTATTTCTTGCTTCATTTTAAGTATTGAAGACGAAAAAAAGTTTCTACCTCGCTTTCATTCTGTCGCAATAAATGAAGTGCCAAACGCAATGCTGTTTTGCGTCCTACTCCTGGGAGTTTAGATAACTCTCCTACTGCCTTTTCTAATAATAACGAGGGATATTGCTGATTTATTGCCATTCTATATGATTGATATTACTTTGTAAAAACATTGATATTACGATGTAAAAGCATTATTATTGCCCAATAAAAGGACAGCTATTAGAAGGGAAAAGGATACCTTTTAAACTCCAAATAAATTGTTGCTCTGCCTCATTTGGAAAGACGATTCTCTTGTTAATAGAAAAAGATGGATTTATAAGAAATATATTATAAAAATCCATCTTTTGAAATTGTTTTACCCGTAATTTTTTTATCTTATTCTATTCGCTGAACGAACTAATTTCTCATCTTTCCATATTGCTTTTTCTAGCCATGAAATACAAAATAATTTCTATTAGTGGGAAAGATACAGCCAACAAGGGCTGGAATTGTTCGTCATTTGGTTTCATTGCCCCAAACAAAATAGCCTAGGAATGCATACCATAATACCAATAATAATATATTTAAAAAGACATAAACGAGCCTGAAAAGGACGATTATTGTATTTAAATATACTATAAAGTCCAACAGGGATTGTTGTTACTTGTAATATAAATAATGGTATAACAGTGAAACCAAATGTTCCGTTTGCGTTGTCTTTTAACCAAAAGTTAAATAGAGTATGACCTAATCCCATCCCTGTATTGACTAAATAAGCAATAGGTAAGATAAGAGATAATATTCCAAGAACAACCGCAATACAGATGTATATTGTCTGAATTCGCTGTATCATTATATTCTTTTCTACTTCTTCTTTCGAAGGATCACGGAAATAAATATTACCTTCTATAAACTCTTGTGTAGCCAAAAGAGTTGGCTTTGGTAACTTTTCATAATAACGAGAGATTTCTATTTGCTCACGATTTTCAAACACTTCTTCAAGTGAATCGTTATAAGAAGCAAACTCTGCAAGCTTCTTATTGAGCTCTTGTTTAATCTCTACAGATATTTGATTAGCACGTTTTGAGATGATAGAAACGCTCTCATAGATGTTTCCTGTCTCTTCACACAAATCTAGAATGTTTCTTGTTACTGTGTTTGTTGGTGCCTTTGTTCTTTTTAAAATCCATAATGATAATTCTTTATTTCTACTTTATTATGATTTATTCTTTGTTATTTCTTGACATTTCTTGATGTACTTCTCTGCTAAAGTTCTACTTTTTGACTCTGGATATTCATTAATAAAACCATAGCATTCGTCTTCTGCATCTTGGTATCTTTCAAGCTTTTTTTCTCCTCAATACTTTGTGTTGCAAGTTCATATTTGCTTTTCATTATAAGTAAAGCAAAGTCTTCTCGCATTGCACTATAAGGATAATCTTTCAATGCATTCTGTGCAGTTATGATACAAGCATCATAGTTATTCTCTCCAGGACCACAGTTTCCGAAATATGTTCCCAAGTCAAAATAAAGCTGAGCAGAGTATAACTCTTTCTTAATTAGCTTATCTTGAAGAGCAAACAAACGTTGTTGTGCTTCTGTTTTTATGGTTTGCATCAGGGAAAAAGATCTAAGTATTCTTGGAACGCTGCGATAGCTGCAATGGTCTGAGTTTGGTCTAATCGTGGTTCAGGAGTACTCATATAAAGACTCTGACCGATATAAAATTCAGCGTTTTCAGCATACACTCCCTTTGGATAACTGCTATAATATTTTTTGAATGTTTGTGCTGCTAGGTCATATTCCTTATTTAAGTATTGCGCCATACCTAACATATAAAGGCATTCTTGTGCATTATCGGTACCCTTTTGCTGCACAACTACGTCTTGTAAAAGGATAGATGCACGTTGATATTTCTTGTTTAAGAAACATTCTTTTGCGTATTCGTATTTATAATTGAAATCAGTTGTTTTTATAAACCTGATTGAACTCATTCGCACATGATGAGAATACGCATAATGAGGCAATATATATAACGATGAAACTTAAATTCTTCATATAACCAATTCTTTTGAGTATGCAAAAAAATACATAATTATCTATTAAGAACAAACTATTTAGTATTATTTTTTTGTGATTTATAAGGTATCTTACTGCGATAAAATAACTTTTTTTCCTACTTTTGCATATATGGATTTCAAGATAACATCAAAATACAAGCCAACTGGTGACCAACCTGAGGCTATTAAACAATTAACTGATGGCGTTTTAGCTGGAGATAAAGCTCAAGTTTTATTAGGTGTAACTGGCTCGGGCAAAACATTTACAATAGCAAACACCATTGCTAATGTTAAGAAACCTACTCTTATACTAAGTCACAACAAGACTCTTGCAGCTCAATTATACGAAGAAATGAAAGGTTTCTTCCCCGAAAATGCGGTTGAATATTATGTATCATACTACGATTATTATCAACCTGAGGCGTATTTACCAACGAGTGACACCTATATTGAAAAGGATTTAGCAATTAATGAAGATATTGATAAATTACGATTATCGGCTGTTTCTGCCCTACTTTCAGGCAGACAAGATGTAATTATTGTTTCTTCTGTGTCGTGTATTTATGGTATGGGTGGTCCTACTGCTATGGGAGAGAGTATCATTAGCATACAACAAGGACAACAACTAGATAGAAACGACTTTCTAAGAAGGCTCGTTGATGCGTTATATACACGTAATGATATTGAGCTAACACGTGGTACTTTCCGTGTAAAAGGGGAAACAGTTGATGTTTTTATGGCTTATAGTGATCACATTTTACGCATCACTTGGTGGGACGAAGAGATCGAAAGTATTGAAGAACTCGATAGTGTTACATTTAAAGCGCATTGCTTCTTTCGCTTCATATCAAATATATCCAGCGAATCTTTTTGTGACTTCAAAAGATCAAGTCAATGATGCTATTCGACATATTCAAGACGATTTGACCGATCAAATTGCATTTTTCGAATCTGTTGGCGACACGATTAAAGCGCAAAGAATCAAAGAACGTGTTGAATATGATATGGAAATGATTAAGGAATTGGGGCATTGTAGCGGAATAGAGAATTACTCTCGCTACTTTGATGGACGCTCTCCAGGTGAAAGACCCTATTGTTTATTGGACTTCTTTCCACAAGATTTTCTCTTAGTTGTCGACGAAAGCCATGTCACTATACCTCAAATTAGAGCCATGTATGGTGGAGATAGAGCTAGAAAACAAAACCTTGTTGAGTTTGGTTTCCGTCTTCCTGCAGCCTTTGACAATCGCCCTTTGCGCTTTGAAGAGTTCCATGAGATGGTTAATCAAGCTATTTATGTATCAGCAACTCCTGCTGATTACGAGCTAGAAGAATCCGATGGAGTTATTGTTGAGCAAATTATTCGACCCACAGGTCTATTAGATCCGCTTATAGTTGTACGTCCAAGTGAGAATCAAATCGATGATTTAATGGACGAAATCATTGAATGTATAAAACGAGAAGAGCGTATTTTTAGTTACAACTCTTACAAAACGAATGGCAGAAGAGTTGACTGATTATCTCATTAACAATGGAATTAAAACCAGCTATATACACAGTGACGTTGCTACTCTTGACCGAGTGAAGATTATGAACGGCTTAAGAAGTGGCGAATTCGATGTATTAGTGGGAGTAAACCTATTGAGAGAAGGTCTAGATCTACCTGAAGTTTCACTCGTTGCGATATTAGATGCAGACAAAGAAGGATTCCTTAGAAGTCACAGAAGCTTAACCCAAACAGCGGGAAGAGCGGCTCGTAACGTCAATGGAAAGGTAATTATGTATGCCGATACCATCACAGAAAGTATGCAAAAAGACCATCGATGAGACTGAAAGACGCCGTTTAATCCAAATGAAATACAACGAGGAACACGGCATAACTCCTCAGCAAATTAAAAAAAGAGTATCAAGTCTTTATTAACAAAATGATACTGCTAATAGCAATACAACTAAGGAGTACTCTATCAGCGAAAACGAGCTTAATAGCAATAAAGTGATGCTCGCTGCCGATGAAATTGTCGTTAAGATGTCGAAAGAACAGTTGCGTAAGAGCATTCAATATACCACAGAATTGATGAAACAAGCAGCTAAAGACCTCGACTTTTTACAAGCCGCTCAGTATCGAGATGAGATATTAAAGCTCCAAGAACAACTTGAACTGAAAGAAAGTTAAATATAAAACATAATAGTATTATAATACTTTCTTTTTACTAATTTTGCATTACTAATTGAATTAAAAAGAACTTATGAAGAAGATATTCACTCTTATTTTTAGCTTTCTTTCCTTTGTGTAATTTGATGGCACAAAGCGAATGGGAGCTTCAAACTCTAGCGTTCCAACAGAGAAAACCACCAAAACTAAAACAAAGAAAGAAAACACTTCTATCGCAAAAAGAAGACAACTCGAAAGTTGTTGAGATAAAAGAAGAAGACAAACCATACTTAGAAGGTGCGGTACCTGAAGTGGAAGGAAAGATCGTTTTCAGTAGAACTATCAACATTCCCAATAAGAATGCGAGCGAAATATACGATAAAACCTATCAGTATCTTGAGCAATTTACAAAAGTCAAACACTTCACTTCCTGGTAGTAGAATTGTGATTGTAAATAAGAAACAGCACATTATTGCAGCCACAATTAATGAATGGTTAGTGTTTTCTAACAACTTTTTTTCTATCGATAGAGCTCAATTCTTCTACACACTCATTGCAACTTGCAAAGACAATGAATTGCTCATAAACGTTGAAAGAATTAAATATAAATACGAAATAGGACGCCCTTCTGAACTCAAAAACAACTGCAGAAGAGCTTATCTCTGATAAAGTTGCACTTAGCAAAGATAAGACTAAGGTGAAGAAAGCTGAGAAAAAGTTCAGATATAAAACTATTGATAGAGTAAAAAGAGATTATGGATAACATTCAATCGAATGTGACTTTATAATAAAAAGATATGATGACTACAGAACAAAACACTTCAATTCCCACTAGAAAAAGAGGCAATCAGAATAATGAGAAAGCCCTTTATGAAGATTAGAACCATATTAAATATCATCTTTATGGTGGGTGCTATTATTGGTGTTTTTCTTATATTTTTTTATAGTTCACATTATGTAGGAACTATTGTAATTCTGGTATCAATGGTATTTAAGTTCATTGAAACCATCTTACGAATGATTCGTTAATGAAAAAAAGACCTTTATTATTTTTTTGCTTCGTTGTTTGTTGGCTTTTTATGCACAAGCACAAAAATACTGAATATAATCAAATAGATGAAAATGGAGTTATTTCACGTCGTAACACGATGGGAAATAACAGCTCCGACTCTCTACATTCAAACAAAGAGATTCCCATTGGCATTAAAGCATGGACCGTAGATGAAAAGTTTGGCGACAGAACTGTTGCCAAAGTAGATACCATGCAATATATGTTTATGAACTCTATATTCACTTCTGGACTAGAAGGACAATATAACACAACAGGAAATCTTGGTTCGCCACGTATTAATAGAATTTTTATTAATCGTCAAGACCATAGTCAATTTATATTTACAGACCCTTATAGTTATTTCATTACGCCTGTAAATCAGTTCCATTTCACCAATACTCTTTCACCATTTACCATACTTAATTATAACACTGGCGGTGGAAGTTCGAATGGAGAAGACCACTTTAAGGCTATATTTGGTGTGAATGCAGGTCGCAAATTGGGTGTAGGATTTAAGTTTGACTATCTTTATGGACGTGGATTCTACAACAATCAAAGCTCAGCTCACTTCAATTATACGATGTATGGCTCATATCTTGGCGAGCAATACCAAGCCCATCTGTTGCTTTCTACTAATCATCAGAAGAACGCTGAGAATGGAGGTATAACCAATGATGGCTATATTACCACTCCTGAAGCATACAACGAAGATTATTCTAGTAATGAGATCCCTACCGTTTTAAATAAGAACTGGAATAGAAATAACAACTTACACGCTTTTCTTACACATCGTTATAGCGTGGGCTTTACTAGAAAAGTAAAGATGACTGAAGAGGAAATCAAAGCAAAGAAGTTTGCCCTTAGTTCTAAAGAACAAAACGACACCAAACCATCAGACAAACGTTTGTCGGCAAAGGAGCGTGAGAAGAACAAGTCTATTGCACTTGGACGTCCCGAAGATGCTAAGGTTATGGGAAGCGAGCCCGTTGATTCTATCTCTAAAACAAATAATAGAATTCAGGTTAAAGACAACGCAACAAGAGATAGTTTGTTGGCTATCAGCAAAAAAAGAACGAGGCTGACTCTCTTTGGTTTAAAAGCGAATATGTTCCTGTAACCAGTTTCATTCACACTGCAAAGTTTGACACTTACGACAGAATATACCAAGCTTATTACACCCCAAGCAATTATTATAAAGAAATCAATATTATAATGCTGGTCGTTTACTTAACGACTCTATATACGACCAAACCAAGCATTTCCGTTTACAAAACACCTTCGCAATATCTCTATTAGAAGGCTTTTAATAAATGGGCTAAAGCTGGGATTAAAGCATTTATTACTAGTGATTTCAGACATTTTCGAGCTACCTTTAATAGATGGTTCACTAGGAACTTACAACGAACACAATTTAAGTATAGGTGGAGAAATTAGTAAAACACTTGGTAAAACGCTACATTACAAGGCGTTATTAGAGACTTGGGTTACTGGAAAAGATGCAGGTCAGCTTAAATTAGACGTCAATACTGACGTCAATTTCAAACTCTTTGGCGACACTGTTACATTGGCTGCAAGTGGCTTCTTCCATCGAATCAATCCTTCATTCTATTTCCGTCACTATCATTCTCGTCACTTCTGGTGGGATAATAATAGTATGGACAAGATGATACATACACGCCTTGAGGGTCTATTTAGTTATAAAAAGACCAATACTGCGCTACGAGTTGCTGTTGACAACATTAAGAATTATACCTATTTTGCACAGAGTTATAGTATAGACAATCAGTATAACAGATTGAACGTGGACGTTACCACCAATCAATACCAAAGTCCTATAAGCCTACTGACTCTCGAATTGATTCAAAAAATCAAATTTGGTATCTTCAGATGGGAGAACACTATCACCTATCAAAAGTCGTCAAATAATGATATTTTGGGCGTTCCCGACTTGAACATATATAGCAACCTCTACATGAAGTTTAAGATTGCAAAGGTTCTTTCATGTGATTTAGGAGCAGATGTACGTTACTTCACCGAGTATTATGCTCCCGATTATAGTCCTGCATTAGGCTCTTACACTGTACAAGACGGAACAGACAAGGTTAAAAATTGGCAACTACCCATTTGTGAATGTATATGCCAACTTCTTGTTAAAAGCACACCCGTTTCTTTGTAATGTATAGTCACGTAAACGCAGGTTCAGGGTTCTAAACGCTATTTCTTAACACCTCACTACCCCACTAATGAGCGCATCTTTAGATTTGGAGTGAGCTGGAATTTCTTTAATTAATAGCACACCCACTATATAAATTGCAATAGATAAAAGAAAGTTATTATTCTGTTGTGAAAAACATTACATCAACAACAGAAATCAAACAAACACAAATTACAAAATAAAGCCAATCTCCATATAATTGAGATAAACAAAAAGTCCTCAGCAAACCTATTTTTGTTGAGGACTTTTCTATATTAAACATTATCTTACTTATTGACTATTTTGAATCTATCCATTTTCTTTTTCATCATATTCTCTTTGCAAAAACATTTCTATATTTCGTTCTTATCATACAACAAATACAATGCTATTAGGTTATAACTCCATTGCTTTTTGCAGTTCAAGAACAATGCTATTATACACTAAAAAGCATTGCTTTTAACATAAGTAGGCATAATCCATTGAAGCACAAAGAAAAAAAGATATTCTTTTTAACTTTCAATATTGTTATAATAAAGAGGAAAGAAAAGGGCATCAAAAAAAAGTTTAATAATGAGTCAATATTCGTTCTTTCAAACTAGTATAACTGCATTATTAAACTTTTTTTCCTATAGTTATTTTACAAACAGCCTATCGCTTTTTTTGTTTAACGCTCTCATCACTTTCTCAAAAATATCTTTGTGTTCTTGTAATCTTATATCTCATTCCACCATTCCAAGAACGAATTGCTCTTTCGATGTTATTCATGGGGTTATGAAAAGATTGAATAATCAAAAACATTTCTTTTGATTTAGCAATACTAAAAGCGATCTTTCAATGAATAGCGCTTATTGTTGTTACGCATCTTCATGATATTGTTGCATTCTGCAACTAAAATTGGTGTTATTTGCAATACACCTACTGAGTTTCCACTCTTTGCATTGGGGTCTCCTTTACTCTCAACATGTATAATTGCCTCGATAATAGGCTCCCCAATTAAACTCTGTTTTTCGTGTTGTTATCGTTCTTATTTGAACCAAAAACCAACACATTTGTCGCTACAATTAATCCAAAAATTAAAATTACACGTTTAAAATAATTATTCATTACTACATGATTTATGGAACCGGAACAAACCAGAAAGCAACTTTTTTTGTGATAAAGCTGAGTGATGTAAGAGCGTTGAAAATCAAACACTAAAAAAACGTTTTTCAAATACAACGAGAAAGCGTTTCTCATACAAAAAGAATTGTCCTTACATAACTCTTGTTCGCCACAGGACTCTAATATAATGAATTAAAAGCACTGCACTAATTCCGTTACTACTCAGCAAACACGAACTTATGTCAAATGAAATAAAGTCCGAAATCTGCCCTTCGACGGTGCAAAGGTACTAAAAAAAGATGTAACACCATAACTTTTTTTAGCATAAAATACGCCATAAAATAGCAGCATATAAAACATAAATTACTAATAATCAGAATATTACAAACGAACGCTAAAGAATATCATTTTTGACCATTTTTATAATAAAAAGTGCCTCAAAACAAGCAAAACACACATCTTTTTAGAGCAATATTTAGATGTAAAAAGTTGAAAATATGAAAAAAATAAGGGTTATTTTTGCATTTGCAGGAAATGAGTATATAAATGGTAAAAAAAGAAATGCAATTATCATTCATTTAAAATGATAGCAATTTATCACTGCATATTCTATATTAAATAAGATGCAAACAAACACAAAGAAGACATACAACTCTGAATTACCAAACTATTGCAAAAAGAATCAACATTGAAACGCTTAATAGTTTGAAAAAAATAATATCATAGAGCTGATTGTTAGAAAGAAAAAAATACCGTGATAGATGCTATAATATAAATCAATTGTCAAAAGAACTCAACACAAATACCCGTTATATCTCTGCTACTTTCAATGTTATTTGGAACACCAACTACAATGGTTATGTAAACAAATATCGTGTTTTAGAAGCAAAAGAAATTATTAATGGATTTGAAATTCTCCCATCTTTCTATGGAAGATGTGTGGATTAAAGTTGGTTTTTTTCAAATCGACAATCCTTCTTTAAAAAGTTTCAAAACACTTATGGGAGTATCACCAAAGCAATTTAAATTGCAAAATCAAGCTCCTTCAAAAGAATAAAAATACAAATAAAAAGGGCATATAAATACCCTTACAATAATAAAATCAAAGCAATGCGAAAACTATTTTTTCAAATTGCAATACATCAATATTCAACAATCAATACAATATGGATAAATTCAATTATATAGACGAACGTTTTGCTGACATTCAAATACTTAGATATCAGCTTCATGGTTTCGACAGCCTAAACGCTCAACAAAAAAAGCGTTGATTTATTATCTATCTCAAGCCACATTATGGGGAAGAGACATCACAACCGACCAATTCGGAAAATATAATCTACGCATAAGAAAAACACTAGAAGCTGTATATTTACACTATAAAGGGAATAAAGAAAACGATGATTTTAAAGCCCTTACAACCTATCTAAAACAAGTTTGGTTTGCAAACGGCATTCATCATCACTATGGAGGCGAAAAGTTTACTCCGCTTTTTTTAGTGAGCAATTCTTTAAAGAAGTCGTAAATGGAATCGATAAAAGCACATCTCCCACTCGACAAGGGCTATTCTAGTTAATGAATTGTTAGATACCATTTGCCCCATTATTTTCAACCCTTCACTTCATGCTAAGAAGGTAAATAAAACCGACGGCATTGACATTATCCAAGAATCGGCAGTAAACTATTATGAAGATGTAACTCAACAAGAAGTTGAACAATATTATGCTTCGCTCAATAATCCTGCTAATTCTCAGGCTCCTTCATACGGATTAAACAGTAAGTTGGCGAAAGTTGATGGGCAATTAACCGAATTAGTGTGGAAAGAAGGTGGTTTATATGGCTCTGCTATCGAACATATTATCTATTGGTTAGACAAAGCTCGCAGTGTTGCAGAAAACGAACAGCAGCGAAAGGTAATAGACCTTCTAATTGAATATTATAAAACTGGTGACTTAGAACTATTCGATCAATATTCTATTGAATGGCTCAAAGAGCAAGAAGGAATGGTTGATTTCATCAATGGATTTATCGAAGTGTATAGCGATCCACTAGGTATTAAAGCATCATGGGAAGGCTTGGTAGAATATAAAGATATGGAAGCAACCAAGCGCACACGTCTGATTAGCGACAATGCTCAATGGTTTGAAGATCATTCTCCTGTAAATTCGCAATTCAAAAAGAAAACTGTTAAGGGAGTAACTGCCAACGTTATTTGTGCAGCAATGCTGGGGGGAGATGAATATCCCTCTACTGCTATTGGTATAAACCTACCTAATGCGGATTGGATTAGAGCGCAATATGGCAGTAAGAGTGTAACTATTGGAAATATAACCGATGCTTATAATAAGGCATCTCACGGCAATGGATTTGATGAAGAATTTGTTGTTGATAGTGAAACATTAGCACTTATACAACAATATGGTGACAAATGCGATGACCTTCATACAGACTTACACGAGTGTTTAGGTCATGGTAGTGGTCAATTACTACCTGGTGTAGATTCTAATGCGCTCAAATCGTATGGTAATGTTATTGAGGAAGCTCGTGCAGACCTATTTGGTTTGTATTATATTGCAGATGATAAGCTCGTTGAATTGGGTCTTCTTCCTAATAAAGAGGCTCATAAATCACAATATTACACTTACTTAATGAATGGTCTTCTTACACAACTTGTAAGAATAAACGAAGGCAACGACATCGAAGAAGCACACATGAGAAATCGTGCTTTAATTGCTCGTTGGGTGTATAAACATTCTGAAGGTGCTGTAGAAATTATCAAGAAAGATAACAAGAGCTTTGTGGTTGTTAATGATTACGACAAACTTAGAACGCTATTTGCCACTCTTCTCGCTGAAATACAACGTATAAAGAGTGAAGGAGACTTTGAAGCTGCACGTGAATTGGTGGAAGAATATGCTATAAAAATAGAGCCTCAACTTCATAAAGAGATAAAGAGAAAGATATCAAAAGTTAAATCTTGCTCCCTATAAAGGTTTGTTAACCCATTATTAACACCTGTATTTGATAGTTCAAACAATATTATCGACGTAAAAGTTGAATACAACGAAAGCTATACTCAACAAATGTTACGTTATTCACAAATATATTCTGCATTATAATGAAAGAAGAAACAAGCGAAAAAATAAAAGCCATTAAACAGTCGTTCCGCCTTTTTATGGACGGAGCTGTGGCACAATCTATGCGCAATAAAGGCGTTAATTATCATATAAATTGGGGTATTCCTGTAACTCGTTTGAAGGAAATGGCAGCCCCATATGGTAAAGATTATGACTTAGCTATCGAGCTTTGGAAAGAGAACATTCGTGAATGTAAGATTCTTGCAACGCTCATTATGCCTGTAGAACAAATGCTTCCTGAGGTCGTTGATATATGGATGGAGCAAACTCCATCGCAAGAATTAGCAGAAATTGCATGCTTCAACTTATATCAACATTTAGACTTTGCTCCTATGTTGGCATATAAATGGATGGCATCGAACAATGAACAAGAGCAATTATGCGGTTATTTGATACTTACAAGACTATTCATGAAGGGGCAAGAACCAAACGAACGAGGTATTAATGAGTTTCTTGATCAAGCCTATTCTGCTATCCAAACAGATAACATGGGATTGAAACGAGCAATACATAATTGTTTACTTAGATTTACAGAGCTAGATGAAGAATATCTAAAGATGGTACAAAAAGCTTTTAAACCTCTTCAGATAGAATTCTAAAATTATTGTTCTCACATTAATATATGTCGAGAAAATATAGTACTTTTTGTACAGTCTAAATACTCAATAGACAAATAAAGAGAAGACTAAAGATAGAAAATTTACAGCTATGAACACAGCAAAAGTTGACGTTCTACTAGGTTTACAGTGGGGCGATGAAGGTAAAGGAAAAGTTGTTGACGTGTTAACTCCACAGTATGATGTTATTGCACGCTTCCAAGGAGGCCCCAATGCAGGTCATACTTTAGAGTTCGAAGGAGAAAAATATGTGCTCCGTAGCATTCCTTCAGGAATCTTCCAAGGAGGCAAAGTCAATATCATTGGTAATGGAGTTGTGCTTGCACCAGACTTATTTATGCAAGAAGTAAAGGAGTTAGAGAAGAGTGGTCACAATTTAAAAGACCGTCTTAAGATCTCTACTAAGGCACATCTTATCATGCCAACTCATCGCCTTATCGATGCAGCTCAAGAGGCAAAGAAAGGTAAAAACAAAGTAGGTACAACTGGAAAAGGCATCGGTCCTACTTATACTGACAAGATAAGCAGAACTGGTTTGCGTGTTGGTGACATCTTAGATAACTTCAAAGAGAAATACGAAGCACACAAAGCAGCCCACTTAGACCAACTCAAAAGCATTGAACTATACCGACTTCGACATCACAGAAATTGAGAAAACATGGCTCGAAGGAATTGAGTTTATGAAGAACTTCCAATTTGTTGAAGGTGAATATGCTGTAAACAACTACTTAAAAGAAGGTAAATCTGTTCTTTGTGAAGGTGCTCAAGGAACTATGTTAGATGTGGACTTTGGCTCTTATCCTTTTGTAACTTCATCTAACACAATATGCTCTGGTGCTTGTTCAGGATTGGGAATTGGTCCTAATAAGATTGGAGATGTATTCGGAATTATGAAAGCTTACTGCACAAGAGTAGGCTCTGGTCCCTTCCCTACTGAGCTTTTCGATGAAGAAGGCAAAAAAATTAGAGACTTAGGACACGAATATGGTGCTGTAACAGGTCGTGAACGTCGTTGCGGTTGGATTGACCTTGTTGCATTGAAATATGCTATTATGATTAATGGAGTTACCAAACTAATCATGATGAAGAGTGATGTTCTTGACACATTCGCTACTATTAAAGGCTTGTGTTGCATACAACATCAATGGTAAAAATCACAACAGAACTTCCTTATGACCTAGCAAAGGACGTTGAACCTGTATACAAAGAGATTAAAGGTTGGCAAACAGATTTAACTCAATGTACTAGCGAAGAGCAGCTTCCTCAAGCGTTCTTAGATTATATTACCTTCCTAGAAAAAGAATTAGAAACACCAATTTCAATTATATCTGTTGGTCCAGACAGAGCTCAGACCATAACAAGAAAACAATAATCAACGAATGGCAAACAAACCAAATATACCTAAAGGCACAAGAGATTTCTCTCCTTTAGAGATGATTAAACGAAACTATATATTCAATACCATCAAAGATGTGTATAAATTATATGGTTTCCAACAAATCGAAACACCTGCAATGGAGTCGTTACAGACCCTCATGGGCAAGTATGGAGATGAGGGAGATAAACTACTTTTTTCAAAAATACTTAACTCTGGAGATTACTTTAAAAAGGTTTCAGACGATGAACTATTGCAACGCAATCCTCTAAAACTTGCACCTCAATTATGCGAAAAAAAGGCTTGAGATATGACTTAACTGTACCTTTTCGCTCGATATGTTGTTATGCATAGAGAAGAGCTTCAAATGCCTTTCAAACGATATCAAATACAACCTGTTTGGCGTGCAGACAGACCTCAAAAAGGCCGTTACAGAGAGTTTTATCAATGTGATGCCGACGTAGTTGGTTCTGATTCTCTTCTAAATGAAGTTGAGCTGGTGCAAATTATGGATACTGTTTTCACCAAATTTGGTATCAGAGTACAAATCAAAATCAACAATAGAAAGATTCTAACAGGTATCGCTGAGGTTATAGGTGAAGCCGAAAAGATTATTGATATTACTGTTGCAATAGACAAACTCGATAAGATTGGTATTGATAATGTCAACAAAGAACTAAAAGAAAACGGTATAAGCGACGAAGCAATAACAAAACTTCAACCCATTATTGCATTGAAAGGTAGTAATGAAGACAAGCTTAATACCCTACAAGAAGTTCTTTTCTACCTCTGTGATTGGCTTAAAAAGGAATTGAAGAAACACGCTACATTCTAAATAAGCTATCTTCTGTTGACATTCAAAATGAAATTGAACTTGATCTAACTCTTGCACGTGGACTAAACTATTACACTGGAGCTATATTCGAAGTAAAAAGCCCTTGATGTTGCAATTGGCAGTATTACAGGTGGCGGACGCTATGATAATTTAACTGGAATCTTTGGAATGCCAGGCATAAGTGGCGTTGGAATTAGCTTTGGAGCAGATAGAATATACGACGTTTTGAATACTCTTGACTTGTATCCACGTGAAAGTGTAGAACAAACTCAAGTTCTTTTTCATCAACTTTGGTGAAGAAGAGGTTAGCTATTGTCTTCCTATCGCAACCCAACTGCGTAACAATGGAGTTTTTCACAGAAGTATTCCCCGACAACACTAAGATGAAAAAAAGCAAATGAATTATGCCAATGCAAAGCAGATTCCATTTGTAGTTATTGCTGGCGAAAAACGAAATAAAAAGAAGGCAAACTAACACTTAAAAATATGATTACAGGTGAGCAATCACTTCTTACAAAAGAAGAACTTATTGCTCAATTTCCAATAAGACTATCAACTCGCTTGCAAAGTAATTAGTTCCTTTATTCAAAGCAACAATGACTTAGAAAGTAAAATGAAAAAAACATAGAGAATGAATTTATTTTTAGTACCAATCAGTGCATAAACAAATCTTTCTCTATGCTTTTTTTAAATAGATTTTTACCTAATATTTTCTTATTTATAAAATGAGAATCTAGATTAAAAAGACATTTTATAGAACTATCTCAACATTGTCGAAAACATTCTATTTTATAACAATGAAGCAATATTTTATATACGCATCTCTTGCACTTCTATGTTGGTCATGCCAAGATAGCACTATTATCAATGAAAACGAAACCCCTCCTTCGATATCTTCTACTAAGCAAATAGAAGACAACGTCATTAACGTTAAGTTTACAAAAGAGATTATCTCTCAAATAGATAACAATAGAAATCAACTTACTTTACCAACAGGTAATACAGAACTCGACAACTATCTTTCTTCTATAGGGGCGAAAAAAGCCACTAGAACCTTTCCTTATGCGGGTAAGCACGAAGCGACTCAAAAAGAAGAAGGATTGAACTTGTGGTACACAATCACTCTAAACCACACAAAGAACGCAGTTACCAGAGCTTTAAACAACAAAAAGAACAGCAATATTACACAAGTTGTAGAACCTGTTTACACTCCTAAACTAGAAGACTATACTGTTGTTGCAGCCTCAACAAGTAACACACGCTCTTCTCTTGATGCTCCTTTTGACGACCCTTATTGGCCTCTTCAATGGGATTTATATAACAAAGGAAATATAGGTAACTACACAGATACCGACGGAAAGAAGATTATTAGCTCTATAAAAGATGCAGATATAAATGTAATCAATGCATGGCAACAAACCAAAGGTAATCCAAATGTGATTGTATCTGTGGTTGATGGCGGTGTAGATATTGAGCACGAAGATCTTAAGGACAATCTTTGGGTGAATGAAGGAGAAATTCCCTGACAATGAAATAGACGACGACGACAATGGCTATATAGACGATGTCAATGGCTATAACTTTGTTGATAACAAAGGAACTATTGTGCCTCAAGACCACGGAACACATGTGGCTGGAACCATAGCAGCGAAAAATAATAATAAAAAAGGTATATGTGGAATTGCTGGAGGTGATGGAACTCCCAACTCAGGAGCACGTATAATGGTTTGTCAAATATTTAAACCCAACCCTAATTACAACCCCAATCTTCCTAATTCACATAGAGATCTCTCTACAAGAGATGCAACAGTAACAGCTGCTGCCATTGTTTATGGAGCAAACAACGGGGCTTTAATTAGTCAAAACTCATGGGGATACGATAGCGAAGTAAAGAAAGAGCCACAAGTAATACGTGATGCTATCGACTATTTCATTAAATATGCAGGTTCAAAACCAAACTCTTTAATGAAAGGTGGCATTGTTTTCTTTGCAGCAGGAAACTCTGGTAGTGAAGAAAAAGAATATCCAGGAGCAAATGAAAACGTTGTTGCTGTTGCGGCAGCAGCACCTGATTACACTGCTGCATGGTATAGTAACTATGGTAATTGGGTCGATATTCTTGCTCCAGGAGGTAGCAGTCCACATAACAAACGCTATCCTCTTCAAAGCGGAAAGCCCACTTCTGAAATATTAAGTACGCTTCCTTCACAGAACAATATAAGTAAATACGGATATCTTCAGGGTACATCAATGGCGTGTCCTCACATGTCTGGAATTGCAGCTCTTGTCATTTCTAAGTTTGGAAGCGATTCTTTCACAGCAGAAGAACTGAAGCAACGCATTCTTTCAGGAGTGAAACCCATTGACTTAAGAGACTACAATGAAAATAAATACACCAATAAATTGGGTATGGGTTATGCAGATGCAGCTCTAACTCTTGAAGAGTTTGATATGAACACACCTGCCTCTACACCTGAATTCGTAACAAGCGAGACTCAAAGTAGCTACACTTCTATTCAACTAGGACTAACAAGTAGTTCTATTGCCAGCGACAATACTTTCAGATATCGCATTTATTATTCTACACACCCCATTGTTTCTGTAGATAATAACACAGACAATGTTTCGTATAGAGATATTCCTGCTTATTACAATACAAGCAATAACAAACTAAAAGTCACAATTGATGAGCTACAATCTGGCACAAAATATTACTTTGCAGTGAAGACATTTGCTCGAAACGGCAAAGCATCTAACCTCGTTGTATATAATAGTTCCATAGCAACTCTTGTCAATACAGCTCCCGAAATTATTGCTAATAAGAATGTTTCTGAACCCTTTGAAGTAGCAGGTAAAGATACTTTGCGTCTTACTTTCAAGATTATAGATAAAGAAAATCATAGTTTTACATACGAAATATCTAAAAGATCATTCATCGAAATTGATCAGAAAAAAAGAGGAAGCCACTGTTCTTGTATGGGCTGAAAAGATGTTTGAAGGTAAAAACTCGTTCATCATCACAGCAAAAAGACGAGCTAGGTGCATTGAGAACTCTTGAAGTTTTCTTTATAAAAAAACAAGATAAAGCCCCTACTCTCAACGCTTTTGCACGTAATATCTATCTTGAAAAAGGTGAAGAAAAGGTCATACCACTCACTTCTTTCATTATTGATGAAAACCCACAAAGCGTTCAAATTGAGATAAAAAAACAACTCCACAATAGTGTTAAGGCGTCAATTAAAGACCAAGTGCTTACCCTCAAAGGGCAACAATTTGGCGAATCTACTCTTTCTTTATTACTAACTGATAAGCATAATCAAACAAGTAGCGTTGATATTACACCTTATGTATATATGAACAAAGGCATTCTTAGTCTGTTCCCAACCATTGCAAATAAGAATGTTTATATCAAACTAGGTGAAAAAATACAAGACAATGTGAAGATTGAGATACGCAATAGCGCCAATAAAATGGTGTTTGAACAAAGTTATAACACATCAACTATCAACTCATCTCAAAAACACTTTACACATTAACACTAGTTCTTTCACACCAGGAAGATATCAAGTGGTGTTGAAAGCAAACAACCAACAATATCAAGAATATTTCTTTAAGCAATAGATTCATGAGAAATGTCATTATAACAACATTGGGCTTACTAGCCGTTTTCATCACTAGCCAATGCCCAAAGTCGCCCTATGCCCCTACTAGAAATGCCTGCTTCGGCAGAGGCTTTATCGCTTGGTAACACCTTAAAGGGTAGCCAACAAAGTCACTATATATTCACTAATCCATCTTCTATGATGCAACAAGGCTCTAAAATGAATATTAGTTATGGGGCTGAACTTATTTCTTCAAAAAGCAACACTTCCTCTCTTCATATCATTGATGGAGCTATTAAACATCAAAAGAATGCTTTCTTTGCAGGCGTAAGATATTGGCATATTGGCAGTAAAGATACCTTTGTGGGTTTAACTGAGCACGAAACAAATCATAAGAAGATAACCGAAACAGTTTTTTCTGTTGATTTAGGCTATGCCTATCAGTGGAATAAGCACCTAACATCATATGTAACAACGGGCTATTCACACGAATCAGGCGTTACAAAACAACACGCTTGGCAAAATAATATTGGTGTTACATGGAACGATTCTACGCACTTGATAGGGAAAGACTTTGTTTATAACATTGGAATATCTGCCGACCATTTAGGTGTTATCAGTTATCGTAAGGTGACAAAAGCACTATCTCCTCGCTTATCTGTTGGTGGAAGTGCTCATATGATGTTCACAAATGCTCACCAAATAGAACTATTTGCAGATGCAGGCCTATACCCTTCTATTCAAAAAAGAAAGTCATCTACAGAATGTTCTCTTGGTATTGGATATGCTCTCAATAATAAAATTAGAGTTAGGATGGGTCGTCATTTAGGTGACAAGGATAATTATTGGACTATGGGCGCAGGCTATACTGCTCCAAAATTCAATATTTTTGCAGCTGCAAAGCTTACTCCAAGTAGCGAACAACCTAATATTTATATGCTCAATCTAGGACTTAATATTAAGTAAAAAAACATCATTAAACTATTTCATCTAGATAGTAATAACATAGAAAAAAAGACCTTTAGATTATTCAAACTTATGAACCAATCTAAAGGTCTTTCTTTTATTTATATATCAAAAAAAGCTTATCTTACTTTCTTTTCTATAGGTGTACTTACCTGCTGTGATTGTCTCAATAGAAAGCGGTAAATAAGTTAGCTCGTGAAGGTCTTTTGGTGCTTCTTCATAGAAAAAAATCCTAGCTTACCATCTGCTTGAACACACATTGTACTATAAGCAGAATTGGTGTTTGACACTTTATAAACGCCGTTCCAATCAGATGCAATGTCAATAGAAGAAATGCTATTTTTTTCTTATTCTTGATTAATGAGCCCATATCTTTATAATACACTGACACGTCTTTTTCTACCAGGACCAGCAGGTATACTTTGTAAAAAGTAGATATGTTTTTTTGCTCCTGTTAGTGTTTCTTTTGCAGGAACTAAAAAGTACTTCTCCGTTGCAAGGTGTACCAGCATTAGCTATTCCTCCCTTTGCTTTTCTTGAGTCAACCTCTACTTCCCAAGCTCCAATAGCTTTCTTTAAATCTTTGAAATGGAAGATATTAAAATAGCGACCACCATCTTTTCTACTTGAAATAATTACTGAACCATCTGGCAACTCTTCGCATTTCACTTCGTCACCTTGAGGTGCACACGATTCTGTTGCACTGCCAAGAACATTCCAAGTATCTCCAAAATCATCAGAATAAACTACAAAGTTGCCCTTACGTGTACACAAAGCGGCATAAACACGGTAGTATTTTCCTACTTTTACGATTGACGATTGGCACACTTTTCCAGACGACATAAACATACTTGGATTAGTGTTATTAAAGAGTTTGTTATAGAACTCGTTTGTATGGTCTTTTGGTTTTGTCCAAACCCATTGTTTCTTTATATTATCATAAGACGCTCTTAAGGTCTCAATTCTCATAGGATGATCAACAGTTGAACGTTGATAAGGAATATCACCTGATGCACATACCAATAAAAGTTCATTATTTTTACGATCTGCAACCAAGCAAGCATCACCATAGCCAGCATCTACTCCTTTACCTGTTCCTTCAATAATGATTTGTTCATCACTCCAAGTTTTTCCGTTATCTTTACTTGTTTTCATAACAAGGTCTACCCTTCCATAGCCAATATCGGCACCACAAGGACGATAATCGACAATGGCAACGAGCTCACCTTTTACAGTATTAACGATAGCAGGAATACGATAAGGATACTTTCTTACGCTATCTGTCTTAAACAAAACGGTTTGTGCAGCTACAGAAAGAGTGCAACAAAAAAGTAAAATGAGTGTGTAAAAACGGTTCATAATTGTTTATTTTATGTTTTTAATAACTGTTTTATATCAATACTATATTACAAAGATAAAGAATAAAAATGACATTCCATAATATGTTTTTATCTTTCTTTTTAATGAACAGCTATCTTATTGCATTGTAAAAGAGATGTTATTACATAGTAAAAAGCATTGCTATTGAAACTCAAAAACAATACTTTTTATAATATCAATAATATGCTATCATTTTCTATTCAGTAAGAAACTGAAAAAGCTTAAGATTCGAAATAAGTTTGCAGTTCAGCCTCGGCTACCTTATTAGTATTGTCGAGATCTTTAATGATGTTCCCTTTCTCAAGTAATAATATACGCTGTGAAATATCAATGGTGTGTTGAATATTATGACTGCTTATTATCACTATAGTTTGATGTTCTTCACAATATGCTTGCAACAAGTGCTTTAATATATTTTGAGAAGAAGGGTCTAGGAAGTTAAAAGGTTCGTCTAATAACACCAAAGAAGGATGTAACAAGAATGCAGCCACTATGCCTACCTTTTGTTTGTTGCCTGCAGATAAATTGCGAATGAGCATATTTGTGCCCAAAATATCGCCTCCTATAAAACGTGAGAAGAAAGTTAAATTATTCTCTAACTGCTCGTCTGAGATATTAGAAAGCTGTGCAATAAAACGTAAATATTCGTCTGCTGTCAAGAAATCAATTAAAAACGAATTATCAACAAAAGCACCTACAAATGGTTTCCACTTATCATTTTCGGTAGAAGAATAAGTGAGTTGCTCGTCAATATGATAATTAACAACTCCCGAAGTGGCACGAAGCAAATCTAACATCAGCATAAAAAGAGTTGTTTTTTTCCTGCTCCATTGTTTCCAACAAGTCCTACTATTCCAGGCTTTTCAATATCAAGGTACTCGATATTAAGGACTGTTTTATTATCGTATTGCTTTGTGAGTTGATTGATTTCGACCTTCATAAATAGTTCTAATCTAAAAATAAAGAGGTAGAAGCAAGAGCTTTCGCTCTCCTCTTCCACCTCTTATTATAATTAATTTCTTATAAGAAAAGAATGTTTAAACAATGCCTTTTCCATGGCAATTCTTAAACTTCTTACCGCTTCCACATGGACATGGGTCATTACGTCCAGGCTCTTTATCTTTCACATAAGGTGTATGATTCACCTGGTCTGCACCTTCTCGGGTATCGTAATTAGCCGCTTGTTGATGTGCTTCACGATCTAAATCTTCCTTTTGTTCAGTGTATTGTTGTGAATGTTGCTCTGGTGCAGCCTCTTGAACCTCATCTCCTGGAGCCTCTAAGATTTGTGCACGCATCAAGATACTAACAATCTTGTTGTTCATCTCATTCACCATTGAGTCGAATAGCTTAACACTTTCGAGTTTAAACACCAACAATGGGTCTTTTTGTTCATACGAAGCGTTTTGCACACTATGGCGAAGTTCATCTAACTGACGTAGATTCTCTTTCCAACAGTCATCGATTGTGCCTAGAATAATGGTACGTTCGAATTGCTTAACCACATCTTTTGCTTCTGTGTCGTAAGCCTCTTTCAAGTTACAAGGAATGTTGTAACCACGTTGTCCATCTACAATAGGAACAAGAATACGTTCGTATCTGTCGCCTTGTTCTTCGTAAATAGGCTTAATTACGTTCCAAGCTACACTTTGAATTCTATCTGTTTTACGCTTGAATGCAGCCATTGCAGATTGGAATGCACGCTCACAAAGATCTATTCTGTTTGCATTATTGAATTCATTCTCATCGAATGGCAATTCCATTGCAAGGACTTTCAAGAATGATTCTTTACAACCTTCAAAGTCGTTAGTCTCGATAATATTAACAACTCGGTCCCAAATGATGTTCACAATGTCCATACCTATACGCTCACCCATCAATGCATGACGACGTTTTTCATAGATAACGGTACGTTGTTTATTCATAACATCATCGTATTCAAGTAGATGTTTACGAATACCGAAGTTGTTTTTCTTCGACCTTCTTCTGTGCTCTTTCAATACTCTTAGAGATCATTGGAGCCTCAATTCGTTCACCTTCCTTAAAGCCAAGACGGTCCATTATGCTCGCAATACGCTCAGATGCGAACAAACGCATAAGCTTATCTTCTAGAGATACATAGAAAACAGAAGAACCTGGGTCTCCTTGTCGACCTGCACGACCACGTAACTGACGGTCAACACGACGACTTTCGTGTCTTTCTGTACCTATGATTGCAAGGCCACCAGCATCTTTTACTTCTTGAGAAAGCTTGATGTCGGTACCACGTCCCGCCATGTTTGTTGCAATAGTAACGGCACCTTTACCGTCTTTACTTTGTCCTGCTTCAGCCACAATGAGTGCTTCTTGCTGGTGAAGTTTAGCATTAAGAACATTATGAGGGAATGTTTCTGAGTTTCAACATACGTGAAAGTAGCTCAGAAATCTCAACAGATGTAGTACCAACAAGACAAGGACGACCGCTATTACGCATTTCTTCTACCTCATCAATCACGGCAGCATATTTCTCACGTGCAGTCTTATAAACTCTATCATCCATATCTTTTCGCAAGATAGGTTTATTAGTTGGGATCTCAACTACATCCAACTTATAGATGTCCCAAAGCTCTCCTGCCTCAGTACTTGCAGTACCTGTCATACCTGAAAGCTTGTGATACATACGGAAATAGTTCTGCAATGTGATAGTAGCAAATGTCTGAGTTGCAGCCTCAACCTTTACATGTTCTTTCGCTTCGATAGCTTGATGCAACCCATCACTCCATCTTCTACCGTCCATAATACGACCTGTTTGCTCGTCAACAATCTTCACTTCACCGTCCATAATAACGTATTCATCGTCTTTATTGAACATAGTGTAAGCCTTAAGCAATTGTTGTAGAGTGTGAACACGTTCGCTTTGTACTGCAAAATGGTTGAGAAGAGCATCTTTCTTATCCAATCTTTCTTGGTCAGACAAGTTAGTTTCTTTCTCAAGTTCAGACAATTGAGTTGCAATATCGGGTAAAACGAATAGTTCTTTGTTATTTACTTCTTTAGCTAACCAATCGGTTCCACGGTCTGTAAGGTCACAACTATTCTGCTTTTCATCAACAACAAAGAATAAAGGTTCAACCGCTTTAGGCATCTCACGGTTATTATTTTGCATGTAATACTCTTCTGTTTTGAGCATACCTGCTTTGATTCCTTCTTCTGAAAGGAACTTAATAAGAGGCTTATTCTTAGGCAATGACTTATAAGAACGATAGAGAGCAAGGAATCCTTCCTCTGTTAATTTATCGTCTTTCTTCTCTCTTCCCTCTGCAATCTTTTGCTTAGCCTCGCTTAAATATTGTGTTGCTAGACGGCGTTGAACCTCTACAAGGCGTTCAACTAGTGGTTGATACTCTTCAAACATTTGGTCATCTCCCTTAGGAATAGGACCTGATATAATCAAAGGAGTACGAGCATCGTCAATCAATACCGAGTCAACCTCATCGACAATAGCATAGTTATGCTTACGTTGTACAAGGTCTGCAGGAGATATTGCCATGTTATCACGAAGATAATCGAAAACCAAATTCATTATTAGTTCCAAAGGTAATATCTGCCTCATACGCCTTTCTTCTCTCTGGAGAGTTAGGGCGATGCTTATCAATACAATCTACTTTAAATCCATGGAACTCGTAAAGTGGACCCATCCACTCGCTATCTCGTTTCGCAAGATAATCGTTTACGGTTACAACATGAACACCATTACCTGTTAAGGCATTAAGGAATACAGGCAAAGTAGATACCAATGTCTTACCTTCACCAGTGGCCATTTCGGCAATTTTACCTTGATGTAGAGCGATACCACCGAAGATTTGAACATCATAGTGAATCATTTCCCACTTCAAGTCGTTACCACCTGCAGTCCAATGGTTATGATATATGGCTTTGTCACCATCAATAGTTACAAAGTCTTTGCTTGGATCTGCAGCTAATTCTCTATCGTAATCTGTTGCAGTTACAATTGTTTCTTCGTTTTGTGCAAAGCGTCTTGCTGTGTCTTTTCACAATTGAGAATGCAACAGGCATCACTTCATTTAGAGCTGTTTCATATATCTCTAAGACTTCTTTTTCTAGCTTATCGATCTGATTAAAAATAGCTTCTCTCTCGTCAATAGGAGTTTCTTCAATGCTTGCTTTAAGCTTTGCTATCTCTTCTTTTTGCGCTTCTCCAGAGTTTTTGAACATAGTTCTTTATTTCTAAAGTCTTTGCTCTCAGTTCGTCGTTACTTAACTTTTTCAATCTCAGGGATATACAGCTTTTTACTTTCTCAACAAGTGGTTGTATGAGCTTCATGTCACGTGTTGACTTGTTTCCGAAGAGTGATTGTAGGAATTTATTAAAATTCATTTGTATGATGTTTTTTTATTATTTACGGACTTAAATTTGAATTAATGTAAAGTGCTGCAAATTTAACAAATATAATTTCAGAAAAATAGCACTTTTTAATGGCACTTCTTTAGAAAAGAGGTGCTAAAAGCACATGCGTTTGGGGCACGAATGTGTATTGCATTCGCTATTGTTGGTGCAATATGCTCTACAAGAACACGTTCCTTTACTTGTTCTGGCTTAATATTTAAGCCGTAAAAAATAATGGGGAAAGGAACAAAAGAAAGTCTTGAAACAACCGAGTGATGTGTATCTTCATTTAACAATCTCCACCCTGGAGTAATATCTAAAATGATATCACCACTTACCGATGTAGGATATGCTGATTTATGAACATCTACAACTCCTGCATTTTGCTTAAGAAAATCTTTTGATTTATTGTATACTTCATCTAAAGAAAGACGTTTGTCTTCTATAAACTTACGATTTAAGTAAATCTGATTATTGTAATATGCATCTACATATTTGCCTTGTCCATACACAGCACTTAAGAACATGTTCAGCAAAGATGCAGTTCTATTGATGTAGAAAGTGCCTGTTGGGATCTTATATTTCGAATAATCAATTGCGTTTTCTGTATCATATCCAGTGCTTGTCAACACAAACAGAACCTTATCACGTCCTATTTTATTTTCAATATGTTGAATAAGACGGGTTAGAACTCTATCAAGTCCAATATAAACACCTTCAAAACCATTCTTTTCTTGTTGCGCAACTTCATTACTTGCGCTTAAAGTTATGGCCAAATAATCAGTTATTTCATCTCGTCCAATAGCATTACCATCAAGACATTCTAATGCCAAATGTGCCACATTGTCATTATCCTTTAGTCTCTTGTTTTCCTCCAAGAAGACTATTAAATGCTTTTATCCACTTTTGAATAGACAAAGGATAATAATCTGAAGTTCTCCATTTCTTTGTCTTTTCATCAAGCCATAAAGCCCCATCAGCAGCATGACCTACAGACAAAACGGCAGCATCTCGATCTTTTGCAACGCTATAAACAAGAGCACTTCCTGCCGATGCTATTTTTCAATTCGTCTGCAAGTGTAGTTGTTGCGATGAATGATGGAGATGTATGATACTTCACATCATCAACACTCGACTCTATTTTGTAAGGACTTTCTATTGAGCCAATTGTTTGCAACAATACCGTTATACAAAGGAGAAGTACCTGTTGATAAAGCAGCAACAGCTGACGATCGGTCTAAAGGAGAGAATGAATAAGAGGCTTGTTTATATACTTTTCCTTCTGAGAAAAGTTTCTTAAATCCTCCTGTTCCATATAAAGCAGCAAAACGTTCGATATAATCTGTTCGCAATTGGTCGATAGTTATATTCACAACTAATCGAGGAGCTTTAAGCATTTGCTGTGCATGAATGCCTAAACCCGATAACATTGCCAATATGAAAGCAGAAAGATATCTATTCATTTACTTTACCTTATCTAAGTATTTTATATTTACTACACATCTTATTAACAAAGATAATGCCAAAAAATACATTCCTTCGGCATAGGTTTGAAATAAACCTAAGAACATAAAGAGCAAAATAAAGCCTGCAAGTACTTTCCAATAAGTATGTGCTTTATGCTTCATTTCTTTCGAAACCACAGACCATAACATAATGAGCGACAGCGGATTGAGCAGTAATATCTGAAAGTTTAACTGCACTGTTGGATGCTGTGAGAATATCATTGCAAATAGAATCAATCCTGAAAGGCCTGTTATTAGCAGTAAAAAGGCATCTAAATACCACATAATTACATTGCTTTTAACCTGCAAAAGCGATGCTATTACAACGCAACAAAATACACCTATTATTATATATAGAGGACGAATAGGTTCTGGAGTGCCTTTACTTTCTTCTGAATCAGGTAGAATTTGTACTGTTTCGGTAACCAATTTACGTTTTATATGCTGATTAGAAACAATGCTTGCAGTACCAAAATCGACCATTAATTGATGTGGTAGAAATTGCTTTTGTTCAAAGCTTAAAGGCTTATCTGCCATCACTCCCAATAAAAGATCGTTACCAAAAGCGTGCCCATAAATGGTTCTCTGTGCATTGATGAACAACAGTTCTATAAGTCACAAGCACTTCTTTTCTACCCCAATATTGCACCTTTCCATTTATATTATCTAACAAAATATCACGTGCTCGTGTTGTGCAATTATCATAAAAATAGTTGTATCGGTAAACTTTATTATTGGGTTCAGCATTTCTTTGTAATGCACTTATAATCCGTTGTTTATCTTCATTTGTTAGATTTAGTTTTTGTTGAACTACCTCACACCCATAAGTTGCATATTCAGCAACAAAATATTCAAATGGTTCTATGCCCATTTCATAGTCGGTTAGTCCAAAAACAAAACGCAAAATAAAGTATGGCTTTTTGAAAGAAAACATGCCATAATTCACCGCAACATCATCACCTGTTTCTTTATTGAACACTCGCAATGCAGTGTGTCCATACAAACTATATATCTGATTGTGTGGAGCACAGGTCAATAAACTTATCTCTACAGAATCTAGTTGAATGGAATTATTCAAAGACTCTTGAGCAGATGCTTTGTAAGAAACGAGCAATAATATTACTAAAAAAATATCGCCTTTTATTTTTGTATTTTTATATATTCCACGATGCAAAAAAATAACTTATATTTCCCACTTGTAATGCTCTTATCTCGTTTTTTCAATAATTTTTGCAACGAAAAACATTGTAATATTGCAATCAATGAAGAAAAATAATATCATCTGTTCTAATGTGCGTTGCTTGTGCAACCTCATACGCTCAAAAGCGGAACAAACTCACCTTATAGTCAATATGGGATAGGTGTTTTATCTGAAAATCCAGGCGCTCAAAGTCGTGGTATGAATGGTTTAGGAATTGGATTTCACGAACACAATCAAGTAAACTACCTAAACCCAGCTTCTTATTCGTCTATAGATTCACTCAGCTTTATATTCGATGCAGGTGCATCTGGTCAGATTACCCAATTTAAAGAGCAAGGTTCTACGTTTAATGCACGCAACGGAAACTTTGAATATATTATTGCTGGACTAAGACTTGCAAAGCATTTAGGAGCAAGTTTTGGTTTTGTTCCTTTTACAAACGTTGGATATAGCTATTCAAACTCAGGAAAGATTGTTAATCCTAACGACGGAACAGTAACTCCATATACCAATACTTATAATGGTGAAGGTGGCTTTACATCAAGCTTATTTAGGTTTAGGTTGGATGCCAATAAAGAACTTCTCTATTGGAGTTAATGCTTCATATATGTGGGGAAGCTATGAAAGAAGCGTTGTAAATCAATATTCTGATGCTTCTATCAACACCCTTTCACGCAATTACACAGCTGATTTCAATAGTATTCACACTACTCTTGGATTCCAATATACACACGCTTTGAGTAAGAAAGATGCTGTTACTTTAGGTGCAACCTATAGTTTCGCACACCAATTAGGTGCAGAACCTGTATTTTCTATTATTTCAAAGAATAGTCAAACCAGCGTTTCTGACACAACAACCTATAACGCAGGTAAAGGAATGAACCTGCCTTCAACATTGTCTTTAGGTCTTATGTGGAATCATGGTCAACGCTTAAAGTTGGGAGTTGACTATTCTTTACAAAAATGGTCGACTGTAAAAACACCTGTATATACAGAGACTAACAATGTAGGTTCATACGTATTAGCTAATAATATGTATAACGACAGACACAAAGTAACACTTGGTGGAGAGTTTTGTCCAAACGTTTCATCTCGTCATTTCTTCTCTCGTATGCGCTATAGATTCGGTGCTTCTTTTGCAAGCTCATATCTAAAGATTAACAATATCAATGGACCCAAGGAGTTTAGCATGAGTGCTGGTGTTGGAATTCCTATCATGAATGCATACAATTCACGCTCGCTTCTTAATATTTCAGCACAATGGGATAAACCAAAACAGTAGCTCTTTCATCAAAGAAAATAGCTTCCGCATCAATATTGGTTTAACATTTAACGAGCGTTGGTTCGCAAAATGGAAAGTAGAATAATAATTGTGTCAAAACATTTAATACATATTCTATTTACAATAACTACGGTATGTTCCTTTATTTGCTGTTCAGAACAAAAGGAACATACCGCTCCTGCTATTCATGAACGTGACTCTGCGTCTGTAATGACATCGTATGGCGTTAATACTTTAATATCAGATTCAGGCGTAATTAAATATCGTATTGTTACAGAACGATGGGAAGTGAACGAAATTAGAAATCCTAAACGATGGATTTTTGAGAAGAGTTTATTCCTAGAACAATTCGATGAGAAATTTCATGTGCAAGCTTTTATCCAATGCGACACGGCTTATTATTTCACAGAACAAAAGCTTTGGGAATTAAGAGGACGTGTAAGAGTGTTAACAAAGGAAGGCTTACGCTATTTTAGTGAGCAGCTCTTTTGGGATCAATCTAAGCATGAAATATACTCACATGTGTACTCTCGGATTGTAACTCCTGAGCGAACACTTCAAGGAAGCTATTTCCGTAGCGACGAAAAGATGACCCGTTATAACATATATAACACTAAGGGCTCATTTGAAAAGGGTGACTTTGGTAGCAAAGAGTCTGAATCTAATGCTCCAACTGATACCCTACAACAAATAATGAGACAGCCTGCAAGCCCACATCCAAAGCTTAACAGCAATTCATTATAATACATATTACACAGAAAACAATTATTTAAAAACTATATTACTCAATTGGATTTTACCACTTATTATAGGAATTATTACCACCCTCATTCTATCTGGTTTCTTTTTCAGGAATGGAGATTGCATTCGTCTCTAGCAATAGAATGAGAGCAGAAATTGATAAAGAAAAGAAGTCAATTTCTACAAAGTTTATAGATTTCTTTTATCGACATCCAAATGGATTTGTCAGCACTATGCTCGTAGGAAACAATATTGTGTTGGTTATTTATGGTATTCTTACAGCCCAATTGTTAGACAACACTATATTTAAAGGATTCGATGTAGGTTTAAGAGTGACGTTAGATACCATCGTTTCTACCATTCTTGTCATCTTTGTTGGAGAGTTTATTCCTAAAACAATCTTTAAGAATAATCCAAATAGTAAGCTCAGTTTTTTCTCACTTCCTGCCTATTTATTTTATTGTTTGCTATGGCCTATAAGCAAAATTACAACCTTTTTATCTAAGATTGTATTGAAAATATTGGGCAAAAAGCTGGAACACACTCCTGATGATGGAGAGTTTACAAAGTTAGACCTCGACTATTTGGTACAATCTAGTATTGATAATGCCAAAGGTGACAGCGACATGGTGGAAGAAGTAAAGATCTTTCACAATGTATTAGACCTGTCTGATACTCGTGTTCGTGACTGTATGATTCCACGAACTGAAATTAATGCGATCGATATTAAGACTTGCACAGACCAAGAACTCATGCAACGTTTCACCGAAAGTGGACACTCTAAAATCATTGTTTATAAAGAAAATATCGATAATATCATTGGTTATATCCACAGTTCAGAGATGTTTCATCAAGAAAGAGATTGGAGAACAAGAATTCTGGAGATGCCTTTTGTACCTGAAACAATGGCAGTTAAGAAAGCTTATGTCTATTTTCTTGCAACGCAAAAAGAGTCTAGGTGTGGTAATAGATGAGTTCGGTGGTACCAGTGGTTTAATCTCTTTAGAAGACATTGTCGAAGAGATCTTCGGAGAAATTGAAGACGAACACGATAATAAAAAGTACATTGCAAAGCAAACAGAAGATGGACAATACGTTCTATCTGCCCGCTTAGAGATTGATAAAGTAAATGAAATGTTTGACTTAGACATCCCTGAAAGCGATGATTATATGACCATTGGAGGCTTTTATATTTGCATCACTTTCCAAACGTTTCCAAAGCTTAACGAAATCGTAAATATAGACAAGTACGAATTTAAAATTATAAAGAACACCCAAACAAAGATTGAGCTTGTAAAACTAAAAAGTAAAAGCAATAGAGCCGTTTTTTAAGGTAAATATGTTGTTATTCAATAACTTTTTAGTATTTTTGTGCTCACTTTGTGTTTGCAATGAATCACAAGTTAACACTACTAATGTAACGATTCTTTTGCAACTCACTTAGTATTCATTCAGAAAATAATAATAAAAACAAAATAAACAATGTCAGTATTAGGAAAAATCAGAAGCAAAGGCGCTGTCCTTGTAGGCGTTATAGGATTTGCCCTATTTGCCTTTATTGCCGAAGAAGCATTCCGTTCGTGGGAATCTAACCGCAATAACGATCGCCAACAATTAGGTAAAGTGTTGGGAAAGAAACTTGATGTACAAGAATTTCAAAAAGCTTGTTGAAGAGTATTCTGAAGTAATTAAGATGCAACAAGGTAAAAGAAAGCCTTAGTGAAGAAGAGCAAACTCAAATCAGAGACATGGTTTGGAACACTTTTGTTCAAAACAAAATTGTTGAGAAAGAGGCTGAAGCTCTTGGCTTAACTGTTACAGATGGAGAAATTCAAAACGTGCTAAAGGCTGGTACAAACCAAATGCTTATGGGCACACCATTCGTTAATCAACAAACAGGTCGATTCGATGTTAATGCTTTAAAGAAGTTCTTAGCAGACTATAAGACACAGAAAAAGCACTAATCCTCAAATGGCTCAACAGTATGAAAACTTGTATAAATACTGGGTTTTCATCGAAAAGAACCTTCGTCAACAATTGCTTGCACAAAAATATCAAGCTCTTTTTTTGCTAAACTGCTTACTTTCAAATCCAGTAGAAGCTAAGATGGCTTTCAAAGATAATACAGAAGAAAGTAATATCCAATTGGCTTCATTCCCCTACTCTTCTATTGATGATAGCAAGATTACTGTGACTGAATCTGACTTAAAGAGCAAATACGATGAGCTAAAAAGAACGTTTCAAACAACCAGTAGAAACACGTAATATCAAATACATCGACATTCAAGTTAAGCCTTCAACAAAAGATACTGAAGATCTTAAGAAGCAATTTGCTGGATACGCAAAAGATCTTTCTGAGACTACAGATGTAAACAATGTTGTTCGCAGAAGCACATCACTTATTCCTTACCTTGGTGTTGCAGTAACAAAGAATGCATATCCACAAGATATTGCTAGCAAGCTAGATTCAATGGCAGTAGGCCAAGTTTCTAACGTATTCGAAAGCAACTTGGATAACACTCTTAATGTTGTTAAACTTGTAAGCAAGCAACAATTGCCCGATTCTGTACAATACAGACAAATCCAAATCGGTGGTGCTACAGCAGAACAAGCACACAAAACAGCTGATTCTGTTTATCAAGCACTTAAAGGTGGAGCTGACTTTGAAGTTCTTGCAAAGAAATATGGACAAACAGGAGATAAGGTTTGGTTAACTACTTCACAATACCAAAACGCACCATCTCTAGACAATGACACCAAAACTCTTATTGAAACATTGAACACTCTACCTGTAAACGAAGTTAAAAACATTGCTTTCACACAAGGCAACATGATCGTTCAGGTTCTTAATCGTTCAGCTTTCACAAACAAATATGTAGCTGCAGTAGTGAAGAAAAACATCGATTTCTCTCAAAACACCTACACAACAGCATACAACAAGTTTAGCTCTTTTGTTAGTGCAAACACAACTCCTGAGGCTATAACAAAGAACGCTGCAAAGAGTGGTTACACTGTATTAGAACGTAAAGACGTTACAACTGCAGAACACTATCTTGCAGGAATTCACGGAACTCGTGACGCTTTGAAATGGTTGTTCGATGCAAAAGAAGGCGAAGTATCACCAATGTATCAATGTGGAGATAACGATCACCTTCTACTTGTTATCCTAGATAAGGTTAATCCTAAAGGCTATCGTGCTGTAACAGACCCACAAGTTAAGGAAATTGTTAAGGCTGAAGTAATCAAAGACAAAAAGGCAGAACAACTAATTGCAAAGGCTAAGGGTGTGAATAGCATTAACGCTGCAAAAGCAAAGGGTGCAACTATCTCTGAAGTAGCACAAATAACATTCGCTGCACCAGTATTTATTCCTGCTACAGGAGCAAGTGAACCAGCTCTAAGTGGTGCTGTTTCTGCTACTGCAAAGGGTAAGTTCAGTGCACAACCAGTTAAGGGTAACGCTGCAGTTTACCTATTCCAAGTAACAGGAAAGGCAACAAACAACGTTCCATTTAAGGCTACTGAAGAAGAACAAAAGCTTCGCCAAAAGTACATGCAATATGCAGGTTCATTCATGAACGAGCTTTATCTCAATGCAAACGTAACCGATAACCGTTATTTATTCTTTTAATTAAGAAGGTAACCTATTAGGTTTTCGAATTATAACTCATCATCCGCAATGTTCAATAGCGAACATTGCGGATTTTTTTATTTCTCCCTATTCCATTGTAAATGAGCAGATCTATTCTACTACAAGAATAGAAACTTAGAATGTACAAGCAAGAAATTGAATTTCAACTCCTTTTCCTATTCCCTGTGAAAAAGCTATCCTTTTTATCAAATAAAAAGCATTGAGAAGATCATGTAAAAGCATTTCTTTTACACTATAAAACGATAGCTATTACTCTCAACAGGCGATAGCAATAAAAAGAATAAGATGTTAGTAAGGGGCAATTATCTGCGAGCGATACACCTTAATACATATTTTTGCCACCCAAAAAGAACAAGGCAATTAAGATATAACACAATCCAACTTGTAACTCATCAATATACACATCTGCAATAAAAAGCATAAGGAAGCTTTGCAATCCACCTTAAAACAGCATTAAGTTTATCAATCAAGTCACAAGCAATAGTCATTAAAACAATGATCTTTCCATACAAAAACACTACCTAATAATGCCACAAAAGCTGTATAAACTACTACTATAAACACAGGAACAGCTATAACATTTGAAAGTAGAAAATAAGTAGGAAAGCCACCAAAATAGTATAAAACCAATGGGGCAACACCAATTTGGGCAGATAAGCTCACCGCCATCATCTTTATAACAGCATTAAAAAGCCTACCAATAAGCGATGTCGCAGGACTTAAACTAAAAGGTGAAAAGAGGATAAAACAAAAAGATGGCCAACACAGAAAGGAACGACATCTGAAACGAAACGTCCCATAATAGCAAAGGATTAGCAAACAACAATACCAAAGCGGCACACGAAAGAGAATTCAAGGAGAATACTTTCCGATTCAAAAGCTGTATAAATGTCAAGATAGAAAACATCACAGCAGCACGCAAAACACTAATAGGTAAGCCCACTATAAAGGCATAAATCCATATAGAAGTAAGTACAATACAGGCTCTTATCAATGCAGAAGAGAACGATCTCGTTAATAATAGCAAGAGAGAAAAGATGACACTGAGATGCAATCCCGATAAAGCCAACAGATGAGAGGTGCCTGTTTGACTATAAGTCGCTCGCAAAGATTTGCTTAAACTTGCCTTTTTCGCCTAATATAACAGCTTTCAATATCGCCTTTGACTCATTACTTCCACTCACCTTTTTCCATTTGTTTCAGCAATCCCATAGCGCATCTTTAAAGCCTTTATCTTTATTTGTTCAAACACAGAAAGGAATTCTACTCCTTTACCACAATATTGCCAATTAGAGGGAAGAATAAAAGTTTTACCTACTATTCCAGCACACTTCAAACGCTTAAAATAGCTTTCTAACCTGCTATCTGTAGATGTTTCAAAGTTCGTTAATTCTGAATTTATCCCTAACCAACTGCCCATTGTCACTTGCTTAAGTTCCTTTTCACTTTCAGAAATAAAGAAACTTGCCTGAACTTTCATTCCCTCCCATTCGCCATCCATAATCATTAACGGAGCCATAAACAAACTTTTCCATGTCGTTCAGGGCATATCCAAAACCACAGCATTATAACATGCTGAGCTAGAATAAATAGATCTTTCATCTTCTAATTGCATACTATGTAGACGCCAACCACCTACTGAAAAGGCGCAAAGGAAACAATAATAAACTTGCCATTATTTCTCGACTGCGAAAGAAAAAGAAAGCAACAATCGTCGAAAATAATCATTGTCTGCCAAAAGAAAGGTGGCAACTCTGTCCCCCAAATAATAAGCCGCTACGATGCCTAAGATAAACACTACGACAATACGCAACATGGGGTTTGCATAGTAAGAAATTGTTTAGTAGTCATTGGATAATAGTTCTTTGATAATTAAGGTGTGATCGGATTAGGGTTCGTAATCGGCAATAACATCATTCATAAAGTCCATCATTGGTTTTCCAATCTTAAAGATTCTCACCACTTCTTCAATCCATTTATCACCTTCAAAGAAATCATCTGGCAAGCGAACCCATGCACAATAGTCTTTCATTCTTAAGTAATTCATGTATTCATAATCACGTGGAAAGTCTTTAGGACAACTCTTTAAGCACTCAAGACCAAATCCTTTAGAATGTTCATCGCCCCATTTTGAAGCATTAGGAGTGCCGTATGTTTCAACAAACTCTTTGTTTTTCCACTCTCGATCTCCACTCATCTATATTGCCCATTATCTCATTTCGACATGCTGTTAAAATGTTGGTTGGCAAGAAATAAGCACCTATGGCAACAAGAGTTTGCCCCTTTTCTATATGAATATAATAGCCTCCGCAAAGCGACTTGCGTCCATTCATACAGATATAAGCACCAAGATGGTTTTTATAAGGAGACTTATCGGGCGAGAAACGAGTATCTCTATTAAAACGATAGGTGCAATCTTTTACTGTTAAATGAGCTATAGTTGGATCGAATTGGGCTATTGCAGCAATGAGCTTTGTTATTCCCTTCTTCGAAAGAAGCTCTACAAGCCGTATATTCTTCTTTATGTTCTAAAAACCATTCTCTATTATTATTGGCGGTGATATCTGCCAAAAACTTATTTATTCGCTTTGCTTGCATAATCTATCTTACAATTATATTAACGATATAATGATATTTTTATTAGATGCGATAAGAGTTATTCTAACTTTCGAACCTTCGAGCAGTTTAGGACAAATCTTATCGAAAAACACACTTTCGCACACTGTGGAGTTTCTACTTAAACAAACATATCTTCCATGCAATATAAGCCAATGATGAGCATTGGGAACATCTTCTGCTGGAATGTATTTATAGAGTGTTTCTTCCACTTTCAATGGCGTATTGGCAGTCTTTGGTACAAGTCCCATACGGTGACTAACACGATAAACGTGCGTATCTACAGCCATTGTTGCCTTTCCAAACCACACTGCTTGCACCACATTTGCGGTCTTTCGTCCCACACCAGGAAGCTTCATAAGGTCTTCTCTCTTCTCTGGAACTTCGCCATTAAATTGCTCTACCAACATTTTAGCCATCTCAACAAGATGCTTTGCCTTTGCATTGGGATAGCTTACACTACGTATATACTCAAAAACCTCATACACTTCTGCCTGCGACATCGCCAAAGGTGTGGGATAAGCAGCAAACAATTCGGGGGTTACTTGGTTAATTCTTTTATCAGTACACTGCGCACTTAACAACGTTGCAACAATCAATTCGAAAGCTGTTGTGAATTGTAATTCAGTGGTAGTGATGGGCATTTCTTTTTCTAAAAATATGCCAAAAATATACTCATAACGTTCTTTACGTGTCATATTGCAAATATACAAAAAAACAAAGAAAAAGAGCCCTTTTTATATCTTGCTTTTTTTAGTAACTTTTGCAAACGATTATTGATAAATTACTGACAATAATAAAAAGGAATTGAGAGGCAATTCCATTCTTTTTTTAATACACTTCAGGATAGATATGATAAAAGCATTATTCTTTGATATCGACGGAACTTTGGTGAGTTTCAACACTCACAAGATAGCCCAATCAACTATAGATGGTTTAAATATTGCCAAAGAAAGAGGCATTAAGATATTCATTTCGACAGGACGTCCTTTGTCTTTCATCAACAATTTAGGCGATATAGAACATCTTATTGATGGTTACATCACCACCAATGGATCGTACAACTTTATGGGAAAGTCTGTTATATCAATGCATTCTATTCCCAAAGAAGAGGTATTGACTCTTGTTGACTATCTCAATAAGCACGAATATCCCGCTATCTTGGTAGGAACTGATAACACTGCAGTTATCAATCACAAGCCCATTGTTGATCGAATAGTCATCGATACTCTCAATATTACGAATATCGACTTCTCAATAACAGCCGAAACAGTTCTTCAACAAGACATTCTTCAAATCACACCATTCATCACTCAGGAACAACAAGACATCATTATGCCTCAAATTCCTCATTGTACAAGTGAGAGATGGCATCCTGAATTCATTGATACTGTAAACAAACAAGCCTCTAAAGGTAAAGCTTTATCGGATATTGTTGCATACAACGACTTGCTAATTAGCGAGACTATAGCTTTCGGAGACGGCGGAAATGACATTTCAATGCTGTTAAAAGCGGGTGTTGGAGTGGCTATGGGAAATGCTAATGACAATGTAAAAGCAATAGCAAATTATGTTACTTCATCGGCAGATGACGACGGTATATACAAAGCACTCAAGCATTTTGAAGTAATATAACAAATTGATAAGATACAAAAAATGATTCTTTAAAGGCTCAACTGGCATTTTAAAGAATCATTTTCTTTTAACGACTTACTGCTAATCTTGGAAATATACCCTCTTAACTCGTTCGCTTATAGAGGTTAAAACTTCATAAGGAATGGTGCCTAAGGTGTCTGATAGCACTGTAACGGGCAACTTATCACCAAATATTTCCACACTATCTCCTTCTTTACAAGGTATATCTGTGACATCAATCATAGCGACATCCATACATATATTGCCCAAATATGGAGCCTTATGTCCATTTACTAGGCAGTAACAATTTCTGTTTCCAAGACGTCTATCCAATCCATCTGCATAGCCGATAGGTATTGCTGCTACTATAGTTTCACGCTCAACAGTACCCTTTCTGCTATATCCTACAGTTTCATTGCGACCTATTTTGTGCATTTGCAATATGGTAGTACGCAACGAACATACATTATTTATAATTTGATTGTCACGACTATTGATGCCATATAGGCCTAAACCAAGTCTACACATATCGAGTTGTCGATCTGGAAAGTGAAGTATTCCTGCACTATTGTCAATATGTCGCAAGATATGATGTGTAAAAGCTGCTTGCAATTGCTTACTCGCTTTATCGAAAAGTCTAAACTGATGTGCCGAGAAGTCATCGAAATTATCACTATCTGAACCCACAAAATGTGAGAAAACACTACGTGGAATAATGGTATTTTGGTGCTTCTTTAAGATCGAGATCAATCGTTCCATATCGTGAATAGGATCGAATCCCAATCTATGCATACCCGTATCGAGCTTAATATGTATTGGATATTGAGTGATTCCTTCCTTCTCTGCTTCTTCAATTAAAGCCTCTAAAAGACGGAATGAATATACTTCTGGCTCGAGTTCATAATCGAATATCGTTTTAAAAGACGACATCTCAGGATTCATAATCATGACATTTGCAGTCACACCGTGCTTTCTTAGCGCCACACCTTCATCGGCAACAGCCACCGCAAGATAGTCAACTCGATGGTCTTGGAGGGTCTTTTGCCACTTCAACAGCACCCGAACCATATCCATTAGCCTTAATCATACATACCAATTTCGTATCTTGTTTCAAATAAGAACGATAGAAATTGAGATTCTGAACCAAAGCACTTAGATTCACTTCTAATGTTGTTTCGTGTACTTTCTTCACCAAAAGCTCGGTTATTTTATCAAAACCAAAGCGACGTGCACCCTTTTAATAAGATGATATTATCACGCAAATTCGAAAACAATTCGCTATCAATAAAAATCTTGAACTTTTATAAAGAATGAGCTATTTGGTAATTGGAAACAATCTTGATGAGCACATATTTCAGGTCCAATGCCTATAAATTGGTCTACACCTCGTTGTTTCATCAACGCAGAAACCTCGCTATAAAGCAGAGAAAGAGGCTTGCCTGTTTGATAAATGTCGCTTAATATCAATACTCTTTGACGCTCTTTTAGCATCTGGTCGACGGCTCATAAAGTCTAAAGCAATATCGAGTGAGTTGATATCAGAATTGTAAGAATCGTTGATAAGCGTACAATCATGTCTACCTTCTTTCACCTCTAAGCGCATAGCAACAGGTTCCAACGAAGTCATTCGCTCTTCTATTGCATTCTTATCTATACCTAAATATAAGCCAACAGCTAAGCACTCAATAGAATCTTCGATAGAAGCTTCATCAATAAAAGGTATCTTATAACTACCTTCTACACCTTTATACGAATAAGATATAACGCTATCTGTATTGTTTTTCAATACATTAGAAACATAAAGGGTCGCTTTTTTTCATTCTGTCTTGATAATGAAAAGCGTTGCCCTTTAAATGAAAATTGCTCTACACAACGTTTCACTAAGCTATCATCTTCATTATAAATAAGAAGCTTTGAATCTGTAAATAGCTTTAATTTCTCATTACATTTCTCTTCTAAAGAAGTGAAATTCTCTTGATGTGCATCGCCAATGGTTGTTAATATGCCTATTGTTGGCTGAATAATGTCACGCAATGAGTCCATTTCTCCAGGCTCACTTATTCCCGCTTCGAATACTCCCAGCTGCGTATTGTTGGTTAATAACCATACAGAAAGAGGCACTCCTGTTTGAGAATTGTAGCTTCTTGGACTGCGAGTAACAATCAATGAAGGCGAAAGAAGCTGATAAATCCACTCTTTCACCATTGTTTTTCCGTTACTACCAGTTATTCCTATCACTGGAATAGCAAACTCATCACGATGTCTTTCGGCTAATCTTTGAAGGGCATCAAGGGTATTTGACACCTTAAGAAAATTGGAATTAGGGTATAATACCTCGTAATTATCAGGAACTTCATTCACAACAAAGTTGCGAACGCCACGCTTATACAAGTCGGATAAATATCTACTTCCGTCATTACTCATTGTTTTTATAGCAAAAAACAATGTTTCTTCTGCAAAACATAACGACCTACTGTCTGTTAATAAGAATACAATAGAAGCGTTAGTTCTACCATATCGGCGTGCTCCTATCAATGCTGTTATTCTCTCAATTGTATAAGTCATCACCCTATTTCCTTATCTTTTCTTTTTGTTTCTTCTTTGTATTTGTCTGCCATTTCAATGAAATCGAATTACAAAAAGCCTTCTCTTTTCATTCTTATAGCCGACATACATTACTTTAATAGTTGCACAAAAGTACAATAAAATTTGAAATGCTACATCAATATTACACAAAAAACAGAATAAAAGTTCACTCTATTGCATCACACTTGTTTATCTTCTCGAAATAAATACATTGCTTATTGTCACAAAACAAGAATACATTTAGTTCATCTTTTTTTCATTAACTTTGCAGCAATAATATAAAAAGAAGAATGAATAAGTTTACATCTAAGATAGCAAAAGAACTGAATCTTCCTGCCAAAGTGGTAGAGAATACCTTGGAACTCCTAAACAATGGAGCTACAATTCCATTCATTAGTAGATATAGAAAGGAGCAAACCGGAGGCTTAGACGAGGTTAATATTGGCTTAATAAAGGACTTATACGATAAAGAAGTGGAGCTTTCTAAACGCAAAGAGACTGTTATAAAAACCATAACAGAAGCAGGAAAAGATGACAAAAGAATTGCTCCAACAAATTGAAGAATGCCCCAATGCTGCACAATTAGAAGACCTTTACCTGCCATTTTAAGCCTAAACGCCGTACAAAAAGCACAGATAGCGAAGGAAAAAGGACTTGAACCTCTTGCGCAATTCATCATGATTCAGCGTGAAAACAATATTGAACAAAAAAAGCAAGAGCGTTTCTTTCTCCCTGATATTAAAGATGTAAACGAAGCTATAAAAAGGTGCTCAAGACATTATTGCTGAATTGTTTTCTGAAGACCAAAGAGCACGACAAATACTCAGAAAGAACATGCAATACGAGGCAGTTGTTGTGGCAAAGCAGAAAAAAAGGCATTGAACTTACAGAGGAAGCACTTAAATATAAGGATTATTTCAACTATTCTGAACGCTTAAAAAGATGTTATTCTCATCGTCTTTTAGCTATTAATAGAGGAGAAAAAGAAGGCTTTTTGTCTATTAATATTGAGTTAGACGATGATGCTTTCATTCAAAAAATTGCCCGTTTCTTTATTAAATCGAATGGAAAAGCAGCCCAACTCATTCACGAAGCCATTGAAGATGGATACAAACGACTTCTTTTTTTCCAGCTATAAAGAATGAGGTTTTGGCTCTAGCAAAGGAACAAGCAGACGCTGAAGCCATTAAAGTTTTTTTGCCGAAAATCTACGTCAACTGCTCCTAGCTGCACCACTGGGACAAAAGAGAACTTTAGGTATTGACCCCGGATTTAGAACTGGTTGCAAGGTTGTTTGCCTGAATTCTGAAGGCAATCTATTACAGCATACGATTATTTTCCCTAACGCTCCGCATAATAAAGCAAAGGAAGCTCAAGACACCATCAAACAACTTGTGTCTAAATACGATATTGAAGCCATTGCAATTGGTAATGGAACGGCAAGCAGAGAAACGCTTTCTATTGTTAAAGGAATTGACTTTACAAAGCAACTCGATGTTTTTTTGTGGTGAGCGAAGATGGTGCTTCTATCTATTCTGCATCAAAAATTGCCCGTGAAGAGTTCCCTAATGAAGATGTAACTGTGCGTGGAGCGGTTTCTATTGCACGCAGATTGATGGATCCTTTAGCTGAACTTGTGAAGATAGATGCCAAAAACATTGGTGTAGGTCAGTATCAACACGATGTTGATCAGAATGCTCTTAAAAAGAGTTTAGATATAGTTGTGGAGAGTTGTGTTAACTCTGTGGGAGTGAATCTCAACACTGCTAGTAGCTCTTTACTCACTTATGTAAGTGGACTTGGTCCTTCCTTTGGCTCAGAACATTGTTGATTTTAGAAGTAAAAATGGTGCTTTTAGCTCACGTTCTCAATTGAAAAAGGTACCTCGTTTAGGCGATATTGCTTTTCAACAATGCGCAGGTTTTCTACGTATTCCTAACGGAAAGCACCCTTTAGACAATACTGCTGTACACCCAGAGAGCTACTATATTGTTGAAAAGATGGCAAAAGACGCTCACTGTAGCATTGAGATGCTTATTCAAGACAAAGCAAAACAAAAGGCAATCGACCTTAACTTATACGTTACCAATGAGATAGGGCTTCCTACTCTACAAGATATTATGACCGAATTAGATAAGCCTGGGCGTGATCCAAGAATGCAATTAGAGCATTTTGAGTTTGATTCTAGAGTCAAAGAAATAGGTGATTTATCTATAGGAATGGTGCTTCCTGGCATTATAACCAATATAACTAACTTTGGAGTATTTGTTGATATTGGTGTACATAACGATGGATTGGTTCATATTTCGCAAATAACCAACAGATATATCAGTAGTCCTACTGATGTAGTTAAACTGCATCAACACGTCCAAGTCAAGGTTATTGAGGTGGACTTACAACGCAAACGAATTGCACTATCAATGCGTTTGAACGAGAACGAGAAATAAATTAGCACAAACTATATTTTGATAAAGAGAAAAGAGATGAAGAATATTGCTATTATTGGTGGTGGAGCTGCTGGTTTCTTTACTGCTATTACAGCAAAGAAACAAAAATAAAAAAACAATGACGTTTTTATCTTCGAACGTAGTAAAAAGGTTCTTGCTAAGGTGGCAATAACAGGCGGTGGACGATGTAATGTAACCAATTCGTTCAACGAAATATCATCCCTTACAACAGCTTATCCACGTGGTCACAAGCTATTAAAACGTTTGTTTAACATATTCGACTATACTTCTTGCTATCAATGGTTTGAAAAACATGGAGTAAAACTTATAACACAAGAAGATAATTGTGTTTTTCCTCAATCTCAAGATGCCCAAAGTATCGTTCAATGTTTGGTGAACGAAGCTCACAAATTGGGTGTCAAAGTAATTACAGATCATTGGTTAGAAAACATCGAAGCACAAGAAAACGGAACTATATGCTTGCACTTCAAAGACAAAGGGAAAAAATGTTTCGATGCTGTTGCTATAACAACAGGTGGCTCTCCACGCATAGAACCATTGCAATACCTTGCAAAATGTGGTCATAAGATAGAACAACCTGTCCCCTCTCTCTTCACCTTTAACATCAACAACAATAGTTTAAAGTCGCTAATGGGAACGGTTATACCCAACGCCAGTCTACATATTCCAGGCTCAAAGATCAATAGTAGTGGTGCACTTCTCATCACTCACTGGGGTATTAGCGGCCCTGCCACCCTTAAACTATCTTCGTATGCTGCCCGAATTGCTAAAGAACAGAATTATAAAATATCTATTGCAATTAACTGGGCAAATGGCTTTAGTATTGCAGAAGTTGAGAAATTATTAAAAGACACCATACAGAACAATCCGCAAAAGCAGATTTCATCTATCCGTTTTCTAGATATAACCAATCGTGTTTGGACTTTCCTTTTATCACGTGCAGACATAGATTGCCAAAAAGAAATGCAATGAGTTGAGTAAGAAGATGATTAACAAACTCATTGAAACGCTTACAAATGACATTTATACCACCAACGGGAAAGGAGCCTTTAAGGAAGAATTTGTGACCTGTGGAGGCGTTTCTTTGAAAAGTATTAATAGCAATACGTTAGAGAGTAAGCATATTCCCTAACTTATATTTCGCAGGTGAAGTGCTCGACATTGATGCTATTACGGGTGGCTTTAACTTGCAAGCTGCATGGACAACAGGCTACGTTGTGGGCTTTAAACATTGGCAAAAGAATAACCCTGCTTTTAGGCTTATTTCCCCTACAATACATACAACATATAACTCTTTTTACAATCAATACTATATACGACCTCAATAAAAGTAATTAATAAAAAGCATAGTTTTTTTACCAATCAAAAGCTATGATATTACATCGTAAAAGCATTGCTATTATCGTGTAAAAGCAATGTGATTGGAATGTAAGAACAAAAGAGTTGTTTTATTGACTACAAGCTTTTGAAATGTTGTAGCTCGTTAGTTACATCAAGTAAGGGGTATTTTTCTGCAATACTATTGAGTTTTTCAATACTTGATTGCTTGAACTTTATAAAGTCATTTGATGTTGCATCGAGCACTTTATGCGCCAAAGCTTGTTTAAGAGGACGCCATTCTGCAATAAAATCTGCAGTTAATTGACTAAAATAGGTATCACTAAAACGTTCCCAAATATAGTCTACAGCCTGCTCTGTGGGGTGCAACATATCTGCAGCATAAAAGCGATAATCTCTCAATTCGTCGTTCACTATTTCATAAGCGGGAAAATACTCTACCCTATCAGGATAGCGTTCTAAAAGTTGTTGCGATGCAAGTAAGAGGGTCGCTTTCGATAACTGACTGCCATGAAAGCCGTATTTAGTATATCGAATAGGACTCACTGTGACAATAATTTTGATGTCTTTATTGAGTTCTATTAATCTATCAATAGCCAAACTCAAATAATTTACACATTCTTCAATGCTCAATTGCTCTTCACGAAACAAGTTTTGAGGTTGCTTTCTGCAATTATCTACAATCTCATTGCTTTCTTTTAAGATATAAACTCTATTGGTTCCTAAAGTGAGAATGGCATAATCTGGAACAAAGGAGATGCGTTGAATGGTGTGATAAACACTCGCTGGATTATACATAACACCATAAGGATTCACCAAAGTATTGAACTTTTTCGGCAGTAAACTTTTTACCCATATTGTCTGCAAAAGCATGAACCTACAAAACAACATACGAGCAAATGGATTGATAGAAAAAAACTGCTCTTGGGTATATCTACAATTGTTCTAAACTTCATATCACACCTCTTCTTTAAAATAAAAGACACATTCCAAATCCTAAACTAAGCGAATTAAACGATATCTTTCTACTGAAAGAATCTTTTATCTTCATTACACTTCCTTCTGAAGAAAGCCCCCATCGGCTCTTAACATCATAAGAGAAAGGTGCTCTTGAATGGTCGTAATTAAGCTGAACTCTAAACGCTATTCCTTCTTTATGAGCCCAAATGCACGACAAGCCTGCACCATATATCCAAGAAGGTTTGGAAGATAAGCTCATAAACTCGGTAGAACTATACACCGACTCGCCATTTAAAGGTTCTAAATGTTTTAAGATTGCAGTGCGTTCGCCTGCTTTTACGCCTGTTGCTGGACTGCTATTTTGTAGTTGTATCAACTCACTTTTTCATTCTATTGGCATTGATATCCAACACAGCATTCACCTTATAATCCATTAGAAAAACGCTGTCCGACAAGGAGATTTGCGCCAAGTCGCAACCGAGAAGATAAAGGATAAGAGAAATATACACCTGCTTGATAATCGAAAGCACCCATATGTGTAGACTCAACTCCAACGAATTGTGCATTAGACTTCAAGATATTGGCAAGCGGTTGATCCTCTGTTACATAATAACGGAAGCCATTCGACAAATCAACAGATGCTGTTACGGGTACTGATATCACACGAAGTTTACCTCCAACACCGATATTTGGGTGAAAGAAATAGGCACCTTCGAGATTTACTGACGATCCTGTTCCAAAGTGAAGTTCTAATCCTAATGGATTACTTACACCCCTACTATCATTTGATGCGTATGGATTTCCATTTGAATCGTAATGATCATAGATATTATTTAGGGCTAATTTATTAGGTCCATCATATACTTGTACACCTAAACTCAAGAAAGATGGATGTTTAGAAACATCGTAAATGCCTGTTTGTCTACTGCCCATTTGTATTCCTTTTTGCTTGAGAATAACATCTGAAAGGAAGTAACCTAGGTCGGTAGAGACGATTCCTATACCCGCACCAACTAACACATCACTCACCCAATGGCGATTATTTAGCACCCGACCAACTCCTGTTATGGTTGCTAAAGAATAGCCTGCAATACTATAAAGTGGACTTCTTGTCTGTCCATATTCCTTATGTAATATCGTAGCTGCAGCGAAAGCGAAGGCTGTATGACCTGAAGGAAAACTGTTTTTTGTACTTCCATCGGGTCGCATCTCACGCACAGAGTATTTCATACTGTTGGTTGCTATCCCCATAAATGCAAGTGAAAGTGCATTACTTAACGCCAATCCCTTCCACGAACTGCGTCCTTCTACACCTGAAGCTTTTAATGCCCATGTTCCAATTAAAGGCATATATTGGGTGTAATTATCGAAAGATTTATGATAATGAGGTGTGAAATAGTGCCTCATACTTCTGAATTGGTCTTTCTGACGCTTAATAAAAAAAGCCTGAAGTGATAAAACCCTAAGCCGACATAAGAAAAGTGATAATTGAACGCATTGCGGCTAAACAACTTTTGATTGAAGGTCGTATCAACTGCAATTGAATCTTTATACTGAAGCGGAAGAATACTATCTTGCTCAATAACAATACTATCACGGGCTGCAATGTTACCCAAAGCAGCCAAACAAGACAGTAGGATGAATATTCGTTTCTTTATATTTATGAACATAATTCGTTCGTACTTCTACTCTTTTCCTATGAATAATAAGACTTTAAAGTACTTCTTTCTATTTATTATTTATCTTTTTTTACCTTTAATAATATTATAGCTCTTCGACAAAAGGGGCTGCATTAACACATTTGATATTCTGCGCTAATTGCTCAACGCTACTTGCTCCTATAATGACAGAAGTTACGCCTTTTCTGAGCCAACACCCATGCAAGTGCCATTTCTGCAAGCGACTCTTGTCTGTCTGAAGCAAGTGAGTTGAGGTGCTTTAGATAGGCGAGTAACTCTGGAGTAAGTACCTTCTTTTTGTAAGAAAAGGTTCTGTTCCATTCGTGAATGTGCTGGTACTCCATTGAGATACTTATTTGTTAGCAATCCTTGAGCTAAGGGAGAGAATGACACAAAGCCTGCTCCTACTTCCCTACAAAACCTCAATATTCCTTCATTTTGAGGGTTTTTCTATCCAATAAATTTAATCTATCTTGAACTGTAAGAACCTTCACATCACGCTCTGCAAGATAGGTATAAGCTTGTTTTTAGCTGTTCTAATGGCCATCGAGAGATACCAATATACAATGCTTTTTCCTTGCTTAACAACATCTACAAGAGCATTAAGTGTTTCTTCAATAGGTGTGTTTGGGTCGTAACGGTGACTATAAAAAGAGGTCAACATAATCGAGTTTCATTCGAGATAAGCTTTGATCTAAGCTCGAAATTATATGCTTTCGACTTCCCCAATTGCCGTAAGGACCTTCCCACATCTCATATCCTGCCTTCGTTGCAATAAACATTTCGTCTCTAAAAGACTTAAAAATCGCTTTGAAAAAAATCTTTCCAAATATTTGCTCTGCATAGCCTTTGGGAGGTCCATAATTATTGGCTAAGTCAAAGTGAACAATACCATTATCAAAGGCATAACGTAGTATTGAACGGCAAGTATCAAAGTCATTTGCTTGTCCAAAGTTATGCCATAGACCCAAAGAAACCTTTGGAAGCATTACACCTGAACGTCCACAACGATTGTAAAACAACTCAGATGCCTCATAACGAGTAGCTGAAGGAGTATAATTTTTCTAATGAATCGTTTATTATCATGTTCTTGTTCGCTTTATATCCAATTATTATTTACATTGAAAAATGTCTACCCTTATAATAAAGGCAACATCTATTTGATCTTGAATTACAATATCAGTGTTTTTCAATTAGAGCACTATTCAGAATTACTTCTGTTCTTCTTTGTCTCTATTTATCAAGGCAAGAAGACGATCTACCGCCTCTTCTTCACTGATATTTCTTTCTACACACTCTTGTTTTCGATACAAAGAGACCTTTCCAGGACCTGCTCCTACATAGCCATAGTCGGCATCTGCCATCTCACCTGGGCCGTTAACTATACATCCCATGATGCCTATTTTGAGGCCTTTCATGCCCTCTGTGGCTGCTTTTATGCGTGCAATTGTACTGCGAAGGTCGTAAAGTGTGCGTCCACAACCAGGACAACTGATGTATTCTGTCTTGCTTACACGAAGTCTTGCAGCTTGAAGTATGCCGAAAGAGGTATGCTCTACGATTGCATTAGGTAAGCTTCCTGCATTCATTAGCCATATTCCATCAGTCAAACCATCAATCATTAAGGCTCCCATATCAGCTGCTGCTTCAAGAAGGAACTCGCTTTGTTCCTCTGAAGAGTGCATATATAGCTGCGCAAAGATAACTGGATTGGTGATATTATGATTCATTAAGTCGTGAACTAGCGCCCTATGACGACCTAATTGATTATCTTTTCCAGCCATTGAGATTACAACTACCTCTGGATGTGCCTTTAAACAAGCTACATACTCATCGCTATCAGCCCCATATTGCAATACAAGAAACTTTATATCTGATTGAATATGAGAGATAAAAGGAACTGCATTATAGGGAAATATGGGATATAACATCAAGTCAGAGTGTTGCTCTTTCAATTCATTATATACACCATAATCAACGATGTAACGACGTTTTTTATCAATATGCTGTGGTAATTCGCTACCAACATACACGTAATCAGCCTTAGGCGCTTGTGGTTTATCACTAGAAATGATCACCACTTCTTCCTCATCTTTAGGCTCTTCAAACATAGAAGAAGGCTTAGATACTATCACAATAGGAACCTTTTTCGCCTCCAATGTTACCCACTTGGCAAGTAGAACGGCGTGTAGGATGAGTGTAATTGAAATCCTTTGCAGGTGTTTCAGGCAATGTAACAGGAGCCACTTTACTTGTAATATAATCGCAAAGATGCTTTGCTACGGGTATTTCTTCTTCGGGTTCTTCACTCAAAGACACTCTTATAGTATCGCCAATACCATCAGATAGCAAGGCACCAATACCCACTGCGCTCTTTATTCTGCCGTCTTCTCCTTCGCCAGCTTCGGTTACTCCGAGGTGAAGAGGATAGCTCATACCCTCTTTCTCCATTGCTTCTACAAGCAAACGCATAGACCGAACCATAATAACTGTGTTGGAAGACTTTATCGAAATCACCACATCATTAAATGATTCACGTTGACATATACGCAAAAACTCTAAGCAACTTTCTACAATTCCTTCTGGAGTATCGCCATATCTATTACGTATTCGGTCTGAAAGAGAGCCATGATTCACACCTATTCTTATTCCAGTTTTATTCTCTTTGCATATATTTAAGAAAGGAATAAAGCGTTCTTCTATTTTTAATAGCTCATGAGCATACTCTTCATCAGTATATTCTAGTTTCTTAAAAAGTACGTGCAGGATCTACATAATTACCTGGATTTATACGTACTTTCTGTGTTGTTGTGGCAGCAACATCGGCAACTCTGGGATTAAAATGCACGTCAGCCACTAAAGGAACATCATATCCTTTAGCTTTAAGAGCATCGTTAATGCACTTCATATTTTCGGCTTCACGAACTCCTTGAGTTGTTAAACGAACCAATTCGCCACCTTTTTGAATAATACGTTCGGCCTGTTCAACACACGCTTGAGTATCATTTGTATCGGTAGTTGTCATCGATTGTACTCTAATTGGATTTTCTCCTCCTATTAAAAGATTTCCAATTTTAGTAACACTCGATTTTCTTCGCTGATAATTAAATAAATCAATCATATCTAAACAATGAGTAATCATAAAGGAGAAGAGCAGATTTCACCACCCTACTCCTTTACTTTCATCATTTTAGTTGGTTTTAAATGCGTACTTAATTTCGGCTAATTCTCTATTAGCCTTTTCAATTTTTGAACCTAATCCAGCCTTGTATTCCATCACTTTCTGCTTTACTTCGCTATCAGAAAGAGCGATCATTTGAGCTGCAAGGATTGCTGCATTGAGTGAACCATTCACTCCTACAGTTGCAACAGGAATGCCAGGAGGCATTTGAACGATACTCAATAGGGAATCTAATCCATCTAACATTCCTTTAATAGGAACACCAATAACGGGTAAAGATGTTGAAGCTGCAACAACACCAGGTAGAGCTGCTGCCATACCAGCAGCGGCAATGATAACCTCTATACCACGAGATGCAGCGTTTTTAGCAAATGTTTCGACTGCATCGGGAGTGCGATGAGCAGACAAAGCATTTACTTCGAATGGTATTTCCATATCATTTAAAAATTCACAAGCTTTTTCCATAACTTTCAAATCGCTTGTACTTCCCATTATTATGCTAACTTTTGGATTCATATTATTATTGTTTTTAGTTGTTTTATAGAATGATTAAAAATGCTGTAACGAGTCCTATTCCAAATCCAGTTAATACCTGAGACAATGAATGTTGTAACAAAATCATACGGCTTGAGCCCACTATTCCAGCTACAAAGAATACCAAACACACCCAAAGTGTTGGATTAAAGTTGAATAATAAAGGCAAAAGCCATCAGTGCACCAAGCACACCTCCGATGGCAGCTGTATGCGTTGAGACCTTCCACCACACGTTGATTAGAGCACAAATAACCTGAATTAAGAGTGCAGCAATTAGTATTCTACCCACGAAACTTGCTACATTATAACGGCTGAGCAAATAAAAACACGTGAAATAGCATATAATTGAGATGATGTAAGGAAACATTCTTCGGTCTCGAATACCTAATTCTAAAAAGCGACCAGCCTTGATATCGCCTATAAAAAAATGAATGAGCAGAGTTGGAAGAAGTATTGTAAATATATACACAACACCAAGAATCGAAAGTCGATAAGCTAACGACATTTGACTTAAGTAGGTCAAAAAGAATAGTATAAGCATGCCAAAGAGTGGCAAATAGAATGGTGTAAAGACCATACTTACTATTCTTGAAACCAATATAATGTTCTTTTCGTTCATCCTGATATTCTTCTTTTATCTATCAATATTAGATGTTTTTCGATGTTTATGCTTTACGAAGACGAGCAACAGGTATTCCTAATTGTTCACGATATTTAGCTATTGTGCGTCTAGCAATAGGGAAACCACGCTTCGCCATCTCACTTGTTAGCTTGTCGTCGCTCATTGGTTTGCTCTTATCCTCAGCGTCTATCAGTTCTTTAAGAGCCACTTTCATTTTGCGAGTAGACATCTCTTCACCATCTTCAGTGGTGTATCCATCGCTAAAAAAGTAACGAAGAGGGAATGTTCCCCACTTTGTTTGGGCATATTTCATATTGCTTACTCGTGAAATAGTAGAAATATCGAGCCCTGTTTTCTCTGCAATATCTTTCAAAATCATAGGCTTTAAGTCGGCCTCATCACCATCTTGAAAGAATTTCAGTTGCCAATCGATAATGGCTTTCATCGTTGTTACAAGCGTATTGTGGCGCTGTTTGATAGCTTCTATAAACCCTTGCGCTCTTTCTACCTTTTCTTTAGCATACAACAAACCTTCTTTTTGTTGACGAGACATGCCTTGTTTGTTGTTTCTTATACTCATGAACCATATCTGAAAACGATTGAGATATCTTCAATTCAGGTATATCTCCCCGATTCAAAAGTAAACGAAACGCTATTGTCTTCGGCTGTTTCTACAATAAAAATCAGGTGTTATCTGTTGCAAACTTCGGCCTTGTGTTTCACCCAAAGCAGCCCCTGGTTTAGGATTTAGTTTGTGAAGTTCGTGTTGAAGTGCTTCTTTCTGTTCTTCATTTAAACCTAATTGAGCTTTTTATTTTATCCCAATGTTTCTTGGTAAATTCATCAAAGTATTTTTTTCAAGAACAGTGCGCATCAGCTTTTTTTAAGGTTCCTTCCGACTTGCGTTCTACCTGCAAAAAGCAAACATTCTTGCAACGAACGTGCACCAATGCCAGCAGGATCGAATGTTTGAAGAATTGCCAATACATCTTCAATTTCCTCTACACTGATATCAATACCATTATAAATAGCAAGTTCATCGCTTATTGTATCGAGGCTTTTTTTCGTAGCAAACCATCATCATCTAAAGAGCCAATGAGATACTCCATCACCTTGTTTTGCTCTTCAGTGAGATTAACTTCGCTCATTTCTTCTTTGAGTTTATCATAGAAAGAAATAGTATCTCCGTAAATCATCTCCTCGTGCTCGGCATTATTCGATTCGTTTTCTACCATACACTTGGGGCATTTCATCATCTCCACCGATAGTCTCTAAGGCTCTTTCCAAAGCATCTTCACGCTCTTCTCTCTCACTTTTTTCCTCTTCAGTCAATTCAGAATCACCATCTAAAAGATTGGTATCAGTAGATTGTGGTTCGTCATTCTCACCCATTTCGAGTGCTGGATTGTCGTCGAGTTCAGAGTTAATACTTTCTTCTAGCTCAGTTAAAGGCATCTCTAACAGTTTCACTTGCAACATTTGTTGCTGTGAAAGACGCTGAATTTGTATTTGTTTTTGTTCTTGTGTTTGTATGAGTTTCTGAGCCATCTGTCTCTCGTTATGTCTTATTTTTGAGATGTTATCCCGTTGAGGATATTATTAGTTTAAATAAAAAGTGACTGCTTTGCAAACCGAATTGCATCACCTTTATACATTGCTTATTTGCAATGATTTGCTACATACATTGCAAAGGTAAATATTTATCACCACAATAACAAAAAAATAGCTATGTTATTACACTCTAAAAGCAATGTTTTTACCAACCAAAAAGCATTGATATTGCACTGCAAAAGTTATCCTTTTAGAAATCAATTGAATAAGAGGCATTTAAAGATTATCTATCCTTTTAATTGATATTTTCTATTGCTCATGTTTTCATTTAAATATTATTTTTTTGTAATAAGCTATTATGCTTTTATGCAATTAGTCACAAACCAATTATAACTTTAAAAACAACAAATATTAAAATGAAAACAAATAGATTATTTATCAAAGTATTATTCTTAACTTTGTGTTTATCAACTTTTTGCTTCTCATGTACCAGTAGAAACAAAACAAACAACAATAAAACAATGAACAATAACGCTGAAATATACTTAGCAGGTGGCTGCTTCTGGGGAACAGAACATTATCTAAAACAAATTAATGGGGTGTTAAAAACAGAAGTAGGCTATGCAAATGGCAATATAAAGAACCCCACTTATAGAGACGTTTGCACTGATGCAACGGGCTTTGCAGAGGCTGTTCGTGTGGAATATAACCCAGAAGTACTACCTCTTTCACTCCTACTTCAATTGTATTTCGAGAGCATCGACCCTACATCGGTTAATCAACAGGGAAACGATAGAGGTTCTCAATATCGCACAGGGGTGTATTATACCAATAAAGAAGACCTACCTTTGATTAGAGCTGAGCTAACAAAACTAGAAGGACAATACTCTAAATATCTTGCAGTAGAGGTACTCCCACTACGCAATTTCTACACAGCCGAGGAATATCATCAAAACTATCTTGATAAAAATCCTACGGGTTATTGCCACCTTCCTAAAGCTCTTTTCGAGCATGCACGCAAAGCAAACGATTCAACAGCTAAGCCTATGCAATTCAAGAGAGCCACGACTGAGGAATTAAAGAACAAGCTCACTGCTCTACAATATGAGGTGACACAACACGAAGCCACTGAAAGACCATTCGAAAAACGAATATAATAAGGAATTCAGACCAGGTATTTACGTAGATATAACCACTGGTGAACCTTTGTTTTTAAGTAGCGATAAGTTTGAATCGGGCTGTGGTTGGCCTGCTTTTTCAAAGCCAATTGACAACCACTTACTCAATATTAGCACCGACACTTCACACGGAATGGTTCGTAATGAGGTAAAAAAAGTAAGAAGGAAACGCCCATCTTGGACATGTATTTGAAGATGGTCCAACAGAAACAGGAGGTCTTAGATATTGCATCAACAGCGCTTCTTTGCGCTTTATTCCTAAAGAAGAGATGGAAAAAGAAGGCTACGGAGCTTATATCAAACTGATAACTCCACCCAAACCACATCAACATTAGTCTTAAAAAGAAATGCTTATTTAAGTAAAACATAAAAGATGCAAACGGCTATGTTTTAATTAATTATAAGACGAATAACATCATACCAGCCAACAAAAGGATAATAAATATATTTCATTATGTCATTAAGAGAACTATTAGAGTTTCGTCGTGCGGTGAGAAGTTACGACGCTTCGAAAGAGATTAACACAGAGACCGTGAAGCAATGTATAGAGTTAGCCACCCTAGCTCCAACGAGTTCGAACCTTCAATTATGGGAAGCTTATCATGTAATAGATAAAGATTGTTTAAAGAAAATAAGTAAAGCATGTTTCGATCAGTCTGCAACAAGAACAGCAAAAACAAGTTGTTGTATTCGTAACAAAGCAGGGGTTGCATCGCAATCACGCTCAACAAGTATTAGCTTTTGAACGTGAGAATATTAAGAGAAACAGTCCTTTAGAACGCCAAGAACCACGAATTAAGCGAATGGAGTTATACTATAATAAGGTGATGCCTTTCCTTTATGGTCGCTTTTTCGGTCTGTTAGGTCTTTTTAGAAAAGCTCTTGCACAAACAATAGGACTCTTCCGCCCCATCGTTCGCCAAGTTTCAGAAGGCGAAATGAAAGCGGTTGTACATAAGAGTTGTGCTTTAGCTGTGCAAACATTTATGATTGCAATGGCAGAAGCAGGCTACGACACTTGTCCTTTAGAGGGTTTTGATAGCAAACTCATCAAAAAAGCACTTCATCTACCTTATGATTGCCAAATCAATATGGTGATTACATGTGGTATTAGAAATGAGCATGGGGTGCGTGGTGACCGCTGTCGCATTCCATTTGAAGAGGTTTATCATTCTGTATAAAATGATTTGAAGAGGCAAAAGACAACACGACCGCCATTCACTTACACTCAAAACAAGCATAGAATTAAAACAAAAAGTAAACTTTTTATATTTACCGATATATAAAGTAGTTACAAAACAAATCGAGTCGACTTTCACTATAAAAAGTCGACTCGATTTATTCTATCTAATACCTAAATGTTATTTTTGTTACATTGCTATTCTTTCTCTTTTTTTATATTCAAGAAAAGCAATAAGAGCAATTAAAATCAATAGAACTGCAAACGAAACGGTTGCTATTGTTTCTGTTGTATGAACACTTTGAGGATCAAAAGCCAATTCAATAGTATGCTTTCCTTTCTCTACATTCAACGCTCTTAATATGTAATTAACACGTCCTAACTCTGCTTTTTTTGTCCGTCAATTGTGGCTGTCCAACCTGGATAATATATCTCAGAGAACACCACAACTCCACCTTTTTCAGACGAAACATTATACTTTAACCCTATTAGGAGCATAGCTAACCAACTCTACTTGCGATACATTTCCTTGAGCATTAGATGCTTTAAGGGCTGTTTCGAACTGCTTATCAGCTACCGCTTCATGGCGTAAATCAATCTTTCCAACCTTATCTATTTCTTCATTTGCATTGTTTACATAAGTAACTTTATCAACAAACCAAGCGTTTCCATAAGTATATGGGTTCAAAACAGGAGCTGTTTGGTTGCCTTGAAGGGAAGAATGAAAATACTTAGTGTTAAGCATATTCAATATTGGATAGATGCTTCTGCCATCTACTTTGCTCATATCTCCACCCGCAGTCATAATCGCTTGCATTGTTTTTTTGCATCTCTGGAGCGATGTAATGCTCAATCATTTCTTGATAACGACGCAATTTTGCTGGGTGATATCCACCAATACTCTTATGGAAATAAGATGTTTCATTTTTCATTAAAAAGTATTTGATGCCAAATTAAGTACACGATAATCGAGCGACTTATCTTGCAAAAATAATCTTGTCTGTATTGCTCATTTCTGGCTCATTATCTCTCACACTGCGCTCTACGAACATTGCATCATTGAGATATCTCTTATTCACCATCCACATATCCACTAAGCATAAAGCAGCGATGATCACTACCATTACATTTGCTTTTAGTTTGTTATAGCGATAAAGAACAAGTAGTGCAGTTCCTATAACGATGATAAAGACAGTTCTATAGCAGTCTGCTGAAAACATTGCCTCACGCATTTGGGTGAGATTAGCCATCAAAGGAGATAGATATTCTGCAGGAATATTCTTCAATGCCTGCATCTCTGCATCTGAAATGAAGCTGCTAAAGAAGAGCGAAGGCGCAATAGCAAAGAGTAAAAGCCACTCCTGCTGTTAAACCAAAGCTGATATATACATACTTCATATTTTGCTTTAAAGCTTCTTTTTCTTCTATAAGTGTCTTTAAAGCCATCACTGCAAGCAATGGAATAGTAAACTCTGCAATAACCAATATCGATGCAACGGTTCGGAATTTGCATACATCGGAACATAATCGATAAAGAAATCTGTTAAAGGCATGAAGTTTCTACCCCATGAAAGCAATATTGAAAGGATCGTTGCAGCAAGCAATGCCCACTTCATTGGAGTCTTTACAATAAACAATCCCAATATAAATAGCATCAAAACGAACGCTCCTACATACACAGGACCACTTGTTCCAGGTTGATTTCCCCAGTATTGACCAAGCTGTTCATATACTTGCATAAACTGAGGGTCGGCCTTTTTCATTGCAGTTTCGTTGCTTGCTAAAGGCACCGAAGCTCCTCCTTTGGCGTTAGGAATAAGCAATGTCCATGTTTCTCCTATTCCATAACTCCATTGAGTGATGTAATCTCTCTCTAAACCACTATTGGTTTGATTGGCAGAATTCTTCTTTACGAGCTCACTTTTACCACGCATACTCTCCTTACCATACTCCCAAGTGTGGTAAAGATTACTGCTATTGATCAATATACCCAATGCTGCTCCTGCCAGACAAACGCCTGTAGCCTTGGCAAAATGGGCCAATTTCTTTTGCTTTATCGCCTCAACAAGGTAGGCAATAACCATAAAGAACACCACGAATAAATAATAATAGGTCATTTGAACGTGGTTAGCTTTCACCTCAAATGCTGTGAAAAGCGCAGTAACTAATAGTCCCCAAAGGTATTTTCCACGATAAGCAAGTACTACACCCGCTATCATTGGAGGCAAATAAGCAAGCGCCCACACCTTCCAGATGTGTCCTGCGGCAATAATAATAAAGAAATAAGAGGAGAATGCCCATATAATTGAACCTAAAGCGGCTAGTTCTTTACGAAAATTAAAGGCACGAAGAAGGATATAAAAGCCCAACAAATAAGCAAAAACATACCACACATTATCAGGAAGTCCTAAGTGATACACTTGCATTATCTTTGATAATACGTCGGTACTCTTATAAGATGGGGCCGTTTGATATGTTGGCATACCACTAAAGGCTGAGTTACTCCAACGGGTATGCTCACCTGTTTGCTCATAATAGGTTTGTAACTCATGTCCAAGTCCACGTCCTGCCGATGCATCATGCTGGTATAATATTCTACCATCAATATCTGCTGGAACAAAATAAGCGAACGAGATAGCTGCAAAAAGGGCAACTACCACCACATCAATCCAATACTTTTTTTAAGAGATTCATTATTATAAGATTATTATTTTAGGCTACAAAAAAATACAAAAAAACATTTGATTTTTCATCATCTTATTTAGATAATATTCTCTCTACAAAAGGATAAGAAATTTGAATTAAATAAATTGTTTATTAAATGCAATTAGACTGCAATTACATTATAAAAGGATAGCTATTACAACCTAATTACATACCTATTATATAGTAATAAGTATGCTTTTTCATTCTCAACAAGAATGGGAATATAAAAGAAAGAGACTTTCTCTGCCCCGAAAAGGAAGCTAGAAAAAGTCTCTTTAATGCGTTTAAAGCAATACGAACGATTATCGACGAAGACCTAAAGCCTTGATAATTGCACGATAACGCTCGATGTCTCTGTCATAAAGATAGTCAAGTAAAGCACGACGCTTACCAACTAACTTTTGTCAAAGAACGTGCAGTTGTATAATCTTTACGGTTCTTTTTTTAAGGTGTTCCGTCAAGTGGGAAATACGGTATGAGAACAATGCTATCTGGCTTTCTGCTGATCCAGTATCAGTGTTAGACTTTCCGTATTGTCCAAAGATTTCTTGTTTTTTTGCTTGATCTAAATACATAGAACTTTTAAATTATTAATTTGTTATTTTTGCAAAATGCGACTGCAAAGGTAATGATAATTATTTAGAATCAAGCAAATAAAAGTGTTTTTTTATCCATTATGGATTAAAATAACTACCTTTGCAACGAATTTTTATATGGTAAAAAGCAATGCAGGATATAAGAAATATTGCAATTATTGCACACGTAGACCATGGTAAGACAACTCTTGTTGATAAGATGATGCTTGCCGGAAAGCTATTTAGAGAGGGACAAGACAACAGTGATCAAGTTTTTAGATGCTAATGATTTGGAGCGTGAAAGAGGTATTACTATTCTTTCGAAGAACGTTTCTATCAATTGGAAAGGCACTAAAATTAATATTATAGATACCCCAGGACACTCGGATTTCGGTGGAGAAGTGGAGCGAGTACTGAATATGGCAGATGGTTGTATTCTACTTGTTGATGCTTTTTGAAGGCCCAATGCCACAAACAAGATTCGTACTTCAAAAAGGCACTAGAAATCGGATTGAAACCTATTGTAGTTGTAAATAAGGTAGATAAACCTAACTGTAGACCTGAAGAAGTTTACGAAATGGTTTTTCGATTTGATGTTTTCTCTTAACGCAACTGAAGACCAATTAGATTTTTCCAGTTGTGTATGGAAGCGCAAAAAAATGGTTGGATGGCTGCCGATTGGAAGCAGCCTTCAGACAACATAGATTACCTTCTTGATGAAATTGTTAAGCACATACCTGCTCCAAAGCAACTTGAAGGAACTCCCCAAATGCTCATTACATCTTTAGATTATTCTAATTATACAGGAAGAATTGCCGTTGGACGTGTTCATCGTGGTACTTTAAAAGATGGAATGAATGTAACTATCTGCCACAGAGATGGTTCTAAGGAAAGAACTAAGATTAAAGAGCTTAGAACTTTTGAAGGAATGGGACATGCTAAGACTGAAGAAGTGAGCTCAGGAGATATCTGTGCGGTGGTAGGTCTTGACAAATTTGAAATTGGAGACACTATTGCTGACTTCGAAAACCCAGAACCTCTTCCACCATTAGCTATCGACGAGCCAACCATGAGTATGCTCTTTACAATTAACGATAGTCCTTTCTTTGGTAAAGAAGGTAAGTTTGTTACAAGTAGACACATTAATGATCGTCTTCAAAAGGAGCTTGAAAAGAACTTAGCTCTACGAGTTCGTCCATTTGAAGACAGCACAGATAGCTGGATTGTTAGTGGACGTGGTGTACTTCACCTTTCGGTTTTAATTGAAACCATGCGTCGTGAAGGATACGAACTACAAGTTGGTCAACCTCAAGTTATCTACAAAGAGATTAACGGAGTGAAACATGAACCAATCGAAGAACTAACAATCAACGTTCCAGAAGAGTTTGCAAGTAAGATGATTGACATGGTTACTCGTCGTAAAGGCGAGATGACTTCAATGGAAAGTCAAGGCGATCGTGTAAATATTGAGTTCAATATATCTTCAAGAGGTATTATTGGTTTGCGTACAAACGTGCTTACAGCAAGTCAGGGAGAAGCTATTATGGCTCACCGTTTCAAAGAATATCAACCTTTTAAAGGTGAAATTACTCGCCGAGTTAATGGTTCAATGATTGTTATGGAAACAGGAACTGCCTTTGCTTACTCACTCGATAAGCTTCAAGATCGTGGTAAGTTCTTTATCGATCCAGGTGAAGATGTTTACTACGGACAAGTAGTTGGTGAGCATGTTCACGATAATGACTTGGTTATCAACGTAACTAAAAGCAAAGCAATTAACTAACGTTCGTGCTTCTGGTAGTGATGATAAGGCTCGTGTTATTCCTAAGACTGTAATGAGTTTAGAGGAATGTTTGGAATATATCAAGGCAGACGAGTATGTTGAAGTTACTCCTTTAAACATGAGAATGCGTAAGATTATTCTTGATCACAACGACAGAAAACGAGCAAACAAAGACTAAGTTGAGTCTTACACATATACAAAGAGAGAACCTTTCTATATGCCCACGAGCAATGGAAAGGTTCTCTTTATTTATAAAGGCCTCATTATTCTACCAAAATATACAATCTAAATGATATTGACATAAGTACCACTTCATTTCCTTTAATAAACATATTCTATCTTTGAGAGCGATTCAACTTATGCTTGGTGTATACAGAATATATTGCAACTCCAATAATTGGCAAGCAAATTAAGAACACATACATTGGAACATAACCTGCAATAGCAATCGTTAGATATAGCAATAAAGTAATAACCAGCAACTGAACGATGCTGTAATAACGGCAAAGCAATTCTGTATTATGCTCATTTTGTACTATTCGAGCTCTCGTATTCCTTTTTATATGGGTTCTTACTATAAGAATATAGCATAAGAAAAAAATCAACAGAGAAATAAGAGGTAACAGCAAAATGAAATATTTAGAGCCATAATCATCTGCCTGACCTGTGATATTCCAATGCAAAATGATCTGGTCTTCACCTACGAATAATCTTGCAACAGCAACTATGATAGTTAGAACTACCCATACTAAAGATACTTTATTGATACTTAGTTTCATAATACTGAATATTTAGATGTAATAATTTCTCTTAATTGATAAAGGTTTCTTCTATAGTACTTAAGTTTTGCATTGACAAATATATTTATATAATTTCAACTGAACAAGTAAATATAAATATTTTTATATCGGCACGTACAAAATCGTAAATATAACCAAAATGATGAATAATCAGTTAGCAAATTAGGAATCATTCTTCACACAAGAAGATGGTATTAGGCCCAATCTTTCACAACATAAACAAGGCTGAAAGCACTTTACTTACAATTAATACCTCACTATTTTTCCGTTAATTATTCTGCTTACAATCTTTCTTTAGGGCATAACTGCAGAAGAGTCTATATTTGATTGTTTTATACAAGCATTGAGTTGAGGCATTAAAAGCAATGTAATTGAGTTGCAAAAGAACTGCTATTGCATAGCAAAAATCACTGCATTTATTATAAAACACCAACGCTCTTACATTACACAAGAAACAAGAAAAAGCCTCAAGCCTCTCACTATCTACATTCTAGCTTAAAAAGAAAATACATCCCTCTTCCATTCCTGCTTTAAGAGATTCTTCATTTTAACACTAAAACAAAAACCGACTGCCCTTTACATTTTAAGGGCAGTCGGTTGACAATCTTTCTATATTAAAGAGCTTATTTTTTATCTTCTTTTTTCATTGCAGCAGAAGGCTTATAAGCTTTGTTCAAACCAGCAATTACGTCTTTTGTAATGTTGTATGATTCGTTAGCATATAAGATATTATCGCCTGCTTTACTCAAAAATAAGCGCATATTTCTTATCTTTATTATACTCTGCAAGGAAGTGTTGAATACTATCTCTTCAAAGCTTTGTTATACTTTTTCTGTTTCAACTTGGAACTCATTGCTTAAACGTTGGTTCAAAACTTGCAAGTCGTTTTTGTTGCTTTTTTTGCAAACCTGCTCCAATTGATTGAGCCTGCTCTTGAGTGTAAGCATTTTGTTGAACCTTTTTGTTGGAAGTTAGCAGCTGCAGCTTGAAGTTGACGTTGCTTAGCCTCTAAAGTATTCTGAATATTCTGTCCTTTCTTTTGAAGAATCAACGAATAGTCTTTACAAAAAGGTGTAATTTGTCATAATACTATCCACTTCTACATAAGCAATCTTCATACCATCTGTAGGTGTTGCTTTCTCTGTTTGTGGAGTTTGAGGTTCTTGTGTTTTTGATTTATCACACGAAGACATTGACAATGTTATAGCAGAAGCCAACAATGTAACACCAAAAAAAGCATTTTTCTTTTTCATACTATTATGTATTTAATTTATCTTGTTATACTTTCGATTAATAAGCTTTGCCTTGTTTTTCTGGCAGCTTTATCTTGATCCATCACACAATGAATGCCCTTCTCTCTCAATGCTTCACTATCGTGAATATGTTGCGAAGAGAAGCTTCCGTCCTTCTTAAATATAAGTTTTACGCTCAATAAAGCTATTGCAATAGCAATTATTAACACGCTTATAATTAAAGTTTCTACCATTTTTTTGTATATTTGCAGTATACCTATTATATTTTTATATTCTATGTGATTTATCATTTAGAATGGTGCAAAGATAATAGAAAACACGTAAACAACAAAAAGAAATAAATAAAAAGAACAAAACAATGGATAAAACAAACTTAACTCCTGCTCGTGTTTTTGAGCAGTTTGCAAAGATTAATGAAATTCCTCGTCCATCAAAACACGAAGAGAAGATTATTGCTTACCTAAAAGAATTTGGTGAAAGCCGTGGTTTAGAAACCCTCGTTGACGAATGCGGAAACGTACTTATTAGAAAACCAGGAACAAAGGGTCACGAGAATAGAAAGACAGTTGTACTTCAAAGTCACACCGACATGGTTTGCGATAAACTTGTTGATGTGGAGTTTGACTTTATGAATGACCCTATTCAAACATATATCGACGGTGAATGGCTCACTGCAAAAGGAACTACATTAGGTGCTGACGACGGTATTGGAGTGGCTATTGAGCTTGCAATTCTTGATAGTGACGATATCGAACATGGTCCTATCGAATGTCTATTTACAAAGGACGAAGAAACTGGTTTGACTGGTGCAGAGAACCTTCAACCTGGCTTCTTAAAGGGAGATATGCTTATTAACCTTGACTCTGAAGATGAAGGTCAAATCTTTGTATCATGCGCTGGTGGTGTAACTAGCTATGCAAAATTTGAGTTTAATCGTGAAGAAGCTCCACAAGGTTGGGCTTTTATCAAAGCATCTGTGAAAGGTTTAACTGGTGGTCACTCTGGAGATGACATCAATAAGAAGCGTGCTAATGCTATAAAATTGCTTTCTCGTTACTTATATACTATCAATCAAGAATATGGTTTGCGTCTTGCTAGCTTCCAATCTGGTAAAATGCATAACGCTATTCCAAGAGATGGACAAATTGTATTCGCTGTTAAAAGCTGAAGATAAAGAAGCAGTTAAAAACAGCATGGAATAAGTTCTTCGAAGATGTTAAGGAAGAATTCCACGTTACAGATACTAACATTGTAAATAACATTGAAGACACTACTACTACACCTGTTATTGAAAAGGCTGTTGCAGACAAGATTATCTTGGCTCTACAAGCTGTAGATAATGGTATATATACAATGTGTCAAGACGAAGCTCTTGAATGGTTGGTTGAAACTTCAAGTAATATTGCAAGCGTTGCAACAGACGAAAAAGGAAATGAACATCGTGGCTAGCCAACGTTCTAACGTTTCAAGTAACCTTAAAAAAACATGGCTAACACTGTTAGAGCTACATTCCAACTAGCTGGCGCAACCGTAACTGGTGGTGACGGATATCCTGCTTGGAAGATGAATCCAAATAGCCTTTTAACTAAGATCGCTGTAGATTCTTATAAGAAACTATTTAACAAAGAACCTAAGGTACTTGGTATTCACGCTGGACTTGAATGTGGATTATTCTCTGAAAAGTATCCAAATCTGGATATGGTTTCATTCGGTCCAACTCTAAGATATGTCCACACACCAGAAGAACGCTTGTTAATTCCAACTGTTCAAATGGTTTGGGATCATCTATTAGACATTCTAAAAAAATATTCCTGAATAATGAAAAAAAATATCAATTAAGGATATATTAAAAAGGGGTAGTTGCAGTAATTGCTGCTGCTACCCTTTCTTCTTAGTGGTGAAAAAAACACAAAGCGAGAAGGTGATTAAAGATTTTTATTGAAACTTATTCTATCCATAAAGATTATAGCAATATCAACTTTTCTAAGATCGATTCAACATTCTATCTCAAGCAAAAAGGATATTGCAAAAGATGCTAGAAAACAAAGCAATCAAGCAAATATATAACAGCAACTATAAATTCCCTGCATATAAAGATGGTGATAAACTTATTTTTTTATTAAGGTTGATTATGTTGTTAATAATGGGAAAAAAAGCACACCCAAACATTCTATCTTGATAAAGACATAAAGATGGTTGTTGCTGTCAAAGAGAATTAAGTTCTAGTTGATTTTGTTTCTATATAGAAAATATTGTAAAGGATTTCTCTTTTAATTGAAATAAAGGAAAGGTGATATAAAACAACAGTGTCAAGTTTTTATATCACCTTTACTATTGAGATCTCCGCTAAATCAGAAATCAAGAAAATACTTAAGAAGACGAGTATTTATATATTGAGCTATTTATTCTGGTTCTGCATCATACCCTAAACCTTCCCCACTATAATCTTTTTCCTGTAGTGTATCCACTCACCATATCTTGTAATGTTGCTATCATTTCCTTTTCGAAACCATTCTGGAGAAAGAACAACTAATCCTCGCCCATTACTCAAAAAGCTCTTGTTTTTAAATCGAAAGTAGGTTGCACCCTGATTTCATATTCTCGATATTCGCCGTCTCCTGAATCCTTAACCATCTTCTGAGAATGATGCAATGGACGCTCTTCTAAGAAATGATATTGTGGCCAGAAAGCTCTTAATCTAATCTTTTCTGCTTTACAATTATCCAATTTAATAATGCCATAGCTATCTTTAAAGAATTCTTCTGGAACAATTGCATTAAGTTCTTCCGAAACAAATTCATCTAAGATTTCTGAAGAAAGAATTCTATTTATTGCTAAAATACAAATTTTACTGTTCTCTTTGTCTTGTCCAATGATATACCATCGATGTTTAAATAGTCGAACAAACAAAGGGATAAGGGTATATATTCTCCTTACTCCATAAGGAGTCTGATACTCTATTTTTAATATATTTCTTATGATCAATTGCATCTAACACATCATCTAAGAAGGCAGTATCTTGTGGAGCATCCTCTAACATAACAACATTACGATTCTGTAATCGTTGTCCTAACATCGACAACTTAAAAGAATTGAGTAGCCAATCTTTCATCTTTGGATTGTCTTGGTATATATGCTCTATATAGTACACATTACCTGCAGACTGATTACACCCAATAAAGATTCCCAACTCTGTTGCAATATTATCACGATATCTATGAAAAGTTCTGTCTGTGAGTTCCTTATTATCTATGTTTCGTGAAGAATTAGACCACCTTTCTTTGATTTCATTTAAGGTTAAGCTTTTTATGTTTCAGAGCATAAAGTAACCATAGATAAAAAAACTAAAACGCCTGTCCATGAAATATTGTTTTTATACAGATTAAAGAAGAAATAGAGATTATGACTTTTTCACCATCATACATTTTACAAATAATACAGAGTGATAATTACTCTGCATTATTTATAAAAGCGGAAATTACATTATGCCAATAATGAGGGTCAAAAAGCCGCAGAAGGGTGACAAATAGGTAATAATCTTACTTCTTTACCATCCTTCAGTTGATACACCCATGTTTCACTTTCCGCACAATCATGTCCTTGATAGCCCGATTTAGGTAGATTATTATACAAACGTTTGCCCCAAACAATCACCACATTAGGACGATATTGCTCCATAACTTCCCAAAAGGCAGATTCAGAATCAGCAAATTCCTTAGATGTTGGTTCTACTCTTGCAGCTAAAATGGGAAACTGTACATAATTATAAAACATCACTTCGTCCCAAATAGGCTTAACATCAAAACGTGATACATCTGTACCTGACAAAGCACGAATAAACTTTGTGTAGGTATTCTTATAGCTTTCAAACTCGCTTTCGCTATCAAAAAGGTCATTAATAACGTCTTGTGTCAGACTAGGAACAGCTTCTTCTGCATTAGCACAATAGTGACTTTCACCTAACACTAGCACTCTTTTTCCAAATTTTTGAGTGGGTATAATTCTTACCCACCCAAGGATTAAACTTAATATTACTCACTTCTTTTTATTTTTTTATCTATTTCTTTCCATAAACATTTATAGATGAAGTAGTCTGACTTCAAGCAACGATCTGGCCTTGTATGCATTCCTCCACACTTTGGACAAGGCTGTGGAACACTATAAATTGTAGCTAGCCATTCTATATCAGGTGCCTTAAACTTATTTCCACAGTCGTTACACACAAATTTAATTATACCTCGATACATATATTTTGAAATGTATAAGAATTATCTAAAGGTTTACTTTTTCCTAAGTAGACACATATATTATATACATATCTACTTAAGAAAAAAATAAACCATTTATTACATTACTATCGTTTACCTGTAAATACTTTAATTATTTTTTATTATCACTTTAAATAATGAAGATGAATCTTGTGAAGGCATCTTCCAATCTCCATCTGGTCCTACTGTAAGTATAATTGTTTTTACATTTAATATAATTTATTTGTCACTTTCTTTATTAATTAGCATAGCTATTACAGCTGCACCTGCAGCTTTTGCAGCTACTTTTGCTACCTTTGCAATTTTTCTTTTTTTAGTTTCGTCGTTCATAATTATTATTTCTTTTTAAATTAAACAATTAATAATGAGTTTAAAACCTCATTATCATTAAGTTATAGTTATGCATTGCTTAAAGCAATACGATGATTGCATATATGTAATACTCTTGTTTAGGTTAAAAAGAAAGGCGCAAACCTCACCTTCAACATTTTTCTAAGAGTAAGGTTCTGGTAAAACCCGAAATTAAGAAAAGAAGAAAGAGAAATCCACGCCCTATGCAGGGAGTGAACTCGCTCTGACTTATCATATTCATAATTTCAAGTTTGAATTTACCAGATTCTACCCCTTGAATATCTTTGTCATTGCAAGCACACCTTTGTCGGTTGCTAATATATCGATGCAAATATAAATAAAAATTTAATATACACCAACAATAAACTACACAAATTAAGTGGATTTCTCTCATTTCTTCTTTTTTTGAATACAAAAGTAAAGAGACATATTGCCATAACGTGACATAATAAAGAATAAACTACTAAAAAAATGTTCATTAGGAGCAAAATTCTATATTTCAACAAAATAAAACCAGCGATTTAGAATACTGCTATCGACACATTATCTATACAATCCTGAACTATATAACCCAAAAAGAAAATGCAAGTCTACTCGAAGTCACATCAAAATCCTATAGGAATCTTCTCCATCTTCTACATAAAAGTTCATCCTAATAACGAGATTACAAATACTCTTTAAAGAGATAATAGGTTTATTTATGTTGGTTTATTATGAAAATAAGACTAATAAAAAGGAAGGATACAATAAATAGAAAGATAGAAAAATAAGGCAACAGATCACACCTTATTATATAAAAAGAAAAAAAGAGAAACAACTTAAAAATTGTTTCTCTTTCCTATTGTCGGGATGACAGGACTCGAACCTGCGACCACCTGGTCCCCAAACCAGGTACACTACCAACTGTGCTACATCCCGCTTTTGCAGAAGTGTTCCCTTATTTTTTTGCGTTGCAAAGGTAATACTTTTTACTTCTGCAAATATTTTTTTCAAAAAAATTATTTTATTATTCCTTGTTCAACAAAGATTTTTTTCAAGATTTGAACTCCACGTTCTACTTGTTCTTCTGTATGTGTAGCCATAAGCGCTAAACGAACAAGTGTGTCTTGAGGAGCACATGCTGGTGGAATAACAGGATTAATAAATACTCCGTTATCAAATGCAAGCTTTGTCACGATAAATGTCTTATCGATATCTCTTACATATAAAGGAATAATAGGACTCTCTGTATCTCCAATCTCAAAACCTTCTTCTCTAAAACGTTTTAATGCGTAATTAGTGATTTTCCAAAGGTTTGCCATTCTTTCTGGCTCAGCTTGTAGGATATGTAATGCCTCTAAAGCGGCAGCAGTTGCAGCAGGAGTATTAGATGCACTGAATATATATGAGCGACAATTATGACGCAAGAAGTTTATTGTATCTTTATCTCCAGCGATGAAACCACCAATAGATGCTAAGCTTTTTGAGAAAGTTCCCATAATAAGGTCAACCTCATCAAGGAGTCCAAAGTGGTCACATACACCACGACCGCATTCTCCGAATACACCAAGTGAATGTGCTTCGTCAACCATTACCGAGCAATTGTATTTCTTCTTTAGACGTATAATTTCAGGAAGATTAGCTAAATCGCCTTCCATAGAGAATACTCCATCAACTACAATAAGCTTAACTGCTTCGTGAGGAAGCTTTTTGCAAGATACGCTCAAGGTCTTCCATATCGTTGTGTTTGTAGCGAAGTTGAGTTGCAAAAGACAATCTTCTTCCATCTACAATACTTGCATGATCTCTATCATCACAAATGATATAGTCGCCACGTTGTGCAACAACAGCTAATACACCTTGATTTACTGAGAAACCAGTAGAGAAACATAATGCATCGTCTTTGTGTTCAAAGGCAGCTAATTCTTTTTCTAATTGAACATGAAGGTCAAGTGTTCCATTCAAGAAACGACTTCCAGCACATCCAGAACCATATTTATCTAAAGCTGCTTTTTGCTGCATCTATAACACGTTGATCACCAGTTAAACCTGTATAACAATTAGAACCGAACATAAGTACCTTATGTCCTTCCATCTCAACTTCTTCGCCTTGTTTGCTAGTTATAGCTCGAAAATAAGGATAAACGCCTGCTTCTATAAATTTTTGAGGCTCTCTATATGCCTTATATCTGTCTTGTAATTGTCCCATTTTAATAGGTCTATAAACTTTTTATTTATTTTTTTCAGTGTGCAAAAGATACAAAAAGATAGTATAAAAAGAGATTTTTATTAAGAAATAATGCATAATTGCATTTTTTTAGATAGAACAAAATCTACATTCCATTCGTTTTTTTATTACCTTTGCCAAAAAGATGAATATACATTCTTTTTACACTTAAAATCTTTCACCAATAGAAATAAAATGAAGAAGAAAAATAGTGTTCATTATGAACCCAATATCGGGTACAAGTGACAAAAAAAGATATACCTTATTTAATAGAAGAGCTGTTAGATAAAGGAGCAATTCGACTATTCTATTCGAGAAACAGAATACGCTGGACACGCCTATGAGATTGCAAAAAGAATCTAAAGAACAAGGAATTGACATTGTAGTTGCTGTTGGTGGAGATGGAACAGTGAATGAAGTTGGAAGAGCACTTGTGCACTCTAACACTGCTTTAGGTATTATTCCCACAGGCTCGGGCAATGGACTTGCACGCCATCTGCTTATCCCCATGAAGATAAAAGGGGCGATCCAGGTTCTTAACGACTGTGAGATAACCGACCTCGACTATGGAATTATCAACGAACATCCTTTCTTTTGCACTTGCGGAGTGGGCTTTGACGCTTTTATTAGCGAGAAATTTGCAGAAGCAGGCAAGCGAGGTCCAATTACATACTTAGAGAATATCCTTAAAGAAGGTTTGAAATATGAACCTGAAACCTATGAGATTGAGGCAGAAAACGGCACAATTAAAAAGAAAGCTTTCCTTATTTCGTGCGCCAATGCATCACAATATGGCAACAATGCCTATATTGCTCCACAAGCATCGATGAGTGATGGCATGATAGACGTCATTATTATGGAACCTTTCGACGCCCTCGAAGCTTCACAGATAAGTATCGAAATGTTCAACAAAAACACTCGATAAAAACAATAAGATAAAGACTTTCAGAAGCAAAGAGATTAAGATTTACCGAAAAGCACCAGGCGTAATTCATTACGATGGTGACCCGATTGATACAGGAAAGGAAATTGTTGTAACACTAAAAGAAAAGGGAATAAAAAAATACTTACCAACCCAAAAAGCCGACAGAAGCTTACGACAACCCAATCAAATTCAAAATGCAGCAGCTGAATTATTCTCTGAATTAACTCAGATTAGAGAAGATGTTACCAAGCAAACTCGCAACATCAAAGCGATTGGAAAGAAGATTCAACGTAAACTAAACATCTAATTTACGCTCAATATTTTTTTATTATCCCAATACAAGATAAAAAGCCTTCTACCACAAATAGAAGGCTTTTGTTATTTCATCATACCAAAGAGATGGCTTTCCTTCAGCATCTTTCAACACTTGTTCCTCATATTTTTCCTCTTCACAAGTTCCTTTTACTAAGCACAACAGATGCCTTTTTGTATTTTTATTCCCCACCGTTTTTAATCGCAACATGATGCATCAGCGACAAGCCACAGATATAACTCTCGCTTAAAAAGTCGTTCAACACTTCTGAAGGAATAATGCAACTAAAAGGTACCTTGTTCTCGAAGTAGAAAAAGAAACCCAGCGCAACAACTCAGCAAACGATAGCGTATCAGTATGCCGAGCCATCGTTCTACTATCGCCTTTACTTTTTAAGGAGTTCACAAAGAAGGGAGGATTGCTCACTATTGCATCAAAAGAGCCTTCCAACTCTGTTTTTATTTGCTTTGCAATAGTCTTGTAACGAAGCGTGCACAACAGCAACTCTATCACTAAAAGCACTTTCTTCAACATTGCTAACAGCCTGTTTATACGCCCCTTCATCAATATCTAAAGCCACAATTTGTGCCAATGGACATCGTTGAGCCATCATCAGTGCAATCAATCCGCTACCTGTTCCAACATCAAGAATACGTTCACCGCCTCTTGCCCACGCACCAAGTAACACACCATCCGTACCCACTTTCATGGCACAACCAGATTGTTCTATCTTAAATTGCTTAAATGTAAATGCACTATTTGCCATTTTCTATTGTTTCTTTATCCTTCACAAAGCAGACACAATGCCCCACTCCGTCTTCTTGTTTAACGCATTTTTCTTTTAAATATTACACATTCTGAGGGTAAACTCCAAAAGTTTTCAATTCGATATGAACTAATAACGGAACAGAATGTTAATCTTTTACAAATAAAAAGAGGAGAATTTAAAATACATACAATATTTTTGAAGGAGAAGAAAAAAACGTGCAAGTATTGTATTTTATAAGTAGAAATTTTTCAATTAAAATGAGCAACTCTTCTAATAACACTAACACTCCCCGCACAACTCCACAAGTTTTAAACACCTACCAATCAACAACTTACAATAAAACATAGCAAAAAAATTTGCCAAAAAAATATTACTTTTCAAACCTTATTACTATCATATTCTCCCCTAATATCAATGCTTTTTTTCTTCATAAAAAGCCATGCAATTACACTTCAACTGCATTGCTTTTTTTATCCACCTTTTTCACCCTATTAAGACAGTAAATGTAGCTCTTTTCTAACTCAATCTACACCTCACTCTCCTACCCCCAACACCATTTTAGAATTATAAAAAGCATTGCTTTTAACAACAAAAACATGCTCATTAGCAAACAATCTATCTCATAATAATAATGCAAAACACTCGAAACACTCATTAAATGAGCTAGAAATACAATGAATTCGTACCTATCTACAACACAAAAATATGTTAACATTTTTTTATATTTGGCTCATTTTTTTGTTATTCAATATTACACTTTATAAAATACAAGAAATAAACATATAATACGACATTAAAAAGACAAGATAATACAAAAATAAGGTCATTACAACTCAAGTGCGTGCTCAATAACGAGTTTTAGTACACCTTATTATAATATATCAATTATTATTTGTACCTTTGTCGCCTAAAAACAAACAATATGGACAACAAAATAAATGGCTCAATACAGATGATTGCCGACTATGATGGCGATATTTCTACTCTTTTCAACACTACTGTTGAGGGTGAAATACCCATTCTTGCAACCCGCAATCTCATGCTCTTCCCAGGCGTTTTAACTCCTATTCTCATCGGAAGAAAACAAAGTTTGAGCCTAATCAACAAGATATCAAAGAAAGAAGACCAAACTTTTGCCATCTTTTGTCAAAAAGATGCTGACGTAGACTCACCAAAGAAAGAAGATCTTTTTCCACTATGGTGTATACGCAAAAGCTTGTTCGTATCATTGAAATACCTAACAGTGGCAACAACGTAACAGCTGTTGTTCAAGGTCTTGGACGCTGTTCTTTAAGCGAAATAACAAAAGAAAAGCCTCATATTCAAGGTATAACAGCTAACGAGCAAGAAAAGATGCCAACCAAAAGAGATAAAGAATTCTCTATGGCTATCGACGATTTACGCAAGCAAACAGCTGAATATATATTGAGAAACGAAGATATTCCAAGCGAATCTCAATTCGCAATGAATAACATTCGTAACAACATCGTTGCATTGAACTATATCTGTTCGAACTTACCTTTCAGCATTGAAGACAAATATAAATTGCTTTCAACTCCTGAAATCAAAGAAAGAACCTTTATTGCATTGCAACTCCTTGACCAAGAAATACAAAAATTGGATCTCATTCAAAGTATTCGTTCAAAGACAAGAGAAGACCTTGATGAGCAACAAAAGGAATATTTCTTGCAACAACAAATAAAAAAATATCAAGAGAGAGCTTAACAATGGCGAAGGAAGTCCTGAGAAATTGGCTCTTCGCAAGAAAGCTCTTAAGAAAGATTGGAACGAGAACATTAGCGAAGTATTCTACAAAGAGCTCGAGAAATTGGATATGTATAATCCTCAAAGTCCCGAGTATAGCATTCAACTTAACTATCTTCAACAACTTGTTTCGCTTCCTTGGAACGAGTGTACAAAAGACGAGTTAGACCTTAAAAGAGCTCAAAAGATTCTCGACAAGGATCACTATGGCATGGAAAAGGTTAAAGAACGCATCTTAGAACACCTTGCTGTATTGAAATTAAAGGGTGACCTTAAGGCTCCAATTATATGTCTTTATGGCCCTCCAGGAGTGGGTAAAACCAGTTTAGGTAAGAGTATCGCCGAGTCGATGAAGCGCAAATACATCCGCATGTCATTGGGTGGCGTTCACGATGAGTCTGAGATTAGAGGTCACAGACGTACTTATATTGGCGCAATGCCTGGTAGAATTATCAAAAGTATACAAAAAGCTGGTTCGTCAAACCCTGTCTTTATCCTCGATGAAATAGACAAAGTGGGTACTATGAGCAATCATGGCGACCCCTACATCTGCCCTTCTTGAGGTGCTAGACCCTGAGCAAAACAATGCGTTCCACGATAATTTCTTAGACTTAGACTACGATCTTTCTAAGGTATTATTTATCGCAACCGCAAATGATATCAGTGCTATTCCACGTCCATTGCTCGACCGTATGGAACTAATCGAAGTGAGTGGATATATAACTGAAGAGAAATTAGAGATCGCTAAACGTCATCTTATTCCTAAAGAGCTTGCAAACACTGGTCTAAATAGCCTTTCTAAGAAGATCACTTTCCCTAAAGCTACTCTTGAAATGATTATCGAAAAGTATACAAGAGAAAGCGGTGTGCGTCAATTAGAAAAGCAAATAGGTAAGGTTATGCGCAAAGTTGCATTCAAATACGAGATTGATGGCGATTTAGCTTATAACAAACTCACAACCAATAACATTGAGGAACTACTTGGAAAAAGCTCCATTTAGCAGAGATATTTACCAAGGAAACCAATATGCTGGCGTTGTAACTGGCTTAGCTTGGACTAGCGTTGGCGGTGAAATTCTATTCATTGAAACATCTCTAAGCAAAGGAAAAACAGGCAAGCTTACACTCACTGGTAATCTAGGTGATGTGATGAAAGAGAGTGCTGTCATTGCTCTTGAATACATTAAGGCTCATGCTGATGCGCTAAAGATAGACTATCGCATCTTTGATCAGTGGAATATTCACATCCATGTGCCTGAAGGTGCAACTCCCAAAAGATGGTCCTTCGGCTGGTATTACAATTGCAACAAGTATTGCTTCGGCTCTAACTCAACGCAAAGTACGCAAGAATGTGGCTATGACTGGTGAGATTACACTCCGTGGAAAGGTACTTCCTGTAGGCGGAATCAAAGAAAAAATACTTGCAGCAAAGCGTGCAGGCATAACAGATATCCTCATTTGTCAAGACAATAAAAAAGATATTGAGGAAATTGCAGATATCTATTTACATGGAGTTACATTCCATTACGTAGACACAATACAAGACGTTTTGGCCTTCGCACTAACAAATGAAAAGGTAGATAATCCCATTTCATTTACTTTCGAAGATACTAAAACAAAAGAAGAACAGCACAATTAAGCAACAATAGATAGAATGAAGTTCGAATTAAAAGGCGTAGATACCAACTCAAACGCACGTGCAGGGGTTATAACAACTGACCACGGACAGATTGAAACACCTATTTTTATGCCCGTAGGAACATGTGGTAGCGTTAAAGGAGTGCATCTAAACGAACTAAAACAACAAATAAATGCGCAGATAATACTTGGTAATACTTATCATCTTTATTTGCGTCCAGGACTCGATATACTAAAGAATGCAGGTGGACTACATAAGTTCAACGGTTGGGATCGCCCTATATTAACTGATAGTGGCGGTTTCCAAGTATTCTCATTAACGGGCATTCGCAAGCTAAAAGAAGAGGGTTGCGAGTTTCGTTCGCATATAGATGGCTCTAAACACTTCTTTACTCCTGAGAATGTTATGGACACTCAAAGGGTAATTGGTGCTGATATTATTATGGCTTTCGATGAATGTCCACCAGGAAAGAGCGACTATCAATATGCAAAGAATAGCTTAATGATGACCCAAAGATGGTTAGATCGCTGCTTAAAGCGCTTTAATGAAACCGAACCACTTTATGGTTATCAACAAACTCTATTCCCTATTGTTCAAGGTTGCACTTATAAAGACTTGCGAAAAGACGCTGCTAAGTTCATAGCAGATAAGGGAGCAGATGGTAATGCCATTGGAGGTTTAGCCGTAGGAGAGCCTACTGAGGTGATGTATGAAATGATTGAGGTGGTCAATGACATTCTACCAACATCAAAACCACGCTACCTTATGGGTGTGGGAACACCTCAAAACATTCTCGAAGGTATTGCTCGTGGAGTGGATATGTTCGACTGTGTGATGCCAACTCGTAACGGAAGAAACGCTATGTTGTTTACTTATGAGGGCACAATGAATATGAGAAACAAGAAATGGGAAAACGATTTCTCTCCTATTGACATTGATGGTTGCGAGACAGACCTTATCTATACAAAGGCATATCTGCATCACTTATACAAAGCTCAAGAGCTTTTAGCGATGCAAATAGGTAGTATTCACAACCTTGCTTTCTATCTTCGACTTGTAAAAGACACACGTCAACACATCTTACAAGGCGACTTTGCGAGCTGGAAAGCTAGTGTAATTGAAAAAAACTTGGCAGACGACTTTAAAAGCTATATTGGCGTAGATCACGAAACAATACGATATGAATAGTATCACATCAAACATAAAAGAACGATATCAAAAGATATCATCAACCATTAAAGAGAAGGCTTCTTTCCTTCTTCCTCTTTGGAATTTTCTGAAGAAGTATGGTGCTTTTTTTAGCCTATTTCAATCCTAAGAGGTATATAAAGATACTTGATTGGTACATTATTAAGAAGTTTATTGGAACTTACATCTTCTCTATTATTCTTATCATTTCTGTCGCTATTGTCTTCGACGTGAATGAGAATTTGGCACGATTCGCACAATATCATGCCCCATTAAAGGCTATTGTGTTTGACTATTATGCCAACTTCGTTCCCTACTTCGCCAATCTTTTTAGTCCATTGTTTGTCTTTATTGCCGTTATTTTCTTCACTTCGAAGCTTGCAGGCAATTCAGAAATCATCTCAATACTAGCTGCTGGAGTATCATTTAAACGCCTTATGCGTCCTTATATGATATCTTGTGCATTGATATCAATGCTTTCTTATTACCTAAGTTCAAATGTTATTCCACACGGAACCGTTATTCGTCAGAACTTTGAAGCATTGTATAAGAATAAAACAAAGAACACTTCAGCAGATAACACCTTATTACAAGTAGACAAAGGAGTAATTGCTTCTATTCAACATTACGACAATAACAGTAAAAAGAGGCTATGGATTCTCACTTGATAAATTCGAAAACAAGAAGCTAGTTAGTCACCTGACAGCACCAGAAATACAGTATGATACCATCTCAGACACAAAATATCACTGGACAATATCTAACTGGAAGCTCCGCAAACTCGAAGGATTAAAGGAGAAGATAACAACGGGTTCTCAGCGAGATACTATTATAATGATGGAGCCAACCGACCTTGTTTACTCAAAAGGACAGCAAGAGACCTTCACAAGTGCACAACTTCAAGACTATATATCAAAGCAAATAGACCGTGGTAGCAGTAATGTTGTGCAATATCAGGTGGAATATCACAAACGAATTGCATCATCTTTTGCATCGTTTATCCTCACAACTATAGGATTATCGCTATCTTCTAGAAAGCGAAAAAGGTGGAATGGGGCTTTATATGGGTATTGGCTTGGCCCTCAGTTTCGGGTATATCATGCTTCAAACGGTATCTGCAACATTTGCAATCAATGCCAATACGCCCCCTATAATTGCAGCCTGGATTCCCAACATCATATTTAGTTTGGTTGCATATTTCTGCTATAGAAAGGCTCCAAACTAATCAATCACTAAATCAATATACCTTTTATTATATATAGACGCTCATTCTATTTCATAATAAAGGTTTAGACAATAGAAACCAAGAAGAATGTTTTTTGACGAATTAAATTTAAATGATAATATATTAGACGCACTCTATGACATGCGTTTTGACGAGTGTACACCTATTCAAGAGGCGTGTATTCCTGCTATCTTGAATAAAAGAGACATTTTAGGTGTTGCTCAAACGGGAACGGGGAAAGACTGCTGCTTATTTGCTTCCAGTGCTCTCTTTGCTCGATGATGGAGGCTATCCCAAAGACAAAATCAATTGTATTATAATGTCTCCGACTCGTGAATTGGCTCAACAAATAGACCAAGCCATGCAAGGATTCAGCTATTATTTACAAGAAGTAAGTAGTGTTGCAGTGTATGGAGGTAACGATGGAAACCGCTATGACCAAGAGATTAAATCGTTAAAGCTAGGCGCAGATGTGATCATTGCAACCCCAGGACGTTTAATTTCGCATTTATCTTTAGGCAACATCGATACTTCTGGAGTTTCATTCTTCATTCTTGACGAGGCCGATAGAATGTTAGATATGGGCTTTTATGATGATATCATGACCATAGCAAAGCAGCTTCCACCCCATTGTCAGAACATTATGTTCTCTGCAACAATGCCTCCTAAGATTGAAACTCTTGCACGAACAATACTCAAAAATCCTGAAACCATAAAGCTAGCAGTTAGTAAACCTGCTGAAAAGATAAAGCAATCGGCTTATGTTTGCTATGAACCTCAGAAATTAAAGATCGTTACTAGTCTTTTTAATGCCGACAACTTGCAACGTGTTATCATCTTCTCTGGAAAAAAAGATAAGGTGAAAGACATTAATAAAGCATTGCTTTCGAAGAAAATAAACAGTGGTGCTATGCACTCAGATCTATCACAAGCAGAACGAGATGAGGTGATGTTTAAGTTTAAAAGCTGGGCAAATTGATGTACTAGTTGCAACTGACATTGTATCGAGAGGAATTGATATTGATGACATAAGAATGGTTATTAACTATGATGTTCCACACGATGTAGAAGACTATATACACCGAATTGGTAGAACTGCAAGAGCCGACAGAGATGGTGAAGCCATTACACTTGTGAGCGAAGAGGATATGTTCTATTTCCAACAAATCGAACGATTCTTAGAAAAGACGATTGAAAAGACACCTAATCCAGATAACATTGGAGCAGGACCAGAATATAAAAAGATTCAAAAATTCGCACGAAACAAGGGAACAAAAGGCAGAAAACCTTCAGGAAAAAAACATCGTTCAAACGAGGTCAAAACAAAGGCAACAAGCCTCAACAGCATAGCGTAAAAGCCCCCAACGCTCATCATTCTAAAAAGAATAACAATGAGAATAATGGCACAAAACACCCACACAAGCCAGTAAAAAGGCACAATAAGCCTACTGGTGCTAGCGAGAATACACCAAAAGAATAATAGAAATAATTTAATAGAATAAATATTTTGCACAATTAAAAACCCGGAAATATTATGCTAAAAAAGAACATCGAAGAAGCATTAAATGCTCAAATCAATGCCGAAATGTGGTCGGCCTATCTTTATTTGTCAATGGCAGCGCACTGTCATGCAATCGGACAACCAGGTATGGGTAAATGGTTTGAAATTCAATTCAAAGAAGAACAAGACCATGCAAAAATTCTTTTCAACTACGTTATCGCACGCAATGGAAAGGTTTCTCTTAAACCTATCGATTCTGTTCCAACAGAATGGAGTTCTATTTTGAATATTTTCGAAAGCACATTGCGCCACGAACAACAAGTAACAGAAATGATAAACAAGCTGTTTGCTCTTACATCAAAAAGAGAACGACTATGCAACTCAAAGTATGTTACAATGGTTCATTGACGAACAAGTTGAAGAAGAAGAGAATGTTCAAACCATTATCGACAACATTAAGATGGTTCAAGACAATGGTTATGGTTTGTATATGATTGACAAGGAACTTGGTTCTAGAACTTATTCTGAGGCTTCTCCCTTACAAAAATAAATGTAAGAAGTGAGATATCTCACGATAAGAATAGCTCTACAAAGCTCTAATTTTGACTTTGTGGAGCTATTTTTTTATATCCAAATATCTACCCAAATGGAAGACACCCAACCAACACCTCCTAATTACAAGGAATATTATTACTTTATAAAAGCTATCTTTTTGAAGGCTAAAAGGAATGTTATTGCATTGTAAAAAGCAATGGTTTTAGAACATAAACTCATTGCTTTTTAAAAGAGAAATTTTATTTAAAAAGTAAATTCAACAGTATTACCTTCCCTGTCAAGAAAGCCTCAAAATTCATTATATATCTTCACAAGATAAAGATATACTTTCAATCAACAGGAACCTATATATACAACAAATGCCCTCTAAAAGAGAGCATTCATTGTATTATTTGAATTATATTCTATCTACAATTTCTCGCATCTTACAATAGAACTTTCCCGCTTCTACATGACTTAATTTTGCAAGATAAGCCAATGCTCGATATGGTTTCTTGAGTGATCTAATCGTCTTACAACATAGAGGAAACCAGTAGTATTGATTAATCCAATGATAAATACAACAATAAACTGAAGTGTTACACTACCACCCAATAGATATGTTGCTAACCAAGCAAGGATATTTAGAAGGTTAAGTGATAGAACCATGAACGAAGTGCCTAGGTGTGAGAAACCAATTTCGAGGAACAAGTGATGCAAGTGACTTCTATCTGCATGGAAAGGAGAAACACCTTTCATAATTCGACCTATCATAACACGAAGTGTATCGAATACAGGTACAGACAAAACAGACAAACAAAATGCTACAACTCCAATCTTAGGGAAACGTAGAGCCACAACAGACGTATTATCCAAGATACGCATACAGAAGATAGACATTAACATTCCCATCATCAAAGTACCACTATCCCCGATAAACATCTTCGATTTCTGTCCAAAAACATTATGAAAGAAGAATGGAATAATAGCTCCTAAGCCTAACATTGACATCACAATCATTGGTCCATTATAAGCTGCAACGAATAGAGCTCCAAACGAAGCGCATGCTAACATACTGAAACCTGACGATAAACCGTCGACTCCATCAATCATATTGATCGCATTAATAATTCCCACACTACCTACTATACAAAGCGGAGCAGATAGATATACAGGAAGTTTTTCTATGCCAAATAAACCATGAAAGTGGTTCATACTGCTTTGATCCATATAAGCAACGAAGGCAACAACAAGTATTTCTATCACCAAGCGCAATGTAGGCGAAAGCCCTTGAATATCGTCTAAGGTGCCAATATAAATCATCACAGTTAGCGCAACGATTGAAGTGAGCAACGCATGGCTATGGAAAACCATACTAGTTATACCCGCTCCAATCACAATACCCCAATAAACTGCCATTCCACCAAGCACAGGTACGGGTGTTTTTTTGAAGCTTTCTGTAGTCGGGTTTGTCTACAATATCCTTTAATAATGCAGTCTTTACAATCATTGGATGAATCCAAAAGACCAATAACATTGAGCTAATCAAAGGTAGAAGAATGCCCAAATTAAAGATTTTGAAAGAGATATGTCCCATAAATATCGTTTAATTAAATTTCTTATATCATGTTGAATAACAATGGCAATCACAAATATCACATGCCTATTGCGTTGTAATGTTCTATTTCTTAAATGCTTTTTATAAATCGTTTGAAGCCATCTTTAAAGAAGAAAGGAATACCATATAAAGACTCTTCTGGGAAAGTTACAATGTTTCTAAACTGCATTTCAAGGTGTCCTTTCATTGCAATAAAACGCTGAACAAAGAGATTTTTAGAGCTTGTTTGTATACGCTTGTCGTGATAACCGAAGTTTCCAGAGTCGAGAATGTAACGTAATAAACGCTTAGCATCTTTCTTATACCTATTATTATATAAAGGCATTACCTCCTCAGGACAACCTAAATAGTCTACAGCCATTGTTGCAAATACGCTCCAAACCTTTGTTAATCCAAGATATTCTATATCCTTTAAAAGTTCAGTTCTATTGATATCATCTTTATGTGTGTAAAGATATCTCATCCAGTCGCTCAACTGTCGCAATCCAACAGCACTACCAAAATAGTGTCGAGCCGCATGAAGAAAGATGAAAAGAGCATCGAAATGCACTGGAGGTAATACAGCTTTAGCCTCTCCTATGTTACATATTAAAGGAGGATTTTGAGCAAACATTCTCTTAGTCCAGGTCATTGTATTCTTCATCGCCTTGCGATTTATAGCTCCATGAATATCTCCATGCAATTCAACTACAATGTCTTTACAAATAAACAACGCATGAGGTCTATCTGGATCTACCTCTGTCATCGGCACAGAAAAGTACTTATGAAGTTCATCTACCGCTTTCTTATACTCGCCAGTTTCTAAGAAAAGCAAGTCGATATCACCCGATTGACGCAACAAAGGCTTTGGATAACATTGCGCAACTGCTTGTCCTTTTAATAGGAAAGCTTTAATATTTAGTTTTTCGCAGGCATCAAACAATTCAATAAGGAGGTTATTCATGGCCTTATTTGCTTGTTCGATGTTTGAAGTAAGCATTATTAAGTTAAAGTAAATATTTTGATTTGGCTTGAGTTGAGCGGGCAACTTACTGATAACATTGGTACATACTCCAATAACAGTTTGTGCCAACATCAAATCTTTTATGGTCTCCCAATCTGTAGAACCATCAAATATTTCTTCCTTAACAGGCTTTTCCCAGATTCCACTTCTATACAACTCTAGGAATTGTTCTTCTGCTTTTGTAAACATACAAGCTTATTTTTTTAGTGTGTTTCTTCTTATTCAAACACGATTAATATTGGTGTTTTTAAAGAAGAATAGCTTCTTTCGTAATTAGTTTCGTAATACCTTTTTTTATAGATAAATGTTCGTATACTATTAGGCAACAGGAATTGAACCAAGCCACGGACACAATCGTTATAAACCATTCTTGGTAAAGAAATTAGTTTCTTTTCGTACATCCAACGATTAAATTTCAATACATCTTTATAATATTTCAAACCGCCACGACGTGCAAACTGGTCGTAACCCTGAACGAACATTCACCACTACTTCAGGGATATTTTTTTAAAAGGTACAACCTGCCAAAAATCATTCTAGCCCAAAGATAATAGTCTTCTTGAATAAATCCTGCTTGATAGCTTCCCGCTTTTTAACAGATCTTCTTTCTTCACTATAATGGTTACATGATTCACACCACAACGTGACTTCATAAATTGCTTTATCTCTGCATCTGAGCAAGGAAGGATACGCTTACTGATGATATTTTCAGGTGTTTCTGCAAATTCTGTAATCATACCTCCAACTAAAGACAAGGTATCATCTTTCTTAAACTCGTTCATTTGCAGTTCAAAACGATTAGGAAGAGAAATATCATCACTATCCATTCGAGCTAGATAGTTATATTGCGCATTCTCAACAGCAATACGCAATGCTCCGCCTAAACCCACATTTTTTTATCTTGATACAATGTTCTTAATTGTGGGAATACACTTTTTTTATCTTCTAGAACCCTTGACAATGTCCCTGGAACTGGTCCATCTACGACCACAACTATCTCACTTGGAGGCAAGGTTTGATTGATAATTGAGTCGAGAGCGACATCGAGTTGTTCAGGGTTGTCGTTCTTATAAACCGACATTATCACTGAAAAATCATAGTTACTCATTTCTTTCTTCTTCTTTACTTTTAAACTTCAATTTACTTTCTTAATGTTTTCACTGGCATTGATTATTCTTATTGTTTCACAGAAAACAGGTTTACTGCTTCTATATACCTCTCTATTTGAGGATGATACATATTTTTCAATCGTTTTTGCTTTATCTTTTTTATAATGAATTGTTGTAAGAATACGAATAAAAAGCCTATCCCAAAGCCCACGAGGAAAGTGTAGTTGCCTAGCGGAAGGTATTGTTCTGGAAAGGCAGACAACACAAAGAAGGGCAATAAAAAAAGATGAGAGCTAATAGCGTATAGCGTTTTCTTGCATTGCCTTCCATATCTAAAACGGATTGTTTTTCGATGACATAATCGTCAAAGTCTGATTGATTTACACCGAAATCAGCCATCTTTGGAAACGTATCTAAATAGTCATAATGAGCTATTTTATATCTCAATTGTCGCTCGAAATCATTAGAAATCCATTCCATATCGTTCTTTATTGGTTTAGAATGTTACTTTGTTATCTTGTAAATTCAATACTTTTACAACATAATTACAATGCTTTTACCTTGTAATTGTTATGCTTTTATAGTTTAATTACTATGCTTTTAGTTTACAATTCCATAACAGCCACTTTCCGCAAGCTGTTTAAGTAGTTTCGATGAATGGCGTATACGGTTTGCCAAGCATCGCTATCTTCCACCTCTTCACGTATATTCATATCCACATTCCATTGTCCCCAAAGCCTCTAAACGGTCTATTGTCATTCCCACAGAGATATGCTCTGGAGACATTGTAGGTTGATATACAGGGTCTTGTTCTCCATCTATCATAATACTCTTACTCATCAAGTCCGCCTCAACTAAATCGTCTAATAGGTCTTGCACCACTCTAATAGGAACATTTGTCTCTATTTTTAGTTCCTTTTCAGTATATGGTTTAAGTCCTAAAGCAAAGCGTTTGCACACCTTATTTAATAAGATGAGGCATAAAAAGAGTTTATATCGATAGCTTAACTTTCTTGATATCGGTAAACAAATCAAACTTTTCTAGGTTCTGATTTGTATAACATAGTTCGGCTCCGAACAAACAGATTGTCCATGATAGTTGCAACCATAGCATGAAAAGGGGTAAGGCTGCGAATGAACCATAGATGGCATTGTAACTTGAAAGGAATATCTGTGAGTTGATATATACATATTGTAAGAGCTGCATTGCAAAGCCTGAAAAGGATTCCAGGTACGATAGTTGCCCGTAGTTTTACGTTTGTATTGGGCATAAACACATAGAAAAGGATAAAAAAACTATTGACATGATGACATACGGCATCAATGCAATAACTCCTTCCATAACGGTTCCTAAAAAAGTATATGCATGCGCTTTATCTGCTATTGTCGCTATGTATATGGAAAGACCTGATGTTAAGACAATCATAATAGGAATGATAAAGAACATCGCAATATAGTCTACAAAAGTACGAACAATGGTTCTTTCCGACTTAACATTCCATATATCATTAAAGGTAAGCTCTGTTTTTTTCGGGTCAACATAATGATGGTCCAGAGCATAAAAAGAAGTCCAATTCCTAAGAATACTCCACTTTTTAGTATGCACAAGATAAGAGTTTACAAAAGCCAATGATGATCTCTGCCGCCTGAGGTTGACTCTCTAAAGCACCTCTAAAACCATACTTCTATATATTTAGAGTATCCAAATCCTCTCGCAATAGCAAACACTACGGCACAAATAGGCACAACAGCAAGGAGCGAACTATAAGTTAATGCAGATGCATAGTCCATTATTCGCTTTGTTGTAAAGAACTTAATAGAGAGATAAAGGATTTTTATCACGTTATAAAAGAAATAACGTAAAGCAGACACATCATCAGGACCGATGCGCCAAATATCTGTTGTTAGGAATTGCTTTAAAGCTTCAAATCTAGCTGTCACGTATCTTTCTTCATCTAAAGTGTAACAAAAAGAAAAACAGAGTCTCTATAAGCCGGGTTCTGTTCCTTTATATTCTCTCGAAAAATAAAGGCATCTGTCATTTATCTAGATTGTAAGTCACCTCACAACTCAAGCATTCTACCCTCCATCGGAATAATTCGAGCGAGCAACTCTCAAACGATGGTATACGCGAACTTGCAGCTTTCGGTTGGCACAGCTTAACGATCACCCGTTAACTGGTAGTCTCTTACACTACCTTCTCACCCTTACCACCTTGCGATGGCGGTTATTTTTCTTCTACCATAACCTACTATTACTAGTAGCTTTTTACTTTCAAAAAGCGAAACGCTCTACGCTGCCCGGACTTTCCTTTTTGCCTTCTTTTTAAAGGCAAACGACAGAACCAAGACTCTGCATTTCCTATTGCAAAGGTACGTAATATATCTGGATTTAGGTTCTCAAAAAGGCACAAAAATGAGCAAATACACCATTTTATTTATTATAATACATTAATTTAATGAATAAAGAACACATCTACTGCGCTCTGAACCGCATTTATAACAAGAAAAGAAAAAGCAGAATAAGACAAAAAGAAAGTATTTGAGTTTAATAGCCGTTAAGAGGTTCCTTAAAACTGTTAAAAACAGGATAAAGAATAGTGACAAAATGACAGTTTAATATATTTTTGCCATTATATTTGTAACTACTTAATACGAAAAACAGCATCATTTTTCTTATAAGAAAGAAGTATTTAACCATAGAAATAAACAAATAAAAATTATTACATATGAAAAAAATTATTCAAAAGTATTTTTCTTGCAGCTATGTGCGTTGGTGCCATGGCATTATCTACAGGAACATTTTTTTAAAAGTACATGCAAATACATCATCAGCAGTAGTTGCTGGACAGCCAGTTGATCTAACTTACGCTGCGGACAAGTCTCTTCCTGCAGTGGTATATATTAAATATGTCCAGAATAGTAAAGGTGCAAACAGTGAATGTTGAGTCTGATCCTTTCTCTGATTTCTTTGGAGACCCATTCGGATTCTTTTGGCAATCCACGTGGCGGACAAGGTGGAACTCAAAAGCGACAAGTGCAAACCCCAAAGAGAGAAGCTAGCGGAAGTGGTGTTATTATCTCTCCTGATGGCTACATCGTAACCAACAATCACGTTGTAGAAGGAGCCGATCAGCTTACTGTTACATTAAATGACAACCGTGAATACAATGCAAGAATCATCGGAACAGACAAGAATTCTGACCTTGCTCTTATCAAAGTAGATGGCAAAAACTTACCCGCTATTCAAATAGGAAACTCTGATGACCTCAAAGTTGGCGAATGGGTGCTTGCTGTTGGTAACCCTTTCAACCTCAATAACACTGTTACTGCAGGTATTGTTAGTGCCAAAGCACGTTCTTTAGGCGCAAATGGTGTGGAGTCATTCATACAAACTGACGCTGCAATTAATAGTGGAAACTCTGGTGGTGCACTTGTAAATACACGTGGAGAGCTTGTTGGTATCAATGCAATGCTCTACTCTCAAACAGGCTCTTACAGCGGTTATGGATTTGCAATTCCAACAACTATCATGACAAAAAGTTGTGGAAGACCTCAAGAAATACGGTACTGTTCAACGTGCAGTGCTAGGTATTATGGGTGCAAATGTGCTCGACTGGAAGGACAAACAAAAAGAAGAAGGTAAAGACTTAGACCTTGGAACAAACGAAGGTATATATGTTTCAAAGGTTGAAAACAATAGCGCTGGCGAAGCAGCAGGCTTAAAAAGAAGGTGATGTTATTATTGCTGTAGATGGTAAAAAGGTTACAAAAATGTCTGAACTTCAAGAGCTCATGGCAGGAAAAACGCCCTGGAGACAAGCTAACTATCACTTATCTTCATAACAAGAAGAAAGAAAGCAAAACCGTTACACTTAAGAATGCACAAGGAAACACAAGCATTGTGAAGTCTGCAGACCTTGATGTTCTTGGCGGAAACTTCCGTACTGTAACCGAACAACAAAAGAATGAACTAAAGATTGCTTATGGATTGGAAGTAATTAAGGTTAATGATGGAGCTTTGAAGAAGGCTGGGATTGGTAAAGGACTTATCATCTTAGATGTTAACGACACACCAATGAAGTCATTATCTGACCTTCAAAATGCAGTAAAAATCTGCTTCTACTGCTAAAGATCCCGTTCTTTATATCAAGGGAGTATGGCCTACTGGCAAGAAAAGATTATTTCGCAATACAAATCGGTCAATAAGATTTTTAGTATCAATTTAAAACCTCAATAAACGAGAAAGCAAAGTTATTTTTGCCTTCTCGTTTATTCTTTTATACATCTAAACACGCTAAAACAACAAGAAAAAAAGCTACCAAAATGCTTAAAAAAACACCTATTCAGACAGCTAAGTATAAAGATTATATAAAATGATACAAATAAATCATTTAAAGTTCTTGTCAATATAAAAATAAAAATCTATATATTTGCAAGTAGCACTAAACCTGCAGACAGATGAGACAACTAAAGATATCCAAATCGATTACAAATCGAGAAGATTCTACTCTTGACAAATACCTACAAGAGATCACACAAGAACGACTTCTTACCGCAGAAGAAGAGATTGCACTTGCTCGTAAGATTAAAGAAGGCGACAAAGACGCCCTCCAAAAAGCTTACAAGAGCAAACTTACGCTTTGTTGTTTCAGTTGCAAAAACAATACCAACACCAAGGACTTAGCCTTCCAGATCTTATCAATGAAGGCAATATTGGTTTGATAAAGGCTGCAGAAAAGTTTGATGATACAAGAGGTTTCAAATTCATTTCATATGCAGTTTGGTGGATTCGCCAAAAGCATTATGCAAGCTCTTGCCGACCAAAGTCGTCTTGTTCGCTTACCACTTAACCAAGTTGGATCAGTAAACAAGATAAATAAAATATCAAATAAGTTTGAACAAGAGTTCGAAAGAAAGCCTTCTATTGCAGAGATTGCAGAAGAAATTAACTTGTCACAAGAAAGAGTTTCAGATGCAATTAAAGGCAATAACCGCCACGTTTCGATGGATGCTCCATTAACAGACGGCAACGATAACGGATTAGCAGACCTACTTCAAGGCAACGAAGGTCCAGATATTGACACCCATTTATTATTAGAATCGCTTCGTGAAGAATTGAAGTTGGCTTTAAATATATTAGATGAACGTGAGCGTTTCGTTATTGAAGCTTTCTATGGAATCAACCAACCGGAGATGACTCTTCAAGAAATTGGTGCAAAAAAAGGATTAACAAGAGAACGAGCACGCCAAATTCGAGAGAAAGCTATAAGGAAATTAAGAAAGAACACACAAAATAAACTCCTTAAAAAGTTATCTCGGCAAATAAGTAAAGAAAGGCGAATTAGGCTGTGGTCTCTCACTAATTCAGCCCCAAAGAGCGAACCAATAGAATTAAAAATAGAACTCAATTTAAAAAGAAAGAAAATAATAAATTGCTGACATAATCGTATGTTTTAAGATTAGAAGTTCATCTAATATTTTTCTATGAACATCATCTTTATAGCAACAGAACATTGTTCTGCGATTCATTCAGCAGGCATATTCAATACAAATAATTATTTATGACAATTGCAATTAACAAGAAGTTAGGTCTTCTTTTATTATTCTTCATCTGCTTTATCAGCGGATTTGCAGCAACAAAACAAACCAAAATATACATGTTTGGCGTTGCAACTTCATTCAATGATTCAACATTATACATTACAGAAATTCAAGAAATAAGCGGTGCTTATATCGATAGTAAAAACAAAATTTCTTGTTGAAAGAGACAATTATTCATATCAACTAAGAGATTATCTTAAAAGGTATTGGCGAGCAAACTCCGACAGCTACCACCATATTTGCTATCGAAAAGAAAGAGATTGAGAAGAAATACTTGCTTATAAAAGAAGAAATATTTAGATCCAGGATTATACCAAGTAAAAGCAAATCAACAACGCAAGTTTCACATTCAAGCCCATTACTCCCACTACAACAGAATAGCTTTTTGCAATGTAAACTCATTACTATTTGCACTCAAAAGCTATGCTTTTTATGCTGTAATAGCAATACTATTGCAACCTACTTACTAAAGCATTGTTTCAAAAAGTAAATAGGTGCTATTTTACAAGTGGAAAAAGATTATAAGCATAAGACATTATCACAATCAATGAAGAAACAAGATATTCACGATTTTAATATCGCTGAGTTAGATATAAGAATTATCTTCGAAGGTGATGGAACGAACAATATTAGTCTCATTCCATCATTTAGTCCTTTTGTTACTAATGGGTCAAAAGGAGAAAGATTGTTTACTTTCACGGTTTTAGATGAATTAGAACCTATTGCAGAAGACAAGTTAGACAATATCAGAAACTTTGATACTGGAAATGGAGATACCAATGTTGACAAGATCATTGATGGTGGTTATCAGTTCAGTATCAAGAACATCAACAACAAAGAATGTTGTTTATTGATAACCAACGATGATTTTACAGAATGTCGTTGCAAACTATCAGGAACCTATACCATGCGTAGTTTTGGTTTAAATAATGCCCTTATTCTTATATATGCCTTTGCAGGTGGATTTAAAGATACTTGTTTAATACACGCATCTTTAGTAAGGCAAAACGGCTATGGCTATGCTTTCATCGCTAAAAGTGGAACAGGTAAGAGCACACAAGTTAGCTCTTGGCTAAGATATATACCCAATTGCGACCTCATGAACGATGATAGTCCTGCAATACGCATCATCAACAACGAAGCATTTATATACGGAACACCATGGAGTGGCAAAACTCCTTGTTATAGAAAGGTAAAAGCTAAGCTTGGAGCAATTACAAGAATAGACCGTGCTTCGGCAAACTCTATCGACCATCTACGTCCCGTTGAGGCTGTTGCATCAGTCCTTCCTGCTATATCTACAATGAAATGGGACAAGGTTATCTATAACAATACACACAAAAATCATATTCAAATTAGTAGAATTAACATCACACTACATACTTCATTGTTTACCCAACGAAGAAGCAGCACAAATATGTCACAAAGCAATAGCCAAATAAAAAAACTTCAATTAAGCAATAAACAATTCTTACCCGAAGTTATAAAAAGTAATTCAAGAGGGACATACTGCAACCATAAGTCTACGTGGTTACAGCATGCGTCCATTCCTTGAAGACGGAAGAGACAAAGCTATTCTAACCAAACCAACCAACATTAAGGTTGGAGATCCAGTGCTTGCAGAATTAACAGGTCAGCAATATGTATTACATAGAATCATTGCAATCAACGGAAACGATGTCGTTCTACGTGGTGATGGCAATTACCTTTGCGAATATTGCACCCTTGATGACATCAGAGCATCAGTAGTTGGATTCTACAGAAAAGGCAGAAAAAAACAATCGATTACACCAATCATTGGAAATGGAAAACCTATTCTTTCTTTTTGGACAAGACTGTTTCCTATCCGCCGTTATCTGCTCTATATCTACAGAAAAGTATTCCTTTTAAAAACATCATTCATCAACAATAATATAATAAAAATATCAATATGAAGACAAAGAAAGATTTCTCATTAAAAGAAGTTTGTGGCGAATTTATCCTCATTGCAGAAGGAAAAACCAACATAGACTTTAGCGAAATCATTAGCATGAATGAATCGTCTGCGCTTTTATGGAGAGAGATTGAAGGCAAAGAGTTTACCGAAGAAACTTTAAGAGATATTCTTTTAGAGCATTATGAGGTTGAACCTGAAGTGGCATTAGCCGACGTTCAAAAAGCTAATTCAAACATGGAGAAAACTCTCATTTAATTGAAGAATAAGCAGAATTACATTCTATTTACAGCTCCTTTCCTCGTGACATATCCTACCAAATCAAGTAAGATACAAACGAAGAAAGGAGTTTTTTTATTTTACTATTTCACCAAAAACACATTATTAATTCACCACTAAGGAGCCTCAAAAAGAAACGAAATCGATTTTTAATCACTCACTAAAAACAAGGATATTCGTACTTTTCATCACACTTTCTTTTCTTAAAAAAACACAATACACTTGCATAAAAAAATAGTTTTTTTAAAAGAATAATCTTATCTTTGCAATACTATCGAATAATAGTTTTAATTAATAAAATCAATAGTGTAATGATAAGTAGAACCACCATAAAACGCTGCTATGCGTGGATGTTATTAATAACATTCACTCTTATGTTGTCGTTAAGAGGCATCCACTATCATTATGAAACAAGTCACGATTGTGGTGTAAAAAAACAACAGAAAGCACAGCCTGCACAACCGTAAAAGCAGTATGTAATGTCTGTGATTTCGTGTTCCAGAAAAGCTAATGCTATAAAGAACACAGTTTATATCACACCAGTTCCCTACTCTATTGTAAAGTATCTATCATTCGATACACCTTGTGTTTATCTTAGAATTTTTATCGATAAACACCAATTCTCCACCATTCTTCTTAGCATAAAGCATAAAAAGAAGAATGTAACTTACTCGTGTTTTCTTTGTAAATATATCGAAGTAAATGATAGATACGTCCGTTTATACGGGTGTGCCTATATATAATTAAGGTGTAAATAACATCACACTTATTTACTTTGGGTATATTATGAAAAGATGGCATCATTGCAAGTATTCTACAAACACATTAAGCTTAGACTTTAGCTCAATAGCTATTGGCTAACAGTTGTCGGCTTAAGAAAAACAAATCACATAATTTTTCTATTTCAAGATGAAACAAAACAAGTATCTACTGGCGCTCAGTATACTTGTTCTTTGGGGCTATTCGTCTCACACTTGCTTTGCACAAACACCTACAGAGCAACGTGAAGAAAGTTCCATTGAACTACACTTTAAAGATAAGGAAACCCTATTGCCTGTCTATGACGTAAATATTTGGATTAATCAAGAGGCTATTCCAAGCAATAGTCAGGGTTTAATTGCACTTCCCAAGGGCATCAAAAAGACCGACGTTATAAAGGTTTCAAGCATTGGATATAAAACGATTCAATTGCATTTTTGGCGATATTGAACAACAAAATGGGCAGAATGTCATTCTACTTATTCCCGATATAAAACGCTTAGACGAAGTGGTTGTTAGGGGAACTAAAAAGTAGTGTGAGTGTTAACTCTGTGTCATCAACCATCAACTCACAAGCCATTCAAGGCGCAATGGGCAAATCTTTGGCTTCATTACTCGAGAATGTCAGCGGAGTTAGTAGTATTCAAACAGGCACAAGCACAGCTAAACCAGTTATACATGGTATGTATGGCAACCGAATTCTGATGATAAACAATGGCGCAAGACAAACAGGTCAACAATGGGGACTAGACCATGCGCCTGAAATTGATAAGAATAATAGTGCCAATATCAAAGTAATTAAGGGAGCAGAGTCTGTTCGTTATGGCTCAGAAGCATTAGGGAGGAATAGTTGTTCTCGAACAAAAACACTTCCATATCAAGTAGTTAAGCCTTCAGGAGCCATCTCAACACTTTACGGAAGCAATGGAAAACGCTTTAATGTTGTTGCAGAAGCAGAGGGTACAATGCCTTTCTTACGTGATATTGCATGGAGATTACAAGGAACATACATCAATTCTGGAGACGCTTCAACAGCAAAGTATGTGCTAAATAACACGGGTTATCGTGAACATAACATGTCGGCAACCTTAGGATACAAGCATGGTAAAGCTCAGAATTGAGGGCTTTTTACAGCTTTATTTAACCGAAAAGAAGGTGTGATGCTCAGTGCACAAATGGGTAGTGAGGACCTTCTTAAGAAACGTATTGCATTGGGACAACCTGCTGTTATCGAGCCTTTCTCTAGAAAGATTGATTACCCTTATCATCAAGTTACGCATCACACCGCTATCGGAAAGGTTTATTACGATGCAGGAAAGTGGGGTAATTTCTATTGGCAAACAGCCTTTCAACAAGATGAAAGAAAAGAAAATAGAGTGAGAAGAATGAATCTTTCAAGTATTCCTGCAACGAGTATGCATCTCACTTCTTTTCAAAATATGTTGAAATACGATGTCAATTATGGCGATTGGACAACGGAAGCAGGAGCTTCTTACCTACATATTCGCAACAAAAATAATGAGGGAACAGGTGTAGTACCTGTCATTCCTAATTATACTGAATATGATTTAGGTATCTATGCCATACAAAAATGGCAGCATAAGCAGTGGAATGCAGAGATTGGAATTCGTTTCGACAACCAAGAAACAAAAGCTTTGGGATACGACTACACTGGTAGTTTATACGGCGGACATCACAATTTTAGTAATGTTTCATACAACTTAGGTTTTAACTACCGCCCTTCTGAGAACTGGAGCTTTACTTCTAACCTCGGACTTGCATGGCGTGCACCTCATGTTTACGAGCTTTATAGTAATGGAAGTGAGCTTGGTTCAGGTATGTTTGTAGTTGGAGACTCTACAATGCACTCTGAACAAAGTACCAAATGGGTTACTTCAGCAGTGTATAAAAATAGCTTCATCAATGCAAGAGTTGACGCTTATCTTCAATGGATCAATGGTTATATCTACGATGAGCCTAGCAATCAGTTCATAACTGTTATCTCTGGAGCTTATCCAATGTTTAAATATAAGCAAACAAATGCCTTCTTTCGTGGTGTAGACTTTGATGTAAGAGTTCAACCAACCAAGGCTATTGAATACCATTTCCTATGCGGTTTGATATGGGCGAATGATAAAAAGACCAACAATTATCTTCCTTTCATTCCTTCATTCCGCTTCGATCACGATATAACTTGGCAAAATATCAATATCGGAAAGATAAAAGCTTATGCACAATTAAAAGCACCGCTTTGTTGCAAAACAAACACGTTTTTAATCCTCAAAGCGACCTTGTAGCCTTCACACCACCTGCTTATAACCTCTTTGGAGCAGAGATTGGAACAGAATGGAACATTAATAATAACAACAAATTGCGCATTCATTTGGCAGCAGATAACATTCTAAACAAAGAATATAAAGAATATACCAACCGCTCAAGGTACTATGCTCACGACATGGGTCGTGATGTTCGATGCACCATTAGCTGGGTATTTTTAAATTAACATAGAAATAAATTATAAACAAATAAATTTGACTATTATGAAGAAAAACATTTTTTTAAAGCATTCCTTTTTCTCAGTGCTATCAATTGCATTTTCACTATCATTTATATCTTGTAGCAATGACCCTGATACCCCAGAGGATCAAACTAAGAATAAATTACACGAAGATCCCGCTAAGGTTGAGGTTGAACTTATTGAGTGTCATATGCACGGAAACTGGAATACTATTGAGACTTTAGGTGGTCCTCATCAAAATCCTGAGAGCAATGCAAAGTACTTACGCCGCATACAAAAGGTGACTTATGAACTTGTTCAGGGTAAAGGTTGGCAAGTAGCAGAGAACAGTGCGAAGAAATTCTACGTGATTCAAGCTGCAGAATATGGTACTCCTGATAACCAAAATCCTGCTCCAATCTACCTAATGTACATAAAATACTATAACAGTAAGGGTGTACTTATGAATCAACAGTTTATCGATGGAGGTCAAGATAATATTCACCAACATTTCTTTGCAGTTGAAAATGTAAAAGATTTGATGACTGGCAATGCCAAGACTTCAAACACTTCAACTCTCGATAACATTGAATATAAATATGTAGACACCACTCCTTGGAATAAAACAGTGAAAAACGATGGTGCAAAACTAACTGGTTCGACTAATCCATTAGGGTTTCAAAGGAGCCATCAAAGTTCTTGCAAAACAGAACTACTTTTTGATTTAAGAATCCAACTATATCATGGCTATAGAGGAAAGAAAGATCTTAAGACACAAGCTTTCAGCCCATTTAATGCACCCTCAGCATATCAAATTCAGCAAGGAACATGGGACATTAACTTCACTATTCCCTGTTGTTGTTTACGCTAGCAGAGAAGAAAGTCTAGACGAACTTAGCGAAACATTAGATGCTAAGAACAAACCCGAAAGCGAATATAGCGAATCAAGTAAAGAGTTTATTCATGCAATAATGAAGGCCTTTAACATTACTTGGCCAGAGGCTGTAGAAGACTATAAGACTCTATATTACACACAAGGGACACGTTGAATCAGGGTGCAATTTGGTTATAATATCACAATAATGACAACCTAAAAAAAGATATTAGGTTCATAATAAGAAAGTATTCAGTATAACTTAGCTCTCATTGTATTTCACATAGAATGCAATGAGAGCTTTTTTTCTTTTTATCCTTCTATAACCTGCCAATCAGCACCTTACATGTTTTTCAATAAGAATGTAATCTTTTTGCTAAAGAAAAGTCATTCTTACATATTTTTTTGTACATTTGCATCAATAAAAAAACAATCTACTTATGATGAAAAAAATAAAATTCTTGTAGCAGCACTACTAGCTTCTACCCTATCAATGAATGCCCAAACAGAAACTCCCAAGTGGGTTACTGATGTTAAAATTAGTGGTTATGGAATTCTAGATTACAACGTAAGCACTCAAAAAGGCAACCATTCTAATGCTTTTAATCTTCGTCTTGGACGTCTTTCTCTCGACGGAAAATTCCTCAACGACTTTGCTTGGAAAGTCCAATTACAAGTAAATGGAAACACATCTTCACTGGGAACATCTCCTCGTTTGGTTGATTTATTTGCAGAATGGCAAAAAGTATGACTTCGCAAAGATTAAGTTTGGACAGTTTAAAAGACCTTTTACTTTTGACAATCCCTTACACCCTATCGACCAAGGATTCATGGGTGTGGCACAAAGTGTAAGCAGTCTTTCAGGTTTTAGCGATAGAACTGGAGAGCATGCATCAAACGGTCGTGATATAGGTATTCAGCTTCAAGGAGACTTTCTCAAAACTGCTGAAGGTAGAAATCTACTTCATTATCAAATAGGTGTATTCAATGGAGAAGGTATTAACATGAAAGATGTTGACCAACAAAAAGACATTATAGGTGGATTATGGGTGATGCCTGTTGAAGGTTTGCGTATTGGTGCATTTGGTTGGACAGGCTCTACCACACGAAAAAGCAAACTATACAGAAGAGGTTACTGTAGGAACTATAACCACAACACAACACGTTAGCAAAACAGTTACATTGCAAAAACGCAGATATGCATTGTCGGCAGAGTATAAGAAGAACGACTGGACTGTACGAAGTGAATTTATTCACTCTACAGGAGCAGGCTTTACATCTAGAACTCCCGATGGAAAGAGCAAGCAATCTGTTGCAATTTCTAGTTTAGGAGACCAAGCAGAAGGGTGTTATGCTCTTGTAATTGCACCAATTATAAAGAAAAGATTGTATGCAAAAGCACGTTTCGATGCCTACACTCCTACTGGCTCTTGGGGACAATCAAGAAGTCTTTACGAAATAGGCCTCGACTATGACATCGACAAACACTTTAGAGTTGCAAGCGAATATGCTATCGTAAAAGATAAGATGTTGGTAAATCCTAACTACAACATCATGGATATTCAAGTGTCATTTAGATTCTAAAAACCATTATAAATCAGCACTAAACGCTATTACACTCAAGTAATTTATATGCTAAAAGCAAGAAACTTCATCAATAAAAGAAATGATTTTACCTGCTAAAAGCAATGCAATTACAAGATAAAAGCAGTGAGTTTACAATGCAAAAGCAATGCTTTTAAAGAGTGTTTGACGTTGAAGTAAGAATAAATGGAGTTGCAACAACAATGCAACTCCATTTTTTCTTTTATACCTCTAAGAAGTTATTTAGAAAAGAATAAGAGATCTTTTTCTAATAATATTTCCAACGCTTTTTGTTTCCTAAAATCTTATTTTTCATCACACAAAAGCATCAAACAATAAAGCCCCAAATATCTCTATCCCCAAACAAGCTCAAAAAGAAATGCAACACTATAAAAGACTCATCATTTGTCAATCAACCTACCCTCTCTCAACAACTCACTACAAAAAAATAGATAGAAGTACAAATAACATCGACACATCTTATTCATATATTTATGTATAGAACTTTCTTTTTTTACCTCTAAACCAAATTCTTATTCTATATCAAAAGAAATTATTATAACTTAGAAATTCATTAAAAAAACTCCATTTAAAGAATGATTAAAAAGCACTCAAACACCAGCTTTATTGGCAAAAAAAGTTGTACTTTTGCAATCCGTTTATTATATGATTTAAAAGAATACTAAACAAGTATGCAACACGAAGACATTCACAAAGACTTAAAAGAAAAGGCAATTTTCTTAGCAGAGTATGCAGCAACTTTAGAAGCTGTTGGAGCACAAACATCTCGTACTTCTTATAACACTAAGCGTATTGCAAAGTCGTTTGGCTACTGGTGTAATATGGTTATGCTTCCTAATTCGGTTAGTGTAACCCTACACAACGAAAACAGAGAACATTCATACACATACGTAAAAAAGACTCCTGAGCTAGGTCTTAACTTCAATATCAATATGAAATTGTCACATCTTTCATGGCTTGCATCAGACAATAACTTTTCATTAGACGAGCTTTGGACTCGCTTTAAGAAGATTGTTTCAGAGCCTAGAGAAAGCAGATGGACTGTTTTAGTACTTGCATCGCTTGCCAATGCTGCCTTCTGTAGATTGTTTGATGGTAACTATACCTCTATTGCTATTGTGTTTATAGCTACCTTTGTTGGTTTCTTTGTTCGTCAAGAGTTACTAAAAAGACACTGGCACATACTTGCAGTATTCACAATTTCTTCTTTTATCTCAACTATGATAGGCTCTACCGACTATCTTTTCTTCCACGGAGGAACTGAAGATATGTCACTGGGAACATCAATGTTGTATCTAGTTCCAGGTGTTCCTATCATCAATGGAGTAATGGATATGATTGATCATCATGTGCTAAATGGTATTGCACGACTAACAAAAGCCTTCATGTTAGTGGTTTGTATTGCAGTGGGATTAACCTTTACGGTTATTCTCTTAGATGTAAATCCACTTACAGTAACAAAGGTTAGCTATCCAAATGTATTGCTTGCAGCAGTTAAAGATGGTCTTTTTGCAACTATTGCTGGTTTAGGTTTCGCCGTAATTTCTAACCCTCCACGCAAAGCTTTACTTATAACTGCCGTGCTTGCATGCGTTGGTCATGGTATAAGATATTTCTTAATGCACCATGAATCATTGATGCTCGACCAAGTAACTGCATCTAGTATTGCAGGATTATCAATCGGTCTTCTTGCTATTCCTGCTGCCATGAAGATACACTATCCAGCAGAGGGATTCGCATTCCCAGCTCTTTTACCAATGGTTCCAGGTATGTTTGCCTACAAAGCCATTAGAGATTTGATTGGAATAGTGCGTACCCCTGACACCACAAACGATTATGTTAATATGTTCTTCCACAACGCAACACTCACAATTCTTGTGATGATGGGTATGGTTGCATGCTGTGTTATTCCTATTTTCGTATTCCATAAGCAGTCATACTCTGTAACAAGAGACGAATAATAGGTTAGAACAACAACTACAAAGGAAGAATATTGGAAAAGCCTTCGAATGAAATAAAAAGATGGTTTGTGCCCATAAAAAAGAGAATAAAGCATTCGTTTAAGTAAAAAAATAAGGTATATTTGCAATTGTGATTGAATTAGAAAGACATATAGAAGTGCTTTTTGCTGAATAATGACTGTGTTATTATTCCTAATTTTGGTGGATTTATGGTCCATCATGTAGAGGCAAGATATGATGAAAAAAAGACCATATCTTCTTGCCTCCATATAGAACTTTAGGATTCAATCCACAGCTAAAAATGAACGATTCATTATTAGCTCAATCGTATATTGAGGCTTATGACATCAGCTATCCTGAGGCTATTAAACGCATTGAGAGTGAAGTTGATGAACTAAACCAAATACTTGACAACGAAGGCGAATATGAATTAAACGATATTGGCACCCTACATCGAAACGAAATGGGGTCTTTCGACTTCATACCTTGTGATGCTGGAATACTCACTCCCTATCTTTATGGTTTGAGTTCGTTTGAACTTGAATCTCTAAGTTCAATCAAAGCCAAACGCAACAAGGAGGTTATTGAGACTGAAAAGGAAACAACTAACATTCCTACTGGCATACAAGCACTAGAGAAAGCCAATATCTTTGCTAATCAATCGTCTCTTTCTAACAATACAGAAGACGAGCAAGAAGATCAAGAAAAAGAGTATTCGCATATCAATAAGCATGCTTCGAAACGCTGCAGCAGTAGCGATTTTATTCGTTGTTCTAATGCTTATCCCCACTCCATTGTCTAACAAAAAAAGGACAAATTAATACAGAGTGAACTCAACACAAGTCTTCTTTATAAGATCATTCCAAATGATGTTATCACCGAAAAAAAGCAGGTGTAAATCCACTTGAGAAGATTGCAAGTAAGCCACAACCTGAAAGTACAAAAAGAGGTTAAAAGCTAAGGAAGTTGTTGAGGAAGTGAATACTCCAAAGAAACAAGAAACATTCTATACTATCGTTTTTTAGCAAGTAGAATTACTAAGAAGAATGCTGAAGCTTATACTGAAAGTCTTAAAAACAAAGGACTTGAAAATGCTGAAATGATAGCTAAAGGAGCTCATATTAAGGTTATTTGCGGTAGATATGAATCTGAAAAAGAGGCATACAAAGCAATGAATAAACTTAATAACAACCCTGATTTTTCAGATTGTTGGGTAACAAAAATTCAAGAATAAGAATGAAAAGAGCAAGATGTCCTAAGTGCGACAACTATATAACTTTCGACGAAACGAAGTATCAAGCTGGACAATCACTTATATTTTCTTGCCCTGATTGTGGCAAAGAATTTGGCGTTCGCATTGGCGTTTCAAAACTAAAGAATACTCAAAAAGAGGAAGTTCTTGACGAAAATGCTAATGAGAAGGGCGCAGGTTCAATCGTAGTTATCGAAAATGTATTCCATTATAAGCAGGTTATTCCCCTTCAAATGGGAGATAACGTGATTGGAAGATATATGAAGAACAGCGGAATTAATTGTCCAATCGAAACTAACGACCCAAGTATTGATATGACTCACTGCATCATTAATGTGAGTAGAGACAAGAAAAGGGACAACTGAAATACGTTCTTCGTGATGGGCCAAGTTTCACTGGAACATTCGTGGATAACGAAATTTTTAGGAGACAGAGAACGTCGAGTGATTGAAGAAGGGTCGTTATTTACTATCGGAGCAACAAGCATAATCCTTCGCTCTGCACAAGAAACTGAAGAATAATACTTATCTCTTTAGATTCAAACAAAGAACATAAAACAAACGAAATACAATAAAACTCCTCTATAACATCATTGGTTATAGAGGAGTTTTTTTCTTATATCTCTGCTTAAGAACGGCTCTATCCTGAGTGAGATAATACTTTCTTTTTATATTAGAGGAATTATTTTTATTATAAACAAAAAGCATCTCAATAAGAAAAGAGCAACAGCTTTCTTACAATCACATTAGAGGTAAGGACACAAAAAAATCCCATGAATATTGGAAAAATCAATATGCATGGGATTAAGTGTTTTATTTTGCGTAAGCAACAGAGCGAGTCTCACGAATTACAGTGATCTTCACTTGACCTGGGTAGGTCATCTCATTCTGGATTTTTCTCTGCTATCTCACCACTTAGCTTCTCACTTTCATTGTCGTCCATTCTATCTGCACCAACAATGACACGCAATTCACGTCCAGCTTGGATTGCATACGTTTTAGTTACACCTGGATAACTCATTGCTATAGCCTCAAGGTCATTCAATCGCTTGATATAAGCTTCAACAATTTCACGTCTTGCACCTGGTCTTGCACCGCTAATAGCATCACATACCTGTACAATAGGAGCTAAAAGAGTATTCATTTCGATTTCATCATGGTGCGCACCGATGGCATTACAGATGTCAGGTTTTTCCTTATAACGTTCTGCAAGCTTTGCTCCATAGAGTGCATGAGGCAACTCACTCTCCTCATCGGGTACCTTTCCAATATCATGAAGCAATCCTGCTCTCTTCGCTTTCTTTGGGTTTAAGCCTAATTCTGAAGCCATAATAGCACAGAGGTTGGCTGTTTCTCTTGCGTGTTGCAATAGGTTTTGACCATAAGAAGAGCGGTATTTCATCTTACCAACAATACGAACAAGTTCTGGATGCAATCCATGTATACCTAAGTCGATAACTGTTCGTTTTCCAGTCTCAATAATTTCGTTTTCTAATTGTTTCTTTACTTTAGCCACAACTTCTTCGATTCGTGCTGGATGTATTCTACCATCAGCAACCAATTGATGAAGAGCTAATCTACAAATCTCACGTCTTACTGGATCGAAAGCAGAAATAACGATTGCTTCGGGAGTATCATCTACAACGATTTCAACACCTGTTGCAGCCTCAAGAGCACGGATATTACGGCCTTCACGACCAATAATACGACCTTTTATCTCATCATTTTCAATGTGGAAAACGCTTACAGAGTTCTCAATAGCAGTTTCTGTAGCTACACGTTGTATGGTTTGAATAACAATTTTTCTTAGCTTGTGCATTTGCATTAAGCTTTGCTTCGTCCATAATCTCATTGATATAGCTTGCAGCATTTGTCTTTGCTTCATCCTTTAAGCTCTCAATTAGACGGTTCTTTGCATCCTCTGCGCTCAAACCTGATAGCTCTTCAAGCTTCGCACGCTCTTGAGTTTGCATCTTTTCTAATTCTGCCTGCTTTGTAACAAGAATCTTCTTTTCATTGTCTACACGAACTTGTGCTTGTTCAACTTCTTGCTTTCGTCTTCCAAGTTCTTCTTGACGTTGATTCAAAGACAGTTCTCTTTGTTTGAGCTTGTTTTCGCTTTGCTGTATCTTTTTGATTGCGTTGCTGTACTTCACGCTCTAACTCTGCTTTCTTATTAAGAAACTTCTCTTTCACTTCAAGTAGTTTCTTTTCTTTTTATAACCTCAGCATCCTTAGTGGCATTGGCTATCATTTCATTGTATTTTTCCTTTTATAACGTATCGAAAAAAAGGAAGAAACCTGCGCAACCACCAATAAGTAATGTGATGATTTCCGTAATCAATGTTCCGATCATTTATTTTTATACTTTTTAGTTTAATTCTTTAATTACTAAAATGTATAACGGCACAAGAATAAAAACAAAATAATATTATTGTTTTGCAAAGCATCAATTAATAACGAGCCAACTCGCCATTAAAGGCTTATTCATAATGTTATTTTTCTTTCAATGCTGATTCGATATCAGAAGTCAATTTCTCCAGAGTTTTTAGTCAATTCTCCTTGATCATATCTCCCAGACTCACGCTCATAGCGGAGCGCAACATCAATAAGAGCCATATAAAGCAAATCTTCTTTGCCTATTGCATCTTGATACTTATTGGTGTAAAAGCCTATAGTATCATTAATTAATCTGGCAGCTTGTCGATAATACACTTCTTCTTCAGGAGCGATTTCCACAGGAAAGTCTCTGTTATATACTGAGAGTGTTATCTTTCTTTTATATTGACTAGGTTCAGACATCATTGAAACTATTTTTTTCACTCAATAGCGTAATACATTTGTTTACATCACGAATTAATTTTGCAAGTCTCTGTTGTGCCTTTTCAACATCAACGTCTGAAACTTCAATCATTCGTGCTATTTTTAGACTTTGGTAATCATTCTGAGCTTGAGAAAGATGCTCTTCGAGAGTTTTTATCTTTTCTTCTTGGCCTTCAATCATGGCATACAATTCTGCATTCTCCTTTTTAATGTCTTTATATTGGAGAATGAGTTGCTGTATTCTTGCAGCAAATTGAGCTAAGACTTTCTCATTATTGGTCATGAATGTTACATTTTGAATACAAAAATAGGGTAAATATATGAAAACAGCAAATTATTTATTATAAAATATTTTATTTGCCATTATCATCTGCTTGTGGTTTAGATTCCTTCTTTGCAAGCATCACTACTTGATAAACAAAAGTCGGTAATCCACTTTTGCGAGTATCCTAATCGTTTGTTTGTTTGGCGTATTCCCACCACAGTTTTCATCACTCCAGGCTCGGTAAAATCGTTTTTATTGAATATATCATTAACGGTTTTCTCGGTCATTGAATAGATGGCACTTTTTAAAGAATGATGGAAGACGAAGTTTAAACTTCATCAAGTTGCCTGTTAACATTAAGAGATCTTGACTTAATGTCTGAAATTGAAAGAGATAAGTTTGCACATCCTGCAATTTATGACAATTGCGTCTAATACTTTGATCAATTTCTTTAAAGAAGCTATCATCGGTATTATATATGCTTTGCATCATCTTTTTACAAGCTGACTTCTCACCTACTCCAAGTTTATTACCTTGTGTTGGCACTTTTTAAAGTGGTTTTTAAAAGTACGCAAATCGGGTAACATAGCAAGATTAGTAATACCCACATTGGCTGCAATTGAGGCTTGAAAATACACTCGAACCAATGTCATAAAGTCTTCCATTCCGCCTGTTTTATTTTCTTTTGGTTTACTTCCAAACAGTTTAGATATAAATCCCATGACTATTTTTATAATGTTTTTATTCGAATATTCGATACGTTTAAACAATTAGAATGAATAATCCTCGTTACCCTATGTCTGTTTCATTAGCCAACAATGCTTACAGGCAAAAGGTTTAAGAATGATTCTTTTGCAAAAAAATACAATAAAAAGTTTAACCTGCAAAAATATTATTTTTACCTTGTTATATAGCATTTATACGTTATTTGAATTATTTTGCAAGAGAGAATCGATTAGCATCTATACCCTTTATCACTCAAATAGTAATTTAAGGCTTCTAACATCGCAATACCACACATAACCTATCATTCTCATTTCAAAGTGCCTTCAAATTGAAATCAAGAGAAAATATTTACAACATCTTTTTCACATATTAACGAGAATAAACCGTTAAGATATTTAAATACAAAAGATTAACAACCAAAAAGATACGCTCAATATTTTTAAACTTACAAACACTTTGCTTCAATTAGAAGAATTATAAAGTATTTCATCCTAACACGCTGCTCAAAAGACAACTATAGCTATTTCATCCATATCATTATCATATATTTACAACACACTATCTTTCAGCACTTTAAAGACTCATAATTTACATTTGCATTCTAATACTATCATTATTATTTCCCTTTTTATTATGCAGTTCCATCCCAAAAATACTTAATTTTTAAGAGATAAAAAGCAATGCTTATACGAGTCAAAATGAATGTTTTTACACTTCAAAAAAACAATACTTTTTATATAACAAAAGCAATGCTTTTTAGTATCTATTCTCAATCTATTCTCCTTACCAACTATGCCGTTCTAGAAATACAAAAAGGCTAGCTTTTTCCCTACAAATCACTAAGATTCTTCTCTAAAACCTTTCACTTTAAGAGCGAAAATGAACAAAAATTACACTCCCCCACACTCTAGTTTACTCTCAACATCACACAACCTTAAATATAAAATAACGTTAACTCATTTTATAAACAAATCATTTACCTCTCTAAAAAAACAAAATAAGTATTTCAAGAAAACTTTTCTTTTTACCTTTAAAAATAAATAATGACAAATACAAAAAAATCCTTTATAAATCGTAACTCTTTCAAAATTTATCATTACCTTTGTACACATAAGTTATTAGAAATAATAAAGAAAGAATTCAACTATCATTGTATTACATCTCATTTGAGGATATTTCTGATTAAAAACAATACTGAATGAAAGGAATAATTTTGGCAGGTGGATCAGGTACTAGATTGTATCCTATCACAAAAGGAATAAGTAAACAGCTCATGCCAATCTATGATAAACCGATGATTTATTATCCTTTATCGGTGCTAATGCTTGCAGGAATTCAAGAAATTCTTATCATTTCTACCCCTTACGACTTACCATCGTTCAAACGTCTACTTGGCGATGGAACTCAATGGGGCGTGCAATTCAGCTATGCAGAACAGCCTTCCCCTGACGGATTAGCGCAAGCTTTTATCATAGGAAAAGAATTCATTGGTAACGATAGCGTATGCTTGGTTTTAGGAGACAATATCTTTTATGGCGCAGGATTTACAGGATTATTAAAGAACAGTGTTGTTGAAGCAGAACAAAACAATAAAGCTACTGTATTTGGTTATTATGTTAATGACCCTGAGAGATATGGTGTTGCAACTTTCGATGAGAATAACAACTGCACAAGTATTGAAGAAAAACCTCAAAACCCCAAAAGTAATTATGCCGTTGTAGGTCTCTATTTCTACCCTAACAGCGTGGTTCAGGTTGCCCAAACCATTAAGCCTAGCGCACGAGGAGAATTAGAAATCACTTCAGTAAACCAACACTATTTGGCACAAAACGAGTTAAAAGTGCAAACTTTACAAAGAGGATTCGCTTGGTTAGATACTGGAACGCATGAAAGTTTATTTTGAAGCAAGTGCCTTTATCGAAACAGTTGAAAAAAACGACAAGGATTGAAAAATTGCTTGCATTGAAGAAATAGCTTACTTAAATGGATGGCTAACAAAAGAACAACTCATTAGTTTAGCGCAACCAATGATAAAGAATCAATATGGCCAATACTTATTACATTTGGCTAAAGAATAAATAGATAACAAAACAGATTCACAAATACAAAAAAAGAAGAAAATAACTAGTAACGATGTGATACTCAAGAAATGATTTTCAAAAAAAGATTGATAACACTTTATAAAGAATAGTATCACGCATTAAAAGAAGAAATTAAATAAAAAAAGAATTAATAACGAAGTATGGAAGAAAAAAATCGTTTTTGACCAAGAAAATAAAGAAGAAAAAAAGGGAATTCTTTATTAAACTTACAGGCCTTAACCACTTCATTATTCCTTAACTGGAAGTGGATTGTTTTCTCAGTTCTTATATGTCTTGGATTAGCACAAGCCTATCTTCGCTACACAACTCCAATCTATCGAGTTTCAGCAAAGATGCTAATTAAAGAAGAAGAACGCACAAGAACTAGTAGAAACGCATTGCAAAAGCGCAACAAACCTCGGTACAATTTCTAACTCAACAGGTTTATTTAATGAGATAGAAATCATTAAATCGCACGATTTAGCTGAAGCTGCTGTAAGAGATTTAAAGCTTTTATGTAAATTATAATACAGACGGAAGAATTAAGAATCTCATTCTTTATGGCAATCAACCAATCAATGTTGACATCGATCCTGCAAACCTTGATAGACTATCAAGTCCTATTTCTTTGGCTATAACTCGCCAAGGAAACAACTATCATGTAAAAGGTTCTTTCAGCCTTCCAATAGGTACTGAGAAGGAAAGTGGTCCCTTATTCTATAGATAAGGTACTTACAAAACTGCCTCAAACCATTAACACTCGTGCTGGAGTTCTTAGCTTCCGCCGCAATGGAATCTATTCTCTTAACGATGGTGCGACAATGTTTGTAACCATACAATCACCTTCCGTAGCTGCTTATAAATATGCAGGCGCATTGACTATCACTCCCAAATAACAACACAACAACAATTGCACAAATCTCTCTTACCGATGAGAATCCACAGCGTGCAAAAGACTATTTGGTTCAACTTATCAATGTTTACAACCGTCAAGCTAATGAAGATAAGAACGAGATAGCAAGAAATACAGAAGAATTTATCAATAGCCGTCTTGAGAAAAATCAATGCTGAATTGGGCGCAACTGAAGGTGCTTTAGAGAATTTCAAAAAGAGAAATCGCATCGTTCAGATTGACATGAACGCCGGACAAGCTATGGGTAACGCAGATAATTACGAACAAAAAGCTTACAGAAGCTAATACTCAAGTGTCTTTATTGAACAGTATTAGCGACTACATGAATCAATCTGGCACTAAATATCAAACGCTTCCATCTAACGTTGGTCTAACAGATCAAAGCACAACAGAGCTAATTAATAAATATAATGAATTAGTACTTGAACGCAATCGTCGTTTAGGAAGTGCCTCAGAGACTAGTCCTGTGGTAACAAGTATTACAACTCAACTAGACGAATTGAATGGAAGTATCCGCCGTGCGATGAGCCAAGCTCGTAAAAGTATGGAGATTCAACGCAACAGTATCGCTTCACAATTCGGACGTTATCAAGGTCAAATAAGCGCAACTCCAGAGCAAGAGCGCATCATGACACAAATTGGTAGACAACAAGATGTGAAGTCTGGACTTTATTTGATGTTGCTTCAAAAGCGTGAAGAGAACTCTATTTCACTCGCAGCAACTGCTGATAAGGGTCGATTAGTTGATGCTCCAAGCTCAATGGGTAAGATAAGTCCAAAGAACAACATTGTATTTATCATTGCATTAGTGATAGGTTTGGCTATTCCTACCTTAATTATTATGTTGCTACAACTTCTTAACTACAAGATTGAAGGACACAATGATGTTGAAAAAAACTCACCACTCTTCCAATCCTTGCAGACGTCGCAGTGGCTAATGATACAGCAAAAAAACTAGAGGCGATATTGTGGTTCATGAGAATCAAAATAACCAGATGGAAGAGATCTTTAGATCAATCCGTACGAACCTACAGTTCATGTTAAAGGAGAACGAAAAAGTGGTAATATTTACCTCAACCACATCAGGTGAAGGTAAAACATTCAACGCTGCAAACCTTGCAGTGAGCTTTGCGCTCCTTAATAAAAAGGTTATTCTTATCGGACTTGATATCCGTAAGCCTCGTCTTGCAGAGCTATTCGAGATCGATAACCACACCAATGGTATCACAAACGTATTGGTTTTAGATAATCCAACAAAAGAAGATATCCGCAGACAGATCCTTCCTTCAGAGGTAAATAATAATCTTGACCTATTAATGTCAGGTCCTATTCCTCCTAACCCTGCTGAGCTTATCGCTCGTCCATCGTTAGAAAAGATCGTAAATCTATTGAAAGAGGATTATGATTACATTATTATTGACACCGCACCAATCGGTCTTGTAACTGATACTTTACAAATTGCACGCGTTGCAAACACAACAGTTTACGTATGTCGTGCAGACTATACTCCTAAGGATAGCTTCAAGTTCATTAACGCTTTAGCAAGAGAAAACAAGCTTCCAAATATGAGTTTGGTCATCAATGGTATCGACATGTCGAAGAAGAAGTATGGTTATTACTACGGATACGGCAAGTATGGCAAGTATGGTAAATACGGAAGATACGGCAAATACGGTAATTATGGTTCTTACGGAAGCTCTTATGGCGACTATGCAAATAGCCATTACGGAGACAAAAACGATAATTCTGTAAAACGATAGTAGTCCATCTAAATTATAAATTCACATTATTATAAATACAAGTATGATTATTGCCGTAGATTTTTGATGGAACAATTGTAGAACACAAATATCCTGAAATAGGACAAGAAGTGCCCTTTGCCATCGACACACTCAAAAATGCTTATCAAAGATCAGCACCGCTTAATACTATGGAGTGTTAGAGAAGGATCTCTCTTAGACGAAGCAGTTGAATGGTGTAGAGCAAGAGGTGTAGAGTTCTATGCAGTGAATAAAGATTATCCAGAAGAAGAAAAAGAGAAGAACAACCACTTCTCTAGAAAGCTAAAGGCTGACTTTTTTTCATTGACGACAGGAATGTTGGTGGACTACCTGAGTGGGGTCAAATATACCAAATGATTAGTCAAAAATAAGACTTACAGACAACTTATTAGAGAACAATTGTCAGTAAACCAAGAACCACCTAAAAAAAGAAACATTGGTGGAACTTCTAGTAAACTTACAATCAACTCAAAGGCAATTCATTAACAAATTGCCGAGTCTTATAATGTAAGAACAAACAAAATAGAGGTATATTCTTTATTTTTTTAGATAAAAAAAGGAACAGTTTCTTCCAACTTCAAAAGTAGGTCAAAAGAAATTGTTCCTTTTTATTTATTTTTCCCAAATATCTATATAAAACGCTAGCTAAATTCGCAAATCGAAACCTTTTAAGTTAACAATTACAAAAAAATAAAATGATAAATCATATTTATATTTTTAAAAAGTTTGTACATTTGCAATGAACTAAAATATAGGCAATATAAACAATCTAAACAAATAGAAAGACTTTGATACTAGAAAACTCATTGCAACAACAAAGGAACTAAACAAACGATTTAAAGAAACAAACAAATTACTATTCCTAAAGCAATAAGTTATTAGTTTACAAAGATTTATCTATATAGAACCAATTATTCTATATATATTTGTATCACCAAGAATTTGTTTTTATGTCTGTAATTAGATATTGAATCACTTAATTGTGTATTCAAAATTAGATTTAACAAGCATACATTCTGAACAAAGGATGGCGCAAACTTCAACCAAATAGAAAGAAATTAAAACGAAATATTAAAAATTAAGATAGAAAAATAATCTACAAAACTACGCGATTTATGTTTAATTATATCTCCCAAAAATGTGATGAACAATCACAGCCTTAATAATTCAATATCGCAATAGAACACTAGAGTACAACATCATAGAGGTTACATACATGCTGTTGTGCTCTATCTTTTTATTCTCAGCAACATTCTTACTCAATTATAAAAATTATGCTTTTAACCTCCCAAAGCATTGCCTTTTACCTTGCTATATCATAGCTTTTTTTCAACCTAAAAACTATCCTTTTTACATTCCAAAGCAAGTATACCTATAAGTGAAAGACAAGAATATACCATTTAAATTATTAGTAATTACATCTTTAAAAAGACGGGCTTTGAACGTTAATTAAAAAGCCAAATCAGCCAAAATGTGCACTGTTTTTTTAGTAAATTTGCACTAAATAACACACCTGATTAATGATAGTTTGCATAGCAGAAAAAGCCAAGCGTTGCTCGTGACATAGCTCATGTTTTAGGAGCCAATTCGTCACGAGATGGGTATATGGAGGGTAACGGTTATCAAGTAACTTGGACCTTTGGACACCTTTGTACCTTGAAAGAGCCCAACGATTACACAGAAAATTGGAAGCATTGGAGCCTCAGCTCACTCCCAATGATTCCCGCTCGCTTTGGCATTAAACTCATTGATGACAAAGGAATTCATAAACAATTTGCCGTTATTGAAAAGCTGATGAAAGAAGCAGAGATGATTATTAACTGCGGAGATGCTGGACAAGAAGGTGAATTAATTCAGCGTTGGGTTATTCAAAAGACCCAAGCTACTTGTCCAATAAAGCGTCTTTGGATTTCATCTCTTACTGAAGAGTCTATCAAAGAGGGGTTTAATAACCTCAAAGACGAAGAGATTTATCGCCCTTTATACCTTGCAGGACTATCAAGAGCCATTGGAGATTGGATATTAGGAATGAATGCAACCCGCTTATATACGCTCAAATATGGTCAAAATAAGCAGGTTTTATCAGTAGGAAGAGTTCAAACTCCTACGCTTGCGCTCATCGTTAATCGCCAAAAGGAAATAGAATCATTCGTAAGTGAGCCTTATTGGGTGCTCTCAACGATATATCGTAACACCCTATTTACAGCCACTTCGGGCAAGTTTACAAGTAAAGAAGAGGGTGAAAAGGCTTTTGCTGCAATAGAAGATTATAATTTTGAGGTTACAGATGTACAAAAGAAGCGAGGCACAGAAGCCCCTCCCCGACTCTTCGACCTAACCTCTTTGCAGGTAGAATGCAACAAGAAGTATGGCTATTCGGCAGAAACCACACTCAATTTGATACAGAGCTTATACGAAAAAAAGTTCACAACATATCCTCGTGTCGATACCCAATACCTCAGTGATGATATCTATGCCAAGTGTCCTAATATCCTTCAAGGTCTAAAAGGCTATGAGAATCTGCTTCAACCCCTTATGGGCAAGAAGCTTATCAAAAGCAAAAAGGTATTCGACAACTCAAAAGTAACCGACCACCACGCCATCATTCCCACTGGAGTTCCTGTACATAACCTCAGTGATATGGAAAAGAACGTTTATCAACTCATTGCTAAACGCTTTATAGGTGTGTTCTATCCCGATTGTAAAATTGCCACGACAACAGTCTTAGGCACTGTAAATAACATCGAGTTTAAGGCTAATGGTAAAAGAAATATTAGAAGAAGGTTGGCGAGCAATCTATGTAAACGAGGTGCAACAAAATAATGATGACGAGAAAAAAAGAAGGCGAAGAAGAACGCACTTTGCCCACTTTCACCAAAGGGAGAACAAGGTAGTCACGAACCAACTCTAAGTCAAAAGAACACCACTCCACCCAAATTGTACACCGAAGCCACCCTTCTTAGGACAATGGAAACGGCTGGTAAGTTTGTAGAAGACGAAACATTGCGTCTTGCTCTCAAAGAAAATGGAATTGGACGACCATCTTCCCTGAGCTGGAATTATAGAGACTTTGTTCAAGAGAAACTATATTCGCCGTGAGCGAAAGAATATTCTTGCCACTCCAACAGGAGTTCAACTCATCGACACTATTCATGAGGAACTCCTTAAAAAGTGCCGAGCTTACAGGCATTTGGGAAAAGAAATTACGTGATATTGAGCATCAAAAATACGATCCTGCATCGTTTATTGAGGAGCTAAAAGAGCAAATGAATCAGATTGTTCAACAAGTTTTAAGCGATAACTCTAATCGAAGAGTGTGCGTAACCACGAAAGAAGACCTCAAAAAAACGCATTATTCAAAAGAGTAAAACCAAAGCAACACAAAAGGCAAAAAGATACTAAGAAAAGAGGCTAAGGAACAATCTTTATCCCCTACAAACATTGCAGGAACAGTGTGTCCACAATGCAAAGAGGGTATCATTATAAAGGGAAAGAGTGCTTATGGCTGCTCTAACTGGAAGAATGGTTGCAACTATCGCATTCCATTCGATGAAAAGTAAGTATCCAAAACACAATAAAAAAAGCAAGAAAAAAAGCGTCTTTATCATAAAAACAGATATTGTGAAACATTATATCAATTACATATTATTATTCCTCTGCTTCATATGTTTCTCGTGTGGAGCAGAACGCAATATTAAGAAAGGCGACAAGCTTTTTGCCATCGGAGAGTATTATGATGCAGCCGAACAATACCGTCAAGGTTATGCTAAAATACCTGCAAAAGACCGCTCTTTGCGTGGTCAAACAGCCTCAAAAATGGCTTTTTGCTATCAAAAAATCAATTTTCACTCAAAAGGCAATATCAGCCTATAACAACTCAATGCGATATAATCAGCAACTCAATATATCGCAAAAGAACCAACTATGCACAACAACTTTTTAAAGGCAGGGAACTACAAAGAAGCCATCAAAAGAGTTTAAAGCTATCCTCGATACGCTACCTCAAAACACTATAGCACAAAACGGATTGCAATCGGCTCAACAAGCTATTAAGGCAAAAGAAATAGGCTCTAAGTATATAGTTAAGCGCATGGACGTATTTAATTCACGTCGAAGCGATTACTGTCCTATGTTCCTTGGTAACGAAATCAATCGACTTTATTTCTCATCTACACGCAATGAGGCCATGGGAGACGATACAAATGGAATTACAGGAACAAAGAATGGCGACATATTTGTATCGGAGAAAAAAATGATAAAGGTATATGGAGTAAGCCCGAGCCAGTGGTTGGTGGGCTCAATACTGCATACGATGAAGGGGCTTGTTGCTTTTCTCCTGACTTGCGAACAATGTACTTAACGCAATGTGCTAGCGACCCTTCTTATCCTCGTTACGCACAAATTATGACCTCAAATCGCAGCGATGCATCGTGGTCGAAGGCTAATCAACTTAAAATAACAAACGATACACTTTCCACTTTCGCCCATCCCGCCATCTCTCCCGATGGTAATTGGCTCTATTTTGTTAGTGATATGCCCGGAGGTAAAGGCGGATTAGATATATGGAGAGCCCAACTTACCAGCTCTGGCATAGCAAGTATTGAGAATTTAGGCGACCCGATCAACACAGAAGGTGATGAAATGTTCCCTTGTTTCCGTCCAAATGGCGACTTATACTTCTCTAGTAATGGTCATGTTGGATTAGGTGGACTTGACATTTTCATTGCAGCTATCAATCAAAATGGTCAATATGAGTTGCAACACCCTAACTATCCGCTCAATACTTCAGCCGATGAGTTTGGCATTACCTTTGAAACTGTGCACAATAGAGGCTTCTTTTTCGTCTAATAGAAACGACGCCCGAGGATACGATCACATTTATAGTTTCGAGTATCCAGAAATCATTCAAACCATAAAAGGCTGGGTTTACGAAGTCGATGGCTATGAACTTCCTGCCTCACAAGTGTATGTTATAGGTGATGATGGAACCAATAAAGCGTCTCATTGTCAAGTCAGATGGCTCGTTTACAATAACCGTTAATCCAGGAGTTAAATACCTTATATTAGCTTCTTGCAAAGGTTTCTTGAACCACACTGAAGAGATTGAGATTCCAAATAGTAGCGAATCGAAAGAGCATGTCTTGCAATTTCCATTGGCATCTATCACTGCTCCAGTGCTAATTGATAACATTTTCTATGATTTCGACAAAGCAACTCTTCGTCCAGAGAGCACCACTTCGCTCGATGAATTAGTGAAATTGCTCAACGAAAATCCTAATGTTACAATAGAATTGAGCGCTCATACCGATTATAGAGGAAGCGAAGAATATAATAAAAAGCTATCTCAAAAGAGAGCAGAAGCCGTAGTTAACTATCTAATTGCACACGGAATAGCTTCAGATAGGTTAACTCCTGTGGGCTATGGTAAAGAAAAACCAAAGAAAATAAAGAAGAAACTCACTGAAAAATATCCTTGGTTAAAAGAAAATACCGCATTAACCGAGGCATTCATACAATCACTTGACAAAGAAAAACAAGAGATTTGCAATCAATTAAACCGTCGAACTGAATTCATTGTGCTACGCACTACTTATGGAATGTTCGATGAAAAAGGACATATTAAGTCGACACCTAAGAAACAAGAAACAAAGAAGAGCACCTCAACAACAGAGGAACCCAATATCTTCTTTGAATAAAAGACAATCTTTTAGCGTCGCTATTTAAATTCAAAATGAGCCACTAAGGGTAAATGATCGCTATATCCTTTATGATATTTTGCACCTACATAGCACCTAAAAGGCTGTTTTCCTCCATATTTTTCGTCATCACATAGAAGAAAATCAGCATCATTTATAAAAGCAATCTAACCAATACTTTCTTCAGTGGTTCACTCACAAAAATATGGTCTAAGCTATCCCATTCACCTTTATATTTATAGGTTCCCTTTGTGCCATTCAATCCTTTTGCGTTCGCAGAGATATCGAATAAGCCATTATTAGATAGCATTTCGAGCGATAAATTACCCACATAATCATTGAAATCGCCTAATATTGCGATATTAGGATTTGACGAAGTAGAACGAATTGAATCTGTTATTTCATTGATTTTCTTAGCTACTTCACACCGAAAAAGCCCTACTAAAAGTGTTCTCCTCCCATTCTACTTGGAGCATGAACTACCATAATATGCAAAGTATCAGCATTGAACACACGCCCCGAAACATATAAAATATCTCGTGTAGGGCGCATTCCTTTTATCGGATTAACACGCACACTATGACATTGAAGTAATGAGAATGTAAAAGGAGAATATAACAAAGCCACATCAATACCACGCAAATCGGGCGATTGAGTCATAACATATTGATATCGAAGTGTTCTAAGTGGAGCACGAAGTGTTAGATCTCGCATCACAGAGTCATTCTCCACCTCGCATAATGCCACGATATCTGGCAACAACCAACTCCCTTTCCAGTCGCCACACGACACTAATGATTGTGATAAATGATTCATCTTACACCAATATTTATGAGGATTCCAATGGCGATAAGACGTTGGTAAAAATTCATAGTCATTCTTTAAAGAATCATGTTGACAATCAAACAGATTCTCACAGTTGAGCTGTACGATAGTAAAAATGCCCAACACCAGTGTTGATAGATTCATAAGTATGTAGTAAGTTCTATTTTATAGTAAAGCGATTCTTATGCTTTGATCGTGTAGGAACACCGCTTCCCATTGTAGAAGCAGAAGAAGCACGAGCCACTCCACGATATTGCGCCCATCGATTGTGTATTCTTTCCACATAATCAACAGTCTCAGAGCCACGCATATAGCCATATTTCACAACAGGATCTCGATAATATTCAGGTTGTTGAAGCTTCAAAACAAACTCAGAAACATCTGCCCATCGATATGGATCTTTACCGTTTTTCTTTGCAAGAGCCATCGCATCACGAATATGGAAAGGCCCTCCATTATAGCCAGCAAGCGTAAATGACATCCTTTCTAACGGACTCTTCACATCATTAAAGTGTGCTCCTAGCTCTGATAAGTATTTTGCTGCAGCCGCAATATTCAGTTCTGGGTTGAAGATGTCTTCCATTTCAAGACCAAGATGTTTAGCCGTTTTAGGCATAATCTGCATCAATCCCGATGCCCCAGCCCACGATCTTGCATTCGGATCGAATGTAGATTCTTGATAACATTGTGCTGCAAACAATCTCCAATCAAGTCTTGCGACAGGTGCATAACGCTGAAAATAAGCATCATAGTGCGATATTACTCCCCCAGCTCTATTCAACATAGGGTGAATATACCTTACGAACTACACCTCGATTAGATAGCAACAGACGCTGTTCTTTTTTTGCAATTGTGCAATAAGCGTAGGTTTAAACCATTGCTTTAAGCTGTCTGCTAGCTCTGTATTACCATTCTTTACAGCCCATTGTGTTTTTCAAGCTATCGACTGAAACACCACAAAACTGCACATTTTTTTAATATCTTTTTGGAAGAGAGAAAGCAATGATATCACCCTCGTCTTCATTCAATTTCTTCACCATTTCAAGCGTGTCTCTACACAATTCTACACGCAAAGAGACTCCCAAATGCTGTGCAAATTTCTCGCACAACAAATACTGCAGCCCCATACCTCGACCGTGATAATCATAATAAGTATCAGGTCCTGAGAGGGTTAACATAATCAATTCGCCACTCGAAAGAATGTCTCTCAAGCGGAACTGATTACTAACAGCTTCGTCGTTCTGCGTTAAAGGCGTCCCCCAAGGGGTCATTTCCACTTTTGGCTTTTGCTTACAAGCCCCTAAAACCATGCAGAACAGCAATAAAAACAAATATTTTAACTGCATAAATAAGTCGTCACAAAAGTACTATTTTTCTTGCACATATAAGCGAAAAGGGATATATTTGCAATATATTTTTACGTAAAAAGAAGAATGAAAAGCATCAAGGAACTTGCCAGACCCAATGTGTTTGCGTTGTATAATGAGAAGAAAATCGACACAACACTACGTGATTTAGAAAATGACATCTTTCTAGATAAGAACGAAATGCCCTACAACAACACTCTAAGTAGATATTCGTTCGAAAGCAACACCCAGTTAAATACCGCTTTAACAAAGACCTTTGGCATAGCCCCTCAGCAACTTCTTGCCACCAATGGAAGTGTAGAAGCCATTGATTTGCTTTTTCCGTTCTTTCTGTATTCCACAGCAAGACAATGTTGTTTGCTTATCTCCCACTCGTTCATTTTATAGCACTTGCGCCTTAGTTAACGACATTGAGGTAAAAAGAAGTGATTCTCGATGCCTCATTTCAACTATCGCATAGCAACATACTTAAAGAGATAAACGACAACACTAAGATATGTTTCATCACCAGTCCGAATGCTATTTCGGGTATATTCTTCGATATTAACGAGCTAAAAGAGCTATTAAACAAAAGCAAATTGCCTTGTGGTTGTAGACGAATCCTATGGCTATTATAGCGAAGAAAAACAGCTGTGTTCAACTCATTAACAGTCACTCTAACCTCATTGTCATCAACTCTATGAGTAGAACATGGGGCTATGCATCATTAAGAATTGGCTGTATTATGGCACAAGCTGATATCATTTCGCTTTTGCAAGTGGTGCAACTACCCCACACCATCAGTCCAAGTAATGCCTCAAAGGCCCTCAATGTGCTTTCTGATAGATATGAAAAAGAAAATTGGATGCGCATTTGGGTACCCGAACGCAACAGACTTATGCAAGCATTTGCATTGCTAAAAGATTGCGAAAAGGTATTTACCACAGGCTCAAACTATTTTCTTGTGAAGTTTAAAAATAGTCTTGAGGTGTATAGATACCTACAAAGTAAAGGGATAAAGGTGAAATATGTCGACCTACCTCCAGCGTGTGAAGACTGCATAAGAATTTCTGTTGGAACCAAAACAGAGAACAGTAAGCTACTTTCTACATTACGACAATATTAAAATTTACGTTGGACATATAATTGAATAACATTGAGTTTACACCGCAAAAGCACTGCTTTTAAGTGATAAAAAGCTATGCAATGATACAACAAAAAGGATTGCTTTTTAGAAAATGAACGAAAAGTACTTATCAATCAACACTTTAGCTATACTTTTCAAATTTCATTCGGTTCAAAATAAGAATGCGCTGCAACCTCCAAGAGATTGCAGCGCATTTTAGATATATCGACTTTATAAAATATACTTTGAAAAAGGTTGTAAAAAGAATGAAACTAAACCTCAAATTCAAGTCCATCATAAGCAAAATAAACATTACTTGGTAATCGCTTCGATGCTTCAACGTGCACACCTATCTCGTGAGTAACATGAGTTAAGAATGTTTTTCTCTGCACCAATCGACTTTGAAAAAAAGCTATGGCTTCGTCTATTAATTGATGAGAATGATGTTCTTTCTCCCATCTTAATCCATTCACTACCAATACTTTTACACCTTTCAATAATTCTTTTTTTCTGCATCATCTATCGTCTTCATGTCGGTGATATAGGCCACTTCTCTAAATCGATAAGCCAGTATGGGCAACTTACCATGATATACTTTGATGGGCAATACCTCTACCTCATTCACCTTAAAAAGCCTTTCCACTCTCGATAGTATGCAAGTTTAAGCGAGGTACTCCTGGGTAAAGTTCATCGGTAAAACAATAAGGCATGGTTTGTTTTAACGCCTTAGCAGTTGACGAATTGGCATAAACATCGATATCACCAAATTGACAAAAAGGGGCGAAGATCATCAATTCCTGCTACATGATCGTAGTGAATATGAGATATTAAAAACGGCATTGATGGGTCTAAAAGGAACTTGAAGAAGTTGCATTCGTGCATCAGGCCCACAGTCTAACATTATTCTTGTGTTGTCAGTTTCTATCAAAGCAGATGTGCGATAACGCTTATCTTTACTATCATTACTTTTGACAAACAGCGCAATTACAACCTAAAACGGGTACCCCATTCGATGTACCTGTACCCAAAAAGCGTAATTTCATCATTATTAAAATTGAGCAAATCTAATGAGAAAACATCGTGAATAACTATAAGATGTTTACCTCTGGGTGAATGGTTATGCCAAACTTACTTTTGCACATCGTTGCATATTGTGTTGCAAAAGCGTTAGAATATCGTTTCCACTTGCACTACCTTTATTTACCAACACCAATGCTTGTTTGGCATGAACACCTGCATTTCCAAGTGTTTTTTTCCTTTCCAACCGCATTGTTCTATGAGCCAACCTGCAGGCACTTTCTCGTGCTCTTCATCAACAAAATAATGAGGCATGTCGGGATATTGGGCAAGAAGTGCTTCGAAAGTAGAGCGTGATACGATTGGATTCATAAAGAAACTGCCCGCATTTCCTTCTTCACTTGGTTCGGGAAGCTTGCTCTTTCTTATTTCAATAATCACGTCACGAAGTTGCGATAGTGTTGGAACTTCTATTCCTTTCTCAGCTAAAACGGCTTTTAATATTGCCATAACACACATTAGGTTGAAACTCTTTTTACCAAATAGGTTACATGTGTTATGAAAAAAACGGCCTTTCCAAATAGTCTTAAAGTTACTTTTTTTCTGTAGCTATAATTACAATCTTCGTTTTTAAAAAGTAACTCCTTCGCCATTTGAAAGGTCTATAGCTTCAATGCGATAGATCACGTCTTTTGCCTCAGAACCATAGGCTCCGATGTTCTGAACGGCGCTTGCTCCAACCGTTCCAGGTATATATGACATGTTTTTCTAAGCCACTCCAACCATTCGAAACACAATAATCTACCACATCGTCCCAATGCTCTCCAGAACCACAACGCACAAAAATACCTTCTGAACAAGGCATTGTTTCGATGCCTTTTATAGCTGAATGCAAGATAGTTGCAGGATAGTTTTGAGTGAACAACAAATTACTTCCCTCGCCAATAACAAGAGTTGGCAAGTCAGAGTCTGTTCTATTGGCAATAAATGAATGTATTTCTTCAGCTGTTTCGAAGCTTACAAAGCGGTTACATTCAACGTCTATACCAAATGTGTTATGTGATAATAAATTATAATTTCGAAGGTCTTTCATCACAAGTGCTTATGTACTAAGTTTTGTTAGTTTCCATTTTCCGTCCTTTTTTTCTTAAAGGTTAGCTCGGTTTCTAAAGCCGTTAGCAATACCTCTAATCAAAAAAAGATTTTTTTGAGAACTCTCGGTATATTTCTGTCCGTAAAGGATGTTATAAAAGGAGTCCTTGGGGGCAATTCTGGAGCGAAAGCCGACCATTGTTCGGGTTCTAAAGAGCCCGTAATGTTCTTAAAATCATCATCAGGATCGGGACCAACAAATGTCAATGGGCTGTTAATACTTTCTTGTTGGAAAGCCTCATCAGATACAAATTTCTTGTAAAAGCTTAGGAACGAAGAGTTTTTGATTATTGCCAATAGCTTTCACATCAATAGAAGTCATCATCCATTGACCATTTATTTTATTAAAAACATATTGCTTAACGGTACTCGATTCTAGATAAATCTTCTCAACAACAACATGCTTTACAGCTGTATCTTTCGACAATTCGAGTTGTCGTATGTTATCAAGAATAAGCGTATAAAACTCTTGTCGCATAAAGAAATGATCTATCTTCCACTGATTTTTCTGTAACATTGTGGTCTTATTTCCTTGCACTACAGGCAAAGGAAATTGTATTCTCTTATACTGAAGCTTTTTATTTCCACAGAAATTGAAAAAGAAATCATCGAAAAGTTCATCGGCAGCTTTGGGCACAGGCGCCTCTGCAATGACCTCTTCTACTGAGTCTTGAGCCACAGTATCAACGTTAACAGTATCAGCTGCGATTGAATCTGAAACTGGTTTCTTATTAGAACATCCCACGAAAGGACAACACATAGCTGAGACAATAGCTATGAAAAGAATAAAAAATAAAAACTTTCTCATCATAATAGCTAAACAGAGACTCTCGAGTCTCTTCTTATTTACAAGTGCAAAACTACAATTTTAATTCGATATATTTCGTATTTACATAGTAAAATATTACCTTTGCATTGAAAAAAATAAAACATATGATTACAGAGAAGATAGAGAAACTTCTTGAAGAAGTTAAAGGCTTTGTCTACCAACAATGCCGAAGAAATAGAACAACTACGCATAAAATATCTTAGCAAGAAAGGTGAGATTTCACAGCTAATGAATGACTTTAGAGATGTACCTGCAGAACTTAAGAAGACTGTTGGTATGAAAATTAATGAACTAAAAGCAATTAGCTATTGATAAGATTAACGAGCTAAAAGAAAACACAGGCTCTGCACAAACACAGAATAGTCTGCTCGATCTAACTCGTACTTCATATCCAATAAAAACTCGGTACACGTCATCCTTTAATGCTTGTACAGAACGAAATCATCGAAATTTTCCAACGAATGGGTTTCACTCTCGCAAGTAGTCCTGAGATAGACGACGACCTTCACGTCTTCACTAAATTGAATTTCGCTGCAGATCACCCTGCAAGAGATATGCAAGATACCTTCTTTATTGAAGCAGATAGCGAGAATGTAACCAATAATGTCATTCTTCGTTCGCACACATCTAACGACCAAAGCCACTATATGGAGACACATGAGCCTCCTATTAGAGTGATTTGTCCAGGACGAGTGTTCCGTAATGAGGCTATAAGTGCACGTGCTCACTGTTTCTTCCATCAAGTAGAAGGATTGTATGTTGATAAGAATGTTAGCTTTACTGACTTGAAACAAGTATTGCTTTCTTTTGCTCGTGAGATGTTTGGAGCCGACACTAAAGATTAGATTAAGACCCAGTTATTTCCCATTTACTGAACCTTCTGCAGAGATGGACATATCTTGTAACATCTGTGGTGGAGAGGGTTGTGGATTCTGTAAGCACACTGGTTGGGTAGAAATTCTTGGCTGTGGAATGGTAGATCCTAACGTATTGGAAGCATGTGGCATTGATAGTAGCGTTTATACTGGCTATGCTTTCGGTATGGGTGTTGAAAGAATCACTAACCTTAAGTATCGTGTTAGCGACTTAAGATTGTTCTCTGAGAATGATACTCGTTTCTTAAAGGAATTCGAATCGGCAAAATAAAAAAAGATCAACTTGATACAGTTATAAGAAATCCCTCAAACAAATAAATACTGTTTGAGGGATTTTTTTCTTTCTTATTCGATGTAAATCGGAAAAGAACTTTGGAATATTCTTTTTATACAATAAGCACCTTCGACTCTACTACTACATAGTTTCTAACTGGAAAAAGCATTGCTTTTTACAAGGTTAAAAGCAATGTGTTTAGTATGTAAAAGAGCTGTATTTAGAATATAAAAAGGACATCTTTTTATATCGGCACCCTTTTTACTTATTATCTTCAAAGATAAAGGCTATACGACAAACATCGGTTTCTTCTTCTGACAATTCATCGCTCTTTGTCACTCTAATGTGGTAATGGTCGGCAGACACTTCTTCTTCATAAAAATGTAAAGTGCAACCATAATAAGCCTCTATAATATAAGCAATCTCTAATCTACGAAGCGCTTTCTTGCCCCAATAGTCTAAAGAATAGATGTCAAGGGCATGCTCTAAATACTTCATACTGTTGACGTGTCCATTCATATCAATATCACTATAAGACACTTTCAGTGACTTAATATGATTGGCTTGCTTGCCTATTTTAACGTGAGAAGGATTATCTATGGGGCATTCTTTTTCCTTTTCTACATAGTTTAAGATCGCTCCTTCGTTCAATTCTAATAGATCCGATGGTTTACGAGTATCGGTATCGATCAACGCCCAGATACTCTTTCCATAGCCGAAAACCTTTCCTTCTGGACTAACAACTGAATAATTACGAGTTGTAAAGAATTTCATTATTCCATCAACCCATGTCTCGATATAAAATTTATCGTATACTTTGGGCATCTCTTGCATCTCTAAAACTAAGCGAGAAAGCACCCATGTCTTATGTTGCGGTAAGAGTTTACTCATTCCATAGCCTCTTTCATCAGAATGAAAGTCAGCTGCATTCAGCATGTGATTACCTAAATGACCTGGGAAAAAGCATTCCCTTGAAGTTGCAATGAAATGGCTCGGCCAAGAATAAATATCGACCTACCTTAGGCAATTTGTTATTTTTCCATAATTCAATACTTTAACTCTCTACTCCTTTCCCCATTATGACATGAGGATTTTTCTTTATCTTTTTATTCTATATTTACCTTAATATAAAGAGGTCAAAGGCAAGGAATTAAGATATAAATAGTAAGTTCTATCTTCTTTCCTTACAACTATTCACTCTCTATAAGGTATCTATGAGCATATAATGTGCAGAACACTTCGCTTATATAAAAACATAATCCCGACACTTATTGTAAGCATCGGGATTAGTCGATTTAATTAAAAATGTTCTTATTGATAATTATTCTTATTTCGCGTTGTCGTTAAATGTAGCAACACGGTTGAAAGATACTTCTTCGAATAGAGTATCTGTTACACCCATACCCTTTGTTGTTAGACGGCTAGCAGCAATTCTGTATTTCTTAACAAGAGCTGTCTTAACTGCTTCAGCACGTGCTGTAGAAAGTTTTTGGTTGAATTCTGCGTTTCCTTCTGGAGAAGCATAACCTCTAATTTCAACCTTAGCTGTTGGGTGATTTCTCATGTAAGATGCGATCAACTCGATTGGAGCGTATTGTGCTGGGTCAATAACTGACTTACCTTGACGGAACAATACTGTTGGTTGCAAGTTAGTAACAGTTGTTTCTTTTTACTTCTTTTTATAACAGCAGTTGTTGGTCTGTTATTAGCATCTTGTAGAGCCTTTTGAAGGTCTGCAATACGTGCATCTTTACCGTTAAGTTCTGCATCTTTTACGTTCAAGTCATTGCGTAGACCGTTGATTTGAGCATTCAAACCATCGATTTCAGCTTGATCACGTAATTGAGAAAGTGTGAAGTTGTGAGATCCGTTAGAACCTTTGAACTTGTAGATCAAACCACCATTCAATTGAACGAATGAACGACGAACATCGAAACGTACATCTTCTCTTCCGCCGAATCCGTTAAGTGCGTATGTGATTGAAGGTTCTACGTAGAATTGCCATTGCTTGTCTGAACCGAAGTTGAAAGCAAAGTCAAGACCAAGTTTTGATGTTGCGAAGTTTGTTGGCTTAACATTCTTGTTGTTGAATGTGTGTGCCCAACCTAAACCATATACAGCAACTAGTTCGAAACCACGTGGTGTTCCTTTGTAACCACCAAACCAGTTAGAAAGGTTTGTTGTACCTAACAAAAGAAGTATTGATGAACTTTACAAAAAGTATTTTTCTTGACGATTTGGTTTTACTGCGAAGTAAGCATTGCTCTCAACAGCTAGACCAAATACTGGAGTAAAGTTGCGACCGATACGTAAACCTGCGTTTGCATTAAGATCGCTTAACCACTTGTGACCTTTAGTAAAAGTCATAACACCACCATTTACACCAACATACATGTTGTCAAATGTTTTGCTACCTGTCACTGTTTGTGCAGAAGCAGATGCTGCCAATGTAGCGGCAGCGAGCATTAATCCTAATTTTTTTCATTTCTCTCTAAGAATTTTTGTTTTGATAATAATGTATCCTTAACTAAATCTGTTGCAAAGTAAAAGAAAATTATTGAGACAACAAAATAAATTCAAGAAAAAATCATCTAAACGTCCTATTTATAATAGTTTACATTCATTTTTTAGTCTATTTAACACTAAACTAGTGTTGCACAAGACATATATAAGTGGGCATTTCGTTAAAATTCACCATTTCTGAGCTTTTAAAAGCACATACACTTTATGTTATTCTTATTTACACATTATTATATTATATGAATTTTAAGACACGTCCAAAGCGATACCATACAACAAGAATAATAACTCCCAAAACAAGGATACAAAATTCCTTTCTATTCCTAAAAACATTACTTTTTGCTACTTAAAAGCATTGATATTACCCTTTAAAAAGCAATACTATTACAATGCAAAAACATATGCTTTTACTTTCCCACAAAGCCTATACCCCATTCCATAAGCATCCACATCAGACCTCAAGAAGCATAAAACCTGTTATTATTAACATCTTAAATAAATAATAGATTTAAGTCTACTATATTTTTAAATTAATGTGTTAACTTTGCACCAGATAGGCTCTTTGCCAAAGAAAAGATTGTAAAACGAATAAAAACAAGTACTCAAAACCATGCGTTTCGATGTACATCCAAAAAGGCAAGATCCAACACAAAGCAAGAGATAAAGCGATTTAAAAAGACTCAAATTGCTTGCTTCAAACAAAATAGATTAACACATACATTATCAAAATATTTAAGAAAGACGAATATGGAATTTGAACTCATCGCCAAAACCTTTATGGGATTGGAACAAGTATTGGCACAAGAACTCACTCAATTAGGCGCAAACAACATCACCATAGGCAGGAGAATGGTTGCCTTTTACGGGAGATAAAGAACTGATGTATCGTGCAAATTTCCAACTACATACAGCCATCAGAATATTAAAACCCATCAAACATTTCAAGGCAAAGCTCTGCAGATGACGTGTATGAAGAAATCAAAAAAATAGACTGGAGCCAATATATTGAGAAAGGAAAGACCTTCTCTGTTGATTCAGTTGTATATTCTGAAGAGTTTAGAAACTCTCGTTTTGTGACCTATAAGGTTAAAAGATGCCATCGTAGACCAATTCAGAGAGAACACAGGAACACGTCCAAACATTTCGATTTCGAATCCCGACATTCGTTTAAATATCCACATTGCTGACGACAAAGCTACTCTTTCACTCGACTCAAGTGGTGAAAGTCTTCACCGAAGAGGTTACCGCCAAGAAACAACCGAAGCCCCATTAAATGAGGTTTTAGCCGCAGGTATGATCCTAATGAGCGGTTGGAAGGGCGAAACAGACTTCATTGACCCTATGTGTGGCTCTGGAACTCTGCTCATTGAGGCTGCTCTTATCGCAAGAAACATCAACCCTGGTGTGTTTAGAAAGGAGTTTGCATTTGAGCGTTGGAATGATTTTGATAAAGAACTATTTGACAATATTTATAATGATGATAGCCAAGAGCGTGATTTTTGAACACCATATTTACGGCTACGATATCGATATTAAGGCTGTAAACACAGCTCGCTTAAATGCAAGAGCAGCTGGACTTACAAAGGATATCACTATCGAAGAGGCTGATTTCAAGAACTTTAAACAGCCCGAAAATCCAGCTATTCTCATCACGAACCCACCTTATGGTGAGCGTATTTCAACCCCAAACCTCCTTGGAACCTATAAGATGATTGGCGAAAGACTTAAACATCAGTTCGTAGGTAACGACGCTTGGGTGTTGAGTTATCGTGAAGAATGTTTTCGAACAAATAGGTCTTAAACCCTTCAATTAAGATACCAGTATTTAATGGTTCACTAGAATGTGAGTTCAGAAAGTATGCTCTTTTTGGCGGAAGAATGAAAAGAATTCAGAGAGGAAGGTGGAATTGTTAAGACTGAAATTGAAAAGAAACAGATGGCTGAAAAAGCATCGTTTCAAGAAGAATAGAGAGTTTAAGAAGAAGATAGAAGAAGAGGAAGAGAACGAAGTTTCAGATATTCGCTCATTCAAGTTCCATTCTCTTGAGCGCAAAAAAACCTTCATCTTTCCGTGACAAAAAAACGACGATGAGCGCCGTGAAAGACGTGGACAAAGATTTTCAAATACCGATAAATTCGGTAATAGAAAAGGATCGTCAAGAGCAACGTCGCAAGATGTTTGGCTCGTCAAAGCGTGGCAATAAACCTACAACAAAATAAAACCTAAACTATGATGCTTAAAGGAAAAATCTTTAAATCACTGCTCATCGCAGCGTTAACGTGCTTTAGTTGGCAAACATCTATGGGACAAAAGACATTTACATTGGAAGACCTTAATTACGGAGGAACGAACTTTTTACAACATGAGAGTTCAAACTCGCTATACTAATTGGTGGGGAGATGAACTCATTAAGGGTGATGTTGAAGCTTGTTATGTTGTTAATAAACAAACAGGAAAAGAGCAAGTATTGTTCGAATTGAAAGATGTAAATGCCCTATTAGATAGCAACAAAAGTCATCAAGTAAACCATTTGATGAGCTGTACATTTCCTTATAGCAATAAAAACTCTTGCATATATCGTAACAGGTAAACAACATCTGCTTTATGATTGGGCAAAGAAAAAGATTGAATGGATTCAAAATAAAGAAACAACCGATGTACAATCGTGGAACGCCCAGTCTCTTTCTACAGCCTATATCCTTAATAATAATCTTTTTGTTAGCGATAAAAAAAGGCAATAAAACTCAATTAACTACCGACGGAAGTAGTGACATTGTGTATGGAAAAGCAGTGCACAGAGACGAATTTGGAATATATAAAGGTTTGTTTTGGAGTAACGATGGAGAGCAATTAGCATTCTATCGAATGGACCAAAGTATGGTAGAAACCTACCCACAAGTGAATGTTTTCACCCCAATAGCAACTCTTGAACCCGACAAATATCCAATGGCTGGCCGCACAAGTCATAAGGTTACAGTTGGAATATATAACGCATCAACAGGCAAAACAATATATCTTGCAGTAGGAGATCCTACAAATCGCTACTTCACCAACATACAATGGAGTCCCGATAACAAGATCCTTTATCTCATTGAGTTGAACAGAAAGCAAACAAAAATGCAGTTAGATGCATATGATGCTGCAACTGGTAAGAAGATAAAGACCCTCTATACCGAAGAAAGTAACAAGTATGTACACCCTGTAACACCTATAACTTTCCTTCCATGGAATAAGAATCAGTTTATTCTTCAAAGTGAAAAAGACGGCTATAATCACCTCTATTTATTCAATACTAATGGTGAATTACAACGCCAAATCACTTCTGGTAAGTGGGTAGTGTTAGACCTTATGGGCTTTAACAGCAGTAAAAAATGTGCTTATATCCTATCAACTGAATGCAATCCAATACAAAATAACATCTTTGCAGTGGATATAGCAAGTGGCAAACGCACTCTTCTCGATAACGGAAAGGGTTGTCATGCTAACACGTACGGTGAGAATAACAAACATCGTTTGGCTGTATCTGGGTCTGGAAAGTGGATTATCGACAATTATAGTGAGCCACAAGTGCCTCGCAATATCAATATCATCAATACCGAAAACAAAAAGACTTTAACTTGGTTTACAGCTCCAAACCCTTGGAAAGGCTACACCGTTCCTGAGTTTACAAGCGGTAGTATCAAGGCTGCAGATAACCAAACGGACCTTTATTACAGAATGGTTAAGCCTACAAACTTCGACCCTAACAAGAAATATCCAACGATAATATATGTTTATGGCGGTCCTGGTGTACGCAATGTAGAGGCTCGCTGGAACTATAGTAGCAGGGGTTGGGAAACCTATATGGCACAAAAAGGATACTTGTTGTTTATCTTAGACAACAGAGGTTCAAGCGATAGAGGACTCGAATTCGAACAAGCTACTTTCCATAAGCTTGGAGTTGAAGAGATGAAAGACCAAATGAAGGGTGTCAACTTTCTTAACCTCTCTCCCCTATGTAGATAAGAATCGCATTGGAATTCACGGCTGGAGCTTTGGCGGTTTCATGACAACTAACCTCATAACTACCTACCCTGAGGTGTTTAAAGTAGGCGTTGCAGGTGGTCCAGTCATTAATTGGGAGTGGTATGAAGTGATGTATGGCGAGCGTTATATGGGCACTCCACAAGACAATAAGGAAGGTTATAACAACAGCAACCTATTGAAATAAGGCTAAAAACCTTAAAGGTAAGCTTCAGATAATCATTGGTATGAACGACCCTGTTGTGGTTCCTCAACATGCAGAAAACTTCTTAAAGAGTTGTATCGACGCAGGAACTCAACCCGACTTTCTTCATCTATCCAGGTGAAGGACATAACATGAGAGGTCATTCAAGCGTACATCTTCACGAGAGAATTACCCAATATTTTGAAGATTATCTCAAGCCTTTAAAAGCTAAAGAATAGTAAACAACGAATAAATAATATATTGATCAGCATATGAAAAATATTACTTTTTAGGAAGCGGTGGACGTGAACATGCCTTAGCATGGAAGATTGCACAAAGTCCAAAAGTAGAACAATTGTTCATTGCTCCAGGCAATCCTGGAACTCAAAATGTAGGAACTAACGTTGCAATAGGCGTCAACGACTTCGACAAGCTCAAAGCTTTCGCTCTCGAAAAGCAGATAGATATGATTGTAGTGGGACCCTGAAGATCCACTCGTAAAGGGTATTTATGACATCTTTAAAAACGACCCTTCTACAAGTCATATCGCTATTGTTGGACCTTCAAAAGAAGGTGCTCAGCTCGAAGGTAGCAAAGATTTTGCTAAAGCTTTCATGCAACGTCACAACATACCAACAGCTCGTTACAAAACAGTTACAGCCGAAACACTTAACGAAGGTATTGCTTTCTTAGAGTCATTAAAGGCTCCTTATGTTCTTAAAGCTGACGGATTGTGCGCAGGAAAAGGTGTTTTAATCCTTCCAACACTTGAAGAAGCAAAGAAAGAACTACAAGAAATGCTTGGCGGAATGTTTGGAAATGCCTCTGCCACCGTTGTTATTGAAGAGTTCTTAAGCGGTATTGAATGTTCTGTTTTTGTGCTTACAGATGGCAAGAACTATAAGATTCTTCCCGAAGCAAAAGACTATAAGCGCATTGGAGAAGGCGATACAGGCTTAAATACTGGTGGAATGGGTAGCGTAACTCCTGTACCTTTTGCAACAAAAGAATGGATGCAGAAAGTTGACGAGCGCATTATTAAGCCTACTATAGAAGGACTTGCAAGCGAAAATATCACCTATAAAGGATTCATTTTCTTTGGTCTTATCAACGTAGAGGGCAACCCCTATGGTGATAGAATATAACTGTAGAATGGGTGATCCCGAAACTGAAAGCGTGATGTTGCGCATTAAGAGCGACCTTGTTGATTTGCTTGAAGGTGTTGCAAACGAAAATATTGAAACCAAAGAGATTGTTTTCGACGAGCGTTCTGCAGTGTGCGTAATGCTTGTTAGTGGCGGTTATCCTGGTAATTATGATAAAGGGTTCGTTATCAATAACATTGAAAAGGTGGAAGATAGCGTTGTTTTCCATGCAGGAACTACCACAAACAACAACGAAATTGTTACCAGTGGAGGACGTGTTATAGCTGTTTCTTCATACGGAAAAGATAAGAACGAAGCTTTAAACAAGAGCTTTAAGGCTGCCAATACCATTACTTTTTGAAGGTAAATACTTTAGAAGTGACATAGGAAAAGACTTATAGAATGGCAATAAGAAGATTACAAAACAAAATTGCAAACAACCGATTGACGTTATTGTTTACGGCTCTTTATGCCCTTGCAATAACGCTTCCAACAGCCATAACAACAGGAACGATATGGGTGCAGCTAGCCATTATAGCTGCATCTACCTTGCTAATGGTTGAACTCAACAATGCTTATGCTTTGATAAGAGAGTTTAGTAGAATGGTGTCGTGTAGTTTTTTGGTACTCACCATAGCTCACTTTCAACTCATCTACTCTTTAGAAGGAAGCATTGTGCAAATTTGTTTTATCTTCTTTTACCTCTTTCTCTTCCGTTCCTATCAAAATAAAAGATCGCCTGGGTGGGTCTTTTATGCCTTTATGTCATTGGGAATAGCAGGAATATTCTTTCCACAAATCGTATTTTTAGTACCTCTTTTGTGGATAATTCTTTTCTCTAAAAGGTACTTGCAGGCAGTATAAAAACGCTCACAGCATCAATCTTAGGCTACCTAACTCCTTATTGGATTATAGGCGGTTACTTGGTTTATAAAGACGAGTTATCGGTTGGCTACGATTATATTGCACAGCTAACACAATTCGAGCCCATCTGCATTTATAATCAGATAGAGTTTAAAGCCTATCTATTCTTTGGATTCTTAATGCTTTTAACCTTAGTAGGAACCATTCATTTCCTACGCAACAGCTTCCTTGACAAGATCAAAACACGAATGATTTACGAAGCATTGATGGTTATAAACATTGGTTGTATTGTGTTTCTTATACTGCAACCACAGCATTATTCAGTCCTCATTCGACTCATTATCATTAATACATCGCCTTTTATTGGGCATTTTATCACACTCACTCGCACTCGTTTAACCAATATAACATTTATTGTTTTCACTCTCAGTGCAGTGGCATTAACTCTTTATACTTTATGGATGCCATAACAGATCTTCTCGTAAACTATGGTTATTGGGGCATGCTTCTTTCAGCTTTTCTTGCTGGAAGCTTCCTACCTTTTAGTAGTGAAGCTGTTATGGTGGCTCTTCTTGCAGCTAAGTTAGATTCTTGGCAGCTCATCATCTACGCAACAATCGGAAACGTCTTAGGTGGAATGTTTAACTATTGGTTAGGCACTTTCGGTAGAATAGACTGGATTGAGAAGTATTTACACGTTAAAGAAGAGAAACTTAAACGCACCCAACGCTTTATGGAAGGACGTGGAGCATGGATGGGTTTCTTTGCATTTGTACCCATTGTTGGTAGCGCAATTACCATTGTTTTAGGCTTAACACGTGCCAATATACCCATTTCTGTAACCTCAATAACAGTAGGAAAGTTCCTACGTTATGTACTTTTAGTTTATGGTGCAAGCCTATTTTTTTAAGAATATGAAAAGAACTTTCTTTTTATTTACTGATATGTTTAATGGCTTTTTCTGCCTGCAAACAAAAACAAAACACAAGACTCTTCGCTCGTATTTGTAACTATCGAGCCTTTAAAATACTTCGCTAATGAAATAGGTGGAGATAAGTTTAAGGTAGAAACAATGGTTCCCTAAAGGCGGAAATCCTGAGACTTACGAACCTACAGCGAAGCAAATGATGCGTCTTTCGCAATGTCCTATCTTTATTAAGGTGGGCAATATTGGTTTTGAAAGGACATGGAATGAACGACTACATCAAAGTGCTCCTAACACAATGTTCATAGATTCATCTGAAGGAATCAACCCAATTGAATCGTCAGAGCATGTAGACGACCCACATACATGGATGAGTTGCGACAATGCTATCGTTATTGCACGACACATTTGCAATGCTTTTTAAACAACAAAAGCCTGCCGACAGCACCTATTTCAATCAGAATTTAAATCGTTTCATTGCCAAGGTCAATCTAACTGATCAAGCAATTAAGGGAATGTTGTATAAGAGTAGCACCAAAGCATTTTTAATATATCACCCCACCCTCACCTATTTTGCGCACAACTATCAGCTCATTCAAATTCCAGTTGAAGAGGAAGGACGTGAGCCAAGCGCAGCACAATTAAAAAGCAAACGATTGTCTTTGCCAAGAAGAACAACACAAAGATTATGTTTGTTCAGAAAGAGTTTGCCAACAGAAACACTCAAGTTGTGGCTGAGGGAGCAGGCGTCAAACAAGTGGATATCAACCCACTGAGCTATCAATGGCACGACGAAATAATGAAGATTGCAAAGGCTTTACAATAGAATTTCCTTGCAAACGAAGATTTCTCACAACATAAGAAAGGGAGAACAGATGACACCTATCATTGAAATAAAAGATTTATCGGCTGGTTATAACGGCAAGACTATCATCGAAAAACATATCGCTCACTGTTTTTTTGAGAACGACTTTTTGGGTATTATTGGACCCAATGGAGGCGGAAAGACAACACTTCTTCGCACCATTCTTGGCCTACTAAAAACCCTATAAAGGCACCATATCATTTTTCGACAATGGCGTTCCTTGCGATAACATTGCAATAGGTTATCTTCCTCAATATAGTAAGATAGATAAAGAATTCCCTATCTCTGTGTACGAAGTGGTGCTCTCTGGACTTAGTAAAAACAAACCTCTTTTTAGGTCATACACTAAAGAACAACACGAACAAGTGAAGCAAACGCTCGAAGAAATGCAGCTCATACCTTTCGCACAACGCCCTATTGAGGCTTTAAGTGGTGGTCAGTTGCAACGTGTTCTACTTGCCCGTGCCATCGTTTCAAAGCCTAAATTACTGGTATTAGACGAGCCAAACACTTACATAGACCGACGTTTTCAAGACCAAATGTATGAGATGTTGAACAACATCAACAAACATTGCGCCATCGTTATGACCAACCACGACATTGGAACAATTCTACAAAACGTCAAAAATATTGCTTGCATGAACAAGCATCTACACTACCATTCTAACACTGAAGTACCCGAAAAATGGATTGAAGAACACTTTGGTTGCCCAATAGAAATGGTTGCTCACGGTGACATTCCACACCGAGTGCTTAAAAACCACAAAGTAAGTTATAGAAGAAAAAGCAGTGATATTGCCCTCCAATAGCAATGTTATTATAAAAGCAAAAAGCAATGTTTTTTTAGCCTCTAAAAAAACATTGCTTTTATATTTACATATCAATATGTCTTCGTTTTAAAGTCTTTCTGCAACTCTCCTATTTGAATAAAAAGAAAAGATATTGCAACTTACTTATTTTTATCTTTACATTCCACTCAAAAAGAAACGAAAGTAGCCATGCCGTGAGTTTAAAGACCACCATTAACAGAGCTGCAATTGCTACAATAAGTGCCAATATGGTTAAAGCAGCTTTCCAGGCTTCACGTTTCACCTTACTAATGATAAAGGCATCGTTATTTATAAAGCCATCAATAAGTATCATATTACGCTTATTCGACTGATGAAGGAAGTCAATTACATCTCCAATAAAGAAGGGCAAAAGTCCTAAGAAGATATCACGCAAAGCGTTATTGATGATGGCAAGCGTTAGAGGTAGCGAACGTAATTTTACCGAACTGAAGTATATGTGCACGCAGGAGAACATGGCTGCCACCACATCTCCAATTCCATAAGGTAAAAAAACCCTATCACTCCATCTAAATAATACTTATCGAGTACTACCGATATTCTTTTCATTAAAAGATAAAGAGAACTGCTTTTTAAGGCGTTCTTTCCTCATTTCTGCTGTGTTCATATTGCTCTATAGTTTTGATGTTTCGCATTAAACCTGAATATTTTGCACGTTTAACGGCACTTCCTTTAAATAACTTTTGATATTGTTCTATCGTTAAATTGCTCCAACTCTCTTTGGTCATTGCCAACAATTCTTCTTTAGGATAAAACTCTTCTATTGTTGTTGGCGTGCTTTTTCTATTCCATGGACACACTCGCAGACAGATATCACACCCATAAATATTGTTAGAAAGCTTAGAGGCAACCTCTGTTGAGATATCATTTCGATTTTTCTATGGTTTGATAAGAGATGCAAAGAGCAGCATCCATTTCAGTATTTTTCCTTGATAGCTTTAGTGGGACAGGCATCTAAACACAATCGACATCGCCCACATCGGCTTTCCATTGGCTCGTCATACTCTAACTCTACATCTAAGAAAAGCTCTGCAAGAAAAGAACATGCTACCTGCCTTTGGAATGATGAGTTGGCGATTTTTGCCTATCCAACCCAAGCCTGCTTTAGCAGCCCAATAACGTTCTAGCACAGGAGCTGTGTCGCAAAAGATTCTAAATCGAGGTTGTTCTGTTTGCAAAATTGGCTCACCTTCGGGCTCTGCAGGAACGAAATGAAGATTAGAAGCCAGCTGACGTAGCTTTGCTTTCACCACATCATGGTAGTCAAGTCCATAGGCATAAGCAGCCAACTGGTACTCGTTTTTCAGGAATAAAAAGAATGAGGAGTGTAATTAATAGCAAACGAAACGATACTTTTTTAAGCCTGGCATAAGAAGTCGAGGATCAAGTCGTTTCTCGGTATTGTTGTTCATATACTCCATACCTGCATACTTCTTATCCCCTAACCAACTACGAACATGCTCTTGAGTAGCTTCATCTACTCGTTCAGCTCGTGCTATTCCACAGGCAAAAAAACCAAGACGTTGTGCCTCGGCTTTGATATCATTCGAAAGTTTTAAATTCATATCCTTGTGCCTTCAACCACTTTATAGCTTCGGGTAAAGCATATTTTTAATTTCTCAATGCTTTTCAATGAATCGTGAAAAAGTAATGATAGAGCCGTTTCGAGCATATCGTTTTACATTGAGAAGAACGTCTTCTGCGGTCATCCACTTTGAATAATCACGAGTTACAAGGTCCCACATCACAATTCGATATTTACGTCCTAACCATGCATATTGGGTTAATCTCATCCAACCATGTGGTGGTCTGAATAGGTGTGAACGTATATATGCGTTAGCCTTTTCGGTGTTGTAACTATATTCTTTGACCGAATGTCGGAATCCACTTATATGATTATAGGTGTGATTTCCTACCTGATGTCCTTCAGAAATAATTCTATCATACAGCTCTGGGTGCTTTCTTACGTTGTCGCCAACCATAAAGAAAGTAGCCTTTACCCCTTCTTCTTTCAGAATATCGAGTATAAAAAGGAGTAGCTTCTGGTATGGGGCCATCGTCAAATGTCAAATAAACTGCATGCTCGTGCTTGTTCATTCGCCATGTTGCACGTGGATAAATCCACCTTAACCATTTTGCTGGCTGTTCTATAAACATATATAATTATTTCTTGCTTACTTGTTTAGTAATAACTCAAAAAAACAGGTTTAGTACTAAAGCATTACGCCCTCTGGGGCAGAATGATAATTGTATTACTTTTAAGATTACACCTATTTTATATATAGGCTATCTCATTTCAACATTCACCTTGTATATACTAAAACCTAACTTGTTATTCCTGAGCATAAAAAGGTTGGTGATTCTAACAAGAAGGCTATTCGTTTGAGAGACAAAGAACAACAACTTCATGTTAGAATCATCAACTATATTAATTTGTTGAGTCGCTAACTGCATTCATATCAGGTGCAGTTGGAGCGCCACCCCACATTTGAGAAGCGTTAGAACCCAATCGCTTTACAGCAATACTGCGCATTGAAAGGAGGTCTTTTGCCCATCTTTCGGCAATCTTACCATCAACCATTTCCATTACCTTGTAGGTATCTTCTAAGATAAGGAATTGTGTTGCAATATCGTTTTGTGATAAATAAAGCATGTTATCATTTAGTGATAGATACCAACCAAGATATTGATAAGCATCTTTCCACACTCCATTTAAGTATTCTGTTGCCTTTGCTTTGTTTCCAACAATTGCATAAGCACGACCCAATTCGCTTGCTCCACTGACGTAAGTAAGTGGTACATTGTATGCAGGAATTTCCTTATCTGCCTTTTCAAGTACCTTTATTGCACGAGCCTTGTCGTTCTCTGCAATTAGATGAGTTGCCAATTGAGCGAACAAACGACGATGAGTGTAACACATACGCATCACTGTTTCGTCGAGGTAAATACCCTTCTTAGATAGGCCACCATAACGATAACGAGTCATAAGGTTGCGATAAACCTTATCAGTATCGAAGTTCTTAGCTCCTGGTTTATTTGTTGTGAAAGGAGTAATGCGGTTTGCAAGTCCTTCTGTTACAAAATTATCACCAAGATTCATATAGTTTTCTTGACCTACAGTACTTGCAACATAAACAGGACGAACCCAGTTACTGTTAGCGATAATCTCTAACATCATAAGGTCTCCCTTATACAATGCACGCTTACCTGCAAGCGAAATAACCATCTTATCGGGAATAGAATCACCTTGAAGCATCATTCCACTGCGACGAACTGCATCTTTATCTACTTTCACATAAAGTGTGTCTGTAGGAATAATTCGCATGTCTTTATCTTTTGAAAGTACCCAATATTTCATGATATTCTTCACTTCAAATGGGTCGTCTCCAAAGCGTTGGCGTGCTTCTTCTGGATGTTCTTTAAAGAATTGAAGTATTTGTTCTTTTACAGCAGGACGTACTTCGACATACGAATTGGTTCCTTCTACATAATCAAGGCGTTTCCAAGAGATTGGAAGAGCTGGTGATTGGTAAGCTGGACGCTTCATTTGATCGATGTACCAATCGGTTTGTATGTAGCTAAGATTACATACACGAGCATCTGTACGCTTTCCTTCTACTTCTTGATTATACCACAATGGGAAGGTATCATTATCACCATTAGTGAAGACAATTGGTGCACCTTCGTCTTGAAGAGTCATTAAATAGTTATCACCAAAGTCTCTACAAGTGTATCTTCCACTACGATCGTGGTCGTCCCATGTTTGAGATACCATTTGAATTGGCACCATCAATGCAAGTAAGCTGATGACAGCAGCAACAAGGGTGTTATCTTTTTTCAACTTACGAGTTAAGAGGTCGTATAGCGCAATTACACCTAATCCGCACCAAATAGCAAACGCATAGAACGAACCTGCATAAGCATAATCTCGTTCACGAGGCTGCATTGGGGTTTGGTTGAGGTAAATTACAATAGCTAAACCTGTCATAAAGAAGAGGAAGAATACTACCCAGAACTGACGAATACCACGTTTTCCTTTATAAGCTTGCCAGAATAAGCCAATCAAGCCCAATAAAAGTGGAAGACAATAGAACACGTTGTGCCCTTTGTTTTCTTTTAAGGTATCAGGGAGTTTGCTTTGATCTCCAAGACGCCAGTTATCAAACCAACTGATACCTGTGATCCAGTTGCCATGCTCTAACTCGCCATTTCCTTGTATATCGTTTTGTCTTCCTGCGAAGTTCCACATGAAATAGCGCCAATACATAAAGTTGCATTGGTATGAAATGAAGAATCTTAGGTTCTCTAATTGGGTTGGCATCTTCACCATCACACTCTCTCCGCAACGGTCGTAAGGTGTTTCTGTACCTTCTACCCCACCCATCCACGATTCATAAGCAGCAGCATGAGCTGAACTATGCATACGTGGGAAGAGCATATTTTGTGCATATATGTACTTATCTTTAGTACCTGCAACAAAAATAAGCATCTTTTCTCGTCTTTCGATTCTTTTTTTCTTTTCTTTGATAAATTGGGGCTCCCTTCTTTACACGAGGAATACACATACCATCTTTTTACATCAAGAGCAGGTTGCGATTCATAAGCCTGTCCGTATAATAAAGGACGATCTCCGTATTGTTCACGGCTTAGATAGTTACCTAAAGTGAAGATATCTTCAGGAGAGTTTTGGTCCATTGGAGGGTTGGCAGACGAACGAATAACAATCACTGCGTATGAAGAATAGCCAATCATAAGCATCAACATACAAAGAAGCATTGTGTTCTTTATGCGCAAAGACACAAATGGAACTCGCTTTTTTTATCTACTGTTTTACCATAATTGAGAGCGAAATAAAAGTATAATGAGCACAATAAATCCAATGATAGCAGCACTTATTCCATTGCCATAAAAAGGTATACCAAGCATTCCTACTGATGCAACAAAAAGTAAGTTGGCACGTTTTTCATTCTTACCTTGGTAAGTTTCATAAACCGCCCACACAACTGTTGCAATAAGAAGAATGATATAAATAATTTCACCTGTATTGAAAGGACAATGTAATACGTTTACGAAGAAAAGCTCGAAACAACCTCCAACAGTGATAATTCCAGGTACTACACCATATAACACTCCTGCAACAATAACGAAAGAAGCAAGTAGTGCTACCAAAGAACCTTTCACATCGATTGAAGGGAACTTACGATATGCATATACAAGGACAATTGCTGGAAGGCACAAGAGGTTTAGGAGGTGCACACCAATACTCAATCCTGTCATATACATTATTAATATGAGCCATCTATCGCTATGTGGTTGGTCTGCTTGGTCTTCCCATTTTAGAATCATCCAAAATACAATTGCGGTGAAAGCAGACGAATAAGCGTATACCTCTGCCTCAACAGCCGAGAACCAAAAGGTATCACTAAAGGCATAAATAAGCGCACCCACAACACCTGAAGCCTCAACTGCTATGAACTTTGCAGTGGTGAGTTCTTCCCAAGTATTGATAACTAACTTACGTGCAAGGTGTGTTATAGACCAGAATAGGAACAGAATTGTTGCTGCACTAAACAATGCACTCATCACATTAACCATCTTTGCTACCTGAGAAGGGTCGCTAGTTAGCTGAGTGAATAGGTTAGCTGTAAGCATAAAGAAAGGTGCTCCTGGAGGGTGTCCGACTTCTAATTTATAACCTGTTGTAATAAATTCGGGACAATCCCAAAAAGCTTGCTGTGGGTTCAATGGTTGAGCAATACACAAAGGCTGCAATAAAAAAATACAACCCAACCCCAACGCATTGTCTACTAAACGATATTGTTTCATTTCGCCTTTTTAGTTTGTTAATTTAAGCGTTTCTCAAAAATTATAATTTCTTGCAAAGTTAGGAAAAAAAGCAAATATAAAACAAAGTATTACATTGAGTTTTTTTAAACAAATATATTGGTTTTCACCTTATTTATATGTAAGAGCATGAGTTCAGTGTGGGGTTGAAAGGGGAAGAAAAAGAGGATATACTATTAAAAATTAAATTATGAGAAAAAGATATTCTATTACTACTTAAGCCTTAACAAAACGAATATAACAATAACATTATAAATCCTAATTTATATTCTTTTCTCCATCCCAAAAAGAACAAATATAAAAAAATACCTGATACTGGTTTACGACATCCAACATCCATAAAATAACAAACATCTACAAACATTTAAAAGGTTTTATGCTTCACAAATAGAGTCAATTCCTTTGATTATATTATTTTTTTCCGTATATTTGCAAACGAAGAATTACTCAAGAGGTGTCTTCATATTCAAACAAAAGAACCAAGAGAACAAAGCTTTTAAACTAATGACTAGCACTATATCTGAGTAACAACATTTAGATTTAAATTCTAAGACATATATTCTACTCATTTATGAGTGATATAATCAATTACTTGCTTTCAGATATACGTAACAAAAAAAGTTAGAAAAAAAGAAGAAAAAGTAACTAAAAAAAGATAAAGGGTAACATTATCTTCAAAACAAATAAAAAAAGTAGAAAATTTCAGTAAGAAGATGCTATATGAAATATGATTATTTAATTGTAGGCTCAGGTTTATTTGGTGCAACCTTTGCGTATTTTGCACATAAACAAGGTAAAAAAATGTTTAGTTATAGACAAACGTCCACAACTAGGAGGAAATCTGTATTGCAAAAGAAAAAGAAGGAATAAATATTCATAAATATGGCGCCCACATATTTCCACACACACAGTAAACGAGTATGGGAATTTGTAAATTCATTGGTAGAATTTAATAGGTATACAAATTCTCCTGTGGCAAATTATCAGGGACAATTATACAACTTGCCTTTTTAATATGAACACATTTTATCAAATGTGGGGAACTAAAAACACCAGAAGAAGCAAGTGCAAAAATTGAAGAACAAAGACAAGAAGCTCTAAAAAAAGATAAATGAAGCAGGAATTAAAGAGCCTAGAAATCTAGAAGAACAAGCTCTTCTTCTTATTGGGAAAGATATATACGAGAAAACTAATCAAAAGGTTATACAGAAAAAGCAATGGGGAAGAAAATGCACTGATCTACCTGCATTTATAATAAAACGTCTCCCAGTCCGCTTTGTTTTCGACAACAATTATTTTAATGACAAATATCAAGGAATTCCTGTTGGAGGTTATAATAAACTGATCGATGCTCTATTAGAAGGTGTTGAGACTAAAAGTCAATACAGACTATTTCGAAGATAGAGAATATTGGAATAATATTGCTGAAAAAATCGTATTTACAGGAAAAATTGATAAATATTTTGATTATCAATTTGGAAAAATTAGAGTATCGTACTGTTAGATTTGAGGAAGAAACCCTTGAGGAGGCGAAACTATCAAGGCAATGCGGTTGTTAATTATACTGAAAGCAATATTCCTTATACACGAATTATTGAACATAAACATTTTGAGAAGTTCGGTCAAGAAGTTTATGAAACAAATAAGACTGTCATTTCAAAAGAGTATTCAACAGAATGGAAACCAGGCATGGAACCTTATTATCCTGTAAATGATGAGCGTAATACAAAAACTATATCAAGAATATAAGAAATTGGCAGATAAAGAAACAAACGTTATATTTGGAGGTAGACTTGCTGAATACAAGTATTATGATATGGCTCCAATAATTGATCAAGTAATGAAAATGTTTGAATAAAATCAATAATCTTCATGTCTCAACCTACACTCAAAAAGAATTTAATATTGAGTACTGCTTATGAAATACTTAATATTATTACTCCTTTCATTACAGCACCTTATATTGCACGAGTCTTAGGAGCTGATGGAATTGGTATTTATAGTTACACCAATTCTATACAACTATACTTTGCAATGTTTGCAGCTTTAGGCATTATGTCATACGGAAAGAGAGAGATTGCAAGGAATAGAGACAACATACTTGAGAAAAAGTCGTTTGTTTATTGAGTTAGAAATTCTGTTACTCTTTACAACTTCTATAATTCTTCTTGCATGGTGTGCATGGATTTTTATAACTCCAACATACAAGATATATTATCTAATTCTATCTTTTTCGTTATTAAATACTATTTTTGACATCTCCTGGTTTTATGCAGGCCTAGAAAGATTTCAATACATTGTTTATAGAAATACTTGCGTGAAAATTATCACTATCATCTTATTATTTACCATGATAAAAGAAGAGAGTGACCTTTGGAAGTATATTCTACTCGTAACTGGTTCCACATTTTATAGGCTCTTTATCAATGTGGCTTCCTTTAAAAAAAGAGAAATAATATGGTTAAAGCCTAAATTAAAAAAATATAAAGGTCCACTTTTAAAGAAACATTAGTATATTTCATTCCTGCAATTGCAACTTCAATATATACAATATTAAATAAAGTTCTTATTGGAGCAATTACATCTAACCCAAGCGAAAATGGTTACTACGAACAAGCCACAAATATTATCAATATGGCAAAGTCAATAACCTTTTCCGCTTTAAATAGTGTATTAACAGCTAGAGTTGCATATCTATTCATGCAAAATAAAATTACAGAAATCAAAAGAAAGAATCAAAACGTCTATAGAGTTTATTCTTTTTATGGGCTTTGGATTAACCTTTGGAATGATTGGTATCTCCAAGGTCTTTATTCCAATTTTTCCTTGGACCTGGATATGATAAGACCGTAATTTTGTTACAACTTCTCTCTCTATCATACTCATTATAGGTATAAGTAATTGCCTAGGCTCCCACTATTATACTCCAGCTGGATATAGAGGAAGAAGTTCAAAGTATTTAATTGCAGGTTCTATTGCAAACTTAATTTTTCAGTTTTTTGCTTATTCCAAATTTAATGAGTACAGGAGCTGTAATCAGTTCGCTTACTGCTGAATCACTTGTCACTATATTATATTTAAAAATATTGTGATGGATTCTTAAGCTTTAAATTCCTTTTTAAAGAGTAGTTGGAAAAAAAGCTACTTGCTGGTGGATCTATGCTTTTTGGAATGTATATAACAATGCAAGTAATTGATAATAGATATATTGCATTAGGGGTTATGTTTATGATTGGAGTCATAATATACATAGCTTCCTTATGGATTTTTAAAGACAAGTTTATTAGAGTTATTGCATTAGACCTTATAAAAAAAGAAATTATGATAAATTTAAAATTACATATTGACGAGTCATTTTATAAGGAAGAGATAAGGGATGGCTATACTATTTCATCTGAAATGAAAAAAAGCTATGGGCAGTTGAACTAGATCTTTTAAATGAATTTATGAACGTCTGTAAAAAGAAATAATATTCGTTTTTTTCTGCTGACGCTGGAACCATTTTGGGAGCTGTTCGACATAAAGGCATGATTCCTTGGGATGATGATATTGACGTAATGATGCTTAGAGAAGATTATGACAAGCTATGTAAAATTGCACCAAAAAGAATTTACCTACCCCTATTTCTTTCAAACAGAAGATACAGACAAAGGCTCTTTAAGAGGTCATGCACAACTTAGGAATAGTGCTACTACAGGTATCTTATACGCAGAAAAAGAATACAAATATAAATTTAATCAAGGTATTTTTCCTTGATATCTTTCCGATAGAAAATCTTTCAGAAGACACGAAAGAAGTTGAACAACAGTGCAATCAAATTGCACTGTTAAGAAAGAAATATCTTAAATATGCCAATTGGACAGAAGAAAGATATGTACGCCCTCACAATAAAGCTTAAAAGCATTTATAAAGAAAAATATACTATCTTCTTATGCAACCTTATGTAAAATACATTGAGAATCCTCATAAGATTTATAAGGAATATGAGAAAGAACTAATAAGATGTAAAAGATACAAAGACATTAAAGATTTCAAAACTCGCATTAGGGAAAATATGAAAAATCGCCGCATATGGAATAGAAAAAGATTTAGAAGAAACAATCGAAGTTCCTTTTTGAAATGCTAACAATTCCAATTCCTAAAGGCTACAAAAATATACTCGATACATTCTATGGGTCTTGGCAAGAATTTAAAAATAGGCACTTCAACTCATGGAGAAATTTTTCTTTGATGTAAATAATTCATATCACAAATATATAAATGAAAAAGAATAAATTAAAAAAATATTTTTTTATACTTCTCTTCCTTATTTGCATAGGAGCTGTATTCGTTAAGCGAGGTGATCAAATATATGAATATACTCTTAGTCTACGAAAAAAACTTTTGCAAGACAGAGAGAATATAAAAAGAATGCATAATGAAGATGTTGACATATCTTCATTAAAAGCCATTAATAGATGAGAAAAATGCATGGTATACAAAATACCATTATATCTGTCATGGTGGTGGAGGTATAGATGGGAAAAGCTATAGCAATTCCCTAGAAGGAATGGAATTAGCCTATTCTAAAGGAAACAGAGTGTACGATTCAGATATGACTTTCACTAAAGATGGTGTTTTAATTTTACGACATTCATGGAGTGATAACCTTGAACAAACAGATATTCCCATGGAGGAATCTAATTCTTTTGTAGATCAAAATGGACATACCCAACATCTTCTTAAAGAAAAAGTAGTTATGTCCTATAAAGATTTTATGAGCAATAAGATATATAAAGAATTTACTCCTATGGATTGTAAAGCAGCCATCAACTTCTTAAATACTCATAAAGATGCATACATTGCTCCAGATATGAAAGATGACCCAGTTCTTTCTTATACCTATCTTGTAGAAGAAGCTAAAAGACAAAATGCTATAGAGACACTAGATAGGATTATTGTCAACATCTATGAATATGCTTTATATGACAAGATCCTTAAAATATATCCGTTTAAAAACGTAACAATAAGGCAACACTATGTCCATCCAAACAATTACAATGAACTAATTGCTTTTTGCATAAAAAACAATATCCACGTTGTAAATGTATCATCAAAATATGCTTATGATGAAGGAATTAAACGAATTCAATCAAAGGGAATTCGTGTGTTCATTGCGGTTGCGGATTATATATCAGACATGAAAAAAATATAAAAAAATCGGATTTTTCAGGAGCAGTAACAAACTGGTTAACAGAAGATAAGTGGAACTTGATAGAAAAAAATAATAATGGAAAGAACAGAGAAAAAGATTATAGGATATACAACAGGCGTTTTTGATATGTTCCATATAGGGCATCTCAATATCCTAAAAAGAGCAAAAGAACAATGTGATTATCTCATTGTTGGAGTTTCTACTGATGAGGTTGTTGAGGAATATAAGAAAAAGACACCAATAATAAAATTTGAGGAGCGCATCGCAATTGTAGAAGCTATTAAATATGTTGATGAAGTTGTTCCTCAAACAACAATGGATAAAATGGAAGCCTGGAAGCAACTAGAATTCGACGTTATGTTTCATGGCTCAGATTGGAAAAGGAAGTGACATGTATAATCACATCATTGAAAAGTTCAATAATGTTGGGGTTAAGGTTATTTTTCTTACCTCACACAGAAGGAGTTTCATCTACTTTATTAACAGAAGTTCTTTACGATAAAAAAAATAGCAAATGAAAAAACTTTTAACTATAATCATCCCTTTATACAATGTTGAGAAGTACATTAGAAAGTGTATTGAATCTATCATTGTACCTCAAGAATATTATAATGATTTAGAAGTTATAATAATAAATGATGGAACTCCAGATAACTCTGCAATCATAGCAAAAAGAATACGAGTCTAAGTATCCTGAATTCATAAAAAGTAATTGACAAAGAAAATGGAGGCCATGGATCTACATGGAATTTAGGACTTCAAATGGCGCAAGGAAAATATTTTCGTTTTCTTGATAGTGACGATTGGTTTGATAAGAAAAAAACTTTATTACATTCTTAAATAAGCTAAGATCTTCTAATAGTGATCTCATCTTCACCAATGCGGTACATTTAAATATCAAAAGATTTAAGCGTAATACAAAACATAAATTTCTCACATACGTTAAAAGAAGGTACAGAATATGATGCAGAAACAATTGTATGGAATGAGATTAGTGGAAGCGAATCACTAACAAATTTCCATACTTGTACATATAAAAACAGAATTATTCAAACCTCTACTACCTCTTTTTTTAGAGAAGCAATCATACGATGATGCAATTCTATTCATCGCTCCTGTTATTGTTTGCAAAACAATTAGCTTTTTCGATCTTTTGATATACAACTATATCTTAGGATATGGTAATCAAAGTATGTCTAAAGAGAATCTCAGAAAGAACTATCCTCAATTCACAAAAGTTGATTAAGTCTCAAAATCAAATGGTCAAAAAAAATATGAGCATTCTTTATCTAAAACAAAAAAAAAGAAAAAAAGTTCATCAAGTTTTAAACACTATGATTATACAACATTTCGAGCGGCTTTCTTTATCTCCCTTATGATGAAGCAAAAAGTCAATTAAAAAGAATGGACAGAGTATCTAAATACTCAAGTTGATCAATATAATCAATCAAAGAAGATGAAACTTTATAATTGTCTTCCATTTGCTCTATATAAAGGAATAATAGATATAACAAGCGCTATAAAAGCATAAGTTAAATAAATTACACTCACAATAAAAGATATTTTTATCTTTAAGAAGATATAATATCCTAATAATATTATTTATGTCTGCTGCAATATCAATCATAGTTCCAATTTACAAGGTCGAAAAAAACACTAAGAAAAAGCCCTAGACAGCATCTTAGCACAAACCTTCACAAACTACGAATTAATTCTAGTTAATGATGGTTCGCCCGATAATTGTCCTGCAATCTGCGAAGAATATGCAACTAAAAGATAGCCGTATTAAGATTATTAATAAAGAAAAATGGAGGAATTAGTTCTGCACGTAATGCAGGATTAGCTATAGCGGAAGGCGAGTATACCATATTTATTGACCCTGATGATTATGTTGACAGAGAGGGGTTAGATCTTTTATATAATACTGCGATTAAGGAAAATGCAGACATAACTATTTGCGATTTATACCAAGAAGATGAGTATTCACGTAAATATTTACAACAAAAGCCAACTTCTCTTGAGTCTGCACAGGTACTAAAAGACCTATTTCACCATATCGGTGGTTTTATGGTTAACAAACTTATACGCCGTTCCTTTATATACAGAATTAGGCATTAGCTTTCCTATAACATTTATGGTTGCGAAGATCAGTATGCTATGGCCCAGTTCTTCATGCATGATTTAAGAATAGCCTATTGTCCTGTTGCTTTTTATCATTACATGTACACTAATAATTCTTTAAGTCGTTATTATGATAATGAAAACTTATCAGAAAGATAAAGAGACTCTAGCAATGTTTACAACATTATTAAAAGATTCTCCTGCATTACAAGATGCATATAGGAATAAACATAAAGCGATATTCTCAAGAGCATTTTGGCTGGGAGGACAATACTTTCACTTCAAAAAGAATTCAAGCAAGAATTTAGTAGTTATAAATCAAGTATTTCTCAATTCAATGATCCTATTATTATCAAAAACAGCTCATGCATCTTGCATGCAATGGACATTATCAACTCGCTAATAAAAATTCTAATATTATTATTCGAGGCCAAACGTTGCTATAAAAAGAATTAAGAAGATTATTTCATAAGTTTAAAAGCACTTAATTATTCTCACACCTAGAAACCTTATATAATAAAAAAATAAAATGATATATTTATCCATTTTTATACAACAAATACTCTTTTTATATAGACCTATTAATTCAAAAAGAAAGACGGAAAAAAATAATACTTATAATCACATTAATTGTGATCAGTATCCTTATTGGTCTACGTAAGAACTTCCCTGATCAAATCGCATACGAACAAGCATTTGATCTAGCACCTTCACTTACATCTTTTTCTACAGAAAACATTGAGATTGGGTATGCAGAAACAGGATATTTATTCCTTGCGTCTATAGTAAAAAGCAATAATGGATAATCTGGTCTTTTATTTCTTCATCATGGGATCTTTATCTATGCTTTTTATTATATAAATCACTCAACACTTATTGCATCCTACCAATAATAGGACTAGCAAACTATGTTGGTCGTTTCCTCATTAATCGTGATTTTTATTCAAATACGGTCTTCCTTGGCCATTCTTTTTAATCATCTTTGCATCTAAAATTCCTAGTAAAAAAACAATATATAAAATATTTACTAATAATATTTATTAGCATACCAATTTCACCATATGGCATTTATAGCCATTCCATTCATCTTTATATATAGATATCAACCCTCAAATAAAAATAATCATTATAAGCTTAATTATTGCAGCTGCTCTATCTCAATTTGCAATGCAATCCATATCAACATTTGTTGATTCTTGGAGCCAAGACTTGAATTATGAAGCTTTACACCCAACATGATTATGTGTCACAAGCACTAGGTTTAAGTAATCCAATGATCTATTGGCAGGTATTTATTCTAGGGCTTTTTCATTATAAGAGAAAAAAAGATATTTCACAACATACACCCATACTACAAGCTCCTTAGAAGTGGATATTTTTTTATTCAACTCTTATTCTAATTTTTTTCTGCAATTACACAGCTCTATCAGGTAGAACCTCTACACTCTTGCTACATTTGAGATTTTTTTATGATTCCACTTATCATATATAGTTATAAAGGAGTCCCCAAAATTTCATTATCAATATTATTCTCTACCATGTTCAGCTACTTTTTTTCTATACGAAATATACAGAAACAATGAAGATCATTATGGAATATTATAATTTGATTTAACATGAAAATATTTATTATATGTCCTCGTTTATGTTATGGAGGAGCAGAACGAGTTGGAGTTGTTCTCGCTAATGGCCTTGAAGAAAAAGGTCATAATGTGATTATGATAAGTAACTTATTTGAACCCATAACATATACATTAAATAGTAATATTCAAACTCTTCCTTTAGTAAAATCAAATACCAACAAGTTTCAGAAATGGTCTTGTTCCATTTCACTTGTTCGTCAATATATAAAAGAAGGACAACCAGATATAGTCATTGGTATACTTCACACATGCTCATTCATTGCAAAGATAGCTTCGACAGGATTAAATGTTCCAGTTATTGCTACCGAGCATGATGCTTTTTGAGCGTCCTAGTTCTGCTCCTTTTTACATTTGGAAAGAAACTTGCTAAATTCTATTTAAATAAATTATATAACAATATAACAGTTCTGACATCTGTCGATAAAGATCTAATTAAAAACAAATTTAAGAATGTATATGTAATGCCTAATCCTTTAGCATTCCATGCTGTAACATCTCTCCCATCAAAGGAACACACAATAATAGCTGCAGGAAGACTAGAAGATTGGCATACAAAAAGGATTTGATATTCTTATCAAAGCATGGGCAAAAAAATTTGCAAAACTCATCCTACGTGGACGCTAAAAAAATAGCGGGAGCAGGAACTAAACAACAAAAAGAATTTATACTAAATCTTGCCCAAGAAGCTAACATTAAAGATAGAGTAGAGCTACTTGGATTTCAAGAAGATCTAAAATCACTATTTAAAAAAGCTGCTATTTTCGTTTTAAGCAGTAGATATGAAGGATTTGGTCTTGTATTAATAGAAGCTATGAGCCAAGGCTGTTCTTGTATAGCAGCAGACTATAAGGGACGTCAAAAAAAGAAATCATTACAAATAATGAGAATGGCATTATCATAGAACCAGATAATATAGAAGAACTAAGTAATGCTCTAACAAAAACTTCTTATCAATGATAAATTCAGACGAGAGATTGCAGAAAAAAAGCAATTGAACGTAGCCACTTTTATGATATAAGAAACATAACAAATAAGTGGGAAGAGTTACTTCTTTCAATCATAAAACAGTAAGATATGAAAATTATACACTTCTTAGATATCGAGTCTACCAAATTTGGTGCTTTAGACCGCTTTATTATAGATCTTGCAGAAAGTATGCCCCAACATAAATTCTATATAATCTATAATAACACCCCTACAAGCGAACCATTATTGCGAGCAGCTAAACAAGCAAAAGTAGAACTTATTGCGATAGATACAAGTGGGGAAAAAAAGCAATAAAAAATACCCTCTGTAGCTAAAATGTTCTACAAAAATAAAACCAGATATCATACATTTTCATTTTTGCTCATGGTTTTTTTCATGTATGCTCCTATCGCAAAGTTACTTGGAGTCAAGAAACTTTATAAGACCCAACATTGTTGCTTAACAACTAATGATATGCAACAAATACACAAAAAAAGCGAATTCTCACTAAAAAAACAAAACTTATATCACTTAATGGACTTACATACAAGCTCTTCACTAAAGTGATTATGTGCAGTAAGTATATAAAAGAGCAATTTGAAGAAGTGTACGAAAAGTCTGACAAGAACGAAACCATTTATTTTGGTGTCAAAGAGATTAAGCCTTTAAGTCTCGAAGAAAAGAAAACACTGAAGGAACAACTGCATATTCCTGCAAATAATACTGTTATTTCTACTATAGCTTTTTGCTGATCCTATAAAAAGGAGTAGATATATTAATAAAATCACTAAAACATATCGAGAAGAAAGATTATACCCTAATGATTGTTGGTCTAGGGGAACAATATGAATTTACCCAGAATTTAAAACAACTTGCAATAGCCCTAGGTGTCAATAGCAATATTCGTTGGATTGGTATCACAAACAATGTAGGTCAATACCTATCTATATCAGATGTGTATTGCCAACCTTCACGCTCTGAAGCCTTAGGGCTTGCAGCTTGCGAGGCAAAATCGATACATCTTCCTGTTATTGCCAGCAATATTGGCGGCTTACCAGAACTTGCCAATATAACTTTTACAGTGGAAGATGACAAAGAATTGGCAACACACCTTGCCCAATTTATTGGCAACAAAGAGTTGTGTTTAGCGGAAGGAGAACAGAGTTATCAAGACTATTGTAAACTCTTTAGTATTGATAAAGGCTTACGGAAATATCAGGATTTATACAAATAATGTGATATAAAAGAAGAAATACAATGAAAATTGCATTCATAACAAACCACTTAGGGCAAACAGGAGTTAATAATGTAATATTAGACCTTGTCAATCTGTTTCTTGAAAATGGACACCAATGTTGTGTCTATTATCTAAAGACAACAGAAAGCCCTATGCCTTTTCCATGTGATACAAAAAGTATAGATCATAACATTTCTCAATATGATATTATCCACGCACATGGATTAGGACCTATGTTGTGGGTTATGCGCAATAAGAAAAAGATTAAGAGTAAGAATATCCCGACTCCAAAGTTTGTAACAACACTACATTGTTATTGCTGGGAAGACTTTACAGATACCTATTCTAAAGTCAAAGGCATTATTATGAGTATCATTTTCTTACTCGCTGCACGTTCATTTGATAAAATTGTTGCCCTCAGTAAGCATATGATGCATTATTATGAACGTTGGCTACCCAAAAGAACGACTTACTTATACTTACAATACCCGTGATATTATTAAGGTAGAATTAAGTGAGACTGAACAACAAGAAATATTAGGATTTAAAGGTGATTCTACACTCATAGGTATGAACTGCGTTCTCCTCTATAGAAAAGGAATTGATGTAATGCTTAAAGCAATGACCTTACTACCACCCCACTTCAAATTATTTATCGCTGGAGATGGCAAAGAAAGAGAAACGTTTGAATCTCTTACAAAGCAATATCAATTAGAAGGACGTGTGTATTTTTGCAGGAAATAAGCCCTTAGCTCATCGATATCTACCCTATTATAATATTTATGCGCTACCAAGTAGATCAGAAGGTTTCCCTTTATCACTACTTGAGGCAGGCTTCTATAAATGTAAAACCGTAGCGTCTCAGCTCCCTGTTATTCTGGAATGTTACAATGAAAAAGAAATAAAGACCTTTAAAATGCCTTCAGAAGAAGCACTTAAAAGTGCCATACTAGAAGCAGACAAGGATGAAAATCTTTCTGAAAATATCTATCAATCGTTTATAAATAGATATTCTCCACAAGTATTCTACAATACTTATCATCATATTTTTTTAATTCATTATTACAATAAGAGGGTCTTATTCCCATATCAACAAATAGCTATTTACAGTGAAATAACCTCGTAATCATCAATGCAATTACCTCTCAAAAAGCAATGCTTTTAGAAGTTAAAAAGAGTTGCTTTTTAGTAGGAAATAACAATACTATTGAAGGGTAAGGCGATAGTATAACAAAATAAAAGGAGCGATGCAAATAATGACTTAGCATCGCTCTTCTTTTTATACTTCAATTAAAGAGATTCTAAAAAGTTTGGGAATACGAAGTTCAAAGAAAAAAATAATTTCGTATGAAATAGAGTCAAAAACATACTATGATAACATTCTCAACTTACTTGGAAAGAGGAAAAAAATAAGAAAAAAAAGAAAAGCAAATCTAAAACAAAAATACTTTTTACTTGCTTTTAGATTCGCTTTATTATGATGTGTTTCTAAAGATCATTCTCAGTGCATCATAAATATTACTCATACACTAATTTTTAAACGACCTTTAAAACCGTGTTACATTCACTTTTGCATTTATTCTGCCATACTTTTGCACCACGGCAATAAGCTTTTTCGCCAAGTTCTTCTGCCTCTTTTAAAGTAGAAGCTTCGCTATAAACACGAATAATTGGCTCAGTGTTACTCTTGCGAAGATGTACCCATGAATTAGCAAAGTTAATCTTTACACCATCAATATCGATGATTTCCTCGTTGCTATACACTTCTTTTTACCTTTGCAAGAATAGCATCTATATCTGCAGTTGGGAGTAAGATCGATTCTGTTTTTCGCCATGAAATACTCAGGATAGCTTGCCTTTAACTCGCTAGCAGTACAGCCTTTATGAGCTAAGTGTGACAAGAAAAGGGCAACACCAACAAGTGCATCACGACCATAATGGCTTTCAGGATAAATAACTCCACCATTACCTTCTCCACCAATAACAGCATTTACATTCTTCATTTGAGTGGTAACGTTCACCTCTCCCACAGCTGCTGCGGTGTATTTACCGCCATGTCGTTCAGTAACATCACGCAAAGCACGAGTTGAGCTGAGGTTAGATACAGTGTTTCCTGGTGTTTTTGACAATACATAATCAGCAACACTAACAAGTGTGTACTCTTCTCCAAACATCTCTCCGTTCTCTGAGATAAATACCAAACGATCGACATCTGGGTCTACTACGATACCAAGATCATAGCCACCTTTAGCCATTTCTCCCATAATCTCGCCAAGGTTCTTTGCCAATGGCTCTGGATTGTGAGCAAAATCACCTGTTGGTTCACCATTAAGTACCTTATATTCAACTCCTAAAGCATCTAAGAATTGAGGCATAATAATACCTCCAACAGAATTCACTGCATCGACAAGTACTTTAAAGTGTGCATTTTTTATAGCCTCACGATCAACAAGTTTCAAATTAAGAACACTGTCGATGTGACGTTGATTGAATGAATTATCTTCTGTATATTTACCCAAGTTGTCTACCGAAGCATATTCAAAAGTCTTCTCTTTCAGCAATAGCTAAAACCTCTTCTCCATCTGCTGCGGTTAAGAATTCACCCTTTTTCATTAAGCAGTTTCAAAGCGTTCCACTGACGAGGGTTGTGACTTGCTGTAATAATAATACCTCCAGCAGCTTGTTCCATTGCAACTGCAAGCTCGGTAGTTGGGGTGGTTGCCATACCAATGTTTACGACATCATAGCCAATACCCATAAGTGTTCCACACACAATGTTACGAACCATGTCTCCAGAAATACGTCCATCACGTCCAACAACAATGGTATTGCTCTTACTTTTACCGCTTCTACGAATGAAAGTGGCATAAGCTGAGGTAAATTTCACGATATCTAAAGGGTTAAGAGTCTCACCTGGCTTTCCTCCGATCGTTCCTCTTATACCCGAAATGGATTTAATAAGTGTCATAAATTATAATAATTGTGTTAGTAATCAATATTAGTTATTATTTACCTCGCTGATAAGTAACGGTATAGAAACAAGGATAAACACGCTGAGATGCGTTTGATTGTCCTTCAGAATGAGGTACAATAAGGTTTACTTTAGCTAAATTATCGCTATCATTTACCAATCTTCCAAGCTTAATATATGCCAAAGGAACAAGCCAGCCGTTAGGAACTGATGTACTATTGTATATGCGTGCCATTAAACTTGAACCGCTATCAAACGATGCGCTGTATGTAGAATAATAACGACGAACAGTCATTTTATCTACCAATGAAGCAAAAGCCATATCTAAGTTTGACGATTGCAATGAGTCTGTTAATAGGTTAATCTCCTTATAACGGCACAACACGGTTGCACTTTCGTTATGCTTAAGAATCTCTCCCACTCCTCTATTAACAATTTGCATATATACTCCTGTGTTTTTAAACAACACATATTCGTTCTTTGAAACGTCTGTTACTGTGTCATTTGCAAGGAACTCCTCTTCAGAAATAACCTTAATATTGTTATCTCTTATATACTTTTGAGATGGCAGAACGCTCACGTTCTTTCTGATCTGCATAAGTGTCAGAGTCTTTACACGAAAAAAAGTGTGGCAATACTACACAACAATACTGCTAATAAAGTGATATTTCTTATTTTCATTAATATATAAATTTAATTGCGTTCTTTATGTTCTATTGACGCCATTGCACTGCAAAATGAGTGCAACAACAGCTTTATTTGCAAAGTTAAGAAAAAGAAAAGAGAGTGAGAAAGAATATTTCTCTTTTTACGTTTTTTTATGCGCCAATTATTAAATAATGCCCCTCTAAAAGTATAACTTTTTATAGAATTAGAAGAGATAAAAAGTGCCAAGAAGGGCAAAAATCCTTGCTTAATTAATATCTTCCAGCTACTTGTTAGTGCCCCATACATTGCAACAAGAACACAATATACAAGTAGAATGTAAGATAATTCTTTTCCGTTTTCAGAGCAAAAATGCACTATAAAGTAAGGCAAGAGCAATGAGCCCATTATAGACTCCTTGGTTCTTCATAAGTGTTGTGAAAATGCTTTTTCTCTCAATACATCTTGAGGGAATGTTAAACACTTTCGATGTCTTTGCCGATGAAGTTGCAATGGTTTCGAGATACATAATATAAAGAAAAAAAGTAATGAAACCAAAAGCGATTAATACTTGACTTATGATGTGCATAGTGCTGCTTTTTATTATTTTTCTATTTTTAATTAGCTGCAAGATTGGTTTTTCTTTTTGCATCAACATTCAACACGAAAAGAATTTCTCTCTTGCTTCGGTTTTATGAAACTAACCAACTGAAAGAAGAGCATTTATGCTCTACAACTGCTTATTTTTAAGAGGTGAGCATAATGCTCAATTGCACGACGAGTAATGTCCACCGCCTCTTCAATAGTGCAGTTTAAAGCGACCTCCACTTGCATTTAAATGGCCTCCACCATTATAAAATTGTGCTGCCATTTCATTACATGGGAAGTTATCAACAGAACGAAGACTAACCAAAATGGTATTCTCTTTCAAACTATCTTCACGCAAAGCAATAGATAGTTTCATTCCTTTTATCTTCAAAGGTTCGTTCACTAAACCCTCTGCATCACCCTTTGTGAAATGGAAATTATCCATATCTTCTCGGGTAATAGCGAAATATGAGGCATGGAAATCATCTAAAACATTGAGTTTTTGACACATCATATAACCTCTAAAAACGTATTGCCCAAGCACTATAATTATTATAGACATTGCGATAGATCTTATCTTTATCGAAGCCTTTTTGTTAGCAATTGACTGATAATAAAGAATATTTCGGGATAAGAAGAGTTGTAAGTAAAGCCTCCTGTGTCTGTCATCATTCCACAATAGATCGCTACGGCACAATGCTTTTCAATGGCATCAAAATAATTCATCTGCCATATCAAGCGGAAAACAATCTCACTTGTACTGCTAATTGCTGGATTAGAGATGCACAATAGAGTTTCCATAGAAGGATTTAAATGGTGATCTATCATTATTTTAGGGGCTTTGCATGCCTCTAAAGCATCTTTCATCTCCTCTACTCTACTTGCAGTATTGTAGTCTAAACAGAATACTAAGTTGGCAGAATCAAAGAGCTCGTTTACTTTTTCAGGGTGTTTATCGTGTCTAACAACCTTTTTCTACATGAGGAAGCCAACGCAAAAAAATCGGGGAAAGCGTCGGGAACAACAACAGAAACATTCTTCTTAAGGCATGTAGTTAAAAAAAGTCGTACCAAGCCAAAGACGATCCTAAAAGCATCCCCATCAGGACTTTTATGGCAGGTAATAACAATATTATCGGCACTTTCTATGGCATTTCTCAGGGTATTAATCTCTATCTCGTTTAGTAAATTTATATTCATATTTTTAACCTTATTCTTTTGTACCGAAAGAAGTCTTAGAGATGAATCGTTTATCAACTACTCATCTCTAAGAATCTTATTATCATTTAAAATAACTTGTTAGGATATACTCCTTCGTTAACAAGAGCTTGAATTCTATCAACAGTTGCTTGTCTGTCGGCAGAATAAGTCACTCCAAACCACTTACTTGTAGTGTCTAGTACTTTTACGGTTGAAGTGCCATTGTTCACCAATTCATTTACCATTAAAGGAATAAAGAATTCTGCTTTAGGGTTAGCTTGGTTCTTTGGATCGCTTAAGAATTGTTTGAAATAAGCATCGCTATGTGCAAAATAATCTGGAGTAAAGCCCCACATGTTCATAGAAACAGGAGTATTATCTTCAATTGCTACCCATTCTCCGTTCTCATCTTTATACGATACTTTTCCATCAACACGCATAATCTCTGTGCGCTCTACAACAGTTGTAAGTAAATCGTTTGCATCTTTAGAGCAAACACCACGTGCAACGGTTCCATTTTTCGCTAAGAGTGTTACCTACACGGAAGCCAACCATAGCATAAGTGTTTGTTGAATTGTCTGGAAGGTCAGCTAAGAACTTACCAATAACCATGAAAGAGTCACGATTATAGAAGTCGTCACAGTTGATAACACAGAATGGTTCATGAATCAAATCCTTAGCCATCATCACTGCATGGTTTGTTCCCCATGGCTTTTTCACGGCCTTCTGGCACTGTAAAACCTTCAGGAAGTGCATCTAATGATTGGTAGCATACCTCTGTAGGAATGTGTCCTTCATACTTAGAAAGCACCTTTTTCACGGAATTCTTGTTCAAAAATCCTTACGAATAACGAATACGATTTTTACCGAATCCAGCCTTGATTGCATCATAAATAGAATAATCCATGATGGTCTCTCCGTTAGGGACCCTAATCCATCAAGTTGCTTCAACCCGCCGTAACGGCTGCCCATACCTGCAGCCAAAAGAACTAATGTTGGTTTCATAAAAAAATATGATTTAAAGGGTTATTAATTAATTTATTATTGTTTATTTCTTTATCTATACTATTTTATTATATCACTAATTTCGAGTCGAAAGTTTCTACTTTAAGCCTCTATTATTAGAATGGATAGCCGATAGCAAAAATTCAAATTCTGACCTTCTTTGAAACTCTTTATATTGTAGAATCCCGAAGAATAAGGTGTATGTAACGCCACTCCCCAGTCTACTCGAATAACAAGGAAACTGCATATCATATCTAATTCCAAGTCCAGTTCCTAATGCCATCTGCTTAAATACATTCTTTATTTTAAATGTAGAGTTGGTTCTATAATCTTCTGTTAGAGCCCAAACATTACCTGCATCTAAGAATAATGCGCCATAGAAGTTACCTATAAGATGTCTTCTATATTCTAAATTGGCTAAGAACTTAATATCACCTGTTTGATCAAGATATGATGTTTGCGTCTGATCTACATGATAAGCGCCTGGTCCTATCGTACGAATATTGAACGCTCTAACGCTGTTTGCACCTCCAACATAGAATTGTTCGCTGTATGGAGCGATTGATGAATTACCATAACTCCATATACATCCAGCATTGATATGACCAACAAGCGAGCTTTTCTCATTGAATTTCCATGTTTTTGTAAAGTCGGTTTCTATCTTAAGGAATTGAGCATAAGGGTTTTTAAACAGCTTCTTATTCTTCTTATTCCACTGATATCCACCTGTAAGGTAGCCTAAAGATATAAGGTTTCCGGCCTCACTAAAAGCCAATTGCCATCGTATAGGATTTTGAAAGAAGCTTGGACTGTTATAAGTATAGGCGAAAATACATCTTTGGAATGAAACTTATCTTGCATGGTATACTGCAGATATGTGCTCTTACTTACAATGTCTTTGAATTTCTGAGTGCTCTTTGCCATATAGTCGAACTGCACAATTAAAGGACTAAACTCAAAAGATGACTTTACAGAAGTTTGCCAATTAAAAGTCAATTCGCCTGAAACGATGTGGCGTTTAAAGTATCCTGCTCTATTAACAATATCCGAAGACATCTTAATTATTGATGTAGGCGGACGATATAGCTTATGTTGTTTCACCAAAGGAAGGAACAATTTGGGTACTCTTAACGACAAATCACCTCCATAACTATAAGAATTGAAGCCCGTTGAGTTTCCTTCTGACGAGTGACCTATTTGCCATTCATAGTTACCATGTAAGTTAAACTCCACGATTTCACCTCTTCTAAAGGCATTACGCTTAGCAAAACCAAGTACAACAGCAGGGCCTAAACGTCCGGTTGTCTTTCCTTTTACATTGGTTTCAATAAAGAAATCATAGGGTTTATCTAACACTGCTTGAATTAACATGTCCATTGTTTTAGACTTACTAGCTGTATCTAAAGGAGCAAAGTTAATATCAACACTGTTGAATATACCTAAAGATCCAAGGCGATTAAGCGACTCTGTGTAATTACTATCATCGTATTTCTGACCTGGGAAAAGGCGTAATTCACGCAAAATAACCTTTGGACGCACTCTAGGACGACTTCCATTGAAAAAAACACTTTGTAGTGGGCATAGGTCATTGAGTCAGTTAATTGTTCCTCTGCAGAGGTCTTAATAGCTAGCAAATGCCTTACCTATGCGCCAAGAATCTAATGTTCCTTTGCTCAAACTATCCAACTAATTGCACTCTGGTTAACACCTTTCCTGGTACAGAAACGGTATCAGCAAGGAAAATTGTGTAATCTTGTTTATAGTAATAAAGACCTTTATAACGGAATGTTTTATAAATCCTTTCTCGTTGTTCTTCTAACTTTGAGACATCGAATATATCGCCTTTATGCAAAAAGAATAGCTCCATTAAGGCTCCTTTAAGTAATTCATTTCTCTCTCAGGAAAGCCTACAAACTCTACAGAATCTATTCTAAATAAAGGGTCCAGGTGTGACATTATAAGCCACTTTTTGCCTTTTTTTACATTCTCTGTTGATTCGATATTATAATCTACTTCACCACGAAGATAACCATGAGAACGCAACACTTGTTGTGCTACAGAAGCACGCAAAGCAGGGTTTACATTAGCTATTAACACAGGCTTTTTACCAAATGTCTTTGTAATCCACTTACTTAATCCACTCTTCTTCGTGCTAAACTCATTCCAGATCCATAGTCCTATAGGGGAAAGGAGAACGCAAAGAACTACTTCCAAACAATGCTCCATTGGGCTGAGTAGCTAACGCTTCTTCTATTTCTTCTTGCACTGTTTACGAAGTGTTTGGCATCTTCGTTCTTCTCATAGTTTATCTTTGAGATTCCAACAAAAAGTTGTTCATCTTGTGGAATACTTTTAGTTGTAGAACAAGATGTAAGGATTAAGCCCCCTATTAATAATAGGTGGAAACCCAAACGATATGTTTTGAAATATTCTTTTTAGTGCTTTATATATCATTATTTTTACTTCTTTTTGTTGGTTGAGAAACTGCGGGAATACTATCATTCTCTACGACATTACTTTTCTTTTCCTTAGTTTTTAAAACGGAAGATGTCTTGGAAATGTTGTAGTTTTTCGTCTCCATAAGAAACCCACTTCATATTCTCCAACATAACCATCAAGCCAATCATACGAGTCACGTTTATAGTAACCTTTAAGGTATTTATTTGAGTTAGGATTCAAACGATATTCTACAGTGATGTTATCTAAGAAGGTATCTTTTGTACCTTCGACGTTTGTTCCACCCGAAGAGAAGCTTCCTCCGACAATCACATTTAATCTATTATCAAGGAATCGTTTTGCAAACTTAACCGAATAGTTGGTTCGTGTACTTCCCGAAGCATCACTACTATTATCCATATTGAAGCTCATATCAAAGGTTTTCAATGCACTTCCTGTGATAGCATTTAATCTGTGACTGCAAGAAAGAGTTTAAAGATGAACTCATTGAGAAGTTATTTGAGGCTCCACCATATAAGTATTGACCTGTGGTTAGCATTGTTACTGCTATCTTTCCACGCTCTTCTTTACTCATTGCTTGTAGCTGATTAGCGATATCTGTATCCTCTTGACAAGACACAATGAACTCTAATCCCATATTCTTTAGGGTGTTTGTCACCTTCACTCCACAATTAAATAGCACCGTTCTCTTAGCTCCTTCTTGAGTAGTAACAGTAGCTTTGTTTTGCTCTGTCGCTGTAATTTGAATTGTTGGGTTCATTGCTTCTCCTTTAAATTCAACATAACTACCTTCATCAATGATAAAGGTTTTCAAAGGAATTACAGGCAAAGAATATTTCATTTCACCACTTCTAATAGTATAACGGCCATTTAATTGAATTTCATTTGCATTACTATATCTCATTCGAAGCTCTCCACCTCCAATCAAATCTACATAGTTTGAGTGGTCAGTATTGAGATCACAACGCACATGAGCATCATTATCTACATTGATTCTAAGATCCATTTCTAAGCCATTTACAGTAGGTTTCTTCACCACTTGACCTTTTTTCTCTCTAAAATCAACGAATGTTACGAGTCCTTCAAAGCGGTTATCGTTATTCAATGGAGAATCTAATAGGATGTAAGTCATACTTGTTGAACCTAATACATCTAATGTTCCTCGCATCTTTAATTGCGATAATGGACCTGCAACTGAACCTGCAAAATTCACCCATGCCTTACCAAATGCAAGTGATTTTCCATTATCTTCAGCATCTATCAATAGATAATTATTGGCTTTCATCTTTAGATTGAGCTTCATATTATCTAGATCTGAGAAATCAAAAATAACCCGAAGTTAAGAGCGGTTCTTCGTTATGTGAATAGAAATTGAAATTCTCGAAGAGTAAATTACTTCCCACTATGCGCACTGGATCATCATCCATTTTAAGCTCAATGCCATAAGGAACACTTACAAGATAAGCGGAATCAAGATATACCTCACCATTTACATTTGGTTTATCAGGCGTTCCTTTCACTGCAAGAGTACCATCTGCATAACCCTTTTAGACCTACTATCTGATCTGGAATAAATCCATTTACGATAGATAAAAGGTGTGTGTTGCAAAAGACAAGTTCACATCTAACGCATCTTTCTTGGTTGGATTATAAGAACCCTCTACAATTGCAATTTCTTGATTATCACGCATCAAGCGGCCATCAACAGCATGACTTCCATCTGACAAAGGCATATAAACTAGCTCTGTAGAAAGATTGCCCAAAGGACTATTTTCATATACCATTCGATCTATTTTCATAGACGATGATACTGAAATAGATTTATCCTTTTTCATAAAATGCAAATCACCATTCAGCATTCCCTGCATCTTTGGCATGAAAGGCATAATGCTTAACATCTGCGCAACATCAAATTCTTGAAGCGAAAGAGTTACGTCTTGCATTCCATCTTCACTTTCATTGTTGCTATATATGTGAATACCTGTTTTGTCTTTAGCCAACAATGCCACATCTGCATATATGGTTTGCATATCTGATATATAGACATAATTGCTGTCATTCACGGCAAACTCTTTATAACCAAGAATAACATTCTTATCTTTTATACTCGCTCTTACGCCCTTAGATTCTATCTCTCCTTGCAAACCTAATGCCAAAGCAAGTTTGTTTTTAGAGTCATATAACTTCGTATTGAGCGTTAAATCTTTATTCAACACACTACCATCAAAGAGCGCATTAAATACATATTGAGGGTTTCCAGGAGCATTTCGCACCTGAGCAGTGTACTTCAATTGATTGTCTTGCGACACCATATTAAATCGAACTGTATCGATTTGGTTAGCTTGCGCATAGATATCATATATTTCTGCACTACCATTTAAGCCCATAGAAGGCGATGCCTGCATATCAATATTGGCCGAACCAATCTTATAACCATAACGTTTTAAGATTTTCATAAACATGTTATTTGGTCCTGTGGTAAGGTTGATATGTGCTAAAGGCAGCTTCTTTTGTATCTGAAGATAATCGAACTGCTTATTACGGATCTGCTTTTGAACTATAGATGATAAAGCATTACCTTGTTTTAGTAGATATTTATAACCTCCTTTTGCATTCAATTGTAACTGAAAATCGCCACAAGAAACATTTGCATAAGTAGAATCACGACGTGTTACAGCATTAAAAACAACGTGTTGAGGGTGATAATCTTTCGTACTATCACGTACAATAATATTATCTACATCACCAAATGCCTTATAATTGTCTTTTAAATCGGTTGTTAATCCCACTCTACCTCTAAATCCAACAGTAAGAGGTTCGTTCACAATACGAAGCTTATACAAATCGGCTTTAGAGAGATTGCATACCGCTGTGGCATCAACCAATCGCTTACTCATCAACGCATCTGCGTCGATTGTACCATAAAAAGCAATTCGTTTTTTTACTATCAACAAACACCTTTGCCCTACCATTTTTTTGATAGTTGCATTGGCTTTTTACGTTATTAAGTTTATAGTGATTATAAGCAAATTGTTCTATTGCTGCACTGAGCTCTAAACGTGTTTTAGGAGAAAATACATCGGTTCCACTTCCTTTAAAGGCTAGATTTCCGCTAAAAGGTTGAAGTCCCTAAGCTTGGCATTAGGCGTTGCAATTGCAATTGATGTGCTTTAACTTGCGCATCATAGGTCATACTTTTGGTATCAACAAACGCCTTACCGCTGATTTGTCCCACTCCTTCCTTTCACATAAAAGGTGGTGTTATAGCGTGAACCATTTATCTTAACATGACTATCTAAGGTCATATTCTGAGGCATTCTCACAACGTTTGTAACCGAAGAAGGTAACAAAGAGGTAATAAAGTCGAGATTATAACTATTGCCACTCAACACAACATCACCCACAAGGTTGTTGGGTCGATTTACATTTGCAAGGAAACCACTTGCTTTCAACTTGAAAGCTGACACCATTTGAGCATTTAATGAAGCAATAGTTACATGCTTCATATTACCTCGCACATCACCTGTTATAACCAAAGGATGGGTTGGAAAGCGTTGAATTGCTGCCGAGTTTGCAGGACCAAGATAGGCAATGAGGTCGGGTTTAGCAATACTTGCATTCAAAGCAAGATTCAACTTACCTGGATTACGCTCATCAAAAGCATTTAAATCCATAGTCATTTGTGCCTTTAACTTTGAATATGGCGTCTCTAAGAAAGAAGTTTGGAAGCTGCATTTGCATACTATCCATTGCAAAAGAACCACCCGCACGCTGTATCTTTTAAGCCACTTTTTATCTTGTAAAGTGCAATAAATGATTTTTTTAGATTCAATTTCTCTGGGTTATAAGAAAAAGAATCTACACCTATTGCTATTTGTGATAATTGAAGATGATTATAGTCGAATCCTCTTTTAGCTGTTTCAAAAGGACGATCGTATTTCACTGCACCTTCTTTCCAATCCAATTGTCTTACTGAATAGCTTTTTACGCAAAAGATCGAACAAACCACCTATTACTTCAGCATCAGTTATTTGAGCTTTTCACAAATAAAGCTATCGTGTGGCATGCGCAATTGCACATTGGTTCGCTTCATCTTGAGGTTCAACAGCTTTATTTTCCACTCATTTTTGGTTGTTGAAGTGTCGGGGGGTACACTGTCGTTCATGTGCACTTTAACGTTTGCATCTTCTAAAACAGCAGTGTTTATCAAGGCAAGTTTATTACGAAGGTCTATTCCTTTACTTGAAATAAGCAGGTTTTTCACCACTCCACTCACTCTTGCTTCATCTACAAATGTGGTGGTATTAAAGTTTACTCCTTCAAGTTTAAGTCGCTCTATCTCTATGTTTTTCTTTTAATAATGGCAGTAGTTCTACATCAACCAACATGTTTTTTTAACATTGGCAACGGTATCTTTTTCGTGTAGAAATACTATCGTTTTGCTGCAATACCTTTAAGTTTTCTACGCCTAAATGCAATGGGAACACCAGCTTAACACTCTCTACAGAGATGTCTAAGCCTGTTTTTTTCTAGATGCAACCTGCACCACTTTAGCTACTGCCCAACGCTGTACTGGTGGGCAATATAAAAGGATTGATAATATAAGAAATAGTGCGATGGGAGTTAATAATACAACCAACACCCAACGAATATATTTTTTTCATAATAGAATTTCAAAAAAATAGTTCTGCGCTAGGTCATAGCGAATTTAACTGCAAAAGTAAGCTATTTTTTTCTGAATTCTGCTATAAAATTATATCTTATTTTTTCATTTTCTCACCTATTATATATAAAGAAACTAAAAAGCTAATAGAGTTGATTTCATCATTCTAAACAAACACCTTTTGAGAAGAAAAAAAGAATAAAAAAAGGATTCTGGTTAATAGCACTTTTTTTGCAAGGACGTCGTCCCTTTTGCACGTGCTTGCGCCTCTGTTAACGACACGATTGAACCCGAACAACGACTTAAGCCCACTACAATTGCTGGTGGCATGAAATACTTGTGCTTTGGGACCTGTACATATATAAACCTTTGTTGCTTGCGCTTTGACGGTAGGTTTATGGTTTGCTTGAAACCAAGGAGTAGTTAACAATAGAGCCAATGGAATACTTTTGAGTAGTAGCATAGTTTTATTTGGTAAATAAGTAATTATAAAAGTAAAGGTATGTGTTAGTGTTTTTATACTGAAGGGCTACCACCCTTTTTATGGTGCTATCGCCCTCCATAGGTTATCATCAGGCAAAGGAGCCTCTACAACGATAGGCTCTTTAGACACGGGATGAATAAATTCTATTCGACGTGCCAATAGAGAAATACTTGCATCTGGATTGCTTCTAGGTGCACCATACTTAAGATCTCCTTTAATAACACAGCCCATGTGTGCCAATTGGCAACGTATTTGATGATGTCTTCCTGTGAGAAGAGCCACCTCTAACAAGGCATATCGCTCACTTTTAGAAATAAGTTGGTAGTTAAGAATAGCCTTCTTACTATTAGGTTTCTCTTTATCGTAAGCGTAACTCTTGTTTTGTTTCTCGTTACGAACCAACCAATTAACAAGTATGCCTTTCTCTTCTTTTGGTGTATTAGCTGTTATTGCCCAATAGGTTTTATGCACTTCGCCCTTACTAAACATCGTATTAAGACGTGACAAGGCCTTTGAGGTTTTAGCAAAGACCACTATTCCAGCTACAGGACGATCTAAACGATGCACCACTCCTACAAAAAAACATTGCCTGGCTTAGCATACTTTTTCTTTGATATAAGCCTTAACAATATCGCTTAAAGGGGTGTCGCCTGTCTTGTCGCCTTGCACAATTTCGCCACTAGATTTGTGCACAATAATAATGTGATTGTCTTCGTAAAGAACCTGCATAAAATGCTTCTTTGAGTTAAATAACAACGTATTAAGACACTACTCCATTCCACTTACTAGTAAAAAGGAGCATTATTGATTTGAAAGAATGGTATAAAAACAAAGTGAATTATTAACGCTTACAATCTTAATTGCTTCCCCAAAAGGAGTTGATTTGCAAGTATTAAGAATTCACTTTGCTGATTATTATCATTACATATTCATGCCACCATCAACCTGAATCACTTGTCCGCTGATGTAACTAGACATGTCTGAAGCCAAGAATAGAGCACAAGAAGCGATATCTTCTACTGTACCACCACGGCGAAGAGGTATCTTGCTTGTCCATTCTTTACGTACTTCGTCGCTCAATGCCTGTGTCATTGCAGTGTCGATGAAGCCTGGAGCAATTGCATTTGCACGCACTCCCTTAGGTCCCATCTCTTGAGCTACACTCTTAGCAAGTGCAATCATAGCTGCTTTTGATGCTGCATAGTTAGCTTGTCCTGCATTACCATGCACACCAACAACGCTTGCCATATTGATGATTGAACCACCACGTTGACGCATCATGATTGGAGTACAAGCATGAATGAAGTTAAATGCACTCTTAAGATTCACGCCAATAACGGCATCCCATTGTGCTTCTGTCATACGAAGCATCAATCCGTCTTTTGTGATTCCTGCATTATTAACCAAAATATCGATTGAACCAAATTCTTCTTTTCACTTGATTTACAACCTGAGCAGATTGTTCAAAATCAGCAGCATTGCTAGCATAACCCTTAGCTTTTACGCCTAATGCAAGAAGTTCTTCTTCGGTTTGTTTACCATTTTTCATCTATTACAAGGTCTGTAAACGCTACATTTGCGCCTTCTGCGGCAAACTTTAAAAGCTATTGCCTTACCAATACCACGAGCTGCTCCTGTTACTAAAGCAGTCTTACCTGTTAATAATCCCATGTTTTGATGTTGTTTATTATTAATACTATTATATGTTCTTTATTAAAGAATCAATATTGTTTATTTATTAATTAGCTTGATTTAAAGAATTAATCCCGACTTACCCAAGGCTCCATACACTACCTTCGCAACCAAAGGCTTACTGCTTTCGGCTGTTAATCCATGACCCTAATCGCCCGTAAATGAAGGGCACCTCAAGTCCTTTAATACAATAATGAGTGATGTCTGCCACAAGTTCTACGTTTTCAATATCGAACTCTCCTTCGGCTTTTCCTTCGGCATAAACCTTTCGAAATAATTCTATTTCGTCTTCATCAAATTTCTTTCGAACCTTTTCTACCATCCAAATATTTCGAAAGAACTCTGCTCTAAGATTTCCATTGCGCACTACTGTCTCTTTAATCATACTTAAGTGTGTGTAGATAAGCTCAATAATCTTATCTTGAGGACGCATTTTCATTGCTGCCACCTCATCTAATCGGTCAGATAAACGCTCTAACTCTGATTCGATAACAGCGTAGTAAACATCGTCTTTCTTACTAAAATAAGTGTAAAGAGTGCGTCGCCCTTTTCCAGAAGCAACTGCAATATCATTCATTGTGGTGTTGGCTATACCGTTCTTAGCAAACAGCTGTCGGGCAACATCAACCAATTTTTGCCGTGTTTTAGATATTGACATAATACTTTTCTTAATGTTTAATATTGCTTGCACAATGTTCTCTTATGTGCAAAAAGTATAATAATTATTTGAACCCCGCAACATGTTTGGGTGTTTTTTTATTGTAAAGTAACAATTCGAAAACTCCCTTACGAATAAGCATTAAGAATAAAAAGGAGACAGAAAAAAAGGCAGACTATAACTTTTTAAAAAGCTATAATCTGCCATCGGTATAAATACTTTTATTATTTGAAAATGACAATTACACTAATGTATAATTGCCATTTTTCTTTGTCTATAACCTCGATATATTATTTTTGTAATAATGATGCTTTTTATATTGCAATAGCAATGCTTTTAGGGCATAACAGCAATACTTTTTACATCGTAATTACTACTCTTTTATATCTTGATTATGATATTCTTCTTGATCCTTCGCTAATTACGACGTCGTAAACACCAGGTGTTTTACCATATTTTTGCTTCGTATTTTGCTTTAGCATCTGCGATAAACTTGTCGTAAAGTTCTTCCTTTACAAGGTTGATTGTGCAACCTCCGAAGCCTCCACCCATGATTCTACTACCTGTAACTCCGTTCTCTTTAGCCACTTCATTGAGGTAATCTAGCTCTTCACAAGATACTTCATATTCTTTGCTTAGGCCATGATGAGTTTCATACATCTTAGCTCCTACAGTTTCATAGTCACCTTTTTCAAGTGCATCGCATACTGCAAGAACTCTGTCTTTCTCACCTAATACAAAATGAGCACGCTTGTAGTCTTCTTCAGAAACATTAGCTTTCACTGATTCAAGCATATCCCAATCAGCGTCACGAAGGGTTTCAATCACCTTATCAGCATATTTCTTTTTGAAGCTCTGCCACTACATTTTTCACAGCTTTGACGACGCTTATTGTATGCAGAAGAAGCCAATTCGTGTTTTACTTTTTGAATCAACAAGTACTAAACGGTAGCCCTTTGGATCGAATGGGAAATATTCAAATTCTCTTGAACGACAATCTAGTCGCATCAACTTTTCCTTCTTTTCCAAATACACTTGCAAACTGATCCATAATTCCGCACTTAACACCTACATAATTATGTTCGGTTGTTTGACCTGCTAAAACCATATCCCACTTAGCAACTTTGTTATCTCCGAAAAGATCATTCAAAGCAAAAGCGAAACAACTTTCAAGTGCTGCAGATGATGACATACCTGCTCCTAAGGGCACATCTCCAGAGAATGCTGTGTTGAAACCTTTTACATCAACACCTAGTTTGCGCATTTCTTGAACGATACCATAGATATATTTTGCCCATGAAGTATGTGGACCTTCTGGATCTGTTACTTTAAATTCAACACGGTCTTTAAGGTCTATTGAGTAACACATTACCGTATCAGTGCCATTGGGGCGCACTTCTGCCATAATACCTTTATCTACTGCACCTGGGAAAACAAATCCTCCGTTATAATCGGTGTGTTCTCCAATAAGGTTAATACGACCTGGTGAAGCATAAATATTACCTGTCTTTCCATCAAAATGTTTGATGAATCTACTTCTTACGTGTTCGATGTCCATACTTACTTGTATTAAAGGGGTTAACGATAATAGTGAACCTTGCACATTCAAAAGGGCAAGGTTCATTATATTTTTAATTAAACTGGAATATCTTTATTGATGTTCTTGCTTCCGATGATTGCATAGAAGAAGAGGTAAGCCAAACCTGCTAGAGGTACGATATATGAAATCAAATAGCCTGATTTGTCTGCGATGAAAGATTGGATAAGAGGCAATACTCCTCCACCTACTACCATCATCATGAAGATACCTGATGCAGCTGCTGTATATTTACCTAATCCTTCTGTTGCAAGGTTGAAGATTGAAGACCACATTACTGATGTGCACAAACCGCAAAGAACAAGTAGAAGTGCAGCAACAGGAACGGTTGTCATTTGGAATGACTCACCTGTAAACACTGGCATAAGCATTGTTGTAGACTTACCTAAAACGATTGCAGCAATTACAAGAATCATACCTACGCATGATGTTGTAACCATCATAGTCTTACTTGATACAAGGTTTGCAATGAAACCTGCTGTAAAACGACCTACAAGCATCAAGAACCAGTATGTAGCAGCAACGGTTCCTGCGATAGAAGCAGCGTTACCTAAGATACCACCACCCTTTTCTGTTGTATCAGAAAGGTAGAAAATAAGTGTTCCTGGGATACCAACTTCGATACCAACATATAGGAAAATACCAATAGCACCAAGTACAAAGTGGCGGAATGACCATGGACTTGCCTCGAATACTGTTGATTCTGTTACAGAACCACCTTCTGGGTCTGAGATAGGAATAAACAAAAGAACAACGAAAGCCAATGCGAATACAGCCATTGCGATGTATAAACACCATGTTAACGTCTGCTATTTGTGTGCTTGCAGTTACTGTACCAATCAATGCTCCTACGAAGATTGGAGTCAAAGTACCTGTCAAAGAGTTAAGTGTACCACCGATAAGGTTAAGTTGGTTACCACGGTTTCCACCACCACCGAGTAGGTTAAGCATTGGGTTTACAACAGTATTAAGGATACATACAGAGAAACCTGCGATGAATGCACCTAATAGATAAATTGTGAAACCTGTGTAGTTAGAAGATGAACCGATAGCTCCTGAAAGGAATTGTACAAACACTCCCACGAAACCAAAAGCGATACCAACTAATGCAGTCTTCTTATAACCAATCTTTGTTAATAGTTTTTCCAGCAGGAATACCCATAAAAAGATAAGCCAAGAAGTTCATAGCATTACCTAACATACCTACAACGTTAGCACTTTTCTCCTTGGAAAGCACCTTTCCAAATCACACCAATTGGTGCTGCTAAGTTTGTCACAAACGAAATCATTGCATACAAAAAAACATCATTGTGATAATAGCAATGATGCTTCCTTGTTGCTTCTTTACTTTTTTTCCATTTTCTAGTTATTTATTTATTATTTTTTTATTTCTTAGTTGCTTATTCTCTATTATTTATAAGTCGCAAAACACTTTATAGCAGTTGTTTCTGCCAAAATACCAAGTTCTGCAACATTATATTATAATGAGAACTTTCGATAAAAAAAGCTTTATATCTCCGTTTATTTCTCTACTCCGAATTTATAGATTGTTTTTTTGTTTATATTGCTCTCCTGGACGTAATACAACAGAAGGAAAATATGAATGATTAGGAGTATCGGGGAAATGTTGTGCTTCAAAGCACACAGCACTGCGTCGTGGATAAGTTGCACCATGTTGTCCTGCGAATCCATCTGCCCAGTTATCAGAATAGAACTGCACACCAGGTTCTGTTGTATACACTTCCATTGTGCGTCCTGAAACAGGTTCTTTAATTTTTGCAGCAAAGCTCAACTCGCCTTCTTCCTTTTTGTTTAGAACAAAACAATGGTCGTAACCTGCACCATTCTTTATTTGTTCATGATCAGCATCGATGTCTTTTCCAACAGCCTTTGGCGTTCTAAAGTCGAAAGGAGTTCCCTCTACGAAACGTATTTCACCTGTTGGAATAGATGTTTCATCGATTGGAAGATAATAGTTTGCATTGATTTCGCACTCTAAAGTATCGATAGTTGGAGTTGGATTTCCAATACCTGTTAATGAAAAAGAAATCCATGACTTGTAAGGTTGATGATGGTCTTTTTATTGGTAGTTGCCATGTATTCAATAACCAATTCGTCATCATTTGTGAAGGTATATATCACAGTTATTTTCACTTCACCAGAGTATCCTTCTTCACCATAAGGACTGATATACTTCAAAACCAATGTATGGTTATTCATTTGAAGTGCGTCCCATACTTTTGCATTAAAGCCAGTTTTTCCTCCGTGTAGAGAGTTGGGACCATTATTAATATGCAAGAAGTATTCCTTTTTTTATCTAATTGGAAACGACCTTTTTGCAATACGATTTCCATATCGTCCAATCAATGTAGACAAATAAGGTTCAGGCGAATTCATTAAACTTTGGATACTATCATGACTCTGAATTACATTGGCATGATTTCCATTTTTATCGGGTACCATAATAGAAACAATTGCACCCCCATAATTGCTTATGGCAACTTCGTTTCCATTCTCATTAGTCAAAAGAAACAAATCAGTCTCTTTTGCCGTCAATAGTGGTTTGAAAGTCTGAGCGTTTCAAGCCACAAAGATATTCTTTTGCTGCTGTGTTCATCATCAATTGTTTAGCTTAACATTTATGCAAAGTAAACGAAAAACGAATAGAACAAATGAACAACTAAAAAAATTTACACCCTCTCAAAGGTTAAAAAAACATATAAATTAAAGGATAAAAAAACCTCTTCTCGTGATTTATGACAAGTTTTTTTAACTTATATCTATACAAATTTAATTGGAGGTGTGCCACATACGTCAATGACAAAATGGAAACAAGTCTTCATATTTCCACGTCACAAAATAGACCAACACAACGATTCATATTTTATTCTGTTACCACCTCTTTGCGCACCCTTCCATCGCTATATTTCACGATATTAACTCCCTTTTTGAGGTGTTAGAATGCGACATCCATCAATGGTATAGCGTGCAACTTCTATTGTATTTGGTAGCTTTGGGGATAAAAGAACAATTGAAGTTGCTGTAGCATCATCAATACTACATTTTGCAGCATTCTCTATTTGTCCTGTTTGTAGATTTATCAACAACACACAAACACTCAACTTCGCCTTATCTTGTATGATTGTCTTTCGAGAAATATTACGAAAGACATACTCGTGACTTTGTGTTTCATTCGCAATAATTGGAGTTTGAATATAACCTCTTAAAGGATAAGTCACCCCTTCAGCAGCTATTGCAACCGAATTATTCACATAACCTCTTAATGCATAGGGGAGAATTGATAAAGAAATCGAGTTCTTTTGTTATCCCACTATCAACAGTTCTACCGGAATAAGCATTGGCTTGTGCCCAAGAAGGGTGCGACATTCCATCTTCTATCAACACATAAGCAAAAGCCATAAGGCGCATCTTCACGATCTAAACAAAATGTTACACGAGGAATAACAGTAATATTCTCTTTTCTCAGTATCCCACTTTGCTGATATTTCGATATCCATATCTGCTCCCTTTAGCCTTTTCTTCCTCGAACTCTGCATTAGCTTTATGATAAGGCAAGAATAGATTTCGATTCATTACAAGTGTGGGTCTACTTGAATAATCTCGTGCTTTACTGGCATAATCTTGGCAATGTAACGCATCACGAGAAGTGTGAACGACAATTCCTATAACATCATTTGGATAGGTATTCAACAGATTTTCCATCAAAGCAAGGCCCTCGAGGACAATATTGACACGACATTCGAGTGTATTCTTCTACCACAATTCTGCGGTGAGGGATTTTCTTTACGGTCTGTCTTGGAAATGGTTATAGATTTTATCGAAGCACTATTTGGCTGGCCATTTACTTTCGTAATGGCCAATTCTAACATTGTTTTAGATATCTCATGATGTGGAGGTACGTCTATTTCTACCGTTACTCCCTCCATTTTTCCTAATGGTTTGGGAAAGGTATAACCTTTGGTTTGAATGATTTTTCCTTCAAATGACAATGCATATTCAAAAGGACTGAATGGAAGAAGTACCATAATTGGTTACCAACATTGGGACATTTTGCACTTGTTTCATAGAGTGAAACATATACTTTTTCGATCGATAGTAGATGGAGAAAGACTATAATTTTCTGCAGAAAGAGCTCCTGCATAACAAACAAGTGCAATGATTGTCAAAAAGTTGTATGTAAATTCTTTTTATCATAATGTGTAAAGATCTGTGTTTAGAAGGCATCTATAAATAATACATTTTCTTATCATAAAGCAAGAGACATCAAGTCTCGTCTGTATCTAAAGATCCTTATAATAAGGGTACAAAAATTATAAAAAGAGAAAACAACAAAGGAGAAACAGAGTAACAGAGTTGCTATTAAAGAATAAAACAACATTATTCTTTAGAGAGACTCTGCCCATAAAGAAATAAAGATTTCCTCCCCCACTCAAGCGCTTTTAGATGCTCCTTATTCTGTTGATTAACTTGAAAATAGATCGAGTCATTCTGTTTAGATCATACAGATACACCCCTTTTTCCCAAAGAAGAGAAAAGCGATTGCAAAATAGAAGAATGTTTTCCTAGAAAACAAAAAGGATTGATTTTTGTAGTATAAAAGTAATGCTATTACCTTACAAAAAGCATTGCCGTTGCAGGGATAATAGCATTGAGTTGAATGAGCGAAATAAAAATGCAAGTAAAGAAATGAGTTGTTTATTTCTTTAACCATGGTTGAGATATTAACACCTCGGAAATGATGTAATTACTGCCACCAATAAACAAACAATCATCGTTCTTCATAGCTGAAAGTGCTGCGCAACAAGCCTCCTCCACCGTAGGATAAGAAGTGCCTTTAAGTCCTCGCAATTTTGCTTTTTGCTCCACAACATGTTCAGATAATGCCCGTTTACAAGAGGCTTTGGTGAAATAGTAGACGGCTTTTTCTGGTAAAAGTTGTATAACAGCATCGATGTCTTTATCGTCCACCATTCCAAAAACGATGTGTAGTTGACTACAATCTAATTCGTTTAGCTGTTTAGAAAGATAGTTCCAAGCTGCCTCATTGTGACCAGTATCACATAGAATGTAAGGGAGTTTGCGATAGAGTTTGCCAACGCCCCAGCAAGTCCTGTCAATGTTTCTACATGCTTAAATCCCTCTTTCACATGATCAGTAGATATGTCGAATCCAAGTAATTGCAACTCTTTCACCGCTGTTAAGATGGTGTTTGAGTTCTTCACCTGATAGCTTCCCTTTTAGCTGTCCTTCAACTATTCCAAAGTGTTTTTGTTGTATATTTCCCATGCTTTATCTGCATTTTGAACATAAGAAGTCACTTCGGGTTGATCTTCTGCAAGGATCAATTTAGCATTTTCCTCTAACACTTTCGCCTTAAATACAGGTAATGTTTCGTCGTTATACTCCCCTATCACAACAGGTGTTTGAGGTTTTATCACTCCAGCTTTCTCACTTGCTATCTTCGATAAAGAATCTCCAAGAAGTGCAACATGATCGAGTCCGATATTGGTTATCACCGACAACACGGGCAAAATGATATTGGTGCAGTCGAGTCTTCCACCCAATCCCACTTCAATAACAGCCACGTCTACCTCACTATCGGCAAAAAAATATTTAAAAGCAAGAGCTGTTGTTAATTCAAAAAAAGAAGGGTGAAGAGGTTTGAAAAAAGAAGCATTTTGATGTACAAAATCCACTACATAATCTTCAGAAATACAGTCGCCATTCACTCTTATACGCTCTTTAAAATCAACAAGATGTGGCGAAGTGTAGAGCCCAACACGATAACCTGCACTCTGTAAGATAGCTGCTAAGGTATGAGAACACGAGCCTTTGCCATTCGTTCCCGCAACATGTATGGTTTGATAGTTGCGATGCGGGATGATTGAAATGCTTATCGAGCGACTCCGAATTAAATAGTCCTGGCTTATAAGCGCTGTTTCCTACCTTTCTCGAAAAACAGGCATACTATTAAACAAATATTCAATTGTTTCTTGATATGTTCTCATTTTTTCGTGTAAAATAATGTGGGGTATTAGGAATGTCTATTTATCAAAATAAAGGTGTAAAAAGGTCCTGTTGCATGCAAACACATACCATTTACACTGCAATGAACTACCTTTCTACACCTTTATCGATTAATAACTTATAGATAAGTGATTAACTAAAAATAGTTTTTTTAAAGCGTTCAAAAATTGACTTTTTTTGTATCATCATCGCCTTTTAAAATTATCGCTATCCGCAAATTGCTCGATAGCTTTTTTTCTCATCTTTTTGATAATGTCTTAGGTACGTAAACACTGATGTTTACCACTAAGTCGCCTGTATCGTTGCCATAACCTTGTACTGCAGGGCAAACCTTTTTCCACGCAAACGAAGGGTCTTTCCTGGCTGTGTTCCTGGCTCAATCTTTATCTTTACCTTTGTATTCTCTATTGTTGGAATTTCTATTTCTCCACCAAGAGCTGCCATTGGGAATGTAAGTAGAAGATTATAGATGATGTCTTGTCCGTCACGCACAAAGGTATTGTTTTGCTCTTCGGCAATATATACCTGAATGTTTCCTGCTACTCCGTTTCTTGGACCAGCATTTCCTTTTTCCAGAAACATTAACAACCATACCTTCTGCAACGCCCTTTGGTATATTGATTTCAACCACTTCTTCGCCTTTCACAACACCCATTCCATGGCATTCGTGACATTTATCCTTGATAACAACACCCTCTCCGTGACATTGAGGACACTCTGCTTGGGTCTGCATCATACCAAACATGGTGCGAGTTGTTTGCATAACAGCTCCACTACCATTACAATTAGGACATATATCTGCCTCTTTGCCGTTCTCAGTGCCATGTCCATGACAGTGATTACAAACGACATCTTTCTTTACTTTGAACTTCTTGGTAACTCCTTCTGCAACTTCTTGTAGAGAAAGACTCACCTTTAATCTTAAATCTGCGCCTTTATATTGTGGGACGTTGTGGACCTCTTGAACCAAAACCACCAAATCCTTCAAAGCCTCCGAAAACCCGAATGACCTCCGAAGACATCACCGAACATAGAGAAAATGTCGTCCATTGAGAAGCCTTGCCCATCGCCAAAGCCTCCTCCGAAAACCATCCTCCTGGAGCATTAAAGCCAAACTGATCGTATTGCTTTCTCTTCTGTTCATCGTGCAATACGTCATAAGCCCTCAGCAGCTTCTTTAAACTTTTTCTTCTGCTTCTGGATTGTCGGGGTTTCTATCTGGATGGTATTTTTATAGCTAACTTTCTATATGCTTTCTTTATTTCATCAGCCGAAGCGCCTTTATCAACACCAAGAACTTCGTAGTAATCTCTTTTTGCCACAAGTTAATTCTCCTATTTTTCTTTAATATAACAATACGTGAATTATTGACCAACCGCCACTTTGGCATGACGAATAACCTTATCATTCAAGGTATAACCTGTTTGAACACAGTCGATAACTTTTCCTTTCTTATCGTCTCCCATACCTGGAACCATTGCAACAGCTTCATGATAGTCCACATCAAAATCAGCATCATTGGTTTCAATTTTTCTTTCACTCCAATGCTGTCTAACTGCTTGATAAACTTGTTATAAATAAGTTCCCAGCCTTCTTCTATCGCTGTAATATCTGTTTGACTTTTACCCGCATTTGCAATCGCTCTTTCCATATCGTCGAGGATTGGAAGGAATGTTGTTACGGTTTTTTCTCGCTGCCGTTTAAGATAAGTTCTGTCTTCTCTTTTTAGAGTACGTTTCTTATAATTATCGAACTCAGCAACGGTTCTTAAGTACTTATCTTTAAGCGTTTCGAGCTCTGCTTTCAATGTTTCTACAGTCTCAACAGGCTCTCCCTGCGAAGTAGTTTCATTGCATACATCTTGTGATTCTGCTGTATTTGTAGACTCTTCAGTATTTCAAAGACTCTTCATTCAGAAACTGTCTTTTTCTGTATTTTTGTTTCTGTATTACTCATTTGATTGATTGTTTTTTTATTTAGCTATTCACAAGCAAAAAGCTTGCCAAAAAAACACGAAAAGGAGCCCTTTTACAGGCTCCTTTCATGAAATATTGTATATCTACTATCAAGTTAAGTCACTGATTAAAGATACTTCGAAGCACGTTGCTCTTTAAGTTGTTCGTCGTAAATATAATCGTCATAAGTAGAGAGTTTGTCGATAGTTCCCTTAGGAGTTAACTCTATAATACGATTAGCTACGGTGTTAATGAATTCGTGGTCGTGACTTGAGAACAAGATATTACCATTAAATCCAATTAGGTTATTGTTGAATGCTTGGATACTTTCAAGGTCAAGGTGGTTGGTTGGAGTATCAAGTATCAAGCAGTTTGCGTTTTTTTAAGCTGCATTCTTGCAATCATACAACGCATCTTTCTCTCCTCCTGAAAGAACATTCACTTTCTTCAATACTTCTTCTCCTGAGAACAACATTCTACCTAAGAAGCCTTTCATTTGTACCTCATTACCTGGTCCAAACTGGCTTAACCACTCAACTAAGTTCTTATCTGACTCGAAGAATTCTGTGTTATCAAGTGGCAAGTAAGCTGTTGTGATGGTTACACCCCATTTATATGTACCTGCATCTGCTGGTCTATTGCCATTGATTATCTCGAATAAAGCAGTCATTGCCTTAGGGATTATGACTCAAGAAAACAACCTTTTGACCCTTTTTCAATATTGAAAGCTTACATCGTCGAAAAGTACTGTTCCATCTGTATCTACAGCCTTTAGGCCTTCAACCTCAAGAATTTGATTTCCTGGTTCGCGCTCCATTTTGGAAGATAATTCCTGGATATTTACGGCTAGAAGGACGAATTTCATCAACAGTAAGCTTCTCTAACATCTTTCTTTCTACTTGTTGTTTGCTTACTCTTTGCCACGTTTGCAGAGAAACGACGAATGAATTCTTCTAACTCTTTACGCTTTTCATCAGCCTTTTGCTTTTGGTTTTGAGCCTGACGAAGTGCTAATTGTGAGCTTTCATACCAGAAACTATAGTTACCGGCGAACATAGTTACCTTGCCAAAGTCGATATCTACGGTTTGAGTTGATACAGAATCGAGGAAGTGACGGTCGTGACTTACAACCAATACGGTTTTGTTCTATGTTACCTAAGTACTCTTCTAACCAAGTAACAGTATCGAGGTCAAGGTCATTGGTAGGCTCATCAAGCAACAAGTTGTCTGGATTTCCAAACAAAGCCTTTGCCAACATAACACGTACTTTCTCGTTATTAGAGAGCTCACTCATGAGTTTTGTGTGTAACTCCTCTTTTATTCCAACATTAGAAAGCATTTGTGCGGCATCACTTTCTGCGTTCCAGCCGTCCATTGAAGCAAACTTATCTTCCAAATCAGCAGCTCTATTACCGTCTTCTTCGGTCATTTCAAGCTTAGAATAAAGTGCTTCACGTTCTTTCATGTTCTCCCATAGGGGTTGATGACCCATCAAAACGGTATCAATAACACGATATTCATCAAATTTAAAGTGGTCCTGATCAAGAATAGACATACGCTCTCCAGGTCCAAGTTCTACGGTTCCCTTGTTTGGTTCCAATTCTCCACTGATAGCTTTCAATAGAGTTGACTTGCCAGCACCATTGGCTCCAATGATTCCATAGATATTTCCATTGGTGAATTTTAGATTCACATCTTTATAAAGAACTCTCTTTCCAAATTGAATAGTGAGATTTGTTACTGTTATCATTTGTGTTATTTATCTTATAATATATATTCAGGGTGCAAAGGTAATAATTTTTTTATTGGGATGTCCCAGAGGTAACTATTTTATTTTTAAGGGTTTTCCAATTCTGACCTAACAAATTAGTCTTTTATTCGCTGATAGGCTAATCTTGGACTTCCATCTGCTAGAAAAATGATTCCACAATACACAATGCTTTCATCAGCTCGCGAGCCTTAGCAACAATACTTTTGATTTCTAATAAATCACTTTCTATTGCCTTCCTTATCATTATCTTGGATTAAGCCTCACACCTATTCTATATACTGGGCAAAGCTTTTCTACTCGTACACCTCATCTATTCCAAACTCATCATACCCCTGTTCACTATTATAACACGGATCAAAATTAGCTGGAAGATCAAAAGTTGCATTGATATCATAGCCCAATGCCTTATCAGCATACACCTTTTTCATGAAGTAAGCCCATATAGGTAGAGCCATAGTTGCGCCTTGTCCCATTGAAGTTGAATCGAAGTGGATATCTCTATCATCTCCTCCTACCCAACAACCACTCACCAACTGCGGTGTAAAGCCAATGAACCATGCATCTGAGTTTCTGTTTGTTGTTCCAGTTTTTCCTCCGATTTCGTTCTTCAATCCGAACTTATAACGCAAGCGTCCTGCTGTTCCTTCGTTCACTACTGCTTGTAAAAGGACAAGCATTTTATTAGCACTTTCGGCATTAATAACCTCGTTCATGCGTGGTTGGAAGCGTGCAATGACGTTTCCTTGATTGTCTTCTATACGTGTTACGAATAGTGGAGAAATATGAATTCCATTATTAACGAAGGCTGTGTAAGCACTAACCATTTCACCAACAGAGGCCTCACAAGGACCTAAAGCTAAAGACATAGAAGGGTGAATATCAGGATTATCAATACCAAAGCTATGAAGTATGTCTACAAACTGATTGGGATTGAGTTTACTCATCAAGTAAGCTGATATCCAGTTGTTACTCTGTGCGAGTCCCCACTTTAAGGTAACGAGCTGTCCATAACGGCTTTTACTACCATTTTTTGGCGTCCATGGCTTACCTGCCACCATGTAAGTCTGTTGCACATTCATCACCTTATCACAAGGACTAAAACCATTTTCCATAGCCAAAGCATACAAGAAAGGTTTAATGGTCGAACCAATTTGGCGACGACCACCCATCACCATGTCATACATAAAGTGGTTATAATTCATTCCACCCACGTAAGCTTTCACCTGACCAGTTAATCCGTCCATACTCATAAAGCCTGTTCTTAAGAACGACTTCACGTAACGAATAGAGTCCATAGGCGTCATAACGGTATCGATGTCACCATGATAAGAGAATAAAGTCATATCGACTTTCGTTCTAAAGGATTGTTTGATCTCATCTTCAGATAAGCCCTTTAGATTTCAGCACTCGATATCTTTCACTCTGAACCATAGCTCTATGCATAATCTCTCGTACCTGTTGAGATGTAAGATTATCAGAGAAAGGAGCATTGCGCTTTGATTTGTTAGCACGATTAAATGCTGGTTGCAAATTCTTGGCTACTTGCGCAAACACCGCTTCTTCTGCATATTTCTGCATGCGACTATCTATTGTGGTCATGATTTTCAAACCATCTGTATAGATGTTGTATGGTTTTCCATCACGTTTAAAATTCTTATTACACCAACCATACAAGGGATCGTTATTCCAAGCGATTGAATCTATCACATATTGGCGTTTATTCCAAGCTGGGTAATCATTCAAATCAGGACGTCGAGCCATCATATATTGTCTCAAGAACTCTCTGAAATAAGTCGCAATACCATCTTTATGGTCTACTCGATGGAAGTCTAACACAAGCTTTTTCATCGCACAATTGATTGTATTCTGCAGTGGATAAATAACCCGCTTTTTTTGCATCTGCGACAACACAACATTGCGTCTATTCAAACATCTTTCGGGATATCTTACAGGATTAAAGAGAGATGGATTCTTACACAAACCAATCAAAGTTGCAGCCTCAACCACCGACAATTCATTTGGTTCCTTATTAAAATAGGTGTTAGAAGCCGTCTTAATACCTACCGAGTTATGCAAGAAATCAAAGTAATTTAAATACAACGCAATGAGTTCCTCTTTGGTATAGTTACGCTCTAACTTCACAGCAATAACCCATTCGATAGGCTTTTGCAACAAACGTTCTAAGCTACTGTGTGCAACATCACTATACAACTGTTTTGCTAACTGCTGAGTTATGGTCGAACCACCACCAGCATTTTCTTGTCCTAGTATTCCTCTCTTCACTATTGCTCGTCCAAGAGCATAGAAATCAATACCCGAATGTTCATAAAAACGGGCATCTTCAGTTGCTACTAGTGCTTTAACAAGATATGGAGACAAGTTAGAATAAGGCACACAGATACGGTTTTCTCTATTGAGATTCCATGTTCCCATAACCTTACCATCTGCGGTATAAACCTGAGTTGCATATCTACTTATTGGATTTTGTAAATCTTCTAGAGGGTGGCATGTAACCAATCCAGCCAAACCAAATAGCTGTAAAGGCCAAAAGATGTGACAAGAATTGATCCTACCAACAATGCCCATAATATACGTACAATTGCTTTTCGCATGTTGTTTAATATAAAAAAATATGTGCAAAAAGTACATATTTCTTTTTCAAATAAAGATGCTATCCATAAAATTATGATTACCTTAGTGCTCAAATAAATATCATCTATTCAAATCGTATTATGGCAAAGAATGATTTTGTTACAATTGCAGATTTATCAAGAGATGAGATCCTTCATCTCATAGAATTAGCCTCTTTGTTCGAGAAACACCCAAACAGAGAGCTTTTAAAAGGTAAAATTGTTGCTACACTTTTCTATGAACCATCAACAAGAACACGCCTTAGTTTCGAAACAGCAGCCAACAGATTAGGCGGAAAGGTAATCGGGTTTTCCGACGCTAAAGCTTCAAGTGTTGCCAAAGGAGAAACCCTTAAAGACACCATTCTTATGGTATCGAACTATGCCGACATCATTGTTATGCGTCACTTCCTAGAAGGTGCAGCACTATATGCAGCCGAAGTAGCTCCTGTTCCTATTGTAAATGCAGGCGATGGCTCGCACATGCACCCCTCACAGTGCCTTCTCGACCTCTACTCTATTTACAAAACGCAAGGTACTCTCGACAATCTCAACATCTATTTAGTAGGAGATTTGAAATATGGAAGAACGGTTCACTCGCTCATCACAGCCATGAAACATTTCAACCCAACCTTTCATTTCATTGCACCCAAAGAACTTTCAATGCCTAACGAGTATAAGCTTTATTGCCAAAAGCACAACATTAAGTATTTTGAGCACTGCAATTTCGACGAAGATGTCATCGCCAATGCCGACATTATCTATATGACACGAGTTCAGAAGGAACGTTTCTCTGACCTCATGGAATATGAAAAGGTGAAAAACGTGTATATTCTTAAGAATGATATGCTTGGAAAAAGCAAAGAGAACATGAAGATTTTGCATCCACTTCCACGTGTAAACGAAATTGAATATGCAGTAGACGACAATCCACATGCATATTACATTCAACAAGCTCAAAATGGTCTTTATGCACGAGAAGCTATCTTTGCCCATGTTTTTGGGATACACTTTAGAAGATATAAAAAAATGACCCTACAATTCTTAAATAATGATTATGAAAAAAAGAACGACTTGTTGCCGCTATTGAAAACGGTACTGTTATCGACCATATTCCTGCCGAGAAAAACTTATCAAGTAGTTAGTCTTCTAGGCTTAGAGCACACTCTTTCGCCTGTAACTATTGGCTACAACTATCCTTCGAGCAGATTAGGAACAAAAGGAATTGTAAAGATTTCAAATAAATTCTTTACCGATGAAGAAATCAACCGCTTATCGGTTATTGCACCAAAGATTATCCTTAACACCATTCACAACTTTGAAGTTACTCAAAAGAGAATGGTAGAAACACCCGATGTTCTACGTGGAATAATTAAATGTAACAATCCAAAGTGTATCACCAACAATGAACCAATGTCTACAATATTCCACACTACAGGTGAAGATAAGCAGATTTTAAGATGCCATTATTGTGATATGGAACAAAATATCAATGAAGTTGAGTTGGTTTAAACAAACCTTCACAAGGCTATTGTATTATAATATAATAAGGAGAGACATTTGTTCTCTCCTTTTTTATGACCCATATATAACAAAAAAAAGAGTTACTTCTATATTAGAAATAACTCTTTTAAAGGAGAGGCATCTAGCAGAGTCGAACTGCTCTACACGGTTTTGCAGACCGTTACCTAACCGATCGGCCAAGATGCCATATCTTTTATGCGAGTGCAAAGATATACTTTTTATCTGACTCTACAAAATTTTCGCTTCACTTTTTAACAGAACAACTGCTTTTAGACTGTTTTATTGCCTTTGCCTGCTCTATTTTATTGTGCAAATCGCATCCTGTACAACCTTCGCAACCTGTTTTCTTTCTTGTAAAACTCTTGTAAAGATGCACCACAACATAGCCTAAAGCTATGGCAACAACTATAAAAACAATTACATATTGTATCATATAAAAGAAATATAGGGGCTGTAAAACCGCCCCTATACCATATCTATTATTATGCGATTTCTATATTAATAAGCGAATAAAGGATAATCTTTCATTGTAGCATTAACCTTTTTCTCTCACCATCTTAATCACTCTTTCGTCTTCAGGATTATTCAATACTTGCTCAATTAATTCAGCAATAAGCACCATTAAATCCTCTTTTGCACCACGTGTTGTGATAGCTGGAGTACCTAAACGGATTCCCGATGTTTGGAAAGCAGAACGAGAATCGAATGGAACCATATTCTTATTAGCAGTGATATCAGCCTCAACAAGTGCCTTTTTCTGCTACCTTTCCTGTTAGATCAGGATATTTAGAACGAAGGTCTACCAACATAGAGTGGTTATCTGTACCACCACTTACGATACCAAATCCACGTCCAATAAGCTCGTCAGCTAATACCTTTGCATTCTTTTTCACTTGCAAAGCATATTCTTTCCATGATGGTTGAAGGTTCTCATAGAATCCAACTGCCTTAGCACCAATAACGTGTTCAAGTGGTCCTCCTTGTATTCCAGGGAACACTGAAGAGTTAATGATTTGGCTCATCATCTTCACTTCGCCCTTAGGAGTAGTTAATCCCCAAGGATTTTCAAAATCTTTACCCATCAAAATAACACCTCCACGTGGTCCACGTAGTGTCTTGTGAGTTGTTGAAGTAACGATGTGTGCATATTGAACAGGATTATCTAGCAAACCTGCAGCAATTAAACCAGCTGGGTGAGCCATATCTACTACAAGGATTGCACCCTACTGCATCGGCAATCTCACGCATGCGTTTGTAATCCCATTCACGACTATAAGCCGAACCACCACCTATAATTAACTTTGGTTTATGTTGATGAGCAAGACGCTCCATTTCATCATAATCAACACGTCCAGTTTCTTCATTTACATTATAACCAATAGGATTATAAAGCAAACCAGATGTGTTTACAGCACTTCCGTGGCTCAAGTGACCTCCATGTGCAAGGTTTAAACCCATAAAGGTGTCACCTGGTTTAAGAACAGAAAGGAACACTGCTTGGTTAGCTTGCGCTCCTGAGTGAGGTTGAACATTAGCAAACTCGGCACCAAATAGTTGTTTAACTCGTTCAATTGCAAGTGTTTCAACTTGGTCTACCACTTCACAACCACCATAATAACGGCGTCCAGGTAGTCCTTCGGCATACTTATTAGTTAAATAAGAGCCCATTGCTGCCATCACTTCGTCACTAACAAAGTTTTCTGAAGCAATAAGCTCAACTCCTTTTAATTGTCTTTGATGCTCTAATTTGATAAGATCGAAAATCTGATTATCTCTTTCCATTGTGCTGATATATTAAAAATAAGACTGATAATTCATTTGAATTACGTTGCAAATGTAATCAAAAAAAGTGAGAAATATGCCACTTCAACTTTTTAATTTCTCTATTATATTTTTTTATAGGAATAGCCAAAATTAACTCTGTTAAATCGGCTTTTGTGGCGTGAGCCTTTACTTGTGCGCCAAGAGTGAGATTCTTTAACTTATTGAAAGTGTAGTATATACCCACATGCTCGTAATAAGGCTTCTCTATAATTGAGGCATTTTCTCCCATTGCTCGATAGAGATAATAGCCCAATGCCACAGATAATGAGAGATTATTATAGAACACCTGATGCTTAGCTGCTATACCAACCGACCATCGACTATGTTTCATTGCAATGCCATGACTTTGATCTAACTCTCTCACTCTATTGGCATAAGTACCATAAAACACATCAACTCCAAGTCCAGAAGCCCATCTTTGAGCATAACGATACATCAAATCGCTACGAAACGAATAAGCTGTATAAAACTTAAAGTTTCCTGTTCGATATTCAGGGTCAGTGGGTTGTGTTCCAAATTGTGTCCTCTGCCATTCTTCATTCAGTGTCTTTTCCACCTACACCAAAGGTAAACTGAGTGTAGAAATAGGGTTTAAAACGCTTTTGAATAGTATCTTTTGAATGATTGAGAATGGCTTTTCGCTCGGGAGAATACACCAACCCGAGCGTTGGACCGAAACAGTTTGCGCCTTTATTGGGGCGATTAAGTGCTCCATTACTATGATGAAAAGAAATCCAAAGCCTGCTCTTATTCCCCATTTATCATCAAGATAATAGGTTGCTTTTAGAGCCGAGCCAAAATAAATAAGCAGGTGAGAACCAATAAATTCATTATCTGCATTGGTTAGTTTATCATATTTTTTTAGTGCATAAGCCACTCCAAAATTCAACTGATAAGCAAAATCCCAATGCTTTGTTCGATAGATAGGACGATAGAAAAAGCCATAAACACTGGCTATACTACCTAACTTTGAGTGGTAATTCACAGGCTCTAACAACCCCCAATCACTATCTTTTTTCACGATGCATGGTTACATTTGACATCGTATAGCGCATGGCAACGCCCAGTGTTGGATAGTTATAATCACTTGAATAGCTATTGCTATCTTTAGGAAGTGCGGTATAATGATAAGCCATTTCGACAGACATGGTATTGCGCTTTTTAAGCCATTTGCGCACATACTCGTCTAAAACCAATACTTTTGCAGGTTCAACCGACACCGAAAAGCCATGATTAGAAGCCACACTATCTTTATTTTCCGCTTTCAAATATAAAGGAATTACGAAGAGATATATACATAATAATAGAACAAGTTGATATCTCTTACGACATAACGGGAAATAATGGGGTGAGCTATTCATCATATTTCTTAATTTCAAATACTAAGATGTTGTGGTGTTATGGTGCATATTTTTGAGTTTGAATGTCCATTTCTTTAAAGGTCATTCGCACCACTGGAACTGATATTAAGAATGCCAACAGGTCGCTAATAGCCTGACACATTTCAACTCCTTGTAGCTGAAAGAGACGTGGAAGAATTAATATCAAAGGAATAAAGAACAATCCACTTCGTGCAGATGCCAACAAATTAGCTCTCCACGGCTTGCGAATTGTTTGTAAAAGCATATTACTAACAATCGTAAAAACTTAAAAAGAGGGCAACACCGAAAGCTGCCATTTCAATGCCTCACAACCTATTGCAACCACTTCAGCATCACGTCTAAACAGGTCTATAATCTCAACAGGAAAGCACCAACCTGCACACGACAATAATAAAAGGAAGATGAAACACACTTTCACCGAGAACCAAAACCCTTGTTTTACTCGTTGATATTGTTGTGCTCCATAGTTGAAACCACAGAAAGGTTGAAAGCCTTGTCCAAAGCCAATAACGGCTGCAAGTACCATCATAGTACATCTACTGACGATGGACATCGCTGCAATTGCAACGTCTCCATACACACTTGCGGCAGTATTAAGCAATATCATTGCAATACAAGCCAAGCCTTGACGTGACAAAGAGGGTGTTCCTCCTGCAATAATTTCTTTAAAGAGGGCTACTTTGGGGGTAAAAATTGCGCCACGAGTATCTTATATTTCCACCTAAATAGGTCATTCTTAATAAGATAAGAAAGCTAACAAACTGACCTATCACTGTTGCAAGTGCAGCACCTGCAACGCCCATATCAAAAAAACAAAAAAATAAACAAAGGATCGAGCAACACATTCACTATTGCACCTGAAAGAATGCCCCCATAAAGCCAAACGTGCATTGCCTTGAAAACGCATTTGGTTGTTCATTGTTAACGAAGAGGTAAAGAAAGGCGTTCCAAGTAACGATATTCCAAGATATTGTTCGGTGTAAGGTAGAATGGTTGGAGTACTTCCTAACCACAAAGAAAGGGGCGTTATGCACGCTTCTCCAATCAAAAAGAACAGCTATACCCAATATAAATGAGAGGAAAAAGCCCGTAGATGCCATACGTTGTGCATTATCATGGCGTTGCGCTCCCAATTCTCTTGAGATATAATTTCCCGATCCATGCCCAAAGAAAAAGCCTATTGCCTGCACAAAAAACATAACAGAAAACACCACACCCACAGCTGCTGTGGCTTGAGTGCTGAGCTTTCCTACAAAGAAAGTATCGGCAATATTATAAAATCCTGTTATGAGCATAATCACAATAGAGGGCAATGCCATCTTGATTATTGCACGAGAAACAGGTGCTTGCGTTAATAACTGATAGTTGTTACTTTCTTTTTTCAATGGTGCTAAAATCTTATCATATAATAAGGCGAACCCAACTAAGTGGTATTTCGCCTTATTTTTATATTTCCATATTAATCTTTTTATCTTACTTAAAAGATGTTGTTTAGTCTTTTTATTTCTCTTAGTCTTTAAGTGAATAAGTGATGGTTGTAACCACTCTTACCTTCTTTATTTCTGGTGTATTCTCATCTCTGTCTTCGATTGAGAATATGACCTTGGTCGGCAGAAACAATCTTATTCAACTTACTCTTACTATTCTTTTGCAAACTGATCTGCAGCCAATTGCGCATTAGCAATAGCCTCTTCGAGCATTTTGGGCTTTCATATCTTTGAAAGAAATATACTCGTATGAGATGCTATTTTCATAATCATCGCTAAGCACTGCAATTCCTTCTTGAAGCAATTTACCACGTGCTTTTTAAAGCAGCTTGAACCACTTTTTACATTGCGAGAGATAACTGTTACAACCGAAGTCATATTATATCTATTTACAATTCGAGATGGATCGTAAGCATCTACCACATTATCATCTACCTTTGGAGCATTGATAGTGATTTCATTTTCTTTTTATTCCATGTTGCATAAGGAATTGCTTAATCTTTTGTTGTGTACGTTCTACCCTCTCATAAAGATCACTTAAATCGTTTCCTGCATCCTTTGTTACAATGGGCCAAGTCACTTTATCTGCCTCAACTTCACGTTCAGAAAGTCCCTTAACGGTTACTCTTCTATCACGATTTGTAAAATTGTCGATGCCAGCTTTTTAAGCTCAAGCCCAAGACAATAATAGCAATTGCAAGTATTGCAGGCCCTGCAACACCTAAAATTAAACGCTGTCTGTTCATAATTTTCTACTTAATTAATTGGTTAACTATTCTGTTTTTCTATGTATATACACTTTAGGCAGTGGTTAAAAAGAATACGAACGATGCGATCGGCACTACGTCCGTCCCATCGATCAGGAATACCACTGTGTTTCCATTTATCGCTAACCATATCGTTTAGATATTGGTTTAATAATTCTACATCATCACCCACAAGGACGTTTGTACCCACTTTTCACGGTTTCGATGTGTTCGGTATAGCTGTTAAGAGTGATACAAGGAACACCATTAAAGGTTGCTTCTTCTGCCACATTACCTGAGTCTGTAATCACACCACACGCATTTTTTTGCCAAGAAAGCAAATGAAAGATAAGACAAAGGTTCAACAACTCGAATAGAATCAGCGCATGAATGTTCGCTAATCCATTTGTTTACAACCTTTGCAGCATCGTCTCTGAGAGGAGCAATGACTGTTTCTTTATCTGCAACTTTCAACAAAGCAGTTAGTACTTCGTCTACTTTCTTCTCGTTTTTGATAAGCGCTTTGCGGTTAAGAGTGAATAAAAGATAGTTCTTTTCTTTCAAATTCAATTCTTCTAAAAAGATGAGATGTAGATGTTCTTGTGTGATTAAAGCGAAGAGTGTCCATCAAAATATTACCTACCATGTAGATATTTGATGAGTCTACTCCCTCTTTAATAGCAACACTATTACCGCCAATACCAGCTGTAAACAAGTAATCGCTCAAACCATCGATAACCAATCGGTTGATTTCCTTAGGCATATTGATATCGAAACTGCGTGTTCCTGCAACCAAATGTGCAAGTTTAATGCCTTGTTTTTTGGTGACAATTGCAGCAGCAAGTGTTGAAGCAAGGTCGTCAACAACAATCACTACATCTGTTTTATGCTGTGTTAAATAAGTTTCGAAAGCAGACATTACACGGCCTGTAAGCTCATTTAAGTTCTCACAAACAACATCAAGATACACGTTGGGCTGTTCTATTTGAAGGTCATCAAATAGAGTTGGCTCTAAAGTTTCATCGCTTTTAGAACCTGTGTATACTAATTCGAAAGCTACTTGCTCTCCGTTTTCCTGGAATCTCTTTATAGAATGAATGATAGGTGCTACCTTTATAAAATTAGGACGAGCGCCTGCCACAATGCAAATATTCATCTTTTTATTCTTTTATTGTATTTTCGATATACAGGCAAAGTAACAAAAAAATAAATTGAAACTTCAAAACTTTTTAAGTTGATGTTTTTTTATTTATCTCATCAAATTTTTGATACGCCTTAAATAAGATGAATAATGTATTGTGTTTACAAAAGGAATTGTGAGGGTGATTATAAAAGGAATGCTTTTAGGGTGTAAAAAGGATTGATATTACACTCTAAAAAGCATTGTAATTATAGTTCAATAGCATTGTTTTTTTAGCCCACTCCATCACATTACTTGGTGGGCGACCTGCTTCATATTCGGCTTTCATAAAGTCCATATAAGGTGCAACATGAGCAAAGAAACGCTTATAGCCCTTACACAAATAGTTGAGACCTGGCATGCCATAGCAATCGGTTATGAATCTATTTTTAGGACATTCGCCATTACATGCAAACATATAGGGGCACTCTTTGCATTGTTTAGGCAACAAATTGTGTTTGTTTTTACCAAAAGTTAGCTGCTGAGGACTATACATCATTTCTGTAAGCGTTTTGTCTTTGATGTTTCCTAACTTATATTCTGGAAACACAAAGTGGTCACATGCATACACATCTCCATTGTGTTCCATCACTCCTGCGTGTCCACATGTGCGTGCAAGGGTGCATATACTTGGCGTAACTCCTACCCAATTGGCTAACGTTGCGTCGAAAAGTTGAATATAATAGTCGCCTACATCTTCTTTAATCCACTCGTCAAAAATAGCGCAAAGGAAGGCACCCCACTGCTCGGCACTAACCGAATAAGACGTAACCAGTAAATCTTTATCTTTTAAAGAGGCAAGATGCCTGCCATCTGAGTGTTGTATTTGGCGTTCAACAATTGGAGTGAACTGAATAAAATGACAACCAATGTTTTTAAAGAAATTGTAGAATTCGATGGGATGATCGGCATTTTGATTGTTAACAACTGCCATTGCATTCCATTCAACACCATGTTTGTTAAGCAATTCTATTCCTCTCATCACCTCATCAAAGGTATCCTTGCCACGAGGTGTGGTGCGATAGAGGTTGTGCATGGTTGCTGTTCCATCGATAGAAAGCCCAATTAAAAAGTCATTATCTTTAAAGAAACGACACCACTCATCGGTTATAAGGGTTCCATTGGTTTGTAAGCTATTTTGAATATCATATCCTTTTGCCATACTTTTTGTTGTAACTTCAGTGCCTTTTCATAGAATGATATAGGACGAAGAAGGGGTTCACCGCCATGCCAAGTGAAGGACACTTGGGGCTGAGTTTGTGACAATAGATATTGTTGAATAAATCTTTCGAGGAGCGTTTCGTCCATCCACATACTCTTATTACTTGCATATAAGAACTGCTTTTCTAAGTAATAACAATATTTACACGATAGATTACAGCTACTGCCAACAGGCTTTAGCATCACATAAAGTGGTTTGGCGAAGGGTGCGTATGTATTCAAAACGTATGGTTTTTACGTTATATCACAAAGAGAAGTCAAGGTGTTTATAAAAACAAACCCTACTCTTTGGGAATATAAAGGGTATTTATTTTTAATGTTTTTGTTAAATAGAAGCAACTGAAATGCCTTATAATGTGGAGCACTTCTTATTACTTCACTATGCAAAGATAATAAGAAGTGCCGTTGATGCCATAGAAAATAATAAGTAATTTACGTCATCTTATTATATAAGAACACCCCACTCTATTTGTTTTTTTACATTCTTTTTTTATTTCTTACTACGTTCTCTTCGTAAGATGTTTTGCATATCGTAAACCACTTGTGGGTGGTCTTTTGCTACGTTCTTTTCTTCGAAATTAGATGCTTGCATATCGAAAAGCTGTGGCTGAGCGTTATTACCTGTTTCGATTTTAGGTCCCCATTGAATCATCTTTGGACCATCACTAGGTTCGATATACTTCCATTTTTGTGTTCTAACTGATAACACTCGAGTATTACTTTGCTCAAGAACCCACTCACGAGCATTTGTTTTTTCACCCTAAAAGATTAGACAAGTGGTTTTCACTATCAAAGGCACTTCCCTTTGGTAGACGTGCTCCTACAAGGTGAGCAAATGATGCAAGCCAATCAATCTGCGACAAAAGAACATCTGATTCTTGATTCTTTGCAACTTTATTCTTCCACGAAACAATTACAGGAATGGCTGTTCCACCTTCAAAAGAACTGTATTTATTGCCTCTGAAAGGTCCTGCTGGGCTAGTGTCCGTTAAGCAATTCTTCTGCTCTATCTTGATAACCATCGTCTACAACGGGTCCATTGTCACTACTAATAACGATGAGTGTGTTGTCTAAAAGATGATATTTCTCTAGTGCTTTCACGATTTCTCCTACCGACCAGTCGAACTGTGCAATAGCATCTCCACGCACTCCCATTTTGTTTTTGCCTCTAAATCGATCGTGAGGGAAGCGTGGAACGTGTACATCATTGGTAGCAAAAATACATAAAGAAGGGCTTTTCTCTATTTTCAGAGATAAACTTAATGGCATGGGTTGTTATGCTATCGGCAATGTTTTCGTCTTTCCAAAGAGCCTTGCCACCGCCTTTCATATAACCAATTCGACCGATACCATTCACAATACTCATATCATGTCCGTGACTAGACTTTTTGATTATACAACAATTCAGGGATTATCTTTTTCCTGTTGGTTCGCCCTCGAAAATTACGATAATAGTTTCACCTCGATAGGCGCATTTTTCATCATAATTTGCGACTTTTTCCATTCTCTATAAAAGACGCAAGGAACACGGTCGGCAGTGGCTGCCATGATGTAATGATAATCGAAACCGATATCACCTAGAGCCGAAGGAAGTGGCGCATTCCAATCTTGTTGACCTGTTTTATCTCCTAAACCCAAATGCCATTTACCTATTGCGCATGTTGTATAACCTGCACTTTTTAAACATATCGGCCATTGTAAACTGCTCTGGTCGAATAATCATACCTGCATTTCCTGGCGCAACATCGGTGTCTTTACGTCGCCAAGCATATTCGCCTGTCAATAAAGAATAACGAGATGGGGTACTTGTTGACGCTGTTGCGTGGGCATTTGTAAAAGCGAATACCATTTTTTTGCTAGCTTATTTACATTGGGAGTTTGTATATTTTTTTGGCTCCATAACACTCTAAATCACCATATCCAAGGTCGTCTGCATAAATTAAAAATAACGTTGGGTTTACTGGTATTTTTTTGTTCTTTTGCTCTTTAGATTCTTTTTGCTTGCGCAGTTAAAGCCACTAAAAAGTGCGGGAGAAAGTGCATAGGTTATTTGGGCTATTTTTCTTCATTGTATAGGATTTTTCTTTATTAAAAACAATGTCAATGTTTTTATTATTAATGTAGTAATACTATCTGTATTTCTCTACTAAAGGAATACATTGCAAAGATAATAAATCTTTTCTTTAGAAGGCATTCTAACGTAAAAATTCATAACTTTGTAGATTATAATTGCATTTTACACGTCATGAAAGATTTTGTTGCGATAGATTTTGAAACTGCTAACAGTGAAAGAAGCAGCGTTTGTTCGATTGGAATTGTGATTGTTAGAGATGGAGTAATTACGGATTCATTCTATTCTACAATTCAACCTGAACCCAACTATTACTCATATTGGTGCACTAAAGTGCATGGACTCACTAAAAGTGATACGGAAGAGTCGCCCTGCTTTCACGAGATTTGGAAGCAAATTGAACCTAAGATTGGCGATTTGCCCTTTGTTGCACACAATAGTAGATTTGATGAGAGCTGCCTTAAAGCGGTATTTAAGGTGTATCAAATGGATTATCCCGATTACACTTTCTTCGATACACTTAGTGCTGCACGTCGAATACTCCCCCACTTACCCTAACCATCAGCTGCATACTGTTGCTCAAGAATGTGGCTATTGCTTAGATAATCACCACCATGCTCTTGCCGACGCCGAAGCTTG